>ERZ773018.5-NODE-5-length-208189-cov-10.529399_pt1 | contig 208189 bp, 163 predicted proteins | sample MGYA00580840_ERZ773018 | MGnify/ENA primary metagenome ERZ773018 (study PRJEB29015, sample SAMEA2738125) | human oral metagenome | biome: human oral; feature: human-associated habitat; material: saliva | place: China | collected 2256 ... | reverse complement strand
ACAAGCCTAGCTGAACTTAGCAAATAAACTTGTCAAAGAAGAATGAAATTAAGAAACCAAAGTTGTCAACTAATTCTAGGACATTACACTTCCCTATATACGCACTGTCTTTTCACACCAAGCGGTTGAAACTTTTTTTCAAGGCAGCGAATTTTATTCCCAAGCGCTTGGGAATAAAATCCCAAAGGGAGGAATTTTAGTCCCAAGCGCTCGAGAATATTTGGAACGCCTATATAATTAACATTCACCATATTACAATCGCACGCAAAAGGTGCATACAGACATCACTAAGCTCATTTGTTCACGCTTAGCGTAAAGAGATTTTCCACTTAAGTATTTATCGGACACGCATTATTCTTTATCCGAGCGAAGTGAAAGACTTAATGTCTCGTTTTTATCCGGGTTAGAAAATAAAAGTAAAGGCAACGCATCAGTCGTTGCCTTTACTTACCGGAGAAAAACCGGTTATTCTTTGTAGAAAGATCTTTGCTTATCGAATAATATCCAGTTCGCGAAAAACTTTCGTCAAGGCAGCGATGCCTCGATCTACTTGCTCGTGTGTATGTGTAGCCATCAAAGCAAAGCGCACCAACGTATCTTGAGGAGCGCAGGCCGGTGGAATTACGGGGTTGATAAAGACACCTTCATCAAAAGCACGCTTGGTCACGATGAAAGTTTTTTGCACATCACGCACATAAAGCGGAATGATGGGAGACTCTGTCGCGCCAATTTCAAAACCCTCTTCACGGAAGCGCTTCAAAGCATAATTGGTCACATCCCAAAGCGCCTGAATGCGCTCAGGTTCTTGCTTAATAATGCGTAAAGCTTCGCGGGCACAAGCCGTTGAGGCAGGTGTTGCAGAGGCACTGAAAATATATGTGCGTGCATTGTGGCGCAGCCAGTTGATTATCGTCTTATTGGCAGCTATAAAGCCTCCGATGCTGGCTAACGATTTACTAAATGTACCCATAATCAGATCGACCTGATCCGTAAGCCCAAAATGATCGCACACGCCACGCCCCTCGCGTCCAAAGACGCCTAAGCCGTGGGCCTCGTCGACCATAAGCACCGCATTATATTTATGCTTAAGACGCACGATTTCCGGCAAGTTGGCCAAATCGCCCTCCATAGAGAAAACGCCGTCAACGACAATGAGTTTAACGGATTCGGGCGTACATTTTTGCAACTGCCGCTCCAAATCTTCCATATCATTGTGCTTATACTTCAAAGCCCTAGCAAAACTCAGACGACGCCCATCGACGATTGAAGCGTGATCGCGGTCATCGCAGATAATATAATCTTCGCGTGTCAGCAAGGACGGGATCACGCCTGAATTGACCGTAAAGCCGGTTGAGAAACAAAGCGACTCGTCTTTGCCTATGTATTCAGCCAATTCCTTCTCTAACTTTACGTGAATGTCCAGCGTGCCATTAAGGAAGCGCGAGCCGGCACAACCGGATCCGTATTGTTGCAAGGCCTTAATGCCGGCATCAATGATGCGCTGATCGCCGGGTAAGCCTGTATAAGCGTTTGACCCGAACATCAAAACGTCGTGACCACCCATATTTACTTCTGTCCCCTGCTTGCCATCTATTTCTCGGAAATAAGGGTACATACCCAGATCCATGTAATGTTGGGGCAAGGTGTATTTGGCCAGTCTATCGTCTAATATGCTCATATAATATATGGTTTTCGTACGAAATTCGGCTCACTTTTGGAAAATTCGTGCAGTGAGTCCGCTTTTCAAGGCTGCAAAGATAGGTATTTCCACCTTAAAAGGTCTGGCAAGCACTTATTTTTTTTCTTTGAGCGGCAAAAGGTTAAGTTAGAGGGAGAGAGTTTGGGCGGCTATTTATATTTTTGCAGCAAATTTCCATTATGAAGAAGATCCTATTCATCGTCAATCCTATTTCCGGCAATGGTCGCAGGACAGCAATTGAACACGCCATAGAGAAGAGTATTGATCGCAATCTTTTCGAATGCGAACTCCGCACGACGGAATATGCCGGCCACGCTGAAGAGATTGCCCGCGAAGCCGCTGCACAAGGCGTTCACATCGTTGTAGCAGTAGGAGGCGATGGGACGATTAATGAAGTAGCCCGTGCATTAGTGCACACAGATTCTGCCTTAGGTATTATTCCATGCGGTTCAGGCAACGGTCTGGCGAGACATCTGCGCCTGCCGATGGACCCGTCGAAAGCTACGCGCATACTGAATCAAGCGGTCATTCATTGTCTTGACTACGGCAAAATCAACGGCCGCCCTTTCTTTTGCACCTGCGGCGTAGGCTTCGACGCGCTGATCAGTATGAAGTTTGCTGAAAGTGGAAAGCGCGGCCCGCTTACTTACGTTGAGAATGTACTGAAAGAGTGGATTAAATATCACCCGGAAACTTATACCGTGACGGGTGAGAACGGGACGCAAACGCACAAAGCGGTTGTCGTAACCTGCGCTAACGCATCTCAGTATGGCAACAACGCTTACATTGCTCCCTTTGCTTCTATGAAAGACGGACTGCTCGATGTTATTATTATGGAGCCCTTTTCTACGCTTGAAGCGCCTCGGTTAGCGATGCAACTCTTTAGCAGAAAGTTGATGAAGAATAGTAAAATTAAAGCTTTCCGTTCGCGCAAAGTACACATTACGCGTCCAACTGAAGGCGCTATTCACTGTGATGGCGATCCCTTTATGACGGGAAAAGAGATTGAAATCGAGATTATTCCGCACGGACTCAACATAGTAGTTAACACTAAAGCCCACAACCGTCAGTATACACTGCTACAGATTTTCGGAGAAGGGGGCGAACAATGGTGGAATAAACAGCGGCGCGTCTTTATCCGCCAACAAGTGAAGATTCGCCGCCTGAACCGCAACATTTTGGAGCGGTTAAGCAAGCTATAAGCCGTATGCTTCGGCGCGTAAGTTGCTGTTATCTTCTTAGAAAAAAACATAAAACCCGCAGCCGAGCCATTCATTTTTACTACTTTTGCCTAAATCAAGCAGTTACAAGAAAGATGAAAGTTTCTACACACATCATGCGCCTTGCTCTTCTCTGTTTTAGTTTTTTACTGTACGCACAGATCGCCGAGGCACAACAGAAAAGTACGCCCCATGTCGTACAAGGAGGCGAGACGCTTTATAGTTTGGCACGTCTACACCATACTACAATCGATAAAATATTGTCTATCAACCCCGGACTAACCGTCGAATCGCTACAAGCGGGCCAAACCATCTTACTCCCGACAGGCGGAGCAGCGGAAAGCCCCATTACGCACGTCGTCAGTAAAGGAGATACGATGTGGAACATTGCGAAGCGCTACAATATTACCGTAGATGAACTCGTCGCAGCCAATCCGGAAATGAAACAAGCCGACTACAAACTCAAGAAGGGTTCGATTATCAACATTCCGGCCGTAACAACAGCAAGCAATAGCCCAACGCAGACAGCCGCTCCGGTCAGCAAAACGGTCGGCATAGCCTTCCTGCTACCAATGAAGGCTACGGGCGTCGAAGGCGAACGCAGCGTAGAATTTTATCGTGGTTTTCTCATGGCGGCCGATAAGCTCCGCGACAACGGCCGCGACATCAATATTTACACCTACAACGAGGATGCGAACCAATCTTCTTTGGTTACGATTATCAACAAACTCAAAACGCAGAAGCCGGACGTGATTATCGGCCCGGTTTATCCGGCTCACTTTACCGAGGTGGCCAACTTCGCGAAAGAGCAACAAATCCGAATGGTCGTGCCCTTCTCTTCCAAGGCTTGGCAAGTGCATACTACGCCGCAACTCTGCCTACTCAACACGCCGATGCAGTATCAGCAGATTTTTGCGGCCGACTTATTCCTCAAGATATTCAAGATTCGCAACGCGGTCTTTATGCATATTAATAACGCCAACGAGCAAACATTCACACAACAGCTCAAGGGGCGCTTAAACGCGGCCGGCGTAACGACGACGGTATGCAATCTGGACGCACCTCTTACGCAACTTAAATCGGCTTGTGCCAAAAATAAGCAAACCGTTATCGTACCTGACAATTCTGATCCTGCAGTCTTGCGCCAATTACTTGAAAGAATCAAGCAGTTTTGCGCCCAATATCCCAAGTACAAAGTATCGCTGTTCGGCTACCCCGGCTGGTTGGATCACGAGCAAGCCCTGCGTGAGGATTTCCACGTGGCCGATACTTATATATATACTAATGCGTTCTACAACCCCTATTCGCGCGGCATCGCCGAGTTCAATGCGCAGTATAAGGCGTGGTTCAATGCAGAGCCTTTAGATGTAACGCCGCGTATGGGACTCTTAGGTTATGATCTCGCCACTCACCTGCTGCAAGGCTTCTTTACGTATGGCAAAAACTTCACGACGCAACGTGCCGGCACGGGTATGCTACAGAGCGACATGCGCTTTGCTGCAACTGAAGCAGGCGGAGGTTTGGTCAACAATAGCGTAAGTTTCATTCACTACAAAAGCGATAAGACCATCGAACAGATACAGTCTCGCTAAGAATTGTTTATGAAAAAACTCCTATTGGCGCTCTTCGCATTAAGTGCTGCGCACGTTTTTGCTCAATTAGGCGAGCCTCGCAACACGCTGGCCTTAGGCGTCAACGCCGGCCTCGCAATGAACCAAATCGGCTTCACGCCCTCCATCAAGCAAGGTTGGCATATCGGGCCAACAGTGGGCGCTACATTTCGCATAACGAGCGAAAAATACTTCAAACTTCTTTGCGCCCTGCAGGTGGAACTCAATTTCACCCAATTAGGTTGGAAAGAGCAGATTCAAAGCAGTCGCGGCGAACCGATCGCAGACCGTTATCGCCGAGATATGAACTATATCGAAATGCCCTTCCTCGCTCGCCTGAGTCTGGGGCGTGAGCAACGCGGCCTGATGGGCTATCTCATTGCCGGCCCACAGATTGGGTTTCTAATCGGAGAGCGCAGCCATAAGAGTGCAACGTGGACGCTCGACGCAGAAGGACGCCCTGACCGCCCAAACGGACTCTCTGCGCAATACGACATGTCGGCCGATCACAAATTTGATTACGGCATTACGGCCGGTCTGGGCGTAGAATTAAACAGCAAGGCGGGGCATTTTATGCTGGAGGGAAGATACTACTACGGATTGAGCGATATTTGGAAAAACGATAAGCGCCACGTCTTCTCGAGGTCCAATAATGGAACGCTTGCCATCAAGCTCACCTACCTTTTTGATTTGAAAAAGAATTGACAAAACATACTATTTAATTAAGCCGTCCCAACGACAATGCACATCTGTTGACTGTGCGCAAACTCACACTTAATGAGCAGTTTTCTGCACAAACGAACGTGGGACTAAGCATAGGCTCAAGCATTATAATAGAAATAGTTAGACTTCTCAAATCGCAGTTTTGAACCTGTTTTGCTTAGGGTAGTTTGCAAAACATAGGTCCAAATGTTATTTCTACAAGAAAATGTAGTCAAATGTTTGGACAAAATAGTTATAACACCTTATCTTTGCATCGCTTTTGAGAAGCAAGGCCGGCAAGAGTACAAGCTCAAGCCAAGCCAACATAGAGATTCAAAGCGCTCTCTACATAATGGTATTAGGAAATGATTACAGCGCAACTGAAAAAGTTCAATTATTAGGTATTAGGTTTTAGGTTAGTTTTAGGTTACATGAGATGAAGACTCTGAGAAGAGTCAAGTAACAACAGTATGGCCGTGAGGCCTGGTTGTTAGGAAAAAGAAAGGGCTTCGGCCCTTTTTTTTGTATCCATACGTGGCGCATGCTAAGTCCGGCAGCTACTATGCACACGTCTACACAGTCGGGCTGCGGGGCGAGAGGTACGAGGCGCATTTGGACACCATTGAGAGGCGGCAGAGTAGCATTTGAGGGCGAACGAGTGAGGCCGGAAGACAGTGCGGCAAAATCGAACTAACTCGCAGGAACTTCTCGCTCAAACGCAACAGCAAGCCGGAGGAAAAGACGAGAAAGGGGATTTTGCGAATAAACAACGTACAAAAACGGTCCAAGACTTAAGCATTTGAAGCCTCAAATTTAGTTCGCGGAGTTTTTTATCACGAGCGTAAGTACTTTTCATCGTGAGCGTAAGCCTTTTTTATCACGAGCGCAAACCTTTTTTATCGTGAGAACAAACCCGACCATTCGACTTTGCGGACTGTAAAAGGGGCCTTGATAGCATTATTTTGCAACTTTCAGCAAAATAAAGGGAAGGCTCAAAGCGCGCTCTTCAAGGGGCTGCTTATGAGATTTGACCTAAGACAGCTTCGATGGGGAGTTTGACCTCGCCCAACTTCAGCATCGCATTGATCAAACAAACGTGGGTATATTCAGAAAGCGTCTCGGGGCGAATGTCGACCAAGCGGCAAGCCTGCGTTTCCAAGAGAAAGCGGCGCATTGTGCCGGCCAAGAGATAAGATGATGGGATATACCAGCAATCTTGCCGCAAGAAAGCGACGTTGGTATAAGTCGTATCCGTGATCCTTCCCGACTTAACGATCAGGGGCTCAACGCCGGTTGGAAGCGATGCCTTCAATGCGTCGAGTCCACTGCGATCTGCGTATTTCAAATGGTAATCTAATGAAGCTGGTGCTTCAACGAGTTGCAACTGATTGACGACTGCCGACGCATAAGGCGAGAGCGAAGCCGTCTGTATGCCATCGGCATTATAAATAAAGCGAAACTTATAGCGCGTCTCTACGCCAAAAGCTTCCGGCGGAGCGAGCTGTTCGGCCAAGTGCTGAAGATGGTCGGCTGAAAAGGGCAAGGAGAAACCCAGCGTGGCCTCCATACGTTGCACATGATACGCCGGTTGGCGGAGAAAGCCGCGATACCAGCAGAGCGTTTCTAAATAGTCTGTCATACAATTGCGAGAAATTAACGGGGAAGGTAGACTTTCTGAATCACTTCTTCATACTCTTTGTGGCAATCGCTGTTGACCGTGATGCCTCCTCCCGATCGAAAATAATATTGTCCGTCTTTCAGCTCGATAAAACGGATCATCACGCCGCAATCCAGCGTCTGCCCATCGAAATAGCCGCAGATACCCGTATAATAGCCGCGCGAAATCTGTTCGGCTTCAGCGATCAGCTTCACGGTCGAAGCCTTGGGCGCTCCGCAGATAGAGCCGGCGGGCAAGAGGGCCGACAGCATATCGCCGAGTTGCGAGGGCCACGTGGAAGGAAGCAGCCCGACGACCTCCGAACTTACTTGCAAGATGGCGCCTTGGGCCGTAGCAATGCGATCTATGTAACGGTAGCGCCGCACTTCAATATCGGTGGCCACGCGGCCTAAATCGTTGCGCAGCAAGTCGACGATCGTGGCGTGCTCGGCTTGTTCCTTGGGATCAGAAAGAATCGTTTCGGCCGCATTGGGCAGTGTTGCGTCTATCGTTCCCTTCATCGGGTGAGCCGCAATCCGTCCTTGTGCATCGATAGCGATGAAGCGCTCGGGCGAGAAGCAGACAAACTGATGAGGCAGACAAACTTTATAAAGTGCCGGCGAATGCAGAAAGATGCTTTGCAGCGACAAAGGGCCGTCGATCAGCGTGCGTATCGTCAAATTGGCCAGGAATGAGTTGCCGTGATGCAAACCGGCTTGTATTATCTCAAACCGCCGCGCATAGGTCTCAAAACTTTCAGGATGTATCGTCAAGTTTAGGGCAACAGGAGCCGGAAAGTCTTCCGGCGCAGGCAGCGTAACGTTGCTCCGCCCTTGAATAGTGGCCCAAAAATCAGGCGCTTCCTCTCCCGCCAAAGAGAGGTAGCCCTCGGTGAGTTCGTAGTTGATCAAAAAGAAGCAAGGCCTTCGCGCCTCGCCCAACCGATTAAGCCGCTGAAAAAGGGCAGAAACGTTGTCGAAATACATATTTGCGTAAATATGACTTTATTCTTCGTGCAAAGATAACACAAACTACGCGGCGCAGACTTGGTTTTCCTTTGTTTCCTGCCGGTTTTTGTTCGCAACCAAGGTAGTCCGTAGGCAACCCTACTCATACTTTGTGCAAAAAACATCAAAAAGCGATAGCGGGAAGCGCTTATCCTTGGCGCGCATTGTACGAAAAAGGAAAAAATAATAATTTTGCGCTTCGAATGAAACGCGTGTTACTCATCAATCAGCACGATTCGTTTGTCTATAATCTGGTTCAAACGTTTCGCAAAGCTACGCCGGCAATTGATTGTCGGGTGATGGACTACGACTATCTGGATGAAGACGAGGCCTTAACTTACGATGGACTCGTTCTATCACCGGGTCCGGGTCTGCCGGAGGACTTTCCGCGAACGCTTTCCCTATTGCGCCGCTGGATTGATCAGCCGGAGATGCGCCCTTTGCTGGGCGTCTGTATGGGCCATCAAGAATTGGGCGCCCTGTGGAATTGCCCTTGCAGGCCGCTTCCCCACCCTGCTCACGGAATTTCCTCAGCCTTAAAACGCACAACGCCTGCTCCCCGACTCTTGCAGGGAACAAGCGCTACTGTACGTGTAGGCCGCTATCACAGTTGGGCCTTAGAAATGACGCCCGCCGCACCTTTTATAATAGATGCCCTGACGGAAGAGGATGATTGCCTTATGATGATGCACCACAGCCAACTGCCCTTGTGGGGCGTGCAGTTTCACCCCGAAAGTATCTTGACGCCGGAAGGCGGAATTATGCTGGCCAACTGGGCTGGTTTGCTTTAATACGCCGCCGGTGCGCAGTAAGCATCCTCCGCCACGACTTAGGGTGCTTGAAGCGGCGGTTTATGGTCGTCTTTATCTCATGCAGACTTTCGCAAATCAGCCTTGCATATTTGTTTCCGTAACACCGAGGATCGGGCGTTGGCGCAACTCCTCGATCGATGGTTTCACCATCTCGCCTTCTACCTTTTGCAGCGACAAAACAGCCACAATGTGGGACATATTTTCGCCATTGCGCAGGTAACAACGGATATAAGGGCTGTTTTCAATCAACTCTGCGCCAATCAAATCGGGCACAAAAGGCGATCCGGTAAAGGCATCGACGGTAGAAATTCCGTAAATAAGGCGCACGCCGCGGCAATTCATCGCAAATAAATCGGCAACAACGGGATTATATATAAAGAGCGGGAAGATGTGAACCAGCGCCTCGCGGAGCGAAAGCATAATCGGTGCATTTTTTGTGCGCTCCAAGAAGGTGGAACGCTCTTTTGCTTCCAACATAGACTCGATGATGTGGTATTTTTTTCCGTTGGCCTTAAACTTATACTTGGTTAATACGGGCTGCATACCGAAATTGTCGAAATACAAGCGCTCTGTGTCGATCTGAACTTGGTTGCGCGCAATTTCAACTACGTTTTTTCCGTAATAAAGTGTGGCTCTGTCGGCCTCAATATCTATATGTCCGCGCGCTTCGCCCCACTTTGGCCACTTAGTATAAGTCACGACCCAGAACCCAGCGAAAGCCGGAAAGAACAACACCGCGAAAGCAAGAAAGAAAGGCACCACATTGAAGAGGGGAAGCGGGAGAAAAAGAGAAAGAAAGAACACACCAAAAGCCAAGCCAAGAATCACGAGAAGGATGATCGAGGCAACCTGCATAATTTCATTGACCGTACGTTTGCAATAACGAAATTCTATTCGACGCATAATAAGATATTTATTTTGTTTATCAAAAGTTGGGGCACGCCAAATCAAAGTAGGCGGCCGATTATCGAGGGCCAAAATTAACAAAATAAGCATAGAAGAGCGCAAGACCAATCATAGCTTTAGTCTTTTTTAGCTTGGAGGCCGTCGTTTCCATTTTATTAAGTGCACATCAGGCTTCCAGCGACCGTTTATCTTCATTTTGTTGAGAGGTTTCACTAAAAAAACACAGCTAATTATAGTTTTTATGCGTAAATTTGTGGGCTGTATCGCCACAGCAATCAATACAAAACGTAAGAACATATGTGTGGAATAGTTGGTTATATTGGGAAAGGACAAGCTTTTCCTATTCTCATCAAAGGACTGAAAAGACTAGAATACCGTGGTTATGATAGTGCCGGCGTAGCGCTTTTGCCAAATGCCGGAGAGCTGAATATTTACAAGACGAAGGGGAAAGTTTCAAACTTAGAAGAGCTTTGTAAGGACAAGAATATACAAGGCCACATCGGCATAGCACATACTCGCTGGGCCACCCACGGTGAGCCGTCCTCGCTCAATGCACATCCACACGTTTCTCAAGATGGCAACTTGGCCATTATCCACAACGGCATTATAGAAAACTTTTCTTATCTCGCAGAGCAACTCAGCGGAAAAGGATATTCGTTCAAAAGTACGACAGACACTGAAGTATTAGTTCAGCTGATTGACTTTTATTACAAAAAAACGCCCGAAGATCTTCTTGAAGCCGTGCGTCGTGCGCTTCGGAAGGTCGTTGGCGCTTACGCTATCGCGGTAATCGACCGCAACCATCCCGAACACATTGTAGCAGCCCGCCAATCCAGTCCGTTAGTTGTCGGCATGGGAAAAGACGAAGCAGAATATTTCATCGCCAGCGACGCTACGCCGATTGTAGAATACACGAAGCAAGTCGTTTATCTTGACGACGGGCAAATCGCAGACATAAGACCGGGTCAGCCCCTCCACATTGTAAACCTTGAAGCCCAAGACGTAGAAGTCGACATCAAGGAAGTAGATATGGACATCTCCAAGTTGAGCAAAGGCGGTTTCCCCCATTTTATGTTGAAGGAAATCTACGATCAGCCGCAGTGCTTACAAGACTGCCTCAGCGGGCGTTTGACGATCGACAACACGCGCCCCGAGCTCAACAAGATTGTGCTGTCGGCCGTAGAAGACTATAAAGAGCGACTTATCTCCGCCAAGCACATCATCATCGTTGCTTGCGGCACGAGTTGGCACGCCGGACTCATCGGCAAACAGCTCATTGAGAAAACTTGCCGCATCCGCGTCGAGGTAGAATACGCCAGCGAATTCCGCTACCGCGACCCTGTGATCAGCAAAGACGACGTGATTATCGCCATCAGCCAGAGCGGCGAGACGGCCGACACATTAGCCGCCATCCAGTTAGCGAAACAGCACGGCGCACTCGTGATGGGTATCGTCAACGCCGTCGGTTCATCCATTGCACGCGAGACTGACACCGGCATCTACACCCACGTGGGGCCGGAGATTGGTGTAGCCAGCACGAAAGCCTTTACCGGACAAGTCACCGTCCTAACGATGCTTGCCTTGGCGCTGGGTCACGCAGTCGGCACACTGCCTGACGACGAATATCATGAGGCTGTGCGCGAACTCGCTCACATTCCGCAAAAAATGCGTCAAGTATTGGAGCTCGACAAGCAAATCAAAGAGTACTCAAAGACTTTTACTTATGCGCAAAACTTCCTCTATCTGGGCCGCGGCTTCAATCATCCCGTAGCTTTGGAGGGCGCTTTGAAGCTCAAGGAGATTTCTTACATCCACGCCGAAGGATATCCGGCCGCCGAGATGAAGCACGGCCCGATCGCCCTCGTCGATAAAGATATGCCCATCGTATTTATCGCCACCCACCATCAATTATATCGCAAAATCATCAGCAATATGGTCGAGGTGAAGTCGCGCGACGGACGCATTATGGCCGTTGTTACGGAGGGCGATGAAGAGATTCGCAAGATTGCCGACGAAGTCGTGGAGATTCCTGACGTACCCGAGATGCTCGTACCCCTGCTCACGGTCATCCCGCTCCAGCTCTTGGCCTACCACGTCGCCGTAGTCAAAGGCTTAGACGTAGACATGCCGCGCAACCTCGCGAAGAGCGTGACGGTAGAATAATATCAAGCGCCTCTTTCCGCTATTTCTCACATCGGAAAGAGGCGTTTTTTATGATTTAATCAAGCCGCGGCGCGATAAATCACCAAACAATAACCCTTTTTCAAACCAACGACATGAAAAAAGCTTTTGGATATGGCATGCTGCTCCTGCTTCTATCACTCTACAGCTGCCATAGCAAGACGAAAAACGAAGCCACAACCCAAGACTCCACGGAAGTAAACGCCACAGGACCCAAAGAATCGTCCTCACCCCTGGAGCGCACAGAAACGTTTAAGGCCGGCGGCCACACTTACGTGCTATCCATCAAGCGCGAAGCTAACCGCACCCTGCCGACCGTCAAAGACGAATCAGGACAAGTTTATTATGACAACACCGTCGAAGTACGCCTCACGTGCGATGCTCAAGAAGTTTACTCGCACCTCTTTACCAAGGCCGACTTCGACAGCTATTTGAGCGACCAAGAGAAGGCCAATTTAGTATTACAAGGTATGGGCTACGATCCAACTCAAAAAATCAGCACCGTAGTGATGCTCGGAGCACAGATCGGAACAGCCGGTTTAGATGGCGACGGCCCCGCCTTCACGCTTGAAATCCCCCTGCAGGGGGGCAATGCGAAGATTACGCCGATCAATGCGCAAGATACGACCGGCGAGGATCAAATGGACTTGGGCGACTAAGGCAAACGGCAGCGCGGAGGTGGCTGAAAAGACAAAGCCGGCAGCTATAAGCAGACGCTATCGCGGCACGTTTTCTTGCGGCGACTCATCGCCCCATCATTCTAGCGCCTAATCAACAGAAAATCAGTTCGCCAACTTTCAATCCAAGCTCAATCACGAGCGCGGGCAACCGAATTTCTTGGTTTTTTCTCACGATGAAAAAGGCTTCACCTCGTGAGAAAAAAGGTTTTATCTCGTGAGCGCAGAGGTTTACGCTCACGAGCGCAAACAAAATAATTATGCGTTGCGGTCTTTCTTTTCATTCTTGGTCGAAAATTTGAGGACACAAGCAGGCAGCCTTTTCCGACGGAAGGCAAAAAAAAGGCAACTTCGGTCAACTAACGGCCTACGCTCTACTGCCGCAGCGGCGTGAGTAGCATGTGATGGCGGCACGTCGACTTCAAATCAGTAGTCTGTGTGAGGCGAAAAAGCAAGGGTCGTACAACTTAATACGGACCAAGCGGCGCAGAAAAACGAGGTCAGCATTTTTTCAATAGTGCATTGTTTTCCCCGCTTTGCTTGCCTTTTTACAGGCTTTGTCGTAACTTCGCAGCTATAAGACGAACAAATATAGTATTACCATAAAAATGGCTCAAAAAATTGAATTCACAAAAATGCATGGCGCCGGTAACGATTATATCTACATCGACACCATGCGCTTCCCAATAGCCAACCCCGAAAAACTTGCCGTAGCTTGGAGCGATCGGCACAAAGGCATCGGCGGCGACGGCATTATACTCATCGGTAAAAACGAAAGCGGCCACTTTACGATGCGCATCTTCAACAATGACGGTTCGGAAGGAAAAATGTGTGGCAACGGCATTCGCTGCGTTGGCAAGTATCTCTACGATAATGGGATCACGTCGGAAAAAGAATTGCCCATCGACACACTTTCCGGCACGAAACTACTCCATATGACGACTGACGCCGACAATAAAGTAGTCGAAGTGACCGTGGACATGGGAGAGCCGATTCTGGCCGACAAGCATCAGCTTTCAACACCGGATGGTAGTATGCAAGATGGTGAAGTGACGATCGGTCATACGAACTATCGAGGCACTTTTGTTTCGATGGGAAATCCGCATTTTATCAACTTCATCAACGGCGTAGAAGAATATGATGTGCAAACGAATGGCGTTCGTCTTGAGCAAGCTCAGATTTTTCCCGAACGTTGCAACATCGAGTTTGCCGAAATACGGCCCGACGGAAGCATACGTATGCGCGTCTGGGAGCGCGGCTCGGGCATCACGATGGCTTGCGGGACGGGGGCTTGCGCCACGGCCGTAGCGGCAGCGCTGACAGGGCGCGCAGGACGCACATCTACGATCGTGATGGATGGCGGCCAACTGACCATCGTCTGGAATGAGAATGATAATCATATTTATATGACCGGGCCGGCCACCACCGTGTTTACCGGCACCATCGAATTGCCCGAAGAATAAAAAGACGAGGCACGACGGCGCGTCATATAACAACAAGGGCCTCTAATTTGCCCCCTTAAACTCTTAGAATATGGCTTTTATAAACGACAACTTTCTGAAACTGCAAAAGAATTACCTCTTTGCGGACATCGCACACCGCGTAGAAGCTTATAAAACGGCACATCCTGATGCGCCGATCATACGCCTTGGCATCGGCGACGTAACGCGTCCGCTCGTACCGGCCGTTATTGACGCACTGCACAAAGCCGTCGACGAAATGGCCCACGCGGAAACCTTCAGAGGCTATGGCCCTGAGCAGGGTTATGAGTTTTTGCGCTCGGCTATCGTAGCGAATGTGTTTGAACCGCGCGGCATTGCGCTTTCAGCCGATGAGGTCTTTGTCAATGATGGGGCGAAGAGCGATACAGGCAACTTCGGCGATATTCTGGGACGGGACAATACGATCTGCGTAACTGACCCGATTTATCCCGTTTACATCGATTCGAATGTCATGGCTGGACGTGCCGGCAATTATGACAACGGCTTGTGGAGCAAAATCACGTATTGCGCTTGCTCGGAAGAGAACGACTTTATCCCCGAACTGCCCACGAAGCCGGTAGATATGATCTACCTTTGCTATCCTAATAACCCGACGGGAACGGTTTTGACGCGGGCGCAACTGAAAAAGTGGGTGAACTACGCTTTACAGACGGGGGCTTTGATTCTTTACGATGCGGCTTACGCTACATTCATTCGTAACGAAGACGTTCCGCACTCTATTTACGAAATTGAGGGTGCTAAAGAGTGCGCTGTGGAGTTTCATAGTTATTCAAAGACAGCCGGTTTCACAGGTCTGCGCTGCGGCTTCACGATAGTGCCGAAAGAAGTGACCGCACGCGGAGCTGACGGAACGCGCGTCCATCTGAATCCGCTGTGGAATCGACGTCAGTGCACGAAATTCAACGGCACACCCTACATCGTACAGCGCGCGGCGGCAGCAATCTATACAGAAGAAGGCAAACGCCAAGTAAAGGAAGTGGTAGACTTCTACTTGGAGAACGCACGCATAATGCGCGAAACGCTAATGGCTACCGGCTTAAAAGTATATGGCGGCACGGACGCACCATACATTTGGTTTAAGACACCGGAGGGGATGAAAAGTTGGGATTGCTGGGAAATGCTGCTCAACGATTACGCTTTGGTGAGCACGCCGGGCGTAGGTTTCGGCCCGTCGGGCGAAGGTTATATTCGCTTAACGGCCTTCGGTACGCGCGAAGATTGCGTTGAGGCGATGCGCCGTTTGAAGAAATAACGCGTAGGTGTTAAATAAGTAATGTGAAGTCGTGTCAAGGCCGCCTTGCGGTTGTTGGCACGACTTTTTTGTAAGCCATTGTTGCGTCGCAGCTCTTTCTCATCACCCAAAACAACAAGGTTTTGCGACCACTTATTGCCCATTTCACATTAAGATCAACGGAAAAAGTAGTAAGAGCCACCGCATTCAACTACACCTTGAATAGAAAAATCAGCACTTCAATCCGCATTGGCTACACATTATATATCATATAGAGGTTTGCAAAGCGCATTGCCTGCAAACCTCATTAAGAAATTCGTTACTAAAAGCCCTACCAGCCCGTCTGCGCCCAACCTGCGGCTTTATACCATTCTGTTTTCCGGAAAGCAGCATTCAAATCGCCATGATGCTTTGCCAAGGAGGCCTTATCAGAATAGATCTGCTGAGGTATAAACATAGAAGTTCCACAAAGCGTAGGCGAATTTAATTCTTGAAAGTCTACGCTGGAAGGACCAATCCAAAAGCGCGGCGAATAGAAAGTAAAAGGAATAGCTTTCTGCATTTGTAAACGCACAGCCGCATAGTCGGCCGGCGAAAGCAAATGATGCAAAGCGTCCAAAGCATCATAATAATGCGGGCGATAATAGTTGGATGGCGAATAATAATGATAGGGCGTCACGTTCGTCATATCGGGCGAAAAGCGCGAGCCGGCGCGAAATGCCGATCGGGGCAAAGCGTTTTTGATCGCGCCCGCCAAAGATTCCAAGTGCTTCGTATCGATTACGGACAGCACGATGCCGAAATCGCCATACGTATCTTGCTGATTAGGGTCGACTACATCGTTATAATACGTGACGGCGATCTGTTTTGGATCAGCCGCAAACAAGCCATTTTGCAATTGGTGCGTATAATTGGCGCCCGCCGCGTGAATGGCAATGGGCGAACCAATGAGATAATCTGCAACGTGGCGCAAATCATAGGCCACCTCCAAAGTCTGCATCAAGCAGGCATCAAAGAGGATAAAGCGCAAATGGACACCGCTCTGCTGAATCGCCGTTGCCAAATCAGGAATATCCGTTTGAGAACCCAGACGTCCGGAAGCATCAACATCCATCCAAGCGTTGCCGGAAGGTCCTACGTCTATGCCAAAACTCCGTGGCTGATAATCTTTGTTCGTTGAGGGCAGCCAGCCATCAGCGTGCGACCACAGCACCAAACCATATTCTTCGGCGGGACATTTCTCTTTAACCCATTGCAGGACGTCTTGCAACGTTTTAGGATCAGCCGAGTTGGCATCCTTTTCCCATTGGCGCACAAGCAGCGGCGCGTCGTATTCCTTTGAAAAGAAATAGATGCGAGGCGCGCGCATATCGTCCACGAACAAGAGAAGCCGATCTTCATCTTTTAAGTATCTGACACCTTCCGCGAGTTCAAGGGAATCTAAGCGATTATAGCCTTTCTTTCCCAAAGAATTTTGCGCTGCTTGATAAACAATGACCGTTCGTCGCCCCGGATTGCTCGCATATTTTCCAAAGCCATTGGGTGGTACGTCCTCTTTCGCGCAACCGGCGAGTGCAATCGTCAAGCAGCAGAGCGCACTGAAAAGAAATAATCTATTTAACGTTTTGTGTAGTCGATCCATAATTAATAATGACGTATTTATATCCGAAGGCAAAGAAGATCTGACTGAATTGCGCCGTAGCTTGTTGGCGTGCGGCCCTAAGATTGTCGACCGTCAAACAGCGCGCCATCATCTTTCGATAGGCCAAGGCGTACAATTTATTTTTGTCCTCCGCGCGCCACGTGCCTTTCTCGTAAAAAGCCTTCGTTTGCGCCTCATCTATAAAGTTTTTATCTAAGAGTCCGACGGTGGGCAGATACAAAACGGCCGTATCGCCTTTGGCTGTAAACCAATCATCGGGCGCTTTTTTCATATCAATGCCTAAACGCACCGTACCGGTGTAGATCTGGGCCAACTGTTTGTCGCCAAGCAGCGCTTTTTCGTCAAGTTCGGCCAACTCTTCCGTTCGAATGGCGAGAAACTCCCATTGACCGATGTCTTTGATCTTGCGAATTTCTTCGGGCGAAACGTCGATTTGCTTGTTGGAACTCACGTGAAGCCCCTCCCCACTCCGCCATTCGTTTCGACATTGGCGCAAGCACAGGGCTACAATGACAATGGCCAGCAAGATAAGCCACAAGTATCGAAACTTCACAACGATATAAAATACCACCTTGGCAAGGACTTTGAGGCGGTAACGCTTGGATTGATCTTCTCTTCCTTTCATTGCTCTATCGTGATTAGGCTTTCTACATTTGTGGGCGTCGGATTTTTGTCGAATCTGATTACGACTTGCGACTCGTCGTAGCCCATTCGATGCAACATAGGCAGCAATACTTGCGCCGCAGAGCGCTCTGCCGACTTCAAAATGTCGGTTTGATCCAAATGTTTAACAATACTATCTTCGCCTTGCTTGGCAAAGGCCACCACTTCGGCCGATGAATAGCGCGAACGCGTCAAATCTATATATTGCCTGATGCCTTTTTCGTCGATTTTGGAGGAAGATACGATCACCTTGGGGTTGGGCAGCGTCACGACAATGCCCTTTTCGCTACGCTGAATGCGCGCCGCACTAAAATCAGAGAAATCGATGTAGGCCTTAACCGTCACGTCGATGGGGATAGCGATCTTTCTATCGCCGACGGTAAGCGGCAAGCTGACGGGAACGGAAAGAATCTTGCCCTCCAAGCGCCGTGTATCAGCGTGAGTGACTAACTTATGGATCTTGTACTCTGTCGTATACAAGCGCGAACAGCGCACAATTTGGTTGACGATTGTAGCCGTCGTATCTATCTTCACCTTATTGTCTTCTTCGTCTGTCTTTCCTGACTTGCCGCACGCAAAAAGGAAGACGCAGGAGGCTAATAGCAAATACTTCATATAGTTCATATCTTGCAAAGATAGCACAAGCCATCGAGTTTTGTTCTTATTCTTGAAATTTATTATCTGTTTTTACTTGCCTAACGCTGCTTTTGACCGCCCTATGTACTATCGTTTGCGCCTTTTGACGCCGGTTGCTGATGCTTCTCATTCGTAACTGAACGCTTCCGGCTGAAGATGTCAGGCCGGTGCACGCTTGTTTATTGCTTTTCCTTTTAACTTACGCTTTCCATCTTTGAAAAACGGAGGCAAACTCTGCGCCAAAAGTGCCCAACATTCTCATTTTTAAGTGCCGCAACCGCATTTCCGGATGGTTTGCTCCCAGCAAACGATCATTTGCTCCCGCCAAACGATGGTTTGCTACCACCATACGATCGTTTGCTGCCGCCAAACGAAAACGAGATCAAGCCGGAGAGCGAGAAAACGCCGCTCTCATCGGCTACAACTGCGAGTTGCTAACCAGCCGTGCGGCGTTTGAAGCTACCGAGACTGGCGGAAGGGAAAGTAAGGGAAGAATAAAAATGCGGCGGAAGGTTGTCGCGTCGACAACTTCCCGCCGATATGGGCTTTATTATAATGATGCGACCGGCCAAATGAGTCGGCAGCGTTGTTTATTGGTCGTCGTTCTTCACGTAGCCTTGATAATGCGGCGGCAGACCGCGCATGATGACGTCGTAAGCCTGATCCTTTATTGCGAGAATGTCTTCTGCGCTGCGCGAAGTCGGATAAATAGGGTCGTGAATAAGGAGCTGGAGTTTATGATGCCGCACAAAGTTGAAGCCTTTTGTGCGAGGGAGGATATCGAACGAGCCATTGATGGTCATTGGTACGATGGGCAACTGCAAATCATCGGCCAACTGAAATGCGCCTTTGCGAAAGACGCCCAAATGGCCGGTGAAAGTGCGAGCGCCTTCGGGGAAAACGACGAGCGAAGTACCACCTTGCAGCGTTTTTCTGGCAAAGTCGATGGTTGCTTTCACCTTTCGCGGACTCGATTTATCGACAAAAATGTGCCGCGCCTTGTAGCAAGCGTAGCCTACAAAGGGCAGGCGGCGCAGGGCCTTTTTCATCATCCACTTAAAGTTGCGGTCGAGATACCCATACACGAGAAAGATATCCATAGACCCTTGGTGGTTGGCCACAAACACATAGCTCTGGCCCTTAGTCAACTTCTCGCGACCTACAATTTCGACTTGCAGCAACAGGAGTCGACAGACGAAGCGCGACCACAAACGAGCCGGATAATAGCCCCAGAAATGGGCGCTGCCTAATACGCTCCCGATACTGGTGATCAGGGCGGTGAGGATGGTAGACAAGATGAAAAGGGGCAAAGCTACCACCAATTGATAACAGCAATAGATGAAGCGAAGCATGCGTTTAATGATGTTTTAATGTAATCAAGTTTATCTCGGGCCAAGCGCCGATGCGGAAAGGCAGAAGTACTTCGCCGACGCCCAAACTTACGTAGAGCGTGCGTCCGCCCTCATAGTAAGGGCCGCCCCATTCGGGATAAAACCATTCAGATGGGGAGAAACTTCCTATTTTCAGCTGCATGCCGTGCGTGTGTCCGGCGAGCATCAGCGGGATGCGGGTCTCCGGCAATACACGACGGCGCCAATGCGTCGGATCGTGGGAGAGCAAGATCTGGAAGCAACTATTTTGCAAGCCGCGTTGAGCCCGCGGCAAATCGCCTAAAGCCGGGAAGGGCGGCTTGCCATCGTTTTCTACGCCAACAATCGCAATGGAATCATTTCCGCGGCGTAGTATGTAATTATCATTGAGAAGCAGGCGCCACCCTATTGCGCGCTGATGATCTTGCAGCAAACGTATGTTGGCCAAACGTGCCTTTTCGTTAGGCCAGTTGTAGTACGTCATATAATCATGATTACCCATAACGCTGACAACCCCGTCGCGGGCGTGCATTTTCCGGAAGATATCCTCAAACTCAAAGAGTTCTTCGGCATGGTAGTTGACCAAGTCGCCCGTAAACACGATTAAGTCGGGCTGCAACGCATTCACGCTGTCGACAATCCGCTCCACGACGACGTGGTGACGACGCAAGGTGCCCACGTGTAGGTCGGACAACTGCACAATTCGATACCCATCAAACGCTTGCGGGATAGCAGACGACGTATACGTGAAGGGCTTGACCACGATCTGGCGATAACCTAACGTGAAGCCGTACAACATCGTCAGAAACACGCCCGAACTTACAAACAAGGCGATGCGGCGTATCCACAGTCGATACGACTTGAAGAGTAAGCAGAAGAGCAGCAAGAGCGATAAGATGATTTCCGGCACAGCTACGCACAGCGTGGTCGACAGCAAGATGGCTTTGAGCTGATCCGCAGTCATCGAATAACTTTCCTTGATGCTCGCGCCGATAAGCAGGAGCGCAAGCAAGAGGTTGGGGGCGTAAATCCATCTGCGCCAAGACTTTTCGCGCAGCATCAAGCGCTCGATGCCCCAAGGCGGGAGCAAGAGAATCAGCAGTAGGACAGGAAGTATGCGAAGTATCATTTGTATTGTTCTTAAATAGATTATTTCCGGCGTAGCGCTTGCTCCGGCGGTTTGTCGTTAGGAATGTAGCGTTGCCAATCGCCCTTTAGCGAGCGTAAGTCACAGCTCGGCCGAGCACGTGCTCATCCGTCATATGCCCTTTATTGTATAAGAGGAAACCATTTACGTAAGTTTTCTCCACAGCCCAATTCATTGTGCGCCCTTCTAAAGGACTCCAATTGCATTTGCTTCTTATAATGTTCGGCGTAATGGTCTTTGGACTCTCCGGACGCACAACAACGAGATCGGCATTATAACCTTCGCGCAAATAACCGCGATTTTCGATGCTGAAGATCGACGCCGGACGGTGACACATCAATTCTACGAGGCGCGGAAGGCTTAGTACGCCGCCGTCAACCAATTCGAGCATCGCAATAAGTGAGAACTGGACCATCGGCATCCCCGACGCGGCGCGTGCAGCTCCACCCACCTTATCCTGTATTTGATGCGGCGCGTGGTCAGTCGCGACTGTAGCGATCCTACCATCGTTCAAGGCTGCGCGCAATGCATCGCGGTCGGCGCGTGTCTTGACGGCAGGATTGCACTTTATACGAGTGCCCAAGCGCTTATAATCTTCGTCGCAGAAAAGCAGATGCGGAAGGCAGGCCTCCGCAGTTATCTGCCGGCCGGATGGGGCAAAAAGCTCCAATTCTGCGGCCGTCGACAAATGTGCTACGTGCAGCCGCGTCCCATATTCGTTGGCGAGTTGCACAGCTAAGCGCGTCGACTCCACACAAGCGGCTTCGGAGCGAATAAGTGGGTGATACGAAACATCAGGATCAGCTCCAAACTTCTCCTTATAAGCTTTCATATTCGCAGAGATGGTTGGCGTGTCCTCACAATGCGTCACAAGGATCGTCGGACTGTTTGCAAAGACGCGACGTAAAGCTTCCGCGTCATCAATCAGCATATTTCCGGTCGAAGCGCCCATAAAAAGTTTCACGCCGGCAATGTTCCGCGTATCCAATTGCGACAGAGCGTCGACGTTGTCCAATGTGGCGCCAAAAAAGAAGCCATAATTAACGTGGCATTTCGACGCTGCGATCGCTTGCTTTTGCTCGAGCGCCTCCGGCGTCGTAGTGGTCGGCAGCGTATTTGGCATATCGAGGATCGTAGTCACCCCGCCGGCCGCAGCGGCCAGACTTTCGGTGTGGAAATCTGCTTTCGCCGTCAGTCCGGGCTCACGAAAGTGAACGTGTTCGTCGATTACGCCGGGCAGGATGTAAGCCCCGTCGAGGTCAACCGTTTCTTGCGGCGGAATAGTCGGTTGCGCATCGCGCCCTTCCAAGATTTGCTCGATGCGGTCGTTATCAATGAGCAACGCGCCCAAGAATTGGCGACCCTCATTTACGAGTATAGCGTTTTTAAGTAAGATTCGTCTGTGCATAAGTCTGATCTGATTTCATGTAAGGTAAGACAGTAGCCAAGCTAAGATGGAAAACGAGTGTCGGCAGCCGATGCTGGTCGACCGCCGACGTATTTTTTATACTTTTCGGGGCTTAATTTTGCCGGTTATGGCTGCCCAGCGCAATCGCATAACGCCAAACAGCGCCTCGCCGAATATCCCGCCGCTCATCTTGCTTGTACCTTCGCGGCGGTTGACAAAAATTACAGGCACTTCCTTAATCTTAAAGCCCAACTTATATGCAGTAAACTTCATCTCGATCTGAAAAGCATAGCCCTTGAATCGGATGGCGTCAAGGTCCACCGTTTCTAAGACGCGACGACGATAACATTTGAAGCCCGCAGTCGTATCTCTCACGGGAATACCTGTGACAAACTGCACATAACGCGAAGCATAATAGCTCATAAGGACGCGTCCCATAGGCCAATTGACCACATTCACACCGCTCACATAGCGCGAGCCGACGGCCACATCAAAGCCCTCGTCGGAGCAAGCGTGGTAGAGGCGCGGCAAGTCTTCAGGATTATGACTGAAGTCGGCATCCATTTCAAAGACGAAGTCATAGCCGTGCTCCAGCGCCCACTTGAAGCCGCAGATGTAAGCCGTTCCCAGCCCGAGTTTCCCCTGCCGTTCGACCAGAAATAGTCTGCCGGCAAATTCAGCCTCCATCAAGCCTTTCACGATTGACGCCGTCCCATCGGGCGAGCCATCGTCGATGATCAAGATGTGAAACGACTTAGGTAGCGCAAAGACGGCGCGTATGATCTTTTCGATATTTTCCTTCTCGTTGTATGTGGGAATGATAACAATGCTGTCGCTTTCCTTCATAACCTTATTAGCTGCTTAGAATATGCGGCGAAGTTAGCCATATTCCCGCAAAACGGCCCTATGAGATTGCATATTTATACCCACAAATCAGCTTTTTTTCATCTTTTTCTCCCGTTTGGAAAGTCAAATAAAAAGGAAAGCCGTAACTTCGTCGCCTAATTTTATGTTAAAACTACTTATGAAAAAGTTTTTGATCCTTGCTGCGTTCCTGCTTCCTTTGGCAAGCGTTGCGCAGCAGTACAAGGTAACAGGAAAAGTGCCCACTAAGACGAAAGTTTACCTCTTCCGCACGCCCGGTTTTGTCAAAGAGCAGGCCGACAGCGTCGTAGCCAAGAACGGCACGTTCACATTTACGGGTACAACGACGCAACCCGAACTCTACTACATCGTAAAGAAAGCGGCGAAGGCCGGACAGCCGGCTACGATTGTTCCCATCGTGGCCGACGGAAACGTCGTGGTAGATTTTACGACCGAGACGCCAAGCGGCACTGCTGAAAACGACGCGCTCAAAGCTGCCTTGATGCAGACCAAGCCCTTTGCTCAAGGTCTGCGGGCCGTAGAAAAACAATTTGAAGACCTCGAATTGTCAGGCAAAGAGCCATCGGAGGCCGAGCTGACCAAGTTGGCCGACAGTTATGAGCAAGCGCAAGCCTTAATGATTGAAGCGGTGGCGGCAATCTGCAAGAACAATATGGATAAGACTTATCCGGCCTATTTCATAATCGACTATTATTCGCTGATCGAAAAACCTACGCTTTACAAGTTTTATGATGAAAAGGCGAAATTTATGCAACCCTCCGCAACATCCCACGTCAGCCAACTCATAGAAGGCTGGAAGCGCCGCGAGCCGGGCCAAAGATTTACCAACTTTGAGATGGAGGACCTCAACGGGGAAACCCACAAACTCTCCGACTATGTTGGTAAGGGCAACTATGTGCTTGTAGACTTCTGGGCGTCATGGTGCGGCCCCTGCCGTCGAGAAATGCCTAACGTAAAGGCTCTTTATGATAAGTATCACGCACAAGGTTTCGACGTTGTCGGCGTTTCATTCGACAGCGACAAGACTGCTTGGCAGACTGCCGTGAAGAAAATGGAACTGCCCTGGGCGCAAATCTCCGACTTAAAAGGATGGCGCAGCAAGGCTGCAAGCGTGTATGGCATCAACAGTATCCCATCTACCCTCCTCATAGATCCGCAGGGCAAGATCATAGCTACAGATCTGCACGGTGAAGAATTGGAGACACAATTGAATACTATTTATGAGAAGAGCGATGTAGCCTCGTTGCCCAACAAATAAGCCGATCAACAGCATCGACAAAACGCAAACAACGTAACAAGCCGAGCCGCGGAAGTTCTTTCCGGCTCGGCTTTCGCTTTGCTTTCTCGGCGCCGCATCGGCCTTTTGCGAGGCTCCCGCTCCCCATCGGTTAAGGCCTAACGTCCGCGCTACTCGTTTGCGCTCACGACAAAAAAGGTTTCAGCTCACGATAAAAAAGGCTTACGCTCGTGATGAAAAAGGTTTCACCTCACGAGCGCACACTCCGCCAACTTGGCGGCGAGGGTTGAAAAACCAGAGTAAGGCTTTTAGAGTTGCAACTCTTCTTGCATATTTTCCAAAGATTATCAAGCAATTACGAGTTTACGCCGACAGTCATCAGCAGGATATGCCATTAAAAGAAAAACAAGAGAAACAGAAAAAGCCCCTTTAGCGAGCGCAGTTGAGGAGCGGAGGGGAAACTGAGCGAGCAACACTATACAAGGCTATATCTAAACATGTAAAGACCAAACGGACGAAGCGCCACGCAGGCCTTAAAGGCTGATTATTTTCGACTGCATCAAGCCGTTTTGCTAACCCGAGTAACAGGATCGAGAGGTAGAGGGCAAGAATGGCGTAAAGGTTTGATCGTATTTGCTTTGCACTCTGTTTCGTTTGCACTACCTTTGCAAGCAAATTTGACCTCGGCAATGCATCATTTCAGCGGCATACTTTTCTTGCTTATCTGGCTCTTGACGACTCCGATTGCGGTGTCGGCACAGCAGTCGGCAGCGATTGGAAAAGCGGCGCAGCAAAGTAAAAACGGGCAGGAGGTAGATGAAAGAATTGGCGAAGACAGCCTCGTAATCAGCTTCTTGACCTGCACAGCCGGACAAAAGACTTACGAACTTTACGGACACTCGGCGCTACGCGTAAAAAACGTGAAGACCAACGAAGACTTGGTCTACAACTATGGCGTATTCTCCTTTTCAAAGCCCAACTTCACGTGGCGTTTTGTGTTGGGACAAACGGATTATACGGTCGGCGTCGTGCCTACCCCCTACTTCATTGCCGAATACGTAGACAACGGGCGGAGCATCAGAGAGCAAGTGCTCGCTTTGCGCCCCGCAGAAGCTGCACGCTTGGTCGAAGCGCTGCGCAAAAACGCGGCTGAGCCTGATTGGACGTATCGCTATAATTTTTTGGGAGACAATTGCGCTTCGCGCTTGGTCGTTATGATCGAACAGGCACTGGATGGACGCCTCGAACTGCCCCCTGAAAAGCAACGCACGACGTTTCGCGATATTATTCACAGTTGCGTGACGCCGGAAAACCCTTGGGATCGCTTTGGACAGGACATCATTCTGGGCTGCGCCGTAGATACGCCGCTGACCTCGCGCGCCGAATTGGCCTTTCCTTTTTATACGGAAAGCATTTTGCGCCGTGCAGCCGTTGTCAGAGGCTCGGGTGAGCGCCAAGTCTTGGTTTCGCACGATGGCTATTTGGTGGAAGTAACGCCCAGAGCGACCAAAACAACGCCTTTCTTCACGCCGCTGAAAGCCGTATGGCTTCTGCTCTTTTTAGCTTGCGCGGCCGCATGGGCCGAACACAAACGGCGATGGACGCTGCTCGGTCGGTTGCTCGACGATTTCTTGATGTTGGTGACGGGCTTGGCGGGCTGCTTGGTCTTCCTCTTATTCTTCTTCTCCGAACATCCGGCCGTCGACTCCAATTGGCTGATCGTTTGGCTCAATCCGCTGCCTTTGCTGTTCTTGCCGTGGAAGATTTGGCGCGATAGGAAAGGAAGAAGCGATTTTTATACCCCCTACGTCGACTTGTTTTTAGTCGTTTACCTCTTGATTTCGGCATTCTTTCAACAATATCCGCCGGAAATTTATATTTTGGCAAGTGTCTTGTTAGTACGCGGCCTGTCATTGTACTCCCTACAGCGCAACGGAAGAAATAAATCTTGCGCCGGACAAAAAAATATATCCCATCAACATGGATAATTCTCGCCACCGCTTCATTGTCTCCTTGCTGGCCGTGCTCACAACGCTGTCGGCCGCTGAGGCAATCCCGACTGCCGGCGCACGCCCCGCACCGAAGTTGGTGGTCAACATATTGGTGGATCGTTTGCGTTCCGACTATCTGAACGCTTTCCTACCCCTCTACGGCGAAGATGGCTTCAAACGCTTGCTCAATCAAGGTTTGGTCTATTCGCAAGCAGAATCGACTGCCCTACCTACAGACATGGCCACGGCGGCGGCTGACATCGCCACCGGCACGAGCGCTTCCGATCACGGCATCATAGGCCTACGTCGCTTGGATCGCACTACGCTACGCCCCGTAGGCTGCGTAGACGACAAGAACTTTACCGGCATCAACACCTCGACAGCTTCGAGTCCGCAATACTTGGCCGTATCGACCATCGGCGACGAACTGAAGGCTGCGACGGAGGGTAAAGCGCTCGTTTATGCCATCGCACCTTTCCGCGAGGCGGCCATTCTGACGGCCGGACACGCGGCTGACGGCGCGGTATGGATCGATGACGCGACGGGACAGTGGTGCTCTACGCAATACTACGGCGCTATGCCCGCTTGGGTCAACGTGCGCAACAGCACGGCGAGTCCGGCGATGCAAATAAAAGGACTGACGTGGAAGCCTTCCTCTCCTTTGGTGGGCAATTTCAGTTATTTCTTGTCGGGCGGTATGAAGCGGCCGTTCTCCCATAAGTTTGTGGGCGACGAACGTTTCTGCTTATACAAGACGAGCGGACTCGTCAATGAGGAAGTGGCGCGGTTAGCGGAGCAATGCCTTTCGGCAACGTCAATCGGCACAGATGCGCTGACGGATTATCTGGCCCTGACGCTCTACGCGGGCAACTTTAACCACCGACCGGCGTCGGCTGCGCCGATGGAATTGCAAGATACTTACGTGCGCTTGGACCAAGCGCTGGCGAAAATCTTGGCGGCGGTGGAGCAAAAGGTGGGGCTTGACAACACTTTATTCGTACTGACTTCGACCGGTACGGAAGATGAGGAAAACGAAGATTTAAACAAATACAAGATACCGGGCGGAACGTTTGACGTAAAACGGTCTGTCTCGTTGCTAAATATGTATCTCTCGGCCGTTTATGGGCAGGGACAATACATAGAAAGCTGCTTAGGCACTCAACTTTACTTGGATCGAAAATTGTTGGAGCGCCGACAGCTGAATTTGAGCAACGTTCTTGAACACATTCAGGACTTCCTGCTGCAATTGGAGGGCGTGAAGGATGTGTATACTTCACAACGTCTGCTGCAAGGCGCATGGACACCGGGCATAAACAAGGTGCGAAATGGGTATAATCCGCGCTTCTCGGGCGACGTTTATATTGAGGTGGCACCGGGCTGGCGCTACGTGAATGCAGACACGCACGAAAATCAATTGGTGCGCGCGTCGTATGTACCTTTCCCGATTATCTTCTTCGGTTATGGCGTTGCCGCCGGACAAATAGGGACGCCCGTGACGGTAGACTACATCGCGCCGACGCTCTCGCAAGCTATGCGCATTCGAGCGCCGAATGCTTGCAAACTTGCTCCGTTGAAAATCAATTAAACTTTTATTCTTCTCCGCTATGCTCGGGTATACATACTATATATAATGTGTGGCACGCGGCGGAAACTCAAAATTAGAACTCATATACTACAATGGATATAATACAATTCCTACAAAAACTTTTCGGCAATAAGTCGCAGCGCGATATGAAATTGATTCAACCCTTTGTCGAAAAGATTAAAGCCGTCTATCCTACGATTGACGAACTGGATGATGACGCTTTGCGCGCAAAGACAAAGGAGTTGCAAGAGAAAGTGCAACACTCGGCCGATGATATTAAAGAGAAAATCAACGAACTGAAAGGAAAGGTCGAAGAAACACCTATCGAAAACCGCGAAACTATTTTCACGCAAATCGATAAGTTGGAGAAAGATGTCCTCGAACGCTTTGAAAAGGCCCTCGATGAGGTGATGCCTGAAGCATTCTCCATAGTGAAGTCTACGGCAAGGCGCTTTGCTGAAAACGAAACCATTACTGTCGAAGCTACAGACTTTGATCGTGATTTGGCAGCCACACACGACTTCGTACAAATCGAAGGCGACAAGGCGATTTATCAAAACCACTGGATGGCCGGCGGCAACGAGGTTACTTGGAATATGGTGCATTATGACGTGCAGCTGTTTGGTGGCGTCGTTTTGCACCAAGGTAAGATTGCGGAAATGGCAACGGGTGAAGGTAAAACACTGGTGGCTACGCTGCCGGTCTTCCTCAATGCGCTCACTGGTAATGGTGTGCACGTCGTAACGGTCAATGATTACTTGGCAAAGCGTGACTCGGAATGGATGGGTCCGCTTTATATGTTCCATGGTTTGAGTGTCGATTGTATAGATAAGCACCAGCCGAACTCAGATGCGCGCCGCAATGCGTACCGCGCTGATATTACTTTCGGTACTAACAACGAATTTGGCTTCGATTACCTTCGCGATAATATGGCGATGAGTCCGACGGATCTCGTACAACGCGGCCATAATTATGCCATCGTCGATGAGGTGGACTCTGTCTTGATTGATGATGCGCGTACGCCGTTGATCATTTCCGGACCTGTGCCTAAAGGCGACGATCAAATGTATGAGCTCTACCAGCCTTTGATTGAAAAGTTGGTAGGTGTACAGCGCCAATACGCAACCAAGTTGCTCTCTGAGGCTAAAACGCTCATCGCAACCGGTGAAAAGGATAAAGTGGACGAAGGATTCTTGCAATTGTTCCGCAGTCATAAAGCTTTGCCGAAGAACAAGCCGCTTATTAAGTTCTTGAGTGAGCCTGGTATTAAAGTTGGCTTGCTGAAGACGGAAGAGATCTATATGGAGAACAACAACAAGCGTATGCCCGAAGCTGTGGAGCCGCTTTACTTTGTTGTAGATGAGAAAATGAACTCCGTAGACTTGACCGACAAGGGTAATGCTTGGCTGGCCAAAGAGGTGAACGATGATAAGCTCTTCATCTTGCCGGATATAGCTGCTGAGATGTCGGCTTTGGAAGCAGACACTTCGCTCTCAGACGAGGAGCGTATAGAAAAGAAGGACCGTCTTTTGTCTGAATATGCTGTACAGAGCGATCGTGTCCATACGATCCTGCAATTGCTCAAGGCCTACTCCATGTTTAATAATAACGAGGAGTATGTCGTGATGGATGGTCAAGTTAAGATCGTCGACGAGCAGACCGGGCGTATTATGGAAGGCCGCCGCTGGAGCGAAGGATTGCATCAGGCGGTCGAAGCTAAAGAGCACGTGAAGGTGGAAGCTGCAACGCAAACTTTTGCAACCATTACGCTGCAAAACTACTTCCGTATGTATCACAAGCTATCCGGTATGACGGGTACGGCATCAACAGAAGCCGGCGAGTTGTGGAACATTTACAAGCTCGATGTCGTGGAGATTCCGACGAACCGTCCGATTCAACGCAATGATATGAACGATCGCGTTTACCGCACACAACGCGAAAAATATGGAGCTGTGATTGCCGAGATCGAAAAGATGCGTTTGGCAGGCCGTCCGTGTTTGGTGGGTACGTCGAGCGTTGAGATTTCAGAATTGCTGGGCCGTATGCTGACGCTTCGTCACATACCTCACAATATTCTGAATGCAAAATTGCACCAGCAGGAGGCGCAAGTCGTAGCCCAAGCCGGACAAAGCAGACTCGGAAAGGTGATGATCACGGACGAGAACGGCAAGAGTCACGAAAAAGAGCGTATGTTGGGCGCCGTAACGATTGCCACGAACATGGCAGGTCGCGGTACGGACATCAAACTCAGCGACGAGGTGCGCAAAGCCGGCGGTTTGGCGATCATCGGCACTGAGCGTCACGACAGCCGCCGCGTCGATCGGCAGTTGCGTGGCCGTGCCGGACGTCAAGGAGACCCGGGTTCATCCGTCTTCTTTGTATCTTTGGAAGACCACTTAATGCGTCTCTTCGCCAACGATCGCATTGCCCGCATCATGGACAAGCTTGGCTTCAAGGATGGCGAGATGATCGAGGCCAAGATGATAAACAACAGCATCGAGCGCGCCCAAAAGAAGAAAGAAGAGAACAACTTCGGTATCCGTAAGCGCTTGTTGGAGTATGATGATGTGATGAACAAGCAACGTACGGTCATCTACGAGAAGCGCCACCACGCTTTGATGGGCGAACGTATCGGAATGGATATCTCAAATATGATTTGGGACCGCGTAATAGAAATAATTGAGCACAACGACTACGCAGGTTGCAAGGAGCAGTTCCTCGATATTATGGCGATGGAAGTACCCTTCACGGAGAAAGAGAAGGATACGCTGAAGCGCGACGAGCTCTACGAGAAATCATTCCAAGCTGCCCTTGCCAACCTCAAGCGCCGCACAGACCGTATGGCAGATGTTGCCACACCGGTTATCAAGAAGGTTTACGAAGAGCAAGGCGAGCAGTTTGAAAACATCCTTGTCCCCGTCTCCGATGGCCGTTTGGTCTACAACATTCGCACGAATCTCAAAGAAGCTTACGAAACGAACAGCAAAGCCGTTGTTCGCGACTTCGAAAAGGCTATCTTATTGCACAACATCGACGATGCTTGGAAGGAGAACCTCCGCGCCTTGGACGATTTGAAGAAGAGTGTGCAGAATGCAAGTTACGAACAGAAAGACCCGCTCTTGGTGTTCAAACTTGAAAGTGTGAAACTCTTCGACGAAATGGTCAACAAGATCAACAACGAAACGGTTTCTACCTTGATGCGCTGCCAAATTCCTGTACAGGAAACGCAAGACGTAAAAGAAGCTGCGCCCGAGCAGCGCACGCAGCAGCAGTATCAGGAAAACAGAGGCGAAGATCCCTTGGCTGACCCCGATCAGCAGGCAGCAGCCAACCAAGATACACGCCAAACGCCCAAACAACAGACGCCGATCGTAAAAGAAAAGATGCCGGGACGCAACGATCCGTGTCCCTGCGGCAGTGGTAAAAAATTCAAGAATTGCCACGGCAGAGGCCTTGTCTAAACAGGCCCTTTCATAGTTTTTGAAACCTCCCGCCAACAACAAGGCGGGAGGTTTTTACGTCTTGAAAAAGCGTAGCAAACCCTACCGTGAGCAGCTTGCCGCGTCACTTTCTGCCGTCTTGTTTCTTTTATTTCTACACGCCATTCTTTTCCGTAAAAGCCTTATTCTTCAAAGAGAAAGATTATTTTTGCATTTGTCGATATGCATACGGAAAATAAGTTTAAGCTATTCGAGCAATGAAAGCATTTCTTCTATCAGGCCTTTGCGCCCTATCCATCGCTTGTAGCCCTCCTCCCCAAAAGGCGGCCGCCAATCGTGCTTTACTCGGCGATCGTCTGGTTAATGAAAAGACGTTTACGGATCAAGTAAATGCCTCTTGCGGTTCGGGGGCAACAAACTGCGTGCTTGAACGACTGACGACAAACTACTATCAGTTATTTTCCCATTCGCCAAAATGGGTGATGCCATTGGATGATGCGACGCATAGTTTATCGCTCAGAACTTACCGAAAGCAGGACATTACGGAAGAGCACATACAAACTTATGCCGTGTTAATGGCCAATAAGTTGGCTGTCGATTCCATCTTGTGCTATGAATATTACAACAATGCCGATGCACTTTCCTGCTACGAACAACTCTACTACATCGACCTCGGTCAGCGCAAGATCCGGACGGTAATGCTGACTTACGATGAAGAGAGTACGACGGCCGATAGCGCACAAGTCTACACCATAGACTTAAAGGCCGAGCATTTTCAGCAAGAAATGAACCACGACAATAAACACCCAAAAACCGACAACCGATGAAGAAATATGGCTTACTGAGCGTGCTCCTCCTTTGTCTCACAGCCTGCTCTGTCCCTCGCCAAGCCGAAAAAGCAGCATCGAGAAACGCGATCGTTTGGACAAACCAATTAGTCGAACCACTCTTAGTCTTTGACAACTCGGTCATATCCTACCGGTTGAAGCCCAAGTATAGACGCCGCGCCGTCCCCTTTTCTGCGGCTGAAAAGGCATTGCCACTCAAGGGAGATACATATAACTACGACTTGAACAGCCTTGACGGACGCTATTACACGGTAGCCGAACGCAAAGACAGGAATGGCTACGACTACAAACTCATTGTCTATAACGCAGGTGGCGAAAATGATACGGAAATACTGGTTACGCAGTTGAATTCCTACAAGCAAGGAAAGCCCATCGACGCGTTGCTTTTGGAGTTGAACTTTACCTTTGAAATAGCGTACTCATCACGCTACATCGTCGACAACAAATCGATTCGGATAGATCAATATGCCATTAACGGCCTCCAATGTTCGGAAGATGGAGACATAATCGGCACCAAGGAAGTTCCGGATTCTACAGTCTGGCGTCTCGTTTATCACATCAAAGACGGGCAATTCATGCCGGCATCTATACGGCGAATAAAATGAGCGCCCCATAAAGCTATGTCAAGGGCTGCAACAAAGCCTCAGCGACAAGCATTCGCACCACGCAGGTAGGAAGTGTGCCATACGGCGACTTCCTGCCTTTATTTTTATCCCCATTTTTTGCAGCTCTTCTGTTGATAAGGGCACATCTGGTACGCAACGACAGCCACTATGCCTTCATTTCTGTATGCGTTTCGCTGCTTTCGTTTTCGTTTGGCGGGAGCAAACCATTGTTTGGTGGGAGCAAACTATCGTTTGGTGGGGTCAAACCATCGTTTGGCGGCAGCAAACAATGACACGATAAGAAAAGAACAGCAGCATAGCAGCAGTTGTCGTGCAATTTGTTGTCCCTTAGTCGCGATTTACCAAGGTCAGAAAAAAGATTGTGAGAGAAAAGGGAACGAAAACAAGAGAGGCGGCCAAACCATTACGAAAAAGAGCATTGCAGGCAAGCAAGACGCAAAAAAATCGGCCACTGCGAGCCGAATAATTGGGCGTAAAGCTTGCGATAGGCAGCCATACGCCATAATATATAAGCGGTATGGATCAAAAATGGGGAGATCAGAGGCGCGACATTGACACGGCGAGAGGGCTTGATCGAACGCCCCGCGCCATTAGCCGGCGTAAAGCGCAAAAATAGCAGGCGTCTTGCCCAAATCGGGCAGTCCTGTTTGGCGCCATTGGCGAAGGGTGCGCGTACAAATCCACTCCTGTGGCGTCGTAATGCCCGCCGCTATGCAAAGGCGCGTAGTCGGTTGGCAGGCTTGCAAGACATCGGCAAAAAGGCGCGCGTTGCGATAAGGCGTTTCTATGAACAGCTGCGTGCGACGCTCGTTGCGCGATTGGCTTTCCAAGTATTTCAAACACCGTTGCCGCTCCGCGCCGTCAATGGGCAAGTAGCCGTTGAAGGCAAAGCTTTGCCCGTTGAAGCCTGACGCCATCACGGCCAAAATAATCGACGACGGGCCGACCAATGGCACGACTTTCAAACCTTCGCGTTGGGCCAAGGCTACAATATCTGCACCCGGGTCGGCCACGGCCGGACACCCCGCTTCGCTCAATACGCCCATCGGTTTCCCATCGCGAAGCGGCTGAAGATAGCGCTTGAAGGCTGCGGCGTCGGCGTGCTTCCCCATCGGGTAAAACTCGCACGCGTCGATGTCAAACGTGCGATCGGCGCGGCGGAGAAACCGGCGAGCGGTGCGAATCTCTTCTACGATAAAATGGCGAATGGAACTTAGCAACGCTATATTGTAAGCGGGCAGCACGCGGTCGCACGGCGTATCGCCCAAAAGCGTCGGGAGCAAATAAAGTGCCGGTTCAAGCGCTTGCGAAGTGGTCTGTGTCTCGTTCATTGGTAGATGGTAACTATAAAATATCAGTGGTCGGCCGAAGCCGGAAAGAAGCGGCGCAAGTCATCGAAGCGCTTGCAGCCCTTAAAATAAAAGAGGTATAGCAAACTACCCGACAATTGCTGCGGAATAGTTTGCACGACGGCGCGGCGCAAGTTCTCTTCTCGCTGCGCAGTGAAAGTTGGTCGCAAACGCTTAAACTCGCGTCGGGCTTTGACGACGGCGCGTGCGTTGACAGCGTGGCCCGTCAGCAGATATTTCAACGCGGCGATATAATCCAAGCATCGGCGGCGGCGCATTACGGAGCGCAAATCGGCGGCCGGCAGGTTCTTATAAAGCATCAACAAGTTGTTGCGAAAGTTGAGGAAAGTCTTGCGCGGGTGTTCCATAGCCAAAGTGCCGCCACCCACGTGGTAGACGACGCTCTGCGGAATGCAGACCACTTTTCTTCCGCGCGCATTCAGGCGCCAACAGAGGTCGATCTCTTCCATATGGGCAAAGAAGCGCTCATCAAGCCCTCCGGCCGACAGCCAATCAGCGCGGCGAATCATCAAAGCAGCGCCCGTCGCCCAAAATACAGAACGGACGTCGTCATATTGCCCGCCGTCGCGCTCGATCACCGAAAAGACGCGTCCACGACAAAAAGGGTAACCATAGCGATCCAGATAGCCGCCCGCCGCACCGGCATATTCAAACTCCTCGGGGCGACGCTGCGCGCGAAGTTTGGGTTGGCAAGCAGCCACTTCGGGATGCGCATCCATATAATCCAAGAGCGGACGGAGCCAAGCAGGCGTCACTTCGACGTCAGAATTGAGCAGGAGCAAATATTTTGCGTCAATCTGCGCCAAAGCTCTGTTGTAGCCGCCCGTAAATCCGTAGTTGCGGTCCAAGGTCAGGACACGCACGGTGGGAAACTCATCGCGCAAAAGCTGCAAACTGTCGTCCGTCGAGCCATTGTCGGCTACGATTACTTCGGCTTCAGCACTCGAATGCGCCACTACGGAGGGCAGAAAGCGGCGCAGCATTGCAGCACCGTTCCAATTGAGAATAACGACGGCTATGGGTTTACTAAGATTCATAAAACTGCGATAAAGAAAATCATTGCCGGGCGGCAGGCGTGGTCAGGAAAGAGAAAAGCATCACAAAACTACAGTGAGCGATTCCTCATCTGCGGTAAAGTCGCCCAAACGTACGCGCTGGATGGTGTTGTCGGCGCTCTGCCCGCCCTCGACGCGGATGTAATTGTCCGTAAATCCGTGTAAGGGGCGCCCTTCTTTGGAATGCTCCCACAAGACGGGGCGCTCCGTGCCGATGAATCGACGGAAGAAAGCCTTACGCTTCTCCTCCGAAAGCGCCAACAAGCGCTTGCTGCGGGCTTGCTTGGTTTGCGCATCCACAACGTGAGGGATCTGAAGCGCCTGCGTACCGGGGCGCTCGGAATAACTGAACACGTGGAGGCGGGATATATCTATATCTTCGATAAACTTGTAGGCGTCTTCGAAGAACATATCCGTCTCGCCGCGTGTGCCGACAATCACGTCCACACCAATGAAGGCGTCGGGAATTGCTGCGCGCACCTTTTCGATCTTACGACGGAAGAGCTCCGTATCGTAACGCCGCCGCATCAGGCGCAAGACGTCGTCACTACCACTCTGAAGCGGAATATGAAAATGCGGCATAAAGGCACGCGATTGCGCACAGAAGTCGATAATTTCGTCCGTCAGCAGATTAGGCTCGATAGAACTGATGCGATAACGCTCAATGTCTTTCACGCGGTCAAGCGCCTGAATGAGCTGGAAAAAAGTTTCGCCCGTGCTGCGCCCAAAATCGCCGGTGTTAACGCCGGTCAGGACAATCTCTTTGCCGCCTTCGGCCGCCACGGCTTCAGCTTGGCCGACGAGCGACGCAATCGTCCCGTTTCGACTTCGACCTCTGGCGAGCGGAATCGTGCAATACGTGCAATAATAGTTGCATCCGTCCTGCACTTTGAGAAAATATCGCGTGCGATCACCTTTACTACACGACGGCACGAACGTGCGTACGTCTCGCGTGGGCAAGGCTATGGCGGCGTGGATGTTTTCTCCCTTCTCCAAGGCCTGACGCTGAGCGAGTCCTTCTCGGATATAGCGCACGACGTCTCCTTTTTGCTCCATTCCGATGACCAAGTCGACGCCCGGAAAGCGGGCTATCTTTTCCGGTTGTAGCTGCGCATAGCAACCCAAGACGACGACGAAGGCGTCAGGGTGCTCTCGCGTAAGGCGGTGTATGGCTTGGCGGCACTTATGGTCGGCCACGTCGGTCACACTACACGTATTGACGATGCAGATGTCGGCCGTTTCGCCGGCTTCGGCCGGCGAAACGCCGTAGCGGGACAAGGTATCGCGCAAAGAAGACGTTTCGGCGAAATTCAACTTACAACCCAGCGTTTGGAAGGCCGCTTTTTTGCCGGCCAAAAGGCTGTCTTTGGCGTAGTGAAGCGTTTGATTGCCCAAGGCTATATCCGTATTTTTATCTTCTATATTCATTGTTTTGTCATCCGTTCGGCAATTGGGAATAGCCAGGCCCTACTCCGGAAATGCCGAATTGTAGCTGCGAAGATACAAATTTTCAATAGAAGGGCCGCATTTCTGATCCCCCATCGCGCAGCGTCCTGCGACAGAGGCCAGCGCCCGACTCACCTTCGCGCCGGGTTCCTCTTTGAGTGACCTATACACATTATATATATATAAAGGCAGCAAGGGCGACTACTGAGGGAGGAATCGAGGCTTAAAAGTGGCCGATTCTATACGCTTTTGACCACATTTTAGAGGGAGAGAATCGCTATTATTATTGCACACTTCCTACTATAAGTGGGAAATAAAGTTAGCAAAATCGCAAAAATGTGTTAAATCACCGTTGAAGGACGCAAAAAAGAGCACGTTTCATTTGGACTACTTCAAAAAGTCCGTACTTTTGCATCGTTTTAATAAAGGCAATTGATTGTTTTACTTAAAAATTAAAAGACCAATGAAAAAGTTAGTTTTCATGCTCGTAGCTTTCGCAGCTGTTTCTTTCGCTTCTTGCGGTAACAAAACTGAAAATGCAGGTACAAAAGACAGCGATTCTGCTGCTCAAATGACTGACACTACAGTTAAAGATAGCACTGCTGCTCATGCTGACTCTGCTGCTGCTCCTGCAGCTGCTGACTCTGCTGCTCAGCCGAAGGCTTAAGCATAGACAAGTCAAAAGAAAAAAAAGCCTGTGGGTATTTACCTGCAGGCTCTTTTTGTATCCGGTCGGGCGAGTGGCAACAGGCGATTCGGCCGACTTGATTTTGATGATGCGGCGTGCGAACTGAAGGGGTCGTGCGCTGCTTTGTTTTTGACGACAAAAGGAACGAGGATGACTCGCGCCGGATTCAGACTGTGAAAAGTTCACAGGAAACTACTGAAGCATAACCATTTGGAAGTTCTTCGGCCCACGGATGAGGTTTTTTATCACGAGAAAAAAGGCTTACGCTCGTGATAAAAAAGGCTTCACCTCACGAGTGCAAACTCTTTTCATCGTGAGCGAAAGGGGCGTGAACTGACGCTGCTTGTATGGTAGCGAGGAGAACGCATTGCCCTAAGACTACTTTGTCCGTTTACCTTAGGCTTCTACGCGGCGCGGTATCAGTTGTGCGCAAGTCAGCGTGGGCTGTCAGCAAGAAACAAAAAGTGCGAGGCAAGCCCAAGCCTGCCTCGCACGCGTTTATCCTTTTCCCCACGATCGCACTGCTGCCAACTGCGACGTTTGCAACAGGGCGAAGGGGCGCGTTTTACAAATTATCGAAGAAGAATTGCGTCATGCGCTCATAGAGATGCAAGCGCGTGTTGCCGCCATTGATAAAATGGTTGCGGTTGGTGTAGATTTGCATCTGAAATTGCTTGTTGGCCTGCACCAAAGCTTCAGAGTATTCCGTGCAATTGCGGTAGTGTACATTGTCGTCGGCCGTACCGTGAACGAGCAATAAGGCACCGTGCAACTTGGAAGCGCGATTGATGGGGTTGATATCATAGCCCGGATTCTCTTTGGGCGTACGCATATAACGCTCTGTATAGACGGTATCGTAGTATTTCCAATTAGATGGGGCGGCCACTGCGACTCCGGCTTTGAAAACGGGGCGACCCTCACTCATAGCCATCAACGTATTGAAGCCGCCAAAGCTCCATCCCCAGATGCCGATGCGACTTCCGTCAACGTAAGGCAGAGATGAGAGATAAACGGCGGTCTCTACTTGGTCCTTAGCCTCTTGTTCGCCCAGGCGAAGGTAGGTGCACTTCTCAAAATCTGCGCCGCGGAAACCCGTGCCGCGACCATCGACGCAAACAAAGATATAGCCGTTTTGCGCCATATAAGACTCAAACAAGCCGCCGCCGTAAGAACCGATCGACCAGGCGTCTTTTACCTCTTGCGAACCGGGGCCGCTGTATTGATACATAATGACGGGGTATTTTTTAGAGGGGTCGAAGTTGCGCGGCTTCACCATCCAGCCGTTGAGCGAAACGCCGTCGGGCGTCGTAAAGGAGAAGAGCTCTTTCGTTCCAACCTTGTCGGCCACGCGCTGCTTGAGGTCAGCGTTGTCAACGAGCGTCGTCAGCGTCTTGCCGTTAGCGTCGCAAAGCGTGGTGATAGGGGGTGTTGTCAGATTAGAATAGACGTTGAGGAAATACTTGAAATTCGTGGAAAAAGTGGCGGCATTCGTGCCCACCTGGGTAGATAGGCGGCGCGTTTTGCCGTTCTTTTCAGCTACATATACGGCCCTGCGCAACGGACTTTCAGCTGCGCTCTGGTAGTAAGTGCGCTCCGTTGCCGGATCGTAGCCATAAAAAGTCGTCACGTCGTAATCTCCTTTCGTCAGACGGCGCAGTTGTGTGCCGTTGAGGTCATATAGATACAGCTGTTTGTAGCCTGAGCGCTGCGAAGTCAGCACGAAGCGACCGGGATAGAAGGTCAGGTCGTTGTAAGCAGCCTCTACCAAATATTTTTTGTCCGTCTCGCGCAACACAAGTTTGGCCACGGTGGAGCGCGGATTGACCATATAGATATCCATGCGGTCTTGGTGGCGATTGAGCGTGACTACCGCCAACTTTTCAGGGTCGGAAGTGAAGCAGATGCGGGGGATGTAGCCATCGCTATCAACCGGTACGGCCATTGTGCGCGTGACGCCGGCTTTAATATCGAAACTCTTCACGCAGACGTCGGCATTTTTAGCGCCGGCCACGGGATATTTATAGTTGTAATAGCCGGGGTATTCGTCGAATTGCTTGAGCGTGGGATAGGCGCCCTTGTATTCTTGAATGGAATAGACGGGCACTTTGCTCTCATCGTAACGCACCCAAGCCAGCATCTTGCTGTCGGCCGAAAAATCGAAGCTGCAGTTGGTTGAGAACTCTTCCTCGTTGACCCAATCGGGGATGCCGTTGAGCACTTCGTTGAACTTGCCGTCGGTCGTCACTTGGCTTTCAGCATTGTTGAAGAGCAATTTCACCAAGAAGAGGTTGTTGGCTCTGACGAAGGCCACCATCGTGCCATCGGGCGAGAAGTGGGGCACTTGCTGCGGACCGCCGTCGCTCAAGCGCTCAAACTTGTTGTTTTGAATGTCGAAGATGTAATACACAGCCGTGGATGAGCGGCGATAAATCATTTTCGTCTCCGTCTGCAATAAGATTTTCGAGGCGTCGGGCGACATAATGTAGCCGTCAATGCGGGTCAAAGTGACTGGGCCGCGCGCCGTATTGCAGTCAAAAAGCGTGCCTACCTCTTCGCCGGTCTTGAATGAGCGGCGAATAATACGCGCGCCGTCGTCAGAGATTTGCGTGTAGGTCTCACCATCGGCTGCCGGACGAACGCCATAGATGTAATTAGGCGCAAAGACGCCGTGTACGACGTCTTCCAAGCGAAGCGGTTGCGTCGTAGGCTTTTGGGCTGAAAGGCCACACCAAGCTGCGAGAGCGAGGGCGGCAGTAAGGAAGTATTTCATTTGTTGTGAATTTGTGTGCGTCATAATATAGGCGAGGTGATTTCAGAGGAAGCTGATCAACGAGAAACCCATGCCGCCGCAAAGTACGCGGATGCTGACCGCCACTTTGCGCAGGCGGCAACAAAGGGCGAGAATGTGTCTAAAAAGTGCCTCATATATCGTAAAAATTTAGGCTAAACCTCTTGCAAAAATAAAGATTTCCAACGAATTTGCTTAGTTTTGCAGTAAACTATTACGCAACTTATTATGGAAAAGAGGCAGATCGGGACGTATAAGTTCAAGGTAGAGCCTTTTTCAGAAGACTTTACAGGACGCATAGCTTGGGGAAACTTGGGCAACATCTTACTGCGCTGCGCGCAAAAGCACGCTTCGGAGCGCCACTTTGGATTCGGGCCAATGAGCGAGGAGCAATGGAGCTGGGTTTTCTCACGCTTAATTATCGAAATGGAGGATCGACCGATCGCCAATGCAGACTTTAGCGTCTCGACGTGGGCCAGCGGCGTCGTCAGACAGTTTACGACGCGCCTCTTTACCATACAAGATGCTGCCGGACGGGAGATAGGACACGCTTACAGCGTATGGGCCTTGATCGATCTGCGCACGAGGCAGCCGGTTGACTTGGCGCAGTTATCGCACTTTCAAAACGTGCTGCTCCCAACACCGGACTTCCCTATCAAAGGGCCGGGGCGCATCCGCTTAAAGCCTGAAGAAACGGCTCAAGCTGAGAGCATCGGACGCGTAAGTTGCTGCGATTTGGACTCAAACGGGCACGCGAATTCGATACGATTGTTAGAAAAAGTGCTGGATCTGTTTTCTAAAGAATGGTATGAGCACAATAAGCTGCGCCGCGTGGAAATAGCTTACGCAAAGGAGACGTTTTATGATCAAGAACTGCACTTCTATAAGGCGAAACGCGAAGGTGGAGTCTACGATGTTGAGATTCACCACGCCGATGGCGCGACTGCGGTAAAGGCGCAATTGACCTTCGCGCCCATTATGCCGACAACGGGCTCTTAATATGGAAGCGGCCGCCGCAGCGTACACATTATAATATATAATAGCGGCGAACCGGCGGGCGGAAAATGCGCTTTTGTTTTGCCTTTTATCTGATTTGGGTTAACTTTGTCTGCTCAAAAGGAACTTATGAACGAAACGCTACTGCAACGAATCAAACAACGCTACGGAATTGTAGGCAACGCCGAGGGGCTTAATCGGGCCATCGACGTCGCACTTAAGATTGCGCCCGTTGATCTCTCGGTTCTCATTATGGGGGAAAACGGCGTGGGAAAGGAAATCTTTCCTCGCATCATTCATGATAATAGTGCGCGCAAGACAAAAAAGTATTTCGCCGTCAATTGCGGGGCTATTCCGGAAGGAACTATTGATTCGGAGCTTTTTGGGCACGAGAAAGGGGCTTTTACCGGCGCTGTAGAAAAACGCGAAGGCTATTTTTCCGTGGCAGATGGCGGTACGCTTTTCTTAGATGAGGTCGGCGAATTGCCCCTACAAACGCAAGCACGCCTCCTCCGCGTCTTGGAAACCGGCGAATTTATCCCCGTCGGCTCAAGTCAGGTGAAAAAGACCGATGTGCGCATCGTTGCAGCCACGAACGTTAACATGGATCGCGCCATCAGCGATGGAAAGTTCAGGGAAGACCTTTATTATCGCCTCAATTCCATACTCATAACGATTCCGCCTTTGCGTGAACGCGGCGAAGACGCGACTTTGCTCTTCCGGAAGTTTGCGCTCGATATGAGCGAGAAGTATAAAATGCCGCCCATTCGGCTTACGGAAGACGCCAAGGCAGTTTTAATGCATTATTCTTGGCCCGGCAATATCCGCCAACTGCGTAACGTCGCTGAGAATATGTCCGTGACGGCTGAGGAACGGGATATAACGGCTGAAGTCTTGCGTCAATACATTCCCGAAGAGCGTCCGCACAACCAGTTGGTCGTTTCTGATCCGCAAATCAAGGAGCATAGTTTCGAGAACGAGCGAGAAATTCTCTACCAAATACTTTTCGATTTGCGCCGCGATGTTTCTGAGCTAAAAAAGACCGTCAGCGAGCAACTCAAAGGCCAATCCTGCGATCTTAGTGACAGAAAGGGTTTACCGGCGTTCAATAGCCACTACGTAGATCCCCAAACTTTTGCGGAAGCAGAAGAGGTTCGCGACGCAGAAGAAGCCAAGCCAACGCTATCTCTTGAAGAGCAGGAAAGAGAAGCCATTGGTCGCGTGCTAAAACAAAACAAGGGAAACCGCAAATTGACGGCTGAACAACTGGGCATCTCGGAGCGCACACTCTATCGCAAAATAAAAGAGTATGATTTGGAAAACTAAGTATGTCGGTCCTTTGTTGATCTTGCTCGCAACGCTTTTGTTCGGGTCGTGCATCAGTTATAAATTTACCGGTGCCTCGATCGACTACACAACAACCCACACCATACAAATAGATAACATAACCAACCGCGCTCCCTACGGGTGGGCGCCGATGGAAGCTATGTTCAACAATCGTCTGCGCGACATCTACGCGAACCAGACCCGTTTGCGGCAAGTCAAGCGCAATGGAGATTTACACATTGCCGGAGAAATCACGGGCTACGATCAATTTAATAAAGGCATATCTGCTGACGGCCTTTCCTCGCAAGTGCAATTAAGAATGACCGTCAACATACGCTTCACCAACAGCAAAACGAATCAAAGTTGGGAGCGCCAATTCTCAGCTACGACGCAATACGATTCATCTCAGCAACTCTCTGCTGTGCAGGAGCGGCTCGTAAAAGAGATGACCAACGATATAACCGACCAAATTTTCAACGCCACTGTGGCCGACTGGTAAAAGCAACGTGAGATTAACCGACTATCTTTCCCATCCGGAGGCGCTGGACAAGCGAACGCTGTTCCAACTGCGCGAAGCCGTTGCGCGGCATCCTTACGATGCTGTCGCACGCTTATTGTTTCTCAAGAATCTTTTTTTACTCCACGACCCCTCATTTGGCGACGAACTCCGCCGCGCCGCTCTTTTTGTTCCCGATCGGAGCGTACTATACGCAATGGTCGAAGATAAAAATCGCCTATTGCAACCCATTTCTTCCTCAGTGTCGGCGAAAAATTCGCAAAAAGGCCGCACACAGACGCTGATCGACGATTTTATCAACAATAGCGGCACGCCTACTGTCCCCTTTCGACGCACGCCTACTCCCGCTGACGCCACGACCGACTATACAGCCATTCTCAACGAAATGGATGACATTAGCCCAGAGCCTGTTCCCGCTGCCCAAGAGTCGGATAAAAATGAGAGAAGCAAGCGTCGCGAAACGCTGGTCAACACATTCATCGAAAAGAATGATAAGATCACGCTCAAAGAAGAGCCTGAGTACACGCCCGAGCTTGCTGAAGAGGACGAAAACGGCGAAATTGGCGAAGATTTCTTCACAGAAACATTAGCGCGCATCTATATCCGACAAGGGCGATACGAGAAAGCTGCTGAAATAATACGGCGCTTAAACTTGGTTAATCCAAGAAAAAACGTTTATTTTGCAGACCAAATCCGCTTCCTCGAGAAACTAATTGTAAATAACAAACATAAAAATAAGTAGGATGTATACAGTCTTAATCATCTTAGCCGTAATTGCAGGTGTACTATTGACGCTGGTCGTCTTGATCCAAGAATCAAAAGGCGGAGGTTTAGCTTCCGGCTTCTCTGCTTCAAATGCAATTATGGGCGTGCGCAAAACCACCGACTTCATTGAGAAGTCTACGTGGACATTAGCTGCATTATTAGTCATCTTCAGCGTAGCCTCTACCTTCTTTGAGCCAAAGCAAGATAAGGCCATCAACGTTGTGACCAATATGCAGACCACTCCGGCGCCCCAAACGCTGCCCGGCCAGCCCGCAGGTGGCAGTGCGCCGACAGCACCCGCACAGTAAACCCACAAAGGAAGAGGCCTCCTCTTCCTTTTCTTTTATTCCATACATTTGACCTTGCGCTAAGCGATGAAGATAGCAATAGTTGGAACAGGCTATGTCGGTTTAGTTTCCGGCGCCTGCTTTGCAGAAATGGGTATTGACGTGACCTGCGTCGATATAGATCAAGCAAAAATCGAGCGCCTACGCGCCGGCGACATCCCCATTTACGAACCGGGACTTGATGAACTGGTTTTGCGCAACACACACGAAGGCCGCCTGCATTTTACAACGCGTTTAGCCGATTGCTTAGACGGCGTTGAAGCCGTTTTCAGTGCCGTAGGCACGCCGCCCGACGAAGATGGCAGCGCCGATCTCCGCTATGTTTTGGAGGTGGCTCGAGAAGTGGGCCGCCATATGCAACATTACCTCGTCGTAGTCACCAAGAGCACCGTCCCCGTTGGCACAGCGCGCAAAGTAGAAGCCGCCATTCGCGAAGAATTGAGCAAGCGCGGTGTCGACATCCCCTTCGACGTAGCGTCCAATCCCGAATTTCTCAAAGAAGGCTCAGCCATCAAAGACTTTATGTCGCCCGATCGCGTGGTTGTCGGCGTAGAAAGTGAAAAGGCGCGCGAACTTATGACGCGGCTTTACGCACCTTTTATGCTCAACAACTTTCGCGTGATCTTCACCGACGTACCCAGTGCGGAGATGATCAAATATGCTGCCAACTCTATGCTGGCCACGCGCATCTCTTTTATGAACGACATCGCCAACCTCTGCGAATTGGTGGGCGCCGACGTAAATCAAGTGCGCAAAGGCATTGGTTCCGATACGCGAATCGGGTCAAAATTTCTCTATCCGGGCTGCGGCTACGGCGGTTCTTGCTTCCCCAAGGACGTCAAAGCCTTGGTGCAAACTGCCGAGCAAAACGGCTACGATATGCGCGTCCTGAAAGCCGTAGAGGAAGTCAACGAGCGACAGAAGAGCGTCTTGTTTGAAAAGCTTCGCCGCCACTATGGCGATTTGCAAGGCAAAACCATAGCCCTCTGGGGCTTAGCTTTCAAGGCCGAAACCGACGATATGCGCGAGGCCACCAGTCTCGTAACCATCCGCCACTTGCTCGAAGCCGGCTGCACCGTTCGCGTCTTCGACCCCGCCGCAATGGATGAAGCCCGCCGCCGACTGGGCGACGCCGTCATCTATGCTTCCGATATTTACGACGCAGCAAAGGGAGCAGATGCGCTACTTTTGCTGACGGAATGGAAGCAATTTCGCCTCCCCTCGTGGGCGCGTGTCCACGATTTGATGCGCAATCCGATCGTCTTCGATGGGCGCAACATCTACGACCCTGCAGAAATGCGCAAAAATGGGTTTGAATACTATTCCATAGGGCGCAAATAAGTCGGCGCAAAAGCGAAAAATCAAGGTCTACCAGCGTGTTTCAGCACGCGTAAGCACAACGATTTTTCCCGTATTTCCCACGACCTACAAGTCTCAAGATGGCTCATATCGCAGCCGTTTTGAGACTTATTTTTTGCTCTCCCAATTTATGTGCATTTCTCCGTCCCACTCGCCCATCCCACCTTGCGCGACCCCTTGCTCCTCCAACGCCAAGTTTAGAACCACACACTAAACGACACTGAAATGCAGACAATTACCCACCGCACAGCCCGAACTGAAAGTTGCTTCATCCTATCTCCCCCATTTTTCATCGTGAGCGCAAACCCTTTTCATCGTGAGCACAAACCTTTTTTATCGTGAGAACAAAGGTTTGCGCTCACGATAAAAAAGCAAGAAGGCCGGATTTGCGCCCTTTTTCGCACATCGAAAACCATCACTTTCAGCGCGTTTATCATCCGCAAAAAAGTCCTCACCGACCGCCCGCAAGTCTGAGGGGAAATTAGCAGCGAGCGCCGAAAGAAAACATCGCATAAAATCAAAGACCGATCAGCAAAGGGGCAATCCTTTTCCGACCAAAGACTGACGATCTGCAACGGAGGCCTGCGACAGCCGAGACGCAGCGACCGCCACAAAGTCAAGTACCCACGAGAAAGAGACATAGGATTTGCAGGGCTATTCCTTGTCGTTATCCTCTTTTTCCTTTATCTTTGCCTATCCATTTTTAGCCTACAAAAAGAGGGAAAAGAGGCATACATATCAGATGAAAATCAACAAAAAGGAAGAGGCCTTGCTCATAGTTCGCTACGGCGCGGTCGGCATCTTGAATACGCTGGTCACGATCGCTACTTACTTCCTCCTTCGCCGCGTGGGCGTAGGACTGGATACGGCCAATTTTCTCTCCTATCTTGCCGGTATCCTCAACAGCTATGTGTTTAACCGGCTGTGGGTCTTTCGTAGTCGAGAAAATCGCTACCTGCGCGAGGGCGCAGTCTTCTTTTTTGGCGCCGCACTTTGCTGGGCTTTGCAGTGGGTCGCCTTTCGTCTGCTCCTTCTCTGCCTTAGTGAGCGCGCAGCTTACCTTATCGGAATGTGCGTCTATCCCGGCCTCAATTACCTCTACAACAGATTGGTCACTTTCAAAAGAAACAAGCGCGTATGAAAAAGTTGCTTTCGCTACCGCCTAATCCGGTTCGACAATTTCACGACCTAACGCATCTTCCCAAAGATGCTTATTTCTGCACGTCCGATCCTGAAGACCACAGACTCGGCTCGGGTGGCGGGACGGTTTGGCTTTTGCAGCAATGCCGCGCAGCCGAAGCGCCCGACGTGGCTTTTGCCGATTGGCTGGGGCGCGAAAAGCGACTGCTACTCCACGCCGGTGGGCAAAGCAGACGACTACCGGCTTACGCGGCGAGCGGAAAATCGCTCACGCCGATACCCGTGTTTCGCTGGGCCAGAGGGCAACGGATCGATCAGACGCTCCTCGATCTGCAAGTGCCACTCTATGAAAAAATGCTGGAAAAAGCGCCGAGCCATATCCATACACTCATAGCCGGCGGCGACGTATTGCTCCGTGCAACACAGCCTTTGCAAGAATTGCCCGAAGCCGATGTCATCTGCTACGGCCTTTGGGCTTCGCCGGAACAAATCGCGCACCACGGCGTGTTTATGATTGATCGCAACCGGCCGGACGAACTCGACTTCATGCTGCAAAAGCCTTCTACGGAAGAGCAAGCGGCTTTGATGCAAACGCACATGGCGCTCATCGATGTCGGCGTATGGTTGCTCTCGGATCGAGCTGTAGCCTATCTTGCGCAGAAGTCGGATCGGCGCAGTCAGCAGGCCTTGGGCTCAAACGAAGTGCCGCGGGCAGAAGATTTGCAATATTACGACCTATATAGCGACTTCGGGCGCGCCTTGGGCGCTCACCCGTCGCAACCGGAAGCCGATCTTCCACCACTTAAAGTGGCCATCGTCCCATTGCCGGGCGGAGAGTTTTACCATTACGGCACAGGGCCTGATATGCTGACCTCAAGCATTGCCTTGCAAGCCCTCGTCAAAGATCAACGGCAAATATTGCAACGCGGCGTCAAACAAAGGGCTTCCGTCTTCACACAAAACACTTTGATGGCGAACCCTTGCACGCCGGACAACGAATATATTTGGATAGAAAATGCCTACCTCGGCGCGGGTTGGCAACTCTCGCGACACCATATCCTTACGGGGATTCCGCAAAACCAATGGCAGGTCAAGCTACCGGAAGGCATCTGCATAGATTTCGTGCCCATCGGGGAGAAAGATTACGCGCTTCGCGTCTATGGCTACGATGATGCTTTTCGCGGAAACTTGATTGCCGGCGAAACAACTTACCTCGGTCGGTCGTTTGCCGACTGGGCGGCTGCACGCAGCTTGTCGTTGTCGGATTTCAAGCAGACGGACGACTTGCAAACGGCGGACTTATTCCCCGTAAGTAGCGACTTGGACGAACTGGAGCGCCTCTTCCATTGGATCGTTACAGGGCAAGGCGACGAGCGCGCTACTTTCCTGCGCCTGCCGCGCCTCTCAGCCGACGATTTGATGATCAAAGCCAACCTCAAGCGCCTCTTTACGCAACGGGAAAGCTTACGTCAGCAAAATCTGCCCCAACTGGCGGCAAATTGGCGCAAGAGCGTCTTTTATCAATTGGACTTAAAAGACGTGGCGGCCAAATATGCGGCGGCGCAATTGCCGTTGCCTACCCCGCTACCCGATGATGCGCCTTCGGGTTTACGGATGCAGGATGCGATGTTTCGCTCTGAAGCGCTGCGCACAACGGACCAGGCCACGGCCGACCACTATTCGGCGGAAGCTTTCGGACGCTTGCGCGACGGAATGACGGAGGAGGTGCGCCAACAAACGTGCTTGCCGCGCCGCACGACCTTCGCGGATCAAATTGTATGGGCACGATCTGCCGTGCGTATAGACCTGGCCGGTGGCTGGACGGACACACCGCCTTATAGTTTGATGAATGGCGGCAACGTGGTGAATGTGGCCATAGAAATGAACGGACAACAGCCGCTGCAAGTCTACGTCAGGCCTTGCCCGGAGCCGCTTATTCGCTGCCGTTCCATAGATTTGGGCGCGTCGGTGACGATTGAGACGTTTGAGGCGCTACGCACTTACGACGCGGTGGGCGATCCTTTCTCCATACCGAAAGCGGCGCTGGCCTTGTGTGGCTTTCTGCCGGAATTTTGCAGTGAGACGTATCCCACATTGCGTCATCAGTTGGAAGCATTCGGTTGCGGTTTGGAACTAACCTTGCTTGCAGCCATTCCGGCCGGGTCCGGCTTGGGTACGAGTTCGATTTTGGCGGCCACGGTCTTGGGCGCACTCAGCAATTGCTGCGGCTTGGGCTGGGATAAAAACGAGATCTGCAACCGTACACTTATTCTTGAGCAATTATTAACGACCGGCGGCGGCTGGCAAGACCAATATGGCGGCGTATTGCGCGGCGTCAAACTCTTGCAAACAGAAGCGAGCTTCAACCAAAACGCCGTGGCGCGCTATCTACCCACGGATCTGTTTACCGCGCCAGAATATAGCGCTTGCCATTTACTATATTATACGGGCATTACACGCACCGCAAAGCATATTTTAGCGGAGATCGTGCGCGGAATGTTTCTCAATGCCAACCAGCATTTAGCCTTGCTCGACGAAATGAAAGCCCACGCGACAGCATTGTTTGAGAGCATTCAGCTCGGCGACTTCGAACGCTACGGCCGATTGGTGCGAACGACGTGGGAACAAAACAAAGCACTCGACAAAGGCACTTCGCCCGCCGCAATCTCGGCCTTGGCCGATCAAATCGACGACCTCTGCTTAGGTTATAAGCTCCCCGGCGCCGGCGGTGGCGGCTTTATGTATATGGTAGCGAAAGATCCGGAGGCGGCAATGCGCATCAGACGCACGCTAACTGCGAACCCGCTCACGGAAAATTCGCGTTTCGTAGATTTATCTATTTCTGAAAAGGGCTTACAAATCAGCCGTTCATAAACTAATGTATATGCGTTTCAAACTATTTCTCTGTTCTCTCTGCCTTGCGCTCGCAACTTTTGCACAAAAAGGTACGATCAAGGTAGCCGTTTTTTCGATTAACGACTTTCACGGAGCCTTTGTGCAAAACGTGAGTCAAGCGATTCCCGGTGCGCCAAGCATCTGGCAAACTTTAGATTCACTCAAAGCGGTCTATCCTTACAACATTACGGTGGCTGCAGGCGACAATTTCGGCGGGAGTTATTTTTATCGTGCTACGCAAGGCCAATTGTTGCCGGTTTTTTTCAATGACTTAGGTATTCGCATATCGGCTTTAGGCAATCACGAGTTTGATGACGGGCAAGCCTCGCTTGCTGAAAAGTGGAGCGCAGACCCGCTCTTGCCGCGGGGTTGGGACATCACCTACGTTTGTAGCAATGTCTATGACAGCAACGGGCGCATTCCACCTTATGTGAAGCCTTTCGCTACAACGGAAATCAAGCTCTCGCCCACGAAAAGCCTGAAAGCGGCTTTCGTCGGCTTATTGGCGTCTTCTGCGCCCGAACAAATACGGGCGAACAACGTAGTAGGGCTACATTTCTCCGGAAACTATCCACACGTTCTTGATAGTTTGGCGCAAACGCCCGGCTTCAAGGCGGTGCAGGAGGCCGACTTGAGAATGCTGCTCGTACACATCGGAACAATTATGAAAGGCGGCAAACCCGTTTGGACAGATAAAGATGAGGAAAACTTAGCGCGCATCGATGACAAACTATATCAAGGCATCCTTTCCGGACACAGTCACGAGCCGGTTTGCGGACGCATCAACAAAGCGCAATATCCCGTTGTGCAAGGTTGGTGGCACGGCAATTATATCAGCATTATGAAGTTTACGGTCGACACCGCTGCAATGCGCGTCTTGGATGTCGAACCGGAAATCTGCCGCGTCCCGTTGAAATCTCGCGACCAGCTCTCTGCCGGGCCGCTACGTCTGCAAATACAGATTGACTCGCTGCTCCAGACGACGAAAACACCTGCCGGCGTGCCCATCGGGACAAAACTTACAACGGCTACACGCGACATGCCGCACGACAGAACGGATTCTTACCGCCTGAGTGAAGTCGGCACGCTCGTCTGCGCTTCGTTTGCGGAAGCCTATCGCAATGCTGCGGCGCGGAAAGACAAAGATGTCATCGTCGGATGCAGTCATTTCGGCAGCATACGCGCAGGTTTTTCCAAGGGCGACGTAAGTGTGCTGGAGGTGGGCGAAGCGCTGCCCTTTGCCAACGCACTGAAGGCTTATGCCTTCTCTGGAAAACAACTGAAAGATTTGGTCAACTTCGGCTTCCACAACAAACGCTACGGCTGGATGCAGTCGGCGTACCTCTCCATCAAGCGCAATGACGAGGGCGAAGTGACAGCGATCACGTATATCAGTCCGAAAGGCAAGAAAGTGAAGATTAAAGACAACACCAAGGTTGTATTGATAGCCGATGAGTTTATGACGACTGGCGGAGATGGCTACCCGATGAAGTATTTCCCCAAAGAGCAACTCATCAACACCAAACTGCCAACGACGACAGACGCTTTCATCGCTTATCTGAAGCAGTTGCCGCAGATTCCATTTTAATTTTTAAGCCGTCCTACGAATATGGCTCTTTTTACATTACCCCCGACACCGCCACGCGCTGATTTAGAATTGGAAAACTTCCTGCGCGGGAAGAAAATGGAGCATCCCATCGGGCGCTACAAGCGTATGCTGGCGCCGGAATGGTTTCCGCAGAGCGGCGTGCAGCTCACTTGGCCTCACGCCGATACCGACTGGGCTTATATGCTGCCCGAAATCACGGCACTTTATCAACGTTTGGCCTACGAAATTGCCACGCGTGAGCTACTCCTGATTGTTGCGCCCGACACGGAATCTGTGCGCCGACATCTGGAAGAGCAATTGCCGAAGCGGGCGACAGACAATATTATATATATAGATTGCCCCACGAACGACACGTGGGCGCGCGACCACGCCTTTCTCTCGGTTTTAGATACGGGCAAGCCCGAACTACTCGACTTTGGCTTCAACGGCTGGGGCGGGAAGTTTGAAGCGGCGGCCGACAATGCGATTAACCACCACGCCTATGCCGCCGGCCGCCTCGAAGGTACTTATGTCGACTGCCTAGACTTCATCTTAGAGGGCGGAAGCATCGAAAGCGACGGTTGCGGCACGATTCTCACCACGAAAGCCTGCTTACTGAATCCGAATCGCAATCCGAATCTCGACCAAGCGCAGATTACGCTGAGGCTACAAGACTATTTTGGCGCCCCTAACGTGCTCTGGCTATCGCACGGAGCGCTCATCGGCGACGACACTGACAGTCATATCGACACCTTGGCCCGACTCTGCCCTGAAAACAAGCTGGTTTACATCAAGTGCACCGATGAAAGCGACCCGCAATATGCAGATCTGTGCGCGATGGAAGCAGAATTGAAAACGTTTAAGAATGCCGACGGCGAGCCGTTCGAACTTATTCCCCTACCACTACCCGATTCGTGCGAAGCAGATGGGGAACGCTTGCCCGCAACGTATGCAAATTACCTCGTAATAAACAAAGCCGTGCTCTTCCCTACTTATGGGCAAGCGGCTAAGGACGATTTGGCGCAAAAAGCCTTGCACCAAGCCTTCCCAAAATATGACTTGGTGGGCATTGATTGCCGTCCGCTGATCAGGCAGCACGGCTCTCTCCACTGCGCCACTATGCAATTTCCAAAAGGAATCCTACACTTATGAACAAAAACGAACTAAAAGTAGGCTTGATCCAACAAGCCTGCTCGGCCAACGGATATGACAACCGCCAACGACTGGCTGAACACATCGGCGCGGCGGCTAAGGAGGGCGCACAACTCGTGGTGCTGCAAGAACTGCACAATACGCCCTACTTCTGTCAAGTAGAAAATGTAGACAACTTTGATTTGGCAGAGCAGATACCCGGCCCGTCGACAGAATTCTTTGGCGAATTGGCGCGACAACACGGCATCGTGCTCGTCATATCCCTCTTTGAGCGCCGCGCACCGGGTCTGTATCATAATACGGCCGTCGTCTTGGAAAAAGATGGCACGATTGCGGGCAAGTATCGCAAGATGCACATCCCCGACGATCCGGCTTATTATGAGAAGTTCTACTTCACGCCGGGCGATATGGGCTTTCACCCGATAACGACGAGCGTTGGCAAATTAGGCGTGCAAGTTTGCTGGGATCAATGGTATCCCGAAGGCGCCCGACTAATGGCTTTGCAGGGAGCCGATCTCCTGATTTATCCGACGGCGATAGGCTACGAAAGTTCCGACACGCCGGGCGAGCAGACGCGTCAAAGAGAAGCGTGGACGACCGTGCAGCGCGGCCACGCCGTGGCCAACGGTCTGCCCGTGATCACCGTAAACCGCGTCGGCCACGAAGCAGATCCTTCCGGCCAGACGAAAGGTATCACCTTCTGGGGCTCAAGTTTCGTAGCCGGACCTCAAGGCGAACTGCTCGCGCAAGCCTCTATGCAAGACGAAGAAGTCGTCGTCGTCACAGTGGATTTGCATCGCAGCGAATGCGTGCGGCGCTGGTGGCCCTTCCTGCGCGATCGACGCATCGAAGCCTTCGCCGACTTGACGCGCCGCTTTATCGACGATTGACGCGCGCTTTCTATCAAAATACCACAAGGGGAAATGCACTAACCTCAACCAAGAGGCAGGCGGGCATTTCCCCTTATTTCATAAACTTACCTCCCGCTTTTCATCGTATGAGTCCGTTGCAGTACGCTCCTACACCGGCTTTCTTTATCGCTCATCACGCAAGGCATTCTTGAACACCAGAATCCGCATCGACCTTGCTACATTCACAACCATCTACGGCCTATTTTCCTGAGCTAATCATCGTCTGCCACCTCTTTGCAGCAAGACGCTATATTGTTTGCTCGAGCCAAACTATCGTTTGCTGCCGGCAAACCATCGTTTCTTCCCACCAAACTATCGTTTGCTGCCGGCAAACGAAACGGCTACGCCTTTTGCGTATCCTATGATCAAAGAAAAGCAGGCGTATTATTGGCACATTCTCTACAACCATCAAGCGCGAGCGAAAGCAAGAGAGGCCGCTTGGTCTCCTATCTGCGCCTTCAGCATTAGTTGCTAAATCCTATCCATCCTCCGTCCTATTACTATATGCCGCCGCCCTACGTTGCGCAGAGCAAATGCTCACATGAGAAATGAATTGCAGATTAAAAACTTTATAATTGTCGGAATTATTAGATTAAAGCCAAAGATGACGCACAAAATATCGCTAAAATAGACAAATCGATCACGCATTTATCGAGATAATCTTTATATTTACGGTCGCTAATTTAGTACAAACCTAAAAAATCCCTTTATTAACCTGCCTGTCTACGCCCTTTAACCTTCAGAGACTAAGACATGAGACAACAAGAGGCGTAGGTAGCGCACAACAAAAACCATCATTATGAAAGCTGTGCTTACAGTCGTGGCCGGATTGGCCCTGAGCATCGTCGAAGTTTCGGCGCAAACGAGTGGGACGACAGGATCGCTGTCGTGGAACTACAATGAAAGCAGCAAAGCACTTGTCATCACCGGCGCGGGCGAAATACCCGACTACGAATTTGACAAGACGCCTTGGGCGAGCTTCAAAGAAGACATTACGAGCATCAAACTTGGCGAAGGCATTACCGCCATCGGCAACAATGCGTTTTGCAACTGCGTCAGAATCGCCGGAGTCGACGTGCCCAATAGGGTGACGCGCATCGGTGAAGCTGCGTTTCAGACTTGCATTTCATTAGAATCGATCACGTTGCCCGAAAGCGTGAAGAGCATCGGCGAGGGCGCTTTCGAGGAATGCTCACACTTGACGACCGTCAAGCTGAATGAAGGCTTGGAGATCATCAATGGTTTTGCCTTTCAAGAGTGCGCACAGTTGAGCGAAATAAATTTCCCCTCGACGCTCCGCACCATCGGGCGCTGGGCTTTTGGCGGTTGCTCCGAACTCACGACGCTTGAAATACCGGCCGGCGTGACGCGCATTTGCGACAATGCATTTGGCTCGTGCAGCCAATTGCAAGCGTTGCACCTTTCTGAAGGTTTGCAAGCCATCGAAGAGTCGGCCTTCAACGCTTGCGAGGCATTGCAGGAGGTTACGCTTCCCGCAAGTGTCAACGAATTAGGTTATGGCATCTTCAGTGACTGCAAACAGCTCACGCACATCAACGTAAAGGCCGGCAATACGGCGTATGTCGACGAAGATGGTATATTGTACAATAAAGCAAAGACGATTTTGCTGCAATATCCTGCGGGCAAGGCGGATGAAAGCTTTACCATTCCGAGCAGCATTACGGAGATCGGCGATTATGCCTTTGGCGGCAACGAATCGCTCAAGGAGACGATGATTCACCAGCAGATCAAACGGATCGGCGCTTTCGCTTTCGTTCGCTGCAACGAACTCAAAGCGATCAGCGTGCCGGCACAAACGGAGTCGATCGGCGAATCTGCATTTCACGATTGCTTGAGCCTTACGACCATAAATGTAGCAGAGGCCAACCCCAATTATGTTTCTGAAGACGGAATCTTGTATGACAAGGCAAAGACCCAACTTCTACAGTATCCGGCCGGCAAGCAAGAGACGCTTTACAGAGCCCCCAAATCACTGGAAGTTGTCAGCAACTTCGGCTTCTTTGAAAATCAGGCGCTACAATACGTCAAACTGCCCGGCGGTTTGCGTCAGTTGGGCAATTTTGCTTTTGGCTGGTGCAAAAATCTAAAACAACTCACGGTCAGCGTTGCCGACCCATCGACCATTAAGATGGGTATGATTGTTTTCTTCAGAGGTTCTTCGGCCGTGCCTTGCACGCTACGCGTCCCCATTGGCAGTAAAGCGCTCTATGAAGCAGCCGAACAATGGGCCGACTTTACCCCCAACATCGAAGAGTTTGAACCCGTTGGCATCCATCAAATCGAAACCGACGCAGCATCAAGGGCCGGCAAACAACGCATTTATGATCTGAACGGCAACTTGCAGCAAGGTCCGCTCTCAAAGCTCCCCGCCGGCCTATACATTATTAATGGTAAGAAGATTATCAAAAAATAAAAGTGGCCGACAAGGCCGAAGTGGCTAGTTTGCCTTACAGCGTTAGCATTCTGCACAAAAAAGAAAGGAATGTGAAGCGAAAAATAGATTTTTGCTTTGCATTTCTTTCTTCATACGCTACCTTTGCAGGTCTTAAAGCAAAATACGAATTAAATCAAGACAAATATGGCAAACCGTAAAATCCAATTCAGTCTCGTCTATCGCGACATGTATCAGTCCTACGGGAAATTTCAGCCACGCAAAGATCAGCTCGAGCGCATCGCACCTGTGATCATCAAGATGGGATGCTTTGCCCGCGTAGAAACCAATGGCGGCGCATTCGAACAGGTTAACCTCCTCTATGGTGAGAACCCTAACGACGCAGTTCGTGCTTTTACGAAACCTTTCAACGAGGTGGGCATCAAGACGCATATGCTTGACCGCGGTCTGAACGCGCTGCGAATGTTCCCGTGTGCAGACGATTTACGGCAACTTCAATATAAGGTTAAGCACGCTCAAGGTGTAGATATCACGCGTATATTCTGCGGCCTCAACGACGTGCGCAACATTATCCCATCTATTAAATGGGCCTTAGAAGCCGGCATGACGCCGCAAGCAACGCTGTGTATCACCAACTCACCGATTCATACGGCGGAATACTATAGCGCTATTGCAGACGAACTCATCGCGGCGGGCGCGCCGGAAATCTGTTTGAAAGATATGGCCGGCATAGGACAGCCCGCCTTGCTCGGAAAACTCTGCGGGATGATCAAGAAAAATCATCCGGAAATCATTGTAGAGTATCACGGACACAACGGCCCCGGACTCGTAATGGCCAGCATTCTCGAAGTTTGCAAAAACGGAGCAGACATCATCGACGTAGCGATGGAGCCGCTCTCTTGGGGTAAAGGCCACGCAGACATTATTTCCGTTCAGAGTATGTTGAAACACTACGGCTTCGATGTTCCGGAAATCAACATGAACGCTTATATGGAGGCGCGCGCCTTGACGCAGGAATTCATCGACGATTTCTTGGGCTACTTCATCAATCCGCAGAACCACTTTATGACGTCTCTCTTGCTCGGATGCGGACTTCCGGGCGGCATGATGGGGTCAATGATGGCCGATCTCAAAGGTGCAATGAGCGCCATCAATGCCAACAGGGAGAAGAAAGGAGAAGCAGCGCTCACTGACGACGAAATGTTGATCAAGCTCTTCGACGAGGTCAGCTATGTTTGGCCGCGCGTCGGCTATCCTCCTTTGGTGACGCCTTTCAGTCAATATGTAAAGAACATCGCTTTGATGAATCTGCTCACAGAGTCGATGGACAAGCCGCGTTTCTCTATGATGGACGAGAATATGTGGGGTATGATCCTCGGCAAGAGTGGCAAACTGCCCGGCCCGGTGGCGCCGGAGATTGTCAAACTCGCAGAAGAGCAAGGCAAGGAGTTCTATACGGGCAATCCGCACGAACTCTACCCCAACTGCCTCGCAGATTTCCGCAAGGAAATGGAAGAAAACGGTTGGGAACTCGGGCCGGACGACGAGGAACTCTATGAATTTGCGATGCACGAGCGTCAATACCGCGACTATAAGAGTGGCGAGGCGAAGAAGCGCTTCTTGGCCGACCTGCAAGCCGCTAAAGATAAAGCGATGGCCAAGGGTATGACGCCCGAAGAAGCTGCTGCTGCCAAGCACGCCAAAGCTGACGCCGTCGTAGCACCGGAAAGCGGCATCGTCCTTTGGGAAATCAACGGCGATGGTGAGGCAGTGAAAAGCATCGAACCCTTCTTGGGCAAAGAATATCAAGAGGGCGACTTCTTCTGCTACATTGAGAACAACCACGGGCGCATCTTGGAGATTCCGGCTGCCTTAGGCGGAAAACTCGTAGAGATCGCCGCGAAGCAAGGAGGCCACGTGGCCAAAGGCGATGTCTTAGCTTACCTCGAAAGACCGGGTATTGTTTAAGTTCAACGCAAATACATAATATAAACAACGCCGCGCAACCGATCCAAGGCCTGCGCGGCGCTGCTTTTTACAAAAGGCGGCGCCCAGGAAGTCTGCTTCCCGACGCCGCCTGCTTTATGGGGCAAGATCAGTTGCCGCGCTTAGCACTTCACGAGCGTAGCGCCATAGCCATACTCTTGAAACGAAGCATCCTGAAACGTACAAGTTTTATAGTCGCGCTTCAAGGCCGCCACGATCGCATTGCGCAAGACGCCGTTACCCTTGCCGTGGATAAAGACCAACTTGCGGCCGCGCTCCTGCTTATGTTCTTCCATCGCCTTACGAAAGATATCCAGTTGATAATCTAAGATATCCTTTGGCTGCATGCCCGCCGTCGTTTCCAACACTTCGGCCGCGTGCAGATCTATTTCTATCACCGCGTTGCGAGCTGCCTTTTCCTTGCGCGCCGGCGCCTTCTGCGGGCGCTGCGGGCGGTCCAAAATAGCCTCTTTCAGCTGTTCTGCATCTACGAAGACCGTACGCACGGGTTTATCATCGCGCACTACGTCAAAGAGTAGTGCCGGTTCGTCAAAGAAGTCGTTATCTTTAAACGTATGCTGCTTATAAAATTTTGACCCCTCCAATCTGAGCGTCACGCTGATCGGACTTTTCAGTAAAAAAGTTCGATCCGTTTTATAAGCCAGCGCCTGTATCGTCGGCTGTTCCCATTGTTCCAGTTCGCTACGGTCAAAAGTTTCGATGAAGCATTTCGTATTGGGTTCGATCAGTCCTTCGTGGCGCACGCTAAACGCCTTACCCTCCAGCTTGAGCAACAGGTAACGCACATAATAGTTGCTATCATTCACCCAATAAGCCTCAAATTCAGACGTCTCACTGCCCACCTCCGCAGGCAGAAATGCCAAATAGAGGTTCAGCAACTCAGCTCCGCGGCGCTCTTGGGGCTTTGCTTTGAACGTGACGGGCCGATCGGCCGGTTCCACCTCCGTCGGCGGCGCCGCCACAACCTGCGTTGGCTCGACCGACTTCCGCGTATTTACTTTCGCAATGTTATAATCGTTTGTCTCTACTGCTATTACCTCATGGATGAGAAAGGGAATATCGAAGCCACTCTCATCCTGCACGATGACCGTCTTGTTTCCTTCAAATCCCACGACGATACCGCCTCCCACTTCATTGAGGAAGCGCACTTTATCTCCTATTTTCATATCTTGTCTGCTTAAATTCTTGGGCGAATGTACAAAAAACGGCTGATTATGACAAGAGGCAAGCTCGGCTTGCCTCCATATTCGTTGATTAACTATGCGATATCATTCAATGCGTCTCTTTCTTAATCATACCTTTCTATGTAGGTAAATTTTTTCTTTGCTTCCTCATTGTTACGCTGATCCGTTTTGCGTATCGACGCTTCCGAGATATTTATCTCATCACCTAAGAGACTTTTCAGATGTCCTAAAGGATTCTCACGATCATCTTTTTCCATTTCGAAATATTTCTCGGGCGTGCAATCGGTGTAGTTCTTTTTCATCAATCGGATAGGAGGAATTTCAATCGAAGCAATACCCGTGCAGTCAAAATCAAAATATCCTTGCTCATCCGTTGCGCGCAGGATCAAACCGGGCAAGCCGCACAACTTCCAAGGCCCGTCAGATACAGGGATGTCCAAAGTAAACCACGCCCTCCACTGGCGTCCGCGCAAGGAGGTCGTAGCCGCTTGACAATGATAGCCGGCAATGACCGAATCTTTTCCTTCTATTTTCCACTGCAATGCAGGAATAGGCTCACTATATTTGAACCAATCTACGTGATAAGTGGTAAACGTCAACTTCCCTTCAGAGGGGATATGCTTATATACAAAGTTGGGTTGCCCACCATCGTAAGGCGCAATGGCCTTACTCACCATATCAATAGAAACGCTCCCTCTGCGATTGATGCTGTCTTGAATCTCCTGACTTCTTACAAAATAATGACTGTAAAAGCAAGAGACGCCATCATCTTGTACGTCTAAATAACTTACATCGTGCCGAGGAGCTAAATCGGTGCTATAAGTATAGACAACTTTGTAGGTAATACGTAGTGTTTTCTGCCTGTTATCTTGTGCAGAGGATAATAAAAATAAAAGGCAAGAAAACACAATAGCAATAAAACGTCCCATTCTTAGCAATAAGAGTTTTTATTCTTGGATAGAAAATTCAGGCCTTCCATCTTAATAAAAGGCCCGAACAAGAACTTTAGAGTGAGAAAGGATCTACGACATTTCTGTCTGTGTCCTTAAAATAGGTGTAAACCTTTCCATCTCTTGTTGTCGCTCTCCATAAAGAATACTTCTTACCATCAATAGTGCAGTCCCTGACCTTTGCAGCATCCTTAAAGTGCTCCGCATGAACAATTGCATCGGTAATGATGTTCTCTGCTTCCACAGTGGTAGAGAAATAACACATAGAGCCTAACATAAGGCTCAGAAAAAGAAAAAACTTTTTCATCTTAGATATAGTTTTAAATTATTACTCTTGGACCGACTTCATTACCAATCCCACAAACGATAGAAAGCATTTTTATTTAATCTACAAAATTTTCGAAAGAAATATCTTCCTCTTTCTTAATCATACCTTTCTATGTAGGTAAATTTTTTCTTTGCCTCCTCATTGTTGCGCTGATCTGCTTTGCGTACCAATTCATCAGGAAATTGCTGCTGACCTCCAAATTGACGATTTAAAAAAGCTAAAGGATTTTCTCGACGTTCCTGCTCCATTTTGAAAGCCTCCTCGGGCGTACAACTTACATAGTTGTTTTTAGCTAATTCAATAGGAGGAATTTCAATCGAAGCAATACCCGTGCAGTCAAAATCAAAATATCCTTGCTCATCCGTTGCGCGCAGGATCAAACCGGGCAAGCCGCACAACTTCCAAGGCCCGTCAGATACAGGGATGTCCAAAGTAAACCACGCCCTCCACTGGCGTCCGCGCAAGGAGGTCGTAGCCGCTTGACAATGATAGCCGGCAATGACCGAATCTTTTCCTTCTATTTTCCACTGCAATGCAGGAATAGGCTCACTATATTTGAACCAATCTACGTGATAAGTGGTAAACGTCAACTTCCCTTCAGAGGGGATATGCTTATATACAAAGTTGGGTTGTCCATCACCGTAAGGCGCAATGGCCTTACCCACCATATCAACAGAAACGCTCCCTCTACGATTGATACTGTCTTGAATCTCCTGACTTTTTACAAAATAATGACTGTAAAAGCAAGAGACGCCGTCAGCTTGTATGTCTAAATAACTTACATCGTGCCGAGGAGCTAAATCGGAGCTATAAGTATAGACAACTTTGTAGGTAATACGCATGGCCTTTTGCTTTTGCCCCATTGCAGACAGGGCAAAAAGCAGCAGACAACAAACGATTTTAATTCGGCAAGTGAGGGTTAGAGTTTGCATAAGATAATGTCGTTTACCGCTTTCTTGCAAGCCAGAAGCTGCGAAACAAGAGATGCGGATGGTCAGGAGCTTGTATGCTCGCTCAAAATTAGAAAAATATCATGAAAGTACAAACGTTATCGGCAAAAAATCTATTTACCTAAGGCGAAAGTCAGGCAATGGGGCAAAGTCGAGACAAAAACGAAGCCTCAAAAGTTGGCTCGTCGAGTTTGTTATCACGAGAAAAAAGGTTTGCGCTCACGACAAAAAAGGCTTCATCTCACGAGAAAAAAGGTTTCACCTCACGAGCGCAAACTCCCCACTTGGATTTTCACCCGTCCATTGGTTGTGCTCGTGCGCACGTTTTCGTGATTTTTGCCTTTTAATCCAAGCCTTGGGTGCTTTGAAAGACCAACCCTTAGGGGTTGTTTAGGCATAAAGCGTATATTAGTAGATGTTTCGTATTAGTATTTATGCCTTTAGCTTTGTTGGTTAGGCGCTTAATAGCGTAAAATATGTGCTCAATAGTGTATTTTTCAACAAGCAGCCTTTTTTAAAGACCAACCCTAAGGGGTTGTCAATTGCGGGTGACGTTAGGCAGGGTTAAAACGCTTCGCATTTTAACCCTGCCCTACCAAAAGACTAACCCCGTTGGGGTTATTTGAGGCGGATGGTGATGGCGGAGGAATTGCGTGGCGTGTAAAGCGATTTTGAGGAGAGTTATTTGAGGCGGAAGTTGTTGGAGGTGGGAGGTGCGTGGCGTGTAAAGCGATTTTGAGGAGGGTTATTTGAGGCGGAAGTTGTTGGAGGTGGGAGGTGCGTATTAACATCCGAAGCTATGGTATTGTAATTGTGAGGTTTGATGGGATGCTTTGTAGGTTGAAGGATATGAGATTTGTTTGGAATGATTAGAAGGTCAAGTCAAGTGCGCACGGATAAAATGATGGTAAGCACATAATTCGATCCCGATGCAACAATTAGCGACCACAACCCCTTAGGGTTGGTCTTTTGGCAGGCCAGGGTTAAGGCACAGCGTGGCTTAACCCTGGATAAGCCATCGTACATAGTGTGCAACCCCTTAGGGTTGGTCTTTCATCGTGGCAGGGTTGGGAAGCGGAGCGGCAACCCTGCCACTAACGATGCCAGTCGTTGATATTGTCCATTATTATTTGGAAGATGCTCGATGCGTTTCGAACATCGGACGTTTTTGAAAGGCCAACCCTAAGGGGTTGTCAATTGCGGGTGACGTTAGGCAGGGTTAAAACGCTTCGCATTTTAACCCTGCCCTACCAAAAGACTAACCCCGTTGGGGTTATTTGAGGCGGATGGCGATGGCGGAGGAATTGCGTAGCGTGTAAAGCGATTTTGAGGAGGGTTATTTGAGGCGGAAAGCGTCGGCGGAGAGGAATTGCGTGGCGTGTAAAGCGATTTTGAGGAGAGTTATTTGCGGCGGAAAGCGTTGGCAGGGAGGAGTTGCGCGAAATATGTATTGAGTTTGTGCGGATTGTTTGCGATGCTGGTTGTGGAGGTTGGGAGGTCCGTTTCGGCGTTTGGGGTTTGTTGGGTGCAAGACGTGAGGATTGGTGAGGATATTTTAGGCGGGAAGCTTTGGGCAGTGTAGCTTGGAGGAAAAAACCAAAGTTTGATGAGCTTACCAACGGAGAACACAAATGAAAATCTGATTTGAATGAATCATAAGCAAAGCTCAATGGAGCCGATTTATGTGGAAAGGTCGAAGAGAACCACACGCCAACCGAACGAAGAGGAAACGGGGTAAAAATATTGACGACGTGACGCACGCGAGGCGCAACATCAACCGAACAAAGCATTAAGTCGATAAAGATATTTATGGCGGAGGGTAGAAAATATTCCACTTTAGGTGGACAAAAGGCTTGAATCTTTGCCGGCTTATACGGACAAAAGGAAACGAAAATCAGCCGTACGCATCAGAAACTAAAGGCTGCACGAACGAGGAACTCGCGCGGGCGGAGCGTCGTGAGCGTATAGGAGCGCTGGGTCGAAGTAATGTAGCGGCGCTCAAAGGTGGAATGGCCGAAAATATTGTGCAGGTAAAAGCCTACTTCGAATTGCTTCTTGACATACCGGAGATCCACGTCGGCAAAAAAGTGGGCCGAGGAGGCATCATCGTTGTCGTGAAACAATTCATTGTTCCAATTCAACTGCCACGCACCGAAAACGACGCCGGCTCGCAGGGCGTGACGATAATATAAGTAGGTGGGCGAAGCCGCACGGAGCGCATCGCGGCGTTGCTGCTTGCTGTAAGAAAATTCCGTCTTGCCAAACAATGAAAGCCAAGCCACGGGGCGTATAGAGACAGAGGCTCTGGCGCCGCCATTGAGCATACGGAGGGGAATGATGGAGGTTTGGAGCAGCATGTTACTATTGTTCCAACTCTGTTGGCCGGATAGGGAAAGCAGCAAGTGTTTCCAATCAAAACTTTTGCTGACTTCGCCCTCCAAACTATAATCGGAACTGTGCGTATGCAGGTCGGTCGGCATAGTTTGATAGTAAAAGTAAGTGGGATGTAAGGCATTGCGATAGAGCAACACGTGACCCGTGCGACTCGTCTGCATATTAAGATTGGCAAAATAACCCTTGAGCACATTTTTATAAGCTATCGTGGCCGAAAGATTGGCCGAACGCACAAAATCGGGCTTCCCGTTGCCGCGGCGCAGGCTCATGTAGCTCGTAAAAATCGGGGCTTCGAGGGCACTCGTGCCTTCGAGCAAGCCCTTATACAGTCCGGCAACGCAGCGAAAGCTCCAGCGGGCCGTCGGTTTATAGGCCAATAAAAAAGTAGGATTGACGGTCAGGTCGACTTTCCGCTCGTCGTCGAGTCGGCGCAGGTAGAGGTTGACGTCAGCATCGAGCGCAACTTCAAAACGCTCGGTCTTGTAGGCGAAACGCGGGATAAGGTAGGCCTTATTTTCAGCCGCTATGTAGCGCTGATGGGCCAGAAAGTTGTGCAGACGCAGCTGTTGACGCACGCCATCCAGTCCGGCATCGTACGTAATATTGAAGCCGAAGAGCTGATGGCGGAAGTTGGTGGACAAGCCCCAATAGAGCGCGTGCTGATTGAGGACCTGCCAAGAATTATCGGCGAGCAAGAGAGAAGAAGGCAGATAGTTGTAAGAAAAATAAGCCTTCATGCCGAATGATTTGCCGCCGCTGAATCTGCGAACAAAGTCGATGTAATCGCTAAAATAGCTACGGTGCGGACTAACAGCCTGCACGACGCTGCGCCCGTTGAGCTGCGCTTGGCCAAAGCTATGGTTGAAGTCGATGTAACCCGACGCGGTGTTGCGCAAATAGAGTTTGTCGGAATTGATAATATAAAGTAGTTCGCCGCTATACGCTGCTTGGTAACTGTTGGCGCTGCTTACTTCGTCGATAACGGAATCGCCGACAACGTCGGTATAGATTGTGCGATATTGTTGCCGAACCGCGCTTTTATCCCAAAGGCCGGTCAACTGCGTGCGCAGTTCGGCATCTTTACTAAGTTTGAACAACCAACTGTTGCCAAAGATATGCGTGCGGTTAAAAGCGGTGCGCTCATTGCTCAAAACGTCGCTGCCGGCCGAAAGATTAGAGACAAATCCGCCCGCCGTAGGCGCGGCGACATCGAAAATCGACTTTTGGGAGATTTCTTGGCGGATGTCCTTGCCCGTATTGTTGAATTTATACATCGAAAGGCTTTGCTTGCGCCGCGAGAAGAGCATCGCTATGGCCCGCACATCGCCCAAAAGGTCCTTATCGCCTTGTAGTTGGCAGCCGATTGCGCCGTCTAAAGCGCCTTGCCATACGTCTTTGGCATCGGGCTTCAAGATGATGTTGAGCGCTGCATTCTCACTGAAAGAGACATCTTTGAGCGCCTTGACGGGCTGATGATTCTCCATCACTTGCACCTTACTCACCTTGTCGGCCGATAGGTTCTCGCTGACCATAGCGTATTTGCCGCCCATCATATCCATACCTTCGACGTAAAACTTATTGATTGGCTTGCCTTGATAGGAGATGCCGCCATCCTCGCTCACTTTCAAGCCGGGCATTTTCTTGAGCACGTCGGCGATAGAGCGATCTTGGGCGTTTTTGAATCGACTGACGAGATAATCGATCGTATCACCGCGCTGCCGAATAGCCTGCGCCCTGACTTGAACTTCCCGCAAAGCTTGCTCGCGTGCGCCTAAGACTACGGTTTGTCCGTTTTTGAACGCCTGTAAATCTAATGTATCGGCGGCATAACCCATTCTGCTGAAGCGGAGCAGCGCTCCACGCTTCCCATCAGGCACTTCCAGCGAAAAGCGCCCATCCGCCGCGCTCACCGCAAAGGAGAGAATCAGTCGGGAAGAGTCTAAAAGTGAGACGGAAACGCCTTTCAGTCGATGATTACTGCCATCTGTCACAATGCCGTGCAACGTCTGTGCGGAAAGTGTCGAAGCAAGGGTCGTCAGCAAAAGCATAAGAAGGAAACGAAAGACTGACTTTCGTTGCAATTTGAGAGGTGTGTTTGGTTGATTCATAGCTGTACGCAATTTTAGGCACCACAAACTTAAGCAGAGAATCAGTGTTGACAAAGTGTTTTGGCAAAAAAAATCGCTATTTTTATTTTTTTCTTTTCTTTTTTTGGCACATCAAATAGTTTACCTAAGTTTGCAGAAGAATGGAATAGTCCATTTGTAATTTAAAAATCAACCTAAAATGAAAAAGATTTTAGTTTTAGCATGTTTAATGCTGAGTTCGGTAGCGTTTATTCCCTCAAACGTTTGCGCAAGTAACACTGGTGATATAACAGGGCCTACTGAAGCGGTATTTACTTACGAACACTTAAGAGACGTAAAGGACTTAGGGAAACTTAAAACTTCGAATCATGTCTATGAAGTAAAAAGAGCGACAACGAGAAGTGGAAAGATTATCACATATGCAGTTGATGAATCTGGAAATGTATTTTACGACCTCAATAAACTTCCCTAATCAACTCTCTTTAAACGCAACAAATGCCCTACACATGAAGCCTGTTCTGTAGGGCATTTGCTTTTCTTAGAATGAAAAGGAAAATAGCCTATATGATACGCCTATATTACGTTATTATATTCACTTTATTCGTACAGAATCTTTGGGCGCAGGAATCTACAGTCAAGACTTTGCGCATCGTTTATAATACGAAGTATACCGACCCTATTGCTATTCGTGAATCAAAAGACGTACAATATCTGGACATTCAAGACGAACGCTCTGCCTTTTACAGCTATTTTCATCATCGCCTAAAAGCTATAGAGGATAGCCTCAACCGTCGCGGAAGTGTATCAACAGCGCAGCTCCACAAACTAGTTCAACCTTACATTTATGGGCAATGGTATCTCATCTATAAAGGCCTCCCTGCTGAAGGAAAGTTGACATATATCGATACAAGTATGGACGGCTTCAAATATGAAGAGCCGATAAGCAAAATGAAATGGAAGATGTTGGGGAAAGATTCCATCATCGCCGGCTATCCCTGCCAACTCGCGACAACAAACTTTCACGGAAAGACTTGGAAAGCTTGGTTTACTTTAGACATTCCCATACCCAACGGGCCGTGGAAACTTGGCGGTTTGCCCGGACTCATACTCAAAGCAACGGATAGTAAGGGATTCTATTCTTTTGAATGCGCCGGCATCCAAAACATAACGGCTCAACCGATCGCTATACCCAAGAAAGATTATGAAACAATAAAGCCCAAAGACTACTTTTACCTACAAAGGCTTCTGAATGAAGATCCCAAGGCATTTATGCGCAGAATTGGACTTATTCCCATCAGTGCGGAGACGCAAGAAAAGCCAATCAAAATAAGCAAGTCTTTTAACAAAGAGGCCTATATTGAGGTTTATTGAACCAAACATATTCATTTAGTACAACATCTCCGCAAAAAGGAATAGGTAAACAAAGCTTAGTTCACCCCTGTCGCCAACATGAAGTTTCATGCTAAGGCCTTCCGCCCTCATTTGGGAAAGAGAAGAAGCACTTCTTTAGTTTTACGAAACCAAGTCATTAACAAAAAACGCAATAAAGACATCTTTATGAAAGCCAAACGCCTCCTTTATTTCATCCTCACCGCATTGTTCGTACAGAATCTTTGGGCGCAGGAATCTACAGTCAAGACTTTGCGCATCGTTTATAATACGAAGTATACCGACCCTATTGCTATTCGTGAATCAAAAGACGTACAATATCTGGACATTCAAGACGAACGCTCTGCCTTTTATAGCTATTTTCATCATCGCTCAAAAGCTATAGGGGATAGCCTCAACCGTCGCGGAAGTGTATCTATAGCGCAGCTCCACAAATTAACGTCCCCTTATAGCGAAGGGCAATGGTATTATGTGTACAAAGGGTTCCCTGTCGATGGAAAACTAACTTATCTCGATACAAATCTATGCAAATTCAAATATGAAGAGCCGATAAGCAAAATGAAATGGAAGATGTTGGGAAAAGATTCGGTCATCGCCGGCTATCCCTGCCAACTGGCGGAGACAAACTTTCGCGGAAGGACGTGGAAAGCTTGGTTTACCTTAGACATTCCTATACCTAACGGGCCGTGGAAACTGGGCGGTTTGCCCGGACTCATACTCAAAGCAACGGACCATACGGGCTGGTATGATTTTGACTGTGTCGGCATCCAAAATATAACGGCTCAACCTATCACTGTCCTAAAAGAAAACTTTGAAACAATGAAGCCCAAGAAGTATTTCCGCCTGTTAAGGTTGCGCCATGAGCACATCAACGAATATTTTCAACGACAAGGGTATACATCCGGCGAATCAACGGCGCCGGCACAGCAACTTAAAGCTGAAAAACTGCCGGAAAAGGCGGAATATATCGAGGTTTATTGAACACAAAAAGGCCCTCAACGAAAAATTATGCAAAGGACTTGCCGACTATTGCGGTGAGTCTTTTTGCTTTTCTACTTCTTTCCTTGCAGTTTTAGCTTCGATAAGGAGGCGAAGAAACCGAACGGAAAAAGATACAAAGCGCAGACTTGAGAGAAAGTGCTAATGCTTGCCACTTTACACGGTATCTATCGGGAAAAGATGCAGGCTGCGGCCTAATCCAATAGGCCTCCACACGCCAACAAAGGCAAGGCGGCGCAATGAGATGCTTTATCGTTGACGCCGCTATGGGTTGGGCGTAAAATTCCGACCTATAGAAATTTCAATTCCTACTTGTGCGGATTTTAGTTCCTACCTTTGGAATTTTTGTCCCCACCCTTTGAATTTCAAAACTTTTTATTGTAGCCGCAAAACTTACGTATATTGCGGCTATTGTTTGCGTGTGTGTAAGTTCGATCACCATCTTTTTTCTACAGCTTCAAAGATAAAATCATACGAGACAGCGGCTCTTTTGCAGGACACCATCATTTATTGATGCTTTTCCGCACATCGGGCGGCGAAAGTCGTGATCACCGATCCAAAAGATTTGTAAAACTGCGCAAAAAAGAAGACGAATTTCGCACAGATGCGGGTGGTTTTGTGCAGAAAAAGCGCTTTGCAGCTTGGTTCATCGACAATAAATACGTACTTTTGCGGCGATTAAGTTGATTATTAGAATATAAAAACGAACAATCGTAAGTATGAGTCTTAAAATTGTTGTGCTTGCTAAGCAAGTGCCCGATACACGCAACGTCGGAAAGGATGCAATGACGCCGGAAGGCACCGTGAACAGAGCGGCGCTGCCGGCTATTTTCAATCCGGAAGACTTAAATGCACTGGAGCAGGCGCTACGCCTGAAAGATCTTCACCCGGGATCTACTGTACAAGTATTGACGATGGGACCTCCGCGCGCAACTGACGTGATCCGCGAGGGACTTTTCCGCGGCGCAGACGGCGGCTATTTGCTGACAGACCGCGCCTTTGCCGGTGCAGATACTTTGGCAACGAGTTACGCCTTGTCTATGGCTATTCGCAAGATCGGCGTTCCCGACATTGTGATCGGCGGCCGCCAAGCTATCGATGGCGACACGGCGCAAGTGGGCCCGCAAGTGGCACAGAAGCTCGGCTTGGATCAAGTGACTTATGTGACGAGCATTGACGAAGTAAAAGATAAGGAGATTACACTCACGCGCCACATCGACGGCGGCGTGGAGCGCGTAAAAGCTCCGCTACCCATTCTGCTCACAGTTAACGGCGACGCAGCGCCTTGCCGCCCACGCAACGCCAAACTTGTGATGAAATACAAGCGCGCTTCTGCACCGATGGAACGCCCTAAAGAAGGTTTGCCTTACGCTGAAGAGTATGAGCGGAAGCCTTATCTGAACGTTACGCAATGGGGTGCGACTGACGTCGACGCTGACTTGGAGCAATGCGGCTTATCAGGCTCGCCGACTAAGGTAAAGGCTGTTCGTAACATTGTCTTTAAGGCTAAAGAGAGCAAACGTCTGACGGGTAAAGACGCAGATGTTGAAACGCTGGTCAAAGAACTTTTAGAGAACAACACTATTGGTTAAGCGCTCGCAAGGCCTTCTCCTTTCAAGGAGACGCGGCGCACCTTTATACTCACATTCAGCTATCACAACAAAACCTCTCGCTTCCTTATATATAAAATAATGTGTGCGCCGCGCCGACAAGCTTCGGCGGGCAGCAAACAGAAAAGGGAGCAAAAGAAGGGCTTATCATTATGAATAACGTATTTGTATATTGCGAAATAGACAAGACGACCATTGAAGAAGTCAGTCTCGAACTGCTGACAAAGGGTCGCAAACTTGCTAACCGCCTCGGCGTACAGCTTGAAGCGGTTGCCGCAGGCTCCGGCATCAAAGGTAAGGTGGAGAAGGAAATTCTCTCTTATGGTGTCGACAAGCTGCACGTATTTGACGGCGAAGGACTCTTTCCTTATACCTCAAAACCTCACACGGATATTCTTGTAAACCTCTTTAAGCAAGAGCAGCCGCAGATTTGCCTAATGGGCGCTACGGTTATCGGCCGCGATTTGGGTCCGCGCGTATCTTCTTCGCTGACCAGCGGCTTGACGGCCGACTGTACGGATCTTGAGATCGGTGATTTTGAGGACAAGAAGAACAATAAGACGTACAAAGACCTGCTTTATCAAATCCGCCCCGCTTTTGGCGGCAACATTGTTGCGACGATCGTCAACCCGGATCACCGTCCGCAGATGGCTACTGTGCGTAGCGGCGTGATGAAGGCAGAAATCGTAGACCCCAACTACAAGGGCGAGGTCGTTTATGAAGAGGTTGACAAGTTTGTGCCCGCAGAAGATTACGTTGTAAAAGTAATTGAGCGCGAAGTACAAAAGGCGAAGAACAATCTGAAGGGCGCACCAATCGTCGTAGCCGGCGGCTACGGCGTAGGCTCTAAAGAAGGCTTCGACTTGCTCCGCCATTTGGCTGACGAACTCCACGGCGAAGTCGGCGCCAGTCGCGCAGCCGTCGACGCAGGTTTCTGCGAACACGACCTGCAAATCGGACAAACCGGCGTTACGGTGCGTCCTAAAGTATATATCGCTTGTGGTATCTCCGGCGCCATTCAGCACGTGGCCGGTATGAAGGAGAGCGGCATCGTTATCTCCATCAATACAGATCCCGAAGCGCCGATCAACGCGCTCGCCGACTATGTTATCACGGGTAGCGTCGAAGAAGTCGTGCCGAAGTTAATTAAGTATTACAAGGAAAACAGCAAATAAACTATGGCCAACAATTATACGGATCACCCCGAACTGCGTTTCGAGCTGAACCACCCATTGATGAAGCGCATTGTCGAACTCAAGGAGCGCAATTTCCGCGACAAAGAAACCTACGACTATGCCCCGCTTGATTTTGAAGACACGATGGACTCTTACGACCGCGTTTTGGACATCGTAGGAGACATTGCCGGGACAACGATCGCCGACAACGCAGAAGGCGTAGACTTGGAAGGGCCGCACCACGAAGGCGACCGCGTGCGTTACGCTTCAGGTACGGAAAAGAATATGGAGGCAATGGTCAAGGCCGGTATGAACGGTATGACGATGCCCCGACGCTTCGGCGGCTTAAACTTTGCCATCACGCCCTACACGATGTGTGCAGAGCTCGTAGCCGCGTCTGACCCCGGCTTCAGCAATATCTGGAGTCTGCAAGACTGTATCGAAACGCTTTACGAATTTGGCAATGAAGACCAACACAGCCGCTTTATCCCTCGCGTTTGCGAAGGCGCGACAATGTCGATGGACTTAACGGAGCCGGATGCCGGTTCTGACCTCCAACGCGTAATGTTAAAGGCCACCTACAGCGAGAAAGACGGCTGCTGGTTGCTGAATGGCGTCAAGCGATTCATCACCAACGGCGATGCAGATATTCATTTGGTCCTCGCACGTTCTGAAGAAGGAACGACCGACGGCCGCGGACTTTCCATGTTTATCTATGATAAGCGCCAAGGCGGTGTGAATGTGCGCCGTATAGAGAACAAACTGGGTATTCACGGCTCGCCTACCTGCGAACTCGTCTACAAAAATGCGCACGCAGAGCTTTGTGGCGACCGCAAACTCGGCTTGATTAAATACGTGATGGCTTTGATGAACGGCGCGCGCCTCGGCATCGCAGCGCAAAGCGTAGGTATCTCGCAAGCGGCCTACAACGAAGGCTTGGCTTACGCCGCAGATCGCCAGCAGTTTGGCAAGCCCATCATCGAGTTCCCCGCAGTCTATGATATGTTAGCCCTGATGAAGGCTAAGTTGGACGCAGGCCGCGCCCTCCTCTATCAATGCTCCCGCTACGTAGACCTTTACAAAGCCCTCGAAGACATCAGTCGCGAACGCAAGTTAGAGGCAGACGAGCGCAAAGAGCAAAAAGAGTATGCTAAGTTGGCCGATTCTTTGACGCCGTTAGCTAAGGGTATCAACTCCGAGTACGCCAACCAGAATACCTACGACAGTATTCAGATCCACGGCGGTTCAGGTTTCATGCTCGATTATCCCATCCAGCGCTTCTATCGCGACGCCCGCATCACGAGCATCTACGAAGGAACGACGCAGTTGCAGGTAGTAGCCGCCATCCGCTACGTAACCAACGGCAGCTACCTCAAACAAATGCGCGACTTCGAGCAAGCTGAAGTAAGCGAAGCACTGCGTCCTATCCAAGAACGCGCTCGCGCTATGGCCGACACCTTCGCAGCAGCCGTTGACCATGTCAAAGCAATGGAAAGTCAGGAAGCGCTCGATTTCTGCGCGCGCCACTTGGTAGAGATTGCAGCCAATGTTATTATGCTCCACCTCTTGCTCCACAACGCGACGGAGGCTCCGGAACTCTTCGACAACAGTGTGCGCGTCTACGCCAACTTTGTTGAAGCTGAGATCGCTAAGCACAATACGTTCATCCTCAATACGACGGTCGAGCAGCTTGAGGCTTACCGCCAGCACCTGCCCGAAAACGAGCAATAAACGCTGACAACAGCTGCCAAGGCAGCAAAATATACATCCCCGACAACGAAGCTAAAGTTTCGTTGTCGGGCTTTTTTATCGACAAGCTTCAGCCGTAAGCGCTTCAAACTTAGACCGCGCACGCCGCATTTGAGCTAATCTTTAGGCCCGGTCTTTAGCAGCGCCCAAGACTTGGATAAAAGTTCAGAAAATCAGAAAAATAAACGCACAAGCATAAGTAATGGAGGGATGAAAAATCCAAGTTAAGAGTTTACGCTCGTGAGGTGAAGCAATTTTTATCACGAGCGTAAGCCTTTTTTATCGTGAGCGTAAACCATTTTTATCACGAGAACACACTCGAGAAGTCGACTTTTGATACTCGGTTTCCCATCTTTGCCTCATCGCATAGTTTGTCCTCTGCCTTTACCAATCCGGAGCGTCATTATTTTTGTCTGTCATTCCTCTTTTCCAATGGGGAAAGGCGGTGCAGAATGGCGTTTCTTGCAGCAGAAGAAACAAAGTTCGGCACATTTCTTGCAAAGCTCAGGAAGAAATGATACATTCGCAGCAGATAACAAACAGTCATTTACTGAAAAAACAAAAGACTATGTTGAGCATTCAAACGACAGACGACGGCAAAACGGGAGCTTTCAAGCTACTGATCGACGATGAAGAAGTGGGCATTATGGAGTTTCATTGGGAAAACCCTGACGTCTTCGTCATCACCCACACGGAAGTAAGCCCCGAACACAAAGGCGAGGGCTTGGGAAAAGAACTTTTAGCCGCAGCCGTCGATTATGCGCGCCAAAAAGGTAAGAAGATACGCCCCCGGTGTTCGTTTGTAGAATTGTATTTTACGCGCTATGCGGAACAATATGAAGATGTAGCCATCTGATACTTGCAGCTACGATGGGCAAGTCCCGCCTTGCGCATTATGATTCAGCGGAAAAGCGGCCGGCAGGGCCGATGAAAGGGCGACGACACGAGTTGAAAACTTCATAATTCGCCCCATCCTATGCTTAGAATGCGCTCGGACGGGGCAAAAGTCTTGTTTTTTTCGTACCTTCGCCGAAAATAGCTACTTTTGATGAAGCGTATCCTCTCCTTATTCTCAATAGTCTTTGCCCTCTGCTTGGCGGCAAAGGCCCAACCGCGCATCGTTTTTTCCCGAGAACAAATAGATCTGGGCAAACTGATTTGGCATAATGCCAAAGAAGCAAATTTTACGCTTACCAACAAGGGCAATGCGCCGCTGATCCTCAAAGCGGTGGAGACGGGGTGTGGCTGTACGGCTGCCCAATGGGACGATAAGCCGATTGCGCCCGACTCTTCGACGACGATTCGCGTGCGCTACGATGCAGAACTCTTAGGCCATTTCACGCGAGACATTGAGATATATACCAACGAACGGACTGCGCCGTTTCTGCTTTCGATTTTCGGCGTCGTCAGGATGGAGGACGTCGACGATGTGAGCAACTTCGCCTACCGCGACGGAAACTTATGTTTTAACGCGGACGAGATAGAATTTGACGATGTGAACAGAGGCGACCAGCCGGAAGCCGTTGTGCGCATATTCAACGCCGGAACGAAAAGTATACGGCCCACCGTGATGCACCTGCCTAAATATCTGAGCGCAACGGTTGTTCCGACGTCTATTCATCCAAACAGAGCAGGTAAAATCATATTCCGCCTAAACTCTAACCTGCTACATAATATGGGCTTAACGCAAACGGCGGTCTACCTGTCAGCATATCCCGGCGACCGTATCCGTAAGACGAACGAAATAAACGTATCTACTACGCTGCTACCCAAAGTAGATACTACGAAAAAGGGAGGGAATCAGCCGCAAGCCGTGCTCGACAGCACGGTGGTCAACCTGGCGATGCAGGGAAAGAAGAAGGTGACCACAGAATTATGGCTCACCAATAAGGGCACTGCGCCCCTCTTGATTCAGGCCTTGCAGGTCTACAATCCGGGCATTAGCGTAAGAATCAATCATCGCAAGATTCCGGCCGGCGCACAAGAACGCATGCGCATCACGATCAGCACTACGGCACAGACTTTCAAAGGCCGCCACCGCATTCTGCTTATCACGAACGATCCAAAGCAACCCAAGATGGTGATTGATATAAACGTAAAAAAATAAAGATAAACCCTTGGCGATATAAGTTTTTCTCCTTACTTTTGCAACGCTTAATCGGAAAGTAGCGCAGTTGGTAGCGCACTACGTTCGGGACGTAGGGGTCGGGCGTTCGAATCGCCTCTTTCCGACAAAAAGGAGCTTAAGGGGCTGTTTATCAGCCTCTTTTGCTTCGTCGGAGCTAAAATGGTCGGCGAAAAATCGGCGAACAGCACCGCAAGACATAAAGCATTGTTCAATAGGGCATTTCACTCAAAAATTTTGAAATGCCAAAAAAAAATTTTCCATCTTCAAAAAAACAGCAGGCCATTGACGCAATCGTTGGCTGGAAAACTCCGAAGTTTCACCAAGCATCGGAATGTTATGTATCTCTTTCTGCATTCGATCCTGAAAGGGGAAAGTTTCGTACAAAAAAGTTTATGCTTGGGCATATTAAGGGGAAACGCAATCAACAACACTATGGGGACGCACTCATCAAGCGGCTTACGGAAAAACTGATACAAGGCTGGAATCCGTGGATCGAAATCGTACAACCATTAGAATACTCGTCTTTTGATGATGTGTGTAGGAAATATGAGGAATACCTTCTCAAATTGTTAAGAGAGAACAACATACGAGAAGAGTCGGTTGTCGCTTATATGAGCAGGATCAAGATTCTGAAGGAATGGAAAGCATCGAAGAAAATCAATCTCTTCTACACGTACCAATTTGATAATCGCATGGTAGGACAGTTCCTGGATTACGTTTTTGTGGATAGAAACAATACGATCTGCACACGAAACAATTACTTGGCTTGGCTCAAGATCTTCTGCAAATACTTGCTCGAGCGAGGATATATATCTACAGATCCGACGGCGAGTTATTCTATCGCACAACGCAGGGGACAGCTGAAGAACAGAGACGTCATACCGGATGATGTGTTGGCGGACCTCAAACAATGGCTGATGGTGCACCACAAACATTACTTATTGGCCTGCTATATGCTACACTATCTCTTCGTTCGCCCCAAGGAAATGAGCTATCTGAAGATCGGCGATTTCAACATCAGGAAGAAAACATTGTTCCTACACGGAGCAAATACTAAAAATCATAACGATGCGCTCCTGACAATCCCGGATCACGTACTCAAACTGATGATAGACTTACGCATATTCGACAACCCGAGCAATTACTATCTGTTCGGTAAGGATTTTGCACCGGGAGCAGAGCGGCGAAGCGAGAAGTCATTCCGCGACTATTGGCATCATCACGTCCGCAAGAATTTGAAAATGACAGCACGCTATAAATTTTATAGTCTGAAAGACACAGGGATTACCAATATGATACGCTCAAACACAGATATTATCAGCGTAAGAGATCAGGCTCGCCACTCCTCTATTCTGATAACAGATATTTATACGCCCAAAGATATCAAGGAGGCAAATGAGCTGCTTCTAAATTACAAGGGCGTGCTGTAACAATCTATATAATGGAAGGTAGGAGAGCTATTATGGGCGTCCTACCTTCCATCTATCCTACAAATACACTAACTTAAGGTCTATAATTGAACTGCGATCGTCCAAATAGCCGTACAGCAATGTAATAAAAATACGACAAGCAGAGGAACCAAGCCTGCGTATGTACTTTCTGCCGTCCATAATGCGCCGTGCAATGGCGTACCATGTCCGCAAATAAGCGAGCATCGGCTGCAAGGCGATCTTTTTCAGTTCCACCGAGATCGTAAAGTTCATCGTGTAAAATGCAGGCCGCATTGAAAAATTTATAATGCGGTGGCCGTATCCACGACAACCACCCATTCATTGCTCCACAAGCTCTATCTGTCGATTTGCTATTCTTCGATTTCATAATCCTTCCAGTTAATTGAATCCTTGAGTCTCCAATACTTCAACAGCGTTTTATTGATATAATCCATCGCTACGGCAAAGAAACTTTTCAAATCATCAAGAGTTGAAAACTTCCGATAGATCGGTTCGGTGGCCGTCCCAAACCTAAAAGTGACCGGCAGGTTTTTCCCAGCCGTCTGTACGGCTAAATCAAAGGCTGCTTTATAGTTGAATTGATTTTCAGCCGAAAGCCACACGGGCACATTTTCAAAGCGAAAGCCACTGATAATTTCTTCATCGCAAAGCGTGTTATAATGCTGAATTATCAAAGTTTTTATTTCTTCAACTGATGGGCGAGAGTTAAAATCCTTTTCCTGAAAATGCCATCCAAATTCATCTTTCTTGAAATCGTACCGAACCCTCCACGTGTTGCGCTTAGGGTTGATACATACAAGTGCGTAAGGTTTGTTATTTTCTTGTTTCATAACTTTTTATTTAACATACTCCATTTTTCCGCGATACATCAGTCGTACTCCGAGCATTACTTTAGACGAATCATCGTATCGTCCACATAAACCGAGAAGATGACCTGTGCTAACATTCGGGTGTCCGGAATTGACCAATGACGGGCCTGTATGTGAAGTTTGCTGCGCACAATAATAAGTTGTCAGCGTAGCAGTATCTCCGAATCCGGACGGCGTACCAGTCTGGACGATATCCGCAAAGCGCTGCCCATACACAGCGGCAACAGACACATAAGCGTCACTACCAGGAATTAGAGATAACTTGCGTTCCTCGAATGGAGGTAGTGCCGATTTAAGGAATGTAACGGCAACTCTTAAATCTGAATATGGATCAGCACGTCTGCTTGCGTTATCCAATATAAAGAAGAAAGCAGATGCGAGGCTCTCATAGCCCATGATACGCGAAGTTTCTTGTACTGTGCGAATTGTATTACCGTATTCAGTCGTTAAAGTAACAGCGAGATCCGTTCCATTTTCCCCGCTTGTACTGCCCATCCCAAGTTGATCTGTTGTTCCACTCTTTGTTAGAATGGTCGCGCGACCTTGCCCGAAATGCAATTTCGTATTCCGGTGTCCTATAGCAGCCAGCACAAGGTTTGCAATATCCTTATATGCCTCATAATCCATAATTGTCAGACCTCTCTCCGCCGCCGCGGCGAGGTATACTGCTTTATTCTGCTCGAGCAAGGCTGTCCGGCCGGCCACGCTGCGCAGCACTCTATCCGGGAAAGATGCAGGATAAGCCCCTACAAGCGTTTCTGTATGTTCGACCCAATCCGGCTCAACATCGAGGATAGAATCAGAAGGCGACAAGATTATTTTATCAAAAGGCTTTTCTATATTTAGTGTTTCGAGCGAGTTACTCGACAAGTTTCGACAGATTGTAGCCCAGAACCAGTGGGCTCCTTCGGGGACATCAAATACGACGTATTGACCACGGCTGAAATAAGGAGCTGTAATCGGTGAGGAGAAAGTTGCAGATGGAAGGATCTTACCATCAGCATCAGAGAAGAGCATCATCACCTGATAAGATTCATGCACCCACATCGGACAACGCACTTTCCGCATTCCTCGCACCTCACAACGCACGACGTCAAAGAATGATTCAGTCCGATCGTTTCTCCTTTCACGAATTTTTCCGTTTGGCAAGGAATCAAAATCAATCATTCCTCTTCGGATATAATCTGCCGTTATCTGCTTTTTCTCCCGCTTATTCGAATCTGCGATATTTTCCCAAGTCAAGGTCTTCACTGGCACAGAAGAAGGGCATTTCGGATTAGAAGAATAAAGAATATAATACTTCTTTTTCAATTGGTCGTTCACGCCTTTATACCAGTAGTGTGGTTCTCTAATGAAGACGTCGCCCTCTATTCCATCAGTCTTTGCCGGAGATCCATCAACGTGCTTTGAGAAGTCATCATCAGCAAGCTGACGCAGTTTCATTACACCTGCTTCAAGATTTCCTGTATACGCGTGGCGCTGTGCAAGGATTCGCGCAACGTGGCCTCCCGGACGATAGGTATTTCCATAAAGATAGCCGCTTTTCGTGTCGTGGCAAGTGATGTTTGCCGGATCTGCCACAGCCGTATCGAACTCAACAACCGAATATTCAGGCTGTAAGATATTTAATTCCGGAAAGCATCTGCGTATTGCAGCATATTCTTCTTCCTCCATATAAGATGTGAGTCTGACAGTTCCGAGAAGGGCGCAATAATCCACTGCATTACCTGCAGCATCAATACCCTTCAGCTTTTTAAACCTATTCAATAGCGTTCCATCATCTTTTATATTTATTCCCTCGATACGCACACGTTCTACGCTTACGCACCTATCAAGGATCGTCTGCCAACTCAGTTTTGGGCAAGCTGCAAAGCGCAGCGTCTTCACCGTCTCCCAATTCTGCAACTGAAGTTCGCGGTCTTTCAATTCCGGCAGATATTCCAGCCGGAGCGTTTGTATTTTGCCCCCCAATTTAAGTTCGGTTATAGGACATCCTCGCGCCAGCAGGACAGCATTAACATCTACCCCCCTGGCATCAAGCTTTTTCAATCTTGTTTGATTAGAGAAATCCAGTTCCCTACTTGATAGCGTTCCGGTTTTTGCACCTCCCTGTCCGTAGAGGTTGATGTCTACCAACTGCCGGCACCGGTCAAGCACCAAGCACCACCCTTTGGACCCTGTTCCGTCCGTCTGCAAGTCAATTTTTCGTAATACCTTGCACTTGTTCAGATTCACATCCCCCGTCAAGTTATCAGAAGCCCCACGCATATCCAGTTCCGCTATGCGACTTGCCCCGTAGATGCGGATAGGGTCATTTACGGTGAAGGCATTCGTAAAGGTAAGTGTCACCTTTTCTCCTTTTTCTGCTCGTCGACTTGCCTGCAGGTGCGGCGCGTTGTTCGTACCATAACCAAAATAATACAGGTCGCTTGCTGTTACTACGATCGAATTGGCCGGTGCATCAGCCTTGCGACTCATATACATGTCGATATTGTCAGAGAGGAAATTTCCCGTCTCGTATTTCGCATCGAGCAGCGAGAATCTATTTTTGATAAACCAGTGACGAAAAGCCTGTTTGTCGCCCTTCAGCGCATAGATGTAAGGGTACTTCACCAACTGCCCCTTCACCATCACACCCTCTATTTGTGGTTTGATATACTTCAATTCGCCGCTTTTATTGTAAATACGGCCACACCAGTTTCCCTGCTGTTCTCGATCAAATATCTCATTGACCCGCTCTTCCGTCAAAAAGGAGCGCATTTTCCCGGCCATCTTAACGATATCGTCTTTCAAATTAGCCAGCACCAAGCACCACAGCCAAGAATCGTGTCCCTCGAAAGCATATTTCGATTTTTCAGCATCCCACGTCTCTCTCGTCACGTTATAAAGGTATGCCAGCATGGAGTCGTTACGATCGCCCTGTTGCGTATCGCCGTCGTAATAGAAGAGAAACCAGAGCAATTTATCCCAAGTCACCCAAATCATATTTTTTGCGCGCTGATCCACATTTGCAAAAAAATCCGTAAATAGCCACCAGCACAACAAGAAGTTCTTATCGATGTACTGCCCCAACTCGCTTTTGAACTTCGACGACACAAAAGCATTGATATTGTTCGGCGCTGCTCCTGCCGGCACGCAATCTCTTATCCAAGCCCACAGCCGCTTGAAGGCCGTTTTCTGCTCTTCTGTTGCATTTGCCCACTTCGCTCCCTCGGGGAAATTGAATTCCAACGCTTTGTCAAATTCCGCTGCAGCTTGCATGTCAAGATTTACCTTCCCCTGAAACAAACACAACGGCTGCGTATTATTCAGGAACTCAAGCACCATCGTTTTTTGTACATCCAAACCAGGCACGTCGGAAAGTCCGGTGATATTCTGCCAGTCGCTTTTATCGTGGTTGAGATTATACTGGCCATAGTATGCCGGCGTACCCTCCCTACTTTCCGCAGAAAAGACATCGATAGGGAAACCGTCAACGGCCGTACGCACACTACTATCCACCTGTTGTGGCGGAGTAAGGAAGCCCAGCGCCTTCATCATATCATTCCACAGCCTTGCACCACCGGTATTCTGAGTCATTGAACTATCCGAGTAGTCAGCCTTTGCACATAGGATTTTAACCGCCTTCTGTCCAGTGCGCAGAGCTACCTTCAGTTCGTCTTGCTTCACACCATCCACATACATTTCCGGGCTCTCTCCTTTCGCACAATAGATGCGATAGTTTTTGGTCGGATATTTCGTCGAGCTTGTCCCCTGAATGCAGATATACACATTCTTCAGGTAGATGTATCGCCCATCCGGCATCCACAAGTGAACATCAGAGAGGAAGTCTGCCTTTTTGTTATTTTCCGCATTCACCGGTGCGAGTCCATCCGGCCGCACGACCAGCATAACCCCCTTACCTTTCTTTCGCAGTTTCTCGAAATCAATACTCCTGCCATCCTCTCCAAGAACGTCGTTTTTCTCAAAGAGGACCGCCATTTCGTCCGGTGTGCGGCGATCAATGATGTAGTTATCCATTTCTTCATCATCACTCAAAGCACGGCCGTAAACCCTAAGATTTCGTATTTCCACATCCGCCCCGTCACTATCAATGGTGATCCCCTGCGGGCTGTCTTGCGCGAAATTATCGCTCACACCGTAGATATCCGCCGCACTTCGTGTGCCGTTCACGTATAGTTCCATCAATCTCCCCTCGGCACGTTTTCCAACGATGAAGGCAATCTTCACCCACATATCCGAGCCGTACTGTCGGCCGACTCCAACCCGTTGAATCGTTTTCCCTCCTTCCTCATCAACGACCTCCTTGGTCGAGCCTGTGTACATCATCGCTTTATCCGCCGTTATTTGAAAACCTTTCGTACCACTCATACAGGAAACCACACCCAGGTCCTTGTCCGTTATATTGGAAACCTTCATTTCTACCTCTATCGTACAACCGGTAGTTGCCGCATCAATGGTAAAAGGAGCAAAATCTATCCTCGCCTTCGCCCCATTGATCAACTTCAGCGCATCCCCCGTCCATCCACTCGTATTCCAATCCACGCCATCGAACGCCGTCTTCACGCTACTATATTCCCAGTGTGCCGGGTCTGCTTCTCCGTTGCTTCTTCCTGCGGCACTGAGTTTCAGCTTCAGGCCATGGGCAGCCTCACTAATGTCTATTCCGCTTTTCTCTACCTCAATACCAAGATGGTATTCCGTCGCACCACATACGAGTTTCATCTGTTGCGTGCTCTGCGACGTAAATCGATTGATGTAGGTTTGCACCGTTCTTGGAACGTTCACACTTTGAGAAACAGCGTCATTCAGGAGAATGGTCACACCTACCGGTGTAGCAGCAGCATCAAACACTGCGAACTCAAAAGAGAGTTGTTCGTACTGTCCGACTTTGAGTAATGGCATCAAATGATTGTCTGTAAGGATCCGTCCGTCCCTAAAGACATGTTTCGTCCCTATCAACACTTGATCGTTTCCCGCCTTGAATATATCCATATAAACACTTTCACTACGCAGCGGCTGCCCCCCACCGGTTTCCATCTCCGCCACCAGCTGTACTGAATGGCGTCCAACAGCCAATCCGTGCATCGGTATCGAAAAGCTACCATTCGTTGTACCGCTTCGCGTCACCACACGATTCTCACATTGCCGACCATCCACATAGAGAAATACCGTTTTTGTACCTGTCCCCTGCACGGTATAAGGTATAACGGCATTATCAGTTTCCCCATAGCCGCCATCAGCCAACCCCTCAGCAAGCACGTAACTACTCTGCAGGACGATATTGACGACCTTCACATTCACATACGCCTGCTTTACTTGGGATTTTCCCGTATCCGGGTCCGTTGTCGTAGCTTTCACGTAGATATCGGTCGTACCCATTTGAAGATATTTACTCAGATCCAGCGTGTAACTACCTCGGCTCACATTATCAAAGCTACGTTCTTGTACAAGCATAGACCCCCGCACAAGGCGTACTTCGACAGTAGCCTTTTGTCCGGTACTCTTGCCACGATCTTCACCTCCCATATATTGATGGTCGTAACTATAAGTCAGGATACAATTACTCCCCTCCTTTATAACATTTCTGTCCACGCTTGCCCCGAGTACGATCTTTGTAGCAGCCGTTTCTCCGCCACCACCACTTCCGGCAGGCAAGGTAAACCGTGTAATGGCCGCGCCGCTCTTGTTCTTCAGTGTCACGGTTTGCTTCCCCTCTTCTTCAGTCACATCACTATCAAAAAGAGTAGCAGTCTCTATTTCATTAAATCTCCCGGCTACGGCACGATTCGCCACGGGGTTCGTACTATCAGCATCAAGACTTTCGTCTACCTTCACCTCGTCAAGTTTTACCTGAACATCACCTTGACTATCCGGGATCATCTTTTTCCCATTCACCGTCACACTCTTTACCATTCCTTGGCCGCCAAAATCCTCCCAGCTTTCGATCTGCTCCCAGCTTGAAAGATCTGTTCCCACAAACTGCTTCGTCACCCATTTCCCCTGATTTATCTCAAAAGTAAGGCAACAACCTTTTACCCTCCGTTTGCCCTCCACGGCCATGACAGCAGTGGCAAGCGTATAATAGCCGGACGACAACGGATAAGCTTGTGTCACATTAATGGTATTTCCACCACCAGTCCCAAACAATTCTATCAGGTCTGCGGCTTTTTCACTCCAGGCATAAAGCGTTTTGTCGAGCAGAAACAACTTATCCTTGCGAATGGTTGTTCTATCTTCCGACATATAGAAGTCTGCGCCGGACCAATTGCTGACGTATTGTCCGGCAAACTTTCCTACAAAGATTCGCTTTGAGGTCACATAGTATACAGCAGCGACTTCATTCGCACTCAGCTGCGCGATTTCCACATCCTCAAGCATACCATCAAAGCGCGCTGTAGCTCCCTTGTAAGCTTTGAGCGCCACGCCTTCGTAACGCTCTACCACCTGCAAAGCAGCTTCCTTCGCGGTTGTGATTTCAGTGATGGCCGTTGCAGCGTTTGTCGCAGCGTCCTGTGCTTTTTTTGCATTTGTGGCCGCATTTTTACTTGCCGCATCCGCATTTATCGCCGCGCCATCAGCCTGTTTTTTTGCCTCAAGCGCCAAGGTTGCCGCATCGGCTGCCGGCTTCCCCAAAAGACTTATAGGGACTTTGACCATTTCACCACCCCGTGCAGCAGGCAAAGATTCGACATTGTCGAGCGCCTGCACCTCTTCTAATTCCTGCACAGATGTAGAACCGGCTTTCAGCTCATTCACTATGTCCTTCCTCAGCTCATTCTTAAGCTCTTGTTTTTCCTGTTCAGTCATATTCTTTTGCTTTATTATTTTTCAACGTTTTCATTATTCATCGCTTCTACATGTGCTTTCAGACTATCAAAGAAAGCGGGGGTAGTCATTTCTTCTGCGACAGAAAAGATTATCCGCAATTCTTCATCATCATAAGCGTTAGGGCCATGGCTCTGATAAATTTTCATGGCCAAGGCATGCATTCGTACACCATTCGCTCGCGTATAAAGGAGGTTTGCGAAACTCTCACGCACATCACCAACAAGCGTATTCTTCCTGCTAATATCCGTATAGACAGGGAACTGTTCAAAATTGATTTTTGTCATATCTATTACCAATTATCCACAATAAAAGATGCACCAAGCCCCATGCATTTCGACCAGTAAGGCCGAGTTGGAACCTAAATTATACTCCATAATGATCTCACAACCTGCCGGTCTCATCAGTTTTCCTTTCAACGTAACTCCTCTTCCTTTCACAAAGAGAATACGCCCTTCGGGGTGCACAGCTGCATCATCCGGAAGCGTCAAAGTTCCCCCTGCATCAAAATAGTACACGGAGTGCTCCGCATCAATTTCTATATTTGCCCCTGGCGCACCAATAAAGGCTTCATTGAAAGACAGCGAACCAAAGATTTTGGTATAGCCATACAGCATACTTGCCCATTTCACCTGCAAAGTAGCCAGATCGGCATAGAAAGTTTTCATATTTCCTCCACAGACCACCGTTTCACCTTCGCTATCACGGATTGTAATTTTACCACTCTTCCGCACGAGTCGTTCGTCCCCCATTGGATCAGCCCAAGTTTCCCTCTCGGAATACTCCATCCTAATGATATTCCCCAAATCAATGTACCCATCGCCCCTATCATTAGCAGAAATGACAATCGGTCGGTTCGTCCCAGCCGAGAATGAGCCTGAAATTTTAGCGTTCAGCGCTTCCAGACTCCCCTCTTCCGTTATTTTGAAATGCCCATTGGCCGTGACGAGTCCTTCTAACTTAATATCATCAGCAGAAAGTTTGATAACGGTTTTTGTATTTCCCTCCGCATCCTTTTCCTCCACACTCACGCCAATGAATCCGATCTTCCCATTTGCATCTTTCGCGAAAATGCCGGACCCTTCCGGTGCTATTACCAGTCCGCTCTCGCGCAAGGCCTTTAAGGCTTCCGCATTTTTCTCGTAAATTCCCGCCGTCAGTTGGATTAAACGATCCGTCTGCTCGAAAAGCGTCCGATATTTATACTCCAATCCATCCACTTCACGCTGCGTCAAGATGAGCATATACACATAGATCTCTCCCGTAAAAGAGAGTTGGAAATCGCCTGTTCCATTCCATTGCCCGCTCGCTTTGTACTGCAGATAGTCCGTTGTAGCCGGCAAGGTCTCTTTTACCTTCAACTCCTCATAATTATCCTGCGTTGTCGTTAGATCCTGATTGACGAAACCCGCCGTAAGCGTTCCTTGTTTAACGACGCGATAGTAGAATGTAAGATAAATCGGTTGCGGGACAATTTTTCCCTCTTTATCCTTCTCAAACCTCGGCCGTGCAGTTAGATCTTCATTCTTTTGCTTGATGTACTTATTCGCAATCTTCATCACCGTGCGCCCTCGATCTGTTCCGACCACAGCCGAATCACCCTTCCAAGAAAAGACATTGCCATTCGCCCAAATCCATTTTCCTCCCAAGGTGAAAAATGTCGTATTGTTTTCCGTCTGCCATTTATTCAGCCCATCCAAGAAAAGCGAATTTGCAAGATACCCCTTTCCCGCAATGAAATCAGATCGCATCGAGTCAATCTCGCTACGTACCTTCCCCTCGACAATCGATACCCAAGTATTGATATTCACCCCGGTACGCAAGATGAAATCACCCTTCAGATAAGCATTATCCGAATACAGCCCGTATCCGTGTGGTTGATTCTCGGCCGGGAAATAATCATCCCGAATGCCATCCAAGGCACCGAGGCGCGTGCGTAAGCAATTCTTCAGATTTCTCCCCTTCACGCCATTGAGGATATCGATGCGCGGCAATCCATCATCGGTTGCAGAAATAAAGATCAATCCCTGTCGTTCTTTTTTATCAGAACCGAACAAGACACATTCATCACCGACTTCCGCCGTCCCATTCAACCAGCCTTCATCCTCCTTATTCAGGATCGCCCAGACCTTCCCATCCTCGGTCGTGCGCGTTTCTTTCACTTGTACCCAGTAATGCTTGAGTCGGCTACCCTTAAAAGTCTGACACCGCAGGAAATCGCCCGCTTCGAAATCGCAGCCCATTTCAAAAGCAATCAGCAGTTGATTGCCAAGATCATTTACCGCTGCAATTTTCCCATTCGCCGCCGATACGACTAACTGCCCGTTAATACTACGCACCCGATCAATAAGCAGCTCAAAGATCCGCATCGTCTGCCGCACCGTCAGTGAGTCCAGCTCCAAGTTTGCCAGTTCATTTTTCATCCAAAGGCGCCAACCCGTACCATCCATACCCGACACGAAGTCACCCTTCCCCAAATTTCCCTCTACGGTTAAGTCACCCCCTATGGTCAAGTCATAAGCTGTGGCGTCATTTCGATCCTTTCGCAAGATTCTCCTCCAATCCTCACTCGTCGGATCAAGTTTTTTAGCCAAAGTCGCCATATCCGCTTCGCCTGCAGATATTTTTTGTGCATTAACCAAGAGATATTTCCCAAAGAGACTCAGCGCATTGAGCAGCGACATATTTTCGTGTGAATGGCCGAAGGATCCATCCCCTTTATAGGCTACCGTTATCTCATGCGCCAGCCAATCGAGCATAGCCGCGGCCGTCGTGGTCGTCCATTTTTCAGAATAAGGATTTTGGACGGGGAAGAGCGCCCCACCACTCAGCGGGAGCCTATCCAGCTCAACCAAGCGTGGGGCGATGGTAAAATCCCCTATTTCCGGTATTTTGATATGCAAGTCGCCCAACGGTCTATCCACTCTCGAGAGATTGAGATAAGGCCGGGCATCCGCATATCTATAGGTGAAGGAGAAAGCAGACGGCAACTCTCTCGTTTGCCAGGTCACCTCACTCTCCGTCACAACAATACGGCGCACATAAGGTCCATAATAGATGTACTTCCCGAGCGAGGGGAAGAAATCGAGCAACCACTTCCGCTCGGCATCAGTCAAAAGCCCCGTATTTTTCTTATACTCCCGCGTCGTATCGACACGATACTCCTCCGCATTGTTTTCGATCTCTGCAATATTATGCGTGTGTTTTGCCGTATTCTCCGCATCTCCATAAGCTCTGAAAGTATCAATCCCTCCCAACGAGTTTTCGAAGAGCAGCCATTCCTCCTGTTCACTTCGAATATCCGAAGCATAGTAACGCTGTATATATGTGAGCCGCGTTCCGTTCGTCGTCTCCACCCACACATCATAATAAGAAGGCAGTTTGTTAAGTTTTCCGGCAATGATGGCGTATTGTACCGGAATCGTCCAGACAGCGCCATTAGAAAGATTGGCCAAGGTCAAGTCGTGCGGCACATAGTTTCCCTCTTTCTCCACATAAGCGCGACAATGCACCACCGCATCGATAAGGGCGTAATAAGTCAAGAACTCCGGGGTGAAGTAAGTCACCGGTTTCAATGTAGGCTGCCACGTCAGGAAATTCGCTTTCAACCAATTTACCGCCGAATCCGCGAAATGATCAATCCCGGCCCGCAACACTGAGAAAGACCACGTTTTACTATCAGCCGTATTCGCTTCCGCAATAACGGCCGTAAACTTCCGCACGATAGCCGGCTGCTTATAAGGTTCCGACACATCCTGAAGATGAAAGGATAAGAGCGGAACGACAATGCTTTCCAAATCGATCTCGATTCGCCCGGCCTTGTTCGGCGAATACACATGCTGCACGATGGTTGTTTCCGTGTCGGCAAACTTGAGAACAAAAGATACTTCGTTATTGGCAGCTATTATAAAGTGATTCATCGCCCCTGCCAGGGATAGAGAATCCGGTTTCAATAAGATATCCATTCGCTTACGATTTAAGGCAAAAATAGGAGAAAAGAGGTGCCCGATAAAGGACACCTCCAGCTACTTGGGCACGCATTCCAGCCACACCTCCGTGCGCGTATGCAACCACTTCGAATGATGCCAGAACGAACCCTCCCGAATTTTCTGTGCCGTAAAAGAAACCTGTCTTCCATAGGGTTTCCACTCATATTGTTGACTCGGCACCGGCGGGTAAATGGTTGTAAATGTCCGATCTTTATCCAAGCCGGCATTGTGATACTCTTTTTCAGTCACCTCTATTTGTACCTCTCGACCAACCCATTTATAAGCTGCGTTCATAAACTTGAGCTGCTCATTCACGGGCGGCGCCGCCACGATGGGTTCCATCAGCGCGATAGAGCGTAGCTCCGACTCTACCGGTTCATTTTTTCCACCGAGCGTAAACTTCAATTTGTCAAAGAAGAAAGCAACCCCTCGGATGATCACTTTCGCATAGGCAGAAAGATTTTGTTTCTGCGACTGCGACAGCAACAATTTGACTTTCATCTCATGCAGCGCATTTCGCAAGAGCAAATCGTAATCGCGATAGAAGCGTTCGAAGATACCATCCGGTCCGTGATAGTAGAGTGCATAGTCAGCAATACGCGGACGTGCAGCATCGTGCATATCGTAAGACGAGATGGTACCCTCCGGCCGACCGGCAGAGAGATAGCTGAAGGCAAGGATCGCATTCTGCTTGTTTGCCGATTCCGACACAGCCTCCTTATCTTCCCCGGCCACCATAATCTTAGAATTGAGCGAAATATACGCCCCTATATAAAGGAAGTCACCGATATCAATAGCGACTTTTTCCTCATCAATCGTCGTATTGTATTTAAGTGTGCGGAACTCCGGCATGCAATCAGGCACCTTAATTTCCTTTGCCTCGAGTTTTTCCCCCGTATTGTAATCTTGCGAAGCTTCCCCAATCTTCGTAATGACCTCATAGTTTCCGGAGAAGCCTTGTTTGTAAAAGGCCCCATCAGCCGGATTAAAGTAAGCTCCCGGATTTGCTTTCACCAAGGCGTCCAAATCGTCATAAGCGTCAGCTATCTCCGTATCGACTTTTTCCTCCGATGAGAGCACAATTCGTTGGTAATCTTTTTCCGCTTTGTAAGCGATCGTCGGTTCTTCCGTCACACAGGTTGTCAGATCTTCCAGCGGCCGCGTTGCCAAGACGTCGCGCAGAAAGATCACATCGGCCGTACGTTCGCCCTCATCAGAGGTAAACTCGCAACAGAACTTTTTGCGGAATACAGCGATGAAATCCGCACAAGAGATATCCGGCACGAGGTCGGCTATCCGGATACGCCCATTCACCAGTGCGTCCATCACATTATTCACGACGACCATTTTAGAGAAAGGTTCCGTTCTCGTAAAGAAATTGTCCTGCAAGTCGTAGCCAAAATATGCGAAGATCCGCTTGAGCAGATAATTGGCTCGGATGAATGGCGAGATGTAATAGCCCGGCGACAAGGTGATCGGCATGTTTCCTATATATTCCGTCCGCTGTACCGCATTGTAAAAATCGCAGTCGCGACCTTCAGTGTCCGGATGAAAGGCCGAAACGGCATCGACCGTAATTTGCTCCCAATGTCCCCTTTTCCACACCCATATTTTTTTCGATTGCAAGACCTTCTCCTTTCCATAGGCATTCAGCATTTTGAAATTAAGTCCGGCTTCTATTCCGGAATCATCCGTAAGCAGGACGGGGAAGATACCGTATTGCTCATTCGTATTCGCGCGCAGGCTGCGACAGAAGTCTATGCAATCCTGCATTGGCGTATTGCCCTCCAAGTGGGGAACCGGCACACACTCGTCCTTAAAAATATCCTTCAGTTTCACCTTCTGAATGCGCGAATAGAAAGATCCGTCGTTGATATAGAAGGCCGTGGCAAGATTGCCCTTGTGCTGGGCAGACAGCAGGATCTGCCGGCACTGCGCAAAATACTCTCCATCCTGAATAGAGACCTCGACGGGTGACATTTTCACGCGTCGGCCAAAAGTATCCGGAAATCCCAGCAGTCGGCGGTTGCGCTCCGACGTGGGAAGTTCGAGCGGTGTCGTCTGCTCTCCATAATCATTGAAGAAAGGATTCGTTCGCTCTACCTGAATCTGTGTATCGGGCTTCAGGTTGTAGTCTTCGCCCTTTTCCAAATTGGTAATTTTCATACTGCATTATTGTTTACTACCAAACTGACGTGCTCGGTTTCGCAGCTGCTGCTTTCGATCAATCTCATCCAAGGCGACAGCCGCCTGAATACCCTCACTCTCCAAACGGTCAAGCACATTTATCAAACGAAGGAGGATGGCATCTTTCTCCGAATTCTGCGGCATCGGTCTCGGATCCGGAGACGCCGGTGCAATGGGTCCGCCCGCGGCACGTCCTTGCGCCTGTTGTAGGAGAAACTTGCTCATATCGAGGGTGCGGATTGTTCCGGCTCTCTGTGCTCGATCAATGATGTCGATGATCGGTGCCACCGTGGGATTCTCCACTGCAGCATTCGAGGCTACCCATTCCTTACTATGGCCATACCCGCCTTCCCCCACAATGACGGTCGGTTTATCAACAAAGCCCCGCCTGTCCGGGTCATAGGCTGCGTGGAAACGCCGTCCGTCTTGTTCTCGCTCCACATCGATACTGCCGCCCTTCTCGAGTCCGGTGGCCACCCGCGCTCCACTGGTAGCGCCGGCGGAAGCCCCATTGAGCGTCAGCTTCTTTATTTTTTGACGTTCGGCATTGGCCGCTGCGAGTTGTGCTGCACCGGTTATACCAAGCAAAGCAGAAGCCGCGATAGCCGCCGGTAATGGAAGATCTTTATAAGCTCTCATAATAGCGACAGATGTATCGGCAATGATCTGCGAGGCTTTGATGGCAAAGTCGACATCGGCATATTTCTTCTGAATCTTCAATTTTTCGTTGGCTTTCTTTTTCTCCAACTCAGTCGTATCCTTGCCGGCATTTCGTGCCGCCTCGATCTCGGCATCATACTTTGCATCGACATTTGCTTCTTCCGCTTTTTGCAAGGCCTGCACAGCTCCTCCGGACAGGTTCGCATAGTAGTCGAAAGCCTCTTTCATCTTGTTTATCTTGAGGTTTTTGACCGCTTCCTCATACTCCGCTTCAGAAATCTCCTTCTTTTCCAAATGCTGCTTGAGCAGATCAAGTTCAGCATCATAGAGTTCTTGCTGTTTTGCCAATCCATACTGTTGGCGAATTTGCAAGCGATGAGCTTCCGCATCTTTCTCAAGATTCGCGACAGCTTGCGCGTGCTGCTCTTGCGTAAGCAGGCCTTTCGCGAGTTCCTCATCGATTTTCTTTCGACGAGCCGCAAGCTGATCGGTGAAGGTTTCCAACCCATACTCCTGCCGTGCGCGCGCTTTTTCCTCCTCCGCTTTTTTCTCATAATCGGCCACGATGGCCGCCTTTGCAGCCTCATAAGCTTCCGTGGTCTGCCGCTTCCGCTCAGCATCATCCTCGGCCATCTGCAAGGAGGCTTGATAATAACCCTCGAGGATCAAGAGTTTGGCCTCGCACTCCTCCTGCAAAGTCTGTGGCTGCGTGGGTGCCGTGGCTTTCAGTTTGTCGAGGTTGTCATAATATTGCTTCTCCATATCCAAATAGGCCTCATAGACCGCCTGCTTCTGATCGATGACGGCTTTTTCCTGCGTCTCCAGCAGCTGCTTCTTTTTATCCGCATTTTTGATTGTGGTATTTTTAGCCCGCTCGCTATAGGATTTTTCAATTTCGAGCAAAGCTTCCTGGTGCTTCACATTAATGGCCGTCGCCTTCACATCGTACTGCTCTTGCGTAATTTGCTTTTTGATTAAAGACGACTTTAACGCGTTCAGGCTTTCCGTATATGCTTGCTTTTCTTCTTCCAAATCGCGACTGCGATCATGCGCGAACAGCTTTGTAGCCACGTCGTCCGGATCCGGAGAAGATTTTCCGTTTTTTTTCGGATCGTCGTCCTTAGGATCCTCATCCACTAAAGGTTTAAGAGGATTAGTTTGTGCGATGATCTTCGCATACGCGGCCATCGACTTATTGTTTCGATCAATAGCTTCGAGGTGTGCCCTCTGACGCTGCTGCCTATCTTCGTACTCTTGGATCACGGGGTTCTTATTCTCCTGCACCCCTCGTGCCTCAATAGCAGATTCTTCAAATCCGGCAAGCGCCGAACGCCGCGTATAGTTTTTTTCCTCCGTATGCTTTTTCTTCGCTTTGTCATAAGCCCCCTTATTTCTGTTACTCCAGTTTTGGTCCGCATTGATCCCTCTTTCATGTTCAAGATTCTCCTTTGCCAAACGTGTAATCTCGTCTTGATAGGCTCTTGCTCTCGCCGCGGCCATGATATTGGCTGTGAGCAAACGATACTGTACTGCCGCCTTTCCGGCAAGGATGGCTTCGGTCGAGAGTTTCCCGAAATAATCCGGATACTGCTGCTTCAGCTGCTCTACCATTTTTCGCCGCTTGTCCATCGCCAGCGACTGATCCTGCGTAGCTTCATAGAGCGTGCGCAGCTTTGCCGTTTCTTCTGCTGCGCTCTCTGCTGCTTGTTTTTCCACTTGACTAATTCTGCGTTGCGCAGCCGTGGCTTCTTCCGTGCGTTTACGGAAGAGCAACATCGCCCCCACAACGAGCGTAATAGCCCCCAGCACCAAGCCCCATGGGGAAAGTTTGAGGACGATATTGAAAGCCTTTTGCAGGGCTATGGACGCTTTCATCGTCTTATTAAGCACAGCATGTCGGAGGATAGACAACTCCAACATTGCATTTTCGACGGCAGCAGCCGCGGCCTTGAGCTTGCTCACTACGACAGTTCGCAGACTCCACACATAACTCAGCTTCTGCGCCGCGGCATAGGACATATAAGTGGCCACAAGCAGCGCCACCACTTTGCTTAATTGCCACAAGACATCACGATGCTGCACAAGATACTTGACGGCCTGCAAGGCTCCAATCTGAATCTGCCCGTAGACATCCGCAAACTCCTCCTTCAAGGGTAAAAGCACTTCGCCCAGCGCGCGTTGTGCGTTTTCGAGTTCGGTTGTTCGCTGCGCCGCCCTATCGGCAGCAGAGATATACGTTTCGCCCGCTTCGGCCAGTTCATTCTCCACGATTTTTGCCACGCCTTTCATAAAATCGCCGGTTTTTTTCGTTTGCTCTTTGATTTCGGTTGCCGAGAGTCCAAGGTTATCGAGGATCTTCGGAGACTCGCGTCCGAGACCCATGACAATAGAGTCGACCATATAATCGAGCGACTGTCCCGTCTGCTGTGCTTTCAACTGGGCAAAGGCAAGGTATTTTCCGAGATCCTCCAGGGGTATATGAAAATCTTTCGCTTTAACAGCAGCCTTCATGAGTTCTATATCACTGACCGTCCCCTTCGTAGCGTCACGCAGGGTCTGAAGATAGTCTTTCGTGCCGATTTTATTAAAAGCGTGAGTGATACCGTCTGCCGACTCTGCTAACTCGACACTTTTCTGAATAGATTCGGTCAAAAATCCCGTCAGATTGCGCAAAGAATGCCCTATAAACTCTGCGAATTTTGCCATTAAATTTCCCGCCATAACATTCAAAGTCTCCATGGAGAAGAAGTGCTGCTTCAACCTGACGGCTCCACTGCGCAACTCCTCGATACGCATGTTGACTCCCTGCAGGCGCGTCTCGAGTTCGGCGTACTGTTTTGGAGAAGCAGCTTTAGACGTATTGTTGAGTTCGTTGGAAAGTTCGCGAGCGTACTTACGGAGCTGGTTCATCGTCATAGCATTGACATCGAGTGCCGCACGCATTTTTTTCATTTTTTCCTCCGCTTCAGCAATCTGCCGCGTATAGTCCTTACACTCCTGCCGGAGTTTCCGGTATTGGTCCGAGTTTTTTTTGCCGGAAGCCTCGAGTTCGATCATCGCCGAACGGCGTGCTTTTTCCTCTCTCCGGAGAACCGCAGTGGATTTGCCGAGTTTATGCAGCTCTTGCTGCGCCTTAGAAGAATCGGCAGAGATGACATACTTGATTTCGTCTTCAGAAAGGTGCTTGCCAGCCATAATCAGTTTGCTTTAAAAGATGAACGCATATCCGTATCGAAGATCTCCTTCAGCCGGCTGCCGACTTGCTTTCGCACTTCGTCGGTGAAGCCATAGGCTATTTCAGGAAAGGTCTCGCGATAGAGTACTCTCCAAACGACACGGTTATAGAGTGAGAGCTTTTCACGGCGGTGTTTGGCTATGCGGTCACGCCTGGTGCGATATGCCATATCGAGGAAGCGCAGATAAGGCAGGATGCGCACGAAGAAGGTATGCGCACAACCCTGCGTGGCAGCGGAGAAGCTGCGGGCAGCAAGCGATGCAGCGAGCCGCCCTGTGCGCAATTGGTAATTTTCGCGGACGACCTGCTCTTGGGTAGAATAGATTTTATGGATGCCCCGCCGAATGGTTTCGGCAATGAATTGATCGCGAATAAGTTGCTCTGTTATCATAGGGCAAAGATAACAGCGCTGCAAGCGAAGATAAAGGACAGCAGCTTCAGGCCGGGGCGAAGAGCCACACCATCACGAGGCAGACTGCAAGAATATGAATGGCGATGGTGTAGCGGAGATTTGCCGCGGTATCACCGGGCGCCCAAAGCCAAGCCCATAGGAGGGGACCGACCACGGGAAGCGCCATAGAGAAGAGAAAGAAGAAGATAAAGCCGCCCCAGCCTTTTCCAGCGGCGGTAAAGGGAGCGAGGACGAGCAGGGTAACGGCGTAGATAAGATAAAACATAAGCTTAATGCGTTTTTATGCCAACAAGATAGGGCTTTTATTTTGAATGTTTGCGATTCGGGAGCGGATATTTGACGACCATGGGGCGGACGTAAGGGCGCATGCCGACCTGCATGCCTTTGGCTGTGGAAACGATCTGCAGATAAGGCTGCAGCTCATCGGCGAGGAGGTGTCGAGGGTCTGCGGGCACGAGGCGGCAGACGCGGTGGGGGACGTGGGACTTATAGGTGCATTCGATCACGCTATGGCGCAAGGTATCGGCCACGAAAGCGGGACGGATAAGGGCGGTAGAAATCATAAGGTTTTTGCGTTTTTAAGAGATGGAGCAGCGAACCTCGCGGCGGACTGCTCCGGATAAAACATTGAAATCCAAAAAAAATTATCGTTCGCGGAACATCCACGTGAAGACCAGGGCGTGGGCTCCGGGTCGGTTGCAGAAATCGAAGCCGGCATCGCGGAGAGCGGCAAAGAGCAACGTGGGGTCTACTCTGGCTGCGGGATCGATATTTTTGATGGCATCGATCACTTCGGGCGTAGAGAAGAAGTGGGTTGCTTCCGCCGGTGTAGCTGCAGGGAGATATGCGGCCTTCAGGGCTGCGATATATGGGCTGATATCGGTCAGGTGGTGTTCGGGTGTTTTATTGTCGTTCATAACTGTAGTTTTTTTTAATCGTCATCCTCGAGATTGTCCGTCTGCACATCGGGGCATAGGACATTGAGGGTTCGCAAATCGTCTTTGAGGGCACGAATCGTGCGCAACATATCAAAGGTTCCGGGACAGGGTTCGCCGGAGGCTTCGACGAAGGTGCCGTTGGCATCGGAAAAGATTTTATTTTCGATTTCTTCCAAGGTAGCGATATAATTCACGATATAACCGCCGCCAACGATCTCATTGAGTACGGCTATGGTCTCTTGTGAGACGAAGCGGAGGGCTGATGCTGTGCGTTTCATTGTTCACCTCCTTTCGTTTGCTTATTGAGCTGAAAAGCTCCATAGACGACATAGGCGACTGCGATGGTTGCAATGATCGGCAGGCGGTCGACGCAGAGGACTGCGAGGAACAGGCACAAAAATACGAGATTAAGCCGAATGGCCAAACGACGGGTAACCGGAAGGTCACAGAGGCGGCTGTAAAAGCCGCTTTGGGCATCAAGCCAAGCGTTGAAAGACTTGCGCTTTTCAGTTAGCGATTCACTCAGTGAGCACTTGCGCCGCCAGGCGCGAAAGGTTGTTGTTTGCATAATTGCATGATTCTTTTAGCATTCTCGGAACTGCCGAGGCAGAGATACAGAGAAGCGGCTGCACATCCCGCTGCTAAAAGAATCATGACTCCACCCGAAGGGCTAATCTATTCTACGGAATGGCAACCGCCAATATTATCAGTTATGGGCAAAAAAAAGCCCAAGCAAGTGTGCTGAGCGAATACCGTCACCCTGCGGCATGGTTTACCATGATTCCTTTAGCAATTGCAAAGATAAAAATAATTCCCCGAGACCAACAAGGATTTCGGGGATTATTTTTATCCAAATGGGTGTTTGTACTTAAAACTTCCCACCTAATGCTAAATAAAACTCATAGGTTTTCTTTATGTATTTGAGTTCTTCGTTTGTTAAGTTTCGGGTGTTATAATATTGTTGCCCCTCAAATTTAACTTTTGCTTTTTTCGCATGAGCCAAAGCAGAAATGAGAAATTTATACTCGGTGTCTATATGTTCGTCACACCATTCCCATATACTCGAATCATTATCCCTCTCCATTTTCTCGGGAACGAATGTAATATTCCGATTTCCGTCTATATTGAATTTAAAATTCTCAATAAACAGCCAATCGTCAGAAGCATATTGAATTCTTAAACGGAAATTAGAGGCCGTATTGTCTGTTAATTGGAAATAACAATATATCCTATTTGTATTGGTATATTTTGGTCTGTTTTTCGGTTCAATCCAAGTTCGGTTTTCGAATTCATCTTTCTTGAAAATGAAATCAGGACGAAAAACATTAACGATTGAGTCTATGTTTATATTCTTCACTTCGGCAGTTTCGGCCTCAAGAGAATCATGAAGTAGCGTATCTTGAGATAGAGAATCATTTTCTGAGGTAGAATGTGGGGCTGTGCAGGCTGACATTCCACCTATTATAAATCCAAAAAGAGTTGTTGCGAAAAAGAAAAGGCAACCTATTTTAAACACTTTTTCCATAAGGACATATTTTGAATTGGTGTATTTTATTTTTCATCATACGCCTTAATGACCTCACACAATTCCTTCTCAAAATTAAAGATGTCATTAAGATCTGTAATTTCATGTTTTGTTTCTTTCTTATCCCGATCAAAAGTCGATATGTATTTTTTTGTTTTGCTATTGAAATAAAGCCGACAAATAGGCTTACGATTGTTGTCGTCGAGCAGTATGGCGCAATAAGACAAAGCATCACGATATATTACTCTTGAAACGTCTACAGCCTTACGCACGATGGCCTTGACGATATTAAACCCATCAAGTTCTTCTTGTGTCGTTTCGATACCATCACCGGCAACAGCCGCGTTCTCAGTCTGTTCGATCTCAGGACTTCCGATTATAGTTTCGGACGCTTCGCGTTGTTCTTCAGAGCTGAGGGCCGTTTTCAGGCGCTTAGAGATAAGTTCGTTAACATAACTGCTGATGGCCCGCTTGACGAGTTCTGAAAATTGCTCTTGCACCTTAGCCGTGATAATACCGTCATAGACTTTTTTTGTGAAATATTTCACGATCTCCGGCGTAGGATTGACAATTTCTTCTGCAAATATTTTTTTCAATTCATTGGAATATTTCAGTTCACTGGCAGAATTAAGGATATTATCAATATCGAAGTATGATTTATGAAACTTCTTTAATTCTTCGAGCTGATAGTCCTTGAGTTCGGTGATATCCAACTCCAAGAAAGGTTTTTCATCCATAATATTCCGGTCCTCAAGGTCTGTATAAAACAGGTATCTTATGCCATTCGTAAGGAGTCCGAACTTTGCCTTAGAAGCCACAAAATACTTCTTCAATTGAGTATCGTGAAGTGATAAATCCTGCTTCCAGTGCTTACATTCTATGAGAATAATAGGACTACCTTCTTTCATTATTGCGTAGTCTATTTTCTCACCTTTTTTCTTAACTAAGTCGCAATCCATTTCGGGAATTACTTCCAGAGGATTGAAGACATCATAGCCAAGCGTGTTAATAAAAGGCATTATGAACGCATTTTTCGTGGCTTCTTCGGTAAGAATACCATCTTTCAGCTGTGCTATTTTATCCGCCAGCTGCTTAATAGAATCCTTAAAATCCATAGTTTCTAAGATTTAGTTTATAAAAAGTTACACAGGTTATAAAAAACAAGGTCTAAATAGCCCTGCATTTCTCACGAAAAAATTGAATACTTAGGCATTTTCTACTGTAATTTTATGGAAAGATTTATGGATATCACGATAAACCTTTCGACGGTCCTCACGAAGATTTCGTCGATCAGTAGCAATCGTGGAAGGATGGTTCATCATTTCTTCCTTCATGTGCTTAACCTCTTTAGATTCTTCATGAAAATTACCAACAGACGCACGGAGAAAGCCCCTCACACCCTCCAAGGCAAAATTGTATATTGTTCGAATGACGTACATGGTTCTGTTTATTTTTGCAAAAATATACTTACTCAAACATTTTCGCAAGCATTAGCGAAACTTTTTTTACGTGGCGCATTTTCTTAAACATCAAACAGAGAAAGCGAATCGATAAGAATGAGAAAGCTCAAACTGCTTTTTTGAGCAGCTTGAGCCAGGCGACTGCGCAGGCAGCCAAGTACGGGTGCGCCACCCGACCCGGTGGCGACTTATTTGTTCAAAGCGGCGATATTGTGGCCGGGGCCGGAATATTGTCGGCAGCACGACGGATGCGGTCGCTCAGGTCGACGAGGGCGCCTCGAAGTTGCTCGGCTTCCTCAGGGGTGAAGCCCCCTACTCCGCCGTTGCCATCGATGCCGTACATCTTGTGCTGAAACCAAGGCACCGACTTATCGAAATAGGTGCGAGCGATCTCACGCCAAGATACATTCAGGTAAATATCACGCATACGATCTTTCATATCTGTGATTCTGTCGGCTTTTCTACTTACTACTTCCATAATCTTATTTTTTAATGGTTCTCCCGGTGGGGAGAACCGTTGGTTGTCATTTCTTAGGCATATCCGTCATCCTATCAAAGATGTCTTGTGCATATTCAAGAAGTTGCGGATAACCATTTGGGTAACTGTTGCAATAGTTTCTGATTGCTTCGATGAGGTCTTGCTCTTCTGCGGTGACCTCCATTTTAATTTTTTCTTGCTTCATATCAATATCTTTATTTGAACAATGCAAAGATACTATTTATTTTGATAGTATCCAAATTTTACACTATCTTTTTTGATAGTATCTTCGTTTTTTTACTTATTCCGAGGGATAAAGAAAAAAGGAGTCAGCGCAATCACTGCGACGACTCCCCAAACCGCAAGAAAATCAAAAGATAAAAAACCATGAAAGTATTTCACTTCACCAACTTGTAATATCGTGCATAGGTAAGCCGAGTATGTGGGTTGCGGGAAATGATGTCCATACGTACTTCACGACAGCCGAAGCGAAAGAAAAGGAAGCGCTTCGGGACGCGATGGACGATGATGTCGAGCGTATCGGTAGTGGATACGGTGCCTCGAAAGAGCGAATCGGTCACGCAGCCGGAAAGAGACACCCAAGGATCGCTCCACGAAAGACACACACTACTATCCGGCACAGCGGAGGAGCGATATATGGGCGTTTCAATGGTCGTCTGCATAGACGTGGCCGCGGTGGACGCTTCGGAGATGCGAGAGGGACGAATGCCTACTTGGCGAGCTATTTTAACCAAGGAATCGGCACTGCGTCGAAACTCGTCCGGGCGAAGCGTCAACGATGCGACAGATGCGCGGCTACGCCCATTGGGCATCTCTGTAATGTCGGCTGCGCCATTATTCAGGAGTTGCGTTTGATTCTGCTTCAGCCGGTCACGATCGGCTTTCATATTGCGATAAGCTCGGAAGGCGAGCAGCGCCAATGCGGCAAAAAGGAGCATCAGCAACAGCGAAAAGAGATTCCAGCTTCGCTTGATTGAAGAAAACATAGGCAGCATTACTTACAGATGGCACGTACGGTCTTGATAAGCGCGAGCATCGTGGTGAGATAATCGGGTGAGGTGGCGTAGCGACTCCCTCGGTTGTCGCAGATTCGACGGGCGAACTCTTCGGCATCTTTCCGGTAAGGCCAGGCATCGACAAAGCCGGGCTTTTGCAGGAGGCGGGAATGCTCTTTGAGGCAGTCGGCCAGGGAATCGAAATCTTTGAAAAGTCGGTAGACTACGTAGTACCATCGGCCGGGTGTTTTGCATTTAGTGACCGACACAACGCGCTCGGGAGCAGCAAAGGTACGCGAGGGGGTATTGAAATACTCGTGGGTCTTGATCAAGACGGTTTTTCCCGTCCAATTACTTCCCTTGGTAATGCCGAAGAGGTTAAACCTGCCCACTCGAGACTTTCCCCAGCCGCTTTCGAGGATAGCTTGGGCGGTAACGAACTCGGGCGCAATGTCAGTAGACTGAAGGGCTGCTGCATAGATATTGCGTGCGAAGGCACGCTGCTGTTCTGTAGCCATAATCATTCATCTTTTTTGATGTATTCGCCGCTATCATTAAAATCTTTGAGACGGCGGACGAAGGATGTTGGAAAAATTGGATAAATAGCTTGGATATTTTCGACACAGGAGAAGCCCTCGCGCACCATCATGAAGACGCAGAGGTAGGAGCCAATCCACTGCGTGGCGCCGACGATATTACCTTGTACGGTGTAGTTGGTAAGGATATTAGAGAGAATGAGCAGCACGATGTAGATGCCGATCTTTTTTCCGAACTTACCAAATAAAGAGCCACTTGAAGCATCCTTGAGCATAAGGTGCTTCACGAGGCCAAGCACGGTATCGAGGATGACGGCGCCGGCAATCCACTTGGCAAATTCCCAATCTTGAAAGAGGAAACGAGAGAAATCGACCACAATGGAGAGTGGCAACGAAACAACTGATATCATTGGAAACTTTTTCATTATAATCTATTTTTTGTTGGGGCAAAGTTAGGTCATCACAGGTGCCGCGCAAAGGACCGTGAAAGGTCGTGCGTGCCCAAGGAATCGGGGGCGATGCAGGAGACCATCAGGGTCCAACCGACGGAATGCAGTTCGGTGGCCACGAAGGGGACGATCTCGGCTTTGTCGAGATGTTCGCGCGAGAGCCAATCGACCTCTCCGGCATCGGCATCGGCCAAGAGCCAGGCATGCACCCGGGAAAGCAACCGAAGAGTAGCATCGGAAGCGAGCATATGCTCTGCAGCATCGGCACGATTAGGCATCTTTTGGGCAACCGTCAGCGCCAGGCGTTGCAAGATGCGGTAAGAACCGGGGGAGGACTCAAGCATATCCATCTCCCCAAAATCGACAAAGAGGTAGGAGCCGACAAGCTTATCGATGCGCTGCTTGAGTTCGTCGAAAGATTGGCCATAGACATAGTTGGCAATCTCGGGAACTCTCGATTGATCCGGCAAACTGCGCAAGGCTGCCACTAAATCGTTATAAGCCGGATCATCGCTCGACCCATTGGTAAACATGGAAAGAATACCTTTCGAATCGGGATACCGGGCAAAATAGAGGAACTGTTCTTTAATCATATTATATCGTCTATTACAGATATGGGTAAGCCTACTTCGGTGCTGATTTTCGCCTTATCCCAACCAAAACCTCTCATATCCTTGACGGCATCAATGGTTTTCTTACGCAGGACTTTGAGATAGGTAAGCACGTTCATCTGCTCTATTTTATGCGCATCGCCCAAGCCTTCTTTGGAAAGGTCGTAGAGAGCATCAGAAGCGTCGGTCGTGATCGGATGATCGGGACGCGGGATAAACTTGGCGAGCAACGAGAAGGAGGTTTTACTGAAGAGGTAATTGTTGAAAGCTTGAAAATTGAAGGATATGGCGGCAAGCAGCTCGGGCGACAAGGCTGCGAACTCGTGCGCCAAGGCGTGGGCTCGCTCGGAGTCGTAGGTTTGCTCCGGATAATAGAGGATGGCCGCCAAAAGCGGAAGCGCCGACTCGCCCCTATCGATGAGTTCGCGCGCTTCGATATATTGAAGTGCCGTAAGCGAACACGTGAGTACGCCATAGCTCGATTCAACAGTATAGCCCTCAAAGCGACGGTCTTTGATGTGCACCGCGGGAATGAGCTGCGCGCAAAAACAGAGGTCTACGACGTATTGATAATCGAGCCGGCGCAGGACTCGGGCAAGCGGATGATGAAGGCGGAAAGGATCAATGCGTCGACAGAGTTCATACGTCTCAGGATCAATGCCATCGAGGACGGCATTATTGTCGGGATAATTGATTTGAAAGAGGAAGGTCAACTGCTCGGAGATGGCAACGAGGTTGGCGATCTGCTCCTCGGTGCGAATGCGCCGACGGTCCCAGCGCATAACATCGCAAAGATAGTTGATGCGCACCTCTCCGGCAGAGAGTTCTCCGGCCGCCATCCGTAACAAATCAGCCACGAGGCGGGTGTATTGGCGGTCGGTCATAGCATCCCAACGGTTAGGGATGCGATAGATTTCACCTTTGTATACGAGTTCAATATCTTTTATCATGGCAACATAATGATCTTATCTTCTAAACTATTGTAGGCAGAATTAGAACAAAAGTCGGCTACGCTATCCGTAGACAGCAACGTATCGGCGTTGGCGATGAGTTCCTCTGCTTCACGGTCAAGACGGTCGGCAAGGGCGATGGCAGCATCGTGTTCATCTTTGCCGGAACGGCTGACGTGGTTTTCGGAGAAGAGGTTACGAATAGTCGGCGGAAATTCAAGCATATCGAAACGACGGAGCGATTTAGCAATGGTTTTCTTGACCAAGGCCAGCCGGAGCATCGGACGAACACGCGGAGCGTTGTCTTCAGTAAGTTTCTCAAAGTATGCGGCCAGCTGCTCGTCGAGCGTCTCTTTCTGCAGGGGCACGGTGCGGAAGAAGAAGAGGTATGATGCGTCGATGGGATAGATCATATCGAAGTCAGTCATATTCTTGATTTCGCAATCGACCAGGATCGAAAAATAGCGCGCCTGCCGCCACAGGGCCGCCGGAGAAGCAGCGTCGGATTCTTTTACTTCTGCATCCATTAGCGACTGCACAATGGTATCCAGCGCATTGCAGTAGTTTTCCATATAGGCACGCTTCATAGCTTCTATCTCGTACTTATAGAGATTTACATCATTTTTGCGACGGTTGATGCTGTCGAAGATGAGTTGCGTGGCCATCGTTATATTCGCCATCGCAGAACGGAGCCCTTCTACGAGGAATGACCCCTCGGGCTCTGTTATGATGGCACGAAAGACTGCTGCGCTGATGGCTGTCTCTATCCGCTTTCGGGCAGAGAGGCCTGAGGACTGAAGATCGTTCAAATCCATATTCGTCTCCACCCCGGGAGCATATCTGCTAAAGGTGGCTAAATCGTGGAAAAGTTCTGTAAGTATATTCATGACTGCTGCTGATTAAGTCTGTCTTTAGGCGACACATCTTCTTGTCGCTGGGGAACCTCTCTATAGAAACCAATGCGATAGCCTTGCTTATAGAGATGCGGAAAGTTGATCTGCAGGGCGAGATTGAATGGCGCAGCGCAGATTTCGTCTTCAGGCGTGAGCGACATTATATATATAAGGTAGTTGTAGTAGGCATCAGATCCTGATTTACTGATAACACCATCCTTACCGACCGCCGTGATAGATGCGTCAAGGCCGACACTCGAAAGCAAAGCTTCTTCAGCACGTTTGTCATATGAAATGAGCGCTTCTATGTATTCTTTGTATTTCAGATCGATTGTTTCGATTTTCCAAGTCTGCTCGTGACCGGATGCATCCATAAACGAGATTGATGAATACGCCTTTCCTTGATTGTCCGCTCCACTCAGATAATCACCTACTTTGCGAAGCTCCAAGCGCATGTACTCCACCAAGAGTGATTCACGGTACTCTGTACCGATCTGTATGCCGTTATACGTGACTAATTCCTTATTTTTCGATTTGCGCAACTTATTTTCTTCGCAGAGTTTTATGAGTTGCGATCGCTTACTCGTCACCCAAGCGTTAGGGATAACGATGTGAATTTTCGCGGCAAGTGAATTGCGCAGGAAAGAGTTGATGTAGGTGGCTGTTTTGTTACTACCTTGGATATACGGCCGCGCTCCCTGATGTGTTTCGTTCACTCCATAGAACTCGTCGACAGATTTCTCTCGGTGATGCGACACTGCGGCATAGAGATAGTTGTCAACTTCAGACAAAGCAAACTTTGGATACATCTTATAGTTGCCAAGTCCGTACGACCACCGACCAACTGCGACACTATTAAAATCGCTGTAGTTAATCTGACTATTGACCACGTTCTGCTTTGTCGTAGCCAACCTGCAGTGTTTATTCTCCAATGCTTCAAGACCAGCAACAGGCATCAAGCCCAGCCGCTTGCCGCGAGAGAATCGCCACTTGCAGAAAAAGTCGCCGAAATAATAAAAGTTTTTGATATTTGTCTTCGCAAATTCTTGCGCAGAGCTTTCCAAGCCACGCTCCTCCCACGTGTTCATCCAATCGTCCCATTCAGGAAGAGCAGTGTACTGACGCTTCATCTTGCCATTTTCCACTGTCTGCACATACGCACATAGGCCATGCCCATAAAGCATTTTGATTTCCTTACTATATAGACGAGGAAGTAGGCGGTTCTGCTTTATCTCCATCGTCACCTCGTCACACAGAGCGTTGTTCATTCCGCGCATACACACTTGGTAGCCATTGACACTAAGCCACCGGTGATCCTGTAGACTCTGTTGTATGCCCTGTGGAACGAGCAGACCTGGTGAACCAAAAACCTTCTGCCCTTCCCCTATCTGAAAAGAGAAGACATTTCCATCCTGAATATAATTGCCGGCATTACCGTATAGTTCTATACTGTCATTCATAACCAGTTTATCTTGTGAAGTTTATATCCATCTTGTGGAAAACCCATATACCTAATGAGTATGCGATAACACATCCTCGGTTCTCCATTTTCATCCTCAAATAGAAAGTAATTCTCGGAATCAACGGCGAACTTATCCTGTGGCAACTGCGTACGATGTTTACAATGCTCCTTCACCACAAGACTATCCCCAGCCTTCCCTTGCGATCTTGAATAAGGGAAAAAGCACAATGTAAAATCCCCCTCGGGCATTCTGCTTATCTCCCTTGCCCATTGCATCGCATTGACGCCATCCATTTCGATTCCCTTTTCCATCACTTGCGAAATTACTGCATTCCAGCACAGAAAGAAAGGACTAAAAACGGAGGTTGGCATCATATTTCCGTTCTTTCGAGAAGATGCACCTCATTATCACAAATCAGCGGTGCGTGGTGATTTGTGGCGTTTGTTTATTTTGTTTTTTATTTTTCAAAGCACAAGTGATTATTTTTCAGCGAATTACGGATTCAACCTATGTAAATAGTTCCTATTTTACCCCACTCCAAACGTTTTTTATACAAGATTTTGGACCTTATTGAGTGTTATATCGTCAGGTTTTCAGGTAAATCATCGGGATAACTACTCAATTCTTTCTTGATTATGTCCGAATAAAGGCCATACAAAAGGTAAATCATTGCACTTGGAAGCTGTGTAGTCAGCCCTGGTCTACGTTTCAACTCTTCTTTCTTTTCGCTCGCTTTATCAAGTTCTATTTTCCCATTGGTTTTCTTCAGTGGGCTGATGAGGATAGCACTACACAAATTGGCACACTCGTTTTCGTCGATACGCACCTTGGGAAGCAAGGGGAGCTTTTCACCAAAGAGCAGCTGACACAAGCGGAACTGCTGCCAATGGTAGATAGTAGGCGCGCCTTCGTTGTAAAGAAACACAGAAAATCCATAGCTTTCTAAAGCTGCTTTCATAGCAAGCGAGTCGGTGGTTATCTGTTCCAGCTGTTCTCGTGTCTTGTTTCCGGCACGATCGGGATAAAGGTGAATAACCTTGTTCACAGCATCGGCACCAAAGAACGAATACACCTGCTGCGCAAGGTTCAGTTGGTCGTCGGGTATATACGCCCAAAACTCTTTAATAATGTCGAAGCGACTGCCGTATTCTTTCTTTTGGCCTACGATGAGTGATTGAAAGTTTCCCGGATCGTAACCTATGTATAGAGGTTCGCGCTTATCGTAGTGGCGGAGGTAGCGTGCGGTGAGCGTGAAGTGATCTTTAAGGTTCAGCTTCAATATTTGGTCATATATGTAGCTATCTTTAAATTGGTGTCGCTCGTGGTCGTAGCTTGTAAAAAACTTATTGGTTACCTCCTTATGGCGGATAGCACAGATAGCGGTAAGAAACTCGTCCATATCGAGCGTATCGAGCTGCGTCTTAAAAAACTTAGGACCGAGAATATCCTTATTACAGAATGACGAAGCGCGAATGTAGTAGATGGCATTGCGTCGCATGTCAGCAAGACGGGGTTTCCAGCGTGCAACAAAAGCGTGGAGCCGTTCGTTCTCCAGTCTTATTTTCTCTATCGTTACCGGATTCTTAGAATTTCGGAGCTCCTGCTGCAACATATACTGTCTGTAAAGCGATTGATTGATGGAAAGCGAAACGGAGGCTATCTCTTCAATTAGCTGTCGATCCATCTTATTCTCATACTCCTCAAACCAATCATCTTCGCCGAGGTCAACACGTGCAGTATCACTCACTCCTGTCACACCTTCATAGTAGGCTGACCGACGAATATCGGCAGAACCACCACGCAAAGAAGGAAACAATCGAGACTTGAGCTTCTCACCGCTGTTGTGTTTCATCTCCTCGACAAAAGCGTGAACGGCGTTGCGTCCTGCCACGCTTTCAGGCTGATCCGAAGAAACAAGCTGCAAGTGCGCACCATTGCGAAATATAACCGAGTGTTTGGCGTAGGCTATCGGATAGCGTGGCCGTCGGAAGTGTGACGGAAGTTTTGCCTCGCCAACCACATAATCAATGCCGTACTCAAGCATAGCACGCTGTTTACCTCCGACGATGACAGGCCGAGAGAATGAAGCCTGAATATTAGGCCAAACGTTCGTCATCAAAGCTACATAAGTTTTATGCACGAGGAACGATAGTTCTCCAGGCATATCATTCGCCACGCGAATGAGTCGTGGCACAATCACGCCCTCAGTCTTACCAGTTGCACGCGCCCACTCGGCATATAACATATTGGGATCAATAATGTTAGCCAGCAACTGCACATGATTCATATAACAATGCTCAAACTCGAGCACGCAATTTTCATTTGGCTGAATATCAATCATTCTGAATCTCCTCTACTATTTCAGCATCTTGTATATCAGCATCACGCAGTAGTCGTTTTTTCTCCTTTGTCTCAATAGGCAGAGAATCGATAAGCGTAACATAGAAGCCTTGGTTGTGTTTTGCAGCAATTTCTTTCAGGTTTTTCTTCGAGAACCCAAGTTGCTCAGGAGTCAAATCCGGAGAGAGCAAAAAGATAACTCCCAAGTCTCTATCTGCTTCTGCTATCTCAGAGGACCTACGACGACACTCAAGTGCTGCATCATAACAAGATTTCATTCCCTTATAATCACCAGTAGATCCACAGAGTTTGGCAAGGTCTTCATATTTGTTTGCAAAATTGCTTTCCCAAACTTTAATAGGCACATTGCAATCAACTTGAAAATAATTGATTGCTTCATAAATTCTTGCCATACAAGTCCGCTCTTCAATCTTGATGCGCTGCTCAGCGTTAATTCGCAGCTTCAATTTTTTTGCAGCCCTTGTAATATTTCGCTCATATTCGAAGATTTCAGCAGCCCATTGCAGCTGCTGCAAAAACAATTTAATGTCTGATGGAATACCATCACAATCTCCGCCTGTAAGAAATGCGGATATAAGGTCTGGATGAATAGAATCTAATTTTTCAATTTGACTTTTCATATACCAAACAAATTCATTCGCAGGTCTTTTTCTTCACGCTCGTTCTTGCGTTCTTCAAGCAGAGTGATAGCATCAATCTCTCCTTTCTCTGCCTTTTTAGCGAGTTCTGCGTCAATATTATATTCACCAAGCGCACGTCCTTGATGATAGGCTTCGAAATAAACATCGCCAGGCGTGTTTATGCGATACAACAAGGTCGTGCGCTGAGTTCCTTTCAGACCGAGCAACCTGCAGATACGTTCGGGCGTATAACTCAACGCTCCGAACGTTCTTACTTGATTTATAAACTCATCTGACAGTACTTCTTTTTTGATTAATTCTGACATAGAATAATCTTTTTGGTTTCATCTTCAGAAAGAACAGCCCCGTCTCTTTCCAACAGTACTGGCTGCTGTGGAAACATTGCCATGAATCTGCGTACAGTTGCAGCAACGTATTTTGGGTCTATCTCCATACCATAGCCGATACGGTCAGTTTGCTGGCAAGCCATAATGGTAGAACCTGAACCAGAGAACAAGTCCACAACGACATCACCATTCTTTGTACTGTTTGTTATCGGATATGCCATGAGGGCTATAGGCTTCATCGTAGGGTGCAGCCTGTTGGCTTTTGGCTTGTCGAAATTCCATACCGTTGTCTGCTTCCTGTCAGCGTTCCAAAAATGGGCAGCACCTGTTTTCCAGCCATACAGGCAAGGCTCATGCTTCCACTGGTAGTCCTGACGCCCCATGACGAATGTATCCTTCACCCAAATACAGCACTGGGCGATTTTGAAACCTGCTTCTCGTATGGCGCGACGGAAATTCTCGCCTTCAGAGTCAGCATGGAAAACATAGAAAGAACCTCCAGGCTTCACTATGGAAAACATCACATTGAAGACTGATTGCAAAAAGCGAAGGAACAAATCATTTTCCATTGAGTCATTCTGAATGGTGAGTTTACTTTCTCCTCCACCTTCATAATTAACATTGTATGGAGGGTCTGTAAGTATCATGTCAGCCATTCTGCCATTCATCAGGGCGACAACATCTTTCTTTGCACGGCAATCTCCGCACATCAACCTATTGTGTCCCAATCGGAATACATCTCCAGGACGGGCAAATAACTCTCCTTTGTCATCTTGCGGAGCAATATCAACAGTATCCTCCTGTATATCCGCAATATCAGTATCGGAAGAGAACAGCTTTTCTCCACCTATAGAGAAATTGGTAAGCTGTACATCATATCCAAGGTTAAATTTGGAAAGGTCTTCTCTGTTGATATTGTATTTCGTAAAAAGTAGCGTATCCGGATTCTTTTCAGCAAACTCGGAATTATAAGCAGCTATTTCCTCCACTGCTTCACGCTTATTGGAAGCCTGAATTTCCTCGTATGGGATTTCAGGAATACGAAATCCATAGGAACGAAGTCTCAGCAGCGCCTTCCTTCTTTGATGCGCATCAATAATCCACAATTTACCATCGGGATCTTTCCACACTTTAAACGAGTACTTAAACCCACGTGTAATTATTAACATCTGCAACTTCGACAATTTGTCTGCATCAGGTTTTTTAAAGTCTTCCTGAAGTTCGATAAAAGAATCCAGCGGAGCAGTAGGCAGATTGCCCAAGTTAAAAACTTTTATACAATTATCCATTCTTTTACTTGTTTTGTTGTTCGAGGACCATTTTAAATAATCTCTCACGCTCTTGATGCCTTTCGAGATTTTTACGATCAGTGTCACGACGATTTTTACGGTCGTGACGTTTAATATATGAACGATAACGCTTGATATTGTCGAGCACATTCTTGTGCTGGCGAAGGAACTCTGCCGGATCAGCCTTTAGAAGCCGAATAAGTCGTGCTATCTCTGAACGGCCGAAGAGTATGGGATGTTTGCAGAGAAATTTCCCCGCATCGTTAAACGATTGCAGCTCGGCGAAAGCCTGGAGATTTCGAATGCGTAACTCTGCCATATCAGCTACGGCCTGCGCGGTCGGATTCGTCTCCAGCTGTTCGTCGAGCTGCTTCATTTTTCGCCACGTATTGATGCGATCGTTATAGATAACAGTAGCCATCTGAACATCCACATCGAATAGATTACCCCAATCTATTTTCGGGTATTCTTCTTCTTTTTTTTTGGCGTAACAGGCTCTTTGGATTGATTGCTTCCTTTTTCAGAAGAGTTATCCACAGCGGGAGTTTTGTTGTTCTCTGCAGCACTTTCATTTCCTTCACCGTCTGTCGGATTATCGATATCATCTCCATCTGCAGGAGAATAGTTTCCTTCACCGTCTGTCGGGTTATCGGTACCATCTCCATCTGTAGGAGAATTGTTTTCTTCACCATCTGCCTGGTTATCGGTACCATCTCCATCTGTAGGAGAATTGTTTTCTTCACCATCTGCCGCAGCAAAGAACTCGCGACGATAACGTATGATCTCGTCTTGTTCGCAAAAATCAAGAAGACAAAAGAGAATATCTTCGTGATTTTTACGCGGAGCAAAATCAAATCGGATGAAATCTGTGAGGTGCGGAGCTTTCTCGTGCAACAGTGCAAGATCAGCTTCCACAACATCCGGACAGCTCAGTTTGCGAAATATATGAATTTTTTCTTTTGTGCTATACATAATTTTGTTTTTTTAACCAATTACGTGAACCAGTAGAATTACAAAAACTCCTACCAGTCCACAAACAATGTCATATTACGCCCCAGTACGCGAGATCTCGATCAGCGTCGTAGTATCAAGGATACGGAAAGTAATAGAAGCGCCGGTCTTTGCTGTCCATGTAGCCCCTTCCTCAAGAACAAAGGTAGAGCCATCAGCAATGGTAGCCGGTTTGTCAGATCCCGCACCAATCAACGTGATATATCGTCCCTTATCGGCTTTACTAAGTCCCGATACAGTTGCGATGGAAGCCGCAGCTGAAGTTCCATTCGGAATCATATAAGTATTAGAAGCAGCCGTAATGGCAATATCTGTAGCCCCTGCCGGTACGGTTGTTGCAGCTGTCACTGCGGGATTACCCGTATAAATTAGAGGAAGATCCACAGAACTACGTTTAAAGGTTAAGGTTGTATAACGCCCCTCCTTATCATCCTTTGTTTCCGTATTAGAAAGGATTATTGGGCGTTCTAACTCTCCAAGAATAAACCACTCTTTCTTCTTGATATGCTTAAAGAGAAGGATAAACTTGCCACCACTATATTCTTCAATAAAATTGTAAAGCCGCTCACGTGCGCCCCCCATGACGAGAACAAACTGATTCTCACCGGTTGTTGTAATATCTCCTTTTTCTGTTGTACCTGTGAATGTGGGAATATCGTGCGCTTCGAAATAGTGTGGAATCTCACCCGGTTTCAACGAAATCGGCGCAACCTCTCGATTAACATTCGGCTGTGGAAACTCTTTGGTTCGATCAATTTGGTCAAGGGCGATGAGGTAAACGATATAGGAGATATCAGATCCATGCGTATCTCGATCGGAGACATCATCAATGTGTCCGAGAACTGCCATCGAAGCAATAGAGATCCCCGCCCCACCAAGCTGCAGTAAGGAATGATCAAGAATAGCACTAACAAACAACACCAAGCCAAAAATAGTCAATCCGACCATCATATTAATTTTTTTATTTTTCATTTTTTCTTTTTGTTATGCAGGGAGCTGTTTGGCTCCCTGCTGTGAAACAAACATATATTTAATACCACACAACAATGGTCTTTGTATTATCGTCCGCCGGGAACGTTCGGTTGGAGTTCCTTATTTATGGTACGTTTACCACCTACGCAACGCTCCAACTCACGGAAGTTGCCGTCGGCTCCGAGAATCACCATGATGTAGTCGCCCACAGCCGTAGCTGTGAATGCGGCGGAAAGATTGGCGAACTTGCCCGACTTGGCAATCTTTGGCAGATGTTCAGGCACCCCAGCCTCTATGCAGTACGCCACGCCAGCCTTTGCACCAGTGATGTCGGTGTAGGTGTCGGCGGTTGTGGTTGCTCCCGTCACCTGCCAAAAGCCGTTGGCAGCGTCCACCTTATCGATGATGGTGCCGGCAAAGAGGTTGATGAAGATCTGCTGCCACTCCCAGGCATTTTCATCCATCGCTTTCTTGGTGTCGAAGCGACGGCCCGTGAACGAGGCAGAGCAACCTTCCTTCCAAGTACTCCACGCACGGACTTGTTCCATCTGTTCCTGCATCTTCATGGAGAGCATCTCTCCCGGTACAAACTCGAGGAACTGAATGTTGCCAGGCTGATGCAGCATCATGAACGGCAGCTGGCCGAGGTAAGGCAACCAAATGATGCGGATCGTACTGTCGGGAACGACATTGAGCGCCCCCATCGGGCCGCTGAAGTCTGTGTCCTTACCGTATGTGGTGCGAACATTCTTAATCCACCACGACTGGTGGTTCTTATTGAGATAGACACAGTGCTGGTCGATGTCCATATCCTCAGTAACGGAGCTGCGTACATCGGCAATGAACTCCTGCACAGAAGGGAGAAAAGTAGCCTGTGTATAGCTTCGGTATTCGTCGCCAGAGTGAGGCTTGATATCGTACTGGTGAACATAGCGAAGCAAAGTATAAAGGATACCCGTACCCGCATTTTGGTAAGAGCCGGCAACACCTTTTTCGGGTTTCACATAGATGCCACGCATACGGCGTTTGTTCTGCTCTACCTGAGCCGTGGTGAGCGTGTTGAGCAGCTGGTACTCAATCATCGTCCACTTGATCGGATCAGAGCCTTCCTTGTTGAGATAGCCGATGTACTTGCGCTCGAGTTCCTTCATCGGTCCCCATTCCATCTTGATCATCGCGTCATCAACATAACCCATGTGGTTTTCAATCTTCATGCCACCCTTGAAGACCTCCCCTGCCTGATAGGCCTGTGAAACCTCGTCGAAGAATGCGTTGAAGACGAGACCGCGGTCCTGATAGCCGTAGGCTACGGGGAAGAATTGGGTCATGTCGCGCACCTGAAGCACACGAGCGATAAGCGCGTCCTGACGCAGCACGACGAACTGGTCGCCGACTCCGGCATTATCCACGCCATCATAGTTGGTCGCATAGGTGCCTTTGGCAAGTGCCAGAGCATCGAGCATCTTGTTCTGCTGGAGATACTGATAGCGATTCTTGAGCGACTTAGCAAAGCTGCAGGCAGCCTTGTAGAAAGCTACACCGTCCACCTGTTCGTCGACTTCCGACATGGCAGCTGCCGCACGGGGATTGGCTGCAATTCGATTCCAGCGGTCCTCCATGGAAAACAAAGGATGATCGACACCAAACAAATATTCGGGTGTATTGCCGAATCCGTTGATGTTGAGCGGAGAAGCACTGACGGTCTGTGCCGGGACATCAGGTGCAGGTTTCTCGGCCATTGCCTTGAAATCGGCGCGCATCCCCTTGATGCTTTCAAGAATGCCCTCGAGCGTAGCATTGCTCTGTGGCTGGTTTTGCTGTGTGCCCTCGTCACTCTCTGTGGCAGCCGTTGTTTCTATGCCGTTGAGAACCGACTGGATGGTGTTGAGCGTGGTCTGGAACTCTGCAGCCTGCTGTGTGGTCTGCTGCGCAGTCTGCTCCGCGGCGAGGTCATCGTTGAGCGTAACCTGGTACTTCTTCTGGTATTCGGCCACGACAGCGTTGAACTCTTCCTTTGAAAGACTTTTGTCATCGAACTTCTGCTTGAGGTGCAGGAATTCGAGAACGGAGGTAAGTTTCTCTTTGAAATTCATAAAAAACTAAAAATTAAAGCATTAAACAATATTATATATGGCAGTCTTCAGTTTGTAGGCATCAGTATACTCACGTCCCATGGTAACGGCTTCGGATACGGCCTCCTGCATCGTGCGGCTCCCGTCGGTAAGTCCGAGTTCCACTGCCTGTGGAGTGTAGAAGGTCTCGCCACGCAGCACCGGCGCATCATCGGGAAGCTCTGCGAGTTGGCTGCGCTGGGAACGCACTTCTGTAAGAAACTGGGTGTTGAGCGGGTCGAGAATGTCGTGTACAAATTTCTCGTCCTTGCCATGACGCAGGTCGTCGAAAGTCTTGTTTTTCAAATCGGAATTAGTAGCCTTGGCTTCTACACGCTTGATACCGAGCTTCGCAAAGTAAGGCTCAAAGTCGTAGAAACTACACATTGTGCCGATGCAGCCGACATAGTCGTTGTCGGTAAGCGCATAGATGCGGTTGCCATGACAACCGATATAATAGCCGGCCGAGCAACACATCTGCTCATAGAAAGTGAGAATTGGTTTCTGACAGGCACGCATCGTTTCGCTCAGGCGGTCAAGATACCAAGCTTCTCCACCAGGAGATTTTATGTGGAGAAAGTGACAAGAGATCTGCGGGTTAATTTCAGCAGCCTTAAGGTCTGCATCAAGTTGCTTAGAAGAGAAATTCCAATAACTATCTGCCATAACCGTCCCCCACACCCGATGATAAGCAATGGAATTATCAGGAAGATGCTCATCGTCGAACTCATCTGTAAGCGTTACGGTTGATGTACCATCGTCTTGTGCCAGCACCTTCCGGAGTTCCTGAAGGGCCACGTGACACTCAAACTGATACCAAGTATGGTCTTTTAAATAAGCAGCCACCTCGGCCGGCGAAAAACCGTATGCAGCCTTTACGTCAGAATTACTCTCAATTTTACCATTAAGAGGGAAAGCCGCAAGCATAGCTTGTCGAAAGCCATCAACGGTAATAAATAAAGGATTTCCCGACGCAAGGAGGTTTTGTAATTCGTTCATCAAAATTATTTTTGATGCGAAGTTACATCCTCGAAAATAGAATAGAAAAGACCTACAAAAGAGGGTCTGTTAGCATTTTACACTTTATTATAAGGTTAGCAGAAGTAATATTTGAAGAGATCTGAACACGTGCCGGAACCTCGACAGTACCAATTTTATAAAATCGTCTATCAGATGTTCTTATCATCACAATAGCTTTTCTTTCAATAGAAAAGAGACGCAGGACTTCATCTGCCGGCAAGTCGATCACGAGAGTCTTGTCACAATTCCAAAAACTTCCGGCATCACTGTCTGTAAGTTGCGGAATATATGAGAAGGTATTTGCTACAAATTCATATACATTATTCTCGCTGTGATTAAACGAGCGAACCAGCTCTACTTTAACAACATTTAAAAATTCAACCATACACGTTAGACGAAGTGACCAAAACAATAGTTCGATCTATATTAAACAATGTTAAACTCCAACATTTCTCCTATAATGCCGGATTTTTTTGGGGCGCAATCGATTACGAAAGCGATAGAAATTCTTTAACAAGGCATCAGCCGATATCGATTTAAGACGATAGGTTTGTATAAACTCATAAATAACATCAAGGTTTTTACGTTGTCTACCGAATTCTTCATTCTCCAAAAGCACACGATGCAGTTCGAAATTAAACATTCTTCTTATCTGTCCCTCTATCTCTTTAGTGGCAGCGGCAGAAAGGTAATTATAGTAGGCCGGATTTTTATACGGCGCACCTTGTATCGCCTTTCTAAATGGAAGATGTATGCGAAGATTACCATCCGTAAGATCAGGCTGATTGGACCGCTGCCGTGACATCTGCTCCCAAACACAGAAATACAAGTCTGAACTACAAGGAATCCTAAGACCACCAGTCGCGGTATCAATCTCGTACTTTTCAGCAATGTATTCAGCAAGATATGGTTCTATCCGAATAGACACTACTCGTTTTCGTAGCCATTTTTTTTTATCCATATACGTTTTCTGTTTTTTACGTTCCTACCGTCCTACAATCCTACAAATCGTTGTACATATAGAACAAAATTAGTGATTTTCAGTGAATTATACAAATTTTTCAAGCTATATTTTCAACTATTTTCCCATCATATTTCATCCTACAAACCTACAAAACAGCATTTTTTGTAGGACGACGTTCTTCAACAACCCAAAATCAGCAAAAAACCTATTTCCTACAGCGTCCTACAAACCTACAAGATCTCCTACATACCTACGAACTTTAACATATACACATAAATACCTTAAATATAAACAGTTGTAATATTATTATTTTGAAAAGTAAAGCTAATTTGTAGGATTGTAGGATTGTAGGAAGCTGATTTTTCTGAAAAATATTTTTCAAAGCAGCTATTTCCATGTTTTTTTAGAATTTTAGGGGGTTCGGGGGATTTCGCGCCGCCCTTTCTCCAATTTAAGATGAAACGAGCCGTACCAGTTCGGATGAAGAGGTACGGCTCTACATAATCAAAAAAATGTACTATTGGCAAAAGAAGAATTTAGTCGTACATTCTTTCGAGAAAGGTGGCGATATCATTGCTCGCAGGAGGGAAAGGTAGTTCATGGTTAGTCTGCGGATTCGTCTCCTTTGTTTCCGTCGTAACAGGCGTCACAGGAGGTTCTTTATCTTCCGGTACATATGCTCTGCGAAAATCAATATGGTACAATTCCGTGAACTTATCGTAGTCAATAATGATAGCACTGGTGGAAGTACTTCTCTGCTTCCGCACCTTCACCATCGTCTCATAGCCATCGTTTTTTGGTTCTTCCATTGTCTCCTCCCACGTAAAGCGTCGCGAAGGAACTGTACCAACGTAGCTTGAGTGGCTGCGCAGGTTCTGTTCTAAAGTTGAAAGTGTGCTGCCCTCTGTATTATAACCACAGCGGTCGAAAATACTAAAGACCGCGCTTAAGCGTAAAAACATGATATTCGTTCCTGGTTCAAAGGTAAAGGTATGAGAGTCGCCACGAGCATCTTTTCCTGTGACTTTCTTTGGTTGCTCAATAAGAAACTCTCTCCCCTCGATGATTTGTTTAGTATCAACCATATTATTGACAGCAGTGAAGAACATTGCGAGTTTATCCGTACTACGAATGAGTGAGAGTTGAAATTTTATCTTTTCCTGAGCGATTTTAAAGAAATCCTTATATGAGAATGGAAGCTGAAGGTTTGAGTACTGCTCAATCAGCTTTACAGTTCCTAAAAAGAGCGCAGCAGTCTTCATCAGACGATCCATTTCACCGGAGTTGATGACATCTTGCTTAAGTTCATTGTACGCTTCCTGTTTGAGTTGTCGAAAATGATCCATAAACAAGGGGCGCAACTCGAGTATCTGCAGTAGCACATTTGATAGTCCAACCTTATTCTGATCCTCTATGGTTTTTAGTTCCTCAAAGATACGCACCTCTTCCGGTGTACGATTGCGTGGTTTTGGAACTTCGCAGACAATGACGCGGCTCATCAAGGCATTGTCATCGCGCTGTGGCGTCTCTTGGCCGCAGATGATGACAGGGGCGTAAACTTTGTCGTTTTCGATTTCTCTTCCTGATGTTCCCTTGCGTTTCTGTTTACCATCGCCATCATAAACGATACCCTTCAAAGCCTGAAACTTGTTGTCGCTGATATCCTTGTTGTTGTATTCGTCCAACACGACCGGAACATCCTTAAACATTCCCATGATCGTGGCCATGGCAGCATCTGTTCCAGTATTGAGGTTAAAAATAGGAATGTTAGGCGAGATGAAGAGCGAGCGAATAGAGATAGCTATCTGTGTTTTCCCTGACGACATCGGTCCCATGAAAAAGGGGGCAGTGAACAAACGATCGATGCAGTGGATATTACTTCGAAAGGCACACATTATGGCAAAGATGACTGCCCACTTTCCATTGTCATTGATTTTATATACACGGTCCATCAGCGACGCCCACTTTTCAAATGTCACTCTTTTTTCTGCCGGAACTTCTTTGTAAACCAATTGGCTGATGAGTTCATATTTATCAGATTGCTTTCCACTGCCAGCGTAAATTGTAGAAAAGGCAGGTAGGTAGTAGTTGTCTTTATTATGCGTTACGACGCCCAGTTCGTTGACCGGCTCAAACCTCCATTGTTCATCGACGCGATGAAAGATTCCATTTGCAAATGCAAAAAATTGTTCATCGGTCTTACGGCTCATGCCGTCAGCCTGCTGATTGCCGTAAGTCTTGATTTCACGGCACTGCACGAAGTGATGACTCATGTACGTTTTGATGGCTTTCCACTGCCATTCCTCTCCGTTGAAGTTCACAGCTTCGTAATTGATGAGCACTTCTTCTATCGACGACATCTTCAACAAAGCTTTTGAGAGCACCTCAATGTAGATAGGGGTCTCGTAGTATCGGCGATTGATGCGCAGCACACGCTTGTTCTGCTCGAAGTCTTCGTTAAAGATGTGCAGCAGTGGTGTCATGAAGAAGTCTCCTACCTGCGTCATTCCGTTTCCGTTCTTATTCTTAAACATGTAGCAGACCGGCTCACCTTTCTTGTTGAGTCGAGGATAGTAGTTAAACTCTCGCCACATACGCCGGTACTCCTCATTATCCTGCACATATTCGGGTGGCTCGTTCACATCAAACTCGTCGTCACAGAGGTACTCGGTCTGTAGGCTCACCTTCATCGCAGACTTCCGCTTTTGTACGAATGGTTTGCGAATTTCGTCAAATTGCCCCTTGGTGAGTTTCAGAATGGAACAATAGTGGTTACGGTTGACCGTAACAACGGTATCCTCTGCGTAGGAAGTCAGCTCGATGCATCTTGTGATGAGTGGGACTTTGTCGCCGGCATAATCACTCAGGAACCTGCCGTAAAGACTGATGTAATAATCGATGAACGACCCCGTGACGTTGTTATAGGTCATCTGAATATTGATGCCCGACCGGAACATCTCTGCCAGCGTATGCAGATAGTCGTTCTCCTCTCCGTCATCGTTGATTCCGCAGCCCGTTTCTGAAGATGCGAAATAGCAATAAATACGGCGCAGCTCCTGAATGTCGTTGATCGATGGCCGGCCAGCGACATACACGACGGGGTCTTCTCCATAGCCGTCAAGAAACTCCTGCATGGCCGAGGTCAGTATTCCCGGACGGTCGCTCTCAAGATTCTCTTTCAGTGCATCAATACCGAAGAGTCCCGTTTGCATCTTTGTTTCGGGCAAGGCATCTTTTATCTTCAGCCGAATACGACGCACTTTGTCATCGATGATACCGATTTTGCTTTTGAAGTCAGCAGCTATCGATTTGATATATTCCAGCCGCAAGGCCGCGTCATTAACACATGCAACAAGCGAGCAAATCGTATTTAGGCTGTCGCTGATGATTGTCTCGTCCTTGCAGCCGTGTGGAATCAGCATTCGTTTGAAGGCTTTCGGAAACGGCTCGATCAGTTCCTTCAATTTATCCTGTGTTCGATTTCCGTTTGCTTTGGCGAACTCATCCGGATCCATTCCTTTCGGCAGTCGTATACACTTTACCCTTGCTCCGGCTTTCAGAAACAGTTCACAGTTCTTTAACGAAGCCTTCACGCCTGCATCGTCGGCGTCATAAACCATTACGATATAGTCTGTAAAGCGCAACAACAGCTTCACCTGCTCATCTGTGAATGCCGTGCCACTGCCCCCGACGACATTCTCTACACCCATTTTGTGTAGCGTTATCACATCGAACTGCCCCTCGACGAGATAGGCAAAGCCCAGTTTCCCTATTGCCTTTCGCGCTTGGAATAGTCCAAAGATATGCTTACCTTTCGTAAACAGTTGCGTCTCTGCCGAATTCACATACTTCCCAACACCCTCCCTCGGTGTAATGATGCGTCCCGAGAAGCCTATAACGTGCCCTTGCATATCATAGAATGGGAACATCAGTCGATCGCGAAACCGATCGTAGGTGCGTCCCTCATTACTGCCAATAACATCTACCTTCTGCAGCAGCTCCAATGAAAAACCTTCCTTAGAGAGTTCAGTCATAGCTAAATTCCCCGCCGGCGCATAACCGACACCAAAGTCAGAAAGCACCTTGTCAGATAGCGTATATCCTCTCGACGTGAGGAAAGACTCAGCCTGCGGGAGGCTATTCTGAAAGAACTTGCTTGCAGCCTCGATGGCGACACGTTGTGCCTCTTTCTGTTTATATTGTGCTTCCTCTTCCGGAGTCATTTCCTTAGAAGGAAATTCTAATCCTGCCTGAGCGGCACACCATCGCAGAGCTTCTACGAAAGTTATATTCAAGTGATTTTGCACGAACGAGATAACGTCCCCGCTGGCTCCACAAACAAAACAATGGTAGGTCTGCCTTGACGGGCTTACTACCATCGATGGGGTGTGATCATCATGAAACGGGCAGACTCCTTTATAGTTTACGCCTGCTTTAGACAAGCGAGTAAAGGACTCTATCACATCCACAATATTCAGAGCCGATTTCACCTTTTCTATAAAAATCTTATCAATCATATTATTCTGGATCTTCTTCAAAGAGTTCCAACTGACGCGCATCAAGATCCTCGTCAATTGTCACTCCGAAATATTCAGTCAGCGCCTGATACTCTTTACCAGTAATCTTTTTCCTGCCGAAAAACAGATCCCAGTAGCGACGTTGGCCGATACCAGTTTCCTTATAAAAATCGCGCGTCGGATTAAAATTCTCCGGATGCCTGAATTTTATTTTCAGCAATTTAACGAGCAAGTTACGTTTAACTACGTGCCCACTCGTCATTCTGTGCCTAAGGATATAGAGTCTGACTGACATTGGACTACGATCTAAATAAGCAGCCATATCCTCAAGCGACATCTTTCCGAGATGCTGCCTCACGTATGCATCATCTTCGACGGTCCATCTCTTATTATTGCCATTATTACCCATGTCGCATTATAAAGTTATATTCATTGTTAAAAACAAGTCGTCGAACATTATCCTCCGGAAGTATACATCTGCGCTTATGCTGCGCATATACCAGCAAAGCTTTGTGAAAAAAGCGAAGATCTTGTTCGCTCAAATCCTGAATAGAGAATCTTCCCCGTAAATCTTTATCTATGTACATGGCGTGATAGAAGTGATATTCTCATACGTTCTGTAAGCCATCGCCGGAGAAGTTTATGATGAGAACGACTCAAACGAAATTCCGTTTTTTTACATTTAATGCGAATCCATATCTGCTTGATGCCAACTTTTCGTTTATAAGCTTTCCGTACTTTTCTGATGCTTGCCATAATCACTCTTTTTTTAGGTCAAATCTTTTATTTCGTTCTAAGGGAATGCCAAGAGAACAGGCTACTTTGCCTTTTTCTTCAGGCACCAGGAATAGATCTTGTGAGGTTTCCTTGCTTGCAGAGAAGGCACGCCCAAACATATCCCAAACGATTATCTTATTATCAGTATGAGCATTCACTTGCCGAACAGCTGAATGTCTTAGTTTAATTTCGTCAATAACAACTCCCGCATTGAGTCGATCAATTGCGTTTTCAAATTCTTCTACAGTCATAGTTTCTATTTTTTCATTATAACAGGATTAAGATTTCTTGCATTTCTCACGAATCTGGCCATAATTCCTTTTCCGGAATCTGCAAATAATCAGAGATAACCTTCCTCTTGAGAGGATCAGGTGCAAAATCTCCACGCAGCCACCGATAAACTGTCGTAGATGAAACTCTACAGAGGAGAGCTAATTGTTCAGTAACCTCATCCCTTTGATTGGGTAATGAGTTCACATACTCTTTAAAATCCATAGTCACATTCTTTTTTCATTATTATTGTCACGTCAAATGTTATAACTACCTTCGTGACGCAAGAATTATTACGTGACGCAAAGTTCAACAATTTCTTTGAAATAATCAAACATTTGAGTGTATTTTTCACTCTCAATTTGTTTTACCAGAATAAATTTGAGAATTATGAAGCAAGAAACAATCAACGAAAGAATTTGTTATATAATTGAAAAAGAGGGCCATACTGTTGGTTCATTTGCAAAAAAAATGAACGTTCGCGATCAAACCATCAGAAACATCACAATTGGTCGAAACAAACCGGGTTATGATGTAATAGTCAAGATTATTGATAGTTTTGAATGGGTTGATGCAAGTTGGCTAATAATGGGTCAGAAGAATTATAAAGAGGCTGATAAAGAAAGGCTGTATTCAATTATTGAGACTCAGCAGAGAACGATTGAAAAACAGCAGGAAACGATAGATAAATTAACCTCTATCCTCACGCAGAATAAGCCTTCTGATCATTCGAAAAAAATAAGAGATGCAGGGTAATAAAGTTCCCGCAAAAAGAAGTAAAAAGCTAATAACAAGATTATTCTTGTAGTATATATCTCACAAAAGAATCAATCAAATGTGTGATTATTAAAAACTTAGCCACACAACGCAGCCGGCGAAAAATCGGTAATATTTCACATAGCAAAAAAGAATACCCTATTGATTAACAACAAGTTATAAGCACGTTTTATCATCTCTGCAATCGCCTCTTTCCGACAAAGTAAGAATGAGCAGTTTACTTTCAAGAAGTAAGCTGCTCTTTTCTTTGTATTCCTTAGCCACTTTTACCGACAAAAGGCTTCATCGACAAGCGTTTATCTTTTAGCTCTGCCACCTTGTGCTTTCACTTTCAGGTAGACGTCGTGCAGTGCATTGGCCGCCTTTAGCCAAGCATAGATTTTCAAGCGCTCACGTTGCCGGCTTAGGAGTTCTTCTTTTGCAGTCGTCGACATCGCGGCCAAAGTTTGCAAACAATTTAAGAGATTATCTTGCGTCTCATCTAAATTAAAATAGAGTGCAGCCTCGCCGGCCACTTCCGGGAAACAGCTCTTCCGGTTCAATAATACGGGGCAATTCATCTGGTATGCCTCCAAAATGGGGATACCGAAACCCTCGTAAAGAGAAGGGAAGATAAAGGCTTGCGCATCTCTATACAGGGCCAGCAACTCCGCATCGTCAGGACGTGCGAATACGAAATGCTGCGCAAGCCCTAAGGCAGAAAAGGCTGCCAACTCCTTTTTCGTGAACGGCACCAGCGTGCAAACCATACGCCAATCAGGGTGTTCGCGAAAAAAAAGCTGCAAAGCCGGGAGCATCGCGGCGAAGTTCTTGTAGGAAGTTCGCTTACCGACGTAGAGCAGATAGGGGAAGTCAAAAATCTGCCGATTAGCAGGTTGCAGCAGTGCGGGAGGGCCGTGATGAATCACGCTGATCATCTGCGGATCAACGTGCAACAGCTCCACAATATCAGCCTTCGTATGCTCCGAAACGGCTACGATATGGGCCGCATGCTTTACTAAGTGGCGCTTACGCTCAATCTGCATATCCCCACGCTTGAAGTACAACTCGGGGATCATATCATGAATAGTCAGCACAAAGGGCCGGCCATGGAGATGCGGCAGAAAATATTCGTCGAAAAAGGTGGGATGGAAAATATCATAGTCGGCCGCTTCAAGCAGTTGGATGGCATAGCGCTTATTGCGACCGAGCGTAGTGCATCCCGGAGCTAACTTACTGAAAACTTTATATAAGTCGCCCTTGAGCGGATAGTGGCGGGTAGAAATAAAATTGCGTTTCGTGCAACTTGCGGGGCGAACGTTCTGTGCAAAGGACTGCCCTTGCAAATGTACGTTGTCGCTTTCGCGCATAGCCAACTTAACCTCCGTAGATGAGGGCAGATGGCGCATCAATTGGACGAAGCTATTCGATACTCCACCCGCATCTTGTATATAAAAGGCCTGGTAGTCAAACAATATTTTCATTGTCAATTTCGCACTGCAATTAAACAGCAGGAAGCAAAAATACATATTCTCCCTACAAACTCAAGCGTCTGCCTCTACAAATCTGCCGCGCCGGTTCATTGTAAAAAGCCAACACAAAGGGGCTTTATCGGTTAGCTTCCGCGAAAAACGCCTCTCAAACACCAGGATGTGAGAAATAAAAGAAAAAGGAAGTAGTTCAGGATTTATTGTTTACCTTTGCCTACGTTCGAGAGAATGGAATGTTTCCAAATTGTTCTCTGAATAAACAAAGGACAGCGCCAAACGTACTAAAAAAGACGGAACGGCGTTGATAACTTACTTCAACAGATAAACTACATGAAATTTATATCTTGGAACGTAAACGGTCTGCGTGCGGTCGACGGCAAAGGCTTCAGAGACATCTTCCGCGCGATAGACGCCGACTTCTTTTGCCTGCAAGAGACAAAGATGCAGGAAGGCCAGTTGGACATCGCCTTTGATGGTTATGAGTCGTACTGGAACTATGCGGAGAAGAAAGGATATTCGGGCACGGCAATTTTTACGAAGCACAAGCCGCTCAGCGTTCAGATAGGACTCGGCATAGATGAGCACGATCACGAGGGGCGCGTAATCACGTTAGAATTGGACGACTTCTATTTGGTTTGCGTCTATACGCCCAACTCGCAAGATGAGTTGCGCCGCTTGGCCTATCGAATGACTTGGGAGGAAGCCTTTCAAGCGCATTTGCATAAACTGGATGCTCATAAACCGGTAATTGTATGTGGAGATATGAACGTGGCGCATCAGGAGATTGACCTCAAGAACCCAAAGACCAATCGCCGTAATGCAGGCTTCACAGACGAAGAACGCGAAAAAATGACGCAACTGCTCTCAAATGGATTCATCGATACTTTTCGCTATTTCCATCCCGACTTGACGGGAGCTTATAGTTGGTGGAGCTATCGCTTTAGGGCTCGCGAAAAAAATACGGGGTGGCGCATCGATTATTTCCTCGTATCAGAACGACTCAAACCCAGATTGGCTGAGGCCAACATTCTGAACGAAATTATGGGTTCTGATCACTGCCCCATAGAACTCATCCTCAAATAAAAACGAATTAAACAACACCTTATGAAGGACTTCTTTAAATATACACTGGCCACGATGCTCGGCATGTTTATCATGGGGGCATTTACGATAGCTATGGGCTTTGTCATGCTGCTTGTCGTTTCCATTTCAGATAGCATGAAACCGACTGTTGCAAAGCACTCTGTATTACAAATCACGCTGAGCGGGACAATCTCCGAACGATCGGCAGGCGCAAATCCGCTCGCCTCGATTCTGGGCAACCCAATGGCGGACGAACAAGGGCTCGACGATATCTTAGCGGCCATCCGCGTGGCTAAAGATAATAAGCGCATTGAAGGAATTTACTTGGCCGGCGGCGTAGTTTCGACGGATGTAGCTTCATTGCAGGAGATCCGTAAGGCACTGATTGATTTTAAGAAATCAGGTAAATTCATCGTTTCTTACGCCGACTCCTATTCGCAGGGTTCTTACTACGTTTGCTCAGTAGCCGACAAAGTTCTTTTGAATCCGGCAGGCATGCTTGATTGGCACGGCTTAAGTTCTAACCCTATTTTCTACAAGGATTTGCTAGAAAAGGTAGGCGTCAAGATGCAAGTCTTCCGCGTCGGGACGTACAAAAGCTTTGTTGAGCCTTATACACGCACCGAGATGAGTCCGGAGAACCGCGAACAGACGGCTTTCCTCCTTGGCGGACTATGGAAAGATCTTTGCACAGACGTGGCGCAATCGCGCCGCTTGCCGGTGGGGACAATTAATAATTACGCCAACCTGTATCAAAACTTTGCCGACCCAAGCGTCTATATCAGTGAAAAGCTTGTGGATAAACTCGTCTACGTTGAAGAAGTGCGCGACATTTTGCGCGATATGGTCGGCGGAAATCGCGTTTCGATGGTAGATCCTTTCACGCTTTCGATGCTCGAGACTGAAAAAGGGCGCAAAGATAAGGTAGCGGTTTATTACGCTTACGGAGATATCGTCGACGCTTCGACAAGTTCGGGCGGCTTGCGCGGCGATGAGATTGTCGGCAATCAAGTAATTCAAGATTTGGATGAACTGGCCAACGATGACAACATCAAAGCGGTCGTTTTGCGCGTCAATTCTGGCGGCGGTAGCGCTTATGCCTCCGAGCAGATTTGGCACGCCGTAGAGTTATTAAAGAAGAAAAAGCCTGTAGTCGTGTCTATGGGCGGTACTGCGGCCTCAGGCGGATACTACATTTCCTGTGGCGCCAACAAAATCATTGCTGACCCCACCACGGTTACGGGTAGCATCGGCATTTTCGGAATGATTCCTGACTTCAGTGGGCTGATGACAGAGAAGCTTGGGCTGCATTTCGACATTGTTAAGACTAACGAAGCGTCAGACTTTGGTGCGATGGGCCGAGGTATGACAGCTGCTGAGGGGGAAGCCCTCCAAAACTACGTCAATCGGGGTTATGGATTGTTCCTCAAGCGCGTGGCCAACGGCCGCAACAAAAGTGTGGAGCAGATCAATCAGGTAGCGCAAGGGCGTGTTTGGACAGGGCGCCAAGCCTTAAATTTAGGCCTCGTAGATCAATTGGGCACTTTAGAAGATGCCGTCAAAGAAGCTGCACGTTTGGCAAAACTGGACAAATATGACGTTCGCCGCGTTCCTTATATTACGGATTGGCTGACAGATTACATACAACGGCAACAAGACGACTATATGGACCGCAAGTTGCGCCGCAGTTTGGGCGTCTACTACGATCCGCTGCGCTTTGTCTCCTCTCTTCAAGGGCGCGACTGCCTGCAAGCTCGCATGTATAGCGCACTCAACATTCGCTAAGACCTGCTGCGGCGTGAGCAAGCCTTCTTTCTGACTTGCGCCGAAAGCCTTAATAGCATCATTAGATTTGCGCATATGCCCACACCTATGGCCCACACACCACAGCACCCCATCGCTGCACCGCTTTTTCAAAAGCGCGGCTGTGGGATGCTTGCGCCTTTAGCGGCAATATACGGTGGGGTGATGACTTTGCGCAACAAGGCCTTCGATTGTGGACTACTTCCGACTAAGAAAGCCGATGTGCCGGTAATCTCTGTCGGAAATTTGGCCGTCGGGGGAACGGGAAAAACGCCCCACGTCGATTATCTGATTCGCCTGCTACAGCCTGCGTTTCGCCTCGGCGTATTAAGCCGCGGCTATGGCCGGACGACGCGCGGCTTTCGCTTGGTTTCCGCAGAAGACGATGCAGCCTTGGTCGGCGATGAACCATTGCAGTTGAAGTTGCATCATCCTGACGTGGTCGTAGCTGTAGATGAGAACCGCGTGAACGGCGCAGCGCGCTTGCAGGACACGGATCGGCCGCCCCAACTCCTATTATTAGATGATGCCTATCAGCATCGACACATCTTTCGTGACGTTAATATCCTCCTAACTGACTATTCCCGCCTCTATCCGCTGGACCGCGTGTTGCCGGCAGGCCGTTTGCGCGAGCCGATTTCGGGCAGTCGGCGAGCAGATATGATCATCGTCACCAAATGTCCTGATTCGTTGACCGTCGCGCAGGCCGACGCCATTCACACCTTGCTTTCCCCGCGACCGAAGCAAAGCCTTTATTTTACGATGATGGCCTATGGTACGCCTTATGCGCTCTTTACAGAGCAAGCCGTGCCATCGTTGACCGATAAAACGCTATTAGTGGTCAGCGGCATTGCACATCCTGCGCCCCTACTCCATCACCTATCCGCCCAAGGCGCGCAAGTGAAATCCCTCAACTATCCGGATCATCACCGTTTCTCCGTGCGCGATGCAGAGCACATCAATCGCGCTTTCGAGGACTTGTCCGGAGAAGAGAAATGGGCGATCACAACGGAAAAAGACGCAGCTCGACTACGCCATTTACGCGGTCTGAGCGACGAGATACGCAACCATTTGCTCGTACAACCCATCACGGTACGCTTCTTGTTAGAGAAAGAAGAGGCCTTTGCGCAAGATCTCCATAAGCGATTAAGAAACGCACGGCCCGCCCCCAAGCATTGAAGCCGACCGGCTAATATTCGCGCCTCTATATATAAAGATGTGTGGGGCGAGAATCAAAATTTACAAGACAATAACAAGCCAATAAAAACTTTTCATATGACCTACTTAGCACAAATTCAAGAAACGGCAGAATGGATTCAAGCACATACTGCTCTGCGCCCGCAAACAGCGATCGTTCTCGGTACCGGTTTAGGCAAATTGACCCAAGAAATAGACGTAGTCGACGAATTTCCCTACAAGGACATTCCTAATTTCCCCGTCTCTACCGTAGAAGGCCATAGCGGCCGCTTGATCTTTGGCAACTTGGGCGGAAAGCCCATTATGGCACTCGAAGGACGCTTCCACTACTACGAGGGTTACACCATGCAGGAGGTAACTTTCCCTGAGCGTGTTATGTATGCGCTCGGCATCAAGAATCTTTTCTTGAGCAATGCCTCAGGCGGTACAAATCCCGATTTTGAAATCGGCGACTTGATGCTGATTACAGACCATATCAACTTCCAACCGGAGCACCCGCTCCACGGCCCAAACATCCCGACGGGGCCGCGCTTTCCGGATATGTCGGAAGCCTACGATCGCGCCTTTTTGGAAGCTGCGCGCAACATAGCACGCGAGAAGGGCATCAAGGTTGTAGAGGGCGTATATTTGGCCGATCAAGGCCCAACTTATGAAACGCCGGCCGAATATAAGATGTATCGTCTGCTGGGTGCTGATGCTGTCGGCATGAGTACTGTTCCGGAAGTAATCGTAGCGCGCCATTGCGGCATCCGCTGCTTCGGTATCAGCATCATCACCGACTTAGGCGTCGAGGGCAAAATAGTTGAAGTGAGCCACGAAGAAGTACAGAAGGCTGCCAACGCAGTTCAGCCCCTGATGGCTGAGATTTTCCGCGAATTGATCAAAAAAATTGATTAACGCGTGTAGTAATTTGGGCATCTCGCCCGTCATCTATATAGTTTAAGTTAAAAGAATATGAAGAAAACAATGATTCTTGCCGCAGCCATGTTGCTCACAGCGACAACGAGTTGCGCAAAAAACAAGCCGGCCGCTGAACCAGCGCCCGCAAAGACGGAACAAGCACAAACGAATGCAGGTCCTTACAATATAAAGTCTGTCGACAGCAAACTGAAAGGTATGGCGATTCTCGATGCCATCAAGAAAAACTATGCCGGTAAGGTAGTGCTCATCGACTTCTGGGCTACATGGTGCGGCCCGTGCCGTATGGCGATGAAAGAGGTCGATGCAATTAAGCCGGCCCTCCAGAAAAAGGGCGTTGAGTTCGTGTATGTCACGGGCGAAACCAGTCCGAAGGCCAACTGGGATCAAATGATTCCCAACATTGCAGGGGATCACTACCGCTTGACCGATGCGCAGTGGAAAGACCTCTTGACGTTGTTGCAAGTACCCGGCATTCCGTCTTACATGATCGTAAATAAAGATGGTAGCAAGGCGTGGGATAACCTCAACGAAGGAGGATACCCGGGCAATGAGCTCTTACAGAACGAATTGGAAGTAGCTTTGTCTAAATAAGCCGGTAGTTTAACGACTACAACATTTAGCCCGACAGCTTGACCCATCAGCTGTCGGGCTTTTTCGTGGCTTTTCTGGCAGACGCTGACAAGGCTACGCAAGACGTAAACACGACTTCTGCAAGATGCTACCTTGCAGGACTTTCCGACAGCGTTTTCTATGAGCCGCAAGGCTAAGCTTGCAAACAGCCGGCCGCGTCATTGCGAACGTTGAAGGTAGCTTTCCGCGCAATGCCTTGCCGCTTTTGCTTCGTTTGCTCGGGCCAAACCATCGTTTGGTGGCAGCATACGATGGTTTGGCCCGAGCAAACGATAATTTGCCGGCAGCAAACGATAAATGAAGCAAGACTAAGACCTACTGAAGCCGAGCATAACAACGAACTATTCCACGCGTTGCAGACGAAGCCGGCGACAAGGCGAAGGGTAAATCAGAAGGAAGAGATAACGCGTGAGAACGAGTCCTTCACAGCAGGATATTTAAGAAGCAAAGCCCTCGCCGGCCGCTTGCAACAATGCGACGGAAGACTTCGGAATGGCCGCCAACAGACAGGTAACTAAGCTCACGAGGACAAGCAAACCGCCCCGACGATTCTACTTTTGAGCAAAAAAAAGCAGAAGCAAAGCTTACGCTGCGCTCCTGCAATCTTTTGGATCTGTATATCGAATAATCGAATCGTTGCTCTTTGTTATGATAGTCCTTCAATCACACCATCTACCACGTAGATGCGCTCTGCTTGCGGACTCTTGGGCAATCCGGGCATACGCATAATACTGCCGGCTACGGCAACAATCATTTCGGCGCCGGAATTGATGACAAAGTCGCGAATCGTTATGTCGAAATCTTTCGGCATGCCGTATGCTTTCGGGTCTTCCGAGAAGGAATATTGCGTCTTCGCGATGCAGACGGGGAAATGCTCGATGCCCAACTCGCGAATGCGAGCCAACTGCTTCTTGGCAGCAGGCTTGAGGATTACGTCCTTAGCGCCGTAAACTTTCTGGCAAACCTTGCGCACCTTCGTTTCGATGTCGTCTTCATCTTCATACATAAAGGTGAGCGGACGAGAAGGATTTTTCTCGATCGTTTCCACGACAAGGCGTGCCAAATCTTCAGCACCTTTTCCACCATCTGAGAAGGCAGTATTGATAGCAAAGCCTACGCCCAACTCTTCGCAGTGGCGGCGAACGAGATCGAGCTCTTCGTCAGTGTCGGTCGGGAAGCGGTTCAAACATACTACGACGGTCTGACCAAATGCCTTGATGTTCTCAATGTGCTTGTCCATATTAGCCAATCCACGCTTGATGCCCTCGAGGTTAGGCGTCTTGATCTCCTTCTCATCTACACCGCCGTGCATCTTCAGCGCGGGCGCCGTAGCTACGAGTACGGTCAACTTGGGAGAGAGTCCGGCCTTGCGACACTTAATATCGAAGAACTTCTCCATACCTAAGTCTGCGCCGAAGCCTGCTTCAGTAATGGTGTAATCGCCAAAGGTCATCGCCATTTTTGTAGCGAGCACACTGTTGCAGCCGTGGGCGATGTTGGCGAAGGGCCCGCCGTGGATAAACGCCGGTGTGTTCTCCGTCGTCTGCACCAAGTTCGGGTGAATCGCATCGTGCAAGATAGCGACGATTGCGCCCGCCACGCCGAGATCTTTTACCGTCAAAGGCTTTCCATCAAGCGTCACGCCGAGCACAACGTTTTCTATGCGGCGCTGCAAGTCAGCTTCGTCTTTTGCCAAACAGAAAATCGCCATAATTTCTGAAGCCGGCGTGATGTCAAAACCGCCCTCGCTCATTACGCCGTCCGTTCTGCTGCCCAGTCCGGTGATGATATTGCGCAAATTGCGGTCATTAACGTCTAAGACTCTGCGCCAAAGCACTTCGCGCATACCGAATCCTTCCTCGCGACGTTGATAAATATGGTTGTCAAGCAAGGCCGCGATCATATTGTTCGCAGAAGTAATCGCGTGGAAGTCGCCCGTGAAGTGCAAATTTATTTTCTCCATCGGCAATACTTGGGCATAGCCGCCGCCGGCTGCACCGCCCTTCATTCCGAAACAAGGACCCAGCGACGGTTCTCGCAATGCGGCGATCGCATTCTTGCCGATTCTGTTCATACCTAAAGCCAAGCCGACGCTGACCGTGGTTTTGCCATTACCGGTTTTGGTTGGCGTGATCGAAGTGACCAAGATCAGATTCGATTGCTTTACCTTCGCCTCGTCAATCAGCGTATAAGGCACTTTAGCTATGTATTTGCCGTAAGGCTCTAAAGCCGTCGTCGGCACGCCGATTGATTCGGCTATTTCTGTTATAGGTTTGAGCGGCGTTTCTCTGGCTATCTCAAAATCAGTCTTCATTCTAATGTGTGTTTAACGTGTTTTGGGTTAATAATGGCACAAATATAGTGGAATAGTGCAGGAAACACAAAATTTAGACACGGAAAAAGGCGGGCGAAAAAGCATTTTTTCGTCCGCCTTTCAAATAGAAATCTAAGCGACTTAAACTTTGCGACCACTCTATCCTTTTACAAACATTTTGAAAGCATAATTTATCAGGCTGAAAGTTTGCGCTTGTTAAACGAAGACGGATCAGCGTGCGATGCGAAGGCTCGCCAAGCGCTTCCCGCTTCGGTTGTAAGCCACCGCCACGCAGATGCCGGCCGGCACGTCCCGCAACGAAACGCCCTCCTGCCCAGCTTCGATCTGCCGCATCAAGCGCCCGCAACCACACATTGCGCCAAGGCCCGCATCAAGTCCTTACATACGATTACGCTGCGCCGAGCCGGCAGAACTTCCTTTGTATTTGCTGGCACTCGTATTAAATTTATAGCGCAGCGTGATGGAAAAATTGCGCATACTATAAAGATGTTGTTTCTCAGCGTACAGAGCTCCCGAGTAGTTTTTCGCATAATTATCGCCCGAGCTAAAGAGATCATACAAGTAACACTCAATGGACAGCCGGTCCTTCAAGAAAGATTTATACCAAGACAAGGACGTGCGGAAATAAGGTTTGGGAAAATATCCGTTATCTTCATTTCCCGTCGTCTGGAGCGTGGTTGAAAGGCGCCAATAGCCCCATTTCGTATCAAAAGCGTTATCGACTTGCAGCGTAGCTTGGGCGCGATAAAGCCCCACATCAAAAGGCGTAGGCATATTATACCATTGCTTGGTCACTGTGGCGCGGAATTGTGGATGCCAGATGCCGACGACGGGCTGCAAAGTCGCCGACAGAAACAAACGATCAAAGTTCGGGCCGTTTTCGGGCCGATGTAGCATGATCTCGGGGTTGTTATTGTAAGATTTCGTCAGCATCAGAAACGGGTCTATCAAATGCAGATAGATGGCGTTAAAGAGCAGCCATTTGTACGACAAAGTCAGCGACAAGTTCCTACTGATAGAGGGTAGCAAAAACGGGTTTCCCGTCTCGTACGTATAGCGGTTGTCATACTGAATTCCGCTTTTGAGCATATCATACAGCGGTCTGTCAATATCCGCTCCATAGGAGAGCTGCGTTTGTAGCTTTCCGAGCGGCATAGACAGCGTAATGGAGGGAAAAAGGTTGTTGTAGATGCGACTTTGTTCCGCCACGCGGACACCGGCATTGTAATAATTGAAGTCTACGTGCTCGTAGCGCAGGCCAAGGTTTACATCGAGCGGACCAAAACTGCGTCCATATTCGGCAAAGGCCGAGCTATAATATTCCCTGAACTGATTATGGCTCTCCGGTATCAAGCCTACGGGCAGAATGGTATAATCTGTCGAGCGGCGCGTCCCGGAATATTCGCCGCCGACGGAGAGAGAACCCTCCCAGACGGGAGCTGTCAATACCAACTTTGAAGCCAGCAGTTTGTTGTCGGTCCGAGTTTGCGTCTTCACTTGCTTCTGCTGCATCACGCCGCCGGCCGGCGTAAACTCCTCTTGATTTTCAATCGTTTCTTGTTGATTATTTTTCCACCAATCGCCGCTCCAGTCGATGGCAAGGGGGCCGATTTTACCCACATAATACAAGTTGCCCCCCCACGAGCGCACATGATTCCCTGCCCCCTGCTCTAATCGGTTGATGCCGGTTTCCACCAACGCGCCGTCTCGCCTTAATTGGCTATTGAGAAGAAAGGACATCGACGGACGCTCCGGCGAAAAATTCAGACGCCCTCCGATAGAGTGGTCGGGAGCTATCTGAAAAGCTGCCGAAAGATTCGTATAGAATCGTTTCCCGTGGCTATGACCGACAGCCGTCATTGTTTGTTGCCAGGTATGTGCCAGATAAGAATTCAGTTCGAGCCGGCTCTCATCATCGCTGTATTTATTATTGGCATCCATATACCAGTTTAGATCCAAGCGCTTCTTTCTATAATTCAACCCCACGCGCGCCCATTCCGACCACGTGCCTTTTTCATTGACATCAGCGTGCAGGCGAGCATCTACGGCCCACCCCTCGCCGAGCGGCTTTTTCGTAGTGATGCGTACGACTGCTTTCGTAGCTGCCGGATAGCGTGCACCGGGGTTGAGGATCGTTTCTACGTCTTTGATGTTATCGGGTGTGAGTCGGTCCAACTCACTTTTGTCTCTCATCTTCCGACCATTGATATAGATCAAAGCTTCGCCGCGGCCGAAGACGACGACTTTGTCGCCCTGCACACTGACATTGGGGATACACTCTAAGAGTCGTTCTATCGTAGCATTCTTTTCGAGCACCGAACCGGCCACGATGGTTTTCAGCCCCTCGCCTTTGACCAACACTTTGGGGCGCTCTGCGCGCACGACGGCTTCTCCCAGTTGGTTGTCGGCATCTTGCAGCACAATGCGGGCCAAGTCCTGCGGTGTGCAGGCGCGATACTGCGCGGCGTAGCCAAGGCCTGTGATTTTTACGGTATGATTTCCAACCGGTATGTCCAATCGGAAATGCCCATCCTCGCCGGTTGTTGTCCCCACGACAAAAGCCGAATCGGGCAAGGTTAAGATACTGATGTTTACATAAGGCAGTCCCACGCCTTGCGCGTCAGTGACGCGTCCGTCGATGCGTTGCGCGCAAAGAAAGGCAAAGTGGCAGCAAAACAGGATCAGGCAGCAGGCGCTGCGCAAGCTTCTATGTTTCATTTTATCTTGGTTCTCAATCTCCTCAAAGGAGAAAAGGTTAATCAAAGTGCGTTTTATGGTGCATTAAATCAAGCGAATAGCCATCGGCGTCTGCCTTTCGCAAATCGTCAATAGTCTTTTCGCGCCTGCAAAGTTAATAATCCCCCCCCCCGATACAAATATTTTAACAAGAAAATTTCATCTTCCATCGAGAAAATCGGCAAATTGAAACCCGCAAGTGCCATGTCTTTTGATCCGTAACAAGATCTGCTCTATCTACATACGGCATTGCTCGTCTACAAGTTCACCCCCGATTCAGTAAGGTTGACAAATGGAGCGTGCGCAACTTTATTTTTCACCGTTTATACCGCCTTTTGCAAGTCACAAAGATTGGGCGCTACCCTTTTTTATCACGATAACAAAGGTTTGCGCTCACGATAAAAAGCGTGTACGCTCGTGAGAGAAAAGGTTTGCGCTCGTGATAAAAAAGGGCGCAAACGAAGACGGCGGCAGGCAAAGAGAGACTTTCAGCGGTAGAAAGGAGGAGAAAGGCGCACGCCCACCAAAGCGCACAAAAAGAAAACGGCAGAAACGGATGCTAAAGTCCGCTTTTGCCGTTGTTTACTTTGAATGTTGGCAAGTGTCAGCCTGACTTACTATGCTTCATCGGCCACCTGCGGGCGGCGGAAGAAGGAGAAATTGACGCTGCCATAAGCCCTGTGCGCCAAGAAATCGGGGCGGGCCGAAAAATCGTGCTTTGCGCCGTGCTCTAAGACGAAGATGCCGTCGGTCGCGAGGGCACTGCTTTGCATCACGCGGTCGGGCAGTTCGGCCAATTCGGGCAGGGCGTAAGGGGGATCAGCGAAAATAAGATCAAACTGCTCCCGACAACGCGCCACAAAGCGCAAAGCATCGCCGCAATAAGGACGGGCGGCCGGATCGTCTAACTTGCGAAGTACGGCACTGATGAAACTAAAATGTTGGCGGTCTTTCTCGACAGAAACGACAAGCGGGCAGCCGCGCGAAAGCAACTCGAGCGTGATAGATCCCGTCCCGGCAAACAGATCGAGCGCGCGGGTCGACGGGAAGTCGATATAGGCGCGCAGGACGTTGAAGAGATTTTCTTTGGCAAAGTCGGTCGTAGGGCGCGCCTTAAAGGTGCGCGGCACGTCGAAATGTCGTCCTTTATATTTTCCGGTAATGACTCGCATGAATATGACTTATAAGAGGTGCGTAAAACAAGCGTTCGGCTGCAAAAATCTTAGACGACTTATTGGAAGCGAGACTCTAAGCGCAACAGTTCGCAGACCATATCGTAAGGCACGGCGGCATTGGCCGTCACAATGCTGTGGTTAAACTCCTCGTGTGGGTCTATGCTGACCACTCGCTGAGCAAAGCGGCCCAATTCGTTGACCATACGCGTGCGCAAATCGGCCGCACCGATGACAAAAATAGGATCGCGGCGCACGTCCATCCCGACATGGCGCACGGCATTAAAGACGTAATAAGCCACATCGGCCTCCTCGCGCACGTCAAACGTATTGACGAAAAGCAGGCGCCCACCATCGAAAACGGCGATGTCGGCCTGACGCTCGTGCAGATGAACAAAGAGGCGTCGACTGCGAGCGCCGGCAATGCCTTTCGCACCAAAATAGCGCAAAACGGCCGTCTGGGCCGAGCGGTAATGGACTTCGCCAAAGACATCCTCAATGGCGGTACACTTATCCTCGTCTAAGGCGAACAGCAAGATGGCATTGGCCAACGGCAACGTATCATAGAAAACGCGGCGGCGCACTTGCGAAGCAAAACAATAGTTGTAAAGTGCATCACAGTCTTCTTCGCGAAAATCTGCTAAAGGCACCGCCACCACGGGGCCCGTCACCAAGACTTCAATACCGGATACGGGTCGGCTGAGGATTTCTTCCGTCTCTCGTGCGTGCTGCAAATTGACGGTAAGGGAAGTCTCTGTACGCAAGCGATACGTGGAAAAGGCGAAATAAGGCTCGCGGCCCAATTCGTACTGCGCCATCGACAGGCTGCCGGCAGAGAGGCGGAGATAAAGTTTCATTCGCGATAATATTTTTTCAGAAAGAAGCGCACCAAAGGCCAAGCGAGAAGCACGCCAAGGGCATCAGCTAAGAAATCAAACAGATCGGCGCTGCGATAATCGGTAAGCGCGCCTTGCAGCACCTCAATGAGTGCGCCAAAAGCCAAGGGTGCGGCAAAGGCAATCAGCAAGAGCAGGCGCAGATTTTCACGCGCGTGGCGTTTTTTATACTCCCAGAGGATGAGACTCGAAAGGCCGAAAAACATCATGCAATGCGCCACCTTGTCAAGCCCACTCACGCCGCCCATACTTACGTGGGGCGGCCGGCAGAGGCAGAGCCACAAAATCGCCACCACGCAGAGCAGCGAGCAGGGATAACTACGCAGCACCTTTACCAAAACTTATTGTTTGCTTTGCTGTACTCAAAGCCCGCAGCGGCGAGCGTTTGCGTAAGCCAATCTTGATCAATGTCCATCTTGCGGCAGAGTTCGTCGAGCGAGCCATAGTCGTCGCGCAGCTTCATGTTGATTACGCTGAACAGCATCGCAGGATCTTTGGGTAATTCCATCTTCTTAATGCGCTATTATATATACATTGTGAGCCGCAAAGGTACATAAAAAAGCGAGGGATAAGCGCTTATCATCAACGGAATGCGTACTTAAGGGGCCTTTTTCTCTATGGAAAGATGCAAAGGGTGAACTTTCGCGGGCGGAGTAGCCTGCTATCCAAAGAAAAGTCGTAATATTGCTGAAGATTATAAAACCCGGGCCGCTCAAAACGCAGGCGCAAGCGGCGAAAAACCGTAGGCATTGCCCCAAAACGCGAACATCGGCCCTTACATTTAACACAAACGAGATCCAATGAAAGCTCAAGATTTACATATCATTTACTTCGCCGGCGGCTGCTTTTGGGGCGTCGAGCATTATTTCAAACAGGTGCGCGGCGTCGTGGAAACGCAGGCCGGCTATGCGAATGGGAATCGGGCACGCCCCGACTATGAGGAGGTCTGCACGGGACGCACGGGTTTTGCGGAAACGGTGCGCGTGACGTTTGATGCGACGCAGGTGGATTTGGACTTGCTGTTGCAACTCTATTTCAAAGCCATCGACCCGACTTCCTTGAACAGGCAAGGCGGAGATGCCGGCTCGCAATACAGAACGGGCATCTTCTTTACGGATCCGCAAGACGAAGCGAAGGCGCAACAAGCCTTGGACGAACTGGCAAAACAGTATGCGGACCCAATCGTGGTGGAACTGCTGCCGCTAAAGAACTTTTATGCGGCTGAAGATTATCATCAGGATTATTTGGACAAACATCCTGACGGCTATTGCCACCTCAGGTCCGAACTTTTCCAATGGGCGGCGCAAGCCAACGCACTGCGAACGGAGGAGGACAAAGCTTGAGAGGCAGAAAAACCAACGAAGGCGGGTGCAAAGACTGAGGTGGATGCGCGCAACCAAACACAAGTATGCACAATAAAGGCTGAAATTTTAGCAAGAAGTTGATTTACGAAGAATTATTTGAGCGCTTAGCGGCGGAATTTCATTTCTCCTTCACGGAGGAGCAAGCACGGGCGGCGGCAATGCTGGCGGAATTTGTCTATACGCCGATACGGCGGCCCGCTTTCATACTCCGCGGCTACGCCGGTACGGGCAAAACGACACTCATCGGGGCGCTGGTCAAGACGCTTTGCGAGCTGGGACGTCCGGTGGTGCTCCTTGCGCCTACAGGACGGGCGGCGAAAGTTTTTGCAGCACACGCGGCGCAAGAGGCCTCAACGATTCATAAGGTCATTTACCGCCAAGAAACTTTTAATGGCGAACAGACGCGCTTCAACCTCAACTTTAATCGACTGAAGGACGCGCTTTTTATCGTCGATGAGGCTTCGATGCTTTCGGGAGAGCACGCAGCGGACTCGCTTTTCGGATCGGGTGCACTCTTAGACGACTTGATCGACTTCGTTTACCAACGCGAAGGCTGCCGCCTCTTGCTCGTAGGCGACACAGCTCAGCTTCCGCCGGTCGGAGACGAAGAGAGTCCGGCGCTCAACGCAAATAACTTGCGCGCTTACGGACTTGCCGTCGGCGAAATCGACCTGACGGAAGTTGTGCGCCAACATCGGGGATCGGATGTCTTGTCGGGCGCCACGCATATCCGCACTTTGTTGACCGAGGGCTTTACGGGGCGGCCCGTTATCCAAGGCAGCGAGACAGGAGAAGTGCGCTTCGTGCCGGGAGATGAACTGATCGAGACGCTCATTACAGCTTATGGCGACTGCGGAACCTCAGATACGATCGTTATAACGCGTTCTAACAAACGGGCCAACGTATATAATGCCGGCATTCGCGAACGTATTTTCGACCGAGAAGGGCCGCTGACGCGCGGCGACCGAATTATGATCGTCAAAAACAACTATTATTGGACCGAACGCCTATTCAAGGCCATCGAAAAGGCGGAAGCGAAGCGGCGAGAAGCGCGTTTGAAAACCGGACTCCTGCCATTGGAACACGAATTAGCCGCTGAGCGGCCGCCGTTCGACTTCATCGCCAACGGAGAAACGGCGGAGGTGATCGCGGTCCATAATCGGCAAGACCAGTTTGGGTTTCACTTCGCCGACTGCGTACTCCGCTTCGATGCTTATCGCAATTACGAAATGGAATGTCGGGTTTTGCTCGACACACTTACGTCTGAGTCGCCATCACTCACAACGGAGGAGCGCCGCACGCTGTACGAAAACGTGCTGGACGACTACGAATCGATCCCGACAAGGCGCGAACGGATGAAAGCCTTGCGCCAAGACCCCTATTACAACGCGCTACAAATTAAATATGCCTATGCCGTGACCTGCCACAAGGCGCAAGGCGGCCAATGGGAAAGGGTTTTTGTAGACCAAGGCTACGTTACGGACGAGATGATGGGAGATAATTATCTCCGATGGCTATATACGGCGTTCACACGTACGACTGACCGCCTCTATCTTGTGAATTGGCCCGAAGAACAGCAAGAAAACTTGTCAGAATGACTAATTTTCAGTAGTTTTGTTCCGATCTATGTGGACTGAAGTGATATTTTGGGTGGCTTTAGCCTTATACGCCGTGCTCGTAATCAGTACGGCGACGGTCATTGTCCTCGAAAATCGCCAGCCGGCCAAGACGATCGCGTGGTTAGTCGTGATTATGTTGCTCCCCGGCGCAGGCTTGATTTTCTTTTACTTCTTCGGGCAAGACTTAAGAAAGAAATACAAGCTCATCCGCAAGAACTACGACCACATTGTCCGAAGCATGCGCGGCAAAGCCTCACCTGAGATTTCAGCCAACACGGTGCCCGACTACGCCCCCTTGATTCAGCTTTTGCACAACAATGGCGGCGAGCCCTTGACCGCGCACAACAGCGTGGAAGTCTTGGATTGCGGCCGCGCCTATTTTCTCTCGCTGCTACAAAGTATACTCCAAGCGAAACATAGTATCCACATTGAGACCTATATCATTGAAGAAGATCCCATCGGCAACTTAATAGCCGATGCTCTGATCGACAAAGCGCGCAGCGGCGTTGAAGTGCGCCTGCTCTACGACGATGTTGGCTGCTGGAAAGTGCCGGATCGCTTCTTCAAGCGTATGATGGAAGCCGGCGTAGCCATAGGTGCTTTCCTCCCCGTGCGTTTCCCGCGTCTGACGAGGCGCGTTAACAATCGCAACCATCGCAAGATTTGCGTCATAGATGGGAGCGTAGGCTTCATAGGCGGTATGAATATCGCCCTAAGATACGCTACGGATCAATGGAAAGACATGCAGCTCCGCATAGAGGGTGATGCCGTCGGCCAACTACAAAGACTATTTTTGGGAGATTGGTATTTCACGACGGGCCAACTCTGCTCCGGCGCGCCCTACTTCCCCGACGTGGTAGCAGGTTCAGCCCCCACGCTACCGGTACAAGTAGCGGCCACCTCGCCCCTTTCTCGCTACCCATCTATTATGTATTCTTTCACGTGGCTATTGCAGAATGCGCGGCGTTACATCTATCTTCAGACGCCTTACTTTATGCCTTCCGAGCCGGTGCTTCAAGCGCTGCAAACGGCGGCTATGATGGGGGTCGACGTGCGCCTGATGCTGCCGGAGAAGCCCGACGCTTTTTGGCTTCGGTGGGCGAATGAGTGCTACTTTACTGACGTCTTGCGCGCCGGCGTCAAGGTTCTGCTCTACAAGGAGGGTTTTCTCCACGCGAAAGTCTTGGTCTGCGACGACACGTGCTGTTCTGTAGGCTCTTCGAATATGGATTTTCGCAGCTTTGAAGACAATATGGAGGCCAATGCTTTTATCTACGACGCCCGCTTAGCGCTTGAGGTGAAGGCAGTCTTTCTTCGCGATGCCGAGCGCTGCGAGGTCATCGACCCGGAGCGGTGGAAACGCCGCGCACTCTGGCGTAAATATTTTGAGAGTCATACGCGGATTCTCTCTCCCCTACTTTAATTGCAGCTTATGCGTAGTTTGCTTTTCCTTCTGTTTAGTTTTTTCGTTTGCTGTGCGCGAACGGCGCCGATTGATTCGCTCACGGCGCAGCAAACGGCGCAAGCTTTTTTCCGCAAGGCTTTATCTCTGAAAACGATGCAAAGACCGCTTTTGCGCCACCAAGCAAAAGCGACCTATCTTTTCTCTCTTGGCGACATTTTTTTGCTAACTGCGGCCGACGATGCTTTGCCCGAGGTCATCGGCTATGGGCGCTGCCGCGACGGACATTTGCCGCCGGCACTCAAGGACTTGATCCACGATTATGATCGAGCACTCCGCCTCCACGCGCTCCGCTCTGCAGCGCCGATGCGCCCTACTGCGCCTCCGCCTCATCGGACCGTTGCGCCCCTGCTGCAAACGATTCGCCACCAAGAAGCGCCTTTCAACGCGCTATGTCCTTATTATTTGCAAGATGACGGCACGCTTTCTTCGGAAAGATGCATTGTGGGCTGCGTGGCAACGGCTTTGGAGCAGATCGTGGCGCACTATAAGCGCCCCATTTCTTTGCTTGAACCGCTCCGAGGATGGTCTACGCCGCACTACACCGTAACTGACGTGGCGGCGGGCTCGCAAGTTGACACGCGACATATATTAGATGTCTACGATGATCAATCTTCGCCGGAGGCCTGTGCGGCTGTGGCCACGTTGAGCTATTGGTTGGGACTGGCCGTCCACATGAAATGGGGACTAAACGCAAGCAGCGCCAACTCGCAGCGGGCTGCCGAGCCGCTACGTCGCAGTTTCGGTTGGCAATACGTGCATTATGTCGATAGTTATCGCTATGCGCCGGACGCGTGGCTGCCTATGCTTTACCGCGAACTTGAAAGTGGGCGGCCGATCTACTATGCGGGGAGCACGATGCGCCTCAATGGTCACGCGTTTATCATAGATGGCGTAGACGAAGCCGGACGTTTCCACGTCTTGTGGGGATATGGCGGGCAGTATGATGGTTATTTTGACCTCAACGTCTTATGTGCCGCTGCGCCGGCCTACGATGTGCAACCTGATGACGAGGTTAACGGTTTCTTCTGCAACCAAGAGGCGCTCCTGCTCCACCCTGACGCGCAGCAGGTCGCAATGCCCGATTCGCTGGAGCGGACAGGGAGCGAGATTGTCGTCGACTCGATTCGCTGGGAGGCCACTCCGCGCGTCGGCACTTATACGCCGCTTCGCCTTTATGTACACAACGCCGCTCCGCACGCACTCACCACGCCCTTGGTCTTGTTTACGAATTTGCAAACTGATACAGCCGCCATTCAACAAGGCGATTTTATCGGCCTTACGGGGCTTTCGCTCGAAGCGGGGGCACAGCGCGAACTCCTTGTTCACGTGCGGGCTGACGCCGGAGGCCAGCGCTTGTTGCGCATCACGCAGGACGGCGTCAGTTGGCGCGATTTGGCGAGCGTGAATATTACGCCGGCCGTTGCGGCCAACTTAAATTTTGAGCTTTCAGCACCTACTTTTCTTTCAGATCACGCCGTGCGCTTCGTCCTATCGGCTACGGCCGGCACGGAGCGTGTAGGTGCGCTCATCACCTACGAACTTACGGCGCAGGGGGAGCGGGAAGGGACGCGCCACGGGCGCTATCTCTACGTAGCGGCAGGCGAAACGGCGCAAGATACAGTGCATTTTCAAGGCCTAAAAGCGGGCGAGCCTTACACGCTGTCTGTTCGCTATCCTTGGGCCGTTGTAAAACAAATCAATTTCACAATGCCTACGACAAGCCTCGGCCCAATTCACAAAGCGCAGGGCGCGCCGGCGAAATGGATTGATACGAATGGGCGCGCCGCCGACGCTCCACGACAGCGCGGCGTATACATTTATCGCGGGAAGAAAGTATTTCGGCCCTAAAACGTCCGACTAATCGGGCCGCATCGATGCAAATGCGCACGAGGCGGCCGCCAATCGTGATCAGACAATAAGGCGAGCGAATAAGGACGACCGGCGCAGCTTCAGCCGGCGTCAGCGTGCGCCTCACGAGAAGCAACCTTTACGTTGTCAGCCCCCGAGAATGTTTCGCCGCAATCGGCATTCGTCATCGTTTGGTGCCGGCAAACCATCGTTTGGTGCCAACAAACCATCGTATGCTGCCGGCAAACGATGGTTTGGCCCGAGCAAACGACGCCCCGCATTGGCCGGCCAATGACAAAATCCGTCTTCTGCCCCAAGAAGCCGACTTCGCGCCCCATCGAAACAAGACGAAGCAAACCCGTAGCGCACCGGAAGCGAAGCAAACCCCACAGGCGGCAAAGCCAAGTGGTTTGTAGTTGATAACTAAAAAGAAAATAACGATGCCCAAACAGATAGCCATCACCACGCGTTTGGTGACGCGAATTGACAACGAGGAGGAAATCATTGAACAAGCCGTAGACGGACTGCTCGATATAGGTCCTGAAAATCATATGTTGCGCTTTACGGAACAAGATCAGCAGACGCAAGTGCACCTACTCGTATCTGAGGAGCGCGCACAGCTTCGCAGAAACGGAAGCTTCAGTTCGGCAATGCGTTTTACCCAAGGCGGGCGCTTCGAATCTACGTATCAGACGCCCCACGGTCCACTCCGGATGCACGTAGCTACAAATCTGTATCAAACAAAGTGCGATGCCGAGGGCGGAACGTTGGAAACAGTGTATGAACTTTACCTCTCCGGGCGCTTTATTTCCCAAAACAAACTGCTTATTACTTGGAAAGTATACAAATAAATTAAAAAATCTGAGAATCAAATCTTGACCTTTGCATAGATTTTTTTATATTTGCTGCTCAAATATGAGTACCTATTTTTACATCGACGCGCAACAGCGGCAATGCGGCCCGATACCGCCGACGCAGTTTGCAGCTTACGGCATCACTCCTACTACTTACGTTTGGACGGCCGGTATGGCGCAGTGGCAACTAGCAGGCACGATTATTGAGTTGCAGCCTTATTTCTCCAAAAGCCAACTCTTCAACGCGGTAGGCATACGCCCGTCGCGCCCCGATAACAACTTAGTATGGGCAATCTTAAGCACGATACTCTTCTGCCTACCTTTGGGCCTTGTAGGTGTATACTACTCAATGAAAGTTGACCCCCTTTATTTGCAAGGCAAGTATGAGGAGGCTCAGGCAATGGCAAAGAAAGCCATGAATTGGAGCATCGCCGGTTGCATCACGGGGATCGCCCTCGCAGTCATATACGCAATTCTCTCTATCTTTTTGATGCCTGTATTACTTGCATACCTTCAGTACGCACTTACAGCGCAATGAGCAGCAAAGCGAGATAATCGGAGTAAAAAATTAAGAACACGACAACAATTAATCAATTAATCATTTCATACAATGAAACAGTATTACTATGTAGATGGGAACAACCAACAGCAAGGCCCCATCGACGCAGCTCAACTTCCTTCTTTCGGCGTTACAGCTAAGACACTCGTATGGTGCGAAGGAATGGCCAACTGGCAAGTTGCGGGAGAAATCCCCGAGTTAGCGTCTCTCTTCGCTGCGAAGCAACCGGAAATTCCGGTACAACCGCAGATGCAGCCGGGAACTCCGGCACAGCCGCAAATGCAACAGCAAGTACAACCACAACCGATGAACATTAATAACTTTCAACAAACACAACAACCAATGAACACACAACCTCCTTTCCAACAACCCAACAATCAGCAAATGCCTCCCCAACCGGACAACTACTTAGTCTGGGCTATCCTGGTTACAGTTCTTTGCTGTCTGCCTTTTGGTGTGGCTTCTATCATTTATTCCGTAAAGGTTGGTTCGCTTTATGCACAAGGTGACTACAACGGCGCTGTAGATGCTTCTCAGAAAGCAAAGAAATTTGCGATGATTGGCGGTATCGGTGGCCTCGTCTTTATTATTATCTACGTTATCTTTATGGTTATCGCCGGCGCTGGCGCTGCTATGAGCGGTATGCAATAAACTTCGACCATTCATTTTAGGTTACAAAAATCGGGCGAAAAGACTTTAGTGCTTTCTGCCCGATTTTTGTATGCGCAAACTTGGAGGCGCGCAGCGCCGGTCGCGCTATGATTTTTCGGCCTTGCGGCGAGAGAGAAGTAGTTCCCAACTCGCGCGGCGCAATTCGTCGACCCCGACGCACACAAGATAGACTACGCACAACCATAACAGAAGTGCTACCGCGCCCAGCGCGGGCGGAGCGCCCATAAACGCCTTTTGGCAAATCGAAGCATAGAACGGGCGCGCGCCGGGATGCTGATGGATCAAATAAACTGCGAAGCTACCCGCCGCAATCCGATTCACGAGGGTGCTGCTCAAAGTTTGCCGCGTGAAATACAATAATAGTGCGAGCGCTTGCAGCACTACGAGAGGCGAACTGTACAATATAATTTGCTGGAATACCTTACTGCCAAATCCAAAGAGCGCTATCGAGCCGACTAACGTGTGAAGCAACGCAACGCCAAAAAAGATCAGCAAGAAAAAACTACTCCGCAAACGCGCCAAACGCTGAAGTTGGAAGCGCCGGACGTATTGTGCGAGCAGATACAAGCAAGCGAAGGAGAGCAAAGAGTAACCATAGTTAAAATCAGCAAAGATTTTAAGCACGAAAGCCCCTATCGCCTGCGCTAAGAAAAGACTGATGAGCACTCGCCGTTGCGTTGGCTCGTCGGTGGTTTCAACATAAGCATTCAAAACCGGACTTAGAAGAAACAGCAACAAATAAGAAGGCACAAACCATCCCGTTTGCCGCAACGTAAAGGCCTCAAAGAGCATAGAAAACGACAGTTTTTCAGCCCCAACCGCCCACAAAACGGCATCAACAACAAGACAGCAGAAAACGCATTGGTACAAAAATTTCCCCAAGCCCCGCATCGTAGGGCGAATGCCAAACCAGCCGGAAATCAGCACAAAGACGTTAACCGCCACGACGGAGATCATTTCAACAAAAGAAAAGCCCAGATGCACCACGAGCGGCTGACTCATGAGAAAACCGCCGCGCGGCCATTGAAAACTTTGAACGGCGTGCAGCAAGAGCACCATAAACATCGCCAACAAGCGGAGAAGTTCTACGTTAGACTGTCGGGTTTTCTTCATTATCTTTCTTGCGTTCTTTTAAGTCTTATTTTTGCATTTCGTAGTCCCAATATGCGCCTCAACGGTTGCCTAAATCGTCATACAGCTTCTGCAGAAAGGCCTTTCCGTAAGGCAGATTATAACCGCGGCGCCGGCCTTGATCGGCCACGACTTGATTATTGTCGCAATTGTACATCACAGAATCTTCCGCATCCACAAATCCGAAGGCATTGGGAAAGGAAAAATAGCCGAAGTGTCGCACTTGGTCGTTCAGCATATCCTTGCTGAAGCGGTAAGATTGATAAGAGAGCCGCATCTGTGAGAGTAGCGTCGCCGCGATGTCGATTTGCGATCCGTAGGCCTCGCAGCGGGCCGATGACTTCACAGCGCCGCCCACCCAAATCATAGGAATGTGATAGCGAGAGAAGTCAAAATAATCTATATCTTTAGGATAAGCGCCCAAATGATCGGGCACGAGCACAACAAGCGTGTTCTTCCACGCCGGCAGGCGCTTCAGTTGGTCAATAAATCTACCTAAGCAGTCGTCCGTGTAGGCAAAAGCATTCAGCCGTTCGTCTTTCAATTTATGATAAGGCACATCGTAAGGCTCATGACTGCTACTCGTTTGCACGACATATAGGAATGGCGTTTTTCGCTGCGTTTGCAGCGCGCGCAGCGTTGCATCGAAAACGTATTGGTCGGGCACGCCCCATTTGCTGAGTTTATATTTAAGCGGGAAATCTTGATCACTGGTGATGCGGTCAAAACCGCCGGTCACCAAGAACGAGCGCATACCCGTGAAGTCTGCATCGCCGCCGTAAAAGTAAGCCAAATCGTAGCCCTCGTTGCGAAGTTGGCGCGTCCACATCGGGAGCGAATCAACCTTTTTCGGATATTTCATGATGCTGGTCGTAGGCTGCGCCGGATAAGCCCCAAGAATGGCTGCCAAGCCACGGTCCGTGCGAAAACTGTTCGCATAAAAATTGGTAAAGAGTACGCCTTCGTCGGCCAAACGATCCATATTGACCGCCACGTTCGGGAGTCCGCCGAGGCGAGACATAATCTTACCACTAAAACTCTCCAATACGACAACGATAACATTGGGTCGCTCCGTCGTGAGCAAGCGTTCTACGTGCGCTTCTCTCCCCACGGTGGGCTTATCTTGCAAATCCGCAAACAGACGATCGGCTTCGGCAGGCTCCATAAAGCGATACATGCCGGCAATCTTCATTTCGCCGACGACGGAACTCAGCAAACTGAACACGGGGTTAATGGCCGCGTGGTTGAGTTGTTGGTTCTGACTGAAATAGACACGGCCCAAATTCATTGTCGACGTAGTGACGCTGCCGCGAATCGGCAAAAAGAGGGCCGCCGTACACAATAATAATATAGCAAAAGCCCGTTTGCGCTTCTCAGAACTGACGGGGCGCAGGCGTTCGTCCAAATAGCGATGGAGCAACCACCACAAACCGACGCCGAAGGCGCAGCAGGCGAGCAGGGCAACAACAGCGTAGCCCACACTGACGCTGGCGAAGGCGTCTTTCGGCGAACTGGTGAAATAGAAGATCGGCGTCGTGTCGAGGCGAAACTTCCAGAAGCCGTAGAGCACCAAGTCTACGATGTAGATCATTGACAACAAAACGGCCATCACCACCGTCCAGCCGCGCCGCACGCGATCTGCCCACAGCCGCGCGCGCTCCCAGACGGAGAGCGTCAGCAAGAGCGCCGGAAGAGCCGTAAAATAGCCCGCCACAGACGCATCCATCGGCAGGCCGTGCCAAACTACGCGGAAATAGTCGGTCAAGCCCACACCGGCATACAGATCGCGATGATACAGCATAAACGCGGGCTTCATCAAGACAAAGAACAAGATGAGGAGGCCAAACGTTTTCAAGAGTAAAATCAACCTTTGCTTCACACTACATCAGATTTTTCTGCGAAAGTAATCAAAATTCAGTGAGCAGAAGCTCCCCATTGGGCTATTTCTTCTCACGAGCGTAAGCCTTTTTCATCGTGAGATGAAACCTTTTTTATCACGAGCGCAAACCTTTTTTCTCGTGATAAAAAACTTCGCCGGCAAGCCGGCGTCAGTCAGAAGCGGCCTTGCGTGCCTTAAAAAGTCAATCCCTCGCTCGAAAAAAAGCGGCGGAAGCCTTCGCAAGCAGAAAGGAGGAAGCTATCGGAAGAAGCGAGAAATTGCACAAAAGGAATGCAATCCTTTGGTTAAGCACCCGCCAAGTATTACCTTTGCTCTCAGTATGGAAAAACGCCGTATTGCAAAGCGCATTATGCGCATTTTCGCTTGGATAGTCTTGACGCCCATTGCGTTATTTCTACTCTTGGCCATCCTGATCTACATTCCGCCCGTCCAGCAATTTGCCGTAGACAGAGCGGCGCAATACCTTACGAAAAAAACGGGCGTGCGGTTTAACGTAGAATCCGTGCGTCTGGCCTTTCCTTTAGACTTAGCCATTCACAACGTGACGGCCGTAGCGCACAACGACACCCTACTGGCCGCGGGTTCGCTACGCCTCAACGTGGCGCTGCTTCCGCTCTTCGACGGGCGGGCCGAAGTGGACGGCATAGAGCTATATCGTGCGCAAGTAGATACGAGAAACTATATCGGCGGTGCGCACGTCGCAGGCCGAATCGGGGCATTGCAGGCTTCGGCCAAGGAGATCGACTGGGTGAAGCGGAAAGTCGTCGTAGACTATGCCGACTTACGCAAGTCTGATGTCGTCGTTTGCCTCTCAGATACGGCGATGGACGATACGACGAAAGTCAAGGCGCAATGGGAAGTGAGCGTGGGTCGCGCCACGCTGCGACAGACGAAAGCGAAAGTGGCACTAATGGCCGCCCTACCCCAAGCTCGAAAGGGTAAAGGCAGTTTGCTTGAGCGCCTACCGGCCACTTATCAGCCCAAACAAATGTGGTTGGCGGCGGATATTGCACAGGCAGCCTTAAAAGGCGGTACATTCAACATGAAAACCGGCCGTTATGCCGTTCGCTCCTTTGGCGTAGAAAAAAGTAAATTGGCCTATCTGAACCAAGCGCCGGACGGCGTGTGGACGCGCAACGCGCAATATCGCCCCATACCCGCAGCGAAGGAGCGCTCACTGCGCGATTCGATACGCGGCGCCTACACGTATCAAGACAATATCAAAGGTTTGCAAGCGTGGCAGCCCTTTGCGGCTTTCCCAAGGGGGGGCGGCGCAAGCGATCCGGCGACTTGGCTGCACAAAGGCAAGCCATTGAACCCGAACGATATAGCCTTGCAGGACGTATTCCTGCAAATCGACACGCTGACTTATGCCGAAAACGTATTGAACGCCAACGTAGCCCACGCGGCCTTTGTCGAGAAGTGCGGTTTGCAGGTGAAGCGCATCAGCGGGCCGATCTATATGGATCAGCAGCGCCTCATTTTGCCCAACATGGCCCTGCATACGGCGCATTCTAAAGTATCTATTGGTCTGCGTTTCCCATTGTCGACCTTCGATCCCGATAGTCGGACGAAGATGACGCTGCACTGCGATGCCCAACTGGGGTGGCAGGACGTAAAAAACTTGGGGCGAAACTACGTGCCGCGCGACTTGCTGCGCGTCTATCCAAAAACGATGCTTCGCATAAAGGGCGATTTTAGTGGGAATCTGCGGCGTTTTACTTTCGGAAATACGACATTGGAACTGCCGGGCTTGATCCGCTTGCAAGCGAACGGCACTTTGCTGAACGTGGCATCAGCGCAACGCAGCGGGGCAATTAACATCCGCTCGCTGACAACGGGCGCCGGACTGCCGCGCTTGTATCGACAGCTCGCACCTTCGGCTGCCGGCAGCGTAAAATTGCCCAACAGGATGCAGGCTTCGGGACGCGTCAACTTCAAGGGGGATAATTATGGGTTTGATCTGCGACTGGCGGTAGGGCAAGGACGACTGGCGGCAAAAGGCAAGATAGATTTGCGTGCACAAAGTTATACGGCCGATCTGCAAGCTCAACGCTTCCCGCTGAAAGTCTTCCTGCCGACGATGGGATTAAATGATTTCTCGGGTCATATTGCAGCCAAAGGACACGGATATGACTTGATCTCGGGCAAGGCTCAACTGAAAGCAGACGTAAGCATCAACCGGTTCGCCTATGGCGACTACGACTTGAGCGGACTCCGCTTCCAAACTTTGCTAAAAGGACACAAGGCGCTCTTTGAAGCAGCCATAAACAACGAGATTGTTAAAGGTGATGTGAAGGCAGAGCTTATGTTGGAACGCTTAATCAGTATTAAGGCGGATGCAAACATAGAGCAGGCGGATCTGCGCCGCTTGAACGTGACGAAAGATACGCTCTCGGCGGGCGGACAACTGCACTTATACGCATCAACTGACCGCCAATTTAAGCGGATTACGGCCAATGGCATTGCGGATCACCTCTTTGCCGTCTCTCCTTCGCGCGGTTTCTCAACGGATGATATACACTTCAACTTCAAAACGGGTAGTGACTCGACGATGGTCGGGATCAACAGTGGCGATCTACGGTTGCTGCTGGCTACGAAAGGCGACATCAATCGCCTCGCACCGCGCCTGACTCGACTGGGCACGCTTCTGACGAAGCAGATAGCCAACCAAAAATTGAATCAAGAGGCCCTTAAACGTGAATTGCCCGTAATGGATCTGCACTTAGAAGCAGGGCAAAGTAACCCGATTGGGAACTTCCTGCATTTTAATGGCTATACATATAATAAAATATACGTCGATCTGCACGCGAATCCGACGGCGGGTGTCTACGGAACGGCATCTGTAGGGCGCTTAAGCAACGGCGGACTGCTCTTAGATACGATTTACGCAAACCTTAGTCAGGACACGACGGGCGTACGTATGGAGGCGTTTGTGAAAAACTATACGAAGCGTAATCCGAATAAGTTTGAAATACGTGCGCAGGGCTACTTGCTCTCGTCGGGGGCGGGATTGATGGCGCAATTCTACGACAACGATGGCGAAAAGGGCATTGATCTGGGACTAAAAGCCGACTTGGTCGAAAACGGACTGAAGATTATGATCTCGCCGGAACATCCGGTGCTGGCTTATCGCAACTTTACGGTCAATAAAGACAACTATATTTTCTTCGGAAATCAGAAGGAAATTCGCGCTAACGTGGACTTGCTGGCGGACGATGGAACGGGCGTGAAGCTATATAGTGCTCCGGGCGATTCGATTAACGACATTGCACTCTCGATTAACAACTTAAACCTCGGAGAACTGTCGACGGTCTTGCCGTATCTGCCAACTATGGGCGGAAAACTCTCGGGTGATATTCATATTTTGGATAATCATAAGACGTATAGTGCGATGGCCTCGCTCCAAACGAGCAATTTCACATACGCCGGTACGCCTCTCGGGTCGCTGGGGGCGGAGTTGATGTATCTGCCAAAGGAGAAAGGAGAGCATTATGTGGAGGCTTACGTCTCTACCAACGATGCTGAAATGTTGTCGGCCAAAGGTACGTATACGGAACGGGGAGGCGGCAGCTTTGACGGTACGGCAACGTTGGAAGAATTTCCGCTGCTCTTCTTCAATTCTTTCCTCGACGGGACGGAAATTGCACTGCGCGGAAAGGCCAATGGGTCTGTGGAAATTAAAGGCCCGCTGTCGCGGCCTGCAATTAACGGCAGTTTGACGCCCGATTCGGCACATATTGCGTCGGAAGTGTATGGGTTTGATTTCAAACCGGAACAACGGCCGATCCAAATTGTGAACTCCAAGATTACGTTTGCGGATTACCAACTCCTATCGACGGGCGAAGCGCCGCTTGTCTTGAATGGCAACGTGGATATGACCAACCTCTCGAAGGTATATCTGGACTTGGGACTCAAGACGGAGAACTTCGAACTCATAAATACGCGCCGCAAAACTAAGTCTTTGCTCTTCGGAAAGGTCTTCTCTGACATCAATTGCACCATCAAAGGACCGGTCGACGGCTTATCTGTGCGCGGCGATCTACATATTTTAGACAAAACGGATCTTACATACATTCTGCGCGATTCTCCGTTGACGGCAAGCAATAGTTTAGACGGACTCGTGGAGTTTGTAGACTTTAGCGATACAACTAAAGCTGAAGTAGCCATCACACCAGATTATGGCGTCAATATGGTGCTCGGCATAAACATAGCTGAAGATGCCAACTTCCATTGTCTGCTTTCGGAAGACGGGCAAAGCTATGCCGACCTCCAAGGTGGAGGATCGCTCACTTTCCGCTACACTCCGTCGGGCGAAATGCGCTTAGTGGGTAAGTTGACGGCAAAAGATGGGAAAATCAAATACGAATTGCCCGTCATTCCGTTGCGCACATTCGATCTAAAAGAGGGAAGTACGATCACATTCACGGGAGATCCAACAAATCCCACCTTAGATATAATAGCCACAGAGCGGATGAAGACGTTCATTAGTTCGGATGAGCATCGCCGCGCCGTAGTCTTCGACGTCGGACTCAAGCTTACGAAGCCCCTTGATCAAATGGGCTTGGAATTTACGATTGAAGCGCCTGAAGATTTGGCTGTTCAAAACACGCTGGCATCAATGAATAAGGAGCAAAGAAGCAAGGCCGCGGTGGCGATGATGGCAACCGGTATGTTCATAGCCGACAACGCCTCCGCCGGCTCAGGCTTCAAAGCCAACAATGCATTGAATGCTTTCTTGCAGAATGAGATTCAGAACATCGCCGGCAAGGCTTTGAAGACCGTAGACATTAGTTTGGGCGTAGAAACCGGCACTTCCACGGTCGGAACTGTCACAACCGACTACTCTTTCCAGTTCGCGAAGCGCTTTTGGAACGATCGCATCAGCGTTATCATTGGCGGCCGCGTCAGCGCGGGAAAAGAAGCCGACAACAGCGCTGAAAGTATCATCAACAATGTCAGCATAGAATACAAAATCAACCCGGGTGCCACCCGCTATGCCCGCATTTTCTACGAGCGCGGCACAACAGATCCGCTCGAAGGCTTACTCACGAAAACCGGCATCGGTTACGCTGTGCGCAAGAAGACGGATCGCTTCGGCGACTTGTTCATCTTTTGGAGGAAAAAGTCCAAGGATCAACAGCCGACATCGAAGAAGAAGCAATAACTGACAAAGTTTATAACGACTTATGGCTTTTAAGCACCTATTATTTCCCATCCTGCTCCTCCTTTTGGCCTATTCCTGCTCCACGACGAGCCAACTGCCCGAAGGCGAACAGCTCTATACCGGCATCAAGGAAATCACTTACACGCAAGAGCCCTCAAAACCGTCCAAGGTAAGGCGAGATTCCGTCGGCGTCATCACGACGATCTCCGACGCCGTCAATGCTATCGACGACGCATTCTCCGGCAAGGGCGGTTTAGGCGCACTTTCAAACCTTAAGCAATCAGATTCAGCACAAGCAGAAGCTGCTCGCGCAGCCGCCAAAGCCGCATCGCACAAACAAGAAGTCACGAAAGCCGCCTTAGAGACGGCCAAGGAAGAGGTTGAAGCCGTGTTGGCTTATCCGCCCAACAATGCCCTATTTGGTTCCTCTTATCATAGCTCGCCTTTGCAACTGGGTTTATGGGCCTACAACGCCTTTGTGAAGTCGGAGACCAAACTGGGTAAATGGATGTTTAAGAGTTTCGCCACGACGCCCGTACTTATCACGAGCGTTAGTCCGGATATGCGCGCCAAAGTGGCGCAAAACACGCTGCGCAATTATGGTTTTTTCAGCGGCAAGGTCAATTATGAAATCCGTCCGGAGAAGAATCCAAAGAAAGCAAAAGTAGCTTACGCCGTACAAGTTGGCCCTTTGTCGCTGCTCGACTCCATTACTTATCTTTCTTTTCCGCCCGCACAGGACAGTTTGCTGCAAGCGACGCATAACAAGCGCCTACTCCGCAGCGGAGATGCTTTTTCCGCTGTTCGACTGACTAACGAACAAGCGCGCATCAGCAAACTCTTTCGCAATGCGGGCTATTACTATTGGCAGGACAACTACACGACCTTTCAGGCCGACACACTGGCGCGCCGCCAACTCGTACAACTACACGTGCAGCCCTCGCCGGCGATTAACAAGAAAGCACTTCAGCCATGGAAAATTGGCGAAACGCACATCACCGTGAGGCGTTACGATTCGGAAATACTTGAAAAGACGAAGTCGAAGCGCTTTTTCACGTTCAATTATTCAGGAAAACGCGTCCCCTTGCGCTCATCTATGTGGCGACAGGCCGTAACGCACAAACACGGCGAACTGTATCGCTACGACGACCAGCGAAATACGCTTGAGAAACTCAATAACATCGGCGTGTTCCGCTTGTTGGACGTAGAATATATCCCACAAGACACGACCGATCTTTGCGATTCGCTCGACCTTTATGTAACAGCTGTGCTCGATAAACCTTATGATTCAAACTTCGAAATGAATGCTACGCTCAAGAGCAACCAGCAGATAGGGCCGGGAATGAGTTATGAACTGAGCAAGAACAATGCTTTTCGCGGCGGTGAACGCATTTCATTCAAAATATTTGGCTCTTACGAATGGCAACTTCGCACGGGGACGGAACGAAACAGCTCTCTTCTCGATTCTTATGAGCTCGGCTCGCAATTGGCCTTCCATTTTCCGCGCATCTTCTTCCCCATTATCTCCAAGAAGCGCTTGCGTTTCCCTGCCGAAACGACCTTTGCGTTCAATACGGATTGGAAAAAGCGCACCAGTTTCTTCACTTTGATCAACGCAGGCATCAGTGCAAAATATGCTTGGCACAAAAAGCAGAACGCCCTGCACGAACTCGCCCCGCTAAGCATTGATTTCAACAAAGTATTGTCCTCCTCTCACACCTACGATTCGATTCTCGCGGCCAATCCGGCTTTAGCCGTTTCTATGCGCAACCAGTTTGTGCCGGCTATGTCTTATCTCTTCACTTATAGTTCGGCGGCTCACCACCGCAATCCCGTAATGGTGCAAGTCTTGGCCAAGCAAGCCGGCAACCTCACGTCGGCTCTCTACGCCTTAGCGCGCAAACCGTTTAACCAACGCGACAAGAAGATGTTCGGCTCTCCCTTTGCGCAATTTCTAAAAGCCACGGCAGAGCTGCATTATACGTATAAAATCAACAGTTCGCTCAAATTGGCCACGCGCCTCTACGGCGGCATCCTCTACGCTTACGGCAACAGCACGCGTGCACCTTATTCCGAACAGTTTTATGCCGGTGGCGCCAACAGCGTCCGCGGTTTTGCGGTCCGCAGCATCGGGCCGGGCACATACAAGGCCAACAATTCAAAATATGCTTACATAGAACAGACGGGCGACGTCAAACTGGAAGCCAACGCCGAACTGCGGGCGCACCTCTTCGGAAGTCTTTACGGCGCGCTCTTCTTAGATGCCGGCAACGTGTGGCTGCTCCACAAAGACCCGCAGCGGCCGGGCGGCGAATTCAACTTGCGCAACTTCAAGCAGATCGCCGTAGGCACGGGCTTGGGCTTGCGTTACGACTTAAGCTACTTGGTGCTCCGTTTCGACCTCGGCGTCGGACTCCACGCGCCCTATGCTACGAGCAAGTCGGGCTTTTATAACATCGACAAATTCCGTAACAGTCTCGTCTTCCACTTTGCCATCGGTTATCCTTTCTAATCCTGATAACCTGACACCCCCCTTTTCAAAAAACGAACACGCATCCACCGAGCCTTTTCAGCGCTGCGGAGGATGCGTTGCGTGGCTTCTGCTTTCGTTTGCTCCCGGCAAACAATCGTTTGGTGCCGCCAAACCATAGTTTGATGCCGGCAAACCATAGTTTGCTCCCACCAAACAATCGCAAGGTCAAACCTCGACAAGCAGAAAGCCCCTCGCCGCCTGCCGGAAATCAAGCGCGCCCCACCCCATCCCCGCGCTCCGAATGCAAAATCCCAACCCTCTCACTCAACCACCACCGGTAAGCCTTACAAATCTGCGGTTTGAGGGAAAAAGATTAGGAAGAACTTAGCCGCTCACGTGCTTTTTTTCCTTAAATTCGCAGCGTCTATCGTCTATAGCGAAACAGAAAGACTCTCCGACGGCCTCTCCGCGATGCCGCAGAGCCTCTTGACAAGCACTTTTTTTATTAACTTTCAATACAACCCAAGACTATGAAAAAGTTACTCTTTTCTCTCCTCGCTTTCTTGGCACTAACAGCCCAAGCAGATGGAGGGATGTGGTTTCTCAAACTGATGGAGCAGCAGCATTTAGCCGACTCACTGAAAAAAGCCGGACTAAAGATGCCGCTGGATCAATTGTACAACGAAAACGGCCCTTCGCTGCGAGATGCAATCGGCCAGTTTGGGCGCGGCTGCACGGGCGAAGTGATCTCACCCGACGGACTTGTGCTTACCAATAACCATTGCGGCTACTCCTATGTGCACGGTATCAGCACGACGCAACGCAATTATCTGCGCGATGGCTATTATGCGAAAAGCCGCGCCGAAGAATTGCCGGTCAAAGACTTGACCTTTACGTTCATCATCGCGATCGAGGACGTCACGGAAGCCGTCGAAGCAGCGGCCAAAGCTGCCGGAATCGATACCTACACGATGCAGAGTCAAGGCTTCTTGAAGCCCTTTGGCGAGAAGCTGTTCAAGGCCTCTAAATATAGCACAATGCCCGGCGCCCGCGGCAGTGTCGTAGCTTTCTTTAGCGCCAACCGCTTTTATTTCTTTGTCGAGCAGACGTATAAAGACGTCCGTCTCGTAGTCAATCCGCCATTGAATATCGCGCAGTTTGGCGGCAATCAAGACAACTGGGTCTATCCGCGCCACAACCCCGACTTTGCCATCTTCCGCATCTACGCTGATAAAAAAGGACAGCCGGCTGCTTACAGCGCAAAGAACGTTCCGCTGAAGCGCGAGACATATTTGCCCATCTCACTCAAAGGTATTAACGAGGGCGACTACACCATGATTATGGGATTCCCGGGCCGCACGCAGCGCTTCTTGACCAGCGACGCGTTATCCCACCTTATGAACGACACATATCGCCCCATCGTAGAAGCGGGCCGCGCCGAACTGGCGTTCAATGCATCTGAAATGGCGCGCAGCGAAGCTGAAAAGCTCGCTTTGCAAGACGAAGATATGAGCTTGAACAACCTCGTCAAAAACTATGGCGGCGCTATCGAATCTGTACGCAAAGATAAGCTCATAGAAACGCTACGTAAGGAAGAAAAAGCTTTTCAGGCTTTCGCAGAAAAGAGTGGCAATCCGGCTTATAAAACGGTCGTGAGCGACATTGCCAAACTGATGAAAGAATATGGCGACACGGTGCACGACGCAACCTTGATTACGCGCACCATTATCACCGGGGGCATCTTCGTTCACCCGCTCGACGCAGCCAATTTCCTACGCTTAATGCGCTCCGGAAAGCCCGAAGATAAAGCAGATGCAGCTGAACGCTTACGCGCCGCACTCTACATCACGCCGGGCAAGTCTGACTTCTCTCAAGATCAGCGCCGCTACGCAGCCTTGGCCCCCGTTTGGGAGAAAAACTGCCGCTTGCAAAGTTCAAAGGCGCTAAAAGTGCCCACGGCTGAAGAGATCTATCAAAAATCCATTTTCCGTTCGCACGCAGCTTTAGACGAATTCCTCCAACATCCCGACACGACGGTCTTCTTGAATGATCCTATTTATCGCATTATGCTGAAGACTTACGTTCCCTTGGCGCGTGCTGCCGGCAATGCCAACCGCCGCCTGCTCGATTTGCAACGCACTTACGTGAAAGGCTTGTTGGAAATGAGCAATTTCTCAAAAGCACCTGATGCCAACTCAACGCAGCGCCTCACGTATGGACACATCGCCAATATGAAACCGCGCAATGCAGTCAGCTACGATTGGTGTACGACGCTCGAAGGTATGTTTGAGAAAGAAAATCCGAACGATAGCGATTACGTAGTCAACGAACGTATGCGCGAACTCTATGAGGCGAAAGATTTTGGCCAATATGCGCGCCCGGATGGCAAGCTTCAGACGTGTTTCATCTCAAACAACGACATTACGGGCGGCAACTCCGGCTCGGCAGTCTTGAACGATCGCGGCGAAATCATAGGTTTGGCCTTCGACGGCAACATAGAAAGTCTGATGAGCGACTTCCGTTATGATCCGAAATTGCAACGCTGTATCTCTGCCGACATTCGTTATGTGCTCTGGGTCGCAGATAAAGTCGGCGGTTCAAGCTATATTTTGAAAGAATTGAAACTGATCAAATAAGCGCCCAACGCGCTTGAGCGAAATACACATTATTATATATAGCATTATAGCTGTCGGCAAAATATTTGCCGACAGCTATAATTTTAATCCTACGGGCATACCTCTAAAACCGATGTTCGTCTCGAAAGCACCATATACAGTGGAGAGATAACAGCCCTTAACGGAGACCAGCAGCGCACCAATCGCTCCGAATCCACCCGCTCTCGACTGATTTCTTGCATAAAATAAAAGGTAGCAAACATCTTAAGTTGTTGATGTCTACTACCTCTATTGCTTTGTCGGGGTGACTGGATTCGAACCAGCGACCACACGCCCCCCAGACGCGTACTCTAACCGGGCTGAGCTACACCCCGCAAACGCCTAAGCGTTGTAAGCGAGTGCAAAAGTAGAGAAACTTTTGATTCAAACCAAATAAAAGGCTAAAAAATCACGCTTATGCACGAAGATCTTATTGTATTTTGGCCGGCGGAAGCAATCCAATCTCGCCACTACCCAAACAGCGATGCGCCTGTTCGTCATATAATACGGCAAATTGGCCCGGTGCGATACCCTGAATCAATTCGTCCGAATGCAACTCATACTTCCCGCCGCGCACAAGCAGTTGGCCCGGTGTAAACTCCGGTGTATGGCGCACCTTAAACGTAACCTTATAGTCGCCATCCGCCTCATAGGGGTTGTAAGTAATGAAGTGCGGCATTTCTATGCGGAAGGCCTTGCCGTAAGCCGCCTTCGTCTCGAAGCCGCGACTCACATATATAATATTGCGTTTGACATCCTTGCGCACAACGTACCACGGCCCGCCGCCAAAACCTAAACCTTTGCGCTGCCCGATGGTGTAAAACCAATAGCCTTTATGCTTGCCGATAATATTGCCCGTCTCTTGTTCCACAACCAGCCCTTCCTTTTCGCCCAAATACTTGCGGGCCAATTCCGAAAAGCTGATTTTGCCTAAAAAACATATACCTTGGCTGTCTTTGCGTTTGGCCGGCGCAAGATGAGCCGCCTGCGCAATCTGCCGAACCTCATCTTTGACCAATCTACCTACGGGAAAAATGAGCTTACGCACGCTAAAGCCGTCCAACTGTGCGAGAAAATCCGTCTGATCCTTGACCGGATCGGGCGCCGTGGTGAGCCAAACTCTCCCCGCCTCGTCTGTTTCCGTCTGCGCATAGTGTCCCGTGGCGATACGATCGTAGTTGTGGCCCTCGCGCTCCTCAAAGCAGCCGAATTTTATGTACTTATTGCACATCACATCGGAGTTTGGCGTCAATCCCTTGCGCAATCGGTCGATGATGTACCCAACTACTTCGTCCCAATACTCCTTTTGCAGATCGATAAGTTGGAGCTTGCAGCCGTAGCGTCGGGCCACGGCCGTCGCCATCTCCCAATCCTCCTCCGCTTTGCAGTCCCATTCGCCCTGCGGTCCGTTGCCGATCTTAATATAAAAGAGATCGGGCGTAATACCTTGCTCTTTCAGCAGGTGAACTGCAACGGCGCTGTCCACGCCACCAGAAATAAGTGCTGCTGTCTTCATACTTCCCATTTGCGGGCGAAGTTACAATTTTCAGAGAAACCGCCCTAAAAATAGGGGCGTTTTAGGTATTTTCTCTTATCTTTGCCCTCCGGCGTTATTGCCCTTATGGTGAAAACGAATCTCCGGAGCGCCGGCTGAAAACATACGACAATGAATAAAAAAGAGACGTTCGACAGCATCTTACGCCAAATTCCGGCCTTCAAACGTGTGCCTCAAAGCGAGCGCAAACACGTTATCCGCCGCGCTTTGCGCCATCCGCTTTTCTGGGGGTCTTTCTTGGGCTTAATTTTGTTTTGGCTCGGCGCCTTTAGCAGCGTCTTAGCGGCCACAGGACTCAACTATTCGTTCAGCTTGGCGCCTAAATACAATTTTTTAGACATACTTTTCAAGCTCTTACTCTTCGTCGTAATACCGCTGATTTGGATTTCGTTCATCAGTCTACGCATTCGCAATTCGCTCATCAAGCGCATCATTGATCGAGAATACCCTTCGGAACGTTCAGAGTCAAACGAAGAAGAAAAGCCTTCGACTACTGCGTGAGCGATCGTTCTTTTTCTTAGCCATTTATGCCAGTTTAGATATGACAGAACCGAAAGATTTGAAACTATATTACAACATCTCGGAAGTAGCCAAGATGTTTGATGTGAAAGAGACGCTCCTGCGCTATTGGGAGACGGTCTTCCCGCAGATTTCGCCAAAGAAAAGCGGCCGAAATATCCGGCAATATACAAAGGAAGACATAGAAAAAATACGCATTGTCCACAATTTGGTTAAGGTGCGTGGACTTCGCCTCGCCGCAGCTGCACAATTGTTGCAAAAAAATAAGGAAGGCGTCGTGCAAACGGCTGATGTTCTTGACGAACTACGCGCCATTCGCAAAGATTTAGTGCGCCTTAAAGCCGACATAAGCGGACTGGAATGAAAGTAAAAACAGCTTTTGTATGTGAAAATTGCGGTCAGGAATCTGCCAAGTGGATTGGTCGTTGTCCGGCCTGCGGACAATGGAACACATTCAAGGAAATCCGACTCGCGCCCTCCGCTTCGCAGCAGTCGGCGAGCGTTGCTGAGCGCACGTTAAGCCAAGATAGGCGCAACAAGCGTGGCCCCGTGTCGCTTTCAGACGTACAGGCCGACGCGGTGTCGCGTTATGATCTCCACGACCTCGAACTCAACCGCGTTTTGGGTGGAGGTTTAGTGCCTGGTTCTTTGATCCTGCTCGGCGGTGAGCCGGGTATCGGAAAGTCCACCTTGCTCCTTCAGACGCTGCTTCGCCTTACCGACCGCAAGGTTCTTTATATCAGTGGTGAAGAAAGCGAACAACAGATCAAACTCCGCGCCGATCGTTTAGCGCCCTCAGCTTCCGGCAACGATTGTCTGCTCCTGTGCGAAACCAATCTGGAGCGCATCTTCGAACAGTTGCGCGACGTTTCGCCGGATCTTATAATCATCGACTCCATTCAAACGATGGCCACGGAAACCATCGATTCCGCCCCCGGCAGTTTATCGCAAATCAGAACCTGCGCCGCAGAATTTTTGAAGTATGCCAAGTCGAGCGCCACGCCCGTCCTGCTTGTCGGCCACATTACTAAAGATGGCGCAATCGCAGGGCCGAAAGTTTTGGAACATATTGTTGATACCGTGCTCCAATTCGAAGGAGATCGCCACTATTTCTATCGTATTTTGAGGAGCATCAAGAATCGTTTCGGCAGCACGGACGAACTGGGCATCTACGAAATGCGGGCGGAAGGTCTCCGGCCTGTAGCCAACCCCTCCGAACTCTTATTAACGGAAGGTACAGACGAGTTAAGCGGCATCGCCGTTGCCGCCGCCGTCGAAGGCGCTCGCCCCTTCCTCATCGAAGTGCAAGCGCTGGTCAGTTCAGCAGCTTACGGCACGCCCCAACGTTCTGCCACCGGCTTCGATCTTCGCCGTTTGAACATGCTTTTAGCGGTATTGGAAAAGCGCGCCGGCTTCAAATTGGGGGCTAAGGACGTATTTCTCAATATCGCCGGCGGCCTGCGCGTCACCGACCCCGCCATCGATTTGAGCGTCATCGCCGCCATTTTGTCGAGCAATGTAGATATTGCCATCGATCGCACGATTGCAATGGCCGGCGAGGTAGGTCTGAGCGGCGAAATCCGCCCCGTCACCCGCATCCGCCAGCGCATTGCCGAGGCCGCCAAACTTGGTTTCAAGCGCTTCCTGCTCCCCGAAGCCTCACTCAAAGGTTTGGGAGCGGAGGTCAATATTCAGTTGATCCCCGTGCGTCGTGTCGAAGAAGCCCTTCAAGCCTTGTTTCGCTAAAGGCCGATAAAGCGCCGCCGGGCACTTATTTTTTATCTTATACATTCGATCATTCTCCCCACAGTTCCCTTTTTCCGGTATGCAAAAAGAAATCCAACTCCGCCTCACGCCCGATATAGCCCTGCAAGAAGAAGCTTTGCGCCGCCATTGTGCCGCCGAACTCCACCTTGCACCCTCTTCCATCCGCGCTATGCGCCTTTTGCGCAAAAGCATCGACGCACGCCAGCGTCGGGTCTTCGTCAATCTCACGGTCCTGCTTTTTATAGATGAAGACGAATCCTCCGTGGCTTTTGAGCCGATCCGCTACGGCGATGTTTCCCGTGCGCCCCGCGTGGTCGTGGTCGGCGCGGGGCCGGCCGGCCTCTTTGCGGCTTTGCATTTGATCGAACTCGGCCTCTGCCCCATCCTCTTGGAGCGCGGCAAGGACGTCCACGAGCGCCGCAAGGACATCGCCCGCATCAAGCAGCATCAGACGGTAGATCCGGAGAGCAATTACGCGTTTGGCGAGGGCGGCGCCGGCGCTTACTCTGACGGCAAACTCTATACGCGCAGCAAGAAGCGCGGCAATGTGGATAAGATTCTGCGCATCTTTGCGCAGTTTGGCGCACAGCCAAGCATTCTCTACGACGCGCACCCTCATATCGGCACCGACCGACTCCCGCTAATCATCGAAGCCATGCGCAAGCAGATCATCGAAAGTGGCGGCGAGGTTCATTTTCAGACCTGCGTCGATGGCCTTTTGCGTCAAGAAGAGCGCGTCGTCGGCGTGCGCACGACGGCCGGCGCTGAGTTTTTAGGGCCGGTCATCTTGGCTACGGGCCATTCGGCGCGAGATGTCTACCGCTTTCTCCGCCGCGATGGCATCCGACTCGAAGCGAAGGGCATCGCCGTCGGCGTTCGCCTCGAGCATCCTTCGCAACTCATCGACCGCTTGCAATATCACAATCCGCAAGGGCGGGGTAAATATCTGCCGGCTGCCGAATACAATTACGTAGCGCAATGCGATGGGCGCGGTGTCTATAGTTTTTGTATGTGTCCGGGCGGCATTGTCGTCCCTGCGGCCACCGGCGCGCGTCAGATCGTTGTAAACGGTATGTCGCCCTCCCACCGCAACACCGCTTGGAGCAATTCCGGAATGGTCGTGGAGACGCGTCTCGAAGATTTAGACGGAGAATTGCGGCCCTTTATGGAAGAACGCTTTGCCGACCCTCGCTTTTCTGAAGAACATAGTGACTATTTTGACACCGAAAATCCGCTCCGTATGCTCTACTTCCAAGAGGCTTTGGAAGAGACCTGCTGGTTGCAAGGCAATCAGCGCCAGACGGCGCCCGCGCAGCGTATGCAAGATTTCGTCCGCGGCCGTTTAAGTTTCGACCTACCTAAGAGTAGCTACGCCCCGGGCTTGGTTTCCTCGCCCCTCCACTTTTGGATGCCGACCTTTATCACCAAGCGACTGCAAGCGGGCTTTGAAGTTTTCGGCCGTCGCAGTCGGGGATTTTTGACCAACGACGCCTTACTTATTGCGGCCGAGACGCGCACGTCTTCGCCGGTTCGCATTGTGCGCGACGCTCTTACGCTTCAGCACCTGCAACATCCCGGTCTTTATCCCTGCGGTGAGGGCGCGGGCTACGCCGGAGGCATTGTTTCCTCGGCAATAGACGGCGAGCGCTGTGCGGCATCGGTCGCAGCGAATATGGGCTTGTAAAAACGAGCCATCAATAGCAAGAAAAAAGATGCACCGCTCTCTTGTTTGAGTCGGTGCATCTTTGAAATTCTGCCCTAAATCGGGCCATAGCGTAACCGTTGTATGAATTTTATGTGCCTTAAAAGCACTTGCAAAGTTGCCGCTTTCTTTTTATCGTTGCAATACTCAAAATTGGGTATTCTTTTAGTCTGATTCCTTACGCTTATCCCACCGCTCCGCCGGCTTCGGGTTTGCTCCTGCCTGCGCCGCCCTCCTTTTCGGGGCGCAAAGCATTGGTCGCTATCGCTGCCGACTGTGATTAGTTGCTTTTTCATCACGATAAAAAAGGTTTGTTCTCACGAGAAAAAGGGTTTGCGCTCGTGATGAAAAAGGTTTACGCTCGTGAACGTAAACGGCGCCGGCGGAGGCTTTTGGTCTACGAATAGGGCCGAAAGGTGTTGGTTTGTGGGGCGCTGTTCGCAAAAGCGGCGATATCGGCGCGCCAAGAGCAAGCAGGATGAGTGGGCCTAAGGTCCGGCGTTTTCATTAAAAAACCTTATCTTTGCCTATTAAGAGATGCCGCTAAGGACATGAAAGAATCACTCATTATATATAAGGCTTCGGCCGGCTCGGGTAAGACCTTTACGCTCGCACAAAACTACCTCGTGCAACTCTTATCGAAGGGGGGCTCGCATCGCTACATTCTGGCCGTGACGTTTACCAATAAGGCGACGACGGAAATGAAGCAGCGCATCCTCGCTTATTTGTACGACTTGGCCGAAGGTCGAGACAACGATTTCACGCGTGCGCTGGCCGAGCGACTGGGCCAACCGGCCGACCTCAAACAACGGGCGCAGGCGGCGCTGGATGGGATCTTGCACGATTATGACCATTTTCAGGTGATGACGATCGATAAGTTCTTTCAGCAACTCTTGTCCAACTTGGCGCACGAGTTGGGTTTGTCGGCCAATTATCGGATCGAACTAGATGATCGAAAGGCCGTGGACGAAGCGGTCGACTTCTTGCTCGATGCCATCGATGAGCGGGCGGATAAAAAACTGATTGGCTGGATCGAAGATTTGATCGAAGATCGTATGCGCAGCAACAAGGGCTGGTCCGTAGGCCGCGATCTGAAAAATTTCTCGGCGCGCAACGTACTGAGTGAGGCTTTCCAACTGCGCGAGAGCGACTTGCGCAATCGGCTGAACGATGCGGAGCGGATGCGGCGCTACCGGCAAACGTTGCGCGCAAGGCTGGACGAGGCACAGGGGGCACTGACCGGCGCGGCGCAAAACCTAATCGATGAGTTAGACGCCATGTTGCTCGAAGGCTTTAGCCGAAAGGGGCAATATGTCTATGCTTTTGCGCGAAAATTGCTCAATGGCGATTTGGAAGAGCCTACGAAGTCGGTCTGCTCATATATTGAGGACCCACAAAAGTTGCTCAACAAAAACGTAACCGATGACGGCAGCGCGGCAAACGTATCTTCGCGCTTGGCTGCATTGGTCGATTTGCTCCACGACAAGCGCCGAACCATTCTAAGTTGCCGGCTGATTCTTAAAAACTTGAATCAGCTCTTCCTCCTCAATGCCGTAGCCGCCGCACTTGACCTCGTTAACAAAGCCAACAGTCGCTTTCTGCTCGCCAAAACAAAACTGCTCTTCCACGAGATGGTCGGCGAGCAAGATGCGCCTTTCGTATTCGAGCGGGCAGGGGCACAGTTGCGCCATATCCTGATCGACGAGTTTCAAGATACGGCCCGCCTGCAATGGAATAACATCAAAAGTCTGCTGCTCAACAACCTCGCCGAGGGCAACACCTGCCTCCTCGTTGGCGACGTGAAGCAAAGCATTTATAGATGGAATGGTGGCGACTGGAATATCCTACAAAACATTGAAAAAGAATACCCTGCGGCACGCGTAAATAGTTTGCGTGAAAATTATCGTAGTGGGCAGCACATCATAGACTTTAATAACGCTTTTTTTCCTGCGGCCGCGCAAATGCTGGATCGATTGGATACGGATGAAACGGACGCCGCTGCGCACCTGCTGCAAGACATCTATGCCGATGTTTCGCAAGTTTGCCCTCGAAAAACGGCCGATGGCTACGTAAGCGTAACGCTGCACGATGCAGAAACCGACGTGTTCGATGCGGAAGCGGAGGCCTCGCTTTACCAACAAATACAAATGCTCCGCCAAACCGGCGTGGCTTATACGGATATGGCGATCCTCGTCAGGCGAAACAAGGAGGCGCAGGCCATAGCCGAACGCTTCGCAGAGCAGCATTTGGACGTGCCGCTCGCTTCTGCAGAGGCCTTTCTCCTATCGGCCTCCCCCGTCGTGCAACTCTTAATCAGTGCGTTGCGCTGCTTGATGGACGAGAAAGATACTTTGTCGCAAGCCATCGCCACGCGCATCTATTGTAACCACATCTTGGCCGAAAATCGCCCGATGAGCGACATCGCCGAAGCCGGCTCAACACTGCTGCCCGCAACTTTTGTCAGGCGCCATGCGGCCTTGGCGGAAATGCCGCTGTTTGAACTCATAGAGCAACTCATTTTGATTTTTACGACCGGGCGCTCGAACGAACGCATCGACATAAGCGGCGAAAGCGCTTATATCACGGCCTTTTTGGACCAAGTACTTGCCTTTCTCGACGAAAATCCGTCTTCGATTGAAGCCTTCCTTAATTTCTGGGACGAAGAAGCAGCGGCGAAGACCATTCCCTCAACGGCTGTCGACGGCATTCGCATCCTGACGATTCATAAGTCGAAAGGACTGGCCTTCCATACGGTACTTATTCCTTTCTGCGATTGGGATATTTTTAATACAAAGCAAGGTAGTCGCTCCACGCTTTGGGTGCATCCGCAGGAAAGTCCGTACGACGAACTCCCGACCTTGCCTATCGAACAAAATAAAGCGGCGGCGCAATCGATTTTCCAGACAGAATATGAGCAGGAATTGTTAATGCAAAAGGTAGATGGATTCAACGCGGCCTATGTTGCGTTCACGCGGCCCAAAAAGAATCTTTTGATTTGGGCTAACGTGCCGTCGGCTTCGAATAAACCGACTTTCGGCAGCGTGATCGCATCGTTCGCCGACCCGGACTTTGCGTCGGACGCGGATAGTGAGGGCGCAGCGTTATCCATCAAGACTTGGGGCGCCATTGTCCCCTCGCAAACGGCCGGCAAACAAGCGGCGGAGACGCAAAATCCGTTTGACGCGAAAGCAGAAGCCGTTCCCTTCCACTTTACGCCGCAACCGGTGCGCGCCATCTTTAAGCAATCGAACAAATCGAAAGACTTCGTTCGCACGGAAGCCGATCCCGACGACCTGCAACAAAGTTATATTGACCGCGGAAAGCGCTTTCATCGTCTGCTTTCCGACATTGATACGGTCGAAGACTTGCCCCGCGCTTTTGAAAACCTACGCCGCGAAGGTTTAAGCGGACCCAACGACGCCGAGGACTTGGCCTTCTTGCGCAAACGCTTGATGGACGCGAAGGTAAGTCGATGGTTCGACGGCTCGTGGCAGCTTTTCAACGAGCATACCATACTCTCACGCAACAACAACCAACTCTCGCGCCACCGGCCCGACCGCGTCTTGGTGAAAGACAAGCAGGCGGTGGTCATAGACTTTAAGTTTGGCGCACCGGCCGCGTCTCACGCCACGCAAGTCAAGACCTATATGCACCTGCTCCAAACGATGGGCTACGAAAGTGTGACCGGCTGGCTCTGGTACGTGTATCAAAACAAGGTAGAAAGTATTTCGTTATGACAGATCCTTTTCTTCAGCTCGTCGCGCAAGACTTACGGCGCCGAAAAGTAGACTTCGCGCGCACCACGGTTGTCTTTCCGAACAAGCGTGCCGCTTTATTTTTCATAGAATACCTTGCTGTCGACGAAAAAGCCGTTTGGGCGCCACGCTTTTGCACCATCGGCGAACTTTTTTCGGCCTTTTCGCCGCTCACGGCGGCAGATCCTATTGAAACGATTTGCCGTATGTATCGCATTTATGCTGACTTGGCGAAGACGAGTGAGCCTTTAGATCTTTTTTACGGTTGGGGCGAGCGGCTTTTGTCCGACTTCGAGCAGGTCGATAAAGCGATGGCGGATGCGGAGCGCTTGTTCGTCAACGTCAAAGACTATAATGCGATCGACTTTGGCAACTTCTTGAGCGACGAGCAGCGAGCTGCGATTGAGCAGGCTTTTACGACGGCGCACGCAAGTCCGCCGGAGGGTATCCGAGAGCGGTATTTCGCTTTTTGGAACCTACTCTTGCCGCTCTACAACCAGTTAAATGCCGTCCTAAAACAAGATGGGAAGGCCTACGAAGGCGCTATTTTTCGCGAAGTTGCGGAGCGGCTGAGCGCCGGAGAGGATTTGGGCGGCACCGATTCCGACTTGTACGTTTTTGTGGGCTTTAATGCGCTCGACAAGGTGGAGGAAGTGCTGTTCAAACATTTTCAGCAGGCCGGCCGCGCCTTGTTTTATTGGGATTATGACCGCTTTTATCTCGACGATACCGCAGAGGCGGGCCGCTTTCTCCGACAAAACTTGCGCCAATTCCCAAACGCATTGGCCGAGGATTGTTTCGACAATTTTCATGATAAGGATTTCTGCTTCGTGGCCGCACAGACGGAAAACGAGCAAGCGGCTTACGCGACGCAGTGGTTGAATAAGCACCTCACAGATGAGCCTAAGCGAACGGCCATCGTACTCTGCGATGAGCAACTCTTGGAGCCGACGCTTCACGCTATACCGCCGAGCGTAGCAGAAGCCAACATTACGAAAGGATTTCCGCTTACGCACACCTCAGCTTACAGTTTGATGGAATCTTTCTTTGAAGCGGAGGCGGCGAAGGCTGAAACGGCCGCGCGTTCATCAAAATCGGCGACTCCGCCGACGGACATCAGCGCACTCCTTGCCCAACTTTCAGCGGCCATACAAGCGGCGGCGCAGCAGGCGGACGCGACAGCGGAAGCGGCCGACGCAACGCCATCCGACAATGATCGATTTCGCCAACTTTCGGTCGAAGCTTTTTTCCAATCCTATACGATTATCGAGCGCCTGCGAGGCCTTGTTGAGAGTGGAATGTTAACCGTTACGCCCCCCACCCTGCATCGGCTGCTTCGCCGCTTAGCCGCGCAGGCGTCCATCCCTTTTCACGGCGAACCGGTGGCGGGTTTGCAATTGATGGGAATCTTGGAAACGCGTAACTTAGACTTTGAAAACATTCTCTTACTCTCAACCAATGAGGGCATTATGCCGGCTTCGGGCATCGAACTCTCATTTATTCCCTTCGCCATCAGGCGGGCGTTCGGTTTGCCTTCGACTACGCATCGCTCCGCCGTGTATGCCTATTATTTCTTCCGTCTTTTGCAGCGCGCCCGCCACGTTACGTTTACCTATAATGCGACGCCCGACGGACTACGCGGCGGCGAGATGTCACGATTTATGATGCAGCTCCTCGTGAGTGGTCGTTTCCGGATACGACAAGAAGCCTTGAATGCGCCCCGACTGCTTCCGCAACCCACGCCGATTGAAGTGGCGCGCCCGGCAGACCTCTTTGAGCGCCTCAACCCTGTGCGCGGCGGGCAGCAAGTGCCGCTTTCGCCCTCTTCGATCAATAAATACATTGATTGCCCCCTACAATTTTATTTTCACCGCGTAGCTCGTTTGACGCCCCACGAGGATACAGACGCCGCCCTCAATAATAGAATTTTCGGCAACGTATTTCACCAATTGGCAGAAGACTTTTACAAGCCATTTGAAGGCAAAGGAAAGATAGACCCTCAAAGATTGGCCTATTATCATGAGCATCCCGAGCGGCTCAATCCGCTGATTGAAGAGGCCTTTGCCAAAAACAATGCGCCTTGTCGCTTGGTTGATGCAACGATTGTTCGCAACCTGTTTCGCCGAATGCTGGCTTACGACTACCGGTTGGCCGATTTGGAAATTGTACGTTTGGAATGCGACGTCGACATCTCCCTGCCGCTCAAGATCAACGGCACGGTGCGCCCCTTCAACGTAGGCGGGCGCATCGACCGCTTAGACATAGCCCGCACGCCCTCGGGTTTGCGCACCTTGCGCGTGGTCGATTACAAGACGGGCACGAAAGAGCAAAAGGCCAACAAGGTGGAAGATCTCTTCATACCGAAAAAGAGTAGACCCTACTACATCTTCCAAACTTTTCTCTACGCTTTGGCGGTACAGGATAAGATGCGCGAATTCACGGATGAGGATCTGTCCGTCTCCACCGTACTCTTTCACATTCCGCTCATCAATGACGCTTACGATCCTTGGATTCCTTTTGCGAAAGAGCGCGTCTACGATTTCGGCCCGTTGGCGTCCGACTTCCGCGAGCAGAGTATCGAACTCTTACAACGTATGATGGACACGCCTACTTTCCGACAAACGGACGACTTGAACGTATGTGCCCACTGCGATTTCCAACAATTGTGCGAACGAAACGTAAAATCTGATTATTAAGTTTTGATATGCTGAACATAAACATTACGCCCGAACTGCAAAGCGTGGCGCCACAATACGTAGGCGGCTTCCTCGAAGCCGAAGTGGTCAACGGGCCGACACCGGCTGCCCTTTGGCAGGAGATAGAGGCTTGCAGCGAGCAACTTCGCGCGACTTTTGATACGACGACGATCAAGCAACAGGCCGGCATTGCCGCAACGCGAGCGGCCTATAAAGCGGCCGGCAAAGATCCGAGTCGGTATCGGCCTTCCTGCGAGCAGTTGGCGCGCCGCGTGCTCCAAGGTAAAGCGCTCTTTTCTATTGATACGCTCGTCGACTTAGGCAATCTCGTATCCTTAGCCTGCGGCTATTCTACCGCCGTGCTGGATCGCGACAAGATCGTGGGCGATACGATCAGTTTGGGCCTGGGCCGACCGGAAGAACCGTATGAGGCCATCGGACGCGGACAACTTAACATAGCCGACCTGCCCGTTTTTCGAGATGCAGAAGGCGCTTTTGCCACGCCAACGAGCGATAGTGTGCGCACAATGTGTACAGAAGCGACGACAAAGGTTTTGATTATCATCAACGGCTATGATGGTGATGCGGAAAAGGTCAAGCAAGCGCTGGAGCATACTTGGCAACTGCTGACGCGCTACGCAAAAGGTAGCGGCGAAGCGCGCATCGTGCTGACGGCTCAAGCGCCATCGGCGTAGCGGCAAACCTCACTTCGTACGCCGACGGCTGGGCGGCGTTGTGTCGAAGCGCAACCGGAAGTGCCTTGAGCTTATTTTGAAACAATTATAGGCCGCATCTAACACATAAATTTTGATAGCAGCAATCCTATGGTTGGGTTGCTGCATTTTTGTATGTCTTTATGGTGTACTTCTTGCAAGGTCTTGAAGCGGAAAAGGCTGTTTTCTCTACCTCCCCATCGCATTGGGACAGTCGATAAGTGGGTTTGCGTATTGTTTGCCGGGAGCAAACCATCGTTTGGTGGCAGCAAATTATCGTTTGGCGGCAGCAAACTATCGTTTGGTGGGAGCAAACAATAGTCAGCGTGGAATATGAAACAAAAAAAGACGGAACATATCCGTCTGAAAATAAAGGACTAAGCATCTTACAGGCAGATTCGATGCGGCCTGCTCAAACGATCGGCCCGCCAAGCGTTGATGCGCGGAAGGGCCATCGAGGATGGGTCGACTAAAGGGGAGATGGTGGGGCTGAAAGTGTGCGACGGCTCAAGCGATAGTCGATAAAAGCAATTCCCCGCCAAGACTTGGTGGTCTGGCGGGGAATTGTATTTGTTGCCATCAATACTTGTGGGCTTTCGTGACGCGCTCTATTTCGCGGCGCGATTCCTTTTCTTTGATCGTAGCGCGTTTGTCGTATTCCTTTTTACCTCGACAGAGTCCTATATCCAGCTTGGCCCGCCCGTTTTCATCTATATAGAGGCGTAGCGGTACGATGGTCAGACCCGGCGACTTGGTCTCGGAAGCCCAATGTCGGATCTCCTTCTTATTAAGGAGAAGTTTGCGGTCGCGACGCAGCTCGTGGCGATTGTAAGAACCAAAGCTATATTCTGCCACATACATATTTTTAACCCACATTTCGCCATTATTGATGAAGCAAAACGTATCTACGAGACCGGCTTTTCCGAGGCGAATACTTTTAATTTCCGTCCCCGTCAGTACAATGCCGGCCGTCAGTCGGTCAATTACGAAATAATCGTGCTCCGCACGCTTGTTTTTGATGTTGATACGCGCAGGCTTCAGCTTATTATTCTTTGCCATGGATGGTTGCAAAATTGTCTAAATGTTCGTCTACATAAGCCGCTATCTGCGCCGTATATGACTCTTCGCCTTCGATAAATGCGTCGTCGTGATCGTCAAATTCGGGATACTGCTCAAAAAGCGCCATAAACTCCGCTTCCGTGCAATCGGCCGTCAAGACATCTCGATGGCGGCGATACTGTTTGTCGACGCGCCGGAGGAGACGCGCCAAGTCGTCCACGCCCCACAGTTTCAAAGCCTTGGCAAACGGATTGTGGAAGAAAAAAGGCCCATAGCCGTTGTGAATGAGTTGGACAAATCCGCCGTCCATCACCTCTTCGCGCAAAATAACATAGCCCCAAAGCGTGATCTGATCAGGCGTAAGCAGGCCGAAAGCCTCAGCTGAGAGTTCTGAACCGCAAGCGGCTTTGTAAGCATTCACAAAGACGTCGAGAAAAGCGTCCATTCCCTCGGCGGCAGCACGACGCAGGTCGCTGTCGTTTACAATTATCGGATTCATAATTGCAAAGTTAATACAAGCTAAGAGAGTTGCAAAGCGCCGAACGCTTCTTTTATGCATCAAGCCGCAGGACGAAAGCGCGCCGGCGTGGGAAGAGATGGGCAGGGAATGCGGCCGGCACCATAAAATAAACCCCAGTAGTACGCTCTAAAAAACCAAAGGGCAACCGGCTATAAAATAGCGCGGCCACCCCTTGAGATAACATGGTTAAAAATGAAAAGTATAACCTTTATTTCTTCATTTTAATGGGTGAATAGGAGAATGTTATCACTCCTTTTTGACCTTCTTTGCTCATATAGTCGGTAAATTTGAGCTTGTAGTATTGCCCATCTTTGCATTTCAAGACATATACTTTTCCCGACAGACTATAATCGTAAGGCGGCATACCACCCGTCGGCGTGCGTTTCAACCATTTGTAGAGCGTCAGGTTAACAAAGGCAGTTTTTGCATAGCCGATGTTGCCCATCATCATATTCTTCGCGTCGACAATGATTTTCTCCTTGATTTCTTTGTCGGCTTCGAAGCCCGAAGTGGGTACTTCCGTCACCTTACTCAACTCCGTCTCGGTCGTTTCTACCACTTCGCCCATATTCGTTTTGGGTTCAAAGCGGTGGAACGCCAACTGCCATTCCTTTAATTCTTTGGGTTCCTCTGTGTTTTCGGCCATATCTTTCGTATAGACCTCTTCCATCTGCCCCTCATTATTTTGCTGCTTGTAGACCCACGGGCCTTTCACGCCCAACGTTTCAGTCTTGCCCGACTTCAAATCAACGTAAGTCCACGTACCATAATCCGTTGCGGAGACGGTAATTTGTTTTACTTGCACCGGAACTTCAGGATCCGGATCCGGTTTGGGATTTGGTTTGGGTTCAGGCTCGTCCTTGCTGCACGCAGTTGCAACAAAGAGCACCGCAGCCCCCATCAAAAGCGTTTGTAATTTCATAGATGTTGTATTTAATTTTAATGCTGCAAAATTACGCCTTGTCGCGAAGCGCTGCAATACCTAAAAAGATTGATTTTCATCCCACTCAAACGGCGTTGAAAAGCCATCGTATGCGCCCCAATTACCACTCCGCCAGCAAAAATCGGCACGCGCTCTACGCTTTTCTTGACGCAGACACATTATTATATATACGCGTGCGAGGGGCGCCCAACTTCAGCAGGGCTGTGCTCAACATACTAAGAAATTGGTAGAAAATAAGCCTACATTTATTTTGCTCTTCGCGGCTCTTGGCGTAATTTTGTAGCACCACTACAGAAAACAATCAACAAATAAAACCTATGACACAAGGAAAAGTTGATGCTTTGTTGGGCATTGTCTTCGGCGATGAAGGAAAAGGAAAGGTCGTCGACTATTTTACGCCACGCTACGACGTCGTAGCTCGATTCGCCGGCGGCCCCAATGCAGGGCACACCATTATATTTGAAGGAAAGAAATTCGTTTTGCGGTCTATCCCTTCCGGTATTTTTGATGATGGCAAACTGAATATCATTGGTAATGGTTGCGTTATCGCGCCGGATCTCTTTATGAACGAAGCGCGCGAACTTGAAACGGCGGGCTATTCGCTCATAGATCGCTTGCACATCAGTCGGCGGGCGCATTTGATCCTCCCAACTCACCGACTGCTTGACCGCGCTTACGAGGCGGCCAAAGGGAAAAACAAGGTCGGGACTACAGGCAAAGGCATCGGCCCTGCCTATTCTGACAAAGCCGCACGCATCGGCTTGCGCGTAGGTGACATTTTAGACAATTTTGAAGCCAAATATAAGGCGCTAAAGGCGCGCCACGAGCAAATCTTGCGCGATCTGAATTTCACAGATTACGATCTTACCGAAACAGAGCAAGAATGGTTTGCAGGCGTTGAATATATGCGCCAATTCCAACTGAAAGACACGGAAGTAGAGTTAAACAAACTCCTCCGCGAAGGCAAATCTGTCTTGGCTGAGGGCGCACAAGGCTCTATGCTCGACATAGATCACGGCACGTATCCCTTTGTTTCGTCTTCGTCGACAACGATTGGCGGCGTCTGCACCGGACTGGGCGTTGCGCCGCATCGAATCGGCCACGTTTATGGTATATTCAAGGCCTATTCTACCCGCGTTGGCGCCGGCCCGTTCCCCGTTGAACTCTTCGACGAAACGGGCAACGAGCTGCGACGTATCGGCCACGAGTACGGCGCTGTGACCGGGCGCGACCGCCGTTGCGGCTGGATAGATCTTGTGCAATTAAAGTACGCCATAATGATCAATGGCGTGACCGATTTAGTGATGATGAAGAGCGACGTGCTCGATACTTTTAAGGAGATCAAGGTCTGTACGGCCTACGAGAAGGCAGGTAAACGCACCGAAGAGATGCCTTTCGACTCCACAGGTTGGACGGCCGTCTACGAAACGCTGCCCGGCTGGGAAACGCCCTTGACGGAGATTCGCGAAGAAAAAGATTTCCCGCCTGCTTTCGCTGCTTACATTGCTTATTTGGAGCGCGCACTGGAGACGCCGATCAAGATTATCTCCGTGAGCCCTGATCGCGAAGCGACGATCTTGCGCTAAGCGCCAACGAGTATAAGGCCGGCCTTGCCGAGCGCTACATACAAAACGCCCCGAAGCGGAATCCGCTTCGGGGCGTCTCTTTTAGCTGTATGTTTAGCGCGAGCCGTACATCTTTTCGTAGTAATGTTGATAATCAGAGCCCGATACGGCTTCGATCCAATCGTGATGCTCGAGGTTCCAACGCACGGTTTTTTCAATGCCGACCTCAAATGTCGTTTCCGGATACCAACCCAAATCGGCTTTGATTTTAGAAGGGTCAATGCCATAGCGCTGATCGTGGCCGAGGCGGTCTTTCACGAAGGTAATCATGCGTTCATCGATGCCCTCCACCCCTTGCTCGCCGCGCAGGAGTTGACGATAGCTTTCGTTCTCCTCCATAATGCGGCGCACGGTTTGCAGAATCGTCTTCACGATCTGAATATTTTGGCGCTCGTTATGCCCGCCGACGTTGTAGATACTGCCATCGGCCGCCTTGTTCACCACCAAATCAATCGCCTTACAATGATCCTCCACATACAACCAGTCGCGGATGTTCAAGCCCTTGCCATAGATGGGCAAAGGTTTGCCTTGCAAGATATTATTGATCACAAGCGGAATGAGTTTCTCCGGAAATTGATACGGCCCGTAGTTGTTCGAGCAGCGCGTGATGCTGACCGGCATACGATACGTGTCGCGATAAGCGCAGACCACCAAGTCCGCACTCGTCTTCGACGCAGAATAAGGGCTGTGGGGCTGGAGCGGCGTATCTTCCGTAAAGAAACCTGTATCGCCCAAACTACCATAGACCTCGTCCGTCGAAACTTGGTGAAAGCGAACGCCGGTTTTCCACATCGGGTAGCCCTGTTCATCTTTGCCGGTGACCCAATCGCGGCGCGCACAATCCAGCAAATTCTGCGTACCGAGAATATTTGTTTGCAGGAAGAGTTGCGGATTTTCGATGCTGCGGTCCACGTGGCTCTCCGCGGCAAAGTTTACAACCACGTCGAAGTGATATGTAGCAAACAGCTCATCGATCAACTTGCGATCGCCTATGTCTCCGCGCACGAAGAAGCAGCGCTTCTCATCGATGTCGTCGGCGATAGTGCCCAGATAGCCCGCATAGGTGAGCAAGTCTAAGGCTACGACGCGCACGTCGTCGTATTTTTTCAATATATACTTTAAGTAGTTTGCGCCGATAAAGCCGGCAGCGCCTGTCACAAGATATGTTTTCATCTTTTTTCGAGTTTCTCGTGCAAAGATAGGCGGCCAAAGTCGGCGGGCAAAATAATAAGCTCATTTTCTTCTGCTTCGCCCCACCCCCGTGGGTTATCGTTTTATCCGCGCGTCTTTTGCTTTGCTGACAACTATTTATCGACTGACGACAAACGGCCGGCGACCGAGCGCAGCCTTTTCGCACTGAAGTTTCACGCTAATAAAAACAAGAAGGGCAAGGAAAAATACGCGATATGACAGGGATGGGTGGATACAACAATCGGCCGCGGGCGTTTTTTATCGTGAGCGCAAACCTTTTTCATCACGAGCGCAAGGTCTTTTTATCGTGAGCGTAAACCTTTTTTATCGTGAGCGTAAACAAAACAAGTAAGACTTCGGCGATAAACAATCAGGCGGACGAGGGATTTTCGCACGACTTTCAAAGGCTGTTTGCGCGTGGGAAGCATGGCCGTTGGCGATATGATAAACTCAACTGCGGAAGGTATTGGCTACTTCTAAGCAACGAAGGCTAAAATGGGCCGCGGCAGCATTACAGAGTGAAGTATTAGTCAATAAAAAACAAAGCGCTGCGAGCACGCGTAAGGACTTGCGAATCAAGTCGGGCGGGTGCTCGCAGCGTTTATCAGAAAGCGTGAGGCGCTGCCGAACTTTGGGCCGTTCAACTGCGCATCGGCTCGATAAGCGTCTTCATATTCTTGATTTTTTCTCCACTTATACGTTGCAAAACGGTCTTCAAGCGAGCCGTAGTCACAGCGACGTAGGCGTGATGGTCGACTACGTCGATACGGCCTATATCGTTCGCCTTCAATCCCCCTTTCTTGCACAGGAAACCTACGATGTCCATCTTGCTGAGTTTGTCCTTCTTTCCTCGCCCTATGTAGAGCGAAGTCCAAACCGGGCGCTGCGCGGCGATCGGTTGATCATCGACGCAGACTTCCCCATCGGCGTGAATAAAATCGGGCAGCATCTCGGCCGGGCCTTTGATGACGTAGGCCGTCCCCTCGTTGTCCCAACGCGTGGCGCGACCGGAGCGATGCGTGAAGTCGTCGGCGTTGAGCGGAAGATGATAATGGACAACGACACGCACCTCGGGGATGTCCAATCCGCGAGCGGCCAGATCGGTGGCTACGAGTACGTTGCTGCTGCCTGCGCGAAACTTATACAAAGCGCGTTCGCGGTCGTCTTGCTCCATACCGCCGTGGTAGATCTGTGCGATGAAACCCTGCTCACGCAGATAGCGACCGATGCGCTCCGTACTCTCGCGATGGGCTACGAAGACGATGGCGGGTGCACCTTTGACATAACTAAGCAGGCGCGCCAGGGTATCGAGTTTATCCTTATCGGGCGAGGGCACGAGGAGCGTCGTCGTGCGTTGGTCTTTAGACTCCGGCAAGAAATTGAGCCTGCTACCTGCCTCATCGATGAAGGCCGGCACGTCGATAGCCGTCGTGGCTGAAGTCAAAACGTATTGTCGTACACGGCCAAAAGCGGCTAAGAGGGCGGCCATCTCGGCTTGGAAACCCAATTCGAGGCACTTGTCGTATTCGTCTATGAAGAGGCGGGTGGCAAACTGCGTCTCGACGTTGCCCTTTTGGACGTGATCGAGCAGTCGACCGGGGGTAGCAAAAACGATCTGCGGCTTGATCTCACGCAAACGGCGATGTTCGTCCATCGTGGGGCGTCCGCCGTAAAGGGAAATGCTTCTAAGCGGCGTCTTCATCGACCGAAAGACGGCCTCGTTTTGCTGTGCGAGTTCACGCGTGGGACAAATGACGAGCGCTTGCAGTTGGTCGCGCTCCGCATCCAGTTGCAAGGTAAGCGGAATGAGAAAAGCGAGCGTCTTACCCGTGCCCGCCGGCGATAACAGGAGGACGTGGCGCCCGCCGCCTATGACCTCTAGCGCTGATTGCTGCATCGGGTTGAGCGCAGCTATGCCAAGCGGCTTGAGCAGTTCGGTTGTGGTGATTTGCATAAGGATTGAGATGATGTATAAGTGAAGATAGAGCTAAAAATGTTCCGCCGTGAGACGTGCGCGGCGGAACACTTTATAGAGTGAATCAAAATAGATTAGAACCAACGCACGTAGCAGAAATCTTGGCGATGGGCCAAAGCGGGGTGCTTCGGATACATGCGGAAACCAATCTTGAAACTGCCCGTGAAATCAATACTGTCGGTCAACTCGAACGTGTAGTTGTTGCCTTCACGAGAGACAACGTTCATCGGAATAGCTGCACGGAAATGCTCGCTTCCGTCGCGGTTGGAGATGATGACCATATCGATGCCGATGGCGTTGTCCAGACCTTGCTCATCGACGACGTGGCGGATCGTAAACGGATCGCCGCTGATCAATTGCCCATTGAGGACGTTGGCAGGATCGTCGGTACTAACGATGCGTATGTCGTTCCAGCGCGCAGCTACAGTTTCCTTCCACGCCGCCAGCTCTTTTGCGGCTGCATTGTCTTTCTCAGAAAGCTGCTTGAAGCGTTTTGCCTCGGGTTTGTAGAACTTCTCGTAGTAGTCGTCCAACTGCCGCTTCATCGTATAATGAGGGGTGATCTTGGCAAACGACTCTTTCACGACGCGCACCCAATTTTCGCTGTAACCAAATCGGTTGCGAGCATAATAAAGCGGGATGATCTCTTGCTCTAACATTGAGTAGATGGTCAGTGCGTCGAGGCGGTCCTGCTGTTCTTGGTTGTGGTACGTGCGCGTTGCAGAGAGCGCCCAGCCAGCGCCCTCTCTGTAGCCCTCATACCACCATCCGTCGAGCACGGAGAAGTTGAGAACGCCATTCATTTGGGCCTTTTCGCCCGACGTACCTGAAGCTTCCATCTTGCGCGTTGGCGTGTTGAGCCAAATATCTACGCCGGAAACGAGGCGGTGCGCCAATTCCATATCGTAATTTTCGAGGAAAAGAATCTTTCCGAGGAACTCCGGCTGCTGAGATATTTCGTAAATGCGCTTGATCAAGCCTTGGCCGGCGCCGTCGGCGGGGTGCGCCTTGCCGGCAAAGATGAACTGCACAGGATAATCGGGGTTGTTGACAATCTTGCTCAAGCGATCGAGATCGCTAAACAAGAGATGGGCGCGCTTATACGTAGCAAAGCGGCGAGAGAAACCGATCAAGAGGGCGTTAGGACTGATCTTATCGAGCAGCGAAACGACACGCGACGGGTCGCCCTGATTCTTGAGCCAGCTTTCGCGGAAGCGCTCGCGGATATAACTAATGAGGCGGCCTTTAAGCTTAATGCGCGTATTCCAGATCTCGGCATCGGGGATTTCGTAAATACGCTCCCAATATGCAGGATTGCTTTGGTCCTTCATGAAGTTGGGATCAAAGTATTTCTTAAAGACATCGCGCCATTCGTGAGCAATCCACGTGGGGAGGTGAACGCCGTTGGTGACGTAGCCTACGTGGCTCTCTTCGGGGAAATAGCCGCGCCAAATTCCATTAAACATCTCGCGGCTTACTTCGCCGTGAAGCTTGCTGACGCCGTTGACTTCCTGGCAAGTTTTGCACAGGAACGTAGACATACAGAACTTCTCTCCGTGGTCTTCGACATTCATACGGCCTAAACCGATAAATTCGTCCCAAGAAATACCCAGACGCTCCGGAACCCAGCCCAAATACTTCCCAAAAAGACTTTCATCAAAGTAATCGTGGCCGGCAGGAACGGGCGTATGAACCGTATAAAGTGAGGAAGCGCGTACGAGTTCGAGCGCTTGGTCAAAGTTTAGGCCGCTTTCTGTATAATCTACGAGGCGCTGCACGTTGCACAAAGCTGCGTGGCCTTCGTTGCAGTGGTAAATATCTTTCTTGATACCCAACTTTTTCAACAGCAAGACGCCGCCGATGCCGAGCAAGTATTCTTGGCGCAAGCGGTTCTCCCAATCGCCGCCGTAGAGGGCGTGCGTAATCGAGCGATCATATTCGGCATTTTGAAGAATATCTGTGTCTAACAAATAAAGCGAGATGCGCCCTACGTTCACACGCCACACTGCAGCGTGAATCGTGGCGTTATCCGGGAAGGGAACGTCAATAATGATTTGATTGCCATCTTTATCTAAGAGGCGCTCGATCGGAAGGCGGTCGAAGTCCTGCGCTTCATAGTTGGCAAACTGCCCACCGTCCATCGAGATGCTTTGGGTAAAGTAGCCATAACGATAGAGAAAGCCCACCGCGCATAAGTCTACGTTGCTATCAGAAGCCTCTTTAAGGTAATCGCCGGCCAAGACGCCAAGACCGCCGGAATATATTTTAAGCACGTGCGTGAGTCCATACTCCATGCAGAAGTAAGCCACGCTCGGCCGTGTTTGATCAGGTTTTGCTTCGACGTAAGTGCGGAAGTTTTTGTAAACGCGATCCATCTCCGCGATCAGTTTTTCGTCTTTGGAAATTTCGCTCAGTCTGTCAAAACCAAGTCTTGAGAGTAGCTCAATGGGATTTTTCCCAACGGCCTTATAGAGATCATTGTCCAAACTACGGAAAAGGTTCACACATTCGGGATTCCACGACCACCAAAGGTTGTGTGCAAGCTCGTCGAGCTTCTTCAGCTGTGCGGGGATATGGTTTTTGACCGTCACCTCGCTCCATACCGGTTCGTTGGCATTGTTAGTTTTTACTGTCATAACGATATTGTAGTTTCTATGTTTTATACTTTATGATTGGCGGCTCGCTTTTGCGGTCTTTTGGAGGGCAAACTGATACGCTTCGTCGTAATATTTAATAAAATGCACCCAGTCTGCCTTTGCCGCGAGCTTTTTAGCTTTGCGTGCAGCCTCCTTGCGTTCCTCCGCAGACGTAGTTGCGAGGCGAAGAATCGTTCCCGAGATAGCCTCCACCAAATCGCCGTAGTTGTCGTCGTCTCTATGCAAGACCATCACCCCATCGGCAAGCGTTGTAGCTTGTTGCAGCGTGCTCGTTGTCCACTGTCCGAAGCCCGAAAGGTCCGTTGTGATACAAGGCAAACCAAAAGCAGCAGCCTCAAGCGGCGTATAGCCCCAAGGCTCGTAGTAAGACGGATAAATGCAAGCGTCATTCGCCGGCAGCATATCATAATAAGAAATGTCGAAGATGCCATCTCGCCCGTCGAGATAACAGGGAATGAGCAGGACGTCGACCATATCGTCCGGCCCGTTTGAAAGTCCGCTCGCTTGAATCGTCTGCAAGATGCGGTCCTCGCTCATATTATAAAGATCGTGTGAGATTTGCGGCATCGGCAACGCATTTTCAGCGCCACTCTCTCCTTTTAGCCGAGCCAGCACATCGGCGCGCGGCCCACGCATCCAGCAAGGCACTTCGATCAGGCCCAAGATGCGCGGTCCGTTGTAGTCGGTCGCAGCTTTTAATCGGCGATTGAGGGCGGCCAAAGCGTCGATATATACGTCGAAACCTTTGCAGCGATAATCGTTGCGCCCACTCGTAGAGACTACGACAGTATCATCGGCCGGCATACGGCCCGTCAGTGCGCGGACAACGTCAAACAGACGTCGACGAGCTTTTTTACGCAGCGTCGCAAAGCGGCGGGCGTTCGGGACGAAGGCTTTGTCGAATCCGTTGGGCAACACTACGTCGGCCGACTTATCGAGTAGTTGGCGACATTCTGCGTCGGTAAACGAACTAACCGTCGTAAAGCAATCAGCCCCCCAAGCACTCTGCTTCTCGATGCTGTGTTTGGCTTCCATATGTAGCTCGCGGGCCATCTGATCTCCGTTGTAGCCCGAAAAATATTTGTAGAGGAGTTTGTTGTTCCCCGCTATTGAGCGCCCGATGCTCGTGGCGTGAGTTGTGAAGATCGTAGCCACAGCGGGAAACTCGCGCTTCAGGTGAAGCATACCCAAACCCGACATCCATTCGTGGGCTTGGTAGATTACGCCGTGCTCACTCAGCAAGCGGGCACGCAGGAGTAGCGAGACGAAATGTCCGGCAGCGTAAGAGAACATCGAAGCTTCGTCATAATCGCCATAAGCGTGGAGCGAATCGACATTGAAATACTGCCAAGACAAGCCGTAGATTTCATTCTTACGCTCGAAAAAGGGCGTAAAATCTATGAGTACGGCCACCGGTTCTCCCGGAACATTCCACCGCCCTATCCTTACAGACAAACCGGCATCGGCAGCGTTTTTGCGCCAAGCGGGATAGAGACGCTTATCTTCTGTAAAATCAGGATTCTCTTTGTCTTTCCAAACATCAGGACCAATGAATACGAGGTGTTTGCCCATCGTAGCGCCCAAAACCTTGGCGCGAGAAGAAAGGACGGTGTAGATGCCGCCCACTTTGTTGCAAACTTCCCAACTTGTCTCAAATATCCATTCAGGTTTTATCATCATTTTCACCGCTACATAATCATTTTATCCGGCAAATTTACCACTTTTCAAAAGTAAACGGCAAGTCTTTGCGCGATGAATAAAGCGTTTTATCATTTCAGACCCTTATTTTGCATTGTCGAGATACAAAAACAATGCGCAAAAATGCGTTTTTTGAAAACCACACGGTCTGAATCGGTGACGCAAGGCGGGCATTTTTACTTTTCATAGCTGATTTTTAAGGAAAAAGCGGCCAACGTCACGGCCGCCGGACGGCCTTTAGTTTCGTTTGCTCCCACCAAACGATGGTTTGCTGCCACCAAACCATGGTATGCTCCCACCAAACGATAGTTTGCTGCCGGCAAACGAAAAAAAAGACGGGCGAAAAGCAACAGAAAAGCAGGTAGAAACAAGTAAAAAGCGCGGCGGAGCTACCTCCAAAGCAGCTGCGGCAGGGCTGCAAGGGCGGCATACTTTTTCGGCCGACCGATGCGCGCAATCATAACCCCGCCCTGCCCCGACTCGCTGGGTGCGGAAAGGCACGAAAGGCCAACGCGGCGGGAAGCGAGAAGGCAGCTAATCGATCGGAAAGGCACGAGAAATAGGTAAAAATGCGTAACTTCGCGGCGATGAAAAAGTTTGCTTCGCCCATTGTTGCCCCTTCATTTTCGCCCGATGCGCCCATTGCTTTCCAAGATTTGTCGATCGGCTACGGGCACAGACGTCGGCAGAAAATTGTAGGGCTGCAATTGACAGGCAGCTTGAAATGCGCCACGCTGACTGCGCTCATTGGGCCCAACGGTTGCGGCAAGAGTACGCTGCTCCGCACATTGGCCGGTTTGCAGCCCTCCCTGGGCGGCGAATTGTATGTTGGCGGCGAACGCATCTCGGACCTGCGTCCGAAAGACTTGGCGCGGCGCGTCAGCATCGTGTTGACGAGCCGACCGGAAGCCACGCTGATGACGGCAGAAGAAGTCGTCGCGACGGGGCGAGGCCCGCACACGGCTTTTTGGGGCTTGCTAAACGATGCAGACCAAGCGGCCGTGGAGCGAGCTATGGTGCAGACGAACACTACGCGCTTCAGGCGGCGCCTCTTCTCGACCCTCAGCGATGGGGAACGCCAACGGGTGATGCTGGCCCGAGCTTTGGCGCAAGCTACGCCGGCCATCCTGCTCGACGAGCCGACGGCCTTTCTCGATTATCCGTCGAAGCGCGAACTGATGCGGCTGCTCCGCAAACTGGCGCACGAGGAAGGCAAAGCAATCCTGATCTCTACGCACGAGATTGAAGTGGTCGTGGAGACAGCCGACGCCATTTGGATGCCGGAGCGCGACCATATTTATAAGGAGGAAGCTCCGCTCGACTTGCAGCGCATCGTAGACCGACTCGAAGCAAGCAGTCGACTACTCGAAGCAGCACAAAGCACACAATAAATTTGACTACCGATGATTGTATGTATAGCAGAGAAACCAAGCGTTGCACGCGACATCGCCCGCATCTTGGGGGCGACAAAGCAATGTGAGGGTTACTTGGAAGGCAACGGCTACCAAGTGACGTGGACCTTTGGCCACCTTTGCGAATTAAAATATCCGGAAGACTATACGCCCGACTGGAAATATTGGAGTCTGGGCCGCCTGCCTATGATCCCGCAGCGCTTCGGCATCAGGGTGAAGCAGGACGCCGGCATTCAAAAGCAATTTGATATTATCTGCCAACTCTATGCTGCGGCGGAAGAGATTATCAACTGCGGCGACGCCGGGCAGGAAGGCGAACTGATCCAGCGATGGGTCATGCAAAAGGCGGGCGTTAAGTGTCCCGTCAAACGGCTGTGGATTTCCTCGATGACGGACGAAGCGATCAGAGAGGGTTTCGCCGCCTTGCGCACGCAGCAGCAATACGACTCGCTTTATGCCGCCGGATTGTGTCGTGCGATTGGCGATTGGGTGCTCGGCATGAACGCGACGCGACTTTATACGCTGAAATATGGGCAGCGCGGCAGTACGCCTTTAAGCATCGGACGCGTACAAACGCCCACGTTGGCGCTGATCGTGCGCCGACAAGCCGAAATCGAACATTTCAAGCCTGAACCTTATTGGGTCTTAGCCACAATCTATCGCAAAACGACCTTTACGGCTGTACTAAAAGAGGGAGAACGGGGTTTTCGCTCGGAAGAAGAAGGCCAACGGGCTTTCGCGGCCATTCAAGATGTGCCGTTTACGGTAAAAAGCGTAGAAAAGAAAAATGGTACGGAAGCGCCGCCGCGCTTGTTTGACCTGACTTCCTTGCAAGTGGCCTGCAATAAAAAGTGGGGCTACTCGGCGGATAAGACCTTGCAACTAATCCAAGCGCTCTACGAGAAGAAGGTAACGACTTATCCGCGCGTGGACACGACGTATTTGAGCGAAGATATTTACCCGAAATGTAAAACCATACTCAACGGAATCGGGCGCACAACTTACGCGCCGCTACTCCAACCGCTACGCGGCGAGAAGTTGCTCAAGCGGAAGAAAGTCTTCGACACGTCGAAGGTAACTGACCACCACGCCATCATTCCTACAGGGCAGGCGGCCGATAACCTGCTGCCGGAAGAGCGCAATGTGTACGACTTGATCGCGCGACGCTTCATTGCCATTTTTTATCCGGATTGCAAATTCGCCACAACGACTGTGTTTGGGCAAGCCGGCGATACGTTGTTCAAAGTGAGCGGCAAAGAAATTTTGGCGCCGGGCTGGCGGAGCGTCTTCCAAAAAGAAAAAAGCGAAGAAGAGGCTGAAGAAAATGAAAATCGCGACGAAGAGCGCACGCTCCCAACCTTTACCGTCGGCGAAAGTGGGCCGCATCGCCCCACGCTACAAAAGAAATTGACGCAAGCGCCGAAGCCTTACACGGAAGCCACACTGCTGCGCGCAATGGAGACGGCCGGAAAGGCGGTGGAGGACGAAGAGTTGCGCGATTTGCTGAAAGAGAACGGCATCGGTCGGCCTTCGACGCGCGCAGCCATCATCGAGACGCTCTTTCGCCGCAATTACATTACGAAAACCAGAAAGGCCTTGTTTGCCACCCCGACGGGCGTAGAACTCATCGGACTGATCAAAGAAGAACTCTTGAAGAGTGCCGAGCTAACCGGACTTTGGGAGAAGCGACTCCGAGAGATTGAGCGCAAAGAATATGAGCCGCAAACTTTTATTGAGGGGATGAAAACCATGATCGGCAATATCGTGACGGAGGTTCTGAATGACAACTCCAATCGTCACGTCACAGCGGCCCCCAACCCGACCGACAAGCGCAAGAAGCAAGCTGCCGCAACCGCAGATCCTGATCGTCCGAAAGCCAAACGCATTCGCGCCGGCAGCACCTGCCCTCGTTGCGGACAAGGAAAAGTCATTAAAGGACGAGAAGCCTACGGCTGCTCGCGCTGGAAAGAAGGTTGTACGTTTAGAAAGCCTTTTAAGGCATAAAAGGCCGATTGGCATAAAGGCAAAGCCAAGTCGGCGCATCTATATATATAATGTATGGAAGCGTAAGCCAAACTTACGCATTCAGAAAAGCCCGCCACGCATCGGCGAATGGGCCGTTCAATCCATTCCGTCAGCTATCAGGCGCTCACGAAGCCTGAAAATTTGATGAATCTCACCCATAAAAGCCGGTTTCTCTTGTTGATACAGCATCATATCAATCAAAAGCGGCGCCGTCTTGCGCAGGTCGGGAATAAAAGTAGCCTCATCAATGCGTACAGATGCGGGCAAGCGATCGTAACGCGCCTCAAACCATTGCGCAAGTTCCTTAATCTCTTCTTCAGTATAGAGCTTCTTGTATTCCATCGCCTCCTTAATATTTGCTTTAATGACGCAAAAGTAGTAATTTTGCATTCAAAATCAACGAATACAAAAGATGAATCTACTGGAGCTGAGCGAACAGGAGCTTAATAGGCGTCAATCTCTGGAAGAATTGCGCAAGATGGGTATCAATCCCTACCCTGCTGCGGAATATCCGGTCAATGCTTATTCAGAAGAGATAAGAAACAATTTCGACGACAACGCTGCGCCGCGCACCGTCTGCATTGCCGGACGCTTGATGAGCCGGCGCGTGATGGGCAAGGCCAGTTTTGCAGAATTGCAGGACTCAAAGGGGCGCATACAAGTCTACATTACGCGCGATGATATATGCCCCTCGGACGATAAAGAGCTATACAACGTCGTTTTCAAGAAACTTTTGGATCTGGGCGACTTTATCGGCGTCGAAGGATACGTGTTTCGTACGCAGACGGGCGAAATCAGCGTCCACGCCCAAAAGCTTACGTTCCTCTCCAAGAGCATTCGGCCGCTACCGGTTGTGAAAGAAAAAGACGGAGAAGTGTACGACGGCTTTTCAGACCCCGAATTGCGCTACCGTCAGCGCTATGTAGACCTCATCGTTAACCCAGATGTAAAGGAGACGTTCAGAAAGCGCTCCATTATCATCAAAACTTTGCGCGACGCACTCGATGAAGCGGGCTACACGGAGGTAGAAACGCCCATCCTGCAGCCGATCGCGGGCGGCGCCAGTGCGCGTCCGTTCATCACGCACCACAACTCGCTCGACATTGATTTGTATTTGCGTATCGCTACCGAACTTTATTTGAAGCGACTCATTGTGGGCGGTTTTGAGGGCGTCTACGAAATTGGCAAGAACTTCCGCAACGAAGGGATGGACAAGAACCACAACCCCGAGTTTACGTGTATTGAACTCTACGTCCAATATAAAGATTACAATTGGATGATGAGCTTCACCGAAAGTCTGCTTGAGCGCATCTGCATTGCGGTTAACGGATCTGCGGAAACGGTTATCGACGGCAAGACCATTAGTTTCAAAGCGCCTTACCGCCGCCTGCCGATCCTCGAAGCCATTCGCGAAAAGACGGGCTACGATCTCTCAGACAAGAACGAAGACGAAATACGCGCCATCTGCAAAGAATTGAAGATGGAGATCGATGAAACGATGGGCAAAGGCAAACTTATCGACGAAATCTTCGGCGAATTTTGCGAGGGCACCTTTATTCAACCCACATTCATCACGGATTATCCCATTGAGATGAGTCCGCTGACGAAGAAGCACAGAGATAATCCCGCCTTGACCGAGCGCTTCGAACTGATGGTCAATGGTAAGGAACTGGCCAACGCATATTCCGAGCTCAACGACCCGATCGATCAAGAGGAGCGCTTCCAAGATCAGCTCCGCCTCAGCGAGAAGGGCGACGACGAAGCGATGTTCATCGACCAAGACTTCCTGCGCGCTTTGCAGTATGGGATGCCGCCCACCTCGGGCATAGGTATCGGCATCGACCGCTTGGTAATGTTGATGACGGGCCAAAGCTACATTCAGGAAGTATTGCTCTTCCCCACGATGCGTCCGGAAAAGAATCCGCCGCGCGATGCTGTGAGTGCTTATACCGCCATCGGCATCCCCGAAGATGTTGTTCCCGTCTTGCAGAAGTTGGGCTACAATCTCGTCAGCAATTTGGCCGACGAGAAGCCTCAAAAGATACAACAGCAAATCATCGAATTGCAAAAAAAATATCGTGGAATCGTCGACCTCCCACGCCCCGGCGTCGAAGAGATCAGCGAATGGATTTCACATTTACACAAATAAACAAGACAGGCTTTCTCGTTGCGTCCACTGCAATGGGAAAGCCTGTCGGCTTATGCTATGGACTGTGGTAGAATAGCCATATTTGGCGGCGGCAGTTGGGCTACGGCGATCGCCAAGATGGTATTAGAGAAAGTGCCCAACATAGTTTGGTACATCAGACGCCCGGAGCAGATCGAGGAGTTCAAGCGTTTAGAGCACAACCCTTCATATCTGACGAGCGTGCGCTTTGATGTGTCGCGCATCACTTTTGCGAGCGACATCAACACGGCCGTTGAAGCCTGCGACACGCTGATTTTCGTCACCCCCTCTCCCTATGTGAAGCACCACCTCCGCAAACTGAAGCGCAAGCTCCACGATAAGCACATTATCACGGCCATCAAGGGCATCATACCCGACGAAGACTTAGTTTGCAGCGAATATTTCCGCCAGATATACAACGTCCCCGACGAGAACCTCGCCGTCATCGGCGGCCCGAGCCACGCTGAAGAAGTGGCCCTCGGGCGACTCACGTACCTGACCATAGGTTCGGCAGACAAAGACTTTTCCCGCAGTTTTGCCGACCTCATGAGCAGCAGCTACGTCAAGACGAAGACGAGCGACGACGTCGTCGGCATCGAATACTCCTCAGTCCTGAAAAACGTCTACGCCATCGCAGCCGGCATCTGCAACGGTTTGAAATATGGCGACAACTTCCAGAGCGTCCTAATCTCCAATGCCGTTCAGGAAATGGACCGTTTTCTCCGCGCCGTCTATCCTATCGAACGCGTCATCTACGACTCAGTCTACTTGGGCGACTTGCTCGTGACCGGCTACTCCAATTTTTCGCGCAACCGCGTATTTGGCACGATGATCGGCCGAGGCTACAGCGTCAAGAATGCACAAATAGAGATGGAAATGATAGCAGAGGGCTACTACGGCACGGCCTGCATGAAGCGCATCAATAAGCATTTTCATGTAAATATGCCTATTCTTGACGCAGTCTACAATATCCTCTACGAGCGTATATCGCCGGCTATTGAGATCAAACTCCTGACTGACTCTTTCCGCTAACGCACAACTGCCGTTCCGGCTTTTCCGGACGCCGGCAGCGCTTCCGATCGCGCGGCGCAGCCTTTTCTACCGGAAAGAATAGGCTATGAGGCCTCAATGTATCTTTTCGCCATCCTTCCGACCTATTCATTTTCGCAGCCGGCGCACCTTTTGCCCGCGGCGCGCCCTTGTAAACTTTGGCAGCAAGCCGCACAAAATACGGACCAACGACTATAGTTCGCCTCACTTCGACCGCTACAACACGAGGGCTACGCCTCGGATGCTTCCGACGCCTTACTCACGTTTTCCTCGCGCCTTATGCCGCCCCATTCTCCCTCTTTTTTACCCTTTTATGTCCACGACTTGAAGACAAGGCCTCGCTTGCGCTACGTACGCTCACGAGAGGAAACCTTTTTTATCACGAGCACAAGCTCTTTTTATCACGAGGTGAAGCTCTTTTTATCACGAGCGCAAAGGGGCGCACCGAACTGAAAGGTGTAGAAGAATAAGGGCTTTGCGCGAAAAAAAGCAAGCATCTATTTAGCTTTTAACCACTTACAGACATCTGCGCCCGACGGTGCAGAAAAGCGACAAGCGTAAAGTATCCTTAAATTGGTTAAATATCGTGTCATCCTACTATTTGTAGGCTCAAAAAATATAATTTTGTACACAACAAAACAAGCGTTTCGAGCTGATACAACGGGCTCAGTCAGCCGATAAACGCTACTATTAAATCATTGCAGCCCACAAAGTTTTAAAAATTCAAACAATGAAAAGCATTTTAAAAATTTGCTTATTGAGTGGTTTGATCCTATCTATGGGATCTTGCAAATTCGCCGCTCGTCTTGGCGGTAAAGTAGCAGAAAAAGCAACGGAGGCGGCAACGTCTGAAGGAGGCGAACAACAGCTGACGGATGCAGAATATCTGCAAAAGGCAGAAGACGCTTTGCGAGAAATGCCGAAGTTTAAGGGCAAAAGCATCATGATCTTCCAAGAAATTTTCTTCTACAATGATGGCCGCATCAGAACTTGTCTTCAAGATCCTAGCAATCCTGACAACGTAGATCAATACGAATATTCCGGCGGCTCTTGGGGTGAACCCCAACCCGTGCAGCTCTCCGGCGATGGCGAGATGAAGGACAACTTGATTCCCCTCGACAATTTCAAGTTTGTAACGGTAGCTAAGATTGCCAACACGTGGATGGAAAAAGCAAAGTCATTGCCCGACTATGATGAGCAGAAAAAACCGCTCAATATGGTTGGCCTCAAGCTGGGTGTCGTAAGTGGCAAGCCACAAATCATCACTCCTAGTGTTGAAACTACGCGCGCTAAATATGACATCGAATTCAACCTCGATGGCTCTTTAGCTTCTTTCAAAAAACAATAAGGTCTATACCTCATCACTTCATCGGCGAGCCGTCTGCACTACGATCGTGCAGACGGCTCGCCGATGGGCGTATATATCCCCGAAGGAATGAGCCGCGCAAAGCTGCGAGGCAAAAACCCGCACAGACTAATCGTGATTTGTAGGCCTACGCCCGGCGTTTCCCACTTTTTTTGTCTATCTTAGCCTGCTAATTGTCGGCAAACGAAAACCGCGCAGCTGCAAAGCAGCCTTGGCACACGGCCGACACGGCTGATTCAGACAATAAAAAAATGATATATAATGCGATACAAATGGAACCTGAAGGAAACGGCACCGGAGCAAGCGGCTGAAGCCGCGCGCTTGGCCAAGGAGGCGGGCGTGCACCCCGTACTTGGGAAGCTCCTGCTGGATCGCGGACTAAACGACCCGCAGGAGGTGAAGCGCTTCTTCAGACCTCAGCTCACCGAACTGCACGATCCGTTTCTGATGGACGATATGCAGACGGCCGTGGACCGACTGAACCGCGCCATGCTGCAAAATGAGCGCGTGATGGTCTATGGCGACTACGACGTGGACGGCTGCACGGCCGTGGCGCTCGTGTTTCGCTTCTTGCGCCAGTATTATTCTAACCTCGATACGTATATTCCGGACCGCTACAAAGAAGGCTACGGCATTTCGCGCGCCGGCGTTGACTATGCGGCAGAAACGGGCGTGCGCTTGGTCATCGTCTTAGACTGCGGCATCAAGGCGGTCGAGGAAATAGCTTACGCGCGCAGCTTAGGCATCGATTTTATCATCTGCGATCATCACGTGCCGGGCATTGAATTGCCGCCGGCCGTGGCCATTCTTAACCCGAAGCGCCTCGATAATCATTATCCTTACGCGCACCTTTCCGGTTGCGGCGTTGGCTTCAAGTTTATGCAGGCTTTCGCGATCAGTAATGGGATCGAATTTAACAAACTCATCCCCTTGCTGGATCTTTGCGCCGTCAGCATCGCCGCAGATATAGTGCCGATTATGGGCGAAAACCGCATCTTGGCTTGGCACGGGCTTCGTTGTCTCAATACAAACCCTTCGATCGGACTGCAAGCCATCATCGAGGTGTGCGGACTGACGGAACACGAGCTGACAATGAATGATATTATCTTCAAAATCGGCCCGCGCATCAATGCATCAGGACGTATTCAGAACGGAAAGGAAGCTGTACGCCTACTGGTCGAACGTGATTATACGACTGCTATAGAAATGGCGGGTAAAATCAACCTCTACAACGAGGCCAGAAAGGACATCGATAAGCAAATGACGGAACAAGCGGAGGACTTAGTGCGCCATTTGCCCGACTTAGAACAACGCCGCGCGATCGTAGTCTATAATAAGGAGTGGCACAAAGGGGTGATCGGCATCGTGGCTTCGCGCTTGACAGAGCAATATTACCGCCCGGCCGTCGTCTTGACGGAAAGTGAGGGCGTCGCAACGGGATCTGCGCGGAGCGTTTCGGGCTTTGATGTTTACAAAGCTGTGGCCGACTGTAGCAATCTCTTGGAAAACTTCGGCGGACATACGTACGCCGCAGGCCTATCCTTGAAGGTCGAAAACGTAGAAGCCTTCACGGAGCGCTTTGAAGCCTACGTCGAAAAGCACATCCTTGACGAACAAACGCAGGCTTCGCTCGACATCGATGCCGTCTTAGACTTTAAAGACATCAATTTCGGCTTCTATAAACAGCTACGGCGCTTCTCGCCCTTCGGTCCTGACAACGCGAAGCCGCTCTTCTGCACAAAGCACGTCTACGACTACGGCACGAGTAAGGTAGTAGGCCGCGGCCAAGAACACATTAAACTCGAATTGGTCGACAATAAGAGCAACAACATTATGAATGGAATCGCCTTTGGACAAAGTAGCAGGGCGAGATACATCAAAACAAAACGCGCCTTCGACATTTGCTACGCCATCGAGGAGAATAGTCACAAACGCGGCGACGTACAATTACAAATCGAAGACATACGCCCTTGTGAGTAGAGATAAATTTGCCGAAATCTTAGGCGAATATTGGGGTTATGAAGACTTTCGCGGGATTCAGCGAGAGATAATTCAGAGCATCTCGGCGGGGCACGACACGCTCGGGCTTATGCCTACGGGCGGCGGGAAGAGTATTACGTTTCAGGTGCCCGCATTGGCTGCCGACGGCGTCTGCCTTGTGATTACGCCGCTCATCGCTTTGATGAAGGATCAAGTGAACCACTTGCGGCAACGCGGAATCAAGGCTTACGCCATCTATGCCGGCATGTCGCACGGCGAGATCCTGACCGTCTTGGACAATTGCGTTTACGGCGGCGTCACACTTTTGTACGTCTCGCCCGAGCGTTTGAGTTCGGAACTCTTCTTAGCGCGCCTCTCGCATATGAATGTGAGTTTCATCACCATAGATGAAGCCCACTGCATCTCGCAATGGGGTTACGACTTCCGCCCCGCGTATCGCCGGATCGCCACGGTACGCCAACTACTCCCCGACGCCCCCATCTTAGCGCTCACGGCGACGGCCACACCTCGCGTTGCGGAGGACATTTGCAGGCAATTACAATTTCGCCCGACGGCACAAACCTTCCAAATGAGTTTTGCGCGCGACAATTTGAGTTATATTGTGCGCGCCACGGAAAACAAAGAAGCCGAACTGCTCCACATTCTCAACAGTGTGCGCGGTTCGGCCATCATCTATACGCGATCACGCGACGGCGCCCGCGAACTGGCGAAGGCGCTCAACGCGGCCGGTGTCAGCGCGTTCTATTATCACGCCGGCTTGACCAATCTTGACAAGGACGTGCGCCAAAAATCGTGGCAGCAAGGCCAAACGCGCGTGATGGTAGCGACCAATGCCTTTGGCATGGGGATTGATAAGGCCGATGTGCGACTCGTGATCCACTTTGAAATGCCTGATTCCATTGAGGCCTACTACCAAGAAGCGGGTCGCGCCGGCCGAGATGGGAAGCGGGCTTACGCGGTCTTGCTCCACAGCAAGGCGGATAGCGGCAAACTCAAGCGGCGTATCAACGAAACATTTCCCACGATCGACTTCATACGGCGCGTTTACGATCATCTGGCTTACTATTATGAAATGGCAATGGGCGACGGCGAAGGCGTCACGCGCGAGTTTGATCTCGAGCGCTTTTGTCGCACGTTCCGTTTCTTCCCCGTGCCCGTCGTCAGCGCCCTAAACCTGCTGACGCGCGCCGGTTATCTGGACTACAAGGATGAAGATGAGAGTCAGTCGCGCGTACTTTTCCTCCTCGACCGCGATGAATTGTATCGCTTGGACACGGGCGACGAGGAGGAAATCCTGATTCGAGCGCTTTTGCGCAATTATGGCGGACTCTTCAGCAATTATACGTTCATCCGCGAAGACGATTTGATGCACGACAGCGGACTCAGCCAACAGGCGGTCTATGAAGGGCTAAAGGAACTCACGCGCCGACGCATCCTCCACTACATCCCGCGCAAGAAAGTGCCGCGCATCACTTACACCGTCCGCCGCCTTGACAGCAAAGATTTAGTCTTCACCGACGAAGTCTATGCCGACCGCAAGGAAGAATATAAAACACGCATCGAGAGCATAGCGAGCTATGCCGAGGAAGCAAAAGAATGCCGCAGCACCTTTCTCCTGCGCTACTTTGGCGAAGTGGCCGACCACGATTGTCAACACTGCGACATCTGTATCGGACGCAAAAACAAGTCGATTAAGATAACGGAGTTGGTCAGCAAATTTTCAACCATCTTGAGCGATGGACGCCCCCACGCCCGCCACGAATTTCACCTGACGGGCATATCTACCGACCGTTCGCTCGCCGCTTTGCAGGCACTGATTGAGGCCGGCGAGATAGAACAACGCGATGGCTATTTCATACGTAAGCAATAATACCACACAGAGCTTGCAACGGAGCGAACGAAGCGCAGGAATCAATGCGGACCACTAAAAAAATTAAACTAAGAAAGCCATAATACGCTCTTTTTTTCACAATTTTGCCTTGACTTTGGCGGAAAATCTCTGAATATGATCCAATCTTTGCGGCATCTCGACGAAACTTTGCTCCTATGGTTTAACGGTTTCCATACATCATTCTTGGATAACCTTGCGCTGTCGGTTTCTTCGCGCTGGCTGTGGTTGCCGCTCTACGTCACGCTCTTTGCCCTAATAGCGCGAAAGGTTGGATGGAATCGCACACTTGTTTATGTTACGCTGCTTTTCCTGCTCACGGTAGGCCTCACAGACTACACTTGCGCCTCGATTCTCCGCCCTATTTTTCAGCGGCCTCGACCGACGCAGCCCGACAGTCCGATTTTCCACCTCGTCCACGCCGTGCAAAATTATCGCGGCGGGCATTATGGATTCCCCTCCTGCCACGCGTCCAACGCTTTCGCAATGGCCACGCTCTCAACCTTGTATTTTAGGGCTTGGCGACTCTCCGTAGCTATGTTTGTCTGGGCGTTGCTGCTCTGCCTCAGTCGTATGTATCTCGGCGTCCATTATCCGGGCGACATTCTCTTGGGCGCCACCGTCGGCGTAGCCATTGCCTTTACGACCTACGCGGCTACGCGCCCGCTGCTCCGGCCGCGTCCAAACTATACGAAAGTTGCTTTTTGGCCGCCCGCCGTTATCGGGCTCTTGCTCTTCTCTTTCGTCATTCAAGCCTGTCTGTAGCGGCGCAAAAACGGTTTTGTGCATCCCATAAAGCCTGCAATCGGAAACGCTGGCTTCGGCCGCGCGCGCTGCTTTCTTATTATTTTGAAGACAATAAACAACGCCGGCATCCTTCTTTTCGATTTTCTTTTTAGAACAGAAGGACGAGCGCTCGCCTTGTCTTTCGTGACGGCTACTCCGCGCTACTTTTCCTCTTTTCTTTTCTCTTTTTCGGCGCTTCGCGACCAACCAACGACAACGAATGCGGCGCTCTACAATCGTTTGGCCCGACCAAACCATCGTTTGCTGCCACCAAACCATAGTTTGTTCCCGGCAAACGATAGTTTGCTGGCAGCAAACGAAAAAAGAAGGCGTCCGGCAACAACGAAAAGGCCGCGTATGGCAGCAAATGCCGACACATTATATGATATAATAGGGAAGGCTGACAACCATCAAAAGCCGAAAGAGCGGCCAAGTGCGCGAAAGCGAACTGCGCCGCAACGGGCTGCTTAGCCTTTCGCGGCGGATGCCAACCGGCGGCAAACATGCTGAAACAGCAATAGGATGCCGGAGGAAGTTTGCCGGATGGAAGCAAAAAAAACCGCCCTGCAACAAAATCATTGCAAGGCGGCGTCTCACTAAAAAACAACGTGGCCGGTCGAAAAGCCGACTAAACCATTTAATCTACAGCTTTGATCGAAGCTGTTGAGTTCTGCCGTTCTACATTAGATGAGGTCGGATGGCCGCCATACGTCAGGCTACCGCAACCAACAGTTCCTTTGATACTGCGCTCGGCATAGCATTTCACGCCTGAGGCACCTGCGACGTCAACAACGACATTTTGCGCCTTAAGATCTGCGGCTTTCACGCTGCTTGCCCCTGAGCATTTGATCGTAAATAAGTCGGCCGTGCCGCTCAACGTAAGCGTACTCGCACCGGATACGTCGACACCGGCTGAACCTTGCAAAGCACATTTAGCCGTACTTGCTCCGGACACTTTGGCTTTCAGATCTTGCGTCGTAAATTCATTAGCCACAAAACTGGAAGCGCCTGTAACATTCAGCATAAGTTTGGCCACGTTGCCCGCCAATTTGGTCGAACTCGCACCGGAGCACGACATCGTCAGTTGCTGTCCGGCGAATCGCCCCACTCTGATGGAGGATGCACCGGCATTGCTCAGCGCCAATTGCGACGTTTCCAATTGTGTAGCATAAAAAGTGCACGCTGATTGCACCGCAAGCGCCGTCAGTCGGCCGCCATAGACGGTAATGTTTAATTGATTTCGTGATTGCGAAAAACGTTTCATACTTTGCTTAGCTTTCTGAACAAGGTAAAGCTGCAATTTGCCGTCGCGCACATCCACCACGCAACGCTCGACCATCGCGGGCGCACCTTTAAGCACGACCTTTGGCGCTTGATCATTCGTCTGCACGTAAGTGACGGATGCCGGCAAACGGCACTCGAGCGCCGTAAAAGGCCTGACGCTCAGCGAGCGCTCAATGACGCCGTCATTTGCGCCGTAGCCGGCGGCATCTCTTTCATAATGGCCGGCCGAACGATCGGCACCGATGTTGATTGAACAAGCTGAAAGCATATATGCATTCAGCAGAACGGCAAGCGTAAACATTACTTGTTTCATAATAGATCTTTTTGGTTTATCTTCAGATTTATCAAACGAAATAGCGGCCACGGCTGGATTTCTTCCAAACGAGGCCGCTACTTATATAACGCTGCGAAAGCGTTTTTGCAACAAGTTTTTCGTCTTTTCTTTGTTAAAAAGTCGTTTTTCTAAGTTATGCGTCTTCGCCCTCAAGCGAGCATACGCAGAAACTCATCACAGCTTGACGCTCTTCTTAGCCGGTTTCGACTCGTTTTGAATGCGGTTAAGCGCCGTCACAACGTAGACGTACTTATGCTGTCCGCCGTCGTAAGGCAACCGATATAACGGGTCGCTCGTTATGGCTACGATGTTCGCAGGATCATTGAGGTCGCGCTCTTGCCCTTTCTCAAAGCGGTAGATTACGTAGCGCGTAGCCTTATTCATTTCATCGTTGGTCGATGATGTACTCCAGAAAAGATAATATCCGTCGGGCATCCACAAGGCTTTGAGGCGCTTGGGCTTCTTCGGCGCCTTCTTATATATAAATGAGTAGTCAGGACTCAAAGCCGGATACTTATGATAGGTTGTGCGGAGCGCCGTAGCGTAATTGCCTACATTATCGACAACGACGGCGCTATACCATAAGCAACTACCGACTACGCCGGGCAAACTCCGCTGCAAGGCGAATTTGGCGGGCTGCTGATTGATCGTAGGCTGCTCCAAATCGGCGGCGCGCACGGTGCGCTCTACGTCTTGCCCAATCACGAGCGGACGCTTAGAGCCATACTTGCTCCACCATTTGATCAAAGTAGCATAATCGGCCGTCTTGTGACCTATCTCCCAATAAAGTTGCGGCACAATATAGTCCACCCAACCTTGATTCACCCAGTAGAGCACATCAGCGTAGAGGTCGTCATAATTTTGCAAACCCTTCGTAGCTGAACCCGGGAGTGTAGAAGTTGTGGCATTGTGGTAGATACCGAAAGGCGAGATGCCAAACTTCACCCACGGCTTGATGGCGCGAATCGTATCGTGCAACTCGCTGACAAACAAGTTGACGTTGTACCGACGCCAATCGCCGCGATCACGATAGCCGTTGCTGTAAGCAGCAAAGGTGGCATCGTCGGGAATAGGCGTACCGTTGGGATAAGGATAGAAGTAGTCGTCGATATGGAAGCCATCGATGTCGTAGCGGCGCACAATATCGGCAGCCACTTGGCAAATATAATGGCGATTTTCTGCCTTTCCGGGATCAAAAATCAAAAGACCGTCATACGGGAAACAACGATCAGGATTCAACTTCGCAGGATGGTTAGCCGCCAAAGCGCTCGTGCCTTTCGTCTTCGCACGGAAAGGATTGATCCACGCGTGCAGCTCCATTCCGCGCAAGTGGCACTGCTCCACCATCCACTCCAAGGGGTCCCAATAAGGCGAGGGCGCCGAGCCCTGACGCCCCGTAAGGTAGCGACTCCAAGGCTCATAGGGACTATTATACAAGGCATCGCCTTCCACTCTCACTTGGAAGATAATCGTATTCACGCCGCAGGCTTTAAGGGCGTTGAGTTGGCGAGTCAGATTGGCTTGCATCGCATCGCGCTTCAAGCCCTGAAACTGCCCGTTAACGGCTTGGATCCACGTGCCTCGAAACTCGCGCTTCGGAAGCTGCTGCGCCGCAAGCGAGAAGGCGCAAAAGAGCATCAAGATAAGGAGTAAGGATTTCTTTTTCTTCATTTTTTGCTAAACAATGTCGCACATTGGCGACAGGGTTATCGGATGTGTCTATTCTCTGTTGGGTTCCGGTGAGCACCAAAGACGAGTGGCTAAACGCTTTCTACAGCTTGCGCGCTTCCTCTTTCGCCCAAAGACGCCAAAAGGCCTTTCTCGGCAATAAAAAGAGCGTAAAAACTCTCGCGAAAAGCCCACTTTACCTCTCGTTTAATGCTACTACGCGCCCAAAATTAACAATTATTTTGCAAGAACTTTGCAATTTCTGCGATCAAAGTTAGCTTCTCTTCCACAATTTAGCCAAACAACTGCTGAAAAATCTGATTATACGCTCACGATAACGCACTCTAAATTACCATTCTCGCCAACTTCGCCGCTAAAAATGCAGGATCAAAGCCCTGCAACCAACCAGCCTCGACACACAGTCCATCGGCATCGCAGCATAATAAATGCGCCGTTCGCAGCAATCAGGCTTACGAACGGCGCACTTGGCTTTAATGGGCGAAAAGAGTGCCGCAATGCGATTTTTAGTGCTTAGAGCAATCGCTTTCAGCCTTCATGTTGGCCTCTACTTGGCGCGTTTTGAGCAGCAAGACGCCTTTCTTGCCGCGTTCGCCGTATTTTGCAGTCGCGTCCTCCCCTTGTAGAAGTTGCACGGAAGCGATATCCGAACTTTTTGTCGCAGCTAAGGTGGCGTCATCCGTGATTTCATTGCCGTCAACCACGATGATGAAATCTGTTTTCTGACGCAGTTCTTGCAAATTCTTAACACGAAAATCCAAACGTGAGATCCAGCCTTTTTCAGCCGAAAGTTTTACGCCCGATTGTTGCGAACAATTTTCCGAAGAATGACACTCTCCCTGCGCAGCTTCTTGTTTGCAGCAACTCTTTTGCGCTCCGCAAGCCTCAGAGTTTTGCCGGCATCCGTTCAGATTCTCTTTGCAATCGCCACACTTTTGCTTTGCGTCGCCGCATTTCTGCTCGCAATCGCCACACTTTTGTTTAGCGTCGCCGCATTTCTCTTTGCAATCGCCGCACTTTTGTTTAGCGTCGCCGCACTTTTGCTTGCAGTCGCCACACTCTTGTTTAGCGTCGCCGCACTTTTGCTTGCAATCGCCACACTTCTGCTTGCAGTCGCCGCACTTTTGCTTGCAGTCGCTGGATTTCTCTTTGCAGCAGTCGCCGGCCTTATTTCCGCCACAGCTACCGGCTTCCTTTTTGCAAGTCGTCTGATTGGTCTGCTGCGAGCACGTTTTCGACTCTTCGCAAGACGCAGAAATCTTCCCCAGCGTCCTTTCACGGTTAATCATCTGTTGGCGCAAGTTGCCCTCCGTCAAGGTTTTTACCTGACCATTTGTTGCTTTATTAACCGTTACTTTACTTGTGCTATAAGCAGGTTCTGTTACGAAGCGTTCAGTTTGCTTCTCCACGCGTTCAGTTTTCGCTTTCTTTGCCGGACGGCGCTTTTTCGGGCGCTGTGCAGTAGATCCTACGCAGACCGCAGCCAGCAATAAAAATGCTACATACTTCTTCATCGTAATTTAATCTTGTTTATCGTTATACATAATAAGAGATCGTACACTTTCATCCAGCATCGCATTGAGCAGAGCTGAAAGAAAGTAGCCGATTTGTTGCAAAAATAATACAAACCGCACAAACTACGGCCATAAAACCCGAATGTATGCCATTAATAATTGTAAATTCGAAAAACGAGGTCGCACTTTTCCGTCCCTTAAAGGCGACACTGCACAAAAAAGCAGGAAAGACAATCCGCACAATGGCAAGCTAAAAAAACAGGAATTTGTAATTTTGTAGTCAAATAGCTAAACTCTTACACGATGATGATGCACACGACCGACGCAAGGCGCCTTTTACAGCGCAAACTCGACTCTCTGTTGCGCACAGGACAAATTCTGTTAGAAAGCTCTGCTGATACCAGCCGCATTATGCGCAATATGAAGCGCGCGGCGGCTTATTTGGGATTGCCGGAGAAGAATCTGCACATCCACATCGACTATAATATGTTGATGGTCAACATTCACAACACCGAACTCTCCTTTTCCAAATTTCAGCGCTGCGATAAGCACGGCATCAACTTCACGGCTATTTCCGCCGTTAGCAAACTGACGTATCGAGCGGCCAATGAAAACTACTCTTTGGCGCAATATGAAGCCGCGCTCGACGAGATTGCCAACCGCGAGCGCAACTATTCTCCACTCTTGACAGCCGTTGGAGCTGCCTTTGCCTGTGGCGGCTTCTGCATACAGTTTGGTTGCGATTGGGTCGCTTTTCTCTACGCCACGCTTGCTGCCTTTTTGGGTTTCCGCCTACGCTATCGGCTGATCGAATTTGGCCTTAATATCTATATGGCTATTGCCTGTGCAGCCTTTGTCTCAACCGTTGTGGCTTGGCTGACCACGTATTTACCCGCAAGCTGGACTTCTACGCCCCTCCATCCCCTCTTAGCCTGCGCCTTGTTCATTGTGCCGGGCGTCCCGCTCATAAATTTTGTCGACGATATGTTAGACAACAACATCCAAACCGGACTTGTGCGAGCCGCCAATACGATGATGATGATGATAGCTATGGCTTTCGGCATCCTTTTCGCCCTCAAATTCTGCCTATGGGCCTTCAATTTTCAACCCGATATTATGGGCATCCCGATGGTCCCCCACCACAACTATTGGGAATACGCCATCGCGGCCGCCATCTCCGGTATGGGTTTCTCGATGATCTTTAATATCCCGAAGCGCCTCCTGTGGGTCGCTGCCGTGGGCGCAGCCATAGCCGTATGCACCCGCAATCTGGTCAGTTTGCAGCCCGACGAATTATGCCAATTCAGCTTAGGCTGGGGCGGCGTATTGGGTTCGCTGGCCGCTTCCGTCTTAATCAGTTTGATTATGTTGCGTATGGCTCACCGCGTCCACGCTCCGATGCAGATTCTGGCTATCTGTAGCGTCATCCCGATGGTGCCCGGCGTGCTGATGTATCGCAGTCTCTACTCCTTCTTAATGATGACGCGCACGGAGACCCAATTGGTCGATATGATGTCGCTGGCCGGCATCAACGGCATCAACGCTTCGCTCATGATCTTCTGCATCGCCTTGGGCGTGGCCGTGCCTTCCGTCTTCGCCAAGCGATATATCGGCGCCAAGAAGCAGCAGCGCTTCTTCGAGACGCTGAAAGCGCAGCGGCGCGAAGGCAAATCCTTCGACTGGGAGCAATTTTAAGATCAACGCAAACGGCCCGTCATACGGCGGCCGCCCAACCTTCAAATAGCAACACTGATGAACAAGACATTTAAGCGCATGGATCTCAGCCTCGTAGGCCGCGAAGATCCCTTTCAAGCCATCGGCCACGAATGGTTACTGATTACGGCCGGCACACCGACACATTATAATATGATGACGGCCAGTTGGGGGATGCTGGGCATCCTTTGGAACAAGCCCGTGGCTACGATTTTCATCCGTCCGGAGCGATATACGCACGACTTTGTTGAGGCTACAGACCGCTTGACGCTGAGTCTGCTCGGCGATCATCGCGAAGCCTACAAAATCTGTGGTTCAAAATCGGGGCGAGATCTGGATAAGACGGCCGCAGCGGGCCTCCACCCGGCGACGCTACCCGACGATCTCGTCACTTTCGCTGAAGCCCGCTTGGTTTTGGTTTGTCGCAAACTCTACAAGTCGACTCTGCGCGCCGACGAGTTTATAGACGCACAACCTTACGATCGTCATTACAGCCCCAAAGAAGGAAATTTGCACGACGTATATGTCTGCGAAATAGAAGCTGTCTACGCTCCCGAAGGCGACGCCTAATCCTGGGGCGCAAAGGGCGCAATCATCGTCCCGCTCAAAGCATCTACGGAGGCTTTGGGCGGGATTTTTTTTGCGGAGATCAAGTATTTCTTCCGCCTTTTTAGTCATTGCATAACCACAGCAGTCGACCGCTGACGTTTTTCATCACGAGAAAAAAGGTGTGCGATCGTGATAAAAAAGGCTTCACCTCACGAGAAAAAAGGTTTGCACTCACGAGCGTAAACAAAAGAAGCAGGCAGGCGGCGGTTGCAAGTTGGGGCACGCCGATTAAAAAGAGGGCACGCCGACAATGAAAAAGGCTCTGCCGCAGAGCGCCGATGAGCCTCGATCGACTAAAACAAAAAAAGCCTGCCTCCAAAGGGAGACAGGCGGCACTAAAACTATATTTTTACCTTGGCAAAGGTAATTGAGCCAAACTATTTATCGACCGAATTGATACGTTATCTCATAGAAGCACGGCCGAACCGAGCCTTTGGAGCGTTCATGTCCTTCTGTGCTGGGCACGATCAAGCGCACTTTGGCTATTTCGCCTGTCGGCGTCGTTTGCCGACCTAAACCGATGAACGGCAGGGGGAACAACCAGCCCGAAGGAACGGCAGCTCCGTAAAGACTCTTCATCACGCCGCTATTAAAAAGTCCGCTATAGATGCCATAACTATTGGTCACGGTCATCACATCCGGCCTATCCTCGTTGGCCAAGACGTTGTTGCCCGACTGCAAACTGTCGGTAGCCAAATTGTATTCAAGGTAACGGCAAACGACAGGGGCGCTTTTGCCCGACGCAATCTTACCGGGTTGGCCCTTGCGCAGAATCTGCATATAGACGCCCGATCCGGCAAAGAGTACGTACTCGTTTTGGGCTACGTTGGTCGTAGAATCTTGCTTGTAAAATTGCTCTTCGGAGATGACTTTGATGTTTCCTGGCACATCAAGCAGGTATAACCCCGACTCAGCGTCGACGACCTTCGCGCCTTTCTTGAGGAAGTTTTGCACCTGTCGACGCTCCCGTTTACGCTTATCGGCATAGGAAGTATCGTCATTGCTGCAAGCCTGAAAAAGGCAGACGCCGGCAAGCAGAAGCGGCAACACGAGCGCTACACGCTGCCACACATTGCGGCATAAACGGATGCGAAAGGATGTATTTTGCATTGTAATCATTCTTATTTTGGGCAAAAATAAGCAATAACACGCACGTGGGCCGCATTTTTTCAAAAGGAATTGCGGCATAAAGCCGAAAAAACGCTAAAATTGCAAACCGGTTTGGCAGGTTGTCGGGTTATTGGCGCGCCACTTTCCATCGGCAGCCTTTGTATAGCAATCCGCGTGCGCCCTTGCTCAACGAATTGGGCGCCGGCGAGGCACTTAGGCGCGCAAAGATGCACCATCGGCGGGGCACAACGCGCACGAAACGAGCGAAAAAGGGGAAAGAAGCATAGGATTTTGCGTAAAATGCGCCCAAATTATTTGCAGAATTAAAATAAACTCCTACCTTTGCAAGCGCAAACGAAAGGGTACCTTGACCGAGTGGCTAGGTAGCGGTCTGCAAAACCGTGTACAGCAGTTCGAATCTGCTAGGTACCTCTACAAAGCGGAGCACTTCTGACGAAGTGCTCCGCTTTTTTAGTTTTATTCCATATCTCAAGGGCCGCGCTCTGCATCAGAAGGGCAAGCCAACGGCAAAATGGAGGACGAAATCGCGAGAGAATTTGGGGTGAATCAGCGGATAGTGACCGCGACCTGAGGGATAAGCGGGGTCAACGGCCTTCATGCCGCCATCTAAACGCAAGATAAAATAATCAAGGTTGAGGCGGAGGCCCAAGCCATAGGCCACGGCCAACTGCTTATAGAAAGAACGCAGGTGGAATCGGCTTCCTGAAAGATTTTCATAGCGTCGCGTGTTCCACACATTACCGGCATCTATGAAGAAAGCGCCATTGAATTTCCAGAAAAGCGCCGTTCGCCATTCAAAACTCAAATCGAGCTTCATATTTCCCGTTTGGTTGATGAAATCTACTTTGCCGTCCTTCTCTACATAATTGCCCGGGCCGAGCGAACGCACATTCCAACCGCGCACGCTGTTGGCCCCACCGGCAAAATAGCGCTTCTCGTAGGGGATTACGGCAGAGTTTCCGTAGGGAATAGCCAAACCAAAAGCGGCGTGAAACGCGAAGGTGTTGCGGCTATTTATACGCAAACTGCGCACAAAATCGACATCGACCTTTACATATTGGGAATAGGCAATATTAAACAGCCTGTGTTGGCCCGCTTCATTCTTACTTGCTCTGACGATTTTGGATATTCCGTGCAGCAGATTGCCGGCTGCTTCGATGCCAAACTTCACTTGCCAGCCCTTTGTCAGTTGGCCGGTAAGCGGAGAGAATGTTACGCTGCCTCGTTCCTTATCTTGCTGGGAGTTATATACGAAACTGTAGCCCGTATTCATAATGAAGAGATCCGCATAACTGGCTCGCAAAATCGAATATCGAGGGTCAGCGTTGTTAAGATAGTCGCGCCTAAACGTATTGGAAATCCAGGGCATAAAGACATAGTTGAGGCTGATCATATCAAAACGATGCTGAAAGCCGGGATGGGCGTGATAACTCCAGCGATAGGCCCAGTTGCCCGTGACTACACGCCGATGAAACTCCGGCCTGTTTTGCGAATTGTACATAAAGCTGAGGTCGCTCGTTGCCTTTAAGCGCTGGCGCGCCGATTGGCGCACAAAAGGCAGGCGAAATGTGGGAAAACGGAGCGAAGCCTCGCCGCTAAACTCTAAGTAGTTTTCGTTGCCGTAGCCTTCCAAGCCCCTGATGGCTTCGTAAGCCATTCTTCCCTTCAAGAGCAAGCGTTCGGCGCCCTTAAATAAGTTGCGATTCGTAAAGGAAAGGGCCAAAGCAGCGCCCAAATCGCCGCTGGTATTCGTCCCTTCAAGCTCGAGACTGACTGCATTGGGCTTGTTGCGCACAATCGTAACGTCGGCATCGAGCAAAGCAGAATCGCCGGGCGGCTCGTTAAACTTAATCGTCGTATAGCGCACCGCCGACAAACCGTTCATTGCCGAATAGCTGTCTTGAACGTCTTCTTCGCGGAACAAACTATCGGGCCGGATTAACAGATGGTTTTTGTAGAGATGTTTACGAAAGGCCAACTTGTCCGCACCCAGGCTCGGCGAGTCCCATATTTTGATCGTACGAAAGCGGTAAGGCTGATAAGCCCGCACCGAATCGATGCCGGGCGGGCGGGAAAAGACGAAAGTCAGCGCCACACGGTCACTGCCGGCAACGGTATCGGCATCATAGCCAACAAAATCGCGGTTGATGCGATAGTAACCTTGGTTCTGCAGGGCTGTGATCACACGATTGCGCTCTTCATTCAGCGCCGAAACGTCCAAAGGCATACCCACGTGAAGCAAACTTTTAGTGCGCAAAGCCGATACGGCGCGCTCCAAACGCGGATCATCGAAGCGGTAGGCCAAAGAATCGACAACGTAGCGCACACCCGGCCGCAACTTATATGTAAGTCGGACGCGCCGCCGGCGCTTTTGTGTGAGCGTATCTACCGTTGCGTGCAGATAGCCCCGCGATTGGAGAGCAGCGAGCAGCGCAGCGCGCGAAGCAGCAGTCGACGCCGTATCATAAACGACGGGCGCTTCGCCGAGGCGGCGAAAGAAACGACCGCGGCGCTTTGTCGTATCGGCCGGCGAGAGGCAATAAATGCCGAGCGGCACTTTAACCAGATTAAACCAGCGCGCATTTGGCTGCTGACGCACATATTTAATATAGTCGGCAGTTTTGACTTGCTTAGTTGCAGATACCACTTTGACGTCGCTCAGCATCGCTTCATCGCCCGCCAAATAGCGTGTAGGCGAGCACGATTGCAGCAAAAAAAGCAGCAAAGTAAGTCCTGCGAAGAGCAGAGATAGAGAAACGTGACGGTTCAAAGGCTTCAATTTTGAAGCAAATATACTACTTCATTAGCTTCTGTCTTTGTAATTTTGCCGAAAAATCCATAAGATGCTGACAAGAGCTGAAATAAAATGGTTGCACGGCCTGACGCGCAAGCGGCAGCGTGATGCCGAAGGCCTCTTCATCGCAGAAGGGCCGAAGGTGGTCGGAGATCTGATGGCCTTGCTCCCTTGCCGACTGCTCTTAGCAACGGCTGATTTTCTACAAAGCAAGGCGCAATGGCCCGCCGCAGAGGTGCGCGAACTGTCGGCATCGGAACTGGCGCGCGTTTCGCTTTTGCAAGCGCCGCAGCAGGTCGTTGCCGTTTTTGAAAAGCCCACGCCGGCGCCTTGGCAACCCACAGACGAACTGGCTTTGGCTTTAGATGGCGTGCAAGATCCCGGCAATGTGGGGACGATTATCCGATTAGCCGACTGGTTCGGCATACATAATATATTGTGTAGCCCAACTACGGCCGACGCCTTCGCGCCAAAGGTGGTGCAAGCTACGATGGGCGCACTCGGCCGCGTCAATCTCCACTACGTAGATCTCTGCGAAGTGCTCGCCAAGTTGCCTGTGGAGACACCGATTTACGGAACTTTTCTCGACGGATCAAACATTTACGAGCAAACATTGGATACGAAAGGCCTCATCATAATGGGCAACGAAGGCCAAGGCATATCGCCCGCCGTCGAGCGTTTCGTTTCAAAGCGCTTGTTCATACCTCGCTTCCCCCTCGACGCAACGGGCAGCGAGAGCCTCAACGTTGCGATGGCCACAGCCATCGTTTGCGCCGAATTCAGACGAAGAAATTACTAAACAATGAACCTACTCCTCCTCATTAACATAAGTTTGTTGGCAACGATGCTGCTCTGCCTGCTCGCTCTTTGGCGCTTTCGCTGGCGCGATTATTCTCTGCCGGCACGCTGGTCTGAAACTGCCGAATCGACGGAACAACCTGCGATCTCGATTATCATTCCGGCGCTCGACCAGGGCGACTATTTGGCCGAGTATCTGCCGATTTTCTTGCAGCAGAACTATCCTTCGTTTGAAATTATTGTAGTCGACGAGGCCTCGACCGACAATACGCCTGATGTGCTCAAGCGCCTATCGGCCGAAGATAAGCGACTGCGTTACTTGTCCGTACCGCGCTCGGCGCGCCACATAGAATTGACCAAACTGGCTCTGACGTTGGGTGTGCGATCTGCACGTTTTCCTTGGGTGGCCTTTACGCGAGCCGACTGCCAACCGGCGTCGCCCGACTGGCTCTCGCGACTGGCGGAGCAGTTTGCACCCGGCGTAGAGATGGTCGGCGGCTATGCCAACTATCTCAACGATGAGACGCGCCAAGCACGCCGCCCGATCTTCGAACGTCTGCGTTTGCAGTTGCGTTTGGCGCGAGCTGCTCGGAGCGGACGCCCCGTTTATGCCGACCCCTGCAACCTGGCCGTCAAGAAAGCCTTTTTTATGGCACAGGAGGGCTTTGCCAACAGTCTGCTGCTGCCCTTTGGGGAGGAAGAATTGTTTGTGGATGCCTATGCTACGCCTGAAAATTTCCGCCTGACTTGGCATCCTGACGCCACGATTTGCCAGCAACTACCCGCTCGCCGCCTGCTTTCCGACGAGCGGATCTATACGGCGGAGATCACCAATCGCAGCAGTCGCCGCCGCCGACTGTATGCTGCGCGCGAAGCGTGGGCTTCCTGCTTTTTCTTTCTGTTTTTCCTGCTGACGCTGACTTATATCGGCGAGCGTACATTTTATATTTTACAACAATCAGTTTACTTTATCCAAGATTTGGCCACAGATCTGCCCTTCTTGCTCCTGCTCATCACGGCTATCATCCTACCGATCCGCTTGATGCGCAAGGCTACGCGGGCTCTGGGTGAGCGTCGCTTTGGCGGGATGCTGATTGCCTACGCTTGGCTGCAACCTTTGCGCAACCGGCTCACGTATCTGCGCCGCCTCCACCGCAGCGACAGTTTCGTGCGTCCCTCTTTATAATTGTTCACTCTTTACTGGCTGCAGACAAACGACCGATACCGCTGATAGCGTCCGGCCTTTGCCTGCTGCCGGCAGTTATTGGCGCGTTAAGGATCGACTTTTACCGCCACGCAAAGGCACAAACTATGGCGACAAGTCAAAGTTTGATACATTTAGTCCACTACTTTCCCCTCTCCTCTTCTTCTTACTACACCCAACGCCCTAAACAGCAACGCTTGAAGCGCAAATAGGACCGCAAGAAGGCGGCTTTCGTTTTCGTTTGGTGTCGGCAAACGATAGTTTGGTCCCACCAAACCATAGTTTGTTCCCGGCAAACGATAGTTTGGCGGCAGCAAACAATAAACAAACAAAGTAGAACAATGCAAAAATCAGCGCAGAAGCACGCACAAAGGAGATCTGCCCACCAGCCGGCGCACCGAATGCCCCACTTTACTTCTCCTTCGCAAGCACAAGGCAAAGAAAATCTATAACAGGCCATACAAAGACGGCGGGCAATCGAGAGCTTACATCCGAAAAACGACTGCTCGCTCTGCCAAGAGGCCGCTTCAGCATCAAGGCATCAAGCGAAATAAGCGGAAAAGAAATCCCTCAGCAGAAAAAAAGTGAGCAAAGTATTTGGCAAACCAAAAAATCATTCTACCTTTGCACTCGCTTAACGGCAATTAGGTAGATCCGCTAGCTCAGCTGGTAGAGCACAACACTTTTAATGTTGGGGTCTTGGGTTCGA
>ERZ773018.4-NODE-4-length-223493-cov-6.567755_pt1 | contig 223493 bp, 230 predicted proteins | sample MGYA00580840_ERZ773018 | MGnify/ENA primary metagenome ERZ773018 (study PRJEB29015, sample SAMEA2738125) | human oral metagenome | biome: human oral; feature: human-associated habitat; material: saliva | place: China | collected 2256 ... | reverse complement strand
GGCGGCTAAAATTGAGCCGACCACTCGGGTGAAAGATCTCACCGAGGCTGAAGAACAGAAGCTACGTGAAATTATTGATAATAATTACACTGTAGAAGGTGATCTGCAACGCCTCGTGGCAAATAATATTAAACGTCTAAAAGACATTAACAACTATAAAGGTATGCGACACAAAGCAGGTCTGCCTGTAAACGGTCAGCGCACACGAACGAACGCACGAACTCGAAAGGGTCGCGCAATCGCCGTTGGTGGAGCACAGCCAAAAGCAGCAAGTAAGACTTGATTTAAGAAAGGGATAGAATTATGGCAGAAAAAGTTAGTCGTAAAAAACAGCGCCGATCTGTTCCATCAGGTCAAATGCATATCCAAGCTACTTTTAACAACACAATCATTACTTTTACAGATAAAAAAGGTAATGCTTTAGCAGCAGCAAGTGCTGGTGCATGTGGCTTCCGCGGAAGTAAAAAAGGTACAGCTTATGCAGCGCAGGTTGCAACTGAGAAAGCAGCCGAAAATGCACAGACTCTATATGGTCTAAAATCAGTAGATGTTTTCGTTAAAGGTGTTGGACTTGGTCGCGACTCAGCGATCCGATCACTTTCAAACGCAAATATTACTGTTGAAAGTATTAAAGATGTGACGGGTGTTCCACACGGTGGTGTTCGTCCAAAGAAAGCAAGGAGGGCTTAATTTATGGCACGAGATAGGTCTCCGATTGTTAAACAATCACGCCGAGAAGGCTATGCCCTTCATCGAAAAGCTGCCAAAATTATGGCACGAAAAAGCGGGATTCCTGGTCAACACTCTGGTTCTCGACAAGGAAAACCAAGCTTGTATGCAATTCAATTGCGCGAAAAACAAAAAGTTCGACGACTTTACGGACTTCTTGAAAAACAATTCGCACGATTAATGAAAGAGGCATCGCGACGTGAAGGTCTTGCAGGCGAAAACCTTTTGCAACTTTTGGAGCTTCGCTTGGATAATGCTATTTATCGAGCAGGTTTCGCAACTTCACGCCGACAAGCTCGCCAATTGGTGAGTCACGGACATTTCTTGTTAAACGGTCGACGAGTTGATATTCCTTCAATTCGTTTGAAAGCTGGTGACGAGATTGTTGTTCGACCAAAAAGCCAAAAATCTGGCTATTTCACAAATCTTGAAAATGTTGTTGCTGATGCTGCTCCAGCCCCACTTAGCTGGTTGAAAGCTGATAGCAATAAGATGACGGTTTCTGTTTCTGGGCTTCCTAAACGAGAAGAAGCAGAAGCTGGAATCAATGAACAGCTAATCGTTGAATACTACTCACGATAAAAGGTAAGGAGCTAAAAGTTTATATGTCAAAATTAATTCACAATCCAGCGCTTGCTGAAATTCAGGACTTAAGCGATAATGTTGCAACTTTTGTTGTAAAGCCGCTTGAGCCTGGTTATGGCAATACGCTCGGAAACAGCTTGCGCCGAGTGCTTCTTTCGAGCATTAATGGTGCAGCAATAGTTGCTTTTAAGATTGACGGAGTTAGCCACGAATTTACATCTATTGAAGGTGTTAAAGAGGATGTGGTTGATATCATGTTGAATCTTAAAAATATTAAATTCAAGGCTCATACTGATTCGCCTGTTGAACTTCGATTGGAAAAAACTGGCGCTGGAATTATTACCGCAAAAGATATTAAGGCAAATGCTGAAATGGAAGTGGTAAATCCAGACCAAATTATCGCAACTATTGATGATGATAAAACTAAATTTGCAATGGATATTGTTGTAGAATCTGGCCACGGTTATAAAACTATTGAAGAGGCCAGCGAAGACCGAATTCATAGCGATATGATTGCGGTTGATGCAATTTTCACCCCTGTTTTGCGAGTTCGATATAAAGTCGATAATACTCGTGTTGGTCAAGTTTCGAACCTTGATCGATTGGAGTTAACTATCGAAACTGATGGTTCACTTTCTCCACGAGAAGCTTTCGAACAGGCATCTGCAATTTTAGCAAATCAATATACAGCTCTTGCTGGTTCAACAACAATTGAAGCCGCTCCAGCTCTTGGTGAAGAAGCTAAGGATGAAGCGAGCGAACTTCACACATCAATCGAAGATTTAAACTTGACAGCTCGGACAACAAATGCGCTTGTTAATAATGACATTCGCACCGTTCACGACTTAGTAAACCTTACCGAACAAGATTTGCGTGAACTTAAAGGCTTTGGAAGCAAAGCTTTGGATGAAGTAAAAGATAAAATAGCGGAGTTAAATTTATAATATGCACCGACATGGATATAAAGGGCGAAAATTTGGTCGTGAACGTGACCAGCGCCGTGCGCTCCTCAAAGGCTTAGCGACTTCGTTAGTCATTCATGGCAAAATTGAAACAACTTTGCCAAAAGCCAAAGAGACTTTGCGCTACACAGAAAAGCTTATCACTAAAGCTAAAAAAGGTGATTTGCATAACCGCCGTCAGATTATAGCCAAACTTGGAAATATTGATGCGGCAAACAAATTGGTAGACGTTATTGCTCCACAACTTTCAAAACGAAATAGTGGTCACTTGCGAATTGAACGAACTCGAATTCGTCGCGGTGATGCAGCAGAAATGGCTACAATTGAATTTGTTGATGAAATTAAACACGAAAGTGAGGATAAGTAAATGGCTGTAAATGCAAAAACTTATTCACAAAAACCAACTGAAGTTGAGCGAAAATGGATCTTAATTGATGCAGCAGGATCAGCTACTCTTGGTCGGCTTAGCGCCAAAATTGCAACTTTCTTGACAGGTAAAAACAAACCTACATATACACCACACACAGATGGTGGCGACTATGTAATCGTTATTAATGCTGAAAAAGTTAAAGTTACAGGAAATAAAGAAGAAGCTAAAATGTATTACCGACACAGTGGTTTTCCTGGCGGTTTGAGTGAAGCTTCTCTAAAAGAATTGCGCGAAAAGAACGCTGCAATGATTATTGAAAAAGCTGTTTACGGAATGCTTCCAAAAAATAAACTTCAAGCAGATCGAATGAAACGTTTGAAAGTTTATGTTGGTGCAGAACATAATCACGCTGCTCAAAAACCAGAGAAAGTTGAGGTTAAATAATTATGGCTGAAGCTAAATATTTTTACGGTCTTGGACGACGCAAAGCTGCAACAGCTCGCGCTCGACTTTACGCTGGAAAAGGTAATCTAACTATTAATGATAAGCCTGCAGTTGAGTATTTAGACGGAAACAAATCAATGCTTGCTGAAATTACAGATCCACTTGCATTGGTTGGAAAACAAGCTGAATATGACATTACAGTTAAAGTTAATGGTGGTGGTTTGGCTGGTCAAGTTGATGCAATTAAACTTGCGATTTCGAAAGCTCTAACAGTTGCTCATGCAGACTTGCGACCAGTTCTAAAGAAAGCTGAATTCCTAAAACGCGACCCTCGCGAAAAGGAACGCAAAAAATATGGTTTGCGATCTGCTCGAAAACGAGAACAGTTCTCGAAACGTTAATACTTCAAAAACAATCGTTCGAATTATTTGGGCGATTGTTTTTATTAATACCTTGATTTTTAAATATAAAAGGTATAGAATTAATAATGAACTTATAGAATGAACTGATTTAATCTATATTAATGCAAGGAGATAAATGCATAAAATACAATCAGAGTTAGCTTTTGAGCAAGAAGTTATCGAATACCTTACAAAAATTGGAAATGTTAAACAGTGGGAATATGCAAAAGATATAAAAGATACGCAAGGTTTGTGGGATAATTTTAAGCGAATTATTGAACAGAATAATACAGCGAGGCTGGAAGAGCCTCTTTCGAAAAGTGAGTTTGCTCAAATTAAAGAACAAATTAGAAATCTTAAGACACCATATCAAGCTGGTCAGTTTTTATATGGAACAAATGGTGTGTCGGAGATTTCAATCAACCTCGACAAAGGTGGTTCAACAACATTATTGATATTTGATCAAGAACAAATTGGCGCTGGAAATACTGTATATCAAGTGGTGAATCAAATTAAAAGACCAGCTGTTATAGAAGGAAAGAATGATCGCCGTTTTGATGTTACGCTGCTAATAAATGGTTTGCCAATTATTCAGATTGAGCTGAAAAAGGCAACAAATACTGTAACTGATTCTTTAAACCAGATGGAGCAATATATTGCTGAAAACCAATACAGTGGCATTTTTTCGACACTACAAGTTTTGGTGGCGATGACACCAAATGATATTAAATATATGGCAAATACTACGGCTGGAAACTTTAACCGAGATTTTGCTTTTTCTTGGCAAGATGAGGAGACTTCAAATCCTGTTAATGACTGGAGAACTTTTGCGGATAAAGTTCTTTCGATCCCGATGGCACACAATATTGCAACGCAATATATGATTCTAGATGGAACAAAAGATCGTGAATCAATTAAAGTTATGCGACCATATCAAGTTTATGCGACGAAGAGAATTATTGATACGATACGAAGATCAAATTTTAATTATCACGATGGTAAATTTGGTTATATTTGGCACACAACGGGTAGCGGTAAAACAATAACAAGTTTCAAAACTGCATGGCTGGCGAGTCGGTTGCCAAATGTTTCGAAAGTAATTTTTCTTGTTGATAGAATTGCCTTAACAAGACAAACCGCAGATAAATACTCGGCTTACGACCCAACTTCGAGTGATTCTGGGGTTGTTAGTGATACTAAAAATGTTACAGATCTTAAAAATAAACTTCTTAAGCGTACGGACAAAAATATCATTGTAACGAGTATCCAAAAGATGGCTCGATATGTAAAAAGCTCAGATTTCAAGGAATTGGATGGAAATATTCTATTTATTGTTGATGAGGCTCATCGCTCGACTGGAGATGGCGCAGATAACGAGGCGATGCTTGAAGTTATTCGAAATAAAATCCCAAATTCGGGCTGGATAGGTTATACTGGAACGCCAAAATTCCCACAGACTCAAAATATTTTTGGCAGACTTTTGCACGCATATACAATTAAAGAAGCTATTGCAGACCGCAATGTTTTAGGCTTTAATGTTGTTTTTAGGGAGACAATTAAAATTTCAGAAAACCGAGAAGAATATGACAGTAAAACTAAAACCGCTATATATGATAAAAGCGATAAGCATTTAGAATTGGTGGTTAAGGATATTTTTAAATATTGGCAAGAGCGTTCGGCTGAAAGAAGATATAACGCCATTCTCACTGTTCATGTTGGCGGTGGTGGAGTATCAACGCCGCGTGCAATGCAATATTTTGATAAGTTTGAAGAAATTAATGAAACCCTCCCGCCAGAAGAACGCTTGAAAGTGGCTGTGAGCTTCTCTATGGACACTTCAAATGGAGATAATCAGCTTCAAACCAATCAGAACCTTGCTCGTGCAATAAAATCATATAATAAGCTTTTTAACGAGAACTTTGATATGACAACAGTTAAGGAATATGCTGAAAGTGTTCAAGACCGGCTTTCGAAAAACAGCGAAGACGGCAAATATCTTGATCTTGTGATTGTGGTTGATCAACTTTTGACCGGCTTTGATGCACCCGAGCTAAATACGCTATATGTTGATAGAATACTAAAAGGTTCGTCGCTGATTCAAGCTTATTCACGCACGAATCGCGTTCATAACTTTAACCATAAACCTTTTGGAAACATTATCAATTATCGCTGGCCAGAATTGAATAAAGCGGAAATGGAAGAAGCGTTGAGCGTGTATTCAAATCGTGACTCTGCGAATGTTAACAGAATACAGCTTTCATTAACTGATAGTGGTGTTCTTTCGAAACCGTTTAGTAGTGTGGTTCAAGAACTAAAAGATGTTATTACGGAGCTTCGAACGCAGACGGAAGATTTTAAATATCTTTCGCCGAGTGAGGCTGTTCAAGATGCAACTTTCGAAAACCTTAAAAAATACTCAAGCTTGTTGAATGCGGCCAAGCAATACACTGCGGGTAATGTTGACGGTGAAGAAATAATCTCGGTTGATAAAGATCCGGAGCTTTTCTATAAAACAATTGGAATCGCCAAAGATGAAGAAGTTCGCCTAACAACGGTGATAGCAAACGACCTTAAAAGACGCCGTTCAAAGGCTGAAGGCATTGATGTTTCGCATATTGAGCTTGAAATGGCACACATTCACAATGTGCGAGTGAATTATGACTATCTAACAGATTTGATTGCAAGAATGGCAAACGCCGTTCATGAAAAAAATATCGAAACCGCCGAGAAGCTTGAAGAAGAAATTCACCGCGAGCTTGAAAAAGCCGAGAACGAGCAAGATAGAATTAAATTCAGAGACTTCGTTCGAAAAATTATTAAAGGTGAGTATAAGTTTAATAAATATCCAGCACCAAACAATCGCGAAGAAGTTATCGAGGCCCTGAACGAATCGCAAGAGCAAACGGCAAATAACAAAATTGATGATTTTATTGCACGCTGGGGAATTGGTGAAAACACCACCAATCTTGAGCTAACTCAGACGATCAACAAGCATCGCGTTGGCAACAGAGAGGACTTAAACAAACAAAACGAATTAAACAAGATTATGAATAGGAATCAAACGAATTATCAAACCAATCAGAACGCAGAACTCGCCCAGCTGAAATGGATTGAGTGGCGAAACCGCTTTACAGATGAAATTTACAACTTGGCAGACCAGATTGTGAGGGCTAAATAAATGAAAACAGAGGCGAACAAGATGACAAAACAACCAAGTTATCGCTTTGCAGGATTTGAAGATGCGTGGAAGGAAGTGAAGTTGGGGGATTTTGTAGAAATATCTAAAGGGATTCAGCGTAATAAAGAATTTCTATCCCCAAATGCAGATAACAAGAACTGCTATCCAGTGTATAATGGTGGAAAGCAAGAATCTGGTTACACAGATGAGTTCAATCGCGAGGGGAATATAATGATATCTGAAGGTGGTGCCTCAGCTGGATTTGTAAATTATTTTAATGGGAAATATTGGTCTGGAGGTCATAATTTTACAATTGATGAATTAGAAAATGATATTTACTATGTTTTAGCCCTCTTAGAATCGCAGCAACAAGAACTATATTCGTTACAAGTTGGTTCTGGACTTCCAAATATACAGTTAAATTCATTAAAAAAAGTTATTATTGCCTTTCCTTCTTTCCTAGAACAACAAGCCATTGGTTCTTTTTTTCAAGATATTGACCAGCTTATTAGCCTTCAACAGCGCAAGTTAGAGGTGCTCAAAGAGCAGAAGAAAACCTACCTCAAGCTCCTCTTCCCAGCCAAAGGACAAACCAAGCCAGCCCTTCGCTTCGCAGGATTTGAAGATGATTGGAAGGAAGTGAAGTTAGGGGAAATATTAGACTATGAACAACCAAATCAGTATATTGTCAAGTCTACGGAATATAGTAATTCATTTACCATGCCGGTATTAACAGCTGGACAAAGTTTTATACTTGGCTATACAAATGAAAAAGATGGGATAAAGAAGGCTAGTCGAGAAAATCCAGTAATAATTTTTGATGATTTTACAACGGCATCACACCTTGTAGATTTTGATTTCAAAGTAAAAAGTTCAGCAATGAAGATTTTAGAACTAAAAAGTGATGAGGATAATATTTATCTAGTGTATAATATTTTAAAAAATATATATTATACTCCACAAGGACATGAACGACATTGGATTTCGAAATTTTCAGATTTTAATATATTAATCCCGAATACAACAGAACAACAAGCCATCGGTTCTTTCTTTCAAAATCTAGACAAGGCCATTACCAAGCAAGAGGAAAAAGTCAACCAACTCAAAGAAAGTAAACGAACATTTCTGAAGAAGATGTTTATATAAGTGTAAAAGAAAGGAGAATGTGATATTATGAATAAATCAAAAGAAATTTCAGCTCAGCTTTGGGATATGGCAAACAAATTGCGTGGCACAATGGACGCCAGCGAATATAAAAACTATATTTTGCCGTTTATGTTTTATAGATATCTTTCAGAAAAGCAAGACGAATATTTGAAAGAGAACGGCCTTGAGGATTTTTATACTACAAGCGGTGAAGAGCTAAGAGAATATCTGAAAGATTTGAAGACAAATTTGAGTTATGCGGTTTTGCCGGAGTATTCTTGGAGTGAGTTGATTTCAAAAATTGCAGATTATAAAATTAAGGCGAGTGACTACCAAGATATGTTTGATGCTTTTCGCGAGAATGCTACACAAAATAGCAACGAGACGGAATCTTTGGCGGATATCTTCTCGGATATGAATTTGGGCGATATGCGACTTGGCTCTGATATTAACGAGCGCGCACGAGCTTTGAACGAAATCGTGCTGATGATTAATGATTTTAATTTTAAAGATGAATCTGGTCATGATATTTTGGGTGATGTTTATGAATATTTGATTGGTGAATTTGCGGCAAATGCAGGCAAAAAAGGTGGCGAGTTCTATACACCACACGAAGTGAGCCAGATTTTAGCAAAAATCACAACACTTCACAAAAATAATAACGGTGAACAATTTAGGGTTTATGACCCAACGATGGGCTCGGGGTCGTTGCTTTTGACCGTTCAAAAAGAATTAACCTCAGAGAGGGATTCTGGAAAAGTGGAATTTCACGGGCAGGAATTGAATGCTACGACATATAATTTGGCGCGAATGAACTTGATGATGCACGACGTGAATTATAGTAATATGAAATTGAAGCGAGGCGACACTCTGAGCGCTGTTGATTGGCCTTCAATTGAGGAAAACGGCGTGCAAAGCCCGCTAAGGTTTGATGCGGTGGTGGCTAATCCGCCATATTCGCAACAGTGGGATATTGAAAATATTGATCGTAATAAAGACGTTCGCTTTAAAAACTTTGGAATTGCGCCAAAATCGAAAGCAGATTACGCATTTGTTTTGCACGGATTGCACCATTTGGCGAATGATGGCACGATGGCGATTGTTTTGCCGCACGGAGTTTTGTTCCGTGGCGCTGCCGAAGCTAAAATTCGCAAAAAATTAATTGATGAAAATTTGGTTGATGCTGTAATTGGCTTGCCAGCAAACTTGTTTTATGGCACGAGCATTCCAACGTGTATTTTGGTGATAAAAGGCCGTGAAGCACGAAAAAACACGAAAGATATTTTGTTTATTGACGCTTCAAGTCATTTCGAAAAAGCTAAAAACAAGAATAAGCTAAGAAAAGAAGATATTTCGAAGATTTTAGAGGCTTATTCAAACCGGCAAAATATTGAAAAATATGCGCACGTTGCAAGTATTGAAGAGATTCGCGACAATGATTATAATTTAAATATTCCACGATATGTTGATACTTTTGAAGAGGATGAAGTAAAACCGCTTGCTGAAATTGCAGAAGAAATGAAGGAAATTGACAGGGAAGTTAAAGAAGTCTCGGATGATATTCTTGCATCAATGAAGAAGCTTGCTGGTACTACACCAGAAGCACAAAAAGAGCTAGAAGAATTTATTAAAATTATTGAAAGCTAAAAGTCTGAAAATTAAAATCCGCACTCTGATTGAAGGGGTGCGATTTTTGCTATTTAGATAAAAAATGGAGCCACGATCGGGGCTTGAACCCGAGACCTCATCCTTACCATGGATGCGCTCTACCAACTGAGCTATCGCGGCGAATAAATGAATTATATCATATAAATTATATCAATGTCAATATGAGTATTTAGTGATCAAATCGAGGCCCTTATTGACAAAATAATTGTTTTAACATATAATAATTATATATATTTTATCTAAAAGTAATTCTTATGGAGGGCTATGAAAACAGTAACGATAATGAAATATCGAATTGGAAATAAATATTTCTTTAAGGTTTTAGATAAATTTGACATTAAAGATGCGGTTGAGCGTCTAGACGCGATGATTCAAATATCCAAACAATTAGAAAAAGAAAATAAAGACTACGAACAGCTTTGGATTAAGGAAACAGTTCTGTTTTAAAAATACTCGATCTAGGTTATTTATTTTTTTGTTTTATTGGAGTCTTTTCTTGCTTTGCTGTTTTTTAGAAAATTCTTTTTTAGGGCTTCACCAAGAGTCCAGATAATAGCATTTGATAGAAATGCAACTAAAGACAATAGTGTGATAAGTAAAATTGTTCGACTAATTGAATTTTCGAAAATATTTAAAAAGCTTGCAGCCGCAAAACCAAAAAATGCTGCGAAAAGATAGAATCTCTGTAGTAAGATTCGCTCATTATTTAGACTTAAAGCTTTTTGTGTGAATTTTAGAAAATCATTCATAATTAGAATTATAACATATTTATTCAGATAAGTCAATATTGATAATTAAAAGTCTTGCTTTTTATGAAATCTTATGATAAAATATAACAGAACGTAAATAATAAATTTAAGAGAGATTATGGCTAAAAAGAATACGAAACGAAAGATTATCGGTCTTGTAAGCGAAATTACTGGCGACCGAATTTACTATACTCGCAAAAATACGCAGAATACACCTGAAAAACTTTCTTTGCGAAAATACAATCCGAAGACAAGAAAACATGAAGTTTTCACAGAGACTAAAAAATCTCTTGGTCGAAATGAAGTTAAACCACGAAAAGGTTAATAAAATGCGCTCAAAGAGGGCGCTTTTTATATTGACTTTTTTATAAAATGTGATATTATTGTTATATAGTACTTTAAAAAAGGAGGTTTAAAAATATTTTTTGCTATGCTTTTAGACTTTTTACCAAGGAGGAAAATAGATGAGTTTATATAAAAGTATAATTGTTACAGGAGGGGCTGGTTTTATCGGTTCCAATTTTGTGCACTATGTTTATAATAATTTTCCAGAGGTCCATATCACCGTTCTGGATAAGCTAACTTACGCGGGAAATCGTGCAAATATTGAAGAAATTCTTGGCGACCGTGTGGAGTTAATTGTTGGTGATATTGCGGATGTAGAAGTGGTGGATAAATTGGCAGCCAAGGCTGATGCTATTGTTCATTATGCGGCAGAAAGCCACAACGACAATTCACTCAATGACCCAAGTCCCTTTATCTACACTAATTTTGTTGGTACTTACACTCTCTTAGAAGCAGCTCGTAAGTATAATATTCGTTTCCACCATGTCTCAACTGATGAGGTCTATGGTGATCTGCCTCTGCGTGAAGATTTGCCAGGTCATGGGGAAGGCCCAGGTGAGAAATTTACAGCTGAAACTAAGTACAATCCAAGCTCTCCTTACTCATCAACCAAGGCAGCTTCAGACTTGATTGTTAAAGCTTGGGTGCGATCATTTGGTATTAAAGCGACTATTTCTAACTGCTCAAACAATTACGGTCCTTACCAGCACATCGAGAAGTTTATTCCACGCCAAATTACTAATATCCTGAGTGGTATCAAGCCAAAACTTTATGGAGAAGGTAAAAATGTGCGTGACTGGATTCATACCAATGACCATTCTTCAGGAGTTTGGACAATTCTAACCAAGGGACAAATCGGTGAAACTTACTTGATTGGTGCTGACGGTGAGAAGAATAATAAGGAAGTGTTAGAGCTTATTCTTAAGGAAATGGGACAACCAGCTGATGCTTATGACCATGTGACAGATCGTGCAGGACACGACTTGCGTTATGCTATTAACGCAAGTAAGCTCCGTGACGAATTGGGCTGGAAACCTGAATTCACTAATTTTGAAGATGGTCTTAAGGAAACTATTAAGTGGTACACAGATAACCAAGACTGGTGGAAATCAGAGAAAGAAGCAGTTGAAGCTAACTACGCTAAGACTCAAGAAGTAATTAAATAGATAAAACCACCTTTTCAAAACTCTCGTTTTTTGCGGGAGTTTTAATTTTGTCTTGAAAAAAAATAGGTTATGTGTTAGAATATTTTAGTAATATAAAATTGTTTGAGAATTCGTTCAAAGTTATCTTAAAATTTTGAAAGAAGTTACAAACGCAAAATAAGGAGAAAAAAATGACAGAACAAGGCCTAGCGATTCGTATTCGCCTAAAAGCATACGATCACAAAGTTATCGACCAAAGCGCAAAACAAATTGTTGACACAGCAATTCGAACTGGTGCAACAGTTGCAGGACCAGTGCCTCTACCAACACGACGAAGCACTTTCACAGTTGTAAAAAGCCCACACGTTTACAAAATGGGTGGTGAAGCTTACGAAATGCGCGTTCATAAACGTTTAATCGATATCAGTAACGCTACACCAAAAACAATCGATTCTTTGCAAAACCTCAGCCTTCCAGCTGGTGTTGATGCAGAAATTAAAATGTAATACTTTCAAAAATCGCTCTTTGGAGCGGTTTTTTTATTTGACTTTTTAGATATAAAGTTATATAATGTAGTTATCGCTTTTAGGAGGTGAGTACATTGATACAAAAAATTATTGTAATTCTAATTTGTACGACAATAATGCTAGCAAGAAGTATTGGAAAAGAAAAAATCAATAGAAAAATGATGATTTTTCTTTCTTCGGTTATTGTTTTGAGCTCGATTTTATTAATAATCAAACAGCTTGCAAACCAAGAAGTTGTATTTTTTTCTTTTTTGGATGTTGTTGGTGACGAATTGGCGGAGTTTAAATTTATTCTGCTGCTTTCGAAACTAATTTTCGAAATAATTATTTCGGTAATTCTACTGAATAAAATTTCGGGCGAGGCAAAATTCAAACAAGATTTAGCGATTTTCTGTGTTGCTATTATTTCTTCGCAAATAATTTTTACAGATTTTCCAAATCTTGTTTTGCAGAAAATATCTACATCATTTTTTGTCGAAATAATTTTTAGTTTTTTATATATTTTAATTTTAACAGCGTTTTGTCAAAGTTCGAAAAAATAAGACGCTGAATAGCCATCTCGAAAGAGGTGGTTTAATTTTGTTGTAAATATTACACGCTAAATGTAGCGTTTTTGCTTGATTTTTATAAACAAAAGCACTATAATAAAAAAGTCGAATATACGAAGAACTTTAAAAATACTTGCAATTTTATAGAAAATATGGGGTGAAAAAATGAAACAATTAGAACTATTTAGTGATAAGGAGTTGCAGAAAATTAGTTTTGAAGATGTAAAAGTCTTGAAGCGAGATGGTAGAGAGGTTCTCTTTGATGTTGAGCGGATTTATAATGCGATTGAAAAAGCTTTTAAATCAACTCTTTCAGGCTGCGATGATGTAGCTGAACCGACATTGAAAGCATTAAGAGCTGGTGGTTTGGTGCTAGAGGAATTCCGAAAGCGCGTTAAGGAAGGTGAAAAAATCTTTACTGTTGAAGATATTCAAGATATGGTTGAAAAAGTGCTTTATGAAACTGGTGAAAACAAAACTTATTGGCACTTCAAGGAGTATCGGAAAGAACGTGAACGTGAACGTGAAGGTGCAAAATCGATTGATGAAACGATTGGTCGATTAATTTCGAAAGAGCCTTCAACAGTGAATGAAAACGCAAACAAGGATAGCGATGCGTTTAATACTCGCCGAGATTTGACTGCTGGTGTTACGGGAAAAGCAATTGGGTTAAGGATGCTTCCGTTGCATGTTTCAAATGCTCATCAAAAGGGTGAAATTCACTTTCATGATTTGGACTACAGCCCTTATGAACCGATGACTAATTGCTGTTTGATTGACTTTAAGGGAATGCTTAAAGATGGCTTTCGAATGGGTAATGCTGATATTGAGAGTCCGAAATCAATCCAAACGGCAGCGGCTCAAATTGCTCAGATTATCGCGAATGTTGCTTCTTGTCAGTATGGTGGTTGTTCAGCTGATCGAATTGACGAGATTCTTGCTCCTTACGCAAAGCTTAACTATAAAAAACACCTGAAAGATGCTGAAGAATGGATCGAAGACAGTGGCAAATGGGAAGATTACGCTCGGAAAAAAACACATAAAGACATCTACGATGCGATGCAATCTTTGGAGTATGAAGTTAATACGCTTTTTACATCAAACGGGCAAACTCCTTTCGTAACTTTTGGTTTTGGGCTTGGACAAACTGAGCTTGAGCGTGAAATTCAAAAAGCAATCTTGAAAATTCGCATTCGTGGGCTTGGAGTTGAACAACGTACAGCGATTTTTCCAAAACTTGTCTTTACGCTCAAACGCGGTGTAAATCTTTATTGTGAAGATCCAAATTATGACATTAAACAATTAGCTTTAGAGTGTGCAACTAAGCGAATGTATCCTGATATTTTATCTTATGATAAGATAGTGGAGCTTACCGGTTCGTTTAAAGTTCCAATGGGCTGTCGTTCATTTTTGCAGGGCTGGAAAAATTCGAAAGGTGAAGAAGTTAATTCTGGACGGATGAATCTTGGGGTTGTAACGCTGAATTTGCCAAGAATCGCAATCGAATCTGATGGTGATTTCGAAAAATTCTGGCGGATTTTTGATGAACGCACTCAAATTGTAAAAGATGCGCTGGTTTATCGAATTAATCGCACGAAAGAGGCAAGTCCAACTAATGCGCCAATTTTGTATCAATATGGTGCTTTTGGTAAACGTTTGAAACCTACTGATTCTGTTGATGAGGTCTTTAAAAATCGAAGAGCAACAGTTTCATTTGGTTATATTGGGCTTTATGAAGTTGGAAAAGTTTTTTACGGTGCTGAATGGGAAGAAAATTCGGAGGCGAAGGAATTTACGCTTTCAGTAATTAGAAAAATGAAAAAACTTTGTGAAGATTGGTCTGAGGAATTTGGTTATCATTTTAGCGTTTATTCAACACCGAGCGAAAGCTTGACCGACCGATTCTGTCGGATGGATACAGAGAAATTTGGCTCGATTGCGGATATTACAGATAAGGGTTATTACACGAATTCTTTTCACTATGATGTTCGAAAAAATCCAACACCTTTCGAAAAGCTGGATTTTGAAAAAGATTTCGTGAAAGCTGGCGCAACCGGTGGATTTATCCATTATTGTGAATATCCAGTTTTGCAACAAAATCCAAAAGCTCTCGAAGCGGTTTGGGATTATGCCTATGATCGGGTTGGATATCTTGGAACGAACACACCGATTGATAAATGTTTCGAATGTAGTTTTGAAGGTGATTTTCAGCCAACAGCAAAAGGTTTTAAATGTCCAAATTGCGGAAATACCAATCCTAAAACTTGTGATGTCGTGAAAAGAACATGCGGTTATTTGGGTAATCCGCAGGCAAGACCAATGGTAAAAGGGCGCCATAAAGAAATTTCGGCGCGCGTTAAACATATGAACAATTCGACAATTTAATTTTAAAATGTGAGTATTTTTTAAACGCTGGCGAAAAGCTGGCGTTTTTTAATTTTTTCGAAAAGAAAAAGCCCCGTAAGGAGCTTTCTATGTTAGACTTGTACTAATTGACTTTGTTTTTTGAATCGTTCGAGAATACTGTATTTTATCAGCAGAGGATTTTCTTGACCTCTTCGAATAGTTATTATCCTTGGGTCTTGATAGAGTGGAATTCCCTTGGTTGAAGAGTGACTAATTCTATCTAAATGAATCACAATGTAGTCAAACTTATTTCCTGAAATTGAATTTTCTATCACATTTCTCGTTTGGGAAGTTTTTCGAGTTTCAGTGTATAGCTCAGAATCTTCACTAAAACAACTTAACAGTTTTTCTTGACCTTGACTATTATTTTTATAGTCCGCATTTTGAACGAGCAAAATACTCAAGTTTTTCATAATTGCCAAATCTTCTTCAGAAAAATCTGGATCTAAATCTTTAAGATCATCTTCTTCTGGGCTGGAATTTAATATTTTTTCCAATTCGTCAATTTTTTCATTCATTTGTGTGAATCTATCATTAAATTCCCGCGTAAAGCCTGCAAATTTATCCGAATCATTTCTTTGCTGTTGTTCAATAAAGTTTTTTACCGCAGAAATAGCATTAATTTCGGCATTTTTTTGCACAATTGAGGCATAAATCTCAAGAAGAGCTGAGGGATTTGCCAGAACTTCCTCAAGTGATTTAACTTGATTCTGAAGGAATTCAATATCTCTATCCTTTTGCTCGTTAGATTCTGAAAGATTAGATCGTTCGTGCTTAATCTCTTCAATTTCTTTTTCAAGCTCTTCTTTTTTGTGAGAAAGTGTTTGATATTCCCCCAAGAGATTGTTATATTTAGATTTGATTACTGAAGGATCATTATCTTTAGCTTCCTGAAGCTGTTTATTTAAACTTGATTTTTCATTTTTTAGAGTTGAAATATTATTAGTTAAATTATTAATCTCCGACTGTTTTTCGATTAAAACATTATCATGATCAGACTTAATGCGTTCAATTTTTTGCTCGTAATCGGATTCAAGCTCTTTTATTTTAGATTTTAATAATTCAATGTCTCCATTCTTTTTTGAAATTTTTGCTCTAAGTTTATTAACAAGTTTATTATCCGGAGTTTTAGCTTCATTTTGCAGCTTTGGTTTTTTAGGTTTTTGCTTATTAGATTTTTTAGTCTGAGCAAAAAGCCGAATTGCTGAAATCCTTAGCCGATTTGAATCTGTAGACGAAATTTTAGTCCTTGTTTTGATTGCGTTTTGCATTAATTCAATATCACGAGAACTAAACAACTTGCCAAACTGCGGATTTTTAGTTACTGCTTCGAGAATTCTTTCGAATTCATTAAAGTAATCATCATTGCTCTTTTTACTCATTTTAAGAGCCTCCTTGAATAAGATTTCGAAAAATAACTCAAAAATTTGTGTCTAACATATTAAAGAGCTATCATTCGATTGAAATAAATTTTAACATATTTTAGTGTTAAAGTCAAGGTTCGAAATTGAATTTTTTGGGATTTTCAAGGCTTGAACAAAATGCTTGAAAGTGCTAAAATCGATAATAGATAAAATGAATTTTCGAAAGGAGAAAGATGGCAAAATTAGTTTTTGCGCGACACGGCGAAAGTGAATGGAATAAGGCCAACCTTTTCACTGGTTGGGCTGATGTTGATTTGAGCGAAAAAGGTGTTCAGCAAGCAATTGACGCGGGTAGGTTGATTAAAGACGCAGGGATTGAATTTGATGTGGCTTTTACATCAGTTTTGAAACGTGCGATTAAGACGACAAATTTGGCATTGGAGTTCTCAGATCAACTTTGGGTGCCAGTTCAAAAATCTTGGCGATTAAACGAGCGACATTATGGTGGTTTAACTGGAAAAAATAAAGCTGAAGCGGCCGAAAAATACGGTGAAGAACAAGTTCATATCTGGCGACGATCATATGATACACTTCCACCAGAAATGCCACACGATGATGAATATTCTGCGCACAATGACCGTCGTTATGCCTTACTCGATGACTCAGTTGTACCAGATGCTGAAAACTTGAAAGTTACTTTAGAGCGAGCTTTGCCATTTTGGGAAGATCAAATTGCGCCAGCTTTGAAGAGTGGTAAAAATGTTTTTGTTGGCGCGCACGGAAATTCGATTCGAGCACTTGTAAAACACATTAAAGGTTTATCTGATGATGAAATTATGGGAGTTGAAATTCCAAACTTTCCACCGCTTGTTTTTGAATTTGACGAAAATCTTAAGGTATTAAAAGAATATTCACTTGGTGAATAAAAACAAAATAGAGCATTGAATTGCTCTATTTATTTTGGTAGATTATCATTGAATCGCCGTAAGAAAGAAATTTATATTCTCCGTTTTGAATCGCGTGATCATAGGCTTTTGAAAGATTTTCCCAGCCAGCAAAAGCGCTAGCAAGCATTAAAACAGTTGATTTTGGTGCGTGAAAATTCGTGATAAGCCCTTGAATTGTTTTAAATTCATAACCTGGAAAAATAAAAATATCAGCCTCACCAGATAAACCACCGGTTTGATTTTTTGTGATTTTACTTAGATCTTCGCGTTTGCCGGAATTGCCGTTCAAGCTTTTTTCGAAAATTGCATTATGCGCATATTCTAGCGTGCGAGCGACAGTTGTTCCGAGCGCAAAAATTCGACCGCCATTTTGATGGGTTTTTTGAATTTGCTCCACAGTTTCAGCTGGAATTTCAAAATATTCCTGATGCATTTGATGTTCTTCAATTTTTTCAACACGAATTGGCATAAAAGTTCCAAGTCCAACATGAAGTGTTAAATAGCCTATTTTTACACCTTTTTTCTTTAAAGATTCTAGAATTTCATCTGTCATATTTAGGCTGGCGGTTGGAGCGGCAACAGAACCTTTTTCTTCAGCGAAAATGGTTTGATAGCGTTCAATATCGAGTGGTGTGGCGTTTCTTCGCATATACGGCGGAAGTGGAACAGTGCCAAAATTTTCGCAAAGCTCGCGTAAGTCGGTTTTTGAACTAACGATTGCTAAGCCATCGCCAAGAATTTCTTCAACGGTAATTTCGGCACTTTCGAAAATGTCATTATTTTTATCAGGCGAGTAATTTTTTACAAAAAGCTTGTCGCCAGCCTTAATTTTTCCACGATACATAACTTTGTGCTTATGCCAATCACTATCAAAACTGTGACGTTCCAAAATGATTAGTTCACGCTCGGCACCGTTTTCTTTTGTAGTGAAAAGCCGTGCTTTTATTACTTTGGTGTCGTTTAGAATTAGCATATCTCCATTTTCGAAAAAATCTGCAATATCTTTATAAAAGCTATCTGCAATTTCGCCATTTTTACGGTTTAAAGCGAGCAATCTTGAAGTTCCGCGAATTTTTGGTGGATGAGCCGCAATTTTATCTTCGGGCAATTCATAAGTGTAATCTTTAAGTTCCATTTTTATATTTTAACACTTTTCAAAAATTGATTCAATGAACAAAACCTTTTTTTTTTTTTTTGATTCTTATGTTAAAATATAATCATGATAGAAAAAAATGTAATTTCAATAAAAGATTTTGAGCTATCGTTTGGAAGCAAGAAAATCATCTACGGATTGAACTTTGAGGTTAAAAAGGGTGAAATTTTTGGATTTTTGGGTTCGAATGGTAGCGGAAAAACTACAACAATTCGCGCACTTTTGGGGATTTATCAAGAGGATTCGGGGGAGCTTTTGATTAATGGTGAAGAATTTTCGCCGGAAAAATTTGGTGCAATTGGATATTTGCCAGAGGAGCGTGGACTTTATAAGAAAGAAAAAGTTATTGATGTAATGCAATATTTTGGGCGACTTAAAGGATTATCAAAAAAAGAAGCTCAAGAATTTTCGAAAAAATATTTGAAACGTGTCGGCTTGGAGGATAAAGCAAATTTGAACATTGATAAGCTTTCGGGTGGTCAGCAGCAAAAAATTCAGCTGGGAATTACAATTATGGGGAAACCAGATTTGCTAATTTTGGACGAGCCAACAAAAGGTTTTGACCCTGTAAATCGTCAGCTTCTAATGGATATTATCGCGGAAGAAAATGCGCGGGGTGCAACAATTGTGATGGTAACGCACCAGATGGAAGAGGTTGAAAAGATTTGTAATCGCGCTTTGCTTTTGAAAGATGGAAAAGTAAAAGCTTATGGCACAGTGGATGAAATTCGAAATCAATTTGGAAAACAGCGAATTATTCTTGAATTTGTTGGAAAATTGCCAAAAAGCGATAAATTTGAGATTATTAAAAAAGATGCGAATTATGCCGAACTTTCACCAAAAGTTGATTCGCAAGAAATTTTGAAAGAATTAGTTTCAAATAATCTGCAAATTATAAACTTTAAGGTTCAAAAATCAACTTTGAATGAAATTTTCTTAGAAATTTATGGTGAATCAAAACAGATGGAGAGCGAGGTTAAAAATGCATAATTTAGGAACAGTATTGAGATTCGAAATTTTTAGAGCTCTTAAAAAACCAACTTTTTGGATTGCGATTTTTGCTATTCCTGCAATTTATGGTGTAATGTTTATGTTTGGAGCAATTTCTGGATCGCAAGCAAAAGAAAATCAGGAAAAGTTGGCTAAAGAAAGTTTTTCATTCCAGATTCAAGATGAAAGTGGTTTGGTTTCGAAAGAGCTTGTTTTGCAATTGAAGGGTGATTTTTCGAATGATAAACAAAAAACAATTGAAGCCGTAAAAAAGGGAAAGCTTGATGCATTTTATTTTATACCAAAAGATTTAACTATTGGAAAAGTTGAGATCTATGGAAAAAACACAAATATTAATGAGAATGCTAAATATTCAGCTGTTTTGAAAACTATCTTGAAAAATTCTGGCGTTCAGGCGACAAATAAGAATCAGCTGGCTTTAATTAACGAAACTTATAAAACTGAACAAACTTTTTTCAAAAATGGTGAAAAATATGATCAATTCCCAGGAATGATTGTACCAGGAATCTTCTTAGCGATTTTCTATTTTGTTACAGTTTTTCTTTCAAATCGAATGCTTACAAGTACGACTGAAGAAAAAGAGAACCGCGTAACAGAGATGATTTTAACTAGTATTTCAGCCAAAACTTTGATTTTAGGAAAAATTATTTCAATCATGGTTTTGGGTATTGTTCAAATTTTAACGATAATTCTACCGATTATTATTGGGTTCGTAGTGATTTCAAGTATTGGAACACTTGCAAAAGACTTGAACTTACCAGATTTAATGCCAATTATCTCGTCCATTAAATGGGATTTTGGTACAATTGCAATTTCTGCAGTAATTTTGGTTGCTGGATTTATGATGACGACAGGATTTATTGTTGCACTTGGTTCGGCAATGCCAACCGCACAAGAAGCTTCAAATTACTTCGCGGCAATTATTATGCCACTAATGATGCCGCTCTTCGTATTACCTTCATTCTTTTCAAGCGAACCAAGTGCTTTAACGATCTTCTTGAGCTATTTCCCGTTAACCTCGCCAATTTCTCTACTTCTTCGAAATATGTTGGGAACTTTGAGTCTAATGGAAGCCTTTATTGGAACCTCGCTTCTTGTTATTTTTGCAATTTTTGCCATTTGGCTTGCTGTGCGAATCTTCCGCTTTGGAACAATTTCTTACGGTTCAAAAGTAAATCTCAAAAGTATTTTTTCGAAAAAGAAAATTGCTTAAATAAGCTTAAAAAATTAACAAGAGTCACTCAAAAGGGTGGCTCTTGACTTTTATTATAAAAAGTTGTATAATTTAAAAGATTTTCAAAATCAAAATTTTTTGGAGGTGGAACATTATGATATTTAGCAAGGACATTTTAAAAAAGATGTTTGAAGAATCTTTTGATGATGAAGTTGAAAATATTTACAGTAGAGGATCTTTGGTATCTTTTTATGGTGAAGAATATTCAATGGAGTATAATTTTCTAGGTGGATATATAACTTTTAGTGGAATGGTCGGTAATAGAATTGGAACTATTTTCATAAGTGAGTGTAATATCTCCTCTTACGAAGTCGATCCATCAAGCCCTTTCGGCTATTATGTTGGGCTTTTCGAGCTTAAACTCAAAAAGTTCATAAATTCGAACCAAAAAAGATCTCGTCGCAAATTTCTTATGAGATAACTTGCTATCTTAATTAGCCTCATTTTTGGGGCTTTTCTTTTTTTGAAAAAATAAATTTTCAGGATTTTTTAAGTAAAGCGTGATAAAATAAAAATATGAGAATTTTGATTGTTGAAGATGAACGAAAGATTGCACGGGCACTCGGTCGAGCTTTGAAAAACGAAAAATATGCGGTTGATATTTCGCACGATGGGACAGATGCTTATGCGATGATTGGAATGATTGATTATGATTTGTTGATTTTGGATCGAATGATTCCGGGAGATTATGACGGTTTGGGTTTAACTAAAAAGCTCCGTGAAGAAGGGAAAACTGTACCAATTTTGCTTTTGACTGCATTGGGCGAAATTCGTGATAAAACTGAAGGATTAGATAGTGGTGCGGATGATTACTTAACGAAACCTTTTGCTCTAGACGAACTCCTAGCACGCGTTCGAGCTTTGCTTCGAAGGCCACAAACCCAAGCTGAAACTATTTTAAAAATTGCAGACTTATCGTTAGATTTAAACACGCACGAAGTTTTTCGAAATAATCAAAAAATTGAACTTACAAATAAAGAATTTTCACTTTTGGAATATTTGGCGAGAAATGCTGGGCGACCAGTTTCGAAAGAGCAAATTATTGCGCATGTTTGGGATTATAATGCAGACATTTTGCCGAATAACATTGAAGTTTATATTAGTTATTTGCGCGAAAAAGTCGATAAACCTTTCGAAAATAAACTAATTAAAACTGTTCGTGGCTTGGGGTATAAAATTGATGAAGAATAAAAAACATTTGAAATTTGGCGGCGATATTTTTCGAAGCGCGCATTTTAGCCTTTCAATGCTGTATTTTTTAATTTTATTGGTTATTGTGGGTATTTTTAATATTGTAATTTTTTATTCGATAAATACAAATAATATGGAAATTTCAACTTCAAATGAAATGATATTTTCGAAAGATAAAAGTATTTACGGAACAGATGAAATTCGCGAAAAAATCATCTCCGCAAGAAATCGGCGGGCTGGCGAACAAATTACTGAGGCAATTTTAATTTTAGACTTTTCGATTCTTTTGGCTGGCGGAATTGGCAGTTTTTGGTTGGCAAGACGAGCTTTGGAGCCGCTCGAAAAAGCTCACAGATTGCAGTCGGAGTTTGTTTCGAATGCGAGCCACGAAATTCGAACACCTTTAGCTGCAATTCAGCTTGAAACTGAGATGATTTTGAAAGATAAAAATGCTTCGAAAGATGATTTTCGTGAGATTCTTGAAAGTAATTTAGAAGAGGCAAGAAGCTTAACTGCAATGGTGAAAATGCTTTTGAATCTTTCGACAATCGATAATGGAATTCCACTTTCGGCAGTTAATTTGAATGAAATTGTTAAGGCACGAATTTCGAAATTTCCAGATGCGGAAAAACGAATTATTTTTGAAGGTGGAAAAGATTTTATCGTTCAGAATAACGAAACAGCAATCGATGAAATGGCGATGATTTTGATTGATAATGCACTAAAATACAATACTTCAAAAGAGCCCATTGAGGTGAAGATTTTTCGGCAAAATCGACAAGCGGTTTTGGAAGTTTCGAATTTTTCGAATGAAATTCCACAAGAGGACCTGAATAGATTTTTTGATCGATTTTATCGTTGCGATAAGGTTCGAAGTTGTAATAATCGCACGGAAGGTTATGGTTTGGGTTTGGCGATTGCGAAAAAACTTGCGGAAGAAACATGTAGTACAATTTCAGCTAAAAATGAGCGAATAGTAAAAACTAAAAAGTTCAAAACGAGCTTTTCGGTTGTGATGAGATTTTCGAAATAATTTTGAGTTTAAAACTCTTGATTTTTAGAGATATTTGTGATAGAATAATTAGTGAACTTTATTTACGTAAATATAAAACTTGGCTATACGAGGGTCGTAACAGGGAAAACCCGATTTCGAAACCGCGTGAATGCCAAGCTTTAATCGTGGAAAGTTTACTAATATTAAAATAATTGGGAGCATAAGTGAAATGAAAACACTTCTCGGTACCAAAATTGGTATGACCCAAATCATCGGTGAAGACGGCGTTGTTACACCAATTACGCTCGTTCAAGCTGGCCCTGTAACTGTGACTCAGGTTAAAACTATCGAAACAGATGGTTACAATGCAGTTCAAGTGGCATTTGGTGAGGGTAAGAACCTGAGCAAGGCCGTGGCTGGACATACAAAACCAGCAGAGGTAACTCCGAAGCATATTCGTGAGTTCCGCGTTGACGAAATCCCTGCGGATGTAAAAGTTGGCGCAAAAATCAATGTTGAAGCTTTTGAGCTTGGAGACATTGTTGATGTAACTGGAACAAGCAAAGGTAAAGGTTTTGCTGGAACGGTTAAGCGACACAACTTTAACACAAGTAAAAGCTCACACGGTGGTAACGGAAACGTTCGACGCGTGGGTTCAATCGGATCGATGTATCCACAAAAAGTCTTCAAAGGTAAAAGAATGCCTGGTCGAATGGGACATGACAAAGTTACTGTTAAAAATCTAACAGTTGCTTACATCGATGTAGAAAATAATTTAATCGGATTAAAAGGTGCTGTGCCTGGACCAAAGAAAGGCTTGATCAGTATTGGAGGTAAAGCATAATGGCTGAAAAAACAACTCTTCCAAAAAGCGTTTTTGCAGTTGAAGTTCGAAATCACGAGCTTTTGAAGCTTGCCTACGATTCTTACCTAGCAAATAATCGCTTGGCAAGTGCCACAACAAAACAACGCGGTGAAGTTCGTGGTGGTGGTAAAAAACCATGGCGACAAAAAGGAACTGGTCGCGCACGATTTGGATCAATTCGAAACCCAATCTGGCGAGGCGGTGGTATTGTTTTTGGACCACGCGGTAATGAAAATTATACTAAGAAAATTTCAAAAACTTCAAAACGAGTTGCTCTTCGACAAGCTTTAACAGTTAAGGCTGATAAAGTTCTTGTTGTAGATATTAAAACAACTGGTAAAACTGCTGAAGTTGCAAAATTCTTGAAAGAGAATAACTTGAATCGACGAGTTCTTATCGTTGCTGAAAAAACAGACGAATTAATTCGTGCAACAAATAATATTAGTGAAGCTTTACTTGTTTCACCAATGTATCTAAATGTGTTCGATATTTTGAACGCTGATCACATTGTTATTGCACCAAAAGCAATTGAAACAATCGAAAACTGGTTAGGAGGAGAAAAATAATGGCGATTAAACCTATTACTCCACGAGCAACCGAGAAAGCTTATGCTCTTTCTACAACAAAAAATGTTTACGTATTTAATGTACCGCTAACTTTGAATAAAAATCAAATCAAAGAAGCGATTGAAAAAGAGTTTGAAGTAACTGTAACTGGCGTTCGAACTGTTGTTCAGGCTGGTAAAGTTAAACGAATCAACAAATCTCGAAATCCAAAACGATACGTTGCTGGTTCAACAACTCAAAAAGATATCAAGAAAGCTTATGTGACTGTAAAAGAAGGTGATAAAATTGCAATCTTTGAAAGTTCAGAGGCTGAAACTGCTGAGGAGAAGAAGTAATGGCTATCAAAAAGTATAATCCTACAACTCCTGCTCGACGCGGTATGACGACTGAAGACTATAGTGAAATTACAACTCGAAAACCGCTAAAAAGTCTTTTGAAAGCGAAAAAGCAAAATGCTGGACGCAACAACTCCGGTCGAATTACGGTTCGACACCGAGGTGGTGGTGTTAAGCGACATTACCGAATCTTAACTCATAAATTGCCAACAGGTTTGACTTTGACTGTTCGAGAAATCGAATATGATCCAAACCGAAGTGCACGAATTGCTCGAGTTCAAGATCAAGACGGAAAATTCTACTACGTTTTGGCTGACACTTCAATGTTCCAGGGAAAAGTTTTCCAAACTGGTAAAAAAGATATTGAAATTGAAGCTTCAAACCGAATGCCACTTTCAGAAATTCCTGTTGGTTCATTGATCTATGCAATTGAAATTACACCAGGAAAAGGTGCACAAATGGTGCGATCAGCTGGTGCAAAAGCTCAGTTGATGGCGAAAGAAGGTGATTACGCGCAAGTTAAATTGCCTTCAGGCGAAGTTCGAAAATTCCGTTTGGAAGCTGAAGCTACAATCGGAACAGTTGGAAACATCCAGCACCAGAACGTGAAACTTGGTTCTGCTGGTCGAAAACGCCGTAAAGGTATTCGTCCAACAGTTCGTGGTGTTGTTATGAATGCTGTAGATCACCCACACGGTGGTGGTGATGGTGGACGACACGGAATTGGTCGCTCAACTCCACGCACACCTTGGGGTCAACCAACTCTCGGCTACAAAACTCGCCGACGTAAGAGTACTAATAAATTTATCGTGAAGAGTCGTCACGAAGCTAAGAGGAGAAAATAAATGAGTCGTTCATTGAAAAAAGGTCCGTTTATCGACTTCAAGCTTGCTAAAAAAGTAGCGGCTCTTGGAGCTGATGACCGAACAGTGATTAAAACTTGGGCTCGCTCAAGCACAATTACACCAGAAATGGTTGGTCGAACTATCGCTGTTCACAATGGTCGATTGCATATTCCTGTTTATATTTCAGAGAATATGGTTGGACATAAACTTGGTGAATTTGCCCCAACACGCAAATTCCGAAAACACGGCGGAAAGGATAAGAAATAATGGCTAATGTAACAACTCGTGCCTATATTAAGGGTATTGGTCAGACTCCACGAAAAGTTTCGATCGTGGCAAGTCTTGTTCGTGGTCGAACTGTTGCTGACGCATTAGTAATTCTTGACCACACTCCACGCCGGAGTGCTTTAGCTGTTAAAAAAGCTATTCAATCAGCTGCAGCTAATGCAAAAAACAATGATAATGCTGATCCAAAAACTCTTGTAATCACAACTTTGTCGGTTACTGCTGGATCACGATTGAAGCGATTTAAACCTCATATGCGAGGAATGGCGCTTCCTTTCCAAAAGAAAACTTCAAATATTTTGGTCGAAGTTTCTGGCGTTGTTAAAGAGAAAAAAGCTCCAGCTAAAAAAGCTGAAGTAAAGACTGCTACTAAAAAAGCAGAGAAAGAGAGCAAATAATGGGTCAAAAAGTTAATCCAATTAGCTTCCGTTTGCAAGCTCATAAAAACTGGGATTCACGATGGTTTGCTCAGAAAAAAGATTTTGCGAAATTCTTGATTGAAGACGACAAAATTCGAAAAACTATCGAAAAACGATTTGAAAGCCGACCAACTATTGATCGGATTGAAATCGAACGAACAGAAAACCTTATTACGGTTTCAATTCATACTGCAAAAGCTGGTGTTGTAATTGGTCGTGGTGGTGCTGGTGTTCAAGAGTTGAAAACTCAACTTGAGAAATTGGTTAGCCTACCTGTTCGAATTAATATTGAAGAAGTTCGTCGACCTGAACTTTCAGCCAAATTGGTTGCTGAAAATATTGCGCGACAACTTGAACGTCGAATTAACTTTCGACGAGCAGTAAAAATGGCTCTTCAAAATACAATGCAGGCTGGTGCGAAAGGTGTTCGAATTGAGGTTGCAGGTCGTTTGAACGGTGCCGAAATGAGTCGCCGAGAGAAATTCTCGGAAGGATCAGTGCCACTTCATACGATTCGTGCAGATATCAATTATCACGGAGCACGTTCACAAACTCCTGCTGGTATTATTGGTGTGAAAGTTTGGATTAATAAAGGTGAAAGGAATATTAAGTAATGGCTATTTTGTTACCAAAGAAAACCGCTCACCGAAAAGTTCGAAAAGGTAAAAACCCAGGCCGAGCAACTCGTGGAAACACTGTTGCTTTCGGTGACTACGGTCTAATGAGCCTTGAAAATGAGCGAATCAATTCACGACAAATTGAATCAGCTCGAACAGCAATGACTCGTTACATTAAACGTGGCGGTCAAGTTTGGATTCGAATTTTCCCACATACACCAGTTACTCGAAAACCACAAGATGTGAAAATGGGTAGCGGTAAGGGAAATCCAGAATTCTTTGTGGCAAAAGTTAAAGCTGGAACTGTCATGTTTGAAATGAATGGTGTTTCAGAAGAAGTTGCTCGCGAAGCTATGCGACTTGCTGGCCACAAACTTCCAGTAAAAGTTAAATTCGTAAAGAAAGGTGAAATCTAATATGGCGACTACATTGACAGGTGTTGTTTCTAGCGCTAAAGCTGACAAAACTATCACCGTAACAGTTCATAGCCGTGAAACACACCCTATTTACGGCAAACAATATACTGTAACTCGAAAATATGCTGCTCATGATGAAAATAATGAAGCTGGTGAAGGCGACAAAGTTGTTATCAAAGAAGTTCGACCAATTTCGAAAACTAAAAGCTTTGCTTTAGTTGAAGTTGTTGAAAAAGCTCGAGGTTCAGTAGAATTGAAAGAGGAGGCGTAATGATTCAACAAGAAAGCCGACTTAAAGTAACAGATAACAGTGGTGCAAAAGAAATCCTTTGTATCCGTGTACTTGGTGGTTCAAAACGCCGATATGCACGCGTTGGTGATATCATTGTTGCTACCGTTAAAGATGCTAACCCAACTGGTAACGTTAAGAAAAAATCAGTTGTGAAAGCTGTTGTTGTGCGAACACGCGACCAAATTCGTCGAAAAGATGGTTCAACTATTTGTTTTGATGATAATGCGGCCGTAATTATTGCTGACGACAAAACTCCAAAAGCGACTCGTGTATTTGGTCCGGTACCACGTGAACTTCGCGATTTGGGATATAGCAAAATTATCAGCTTAGCTCCGGAGGTGCTCTAATATGGCGTTAAATGGAATTGTTAAAGGTGATAATGTTGTAATTATCAGTGGAAAAGATAAAGGTGTAACCGGAGAAGTTGTAAAAGTTCTTCCAAAGAAAAATGCCGTTTTGGTTGAGGGTGTTGGTAAAAAACATCGCCACATCAAACCAAATCAATTCAATCCACGTGGTGGAGTGAAGGATATTCATGTCCCAACTCCAATTCACAAAGTTAAAAAAGTAGAAGCTAAAAGCGCTAAATCAAGCAAAAAAGGAGATAAATAATGGCTAAAACTACTGTTTATGTTCCTCGCTTGAAAACTCTTTACAAAGATACAATTGTTAAAGAACTCCAAAGCGAACTAGAGCTAACAAATATCCACCAAGTTCCAAAGCTTGAAAAAATCGTTGTTAGCGTAGGAACAGGTAAAAAGAAAGAAGACAAACGTTTTCAAGAAGCTGTAAAAAATACAGTTACAAAAATTACTGGTCAAGTCCCAGTTGTGCGTCTACCAAAGAAATCTATTGCGACTTTCAAAATTCGTGGTGGAATGGGTGCGCCAATTGGTTATAGTGTAACTTTGCGCAGTGACCGAATGTATGAATTCCTTGATCGTCTAACGAATGTGGCTTTGCCTCGCGTACGAGACTTCCACGGCGTTGGTGCAAAAGGTTTTGATAAAGGTGGAAACTATAACTTGGGAATTTTGGAACAATCAATCTTCCCAGAACTAACTTTCGAAGAAACTCAAATTCTTCATGGACTTCAAGTGACTTTCGTAATTAAAAACGAAAGTGAAGCTCACAGCCGAGCATTGCTTGAAAAATTCGGAATTCCATTTGAAAAGAAAGGAAAAGCGTAAATGGCTAAAAAATCAATGATTGCAAAAGACTTGAAACGCAAAAAAATGATTGAAAAATATGCTGCAAAACGCGCCGAATTGAAAGCTGCTGGTGACCAAGAAGGTCTTCAAAAGCTTCCACGCAATTCAAGTCCAACACGACTAAAAAACCGCGATAACTTTGATGGTCGACCACGCGGTTATATGCGACGATTTGGTATGAGCCGAATAACTTTCCGCATTAAAGCCTCAAAGGGTGAAATCCCAGGCGTAACGAAAAGTAGTTGGTAGAAGGAAGGAGAGACTATGTCATTACAATCAACTGACCCAATCGCCGACCTTCTAACTCGCATTCGAAATGCGGCAATGGTTGGTAAGAACGAAATTCGCGTTCCTTCAAGCAAATTGAAAGAAGTTGTAGCGAAAGAGCTTGCAAAAGCTAACTATATTGAATCTGTTGAAGTTGAATCAGCAAAACCTCGCGATATCTTGGTGGTTAAAATCACAAAAGAAGGTGAAGCTGCTCGCTTTAATGAGTTAACTCGAATGAGCAAACCAGGACGCCGAATGTATGTTGGCGTAGAAGAAATCCCACGCGTTAAAAGTGGTCGTGGAATGGTTCTACTTTCAACATCAAAAGGTGTTATGAATGGTTTCGAAGCTAAAAAACAACGACTGGGTGGTGAATTACTACTAAAAGTTTGGTAGTTTAAAGTTTCGAATATATAAAAAGAACAGGCTTTCGAAAGAGGCTTGTTCTTTTTTTGTGTGATTGAAAATATTTCTTGGTGTGATATAATGGTTATGTAAATTGGAAAAAGGAGAATATGAAAGTAACAGATAAGAAAATCTTGACACCAGCGATTGCGATCTCGGTTGTCGTTCTTAGTGGAACGGTTTATTATGGAGTTCAATTAAACCAAAAGAATAACAGCAATACAACTTATGCTGAAGTTCAAAATTCGGCAAATACAATGACCCCGGAAAACGCACCGGATGATTATGTAGTTAAAATACCTTCGGATAATCTTCGAAGAAGAATTAAAGAGGTTTTAGGTAATGTTAATATGCCAGATTCTGAGCTTACTTTTGGTAAACTAAAGACTATTACAACACTCACTGATACAAATCCTACCTTGGTAGATGGTGTTATTTTTCTGGCCTACTTATTTAATCCTGGTGACAATCTTGATGGTTTGCAATTTTTGACTAATGTTGAAAGCCTTGGTTTTTCATGGGGCGGCTATAAAGATATTTCTCCTCTTGAAAATCTTACAAAATTAAAAAGTCTATTTATTGTTCGAAACTCAAATCTAACAGATATATCAAAATTGTCAAAATTAACAAATCTTGAGAATTTACAGATTTTTCGAAATTCAATTAAAGATATTTCTGCAATTAGAAATATGTCAAGATTAAAATATTTTGTTGCAGATGTTAACAAAATTGAGGATATTAGCGCCTTAGAAAATAAACCTGATTTAAAAATTGTAGTACTTGAAGACAATAAAATTAAAAATTTCTCACCGCTTAAAAATGCATCACTCACAGATTTCCATAATCAATTTACCTATGCTAGAAATACTTTTAATAACCAAACACCTGAAATTACTGTCCATTCAAAAATTTTTGAAAACCCACTAAAAGCTATCGATGGCACTACAATTCCAATCTCGGAAAATACTGTTGTAAAAAATGTCGATAAAGCTGGAAATCCAGATCAAAATGGTGGATATATTAAGCTTGAAACAACTGCAACAACACTTGAAACAACGGTTGGGTTTAGTCAGAGGGTTACAGGTATTATAAATGCTGCTAACGATAATCAAGAAATTTATAACTTCCAGTTAAAAATCAGTTATGCCAATGACGACACTGCCCCAATTTTCAATACACAAACTCCTTCAAAAATCACTGCGCGAAAAGGTGTAGATATTAGTGCGAAAATTGCTGAAGTTACTGCAACAGATGCAGAATCTGGCTTGAAATCTCTAACAAATAATGCAGCAGATATCAATTTAAATATTACCAATCCTGCAAAAGGTAGCTACACTTTGCGTTATACTGCAACAAATAACAATAATATTTCTGCAACCCTTGATCGAGAGATTGAAATTGTTGATGCTGACGCTTTGAATAATGAAATTAATAAGCGAAGAAATAAAGATTTAGCACTTTATACAGCTGAAAGTATTGCAAAATATAAAGAGATTATAAAAGAAGTTAAGGATATTTTTAACAATCCAGACTCAACACAGGATCAGGTTAACCAAGCGACTGAAAAGATTAAGAATTCAGAATCTGTTTTACGACCAGATAAATCTGACTTAAAAGATGCAATTGGTGCAGTTGATACGCTTGAGGATTGGTTAAAAAATATCCCAGAGGTTGTAAAAGCGAAAGAAGAAGCGCAAAAAGTTTTCAATAATCCAGACGCAACACTTGAGGAGGTTCAAAAAGCAGAGGTAAAATTAGCTGAAGAAATCGAAAAGGCTGAAAAGAACGAAGAAACTCGCCAACAATCAGCTGAAAACGCAACAGAAAACGCGATGAAGTTAAAAACTCCTGAAAGTATTAAAAATGCGCAAACACTTCTTGATGAGGTAAAAGACGGAAAAGTTAAAGAGATTTTCCAAAAAGAACTCGACAAGATTAAGAAAGACTTAAATGACAAGAAAGATGAGCTTCAAAAGCTTATCGAAAAAGCTAAAAGTATAAATCTTGATGGTAAAACTAAGGATTCTTTAGATAAACTTAAGGATGAGATTTTGAAATCTGAAAAAGTCTTGAATGGTGCTAACTCTTCACAATCTGCACTTGAAAAAGCAGTAGATGATCTCAATAAAGCTCTAAAAGGAGTTAAAACCGAAAAAAAACCAGTTGTTGATGCTATCGCAAAACACGATACAAAACCAGATTGGATCAAGAAAGACAAAGATGTTGTAAAATTATTCGAAAAAGCAAATGAAGTAATTGCTAAGAAAGATCCATCGGTAGAAGAAGTTCGAAAATCTGCAAAAGATTTGCTTGACGCGATCGAGAAGCTTGAAAAAACCAATAAAGAAGCTGTTGATGAATCTGAAAACTTACTGAAAGAAGCTGAAAAAGAAATTAAAGCTAATAACAGTAAACCAGACGAATTGCCTGTAATTGATATTGATGAAATTGAAAAATCAATCGAGAATGTTCTTGATCCTGTAAAGAAAGAAGAACTAAAAGAGAAGCTTGAGCAACTTAAGATAAATATTCAGAAGAAAAAAGAATCAATCGATAAGCGAAAGCTTGAAGAAGCTGAACGAATTGCGCAAGAAAAACTCGAAAAAGCTCGAATGCTAAAACACCCTGATACCGGTGCTTTGAGAATTAAGCAACAGAATCAAAATAACAACGTTATTGGAATGATTATCCTTGGACTATTCTCTATCTTGGGTACAATTACTGCTGTTGTAGTGCGAAAGAAATAGCTTTCAAATATAAAAAGTTCAATCAAATGGTTGAGCTTTTTATAGTTTGTGAACTTTATTTTTGGACTGTTCTGTGGTATAATATTTTTAATGTTTGATTCATTTTTGCATAAAACTTTGCGCATTCCATATAGGTTAAATATTGAAAAAATGCGAAGTTTAAAAAATCCGCAAGCCGTGGTAGTTTTTATTCATGGGCTTGCGAGCGATGCTGGAATGTGGAAAGTGGCAGAGTCTGAAATTGAGGGTGAATTTGATATTTATGCCGTGGATTTAATCGGGCATGGAAAATCACCAAAACCAAAATGGAATGGCGTTCAAAAGTTAAACATTCAAGCCCGAGCGATCCGACGAATGGTGTTTTTAATGAAAAAATACAAAAAACCATTATTTCTGGTTGGACATTCGATGGGTTCGCTGGTTGCGGCGGAGTTTTCAAAAAAATATTCAAATCTGGTTGATGGAATTTTCTTACTTTCACCCCCGATTTATTCACCAGATGAAGCTCATGATTCGATTCAGGAATTTATCTTAAAAAAGGGTTATGAAAGAATCATTTCAGAACCAAAAGACTCGATGAAATTCGTAAATAGGGTTATCGATGCGGGTATTGTTGATGTCGATAGGTTTAATTCTCAAGAGCAATTTCGTCCAGTTCGAAAAGCGCTAAAAGAGGCAATTGTTGAGCAAGATACGTTCTCAGTGCTTTCGAAAACAAAGATACCAACTAAAATTGTTTACGGCGCTTTTGACCCTGTGGTGATTGGGAAAAATATTCGAAAACTTGGGCGAATAAACCCAAATATCACAACTTCACGAGTTTTGAGTGCACACGATCCGACAAAATCAATGATTTTGCAAGTTTCGAAAGGGATTGATAAAATTTTAAAGGAGAAGAATGAGTAAAAAAGTAATATTAACTGGCGATCGACCAACTGGAAAATTGCATATTGGGCATTATGTTGGGTCATTGAAGAATCGTGTTGAGTTGCAAAATTCTGGTGAATTTGAGACATTTATTATGATTGCAGACGCGCAAGCCTTGACTGATAACGCTAAAAATCCTGAAAAAGTTCGAGAGAATGTTTTAGAAGTTGCATTAGATTATCTTGCAGCTGGAATCGATCCCTCGAAAACAACAATTTTTATTCAGAGTCAGATCCCACAACTTCCTGAACTTGCAATGTTTTATGCGAATCTTGTTTCGATTTCTAGGCTTGAACGCAACCCAACCGTAAAAACTGAAATTAAGCAAAAAAACTTCGGTGAAGGTGTGCCGAGCGGTTTTGTATTTTATCCGATTTCACAAGCTGCGGATATTACGGCTTTTAAAGCTACTCATGTTCCTGCGGGCGAAGATCAATTACCTATGATTGAATTGACCCGCGAGATTTCACGATCGTTTAATCAAACTTACGGTGTAGATTTATTAGTTGAGCCGGAAATTATTCTTTCGAAAGAAGGAATTGAGCGCCGATTGCCGGGAATTAATGGAATGAATGCAAAAATGAGTAAAAGCTTGAATAATGGAATTTATTTGGCAGATTCTTTTGAAGAAATGCGCGCAAAGGTGATGAAAATGTATACTGACCCTGATCATATTCGAGTTGAAAATCCTGGAAAAATTGAAGGAAATGTTGTTTTTGCGTATCTTGATGTTTTTGCTGAGGATAAGGAAAAGGTCGCCGAAATGAAAGCGCACTACCAAAAGGGAGGATTAGGAGATGTTGCTGTTAAAAAATATTTGGTGGAAGAAATGAATAAAGTTTTGAAACCAATTCGTGAACGGCGAGAAGAATTAGCAAAAAATCCAGAAGCGATTTATGAAATTCTTCGAAAAGGTAGTGAAAAAGCCGAAAAAGTTGCAGCACAAACTCTCAAGGAGTTAAAGCAAGCAATGAAAATTGACTATTTTGGAGGTGAAAATGGCGAAATTTAATTCGGGTGATATTCTAAAAATTTTACGAAAATTCCAGATTGCAGGCGAGGAAAATGTTCCACGTCATATTGAAGAACTCAAAAAAATATCCGCCGATGAATTCTCGGAAATTTTTACTTTTAAATTTAATAAAAATAAGTTTTTTGTGGTCGTTGATGGAATGGCGGAAGATGATGAGTTTTATATTCGCGAAATTCTTCGAAAAAACTTTGGCGATATCGAGGGTGATTTGATTGAGAATCCACTCGATTCGATGCTCAGTTTTGCAATACCTTTTGAGGGTAAAGATATTTATCTTTTTCGAAACATTCCTTCAAAAACTCGACTCGATGTCTATTTGGCGGAAAAACACCCTGAATTTTCGCGTGCAACAATTCAGAAATATATCAAAAATGGATTTGTCAAAATTAATGGTGTTATTGCGAAAAAGCCAAAAGACGCTGTTGATAAAAATGATTTGATTGAAATTGAAATTCCAGAGAAAAAAGCTGAAAAAATTGATTTTCCGATAATTTTTGAAGACGAAAATGTGGTTATAATAAATAAGCCCCGAGGAGTTCTAACCCATAGTAAAGGTGCTCTAAATGATGAATTTACAGTTGCAGACTTCTTTGAAAGCCGTGGCTCAACTTTTGCAAAAGGTACGAACAGGGTTGGAATTGTCCATCGCCTCGACAGAGAGACTTCTGGTGTGATTATTGGCGCAAAAAATGATGAAGCTGCAAAAAAACTTCAAAAGCAATTTTCTGAACGAACCACAAAAAAGAATTACGTTGCAATTGTTAAGGGCGTTTTAAATCCGAAGAAAGCTTTAATTGACTTACCGATTGCTCGAAATAATTCTGCGCCAAGTACTTTTATGGTTCATGCAAAAGGAAAGCCTGCTCAAACAAAATATGAAGTTTTAAGCGAAAATGAGCAGCTCTCATTAGTAAAATTAACACCAAAAACTGGGCGAACTCATCAGTTGCGCGTTCATTTGAATTATTTAAATCATCCAATTTTGGGCGATAGGGTTTATGATAAAACTATTACGAAAGCCGAAGCTGAAAATAGAATGTTTTTACATGCGCAAAGCTTGGAAATTACAATTCCGCCAAAAAATGGTGAAAAAGATTCACAAAGAATTGTTTTTGAAGCAGAAATCCCAGAAGATTTTAAATTATAGCAATGGAAAGTTTTTTTGAACAAACAATTTTGAATTCTCATGCTACGATTATTGAAATTCCACGTGGCTACGGTTTTGATTTTGCTTTAAAAAAGCTGAAATTTTCAAAAGATATTCAGATCTTTGAATTTAAGCCAACAATTCATGGAACGCAAAAAACTGAAATCATTAATGTTGAGGATATTGAATTTTTACAGAAAAAAGCGAATGTAAAAAGTGTTAAAAAACGCTGTTTTGTTTTTATGAATGCCCAAAAAATGAATGAACAGGCTCAAAATAAATTCTTGAAACTTTTTGAAGAACCAAATCAAAATACTTCTTTCGTACTTTTAACCGAGAATAAAAATGCTTTCGAAAAAACAATTCTTTCGCGTGCGCAGACTTTGCGGATTCAGCCAATTTCAGATGCAGAATCTTTAAAAATACTCGAAAAAACCAAATTGGACGAAGATACCAAAAAGAGAATTTTGTTTTTAGCAAGTGGTCTGCCGGGCGAAATTCAAAGACTTGCGAGTGAAAAGAGATATTTTAATGAACAAATGGAGCTTGCCGAAATTGCCAAACGATGGTTTTTAGGTTCGAAATTTGAGAAACTACTGATTTCAAAAGATTTGAAAGATCGCGAAAAAACTTTGATATTTTTGGAGATTTTGCTGAAAATTATCAATCAAACTTTTGTTCGAAATCCTGAAAATAGCGCGATAAACGCTAAAAAAACGCTTAAAGCTTATGATAAAATTACTAAAAACGGTAATATTAAATTAGCACTACTCGAACTAATTGTCTGTTAAATTTGCCAAACATTAACTGTTTATGTTATAATAGAAATATATGTTAGTATTGGTTTTTATTACTTTATTAATTGCTTATATTTTTCTGAAAAATCCAGAAGTTGCGGCAAAAAACACCCTTCCAGATAGTTTTTCAGGGAAGATTGATAAATTATGGCGTGCAGCACAAGAGGCAATTATTGATAAAAAATATCTACGAGCCGAGAAGATTCTTTTGACAATTTTGCGTTTTGACGAACGAAATGCTACAGCATATAACCGTTTAGGGATTATCTATGCGGGGCAAAAAAAGTTTGATGATGCGATTGAATGTTTCGAAATTGCTCAGAGCCTTGAAAGTAGTGCTTCAAGCCTTCACAATGTTGGATTAATCTATCTTGAAACTAAGAATTATCAAAAAGCTGCACTGGCGTTTGAGCAAGCCCTTGAAATCGAAGATAATATGCCAACTCGATATATCGCATATGCACGAGCACTCGAAAAATTGGGTAAAGAAAAACTTGCAATTTCAGCATTAGAAAAAGCAGCAGATCTTGATGAAAGACCACAAATCCTCAGGGCACTTGGTTCGCTTTATCTCAAGGTTGAAGATTTCGAAAAGGCGAAAGAGGTTAAGGAAAAAATGGACTCGCTAAAATCTGGGAGAAGAGCTGTTAAACAAAACCGAATTTCAAACGAATCTATCTCAACTAAAAAAATCGCAATGTAATACAAATATCAGGCCAAAAAGCCTGATTTTATTTTGTTGACTTTTTTACGGTCTGGTTGGTAATAGTTATTAGGCTGGAAGTTTTAAGATTAAATAAAAATATATAAATCAAGTTAAATTTAAATGAGCACCGTTTTGATGCTCATTTAATTAGTTTTGAATTAGAAAGTTATTCGCTTTTTGAATGCTCGTGCTGTGATAATTGATAGAATTACAGTAGCGAGCGCGATAACGAAAATACTAATATTTCGTACAACTCCAGTGTTTGGTGCTGAAATCTTCGTTACATCTTCGAAGATGTAGTTGATAAAGATCTCGTTTTCCTCAACATTTCCTTTTTGCTTACCTTCAACTTTCTTTAATTCGTAAATTCGGCCATTGATCTCAATTCGATTTGCTCCATTACTTTCGAAAGGAGTTCCAACTTGCGTTCCAGCTTTATGTAAGATATTGTTAGGCTGGATTGGGTTTCCGTTTTGATCGATAAATCTCTCAATAACACTTCCGCCTTTCTTTGGGGTATAAATATACGTAATTGTTTGGTTTTCAGTCTTAACTTTTCCAATTTCTGGGGCAGAATCTTTTGCAATCTTTTCAAAAACATAAACCAAGCCATCTTTTGTGATTTCTTTTGGCGATTTTGAAGAGTAATCTGTGCCAACTTGTGTTTCAGCTTTAGCAATTTCTACCGCGTTCTGAATTTCTTCACCATCTTGATTGATAAATTTCGCTTCAATTCTTCCACCTTTTTTTGGTTTGTATGAAATTTCGAAAGTCTGACTCTCGCCTGAAATCTTACCATTTACAGCCTTTGCGTTAGCTTCAGCTTCATAGACTAAACCTTTTTTGTCGGTAACTTCTTTCGGATGAGTGTAGCTAAACGTTGTTCCAATTTGTTTGCCGTCTTTTTCGAGAGCAATTTCGTCCAAAATAGCTTTATCTTTTGAGGTAATTAATCGAATGTTAACACCTTTTCCAAGTTTTGGTTTGTATTGATAAACGATTTCTTTCGAATTTGCCTCAACTTTGCCGGTTTTTGAACCTGATTTGATTTTTTCGAAAGTGTAAACCAAACCATTTTCAGTAGTGATTTCTGAATCTGGTTCGTCGCTATAATTCGTACCAACCGGCGTATCAGTCGCTTTTACGATTTTCATATTTTTAACCGCGTTGCCATTTTGATTGAGATACTTCGCGAGAACTTGCCCACCTTTCTTTGGAACATAACCGTAAAGAATTGTTTGTTCTTGTTCTGAAACATTACCAACAGATGGGGCAGAGTCTTTCAAAACAGAATTATAAACATAAGTAATTCCGTTGTGAGTAATTTCTGGCGTTGGTGTATTTGAATACGGTGTTCCAACTTGTGTTCCGTCAGCAGCCACAGTCACATTCTTGATTATTACATCTGTTCCAACAATTTTCGAAATTGCAGAAACTGGTTTTCCAGCTTTTGGTATATATTCGAAAATCACATTCTGAGCTTCAATCTTAACTCGACCGTTCTGCGATGCGCTATTTGCCGTAACCTTATCATAAACATATTTCAAACCATTTTCAACAATTTCTGGCTTAGAGGTTGCAGTATATTCAGTTCCAACTTGAACTCCAGCAGGTTTAACAGTTTCAGATGCACTAATTTCTTGATTTGTTCCAGATTTAACAAATTTCGCCTCAACTTTTCCACCTTCTTTTGGTTTATAAACAAAAGTTACAGTTTGAGTATTTTCTTCAACGTTTCCAGTTTCTGGAGCAGAGCCATCTTTAAGTTTTTCGAAAACATAAACCAGATTATCTTTAGTGATTTCATTAGGTTTTGTAGCGGTGTAGCTCTCTGAAACTAAAGCATTATCTTTTACGGTAACTTTATTTTGAAGTTCGTTATTATTCTGATCAATAAACTTCACCTCAACTGAACCACGACGGCGGAAAACTCCGATATTTCGAACATAGTGTTTGTTATTATCGGTAAATCTAAAGGTTGAACTTTCAACAGTTAGATCGGTTGAATTTGTTGCTACATGGCTTGCTTTTTCGTTCAAGCCATCGCCACCAACAACCGTTTCGATAGCGTTATCTTTGGTAAATTTCACTTTATGTGTTGTGAAATCTTTAGTATCAAATCTATAATGACCTTGCGCATCAGTTTTTACTTTTTGAGAAGGGGTATTTTCACCATCTTTAAATAGTTCAACTGTATAGTTCGGCAGAAGCGTATCGATATTTTCATCATAGACATTGTTTTTGTTGTTATCTTCAAAGGCGATTCCTTCAACTACTGCAGGATATCCAATCTTTGTTGTAACTACATCAGATTCGACCAAGTTTCCACTTGCATTAATTGTAACAGCAATACTATTATTCGCAATAGCATTATCTGCTGCATTAGGATCTATTTGAGCAGCAAAATCAAAGTTTTCAACTGTTTGAGCTGGAATTTCAAAACCTTGTTCCTGTTCAATCTTGATCATTCGAACCTTAGACCAATCAGAAATAGCATCCTTATCAACAAAATTTTTATTCCAAGATTCAGTTTGGTTCGATCCTGGTTCTTCTGTTGAGTATTTAATCTTGAATCCATTTCGCTCTTTCAATGGACCTGTCATTCTAACAGGGAACTGACTTCCGCGATCTTCTTGAACACCCTGGTTATTTTCGACAATTTTCTTATCGTTTGCGGTTGGTAGAACCTCAAGTGCACGAGAAGTTAGAAGTGGTCGATCTGAAATATTAATAATTGAAATCTGATAATCTACCAAATCTCCTGGATTTAGTTTTGTAACACTATTTTTAAAATTACCAGAATTATGTTTGCGAACATATTTTTTAATTGCAACTTGCTCAGGTTTTAAAACAATAAATTTAGTTGATGAGCGGGCGATATTTGTTGAGTTAGTACTTCCATCATTACTAAAGTCAAGATCATCGTTACCATTCCCGTAGCGGAATTGATCGTTTGGATCCCAGGTAGTTATAAAATCAACAGTATATTCACCATTTGTAGTTGTGTCTACAACTTTAATTAGTTTTGATACAAAATACTTATAAAAATCGTAATTATCTAGATTATCAACATTTGTAATTTTCAATAATTGCTTACCAGTATTTTTATAATTCCGAATTATAGAACAGCTACCTTGGTCTATGCATTCTTGAGCTTTATCACCAATCCCGAGATTATCTGAGAATAGAAGGTAATAAACAGGATTTTTAATAGATTGACTATTTCTTTGACCGTAAAAATCTACTTGACCTCCAGATGTAGTTATAGGTTGTTTTGTTGTTCCGTATTGCTCTATATTGTTAGTAACTAATTTTCTATCTTTCTCAAAAATAGCAATTCCTTTAGCTTCTTTTTCTGGAGAGTTAGCATCAAGACTAATGAACGCACTATTTTTTACAACATATTCTTGCCCTTGTTGAGATAGTGAGTTTCGAATTTTATCAACATCAAAAAACTTAGTTACCACCTTGAAATTCCAGTAAGTTGTTGATCCAAAAGCTACAACATCTGAAGGTATCTTTGTATTCTCGGGGAATTGCAATCTAAAACCCTTTGATCCATAAGGAAGAGAAACCTTGGTACTATTTTTAGTCATTTCACCAACTTTTGTCTCGACATCATGCGCATCAATTGCATAAACATCAAGCTTTGAAATTCCTAAATCACTAAAGGGATTAAATCCATTAGTAGAATAGTTATACCTAACACTATCTATATATTGCTCGTCATTGTTGAGTTTGTCTTTGATATAATTAATCGGCTGTTTATTACCAGACCCATCGTTTAAAACATTGACATCTACATCCCACTCATTTATTTTACTTTCAGTGTTATTGTCAACGCTATCAATATCTAAAGCATAGGATGTATATGCTCCATCTATAGTTTTACCATTATAACGATAGCTTAAATTATTCGTTCTAGATTCTTTCTTTAGACTGATTAAACCATTATCTGGATAGTTTAGAATTGTAGGCGTGAATGGCTTAGTAGCGGCCGGAACGTTAGTAGAGGTTCCATCACTATAATTTACAGTAACCTCAGACTTAAGGTTAGTTTTTTTATTCAGAATTGACTCTGGTGTGTTTTCAGCATATCTTACCTTAAGATCCTTGTATGGATAGTTGTATTGGCTTAGTTGATACCTGGAGCGATTAATAGTTGCTACTCTTGTAGTTTCATCAAAAGTCCAACCATCTTGAATAGATTCCGGAGAAGGTTTCATATACTCAGCAAGAGTTATTTTATATACAATTGAATCGATAGGTTTAATTCCAATATTAGTATTATTACCCTCAACCATAACACTCGTAAGAGTAAAAACATCAATATCGGTATTTTTTACTAACTTAATTTTTGTTTTTTCTTTATTAGTATAGACTGCAGCTGGAGCAGAGCTTTTTACAGAAAATAGATCACGAAAACTTAGTTGATATTTAAGAGTATTAAGAGTTTTGCTTTGTTTACTTAAAAGATTATTATTTTCATCATAAAGCTCGTGAATAATCTCTGGCTTGTAATTTTCAGGTGTTTCAGGATTCTTAAACGTAATAATGTAGTTTATCGAATTGATTGATCCAGCTCGCAATTCTTTATAATTTCCTCTATAGATATAGTAGTCACCATCTTCAGGAGTTTGACTTGAAACTATGGCAGAAGTTGCTGTTATTCGAGGATTATTTTTTAAATATTTTTTTGGAACCTTTAAAAGAAAGTAAGCATTTGGATAGGATTTTCCTGAACCCTCGCTGGAAGCTTCTATTCTTGAATTCATAATGATATCTTCACCCGAATAAAACTCAGTTTTCTCAGAATTATCATCTTTCTTTGAAACCATTTCCATAAAAGTTTTTACGTTATCAACAAAATCACCATTTTGTGCAACAGCAAAATGTTTAAATGCACTATAACCACTAATAGTTGCAATTGTTAAAATTATAGCTAAAGCTGCAATTTTTTTAATTTTTGCAACCTTAAAACTAAAGATATTAAATCTTGTAGCCTTTATTCTCATTTTCCTCCTTAAATAAGTTTTATCATAACAATTATATCATAAACATAATCAAAATGGAAGTACTTTTTTATGCTTTTTCTTCCATAAAAGCAATCAAATCTAAAAGTGCAGAAACGTATTCAGCTTGCGACCAAGTGAGCGGTGCAACTGAAAGATGCTTTAAATCTCGCGGATCAATTTGCTCGGGCAGAATCCCAGTTGAATTTTGTCGTTCTAAAACCCAATCAATGATCTCTTTTGCTTTCGAAACATCACCGCGCGCAATATAAAACTCCGCCCGCCAAAGTGTCGTAATTGGCCAAATATTCGCCTCATAATCATCACTAAAACGGTAATAAACATCATTTTCAAAACGCGGCAAACCAATTTGTTGGTGAGCGTTAAAGCGATTTTCGAGCGTTTCGAAAGCGGAATGAAGCTTTTCATTCTTAAAATCAAAGAGACTAAACATAAACGCACCATAAAAACTTGAAGAGTCAATTTTTGAATCTTTATTGCCGTCTGGCCAAATTCCGCGATAGAAATAGTTAGTCTCGGGGTTGAAAAGCTCTTTTTGAGCTGCAGTTCGAATTTCGAAAGCCTTTTCACGCCATTTTTTAGCATCGTGAGCACGATTTGTAATTTGTGCCAAATTTGAGGCCGCAAAAAGTGCAGCAAAAACAACCGAAGTTGAGTAGGTTGTTGAAAGGAAATCCATCTCCCAAAGTTCGTAATTTGGTTTTGGAAGATTGTTTTCATCACAAAAATCAACCAAAAAATCTGCTATCGGCTTGACTAAATCATCATAAAATTCAACCAAAATCGAATCTTCACGAAACTTTTTGTAATATTGTGCAAGCAAGAATAAAATTCCAGCCGTTTCATCAATTTGAATCGGTAAATTTCGAGAATCACCACCCTGAGAATATGGATGCCAGCTTGGGCCGAGTTCGCCGTTTGGTAGGTATTTGTGCATCATAAAGCCACCGGAAGTGAGTGATTTTTTACAGAATTCGAAGAATTTTTGTGGCTCTTCTCGATAGCCCAATCGAATTAAAGGCCAAATCGCAAAAAGAGCGTCGCGTGGCCAGCAATAAGAATAGTCGTCTCGAGCATGATTGAGCATTTCACTATCATTGCTAGCAATTGGCGCACCTGTTTTTGCGAGATGAGATTTTACCAACATTAAACTTTGAATGAAACTTTTTTGATATTTTGGTTCGAGTTTTTTTGCAACTCGAAAGGCAGGTGAAAGCCATTTTTGCCAAGACTTTTGAGTTTCGGTTAAAAATTTTGAAAAACCGAAATTTCGCATTTTCTGAAAATTTGTTCGGGCAAGTTCATGACCATCTGCGGAAGAAATTGTATATTGAAAAACAGCACTTTCAACAACTCCAAGTGAAAAATCAAAACCAATCACTGAATCGGTTTGTCCGTGTTCAACATTTGAACCTGAAAGAATGCCATCTTCCGCGTCAACCCAAGAGCCAAGTTTGTTTTCGATCCCAAAAAGCCCAACAGTATGCTGTTTGAAATCTTCGAAAGTTGTTTGCTGTGAGTTTTTTAAAACTCTTTGCGCTGCAATTATAAAAGCTCGCTTGCCGCGATAATGCAAAATTGCCTTTTCGCCATTTTCGAAAGGTAAAAATTGAACCGTATCAGCTAAATGAAAACTGCTGTTAATTGCAAAATTTTGATGCAAAAAAAGCTGAACTTCACGCGGGTAATTAGCAAGATTTTTAACTTTAATTTTGCGAGCAAAAACATCAAAATTACTCACCACAAAATCTGTAAATTCAATCTGGATTTGTAAATTGTGATTTTTTGCAGTGGTTTTTGAAATTAACGCATTTTCAAGATATTCTGCCGAGAATCGCCAATCACCAGAATGAAGCCAAGAGAATTCATTACCAATCTTCACACCAACATGATGAAAAAGGTCGCGGCCAAGCGTATGGTTTTCGTAGCCATTATCAGGGAAATAGAAATCGCTCACTAAACCAAATTCATTCAGTCCGATGTTTAAGTTTCCGTTGCTTAAGATTACTGTTTTTGCCATTTTAGCCTCGCTTTCGTTTTGTAAACATTAAGTTCTGATGAAGCATTTTCGCAAATATTTTCTTGCGTTTTGTAATTTTTTGGGTTTTTGAAAGTGTTTTTTGAAGAATTTTCTGCGTTTTTTGAACCTTTTGCAGCTCAAGCGGAGAAATATCTTTTAAACGAAAATACATATCACGAAGTGCATCCATAAAATACAAAAAAGCATCATAGGGCGACTTGTAAGGTGAAAAATAAGCGTGAACATCGCCATCGTTGAAATATTTCGTGCACATATAATATGAGTGGTCGCTGGTGGTGAGTCGGCGCCAATCTTCGACCAAATTGCCGTCGTGCGAATTATAAACGCGTGGCTTTAAAGCGTAAAGATATCTGATTGCCTCTTGTTGCATTGAATTACCAAGCCAAGCAGTTAAATCACGTTCGGTATCCGCCCAAGTGACAGTTTGAGGCATTGAAATTTCTGCGATTGGTTCATTTTTTGCGGCTTCCGTAACGGTTTTAAAACTATGGTTTGGGTTCTGTAGCCAATTTGAAACCAAACTTTCGAAAAAACTAAAAATTCCAGATTCCGCCCATTGATGTTCGCCAAAAGTTTCGTAGTCCATAAATAGATTTATCAAATCGCCATGATAACTTGCAGATTCAAGCCAGTTGATATATTTTGAAGTGGTGAGAGGGTATTCCGACCAGTTTTGATTCGAAAATCTAAAAGCGAGATCATCAGAAAGTTTATAATTTTTTAAAAGCAACCGAATATTTTTTGTATTTTTTGGTTTATAAAGATGATTCGGTGATCGCCACTGCAAAATCGGATCCCAACCTTCAGCTAAAATTGCTTTAAAACCAAAATTGTCCGCCCATTTAGCAAGCTCGTCATTATAAGAAAGCTCGGTATTTCGAAAAGCAGTTGTTTCAACACCAAAAACTTCACGAATTTTGGCCTGATGTGCGCGAACTTGAGCTTCAAATTCCTCACGATCAAAAAAGAAAGCAAGACTATGATAGTAGGTTTCAGCGACAATCTCGGCACGACCAGTTTGAACGAGGCGTTTAAAACTTTCAAGTACCTCTGGTGCAAATTGTTGAGCCTGATCAATAAAAGTTCCTGTAATTGAGAACGAGAATTTAAATTCGGGGTATGTTTTTAGGAGTTTTTCAAGCAAATTATTCATTGGAATGTAAGATTTTTCGGCAACTTTTCGAAAAATCTCGCCATTACTTTGGCGCTTTAAGCCTTTTTTTTCGCTAAAATAATTTTCATTAAGTCCAACATTAAAAAGTGTTTGGTCGTCGCGAACACGCCAAGGTTGATGAACATGAAGATAAAGAACTATTGATTTTTTAGTCATTTTCTACCTCTGTTAAATAGATAAATTCCTCCATAATTTGTTCAGCAATATCACTCCAAGAAATTCGGTCGTATTCTTTTCGAACACCATTTTTTAAGTTTTGCAAAAGCTCTTTATTAGTTGAAACTTCATAGATTTGGCTTGCAAGTTTTTTTGTATCCCAAAAATCATATCGCAAAATATTTTGAAGAACTTCGCCAACACCAGATTGTTTTGAAATTATTAATGCATTGTTAAAATGAGCAGCCTCAAGAGCTGTTAAACCAAAAGGTTCATTCACAGAACTCATCACAAAAATATCTGCCACACCGTAAGCATCGCGCCATTTATCGCCACGCAAGAATCCTGTGAAGAAAATCTTATTCGAAATTTGAAAATCACTCGCCATTTTAATGAGCTCATTGCGCTGTTCGCCGTCGCCGACAAGAAGTAGGGCAATTTTTGGATTTTTTGAAACCGCTTCAGCCATAGCTTGCATTAAGAAAGTTAAACCCTTTTGAACTGTAAAGCGTGTTAAAGTCATTACAACCGTATAGCCTTGTGATTTTAGATATTCCAAATATCGATAAGTTCGCTCGTCGTAATCTTGTGGGTTGGCAAGAGTTGAAGTTTCGATTGCATTATAAACAACCTCAACCTTTTCGGGCTGAATTTGATATTTTTCGATAATAATATTTCTGGTGTTTTTCGAAACAGCAAAAACTTTATCGGACGCACAGATTCCAGCGTATTCGATATTATGAATTTTTTGATTACCAGAAGTTCCACCAGAGCGATCAAATTCAGTGGCATGAATATGTGTGATTAGCGGAGCGCCTGTAAGTTCTTTTGCTAGTATTCCAGCTTCCATTGTAAGCCAATCGTGCGCATGAATTACATCTGGTTTATTTTTTGGATTGGCTAAATATTCACGAATAAAATTACAATATTCAGTCTGAATTGATCGAATATCTGGTAAAAATTTTGAAACATTATGACTTGAGCGTGTCCATCGCGGAGAATCATAAGCACCAGCACCAAATTTATGAATTTCAGAAAAATTTGTAGCATTTAAAACTTTCATAAATTTGATTTCGGTATGTTTGTTTTTATACGGAACAACAAAATCAATATCGGCGCCATTTTTAGCAAGCGCTTTCGCCATATAGAAACAAGCTACACCCAAACCACCACTGTTATGCGGAGGAAGCTCCCACCCGAGCATTAATATTTTCATTTTTCACCTTTACGATTAAACTTTATGGTTCCATTTTAGCAAATCTTAAAAGAAAACGCAAGCGCTTTAAGACTTTGTTTTTCGAAAAGTTAGCGATTAGATATTAGGCGAAAATTGTTTCATTTCCTTAACGCATTTTTTGTAATCTGGGCAATATTTTGAAACTTCGGCCCAAAATTTTTCGGAATGATTCATTTGCCGCGTATGACAAAGTTCATGTATAATTACATAGTCAATTAGATGATGAGGTAAATTCATTAGAGCAATATTTAGTGAAATTGTGCCACTTGAAGAACACGAACCCCAGCGTGTGCTGGTATGCGAAAACCGCAATTTTTTGAAATAAAATCCGTACTTTTCCGCCAAAAAATTAATTCGGCGCAAAAGATACGCTTTGGCCTGCTTTCGAAGAGTTTTAGCGACGATTTTTCGAATTTCAGCCTGAACAATCGGGCTTTCAAAAGGTAAATTTTCGGGAATTTGAAATAAAATCTGATTTCCTTCATTTGAAATTTTGATTTCTTCACCCGAAAATTTTCGCAAAAAAAGCGTGTGAGTTTTACCAATCAAATCTCCATCTTGATAAGAATTTTTGGCGTTATGTGTTGCGAGCATTTTTCGGATTTCATCGCGATTGCCATTAACAAGCCGCCGAACGGCAAATTCTGGCGAATAATAGGGGATTGATGCGCGCAAACTTCCATCAACGCCGACAGAAAGTTTTACGGAGCGAGCGAATTTGTTTTTTCGAATTTTAATTTCACCAAACTCTTTATCGACTATAGACATAAAGATATTATAGCACTTTTAAAAAGAGTTATCAAAATCTATTGCCGACGTCTCAACATCTCTAATTCTTCGAGTTTTAATCGAGTATCTTTATGTTTAGCAAAAATAATAAACGATAAATTATAAATTATCACATAAGCAAAAGGCGTAGCGATAAGACCACCGAGCCACACGACAACCAGACCAAAACCTCCGCCCATCATTAAAATAATAACAACACCAGCTATTATAGTTAAAAATATTCCTGTGAAAATACTCAAAACACGCCGATGACTTTTAATCTTATCTTGTAAAATTTCAGGATTTTCAAGCCTCTTAACTCTAAAGTATCCTAAAATAGCAATAAGAAATCCACCTAACATAAAAGCAAATAGTAACACAGCAAATATATACGTTATAACAGCAAGGAAAGACGCCAAAATATTAACAAAGAATACAACAACATTATCCATAACATAACCACTATACACTAAAATAAGACAAAAAACAATGACAAAATAAAAAACACCATTTCTGGTGTAAAAAACAAATTTGGCACGGGCAGAGAGACTTGAACTCCCGACACCAGGTTTTGGAGACCTGTGCTCTACCAACTGAGCTATGCCCGTATAAGTCTATATTATCATAAAAACTTTAAAAAGTGAAGAGTTTTATTAATTTATTTTTCGAAGTATTGACAAAAAACGATTTTTATGATAAAATAATATCAGTTAAAAGCTCTGATTTTGAAAATGAGCTTTTGGCTCGCATTTTACAAAGTTGGCTTTTACTGAAAATTCTATTTCATAAAGGAGGGCATAATTATGCCAGCAGCTGTTATTAACTTGAAAAACAAATTACCACGTCCGCATTTCGAAAGTGGAACACTTAGCCCAAAACTTTCAAATTCTGAAGTTCGCGAAAAACTCGAAAAAGCATATGCTGAAAACGATATAGCAAACTTGATCGAATTTTTGGCTTATGCGAAAGTTTTTCATTTGTTTATTAAAGAAGGACGCAAATTCTTCAAAAAGATTGAAGAAAAATGGCCATCATGTCAAAAAGAATATCCCCATCTCGGGAATAAGTTCAATTATTTGACTGGAATTTATAGTAGCGATCCTATCTCGCGAACCGACGGCATACAAATCGCAAATAGATCTGCTATAATTGCAGAATTTTCGAACAAATATTAAGCCGACTTGAAAAAAATAAGCCCGAAAGAATCGGGCTTTTTCTTTTTCGAATTTTATTCCGCAAATTGCGAATTGTAAAGTTTAGCATATGCGCCATTTTGCGCCAAAAGCTCTACATGCGAGCCTTGTTCAACAATATTTCCGTACTCCATCACAAGGATCAAATCGGCATTTCTAATCGTTGAAAGTCGATGTGCGATAACAAAGCTTGTGCGACCATGGGTTAGATTATCCATCGCCGATTGAATTGCCGCTTCTGTTCGCGTATCGACAGAGCTGGTTGCCTCATCAAGAATTAACATTGGCGAATCTGCTAAAATCGCACGCGCAATCGTTAGAAGCTGTTTTTCACCAGCCGAAATATTATCAATATCCTCAGAAATTACCGTATCATAGCCTTTCGGTAAAGTTCGAATAAAGTGGTCCGCATGAGCAGCTTTTGCAGCCTCAATAATTTCTTCACGAGTAGCCTCAGGTTTTCCATAAGCCAAGTTTTCCGCAATCGTCCCGTTGAAAAGCCATGTATCTTGAAGAACCATTCCAAAAAGGGAACGAACATCACTTCGCGACATCTTTGAAGTGTCAATTCCATCAATCGTGATTTTTCCACTATCAATATCATAAAATCGCATCAAAAGATTCACGAGTGTAGTTTTTCCAGCGCCAGTTGGGCCAACAATTGCAATATTTGAATGCGGAGCAATCTTTGTGCTGAAATTCGTAATAATCGGCTTATTTTTATTATAAGAAAAATTTACTTTCGAAAATTCAACCGCGCCTTCAATCTCTTTTGGTAGAGTTTTTGAAATCTCAACGAAAGTTTCATCCTCAGCATCAAGAAAGTTAAAAACTCGCTCACACGCTGCAAAGACAGTTTGAATGCTCGTCATTGCATTGGCAATGCTTGAAATTGGCTGTGTAAATCGGCTCATGTATTGCATAAAAGCAGTAATCTCACCGATCGTCATCTGGCCGTTTGTAGCACGAACACTACCAATAACGACAACCGTTAGTGTTGAAAGATTATTGATAAATCCCATAATTGGGTAGAGAAGTCCGCCAAAAAATTGAGACTTCCAAGATGAAACATACATTTTATCATTGATTTTTTCAAAATCTTTAACCGAACCTTCTTCACCATTATAAACCTTAACAATCTCATGGGATGAAAGCATCTCCTCAGTGTGAGCAGTTAAATTTGAAGTTACTTTTTGGAGATCGGTAAAATAAACCTGACTGAATTTCGAAATCATCATAATAATCCCAACCGAAATAATACCGGTTGCAAGCGCAATTAAACTCATTTGCCAGCTAATCGAAACCATCATAATACTCACACCAATAATCGTCACAACAGAATGCGAAATCTGATTCAAACTCTCGCTCAAACTACTGCTTAAAGTTTCAATATCGTTCGTAATCACTGAAACAGTATCACCAGTTTTATGCTTATCAAAATACGAAAGTGGTAGTCGCGCAATTTTCTTTGAAGATTCGTCACGCAATTTAAAAACAATTTCTTGAACCATTTGCCCCATAATCCAGTTTTGCGCATAGCCAAAAACTCCTGAGCCAACATAAATCGCAATTAAGATAAAACCAAGTTCAGCGATTTTCGAAAAATTAGGGTTAAATCGAATAACGCCAGATTGAATTTCAAAATTTTTCGTGATTAAATTAATCATTTCGCCAATAATTTGCGGCCCAGTAATCGCTGAAACTGAGCTCAAAATTACCATAATTGCAAAAAATACAATAAGGAATTTAAATGGTGTAAAATATCGTAAAAGTCGCCAAATTATTTTTAGCGAAAGTTTATTTTTTTGATTTTTCGCCATTATTTTTCTCCTTTCTTGGATTTTTTCGAAATTGCCTTTTTTAAACTCTTCTTGGCTATTTTTTTCGAAACCGAAACCGCTTTTTTGGTATTTTTTTGAGTTTTTGAAACGGTTTTTTGCTTTTTGAAAGCTTTAATTTGCGTCGTAATTTCTTCATCGGAAAGCTGCGAAGATGCGATTTCGCGATAGATTTCATTATTTTGAAGAAGTTCACCATGAACGCCAATTCCTGCAATTTTTCCACCATCAAGAACAATAATTTTGTCAGCTTGCATAATTGAAGTTACGCGTTGTGCGACAATAAATTTTGTTTGCAATTTCGTTTTTAGTGCAAGTTCGTTTCGAAGTTTGGAATCGGTTTTATAATCAAGCGCCGAAAAACTATCGTCAAAAATCAAAATTGGCGCTTTCGAAACAATTGCTCGTGCAATTGAAAGTCGCTGTTTTTGACCACCAGAGAAATTTTTTCCGCCTTGTGAGACTTTTTCATTTAAATCTTCTGGCAATTTTTGAACAAAATCCCAAGCCTGAGCAATTTTTAGAGCTTCAATAGTCTCTTCATCACTAAAATTTTTCAAAGAGCCGTAATTAATATTTTCGCGAATATTTCCCGAAAATAGGCTAGCTTTTTGTGGAACATAACCAATCAAATCGTGAAGTTCACTTTGTTTTAAGTTGCGAATATCCACACCGCCAATCGTGATTTTTCCTTTTGAAACATCATAAAATCGTGGGATTAATTTTGCAATCGTGGATTTTCCTGAACCAGTTCCACCAATTACTGCAATCGTTTGACCTTGTTTTACGCTAAAACTGATATTTTCAAGAACCGCCTCTTCTGAATCTGGATATGCAAAACTAACATTTTCGAAAGCAAGTTCGAAAGTTTTTGGTGTTTTGTGAGTTTTTGTTTTATCTTTAACTGAAATCTCTTCGTCAAGAATCTCGCTTAATCGCTTGATTGCAACATTCATCCGTGGAACTGACATAAAAATCATAGAAAGCATAATAAACGCAAAAGTCACCTGTGCCAAATATTGCGTAAGGGAAGTAACATCACCAATTGAAATATCGCCAGATTTTACAAAATACGAACCAATCCAAGCAATCGCCACAAGCCCAAGTCCGGAAACCATTGTCATATATGGTGAAATTAGCCCAAAAATTCTTTCAAAAAAGATATTCATTTTTAACATTTCAGAGTTAATTTCGTTGAATTTTTCTTCTTCAACTCTTTCTTTTCGATAAGCCCGAATCACACGCAAACCTGTAATCGTTTGGCGAGTTTGCATATTTAATTTATCGAGTTTTGTTTGAAAAATCTTTAGTTTAGGAACAGCAAAAACACCAATAATTGTAGTCAAAACAATGATAGAAAAAATCGTCACAACCATAATCCAGCTCATTGAACTAGAAATTGCTAAAGTATTAATAATCGCACCAATACCGACAATCGGAGCATAAATCCCCATTCGCATTGTCATCATAAAAGTTTGTTGAAATTGCCGTGTATCATTTGTGATTCGTGTTGTGAGGCTTGAAACCGAGAATTTTCCAAATTCGTTCATTGAAAAATCCTCAATCTTTTTGAAAGTTTCCCGCCGAATATCACGTGACATCGCACCAGCTGCACGCGCTGCGAATAAAATTCCCGCCAGCATTAAACCACCACTCAAAAGCGAAAGCCCGATCATATGAAAACCATTCGAATAAATTTCTTCCATATTTTTCATCGCCACGCCTTCAGTGATAATTTTCGAAGTATATTGCGGAAGTTCAAGATTGATTTGCGCCGAAAGAACCGTAAAAGCAAGCATCAAAATCAAACTCAGCCAATATTTTTTAGCAAATTTAAAAATAAATTTTAGCATATTTCCTTTCTTTTTGTAAGTTTATAGTCTTTAAACAGTTTATATATTTTAACATAATTTTTCAAAAATTAAAAGAGCCGCGAATTGCGGCTTAACAAAAAATATTACAGATTATTTTATTGATTTTATCGGAGTTTTAATATTGAATTATACTGTTTGTAATATTTTTTCTTAATAGCTTCTCCTTTCTAAAAAATGAGAGAACGGGAGGAAGTATTTATTTATCTTCGACTACGCCGGTTCTGTTACAGACTTTACATGGGAATTGAGATGAACCCACAAATCCTGGAACTTTATCCCAACCATCGCCCCCACAGTTTGGGCATTTTTTTGTTGGCACATACGGTTTAGGAAAAACCATTTTTTTCTCCTTTTCGAAAAGATCCAAGCTTAGAGTTGTTTCCGCAACTTTTAAATTTAAGCTTCTAGAGATACTATACTATATTTCTATGTTTTAGTCAAGTATATTATAGTTATTTCGAAAAATATATTGACTTTAATTTTTATATACGATAATATTTATAATCACAATACAAACAATTCAATAACTATTAAATATAGGCATACACCTTGCGAAACCTAAGAGAGATTATTACGAAATTTAAAATTAGATTTTATTCATTTTTTGCTTTTTTAACCAATAAAAGAAAGAATTTATGGCTGAGTTTTTACCCAAAAATTAGCGACAAAATTTGGCTAGTAATTTTTAAATTATTCTTTTCGAAAAATATGATTATAGCTTTGAAAGAAAATAAAGCTAAAACTAAAGTTAGAACTGACATTTTTCTGTTTCGAAACCCTAAAAATGCCGAGAAATTTAAACAAGCACAAAAAATGTCTTGGAAAGAAAACGAAGATGAAAAAAATCAGTTGTATGGCGAAGCTCTTGAATATCCGGATTTTGCAATTTTAGATTTTTCAGAATTATTAAAAGAACGCAAAAAAGATAATGACGGAAAAGCTAAAATTGGCGATAGATTAAGCTTTAGCTGTTTTAAATATGGGTATGAAGGCTTTGTTTTTAAACCGGAAAATATTTCGAAAATTTTAAATTGGAGCAAAAAGCAAAAAATACCGCAGAGAAATATTGAAATTAAAATATTTAATCACCGAATTAAAAAATGGCAAAGTCTTTCGAAAAATGAAATTAAGGAAATTTTAAAATCAAAAAGTCCGTTAAAAATTTCTGAAAAAATAGCAAAAAATAGAGAATAATTTTTGTCAACTTTTTAAAAATGTGTTATACTATTAAAGATGAACAAAGAAATTATTTATCTTGACCACGCAGCCACAACACCTGTGAGTGAAAAAGTTTTAGCGGCAATGATGCCGTATTTTAGCGAAAAATTTTATAATCCGAGCGCACCTTATGTTCAAGCTCTTGAAGTTCGAAGAGACTATGAAGATGCAAAACACGAAATTGCGAAAAATATTGGCGCAAAAAGCGATGAAATCGTGATGACTGCTGGCGCAACCGAAAGTATCAATTTGGCATTTTCGGCAGCTTCGAAAGAAAATGGCGATGAAATCCTTGTTGGCGAATTTGAACATCACGCAGTTTTAAATTCAGCTGAAAAATATGGTGTTCGAAAACTAATTAAAATTAAAAAAGATAGCGTGATCGATCTCGAAGATTTGCGCGCAAAAATTACACCAAAAACCAAAATTGTTTCGGTTATGCTTGCGAATAATGAAACAGGTGTAATTCAACCAATTTCGAAAATTGCGGAAATTATCCGCGAAGAACGAATGCGTCGACTTTCGAATGGCGAAAAAACGCCGATTTATCTTCATTCTGACGCAAGCCAAGGTGTTGGCCAAATTGATATTTCAGTTGCAAGGCTTGGCGTTGATATGTTAACCTTAAACGCCGGTAAGATTTATGGACCAAAACAAACCGGGCTTTTGTGGGCGAATCGAGAAATTAAGTTTAGCGCACAAATCGTTGGCGGTGGGCAAGAACGAAATTTGCGTAGCGGCACCGAAAACGTTCCAAATGTGATTGGTTTTGCAAAAGCAATTCAGTTAGCAGAAAAACACCGCAAAAAAGAAAATGAGCGCCTTCGAAAATTGAAAGAAATTTTCAAAAATATTTTGCGCGATAATTTTTCAGAAGAAGAAATGATTTTTCTTGGAAATTCGAAAAAGCAACTTGCGAGCCATATTTCAGTTTCTTTCCCCGGAATCGATGCTGAGCGAATGGTTTTTGCACTCGAAACACAGGGTGTTTTGGTGGCGACTGGCTCGGCTTGTGCAGCAAATAAAGGCGTGCGCTCTCACACTTTAACGGCAATGGGATTAACTGACGACGAAGCGGACGGAAGTTTGCGAATTTCTCTCGGAAAACTTTCAAACGAAGAAAATACAAAACGTGCGGCCGAAATAATTTTAAAAACAATCAAAGCGGAATTTAAAAGGATTCAGAGATAGATGATGAAATTTTTTGCTTGGATTTTGGCTTTAATTGGATTTTTTGTGATTTTTATTGTTAGTACAACATTAATAATTAGTGATAAAAATCAGCTTACCGAGATCTGCCCAAATTATGAAAAAGGTGAGTGTTCACAAAATTTTGATGCCGTGGTAGCAATTTCTGGCGGAAATACATCTTTACGAACTCGCAAGGCTATTGAGATTTTTAAATCTGTGAGTGCGAAAAAGTTAATTTTCTCGGGTGCGAATTCCGACCCAAAAATTCTAAGCGATGCAAGACAAATGGCAAATTTGGCTAGTGGGAGCGGAATTATTCAAGATGAAATTCTACTTGAAGAACAAGCGCAAAACACTCATCAGAATGCGCAATTTACGGCAAAAATAATCAAGCAAAACGGATACAAACGCGTAATTTTAACAACTTCAAAATACCACCAAGCGCGAGCAAAATTAGAGTTCGAAAAAGCGCTTAAAGGCTCAGGTGTTGAAATTATTTCAGCACCAGTTATGAATGATCCAGATTGGAACGAATTCTGGTGGGTAAAATTGCGTGGCTGGTATCTTTCGATGAGCGAACTTTTTGGAATTTTTAGATTTTATATAGGAGCATAATAATGGATAACTCAAAAATTAAAGTATATGTTGGAATGAGCGGTGGTGTTGATTCTTCGCTAACGGCGGCACTTTTGAAGGAGCAGGGATATGATGTGACAGGTGTTTATATGAAAAACTGGACTCAAGATTTACCTGGAATGAAATGTCCTTGGGCAGAAGATTTAACAGACGCAAAACGAGTCGCAGTTCAACTTGGAATTGATTTTAAAGTTTTTGATTTTGAAAAAGATTATCGTGAAAAAGTTGTTCAATATATGCTCGATGAGTATAAAATTGGACGTACGCCAAACCCAGATATTATGTGCAATCAGGAAGTTAAATTTAAACTTTTTCTTGAAGCTGCAATTGAAGATGGTGCAGATCTGATTGCAACCGGGCATTATGCTGGTGTTCGAAATGCCTTTACTAAAAATACTGGCGATAGTTTTGATTTTTCGAAAAGTGGAGATGGCGAACTTCTACGCGCCAAAGATGAAAATAAAGATCAAACATATTTCTTATATCGAGTACGCGGTGAAGCTTTGGGTCGAACGTTACTTCCACTCGGCAAATTCACCAAACCAGAAGTGCGCGAAATGGCCAAAGAGCGCGGTCTTTTTACTGCAAGAAAGAAAGATTCACAAGGGATTTGCTTTGTTGGTAAAATTGGAATTCGCGACTTTTTGAAACAATTTATTCCCGAACAAAAACCTGGAAAAATCATCGATAAAAATATGGGAGAAGTTCTCGGATGGCACGACGGAGCAATTTTTTATACTTTAGGTCAGCGTCACGGTTTAAATATTGGTGGAGGCTTGCCATTTTATGTTTGCGGAAAAAATATGGAAACTAACGAAGTTTTTGTTACAACAGATATAAACAACGGTGAACTTTGGGCAAATCAAATTAATGTTTCAGCAATTCATTGGATTAACCAAGAAGTTGAAAATGGCGCAGAAATTCAAGTTCGAATTCGCCACCGTGCGCCACTCGTAAATGCAAAAATATTTTTCGAAAACGACGGAACTGCAAAAATTAAACTTGCAGATGAACAGCGTGCAATCACAAGTGGTCAGAGTGTTGTGTTTTATTTGGGTGAAGTTTGTTTAGGTGGTGGAATCGTAATTTAAACATTGACATTTAGTGCGTTTTATGGTAGAATATTAAAGCTAAGCCACTTGGTTTAAGTAATTTTCAAAAGAGGTAAAACGTGTATGTTTATAAATACATTTCTTCAGTTTTTTAATGTAAGTACCACGAATCAAAAATTACACAGAGAAAATTTCTTCTCTCAAGATTTTCTGATTGAAACGCTTGAGAATATTGGATTTAAAAATATTCAAATCCAAATACCAGCTAAAAAAACACCCCAAGGTTCATTAATCAATATTACTGCAAAAATTTACGATAAGCATAGAAATTCGCTAGTTGTTAAAATTTACCATTATGGAAATGTTGTGAATTTCTCAGCATCCACAAACAATGGTCTAAACTTCAAAACATCAGGAAGAAACGATGAAATTTCAATAACAAAGGTTTATCAGCACAAATATATTAACGATACAACCGAAGAGTATTTATTTTATGGTAATCAATTACATGTCGAACTCCTAAAACAGTGCCAAGAAAAAGCGAATATGTTTTTCGAAGATCTTAAAGATGAATTTAAAAGAAGACATAAATTTTTCGCAAGATAACTGTTTTCACCCAGCAATTGCTGGGTTTTTTTCTTGACTTTATTACATTTTAAAGTTATAATTATATCTCTATAAAAGTACATTTCATTATGGAGGTCTAAAATGGCTGATCTAAAATTCAAAAAGGAAGCGATTGAGGAATCTCTCAATAAGGTTGGTTTTTCGCATATTCAAAGCGTACCACTTCTGTCTTTCGAAAATACAAACGAATGCTTTCGAACAACCGCATATCTACACAAAAATTGCTCACGCGAAATTATGGTTTTGATTGAATGCTTCGAAACAGAACTTGCGATCACTATGCGAAACAACATCGAACTGCAAGTCTTAAATAATTCTCGACGAGTTATTTTACAGATTGAAAAGGGTAGAATTTACGATCGTGATAAATTAGAATTAAGTGAGTCTAATTCGAAAGGTTTGTTTTATGGAGCCAATGGAAGATTGACGCAATTCATTTATCTGATCAAAAAAGAAACACTTCGCCCTTAGTTTTTCCCGAGTTTACCCTCGGGTTTTTATTTTCGAAAAAACATAAAAACTCTTGCTTTTTTGTTCCAAATTTGATAGAATAATTGGTGAGTTTCCTCTTTTTAGTGAATAAACTTGTGTGTTAAGGATTTCAGCTAAAAAGGTAAAGACATTTTTCGAGAATGCTGTTTCGAAAAATATGAGGCACTTTTTGAAAACTTTATCAACTTTCGAAAAGTGAAATATTAAGATAAATTAAGGGAGAATTGATGCCAACAATCAATCAGTTAGTGCGAAAACCTCGTAAAACTGCTGCGAAAAAATCAAAATCGCCAGCTCTTGGACGAATTCATAATGCGCTAAAAACTAAATATTACGCACAAAACGCACCTTTGAAACGCGGAGTTTGTGTAAAAGTTACAACAAAAACACCTAAAAAGCCTAACTCGGCGCTTCGAAAAGTTGCTCGTGTTCGTTTGACAAATGGTCACGAAGTTTGGGCTTATATCGGTGGTGAAGGACACAATCTTCAAGAGCACGCCGTAGTTTTGGTTCGCGGTGGACGTGTGCCAGACCTTCCAGGTGTGCGATATCACATTGTACGTGGCGCTCTTGACCTTCAAGGTGTTTCAGATCGTAAACAAGGCCGTTCAAAATACGGTGCAAAGAAGGAGAAATAAAGATGCCCCGAAAAGTTACCAAAAAACTACAACGAGAACTAAAACCAGATCGAAAATATCAATCAATTTTAGTTCAACGATTGATCAACAAATCTATGCTTGACGGTAAAAAACTAACTGCCGAAAAAGCTGTTTATAAAGCTCTTGAAACTGCTGCAAAAAAACTTGATAGCGAAAATCCGCTTGAAGTTTTCGAAAAAGCTTTGAAAAATGTTTCACCTGCGTTCGAAGTTAAATCACGACGCGTTGGTGGTGCAAACTATCAAATTCCATTCCCAGTTCAAGGTCACCGACAACTTCATTTTGCTTTTAGCTGGTTGGTTCAATCTGCTCGAGCACGAAGTGGAATGCCTTATAGCCAACGATTAGCACTTGAAATTGTTGATGCTTACAATGAAACTGGTGCAGCTTTCAAAAAGAAAGAAGATACCCACAAAATGGCAGAAGCCAACCGAGCTTTTGCACACTTTGCACGAGGCTAATCAACTTAAAACCGCTTGTTTTCGAACGGCGGTTTTTTATTTTACAAAAAAGCATAATTAGTTTGCTTGAAATTGCAAAATATGTTAAAATTATTCAAAAGGAGAATAAATGAATAGAGCAAAAAGTGCATATCGGCGATTAGGTCGAATACACAAAGTTTATCACGGAGGGCGAATCTCAAAAGATCGACTTATCGGTTTGATTGATGGTGCTACAGCAATCATTATTACACTAATGGTACTCGAAATAAAACTGCCCGAATCCGCAAAAGATTTGACACAACTTCAAGGTTTTGGCTTTGCAATTTTAATTTATTTTGCAAGCTTTGTAATTGTCGGGATTCAATGGAATCGTCACCACCACATTTTAGATAAGGTTGAAAAAATAACAAACAGTTTCATCTGGAAAAATATGATTTATATGTTTTTCTTGTCACTGTTGCCACTTTTTATGCGCTGGGTGCTTTCTTCGCCGAGCGAGGTTCTGCCGGCATTTTGCTATGCGCTGATTTATTTATTAACCGATCTCGGGATGCGCTGGATTACAGCAAGTGCTCTGGGCGAAAATACTGGGTTTTTCCATGGCGAAAACCGCAAATCTCAGCGAAATTACCATTTAGTTCGAACAGGATCGATGATTATTTGGATCGCGATCATTTCGCTTGTTTCAATCTTTTTGCCACAAGTTGAGATATTTTTCTTAATTGTATTACCAGTAGCAACCTCATTATTTACTGTCTTTGAGGACGAGAAAGAGGAAAACGAAAATGTTCGGTAATATGATTCTTTCTTTTATGATACCAACAATTATTATTATAGCTCTATCGATATTTCAGGCCATATTTTCCTTATGGTCAATAATTGAGCTTATACTCTTAAGTTCTAAAAGATCAAAAGATCCTCAACCATCAGATATTCATGCAAATATTAAGAGAGTATCAATAAGTCTACCCTTAGGATTAAATATTCTTGGTTTAATTTATTTTCTTACGACTCTAAAACCAGCAATTAAAAATAATTATCCTAAAATTCTTAAAAAAGCTAATTCTCTTTTTTGGATCTCTTTTGTAATCTATAATGTAATACTTATAGGAGGAATTGGAGCCGCGTTCTATATTACATGGGATATAGGCAATATAGCTGGAGATTATATGGTTAAAAACTACAACATCCAGCAACAAACCCAAAAAGATAAAAAAATTGTTTCAGAAGAAGGTAGGTTTGTGGTTAATATGCCTTGCAAAAACCCAATAGAACAAGCAAATTCATATATTTGTACCGATACGGAGAGTCAAACACAATCAATGGTCGGCTATCAAGACATAGTTGGAAAATTATCCGACCTAGATAAGATTCCCGAGAAAGAGCTTTTCAAACAACTCACGACAGGCTTTAACGCGGCAACCAATAATACTTTTGAAGTGAGTGGTTTTTCTCCAATAAACTTTAAAGATATGCGTGGATTTAATTTGAGCTTTAAGCGTGGTGATAACATTGAAGGAAAATCAATTTTGAGTTTTTCACAAAAAAATAACAATACAATTCGAATATATATGTTGGCAAGTGAGTGGAACAGTAATAATCCAATGAATGGAAAATTCGAAAGCTTTGCTAACTCTTTCGAAAAACTCTAGAATTAACATATAATAAAAATCTCGCCAGCTTTCAATGTTTGGCAAGATTTTTATTACTGATTTTTATTAGACATTTCTATTTGTCTTTATCGAAATAATATGTAGGAAGTGGTTATTTATCCATTTTAGATCTATTTTTATTATAAAGGCCTCACCTCATCATTATTAAGACCGTGAGAGCTATCATGAGTATTGTAAATTTCAGACCAACCTTCTTTGTCAACTCCTTTAGCTTCTTCAGCTCGTTGCCGGAGAATATAGAAAATAATTAAAACCGAAGAAAGTATAACAACTGCAATTATACTAACAATATTCATGATTTTTCCAACAGAGATTTTTCCGGTAGCTTTTTCATATTTATGACCAAGAAAGACACCAATAATTGGCATTATAATTAATCCGATAAACATAAACAAAAAAATAATTTGAAGTATATTTTGCATATCTCTAACACCTGGAGTTTCATGAGGGTATAAATACGGAGCACCCATATCAAGGGCGTAAATCACAAGAAATGCAAAAGAAAAAGGTAAGACCAACACTCCAAAACCGAAAGCAATTGAAAGTTTTTCCTTTAATCGATCTGATTTATTATCTGATATTTCAACACGTTTTACTTTTTGCTCGACAAAATTGTCTTTATTATCTTTCTCCATTAAACTCCTTGATTACGTTAATACTTATATTATAACACGAAAAATCAAAATAAAGCAATTTGAACTACAAAAGATCATATGTTATAATAATACCTATGAGAAGTGAATTTTGGGATAAAATTTTAGAATCAACTGGTGAGGAAAATGGCAAAAAACTACCTTTCTTTTCACTCGCACCAATGGAAGCTGTAACAGATGTAGTTTTTCGTCATGTCGTTACAAAAGCTGCTCGCCCAGATATTTATTATACCGAATTCACAAATTCTTCAAGTTTCGCAAGCCCAAAAGGTATTCACAGCACACGCGGACGATTAACTTTTACACCAGATGAACAGCCTATTATCGCGCAAATTTGGGGTTCACGCCCGGCTGATATTAAATTTATGAGCGAAAAATTACCTGAACTTGGCTATCAAGCAATCGATATCAATATGGGTTGCCCAGATAAGGCTGTTATTAAAAGTGGTGGCGGTAGTGATTTGATTCGAAATCCAGATCTTGCAAAAGAAATTATCGAAAGCGCAAAAGCTGGTGGTTTGCCGGTCTCGGTTAAAACGCGTCTTGGATTTTCGAAAGTTGAAGAATGGCATGATTGGTTAAAATTCTTGCTTGAACAAAAAATTGCAGTTTTAACAATTCATCTTCGCACAAAAAAAGAAATGAGCAAAGTTCCAGCGCATTTTGAATTGATCCCAGAAATCCTAAAATTACGCAATGAAACTGCGCCAAACACTCTAATTCAGATTAACGGCGATATTAAAACACGAGAGCAAGGATTGGAGCTTTGGCGAAAGTTTCCAGAAATTGATGGAATTATGATTGGTCGCGGCGTTTTCGAAAATCCATTTTGTTTTGAAAAAAATCCACCAGAAAATGCGAGAACTTCAAGTGATTATTTAGATTTACTTGAATTTCAGCTCGATTTGTTTGAAAAATATTCACAAGAACTCGAAAAACGCCGATTTGAACCTTTAAAGCGATTTTTTAAGATTTATGTTCGCGAATTTAGTGGTGCGAGTGAATTGCGCGCAAAATTAATGGAAACTAAAAACGTTAATGAAGTCCGCGAAATTTTGAAAGATTTTCGAAATGCCACGCAAAAATAATCGACAAAAAGTTAAATTTGAGCGTTTCGAAATGCCACTTTCAAATTCGAAAAAGAAACGTTATTCTTCAAAATCTGAGGCCGAAAAAGCAGCAGATTATCTGATGACTCTGGATTTTTCGCTTGAATTAAAAGTTTACCAAGATTTAGATGGCGGTTGGTATTTGACCAAAAAAATCTAAACTTTTTGGCGATTTTAATGATTTTTTAAGCTTTTTATGCTAAACTATAATTATGGAGAAAAAAGTTATTGTTTATTCAACAAGCTGGTGTGGATTTTGTTCCGCTGAAAAAGACTGGCTTGAACACAACGGCATAAAATTCGAAGCTAAAGATGTCGAAGAAGATTTAAAAGCAAGGGAAGAATTGCTCGAAAAAATGGGTGGTGAATTCCGCGGTGTGCCAGTAACCGATGTGAATGGCGAAATTGTACTTGGATTTGACCGCGCGAGACTTTCGAAGTTATTAGATATTAAACGATTTTAATCAAAAAAGGCGACCGAGAGTCGTCTTTTTATTTTTCACCAATATTCACAGTCTGAAAATCTTTGTCAGTATTTTTTAAAGCCTTTCGAAAATAATCATCGTGGCTAACAAAAACAATAGCACCCGAATAGTTTTTCAACGCCCTCTCGAGCTCTTCAATACTTGGTAAATCTAAGTGTGAAGTCGGTTCATCTAAAATTAAAATTTGCGGATTATTTGAAAGCATTTTTATTAACTGAAAACGCGCCTTTTGACCACCAGAAAGTTGCGAAATTGGTGTTTCAAAATCTTCCAAATTAAAAAGATATTGACTCAAAATACGACGAATTTTCTCTTCAGAAATCGGAAGATTTTGATCAAGATAAACTTTCTCAATAGCATCTTTTAAATTCATTTCAAAAAATTCCGCATCAATTTCTTGCTGATAAATTCCAATTTTTGCGGTTTCATCAAGAAAAATTGCTCCGTCATAAATTTCAGCCTTTTGCTTTTTTGTGCCAAAAATTGTTTTAATCAAGCTAGTTTTTCCAGTGCCATTTCGCCCAAAAATTTCTAAAATTCCGCCAACCTTAAGATTAAAATTTAAATCTTCAAAAAGTATTTTAGCATTATTTTTACCCTCCAAAGCGTCTTCGAGAGAACCATAACCAAGCGCCAAATTTTCAACTCGAACTAAGCTCCGCATTGAGCGCGTTAGTTCATTCTTAATCCCAATTTTAACATTTCTTGCCTTAAACTTATCATAAGATTTTGCAGCCTTGAAATCAAGATTTTCAACATTTTCTTGATCAATCCAAAAACTTGGCTTGTCAATTTCTTCCAATTCAGCAAGCTCATTTCGTGCAGAATTTTCAAGACGCTTAAAACGCTGGATCGTCGATGAAGAGCGCGATTTTTCTTTCATTCGTTGATATTCACGGACTTTATCTTTCAGATTTGAAATTCTCCGCTGAACACTTTCAAAATCCTGAATTTGATTTGTAGTTGAAAACATGTTTATTCGCAAATAATCATCATAGTTTCCTTTAAAAATATAGCTTTTACCATCGCGAATCTCAATAATTCTATCAACTTTCGAAAGCACATCGCGATCATGCGTAATCACTAAAACCGCCTCGTTTGAATTATTCATCCAGTTTAAAAAACGACTCTTCGCATAAGAATCCATAAAGTTAGTTGGCTCATCAACAAGCGCCAAATTAGCTTTCGAATGAATAATTTTAATTGTATCAACTAAGCGTTTTTGACCACCCGAAAGTGTTTTCATTTGACGATTTTCAAAATTTTCAAGCCCAAAATCGCGAAGTTCTGCTCGAATTCTATCTTCAATAAAGTGAAAATTTTTCTCTTGAAAACGATTTAGCGCGTCAGTATACTTTTCGATTAAAGCCATATTTTCACCCATTTTTTCAGGCAATTCACGCAAAAGTTTCGAAAGGTGAGCGTATTCCGGTAGATCATTCAGAATAAAATTAAGCACAGTTTGCTCGCCAACGCTTGAATATTCCTGCTGAGTACTGGCGACGATAGATCCTTTTCGAAAGATTACTTCGCCCGAAAAATCCTGATCGTGACCGAGTAAAATTCCAAAAAGCGTGGATTTTCCAATCCCATTTCGCCCAATTAATCCGACTTTTTCACCTTCATTAATACTAAATTTAATATTTTCAAGAAGTTTTTTGTCGCCAAAAGATTTTTCAGTAATTTGAACACCAAGAATCATACTACTTCTTTAACTTTTGCGAAAATTTATCGATCCAATTTCGCGGCTCATTCTTTTTCTTTTCAATCACAAAATTATAGATTTCCTCAAACTTTGAAATCGTGAAATTCAAATCGTGATGCTTAATAATTTCCAGGCCATTTTTCGAAAATTTAGAGGCAAGTTTTTTATTGTCCAAAATTTTCGAAATACTTTCAGAGATTTGTTCAACATTATCGGTTTCGCACAAAAAACCATTTATGCCATCTTGGCAGATTTCTTTAACTGCACCAACATCAACACCAACAACCGGCTTACCGCAAGCGGCTGCTTCTAAAAATACAATCCCTTGAGTTTCGGTTGGGCTGGCAGAAATAAAAACAGTTGCGGCTCGGTGGAAATTCACTAAATCTTCGCCAAGTTGCGTACCCATAAAACGAACATTTTTCGAAATACCCAATTTATAAACTAGATTCTCAAGGTTAGGGCGATCCGTCCCATCACCAACGATAACTAATTGTGCAGCCTTGTTTGTTTTCAAAACTTCGTTAAAAGCCAAAATCAACGTTGAAATATGTTTTTCAGCATCAACGCGACCAATATTCATCACAATTGGTGTTTTTTCTGACAGATTGAATTTTTCATAAAATTCTTTCGAGGGTTTTTCAGGTGTAAAACGGCTCAAATCAATCCCGTTCGAAACCGCCTCAATCGGCATTTTAGCTTTTTCAGGATTTCGAAAGTGACGCTCAATTGCTTGGCGAGTTGGCATCGTAGCATAATCAGCTTGAAGCGCAAAGCGTTTGGTATAAAGTAAAACTGTGCGATTAATGATCGGCGAAAGTGGTGCGAGCATTTTTAAGTTATCAAAGAGGTTTTCGGGGCTGGAATGATTCGTAATTACAACTGGAATATTATGTTTTCGCGAAAAATCAATCATCGCTTGACCAACAAAAAGTTGCAATTGAATATGCGAAACATCAGGCATAAAATTGTTTTCTTTACAGAATTTGCGAATTTCACGGATTGGAAGAAGAGAAAGTCGATAGCCATTATGAAGATAGATTCGTGGCACAGTAATTCTTCCACCTGCGATTTTGCGAGGCTCGGGCAAAGTTTCGGTTTGATTTGGATAGAAAGGGAAGTTAGTAGAACTTAAACGAACCACACGATAACCATCAACTTCTTCAATATAATACTCACCAGTTTGACTCGGCGCAAAAACCACAACTTCGTGCCCGCGTGCCGTCATTTGCTCAGCCAAGTTTTTCGAAAAAACTGAAATTCCATTAATCATTGGCCAAAATAAGTCAGAAGCAATTGCAATTTTCATAAGCTTGATTATAGCAGATTTCGCTGAGAATTTCAAACCAAATTAGTTATGTTTAAAAGATTCAAGATAACCTTTAATAATTTCCTGCTGACCAATCCAAGAAACTTTACCATTAACCGATGAAAAAAACTTATAATTTGCTTTTTTAAATCTCTTCTTAATCGTTGAAAAATTTTTTTTATCTAAAATTTTAATATAATGCTCAGCTTTTGGATTTGTTACCTCGCTTAATCTCTTAATTTTTCCATTATTGCCATTTATCACAAAGTCAGCATCTTTTGATTCTCGGCTTAAGAACATAAATTCTGGTGGATTTTTTAATTTTTTTTGTCTTAAGTTTATTTCTGGTAAAATTTCTGGATTTTTAGTCCAAATATAAAAACCGCAAGGAACAAAATACTTTTCACCATTCACCATAAAAATATTTTCTTCATCAGAAAAAGTCTCTTCATAAACAAGTCGCCAATCTTTAGGAAAAACTGCCTGATTGGTTAATTTAGAAAATATTTTCGGTAAAATAAAAGCTATAGTGTCAGCATCTAAAGAAATTGCTTTTTTAATAAATTTTTTCGCTAGTAAACTTCTTTTCCCGAAAGGTGGATTTCCGATAAACAGTTTAGAACCAAAACCAACCGAACTAACATTTAAAAAATCAGCTTTAACAATATCTTCAGATCCTGGCTCAATATCAATTGCGATTACATCTTTAATTTGTTTAGAAAAACTACCATTTCCAGCACTTGGCTCAATTATTGAATCAAAATCATATAAAGATATAGTTTTTTTAATACATTTTTGGGCTACATCTTTTTGTGTATAAAATTTATCTAAATCCATCAAAAACCTTGTCTTCAAGATCATTATCTCTATATAGTTTTTCAAAACGAAGATATTCTTTATTAGAAAAATCCATTTTTAACCTAAAAGTAAGCTCAATATTCTTATTATTCAGGTTAGCCTCCCTTGTCCCGTGAGTCGCACTTAACCCAAACTTCACACATTCATTTTTCATTTCTTCGTGAGAGAGTTTAAATAATCGAGAGTTCTCAAATACTTCTTCATCAACATATCCCAAAATATAGAAATCAACAGCTTGCCAAATTCTAATCTGTAAGGCATTTATATTTTTATCTTTATTGGTTGTCGAAATCTTATATTCGTAATATTTATCTTCAGCTCTTGAATAACCGTCACCACGACCAAGTGAAGATTTTATATACTCATGATTTAATTTTAAATGGATGAATCTATCAATTTTCGGTGACTTCGTTTGAGCATTCATAAAAGCAATACAAGAAAAAAAATCGCGAGCTAAAGCAATATCTTGAAGCTTTTTTTTGCCTTCTGAAATATTCTTATTTATAAATTTTAAAGAATTTGAAGAAATATTCGCCGTTCTCTCAGCATCCAATTTCATCTCTAAAAGTGATGTATTTATTGCGCTCATAAAAAATATTATACCTAAAAAATAAAATATTTTCAATCTTCAAGCTTTTATTTGCACAAAATTGTTCAAAGTGGTAAAATATATTAAGCTTATGAAAAATTTAGTAATCGTAGAGAGCCCCGCAAAGGCCAAAACTATTGAAAAATACCTCGGCAAAGATTTTACCGTAATGTCGAGCGTGGGGCATATTCGCCAGATCGCCAAAAAAAATAAAGATGGCGGTCGCCCAATCGAGACAAATAATAAGTATAAAATTACTTTCGAAATTGATCCGGGTAAGAAAAAAGTTGTCGCTGAACTTCGAAAAGCGGTAAAAACTGCGGATGAAGTCTGGCTCGCAACCGATGAAGACCGCGAAGGTGAAGCGATTGCCTGGCATCTTTGCGAAGTTTTAAAATTAAATCCAAAGACAACCAAACGAATTGTTTTTCATGAAATTACCAAAACAGCAATTGAGGAGGCAATCAAAAATCCACGAACGATTGATATGAAAATGGTTGAAGCACAGCAAACTCGCCAGACTTTAGACTGGTTGGTTGGTTTTGATTTAAGCCCAGTTGTGTGGAGAAAAGTTCCCGGCGGAAAAAGTGCGGGTCGTGTACAGAGTCCGGCGGTTAGATTATTAGTGGAACGCGAACGTGAAATTGAAAAATTCGGCGCAAAAAGTTCGTTTAAAATTACAAGTGAATTTATCGTGCCAAAATCTGGTGAAATCCTGAAAGCTGAATTAAATAAAAAATTTGAAAGTGAAGAAGCGGCAAATAATTTTCTCGAAAGCTTGAAATCAGCAGAATTTACAGTTTCGAATGTTTCAAAAACTCCTGGAACCCGCAATCCAAGCGCACCTTTCACAACTTCAACACTTCAACAAGAAGCTAATGCTCGACTGGGATTTTCAGCCAAAAGCACAATGGCGGCAGCGCAAAAACTTTATCAATCCGGTAAAATTACTTATATGCGAACCGATAGTGTAAATTTGAGTGGTTTTGCAATCAAATCGAGTGAAGAATTTATAAAAAATACATTTGGTAAAGAATATCATAAAGCACGAAATTTTGCCACGAAATCAGCCGGAGCACAAGAAGCGCACGAAGCAATTCGACCAACTGTTATAGCGAATGAAAAAATCTCAACAAGTCAAGATTTACAAAAGATTTATACCTTAATTCGAAATCGCACACTTGCAAGCCAAATGGCGCCAGCGCAGATTGAAAAAACTACTGTCAAAATCGATATTTCGAATAGTGATATATTCTTTGAGGCCAAAGGTGAGGTTGTTATTTTTGATGGATTTTTAAAAGTTTACGCGAGTGGAAGAAAAGATGAATTTTTACCAGAATTAAACTCTGGTGACAGTTTAAATTTTTCCGAAATTATCGCTAAAGAAGTTTTCTCGCGACCGCCAGCACGTTATAGTGAGGGTTCACTCGTGAAAAAGCTCGAAGACCTAGGAATCGGTCGACCTTCAACTTACGCCACAATTTTAGACACAATTCAAGCACGAGGTTATGCTGAAAAAGGCGAGAACGAAGGAAAGCCACGCAATACAATCCAAATTAAGCTTTCAAAAAATGAAATTATCCGAGAAGTTGTTAAAGAAAAAACTGGTTCTACCAAAGGAAAACTTTTACCAACGCCAAGCGGTGAAGTTCTGAGTGACTTTTTGAACGATTATTTCAATCAAGTTGTTGATTATGGCTGGACTGCAAATCTTGAAAATGATTTCGATAAAATTGCGCTTGGCGAAGAGAAAAAGCTTGTTGTTCTTGATGATTTTTATAAACCTTTTCATAAATTAATCATGGAATCTGGCGAAATTGACCGTAATGCAGTTGCGCCAGCTCGCGAACTTGGAACCGACCCAAAAACTGGCCGAAAAGTATTTGCACGCTTTGGTCGTTTTGGTCCAATGATTCAATTGGGTGACAGTAAAGTTGAAGGCGAAGAAATTAAATTTGCACCGATGCCTGCTGGCGAAAAAATTGAAACCGTCTCCCTTGATGACGCATTAAAAATGTTCCTCCTACCTCGTACTGTTGGAAAAACATCTGAGGGTCAAGAAATTATAGCAAATATCGGACAATATGGTCCTTATATTAAAATTGCAAACACTTTTGTTAGCATTAAACCGATGTCGCCATTCGAAATTAACGAAACTGAGGCACAAATGCTTTATGAAGAAAAACTCAAAGCCGATGAAAAGCGAGTTTTAAAGAAATTTAAAAATGGAATCATAATTTCGCGCGGTGGTTTTGGGCGAAAATATATTTCAGATAGTGAAATTAAAGCAATTCTACCAAAAGATTTGGATATTGAAAAAATCACAGAAGAAAAGGCGAGCGAATTACTCGAAGTTGCAAAATCTCGAAAATCTGGCAAAAAAACCACAACCAAGAAAAACGCAAAGCGAAAAACTTCAACCAAAACTACAAAAAAATCTGTTTCAAAAACCAAAAAATCTTCAAAATAGTATTTAATATTTCAGAATAAACACAAGCATAATGACATAAATTTTTAAAAAATAAATTTTTATGTCATTTTTTATTGTTTTTTACAATTTTGTGGTATAATATAAATAAAGAAGATATAAATGGTATTGACAATGTTCAAGTATTATTTACTAATAATACTTGGTTTTTATAAAATTATTAATTTTAATCAAGGGAATTATGGAACAAGAAACTCAGATTCAGAACGAAAAAATCCAACTAATTCAAGCGGTTATTTCAAGTGCACTCGGAGCAATTGATCAGCCGCGAGAGCGAGAAATTATTAATCGTCGCTTTGGGCTCGGTGTGCGAAAAGAAACTCTCGAACAAATTGGTGAAAGGCTCGATATTACTCGCGAACGTGTTCGTCAGCTCGAAAAAGCCGCGCTTATCAGATTAAAAATCGCAGCAGAAAAAGGAAATGTTGAACATTTAGCAGAAATAGAAAAAAGTATAATTCGAAATCTTGCCGAAGTTGGGCGAATTTCAAAAACGAAAAATCTTGTTGAAAAAATCATTGAATCTGAAGCAACCGAAGAGCAAATCTTTAACTTTTTATTCATCGCTGAAATTAGTTCAAAATTAGTTTTAGTTCAAGAAAATGATAAATATCATAGCGCGATTGCCAATGCAGAATATGGTGATGAACGAAAAATTAAAAAATCAATAGATGAAATTGTCAATATCATAAAAAAGAATAAAAGTCCAATAAATTTAGATCAGCTTGATGAACAGCTGAACTATGAACATCCAAGCCAAATTAGCGCAATCGCAAGCATTTCAAAAACACTTGCAACTCTTAACGGGCTTTGGGGGCTTGAAAAATGGCCAGCCGTTAACCCTAAAAATATTCGCGATAAAATTTTCGTAATCTTGGAGAATAAAAAACAACCGATGCATTTTTCGGAAATCGCCGAGGAAATTCGAAAGAGTGATTTTAGCCGAAAAGCCGTCACAACACAAGCGATTCATAATGAATTAATTAAAGATAAGCGCTTCGTACTAATTGGTCGTGGAATTTATGCACTCGACACTTGGGGCTTTAAACGCGGAACTGTTGCAGATATAATTACATCCGTTCTCCAAGAGGCTGGCGAACCACTTTATCGTGACGAAATTGTAAAACGCGTACTTGAAAAACGTAAAGTTAAAGAAACGACCGTTTTATTAAATCTTCAAAGCAAAAAAGAATTTAAACGAATCGCAAAAGCAACTTACACATTAGCCGAACTCGTTTAAACTCTAAAAATCGCTCAAAATTCGGGCGATTTTTTATTTTGAAGAAGTCTAAAAGCATAACCACCATCTTGATTTTTTTACAATTTTATGCTATTATTTAAACACTATGACGGCATTTTTTTCAATCTTATTTCACCCATTAGTTTGGCTAACAATCGTGGCGATTTTAGCTTTTCTAACTTGGCAAAATTACAAAAAAATCGATAAACTAACCGTAATGAATACCGACAGTGTTCTTTTGGCGTTGGAAATCCCAAAAACAAACGATAAATCAGAGCTTGCCGCCGAACAACTACTTGCCAGCCTACACGGAATTCTGCGTGATTCAACCGAACTTAAAAATAATAACGGAGTTCAGGAACATTTAAGTTTTGAAATCGTATCTGTTAATGGCGCGATTCGATTTTATGTCTGGGTGCCAAGAACTCTTCAAAGTTTTGTGGAAGGACAGATCTATTCGCAATATCCAACAGTTCAGATTTATGAGTCAAAAGAAGATTACACCGCAAACTCCGAAAATAAACACGTGATTTATTCAAGTGAAATTGATTTAATTGAAAATGAAGCTCTGCCGATTAAAACTTTCGATGGTTTTGAAGTCGACCCTTTAGCCGGAATTACCGGAACTCTTGCCAAACTTGATGGAACAAACGATCAGCTTTGGATCCAGGTTTTAGTTCGACCGGTTGCTGATGATTGGCATAAAAAATCTGATGAATGGGTGAAGAAAATTAAAGCCGGTAAGAAAGCTTTCAAGATTGACTGGAAGTATATTTTGCGAATTTTGGAAGCGCTTTGGATTCCACCAGAAGGTTCGGAAAATGCAAAAAAAGAACCATCGGATCGCGATAAAACTCGAATTTCAAAGGCAGAGGAAAAAGCCACAAAACTTGGATATCAAGTTAAAATTCGCTTGGCTTATTTGGGTGAAGATGAAAATACTGCAAGGCTTCAGATCCAGGCCTTAACTGGAACTTTTAAACAATTCAATAGCACAAACTTAAACGGATTTAAATCATCAAACTCATCACTAGATAAAGATAAAATTCGAGATTTTCAGTCGAGAATATTCTTCGATAATGGCTACATTCTAAACATTCAAGAACTTGCCAGCATCTGGCATCTACCTCACACAAACGTGGAGACACCGAATATTGTTTGGGCTTCAAGCAAAACCGCCGAACCACCTTCAAAACTACCAATCATAACTGGTGATCGCGCGCATGATGAAAATATTTCTGCTTTTGGCTTAACGAATTTCCGCGGAATTAATCACCAGTTTGGAATGCTTCGCCGCGACCGTTCGCGCCACCTTTATATTATTGGTCAAACGGGAACTGGAAAATCTGGATCTCTTGAGCTTCTTGCACTTTCAGATATTTTTCACGGAGAAGGTTATGCAATCATTGATCCACATGGTGATTTTGCGCAAAATAATATGCGATTTATTCCCGAACATCGTCTTAATGATGTAATTTACTTTAACCCCTCCGACACTGAATTTCCACTTGGATTCAATCCACTTGAAGTTACTGATCCAAGTCGAAAATCAAACATTTCTTCCGAGGTTATCGGTGTTTTAAAGCGTATGTTTGGTGATTCTTGGGGTCCTCGGCTCGAATACATTTTGCGTTTCACACTTCTTGCACTTCTTGATCGACCAGAAACAACAATGCTTGACATTGCTCGAATGCTTACCGATAGCGATTTCCGAAAAGAAACACTAACTTACTGTAAAGACGACTCTGTATTGCAATTTTGGAAAAAAGAATTTGGTCAATGGGGTGAAAAGCAGGTAAATGAAGCTATTGCACCAATCTTAAACAAGGTTGGAGCTTTCACTGCTAACCCTATTATTCGAAATATCATTGGTCAGCCAAAATCAACCTTTAATATTCGCCAGATCATGGATGAAGGTAAAATCTTAGTTGTAAATCTTTCGAAAGGTTTAATCGGCGAAGACAATGCCTCAGTTCTTGGCTCTTTCTTAGTGACAAAAATTCAGCTCGCAGCTCAATCACGCGCCGATATTGAACGGCTTGAAGATCGCCGACCATTCCACCTTTATGTTGACGAGTTCCAAAACTTTGCTACCGATTCTTTTGCGGTAATTCTTTCAGAAATTCGAAAATACGGTTTAACACTAACCGTTGCTAATCAATATGTTTCACAAATGACCGACAGTGTTAAAAATGCGGTCTTTGGAAACGTTGGTTCGATTATTTCTTTCCGCGTTTCGGTTGAAGATGCTCCAATTTTAGCTGAACAATTTAAGCCACAATTCGACGCCTCAGATCTAATGAGCTTGAATAACCGCCACTTTGTAATGACAATGATTATTAATGGTGAGAAATCAACACCGTTTAGTGCTACAACCTTAACTTTACCAAAACCATTTAACGATCTAAGTGCAAAAATTATCGAAAACACTCGCCGCAATTATAGTACACCACGCGCGGTAATCGAACAGCGGATTCGTGATATTTTAGTTCCACCAAAAGAGTTAATGACCAAAGCTTGGGCGGAAAGAAATGGTGTTGAATTTTCGCAAAAAGTCCAAGAAAATGTTTTTGCACCAGTTAAAAATCAAGGAATTTCAAACCAAAAATCACAGAACATAAAACCAGCACCAAAACAACAAAATTTTGCACCAGTTCAACCAATGTTTGAAGCAAAAAAAATTGATTTTTCTAAAGCGCCAATTGATCCAAAAAAAATTAGCCCAAACTCTGCCGAACAAAAAGAGCCCAGCTTAGGTTTAAAAGATCTTTCGAAAGCGTTTGCAGAAAAGGGGATCGAAATTCCACAAGCGCCAAAAAAACGCCGAAAGCCACGAACCAAGAAACTAGATCTTCAACCGAGAGAGGTGCGAAATAATTCAGAAAATCTAAAAAGTCAACATTGACCATAAGAGTAAAACTTGATAAAGCAAATAGAGAGTGTTAAAATTTATTATAGAAGAAAGGAATTTAATGAGTAAAAATTTAATTGAAGCTAAAAACCTTGTCAAAGTTTATCGCGACGGAAACACGTATTTTAAGGCGCTGAATAATGTTTCATTCGAAATTAAAAAGGGTGAAAGTGTAGCAATTATCGGAAAATCAGGTAGTGGAAAGTCAACGCTAATGCATCTTTTGGCAGCACTCGACAAACCAAATGAGGGTGAAATTCTAATTAATGGTCAAAATATCGCTAAAATGAAAAAACGCGACTTGAACAAACTTCGAAACCGAACTTTTGGTTTTGTTTTTCAACAATTTTTTATGAACCCTAAAGATACAGTTTTACAAAACGTGATTCTTCCACTTAAAATTGGTGGTGTTTCTTCGCGAAAGCGTAAAGAAATCGCTTTAAAAGCTTTGGAAGCCGTTGAGTTAACTGATAAAGCTAAAAATAAAGCCTCAAATCTTTCTGGCGGACAAAAACAACGCGTTTGTGTAGCACGAGCAATAACAAACTCACCGGAAATTATTTTTGCAGATGAACCAACAGGAAACCTTGATTCGAAAACCAGCAAAAAAATTGAAGATTTACTTTTTGGTTTAAATAAAGATAATGGAATTACGCTAATTATTGTCACTCACGATGAAGCTTTAGCACAGAAATGCGACCGCCAAATTCGAATTCAAGATGGTCAAATTATTTCGAAAGGAGAAAAATAATGAAATTTTTAGATATGATTAGAACTTCAGCCTCAAATTTATGGCGAAATAAAGGTCGCACATTTTTGACTGTTATTGCAATTTTTATTGGTGCTTTCACAATTACACTAACTTCTGCAGTAAATTCAGGTGTAAATGATTATATCAAACGCCAACTTTCAATTTTTGGTAAAGAAAATAAATCTGTTCAAATTATAAAAAAGGCTGAAATTAGTGGACTTTCAGGTGAATTGCGTGAATATAAAGAAGGTGAGTCTAAGGTTTCGCAGAGTTCTTATTCTGCTCCAGTTCTAACAGGTCAAGACATTGAAAAGCTTAAAAAAATTGAAGGTCTTGAAAATGTAAAACCAGCTGAAAATATTTCAGGTGATTATATCGAAGGTGCGAATGGTAAAAAATTTGTCGCTAGAAATATAGAATCAATTGACGAAAATACGGAAGTTAAGCTTGATATTAAAGCTGGAAAAGATATTTCAACAAAAAATGAAGCTGTAATTTCACAAGATTATATCGAAGGACTTGGCTTTAAAAATGCTGAAAATGCACTTGGCAAAACTATTAAAATGCAATTTTCAAATCAATTTAATGGCAAGAAAAAAGTTTATGAGTTTAAAGTTTCTGGTGTGATGAATAAAAGCTTGGTACAAAACCAATTAACCGTAATTTCAAACGAATTTAAAAAAGAAATTTTAGCATTCCAACAAAAAAATATGCCAGAATCCCAAAAAGAAAAGTATTTTGCGGCAACTGCGACTCTAAAACCAGAATTTCGAAGTGAAGAAAAACTTCAAATAGTAAAAAATGCCGGTGATAAAGAAAAATATACTATCACAACTTATGCCGATCAAATAAAAAATCTTACAAATGTTGTGAATGCAATTACTGGCGGATTGACTGTTTTCGGTTCAATCGCTCTTCTTGCAGCTAGCTTTGGTATTATCAATACACTTTATATGAGCGTGCGTGAACGAACTCGTGAAATTGGCTTAATGAAAGCTATGGGACTTTCAAATGGAAAAATATTCCAACTTTTCAGTATTGAAGCAATCTTAATTGGCGTAATTGGCTCAATTTTGGGAATTCTACTAGCCTCATTGGCTGGGGCGGCTTTGAATAATTTTGCAACAGCAAACTTCCTCAAAGGACTTGAAGGTTTCGAACTCACAAAATTCACATTACAAAATAATACAGCCATTACCATAGCTATTGCGCTTGTATCATTTTTAGCTGGTGCCTTACCTGCTCGAAGCGCAAGTAAAAAAGATCCAATCGAAGCTTTGAGATACGAATAAAATGGCTCGAAAACACCGCATTTCACAAAATTTCTTGCGTTCGCCACGAATCACACTAATGCTTGTTGGGCATAGCAATATTCGAAAGCGCGATTTTACGCTGGATATTGGCGCTGGAAGCGGTGTTTTTACTTTTGCTCTTAGTAAGAAATCTGCGCAAGTTTTAGCGATTGAGTTTGATGGCGAAACTTTCAAAAAATTAAAGAATAATACTAAAAACCTTGAAAATGTTGAGGTTTTGCGTGCGGATTTTTTACATTTTAATCTTTCAAAACTACCTCAAAACTATAAAGTTTGTGCGAATATTCCATTCCATTTGAGCTCGCCTATCATTCAAAAACTTACAAATGCTCAAAATTCACCAAAAAGTATTTATTTAATTCTACAAAAACAATTCGCGCGCAAGCTAATTGCCAGTGAACAAAATTTTACTTCGGCCCTGGGCGTAAAAACTTTTCCTTTTTTCGAAAATAAAATAAAGAAACCGCTCCGCAAGACCGATTTTACGCCACCGCCCGCCGTTGAAACCGTATTTTTCGAAATGAAACGGCGAGAAACTCCACTAATTTTGAAAGAAGAACAGCCATTTTTTAACGATTTTATCGATAAGATGTTCGCTACTCCAGAATTTTATAAAAAACATTGTGGCTTAAAGTTTAAAACCAAAAAACCAAGCGAATTAAAGGGTGAAGAATGGATTGAAATCTGGCAATTTAATAAAAATTTTGATAGAATGGAGTAATTATGGCACGAAAAATTAAGTTTGAAACAGTTAAGTTTGATAAAATTACCCCTGGCGGACAGGCCTTGGGAACGCTCGAATCGGGCAAAAAAATCTTTGCGTGGGGTGTTTTGCCGGGCGAAATCGCCAAAGTTCAAATCACCAAAAATAAATCAAGTTTTGCGGAAGGTTTTGCGGTTGAAATTTTTAAAAAATCAGCTGAAAGAATTGAGCCAAAAGATAGCGAAAGTTTTCTTTCGACCAGCCCGTGGCAGATTTTTAATTTTGATTTTGAACAAAAAACCAAGCAAGATTTGATTCTTGAAAGTTTTCGCCAAGAAAAAATTGAGTTAAAAAATCAAGAAGAGTTTTATTCTGATAGAAAAATTTTCGAATACCGCAACAAAGTGGAATTTTCATTTTGGTGGAAAAAATCCGAACAAGATGAGAACGACGGTGAATTAAACTTAGCATTTTTTAGACGTGGTGGAAAGGGAAAAATCTCAGTAGAAGGCACAAGTTTGGCGATGCCAGAAATCAATCAAGCTGGCCAAAAAGTACTTGAAATTTTGCGCGCAAGAAAAACACCAAGCCGAGATTTAAAAACTTTATTAATTCGTGCTAGTCAAAAGGGCGAAATTTTAGCCCAGCTTTATGTGAAAGATGAAAACTTTGCAATTTTTAACGAACAAGAGCTTTCGAAACTCAACTTTAAAAACTTCGAAATTATCTTTTCGAATCCAAAGTCGCCAGCTAGCGTAATCACCAAAAGACTTCAAAGCTCAACAGACCAAAAATTACAAGATTCTGTGATAGAAATTGATTTTAATTACGCAACAGAAAGCTTTTTTCAAATTAATTTGCCGGTTTATGAGCAAGCTTTGCGCGATATGCAAAAGTTCATCGACATATCAAAACCAACCGTCGATTTATATTCTGGCGTGGGTTCAATTGGCCTCACAATTGGTGCGGGCGATTTAACTTTGGTGGAAATTAACGAATCTGCAGTGAATGAAATGCAAAAAAATATCAAAAAACTAAATAGAGAAGAAACCGCAAAAGCTATCTTGGCACCAAGCGAAAAAGCATTGGAATTTATCAAGAAAGGCTCAAACTTAATCGTTGACCCGCCAAGAGCCGGAATGAACCGCGAAGTTTGTGAGAAAATTCTTGAAATTGAACCAGAAAAAGTAATTTACCTAAGCTGCAACCCAACAACCCAAGCGCGTGACGCAGCAATTTTAAGCAAAAAATATGAAATAATTTACGCGCGCGGATACAATTTCTTCCCAAGAACTCCACATATCGAGAGTTTAATTATATTAAAATTAAAAATGGACTAATTGGTAGGTTTTAGAAATATTCTACTGTTAATATATGATTTTTGGTGATAGTGATAATGATATAAAAAAATACCATCGATAATGATTGTGGTGATATGATGATAAACCCAGAAAAAATAACAATCTATAATCACCGCAAGAAAAAATATTCAAGAAAAAGCAATATTTTTGTTATAAATCAATAAAATTATTATAAGATTAAGTATAGTTAAACTATACCAGTTAGTATAATATATAAAAGAATTATCTCTATTGCGGTAGTTATAAATTGTTAAGGTATTAGTGACTTTTGTATCACCCCGTTTATTCTTCAAAAAATTCAGTGTAATCTATCTACATAATATATATTATACTCTAATATGTAATTTTTAGCAGCCTATTCGGCAAGATAGAGCACATTGCCCAACCTAAAATCAATCTATTTGTTATTCATTCTTAATCCACCAAAAATCGTAAGTCTTTTTTATTTCGAAAAGTTCCAAATTAAATTAAATTAAAATAACTCTTTTTACGGGAGTTATTTTTTTATTTTGCTCGAAAAAATAAAATTTTTGCACCAGAATAAAGCTTTTCACTTATCAAAAATAAGTTTTCTGCTTTGAAATTTTCAAGCTCTTTTGGTTGCGAAAGAACTAAAATTCCACCAGCTTTCAACCTTTTCGAAAGCTTTTCGATCGTTGGGAATTGGGGGTCATAATATGGCGGATCGGCAAAAATTATATCAAAAGTTGGAATTTCAGAAATTTCACCAAGCTCAAACTGCGACTGCGTAGAGTTCAACCATCCAGAAATAGATGAGCGAACTAATTTTGTCGTACCAGATTTTGGATTTTTTTCGGTAATTTTTAGATTTTCAGCCAAGATTTTTTGCGCAAGACGATTTTTTTCGATAAAAACAGCACCTTTCACACCCCGAGAAATTGCTTCTAAGCCAAGCGCACCAGTTCCAGCAAAAGCATCAAGTATTTTCGCTCCAGGAATATCAGTTTGGATAGTATTAAAAATTGCATTTCGTGCGCGTTCGCTCATCGGGTGAGTTTGGCGAGAATTTGGCGCAGTAATTTTGTGATTCTTAAAAATCCCCGAAATCAACCGAATATTCATTTTTGACCTTTCGAATTTTCGAAATCTTCTTCAAAAGCGCGCCGAATCCCTTCAAGCCAACCAAGCGCCACAATTTTCGAAATTTCTGGTAAAAGTTCTTGTTTTGTATCTCGTGCCAGAGTTGTCGTCCAGCCTTTTTCAAGATAAGTTTCGTAATATTTTTGATCAGCAACCCACTTGATTTTTTCTTCAAAAAGTGTCATAAAACCACCATTCAAGACGATCTGAATCTCATCTTTTTCTGGCATTTTCGAAAGTTTTCGCGCCGAAAATGAAGTTATCATTGTTGCCACACCCATTTCGTAAAACATATGCGAGCTCATCACGCCTTTTGGTCCAATATATTCCCAATTATTCAAAATTCGCTCACGCCAATTTTCACCTGAAAGAAACATTTTCTTGATTAGTTTGTCGCGCTCTTCGGGTTTTTTACCAGAAATTTCAATAATTTTATCCGTCATTGGATATTGATGTGCGGGAGTGAGAGCATCAGTGATTGCGTGTGCCATCCAGCCGGCCTCAAAGCTTGCACGAACATAATTTTCGTTTACTAAAGCTTTTGAAAGATTAAAAAGGTGATTTTCAACATAATTTCGAATCGGCGTTAAATCACCATAGGGCTCAACAAAATGCCAAGGTTCGTCTTTTCCGGGAGACTTTGTCTTAATTCCATCTGGCCCACCGTTTCCTTCAAAAACCAAAATTTCATCGATTTTTGGAAAATGAATTTTTGAAAGTTTTTGATTTTTTGAAATAATTTCGCGCAAAACTAACCGAGCTGCACGATCAATCTTTTGATGAGTTCCGGCAATCTTATCTGCCTTTTGAAAAGGAGTAGCTCTTGAATACATAACTCAATTTTACCATTTTTCAAAATAAAAATCAAAAGTTGAAAATAAATTATGCTTGTGTTAAAATGGAGCTAATGAGTAAAATTGCGAAATATCTAAATGGACATATTATTGGTGAAGTTTCGGCGCGCGAGACACGATTGAAGCAGTTTTCGACAGACCGAAGTTTTCTTAAAATGCAACCTGAACTTGTGGTTTATCCGCGTTTTAATGAAGATATTCAAAAAATTATGCGATTTTCTTGGCAATTGGCCGAAAAAGGTCATATTTTTGGCGTAACTGCACGAGGATATGGCGGAAGTACTGACGGTTCCTCAATCGGAAAAGGGATTATTCTTGATATTTCTCGACATCTTGACAAGGTTAAAGAGCTTGATTTGCGAGCAAAAACGGTTCAAGTTCAGGCTGGGGCAAATTTTCAAAAACTCAATCTTGCAATCGCTTCACAAGCAATGGAAATCCCACAAAGTCCAGCCGGTGAGCGTTTAACGATTGGTGGCGCAATTTCAATGAATTTACCAAGCGAAAAATACAATTACGGTGATTTAGTTGATTCGGTTATAGAAGCAGAAGTTGTTTTGAGTAACGGTGATTTGGCTAAAATTGGCAAAATTTCACGCAAAGAATTAAGCGAAAAAATCGCACTTTCAAATTTCGAAGGTGAAATCTACCGCAAAATCGACACTTTAATCGAAGATAATTACAGTTTAATTCAAAAAATCGATGGCGATTCAAGTTTTGGTTATTCTGGAATCGCAAATGTAAAAAACGAAGATGGAACTTTCAATCTAATTCCGTTGTTTTTTGGTTCACTTGGAACACTTGGCATTATTACTGAGGTAAAAATCAAAACGAGCTACATTGTGAACGAAACAAATTTTATGGTTGTGAGTTTTTCGAACCGTGATGATGCACGTGATTTCAATGACGAAATTTCAAAATTAAACCCAGATATTGTTGAACTTTTTGATGGAAAAATGTTTGAAGCCGCCGTTGCTTCTGGTAAAAAATATCAATTCTATCTCGATCGAAATTCACAAAAATTAGCAACAAAATTAATTTTAGTTGTTGGAATTTCAGAGAAAAACAGCAAAAAAATCTTAGCAAAAATGCATAAAATTCAAAAGATTTCCGAAAAATTCAAAGGTGCAACTGTTTGGATTCCAGAGGACGACGAATATTCAAGAGCTGAGCTTGAAGCGATCCGTGATGTTCGCGAGATTTTGCGTGCGCGAAGTGGTGTAATTAAGCAAGAAATTTATCCAATTCAAGGTGTTTATATACCTATGGAACGTTTTGAAACTTTCTATCTTGGTCTACAAAAACTTGCGCTTCAATACAGTATTCCAGCGCCAATTCAAGGTTCAGCCTTAACATCAATTTTTGAGATTTTAGCAGAATTTGACTTTTCGAAAGTGGCGGATCGCCAGAAAACATTGAAATTTGTAGCAGATCTTGGCGTTTTGCTTGCGAAAGTTGATGGTGAATTTGCCTATGGTGCAGGCGAAGGTAGAATCTTTGGGCATTTTGTCGCAAGAAATATTGGTGAAGAAATAGAAAATCTATATTCGCAAATTAAAGATATTTTTGACCCAATGCATATTTTAAACCCTGGCGTAAAAGGTCGGCCAAATACAAAAGAATTAATTAAATCCGTTCGAAATGGAAAATAAACCAAATTTTGAAACTGGTGAAGGTTTGACTATACAAAACGACACGCGAAATGTCGTCGATAAATATCGTGGCCTAACCGTTGATGAAATAAAATCTGATCTGAACAAATCTCGTCATAGCTTCCATATTGCAGTCGAAAATTTTCAGCATGATTTTAATATTGGCACAATTGCGCGAAATGCGAACGCTTTTAATGCTGCCGGAATTCACATCATCGGTAAAAAACACTGGAATCGCCGCGGTGCAATGAAAACAGAAGCATACATGAATGTTTTTCACCATAAAACCGTGGCAGATTTTATATCTTGGGTAAAAGAGAATGGCTTAATTTTGATCGCAATCGATAATCAAAAAGGTTCGAGAAATCTACAAGATTCAGAATTACCAAAAAAATCTGTTTTAGTTTTCGGAAACGAAAGCGACGGGCTATCTAAAGAAATGATAAAAGCCTGTAAACAAATGATTGCAATTGAACAATTTGGCTCAACAAGAAGTGTTAATGTTGGCGTAGCAAGCGGTATTTTAATGTACGAGTTCGTTCGAAGAAATTATATCGAAAAATAATTTTTGCCAGCATTTGAAGCTTGGCAAGATTTATGCTATAATTAAAAAGATATGAAAACAAAGTTAAAGAATATTTCAGATGTAAAAGTTGAGCTTACAATTTCTCTTGGAACAGAAGAATTGAAAGCTGCCGAGCAAGTTGCGCTCACCAAACTAGCCAAAGAAGTCAAAATTGAAGGTTTTCGAAAGGGAAAAGCACCTCTAGAATTGGTTGCTGCACAAGTTGATCAAACAATTCTTGGACAAGAAACTCTCGAAAATGCGCTTTCAAAAGCTGTTGCTGAGGCGTTTTTGAAAGAAGATATTAAAGCGATAGACCGACCAGAAGTTGATGTTAAAAAATTCATTCCTGGAACAGAACTCGAATTTACCGCAACAACAGAAATCATGCCAAAAGTTGAGCTTGGAGATTATAAAAATCTTAAAGTTAAAAAAGACACCGTTGAGGTTTCAAAAGAAGAAGTTAGCGAGACTATCGATCGAATTTTAAAAAATTTTGCAGAAAAGAAAAAAGTTGATCGCAAATCAAAAGATGGTGACGAAGTTATTATTGATTTTTTGGGAAAAAAAGATGGTGTTGCTTTTGATGGCGGAAAAGCCGAAAAATTCCCACTTGAACTTGGTTCAAAATCTTTCATTCCTGGCTTTGAAGAAGGTTTGATCGGCAAAAAAGCCGGTGATGAAATTTCTCTCGATCTAGAATTTCCTAAAGATTACCACGCAAAAGATTTGGCGGGCGCAAAAGTTGTTTTTGAAGTGAAAATTCACGAAGTTCGTGAAAATGCTCTGCCAGAAATTAATGAAGAATTCCTTTCGAAATTAGGTGAATTTAAAACTAAAGAAGAATTTGAAGAACAAATTGAAGAAGATCTTAAAATTCAAAAACAAGCCGAATCTGACGAAAAATTCAAAGATAAACTTGTTAAAAAATTAGCGGAAGTTTCAAAAGTTCCTGTACCAGAAATTTTGCTTGAAGACCAAAAACAGAGTATCGAACTTGATATGCAACAAAATTTAATGTATTCTGGTCTTTCGCTTGAAGATTACCTTGAACGAATGGGCAAAACTCGCGAAGAATGGCTCGAAAAAGACGTTAAAGAAGCTGCTGAAATGCGCGTAAAATCTGGTTTGGCTTTGGCGGAACTTTCAAAAGTTGAAAAAGTCGAATCAAGCCTTGAAGAACTCGATACACGAATCGCTCAACTTAAAGAGCAATACGGAAATAGCAAAGAAATCGCAAAACAACTTTCATCAGACGACGTTCGCCGAAATTTGGCAAACCAAATCTTGACCGAAAAAACAATTGATCTGCTCGTAAAATTTAATTCATAATTTCAAAAAGTAAAGCAAGCTCGAAAGGGCTTGTTTTTATTATGCTTATGTTTTATAATTAAAGTAAAATAGCACATTAAGGTGGTGATTTTATGGTTTCGTTAGAAGAAGCTGCACGCGATACAACACTGAACTCTAAAAATTTAACACTTATTCACAAAAGAATCATTTTGTCGATTCGCGAAATTGATTGGAAAAATTTCTTTTCGTGTTCTTTGCGAGACGGTTTTTCGGCAGAAGAGTTAAAACTTGATTATTCTGCAATTTTAATGCCAATTTCAAAGAATTCTGAAAAAGAATCGACGATTTCTTTTAGTGTCTTAATCGAAGGTGGTGATTTTAAGATAACAAATTGCTCGAACGAAAAGATTCAAAAGATTATTGAAAAAACCATTCGTGATTGTTTGGGTTATAACACTTTTAAACCGCTCTCGAAAGTTGAAATTGGCAAAAAATATAAGCACTATAAAGGTGGGGAATATAAAGTTTTGAATATTTCTCACCATACTGAACAAGATGAAGAACTGGTGAATTATCACAAAATCGGTGAAAGTGAAATTTGGTCGCGACCAAAGAGAATGTTTATGGATGGCAGATTCCAACCAATTAATTAATTTTATGCTCGCAAATGCGGGCTTTTTGCTTTTCAAAAACCTAACGAATAATATTTTTTTGTGATAAAATAGAAGAATGAATAACTTTCAACAGATTTTCGAAAAAAACTACAGAATGCTAAATGTCGAACAAAAAGAAGCGGTTGATCAAATTGATGGGCCAGTTTTAGTTATTGCGGGGCCAGGAACAGGAAAAACTCAACTTCTCTCTACACGAATTGCAAATATTCTTCAAAAAACCGACACTTCGCCCGAAAATATTCTAGCGATGACTTTTACTGAGGCGGGTGCGCGAAATATGCAAGAGCGACTTTCGCGTTTTATTGGAACTGATTCTTATAAAGTTGGGATTTTCACTTATCACGGTTTTGCAGGTGAAATTATTAAAAATTATCGTGATTTTTTTGCCGACAAAAATCTTGAAAATCTGGCAGACAACTTAACGAAAAACGAAATTCTACTAAGCCTTAAAGATGATCTATCAGCAAGTTCGAAACTTAAAAAAATTACACCAAGTGAGCTTTCGAGAGCAATCAAAGATATGAAAAATGCCCTGATTTCACCTGAAGATTTGCGAAAAATTGCCCACGCGAATATTACCGAGCAAGAAATTTTTCACGAAAAAATCAAAGGGTTGCGCGTTTCGGGAAGCAGTTTTAAAGCCGTTGGTGATTTTTATTCTAAGGTTCTTGACGCATTGAAAAGTTCAATTTCGAAGGATCTTGACGGAACAAAATTTAAAAGCAATCTGTATTTTTATTTCGAAAAACTTAATGAAGCCTATCTCGAAGCGGAAGAATCCGGAAAATCAACAACACTAACTACTTGGAGGAATACTTATTTAGACGAAAAAGATTTCGAGGATAATTTCCAGATTACAGATGTTTATAAAAATAAAAAATTGCTCGAATTTGCAGATTTTTATGAAAATTTTGACATAAAAATGAAAGAAAAAGGGCTTTATGACTTCGACGATATGATTATTGAAGTTATTGATACGATCGAAAAAAATAATGATTTACGATTCACACTTCAAGAAAAATATCAGTATTTGCTCCTCGACGAATTCCAAGACACTAACGACGCGCAGGCAAGAATTATTGAACTTCTAACCGATAACCCTGTTTTTGAAGGTAAACCAAATGTTCTTGCGGTAGGTGACGATGATCAAGCAATCATGGCTTTTCAAGGTGCAAGCAAATCGAATATGATTGATTTTTATAACCGTTTTGGCAAGAATACGAAAGTTATAAATCTAACCAAAAACTACCGCTCGCACGGTGATATTTTGAGCGCTTCAAAGAATGTTGCAAACACAATTTCTGGGCGATTAACCAAAAATTTGCCAATCGAAGTTCAAAAAGATATTTCGGCCAAAGGTAATTTTGAAAACCAAAAAATCAAAATCGAACGCTTAAACTTCAAAAGTTCGATCGCAGAATTTGCTTGGGTTGCCGAAGAGATTTCGAAATTGGTTCAATCCGGTGTTGAACCAAAAGAAATCGCAGTAATTGCACCAAGACACAAAACTCTTCAAGAATTTACACCGTATTTAAAGAATAAAAATGTGCCAATTTATTACGAAAAACGTGAAAATATTCTCGAAGAAGAAACTATTTCAAAACTGCTGAAAATCTCAAAATTAATATTGGCGATTCGCGATAAAAATGAGCAGGTAATGGCGGATCTCTTCCCAGAGATTTTGAGTTTTGAATTTTGGCAAATTCCAACGATTGAAGCTTGGAAAATGAGCTGGGCAGCAAAAGATAAGCATGAATTTTGGGTTGAGACGATTTTGAACAGCAAACAACCTGAAATTCAAAAACTTGGTCAAATCTTGGTCATGCTAGCAGAATTTTCGCATGAAAAATCTTTCGAAGAAATGTTCGACTACATTTTAGGCTCGCAGAAAATTACAGAAGAATTAAAATCGCCAATTCGTGATTCTATTTCAAATAAATCAGCAGAAGAATTTTTTGATATTCTTTCGAATTTGACAATTCTACGCGATAATTTGCGAGAATTTTCAAAAGAGAATAGTAACAAGCTCGATGTTTTGGTTAATTTTGTTGAAGCTTGTGAAAGGGCTGATGTTCTAATTTTAAACACAAATCCACACAATTCAAGCGAGAATGCAGTTCAGATTTCAACACCTTTCGTAGCAAAAGGCTTGGAGTTTAAATATACTTTCCTTATTTCTCTCGATCAATCAAGCTGGAATAATGCTCGAAGTGGTGGGGGTGGTGAAACTCTTGCGATGCCATTCAACTTAAAATTCACGAACATTGAAGATGAAGGCGAAGACACACGAAAACGACTATTTTTCGTAGCAATGACACGTGCTAAAACGCATCTTTTCTTGACGAATCACAGCAATGACTTCAAAGGAAAAGCTATCAAAACTCTCTCATTTTTGGATGAGCGCGAAGAGGATGGTATATTAAAGTCAAAAATTCTTCCTGAAAAATGGGAAAAAGTTTCGAAAAGTGAAAAAGAATCGCTCGAAATTTCAGATCTTCAAACCAACTGGCATGATTTTTACGTTGCAAAAAATGAACAAATGCGCGACCTATTAAGACCTCAAATTCAAAATTTCAGAATGAGCCCTACAAATGTTAATTCATTTATCGATGTCGTTTTTGGCGGGCCGCAAAAGTTTTTCGAAAATACAATTTTGCGTTTTCCTGAGGCTTATGGTGCCGATGCAACACTCGGAACGCTTGTTCACGATGGCTTTCGATATATTCAAGACAAAATCAATGTAGGAAAAACACCAACTTTCGAAGAACTTCAAAAATATTGGCTTGAAAAAATTTTGAAATATCCGTTTTCAGATAAAGACAGAAAGAGGATTGCCGAGCGACTTGAAAGAATTTTTAGTAACTTTTTCGAAAATCGTTTGAGCGAATTTAAACCTGGAAATATCGCCGAAAAAGATTTCAGAAGCGCCGGTGTAACGATTGGTGATGCAGTCTTAACTGGAAAAATTGATCTAATTCGAATTGATCGTGAAAATAAAAAAATTACCGTCGTTGATTACAAAACAGGCTCAATTCCACTCAATACCAAGTCTGAGAAAATTGAAACCTCTAACGCAAAAATCTATAAATTCGAGCAACAGCTTTACTTTTATAAAATTTTGATCGAAAATTCGCCTGAATTCGCCGGATATCGCGTAGAAAATGGAGTTTTGGAATTTATCGAACCATCAAATAAAACTGAAAGAACCTACAATCATACGGTTTATTTCGAAGCTGAAAAAGAAGAACATTTGAAGCGATTAATTCAAGCGATTTGGGCAAAAATTAAAGTGTTTGATTTCGAAATCAATATCGAGAAGTATGAAAAAAATAAAAAAGGAATTGAAGAATTCACTAATGATTTGATTGCGGATTTCGAAGGTTTGAATGAATAGTATTTTTGAAGACTTTTCAAAAAGAGAACTAGTCTTGACGCGCGTAGATTTTGATAAAAACCAAAAACCGCGTTGGAAATTTGCAGATTGGAATTCTGGTGAGATTTTAAGTTTTTCGCCAGAATTCGAAAAAACGATTACTCTAAAAATTGATCTTTCGAACCGATTTTGCATCGGCTGGCACAGTCTGGAAACTGGTGAAGATTTTATTTGCCCCGAAAAATCCACTCTTGACAAAAAATATAATCAATGTCAAAAATGTCAAAAAAGAACAGGGTTTAATCCCGCTTTTTATAATACAAGCGAGAGCGAAATATCCAACCAACAGCAAACTCGAAATTCACAACCTCATTTTGTATATTTAGCATATTTTTCAGATGATGTGATAAAAGTTGGAATTAGTTTTTCGGGGCGGGGGATCGCAAGACTTCTTGAACAAGGAGCGCGAGCTGCATTAGTTTTAGGTGAATTTTCGAGTGCAAATATCGCACGTAATTATGAAGAAAAAATATCAAAAATGCCAGATTTCTGTGAAAATGTCAAAACGGGAATCAAATTAAAACTTCTCGAAAACAAGTTTAATTTTTCGAAAGCCCAAAAAATACTTTTAAATGCCCGTCAAAAAATTGAAGAACACGAAATGATTAATTTCGAAAAAAATAAACCAATAAATTTGAATGAATTTTATTCCAAAAATAGCGATTTTACCAGCAAAGAAATTATTCACTCAGAAAATTGCGCACAAAATAATGACAAACTGATTTTTTCGGGAATTTTAAAAGCACAAATTGGCTATATTTTACTCGCAGAACAACAGGGCGAAATAATCTCAATTCCACTTCGAAAATTCACCGGATATAAAGTTCAAATTTTACCAAAAATCACCGAAATTGAACTCCCAGAACGGCAAGCAAGTTTGTTTGATTTTTAAGCAAAAAACTGATAAAATAGAAGAAATGAGTAAGGCGTTATATCGAAAATATCGAAGCAAAAAATTAAGCGAAGTTGTGGGACAAAAACATATCACAACAGTTCTTGAAAATGCCCTAAAACAGCAAAAAATTGCTCATGCATATCTTTTTACTGGTCCGCGAGGAGTTGGAAAAACTTCGATCGCACGAATTTTAGCACACGAAATAAATAATTTAACTTATTCGGAAGAAGAAAATCACCCAGATATTATCGAAATTGATGCGGCCAGCAATAACGGTGTCGATGATATTCGTCAGCTTCGAGAAAATGTTCAAATTGCACCATTTTCAGCAAAATATCGTGTTTATATTATTGATGAAGTTCATATGCTTTCAAAAGCCGCTTTTAATGCGCTTCTAAAAACCCTTGAAGAACCACCAGAACACGCTGTTTTTATTTTAGCAACAACAGATGCCCATAAATTACCCGCAACAATTATTAGTCGAACGCAACGGTTTGTTTTTCGATTTATTTCGAAAGAAGATGTTTGTGCACATCTGGAATTTATCGCCAAAAACGAAAAAATCAAAATTTCGAAAGAAGCGATCGAAATCATCGCTGAACGTGGAGAAGGAAGTTTTCGTGACAGCATTTCTTTGCTCGACCAAATTTCCAGCATTTCGAAAGATGGCGAAGAAATCACTGCGGAATTGCTTGAAAAATCTCTTGGCTTAGCAGCAAAATCACAAATTAATAATTTGATTTCAGCTTTCGAAAATCGCAATTCTGGCGAAATTGTACGCATCGTGCGAGAAATTCGCGATTCTGGCGTAGACTTGAAGAATTTCGCAAGCCAGACTCTAAACTTCATCACAGAGAATCTTAGAGAAAAACCGTATCTTTCTCAATTTTTAATACCTTTAACACGCGCTGAAAAATCAAATTTTGTTGAAATGGAATTGCTTTCGATTTTCATTAAACCTGAATTTTCGCCTCAAATCCTACAACCACAAACGCCAATTTTCGAAAACAAACCGAAAGAAATTCAACCAGCAAAAACCTCAAAAATTCCAGAGAAAAAACTAATTGAAACTTTTGAAAATCCGCAAAATATAGCAAAAAATGAGGCTAACAAAAATCAACCTAAAGAAAAAAAGCCTGAGCCTTCAAAAACTGAAATTGCCGAAAAAATTGAAAAAAATCAGCCGGAAACTACAAAAGAAAATCAAGACTTGGGCGAAGTATGCAAATTCGAATGGCATGATTTTTGTAGTGCCATCCCAGAGGACGATAAGGGAATTCAAACAATCCTAAAACAGTCTGGCTACATTTTTGAAAATGGAAAAATTAAGATTTACGCAGGAGTTACATTTAAACAAAAACAGCTCGAGAAAGCAAAAGCGCAAGCCTCAATGGGACAGGCGCTAAAGAAAATTAATGCGGGCAGTTGGGTAATTGAGGTTTTTGGAACAGCTAAGCCAGCAAGCGATCCCGCGATTGCAAGCGTTCAAGATCTAATGGGGGGTGGAGAAATGGTGCAAATTGATGAATAGTGATAAAAATACCGGAGGGAAAGTTCCGCCACAAAATTTAGACGCTGAGATGAGTTTAATCGGTGCGATTTTGATTGATGAAGAAGTCTTAATTGATATTGCTGAAATTGTGAAAGCGATCGATTTTTATGACAAGCGCCACGCGACAATTTTTGCGGCGATCATTCGACTCTATGAACATCACCAACCAGTCGACCTCCTAACACTTACCGCAGAACTAAAAAAACGCGACGAATTAAACGCTGTCGGCGGATCGAGCTATTTAGCAGAACTCACGAATTATGTTCCAACTGCTTCACACGCAAAATATTACGCTGAAATTGTTGCGCAGGCCGCCGTTCGAAGGCGTTTAATTAAAGCTGGCGGCGATATTACTGAACTTGCTTACAACGAAGAATTAAGCGTCCCACAACTTTTAGGACAAAGTGAAGCTGAACTTTTCGGCGTTTCTGATGCAAGCTTGAAGCAAGATTTATCTTCGATGGAAGATATCTTAAATGAATCTTTCGAAAGATTAGATGAACTCTATAAAAATAAAGGTGCGATCCGTGGAATTCGAACTGGCTATCGCGACCTTGATAATAAAACAGCTGGACTTCAACGTTCAGACTTGATTATTTTAGCTGCCAGACCAGCTATGGGTAAAACAACTTTCGTGACAAATTTAGCCTATAATATTGCAACAATCGAGAAAAAATCGGTTCTATTTTTCAGCCTCGAGATGAGTAAAGAGCAATTAGTTGATCGTATGCTAGCTGATGCTGCCGGTGTTGATTCATGGAATATTCGAACTGGAAATTTGAGTGACGAAGATTTTGCAAAACTCGCCGATGCGATGGGCGAAATGGCTGAAGCACCAATCTATATCGATGATACACCTGGTGTAAGTGTGCTTGAAATGCGGACAAAAGCTCGACGTGCCGCACATAACGGTGAGCTTGGATTGATCGTAATTGACTACCTTCAGCTAATGCAAGGAAGCGGCTCGGCTAAATCTTCAGCAAACCGCGTTCAAGAAGTCTCTGAAATCTCGCGTGGACTAAAGTTGCTCGCACGTGAATTAAATGTGCCTGTTATCGCACTTTCACAGTTGAGTCGTTCGGTTGAAAGCCGCGATCCAAAAATTCCACAACTCGCCGACCTCCGCGAATCTGGTTCGATCGAGCAGGATGCCGACATCGTGATGTTCCTTTATCGCGAAGCTTATTATAACCCCGAAACGGAACGCGAAAATATCACAGATCTAATTCTCGCAAAACACCGACACGGACCAGTCGGAACAATTGAATTATATTTTCATCCGGAACGCCTCCGCTTTATGTCGCTCGATCGTAAGCATGGCGAATAATTTTTTAAAACCGCATCTCTGTCTTAAATTTGCGGTTTTTGAAATTGATTTTTCACATTTTTTAGCGTATAATTATGCTTATGGATAAAAATCACAAAAATGAGCTTTTCACTAAAATTGCGCTCGGAGCCGTGATTATTCTTTCCGAAATATCAATCATTTTCGTTATTCACTCACTGGATTTTACAAATGTTATTTCGATATTTTTTTCAATTTTTACACTAAATTTAGCTTTTGTGATTTTTGGAATTCGCCAGCAACAAACTCAAAAAAATATGTTCGAAATCCATAAAAAAGCCGAAGACTCGCGAAATAAAATTTTAACTATTGTCAATAATTTAACCGACGCCGTTTTGAGTGTTGATTCTCGCGGACAAATCGAACTCTATAATTCTGCCACGCTTGATTTACTTGGTAAAAATGAAGAAATTTCCGGCAAAAATATTTCAAAAATCTGCAATCTAACAAAAATCAACACGCAAAAATTTGAAATTCAAGATATTTTTCACGCAGGAAAACCATATTTTTCAACCAACGACTTAATACTTTCGAAAGAAGATGAGAAGCTGCGAATCGAGATCGAAATTATCAAAATTAAGGACTCTTCTTCGAAAAAACCAAAGATGAATTTGAGAAAATTTGTAGTAATTTTGCGAGATATCACAAAACAAAAAACTCTCGACGAAGAACGGGACGAATTTATCAGTGTTGTTAGTCATGAACTACGAACTCCAGTAGCAATTCTGGAGGGCTCTTTGAGTAATTTAGAATTATTAATTCAGAAAAAAGCACCTTTCGAAATGCTCGAAAAAGCCACACAAACCGCTTATAAACAAAATACTTTTCTCGCAACGATGGTTAACGATCTCTCGGCACTTTCTCGAGCGGAAAGGGGAGTTGGTGATATGTTTGAAAAAATCAATCCAAAAGATCTCGCTGAAAATCTCTTCAACAAATATAACAAATCTGCAGCAGAGAAAGGTTTAATGTTAAATTTAAACCTTGAAAATAATCTAAATTGCGTTAAGACTAACAAATTATATTTGGAAGAACTACTTCAAAATTTTATCACAAATTCCCTAAAATACACACGCGAAGGTTCGGTTGAGATTCGCTTCAAAAACTCCGAAAAAGGAGTAATTTTCGAAATTAAGGATACTGGAATTGGAATCAGCCCACAAGACCAAAAACGCGTTTTTGAAAAATTCTATCGTAGCGAAGATTGGCGAACTCGCGAAACTGGTGGAACAGGCCTTGGACTTTACGTTTCCACAAAATTGGCCGCAAAACTTGGTACAAAAATTCAACTCGAAAGCAAATTAAATCATGGCTCACGATTCTTTTTCGAACTACCAAAATACCGAAAATAATTTTTGGAATATTTTTTGCTTTTTTTGAATTTTTATGATATACTTGACATATCAAGCCTAATAGGCTTTTTAATTTTGGAATAGGAGAGAAATGGCGAAAAAAGAGACCAAAATCACTCGCGTTAAAGCAAAAGACGCAAATTTGAAGCTTAAAAAACAGGCTTCAAACGAACCAAAAATCAGTAAATATGCTGCAAAAGTTGCAGGAATTAAAACTGATAAAAAAGCTAAAAAAACAGCACCAAAATTTGTACGGATTTTAGCAAAACCGTTTAAATTTATCATAATTCCATTTGTTGCACTCGGAAAATACTTGGCAGCATCTTGGCGAGAATTAAAATTAGTTCGCTGGCCAACACGCAAAGAGACTTGGAAAATGACTGGTGCGGTTATCGCTTTTTCTGTAGGTTTCGCAACTCTAATCTTGTTGCTCGACGGTTTATTTAACTGGATTTTTAAAACATTAATTAAATAATTTCGAAAGGTATTTATGGCTAATAAACGATATGATGATTCCCGACAATGGTATGCTGTGACAACTTTAGCAGGATATGAAGACAAAGTCGCCGAAAATCTTCGCCAACGAATTGAAGGTGTTGATATGGCAGATAAAATTTTCGACACACTCGTTCCGAAAGAGAAACAAATCGAAGTAAAAAACGGAAAACGCAAAGTTGTTGAACGAAAAATTCTCCAAAGCTACGTTTTGGTTGAGATGAAATTAACAGAAGAAACTTGGTTCGTTGTTCGAAACACCCCTGGTGTAACTGGGTTTATCGGTTCAGACTCGCCAACACCAGTTTCAGAGAAAGAAATGCGTGATATTCGCCGTCGAATGGGCGCAGAAGAGCCAATGTTTGATATCAATTTCTCTCAAGGCGAGATTATCAACATCATAGATGGTCCTTTCAAAGGTTTTGAAGGTGCAGTTTCTGAAATCGATGCTGTGAAGGGCAAAATTAAAGTTATGGTTTCGATGTTTGGTCGCGAAACACCAGTTGAACTCGACATTCTTCAAATCGAAAAAATCTAATTAAATTCTTAAAAGATAAAAACGCTCAAAAAATGGGCGTTTTAGTTTTATTTAAAATTAAAAATCTCGCCAAATTCAGCGAGAAAAAAATTACTTTTTAGCAACAACATTTTTATTAATCTTGAGAGCTTTATCTATCATATACTCAGGATTTGATAAATTATGATTAATAAGTTTAAGTTGTTGCGTTCGAGAATATTTGTGAAATTCAGGTGTCGCTAGAATCATCCCATCTTCAACGCAAATACAAACCTGGTAAAGATTGAAACCGAATGACGAAATTAGATCTGTAATATTATGATACTTTCGTTCAAAGCCTTGTTTAAAAATCGCATCCGTATCTTTAATTCGCCAAATATCAAAAAGTTGTCCGCGATAGTTAATTCGAAAGCCTTTGTGATTATTATTTTCGACAAAAGTTCCTCCCAGATCTTCAAGCCGTTTACGAATTTTTGAGACAGCTATATTTGTTTTTACCACAATATCAATATCGTTATTTTGAGCAGAATCAATGCAGAGAGCTTTATATATTGCAAAACTCCCCACAATATAAACCCGCCCAAAATCTTTTAGTGCTTCAAGTACTTCACGATTTTCCATTTTTAAACCTCCAAAGCGTGATTTTAAAATTATAGCATAGTTAGAAATCAAAAACAAGAAAACCCCGGTACAAAACCGAGGTGAATTGGAGGTTTTATAGCTACTTTTCGAGTTATCCACCATTAACAGAAAGAGTTAAATTTTATCTTCTTCTACTAACATAACTCTACGCTGACGAATAACATCCACGATTTCTTGAGCTTTTTGTGAATCTTCTTCCGAAATATTCATTTTTAAAATTTGATTCCCAAGTTTGCCGTAAAAATCAACTCGGTGAAAAACTTCTCCACTCGAATGAAAGAAGTCTGCTTGAAAATCACCGGAAATATTACAGAAAATTGCCGCAATCGTACGTTCAATTGCTGACTTAATCCGTAAAAATTCCACACTTTCAGCACAAGGATTTATTCGAAAATATCCACGATGAGGATGAAGTTCTTCAACACCTCGAACCAATAAATTCTCTGATCTATCGTTAAAGGATATTTTTAAAATCTTTAGCTCAAGTTTTTCGAAAAATTCATGCGAAGCTCTGCCAAGACTTGGTAATGTCTTAATTGCTTCAATCGGTAAGAAAATTACAGTCTGGCTTAAATTCAGCAACTCTTCTTCTTTCCAAACTTCAACAGCAGAAAAATTAACGCTTTCAATAATTTTGAGCATAAGCTACCTCCAAAAAAATAAAATGTACGCTTTCGAAAATTCGAAAGATGTTTTGCGAAGAATCGCAATAAATATAATACAATATTTCTTTAAATAAGTCAATACGTTATATTCAAAATAGCTATTGAAATTTTTGAAAGTTTATGTTAGAATTAATACGTTACGCACTTGAATTATCAAGTATAAATTATTTAAAGGGAAAATATGGCAAAGAAAGTTATTGGAAATTTGAAACTTCGAATCCCAGCTGGCCGTGCAACAGCAGGTCCTCCAGTTGGTTCAACACTTGGTCAATGGGGTCTAAATATGATGGATTTCATTAACCCATTCAACGAAGCAACTAAAGATATGATGGGTAAAGATGTGATTGTTCACCTTCAAGTTTTTGAAGACCGAACATTTACTTGGAAATCACTTGGTCAACCAGTTGATGATATGATCCGCGAACGAGCAGGAATTCAAAAAGGTGCAGGAAATTCAAAAACTGACAAAGTTGGAAAAATCACAAAAGCTCAATTGCAAGAAATTGCTGAAATTAAAATGGATCACTTGAATGCCGTTTCAATCGAAGGTGCTATGAAAACTATCGCCGGAACAGCTCGTTCAATGGGTGTTGAAATCACAGAATAATCCTTTTAAAGATCGCTCTTCGGGGCGGTTTTTAATTTGTAAAAAAATCCGTTTCGTGATATAATTTTACAGATGAAAAAAGCTTTAAACTTTGAAATTAAAACCCGCTTAAACGGAACCTTAGCACGTACCGGCGTAATTCAAACACCGCACGGCGAAATTAAAACTCCAGCCTATATCGCTGGTGGTACAAACGCAACTGTAAAGGCGATGACCCCTGAACAAATTCGCTCAACTGGTGCACAAGCGGTTCTTGCCAACACTTATCATTTAATGCTTCGGCCTGGCGCAGATATTCTGAAAAAAGCTGGTGGAATTCATAAATTTATGAACTGGAACGCGCCGGCCTTTACTGATTCTGGCGGTTTTCAGGTTTTTTCGCTTGGAATGGCTTATAAAAAGGGGATTGATGCAACTTCGCACATTTCGAAAGGTGATTCTTCGCTTGCAAAAAACAATTCAAACCAGCTTGCGAAAGTTGGTGAAGACGGAGTTTGGTTTAAATCACATATTTCAGGTGAGAGAATTTTTATGTCGCCTGAGATCTCAATGGAACTTCAGCATAAAATTGGTGCAGATATCCATATGGCTTTTGATGAACTAACCTCGCCACTTGCAGGCCGAAAACAGATCAAATCTGCACTCGATAAAACTCATTTTTGGGCCGAAAAATGCTTGAAACGCCACAATGAATTAAATGCTGAACATTTCAAAAAAGGCGAGAATTTGCAAGCATTGTTTGCAGTTGTTCAGGGTGCTCGAGAAGAAGATTTTCGAAAGGAGAGTGCAAGTTTTTTGGGCTCGAGAGATTTTGACGGCTTTGGAATTGGCGGAATTTTTCAACCCGAAGAAATTCCCGAAGTTCTAACTTGGGTGAACACAACCTTGCCAGAAGAAAAACCTCGGCATCTGTTAGGAATGGGCGCTCAACCCGCTGATCTCTTTTTGGGCGTAGAATTTGGTATTGATACTTTCGACTGTGTGGCACCAACTCGCCAAGCACGAAATGGTGCAATTTTCACTTATTCTGGGCGAATTAATATTAAAAATGCTAAATTTAAAGAATATTTTACGCCAATTGATTCACGATGTAAATGTTACACTTGCCAAAATTTCACAAAAGCTTATATAAATCATCTTTTCCGCGCGGACGAAATTCTTGCCAGCACGCTAGCTTCAATTCACAACGAATTTTTTGTAATTAACACTGTTGATAAAATTCGTAAAAGCCTTGAAAACGGCAACTTTTTCGAATATAAACACGAGTTTTTAACAAAATATTACGGCAAAGAACGCGCAAAAGATTTTGAAACGCAGAGAAATGAAGATTCGTTGCAAAATTAAACCAAATTCAAAAAAGGGAAATTTAATTCGCAAAGCCACCGATGAAAATGGTGATTTTTATGAAATTTTTGTTCGTGATCCAGCAGTTGAAGGAAGAGCGAATTTGGCAGTGATTAAGCTTTTAAGTGAAGAATTTAGTATTTCAAAAACTAAAATTTCGCTAAAAAACGGCGCAAAATCTCGCTTTAAAATTTTCGAAATATCTCAATAATTCCATAAACCCCTTGTAATTATTAGGGGGGGGGTGATATAATTAAGGTATGAAAAAGCATAAACTTTATGAAGGCTTTACAATTATTGAAGTCGTATTAGTATTAGCTATTGCTGGACTAATCTTTTTAATGGTATTTTTGGCTTTACCAGCACTCCAACGATCGCAAAGAGATACACAGCGAAAAAATGATATAGGGCGGTTAAAAGCGGCTTATCAGCAGTATCGAGCGAACAATAAAGGTGGAATTCCTCATGGTGGTAATTATGTTGAAAAGTGGAATAATTTTACAAATAACTATATGAGGTCTCATGGTGAAGAATTTAAGGATCCAACTGGTTCAGATTATCATTTTGCAGAAGGAGCCTGGGGATTTACCGGAGGGGAAGCTGGTGACGGTTTACTCTCGATAAATCCAATCAATAAATGTGGAAATGGCACCGAAGGAAGAGTTCATCATCAAACTGGACCCGGTGATGTTGCCGTCCACTTTAAACTTGAATCCGGAGGAGCTTATTGCGTCGATATGAACGAATAAAATTTCGAGAATCACCTGATTTCTGATATAATAAAAACATAATGATCTTAGGAATTGACGAAGTTGGGCGTGGTGCTTGGGCGGGACCTTTGGTTGTGGGTGCCGCCGTTTTAAATGACGCAAAAATTGAAGGTTTAACCGATTCAAAAGCACTTTCGAAAAAACAGCGTGAAAAAATAGCGCAAGAAATTTATGAAAGTTCAGCAATTGTTGGCTTGGGATGGGTATCAAATATTGAGCTCGACAAAATTGGTTTGAGCGCCGGATTAAAGTTAGCCACGCGCCGTGCAGTTAAAGAGGTTCAAATAAAATGTAAAAAACAAAATGTAAAATTTGACGAGATTATCATTGATGGCACAGTTAATTTTTTGTCTGGAACACCTTTCGAAAAATATGTTTCCGTACTAAAAAAGGCCGATTTGCTGATTTCGAGCGTTTCAGCGGCAGCAATTTACGCAAAAGTTGCGCGAGATAATTTTATGACAAATCTTTCAAAAAATCCAGAATTTACACCATATACTTTCGAAAGTCATTCAGGTTATGGAACAGCTAAACATCGAGCAGCTCTAGCCAAATTTGGCGCAAGCAAAGTTCATCGAAAGAGTTTTAAGCCGATTGCGGAAATTTTAAAGAATAATTTTGAAAAAGAAAATCCTCAAAAAATAACAACAAAAGAACTTGGTGATAGGGCTGAAAATTTTGTTGCTGATTTTTTGAAACAGAAAAAACATAAAATCTTGGCACGGAATTGGCGAACAAAATTTTGCGAAATTGATATCGTTTCGAAAAAAGGCAATATTTATTATTTTACAGAGGTAAAATTTCGAAAAAATGCTGATTTTGGCGGTGGGAGCAGTGCAATTTCAAAAACAAAAATCAAGAAAATGAAATTTGCGGCAGAATTTTTTGCGCACAAAAATAAGCTGAAAAATACTGAAATGCGCTTAGCTGGCGCAATCGTTGAAGGCGAAGATTTCGAAAAATTTGATTGGTTTGAGATTTTAGATTAACAATTCTCAAGCACATTTTGCATTGTAGATTTTTCAGCATAAGTAACCCAGAGCAAGTATTTTTTCTTTACAAAAACTTGTCGAGAAATGTATTCACAGCGAAAATCTTTATTTGAAGGCAACCACGAAGCTGCATCAGAATCACCCTTCTGCTGGTTCGCTGGTCCATCTGAAGCAAGAAGATTTTGAGGATCATTGGCAAGTTCGATTCTTTTGGTTTTTGAAAGCTGTTGTGCACCTTTTTGCCAAGCGTCAGAAAGAGCCACAACGTGATCAATTTGAACGGATGAAGCATTATTTTTGCGCGAGAAATTAATTTCTTTGCCAGTGTAAGGATCTTTAAGTTTTCCACTCAAAATTTTACAATCAGAATTTTCAACGAAATCTGTTAAATCACGTTTCAAAATTCGATTTCGCGTGTCGCAACCATTTTCATCTTTCGCCCAACCTTTACCGAATTGATCACGAGAATAGCCAGTTTTTGGTGCACGACCTTTAACTTCAAGTGAATTTAAATCCTTTAACGAATTGCTGTAATTTTTCGAATTTTGATCAGATTTTTTGGTATTTTTCCAAAAATCGGGATTTGCTAAAATTGCCGAAACGGAAACTATAACAAGAATAATTAACCCGAAAAGTCGGCGAATTCGAAGAATATTTTGCTTTTTTTGCATAAAAATATTATAATGGTTATGATATGATTTTTCAACAGAAAAAAATTTGGAAGGCATTTTTTAGTTTAATTTTCCTCATTTTGCTTTGCACGGGCGCATTTTTTGCGATTTCGAATTCACACAATATTAGAGATTATTTTGCAGCTCAAAATTATAAACCAACAACAGAGATCGAAAAAATAACTAAAAAAATCAAACCAACCGCTTTTGCGAAAAATATTTTCTATGCTTCAAATCCGCAAGTTGAGAACTCTGATGAGTTTAATCAAAATTGTCGAAATCGCGAAGAAGATTCTGCAATTTTAGGCTGTTATAAGTCGGGGCGAATTCATGTTTTTGATGTTCAAAATTCAAAACTTAAAGGAGTAAAAGATGTAACAGCGGCACACGAACTCTTACATGCAATCTGGGAACGAATGAATTCTGACGAGAAAGATAAAATCGGGAAACTTCTTGAAGCGCAGTATGAAAAGTCGAAAGATCCTGAATTTGAAAAATTGATGGAATCTTATGACCGAACTGAACCTGGCGAGAAAATTAACGAACTACATTCTTTAATCGGATCCGAGCAAATTGAACTTTCGAAAGAGCTCGAAGACCATTACGCGAAGTTTTTCGAAAATCGCAAGGAAATTGCCGAAATTTATCAAGGTTATAATAATAATTTCAAAACTTTAAAGAATAAAACTGAAGCTTTAACCGCTGAACTTAAAAAAATAAAACCAGAAATTGAAGAATTAACAAAAAAATACAATTCTGATTCTGGGGAGCTTGAAGCTGAAATTTCAGAATTTAACACCAATGCAAAAAATGGACATTATAAATCTCATTCTGAATTTTATCGCGATCGAAGCAAACTTGTGGCTGAAATTAATAAACTTACAGAATCTCGCGTTAATTTAAACAGTTTAATAAATAGCTACAATTCGAAAATCAAAGAGCTGCAAGAGTCCTCAATAGAACAAAATGAACTTTATAAAAGTATAAATTCGAATCTAAATTCGCCAAGTTTATAGTTTTAAAAATTTAGAAAATATGGTAGAATTGTAAAGTGGCGAAACTAAAAACAAAATTCGTATGCCAGAATTGCGGAACGAGTTATCCGAAATGGTCCGGAAAATGCGAAAATTGCGGACGCTGGAATACATTAATCGAACAAATTGAAGAATCTTCTGGCAAAAATGTGATCAGTAAAAGCTCAAAAACTGGTCGAATTTTGGAAGTTCAAAATTTAAATGAAGTTATTTCAAAAGAGAAACAAGAGAGAATTTCAAGCGGAATTAAAGATCTTGATGCAGTTTTGGGTGGTGGAATTTTTCCTGCGGGTGTGATTTTAATCGCAGGACAGCCTGGAATTGGAAAATCAACACTTTTGATGCAAATTTCGTCTTTTATTGCGAGTTCGAAAAAAGTTTTATATGTTTCTGGCGAGGAATCAGCCGAGCAAGTTGCATTACGTGCACAAAGACTTGGTACTTCAGATGCAAAAAATTTAAAATTTGCAAGTTCAACTTCAGCCGACGATATTGCAGCAACTATTCGCGAAAGTGGTTTTGATATTGTTATTATTGATTCGGTTCAAACTTTAGCAATGGAAGAAATTTCGAGCGCACCAGGGACGGTTTCGCAAATTACTAATTCTTCGAACTTGATTATTCGTGCAGCGAAAAATTCTGGGACTGCGGTAATTTTAGTTGGCCATATTACAAAAGAAGGCTCGATCGCTGGGCCAAAAACTTTAGAGCATTTAGTGGATGTTGTTTTAAATTTCGAAGGTGATCGTTATGGCGGTTTTAAAGTTGTTCGCGCGGTAAAAAATCGATATGGCTCAACAAGTGAAGCGGCTATTTTTGAGATGGCAGACAATGGTTTAAAGATTGTCGAAAATCCATCTGCGGCACTTTTGGCTGAGCGTCAAAATACTGACGGATCGATAATTATGGCTACGATTGAAGGAACTCGCCCAATTTTGGTGGAAATTCAAGCTTTAGTTACAACTTCAAATTTTGGCTACCCAAAGCGTGCTGCGAGTGGTTTTGATATAAATCGTTTAAATTTATTGGTTGCGGTTCTACAGAGACGAACCAAGCTTGATTTAAGTGATAAAGATATTCACATTAACGTTGTTGGCGGGCTAAAACTTGACGATCGTGCGGCAGACTTGGCTGTTGCAATGGCAATCGCTTCAGCCGCAGCAAAAAGAAAACTTTCAGACGGTGTTGTGGTTTTTGGCGAAGTTGGTTTAGGTGGAGAAATTCGAACAGCGATTCAATCCGAGAGAAGAATCGCGGAGGCGAAAAAGCTTGGATTCACAAACGCTTTAGCACCAAAAAACTCATCGAAAGATAACTTTACAACAGCAGTGCGCGATTTGCGTGAGGCTTTAATTAAATATTTACAGTAAAAGGAGATTATGAACACATTTTTATTATTTTTAATTTTGTTTGTTGTTTTGATTAACTTATTTGAATCAAAAAATAGCAAACCATTAATTTCGAAAGCAAAAAAACAAGTTTTGGTTGACACTTCAATATTGATTGATGGTCGATTCTTACCGGTTGCCAAAACAGGTTTTATTAATTTTGACATCTATATTCCGCGAAGTGTTGTGGGTGAACTTCAAATTTTAGCCGATGGTGGCGACGATGAAAAGCGAGTTCGTGCACGCTACGGCCTTGATGTGATTTCGGCACTTCAAAATGAAGAAAAAGTTAACGTAAGTATTTTGGCCGATGGAAATTCGGCAGCAGAAGGCGTAGATAATCGCTTAATTTCGTTAGCAAAAAAAATGAATGCTGAAATTTTGACAGCAGATTATAATTTAAACAAAGTTGCAAAAGTTGAAGGAATTGAGGTTTTAAATATTAACGAGCTTGTCCAATCAGTACGTGCTGATTATTTGCCGGGCGAGAAAATTATGCTCGAAATCACCCAAAAGGGCAACGAAAAAAAGCAAGGAATTGGACATTTGCCAGATGGCACGATGGTTGTTGTTGAAAATGGCGAAAATCTAATCGGAACAATTAGTGAGGTTGAATTTATTCGCTCACTTCAAACTGCGGCCGGAAAAATGATGTTTGCACGACCTGTTGGGGTAAAAATTTCAAAAGTTGAAACCCAAAAAAGCAAAGGTCGCGCGCCAGCTATCAAAAAAGAGGTTGAAGCAGCTTCGAAAAAAGATAAAAAATCCGAAAATTCAAAAAAACCAAAAAATCAGGCGAAAAAAGCTTCGAAAACAAATTCACGGAAAAATGAAACAAAGAAACCAACTCACAAAAGAACCCAAAAAACAGCTGAAGACAGTTTAGTAGAATTAGCCAATAAATAATAAAGTTGAATTTTGATCGATTTTTTGCTAAAATTAAAAAATAAAAGAAAGGAAAATATGGCAGATTTTAATAAAATTTTAACTCCTGGTGATTATCAAAACGGAATCATTAACGTTGTAGTTGAAATCCCAACAGGCTCAACTCATAAGATTGAATGGAATCGAGATTTAGCAGTAATGCAACTCGATCGCGTTGAGCCAAAAGCTTTCGCAAAACCAACAAACTACGGTTTTATTCCGCAAACTTTGGACGAAGATGGTGATGAATTGGATGTTTTGCTTATCACAAATGATCCACTTACAACTGGAATTTTCTTGGAAGCACGGATTTTGGGTGTGATGAAATTTGTTGACGACGGTGAAGTTGACGATAAAATTATCGCCGTTCCAGCTGACGATCGCGATACTGGAAATGCCTATAAAACTTTGGCAGATTTACCAAAACAACTTATTAAACAAATTGAATTCCACTTTAACCATTATAAAGATTTGAAAAAAGCTGGAACTACAAAAGTTGAAAAATTCGGCGATATCGAAGAAGCAAAAGAGGTTATTGCTGAATCAATCGCTCGCTGGAATGAAAAATAATCATAGATTTGAACTTGAGATAGTAAATATAATTATATAAATTAAAAACTGAGCATATTGCTCAGTTTATTTTGATTTTCTCTTTCTATCAGCCTCGATTCTATTGCTGATTATCTTGTTGAATATTGAATATATTGGTTTGTTAATCTGCACAAACAATATCCTAAGATAATCTTCTGCGTCCAATTTTCGGATATTTTTTAGAAGATTATCCGTTACTTCATTTTTGTTTATGATGATATATCTAAATTCGTCATCTCTTAAGTATCTTTTAATGGATTCGAGAGATGTGTCATCATTAGAGGATAGATTCCTCACTAAAGAACCTCGTGCGAAAAATGGTAAATAAGTATTTTTCGTATGGGTTAAGATTTTATTGCCGTTTTTTCTAAAAATACAAACTTTAGTTTCTTTCACTATATCAAGATATTGTTTTGAGAATTTACTCCTTATGTTGGCTATTCGGCTTATATAGTCTTTTTTTATGGGGCTACTTTTCTCAAAATTATCAGCTTTTGGATAATCAAATTTTAATTCCGAAGGTTTTTCAGTTTGGATTATTTGATAGTCCTCCTTGTTTTCTTCTACCGCAAATATAGAGTTAATCAGCTTTTGTGATTCGAGAATGAAAGTATATATTTTATCTACTTTCATTTCGAGCGAAGCTATTCTTTGACTTTGCTCTTCATACTCAGATGCAGCAATTTCTTTAAACAGAGACAGTAAGTTGTCTGTAAATTCTTTCAACGGTTCTTGTGCCATGTTAGCACCTCCTTAAAAAATCGAAAATCAATTTGAAATGTTCAACTTTCGTATTTTTATATATTACAATATTTATCCATAAAAGTCAAGTGGAAAAATTGATTTTTTTTTGAATTTATGTATAATTAATATATGGAAAAAGGCGAACTCTTAAGAATTTCGAAACAATTTTATTCGAAAGAAGATATAGAAAAATTAGAAAAAGCAATCGATTTTGCAACCAAAAAACACAAAGGTCAGATTCGAAAATCTGGCGAAGAGTATATCACACACCCCTTGAAAGTTGCGGGTTTTTTGGTGGATTGGGGAATGGATATCGACTCAGTTGTAGCTGGAGTTTTACATGATGTAGTTGAAGATACCGAAACACCACTTGAAGAAATTGCAGAAGAATTTGGCGAAGATATTGCATTTTTGGTTGACGGCGTAACAAAAGTCGGAAAAGCTCGCTCGGGAATGAATAATCTCGAAACTTATTTACCTCAAACAAAAGACAATCTTTCGAAATTACTAATTGCAGTTGGTCAAGATGTGCGCGTAGTGATTATTAAACTTGCAGATCGTCTTCATAATGTTCAAACTCTGCAATATATGTCGCCCGAGAAACAGAAAAAAATTGCACGCGAAACTCTGGACGTTTTTGCTCGAATTGCAGATCGACTAGGAATGGGGCGAGTTCGAATGCAGATGGAGGAGCAAGCTTTTTTATATTTAAATCCTAAAGAGCATAAACGGCTTGAAAATGAAATTCGAAAACGGCTTGGCAAAAGCACGCGAAAATTAGGAAAAGTTCGCGAAGAAGTTGAAACTGAACTTCAGAAAGCAGGAATTGATTTCGAAATTTCTGGGCGCGTGAAAAGTGTTTATTCGCTCCATAAAAAACTCAAAAAAACCAAGGGTGATATTGACCGTGTCTATGATTTGATGGCGCTTCGAATTATCGTAAATTCGAAAGATGATTGCTATCGAGTTTTGGGAATTTTGCATTCGATTTATAAACCAATGATTGAGCGAATTAAGGATTACGTTTCAATGCCAAAACCAAACGGATATCAATCGCTTCATACAACTGTTATTACTCCTTCTAAACTGATTGCGGAATTTCAAATTCGAACGCGCGAAATGCATGAATTTGCCGAGCGAGGTTTGGCGGCAAGTTTTCATTATCACGAACAAAAATCAAGCAAAGATTATGTTTCGGGCGCAACTTCAAAAAGAAGAAGTGAAGTTAAAGGTAATGGCGGCTTGACGAACGAACTTCAATGGATAGTTCAACTTCAAGATGTAGCTCAGCGATTGAGGGATGGTGAAGAAATTGATCCAGAACAACTACAAATTGATATTTTTGGCGATCGAATTTTTGTTTATTCACCAAAAGGTGATATCTATAATTTGCCCGAGGGTGCATTGCCGCTAGATTTTGCATATATGGTACATAGCGACATCGGCAAACATGCTTATGCTTTTCGAGTTAATGAAAAAATCCACGCTTTCGACAAGCCACTCGAAAAAGGCGACATTGTTGAAGTGATGACGCGCAAAAGTTCCTTACCAAAAGCCGATTGGCTCGATCTGGTTAAAACTTCACATGCAAGAATTAAGCTTCGTTCGCAACTCAAAAAACAGGGAATTTTGGAGCCGGTAGCAAATTCTGCCGCGATTCAAGCTCGAAAATCTGCCGAAAAATTTCGAAAATAAAATAACTCACAAAGAGTTATTTTTTTATTTCTTTCAATTTTATAGTTTAATTTTCGAAACTTTAATGTTAACGATATTATTTAAGTAGCTATTGTTTTTTACTTTTTCACAGAAACTCCTTTTGTGAAATATAAAAGTTAATAATTTCATTAAAACTTCACACTTATTATTTATATAAATCTAATATTTTAAAAGCTATTAGTAATTTTTCAATACTAATATACTGTACTTTTACCGAAAAAAAATAAAACGAACCAATCGGTTCGCTTTTTACTATTTTTTAGTGTTTACCCCAAGAATTAAACCAAAATATACATCTTCTGGCTTGCTGTTTTCAATAAATTTTCGATTTTCGCGAATTACTCGCGCCTCACACAAAAGAGACTTCGGCGTTTTACCACCTTTAAATCGATTCAAACAAGAATTCTCCGCCGATCGCAATTCCAAGAGAATTTTATTTTTCGAAAGCTGCTTTTCAAGATTATTTTGGTTTAAGATAATAATCTGATCACGCAGAGAATTAATTAAACCCGAATCCACAAAATCTTTTTTGCTAAACATTTTTGCATTAAAACCTGCGCGAGTTAGCGGGCGAGCATTAAGCTTCGGAATCATGCAAATTAGATAGTCAATTTGAGGATCTTTTTTGGCATACTTAACAATTTTCGAAAATAAATCACTCAACTCTTCACTGTCCGTACGGCCAATTTCACTACTATTTTTAATATTTACAAAATCCGAAACCAGATAAATATTCTTGCTGAATCCTTTAAATTTAATTTCTTTAAAGAATTCAATTCCAACCGCGGTAACTACTTTATCATCCTTTCGAATAAAAAACCACTCTTGTTTGCTATAAAATTCCTTTGGTGAATACGATCCGCGCATTATGACTTGCAAATCTATAATTTGCTCTACAATTTTCTTCTTAAGATCATCACTTTTAGAATCATATAGGACTTCAATATTTTCAGTCTTAAATAATTTAAATTTAAACATAAGGTACCTCCAAAAAATGAACTTTACATATTATAGCATCTTGTACTTCAGATTGCAACAATAAGCTTTATTTTTCGCAAAAAATATGGTAAAATTAAAAAATAACTTTACATTCTATGAATTCATTAAATAATTTCAAACGCTCTTGGAGCTTTTTTTACAAAAATAAATATGGGCTTTTGATTGGAGCTTCGGTTTTACATTTTGTAATGTCTGTCGCTGGAATTAATATTCTTTTTTGGGTTTTTCGGCTAATTTTGCTTTTTTCGAATCAAGAAAATCTCACGAAAGACAATTTTTATTTGATTTTCTCAAACCCCTTAAGTCTTCTTTTTTGTGCGATTTATATTTTGCTTGTCGCATTTTTAACTTTTGCTGAATTTTTCATCCTAATCAAATTCATCAATGCACGTAGGGAAAGCGACGTTTTTTCGGTTCGAAAAGTGTTTTTTGAATCTTTTAAAAAAATGAAAAGCTTACTTGGAATTCAAATTTTCTTCTTTATGGTTTATTTTATTTCGATGGTTCCGCTCAAAAACCTCGGACTTTCTTCGGCGATCACTGAAAAAATACGAATCCCAGCATTTATTGTTGGTGAGATTTTAAAAACTCCAAGTGGCGCCGCATTCTATTTTGTGCTGATTTTGCTGATTTTTTACGTAAATTATCGCTTGATCCTCACCTTACCACGAACAATTCTAAACGACGAACCACTTTCGAAAAGCATTAAAGAAAGCTGGAAAGCCACAAAAAGCAAAATGTCGCAAATTTTGATTCCACTTGGGATTTTCGAAATTATCTTTATGATTTTTGGGTTGCTTTTTATGATTTTTATTGCACTGATTTTAGGAATTTTTAAGCCTTTTTTGGGTTTTTTGGTTTCAAAAACAATCCTAACAACAATGTTTGACGCAGTATTTTTTACTTTTTTTGTACTGTCAAAAGTCGCAACTGTAATCGTTTTACTTGATATTTTCGAACCGCTAAAAACTAAAATCATCGAGAATAAAAAACAAAAAATTAAAAATTCAAGAATTCTCGCAATTATGATGGCTTTACTTTTGGTTTCTTCGACAATTTTTAATGGAATTCAAATTTACTACCGAAAAATCGATACAAAAATCCTTAAAATTGCTCATCGCGGTGATGTTCGGGGTGGGGTTGAGAATTCGCTTGAAGCGCTTGAATCAGCCAAGAAAAAAGGTGCAGATTATGCTGAGATGGATATTCAACTAACGCGTGACAATCATTTTGTAGTTATCCATGATTATAATTTACAAAGATTAACCGGACGAAACGCGCGAGTTCGAGATTTGAATTTGAGCGAGATTCAGACTCTTATAACTTTCGAAAATGGTTTTGAGAGTAAAATTCCGACTTTCGAAGAATATATAAAAAAAGCTGAAAAACTCAACATTAAACTTTTAGTTGAGCTAAAACCAAGTGGCGACGAACCTGAAAATTTCGCAGAAATGTTTGTGAAAGATTTTCGAAAACTTGGTGTTTCGCGAAAGTTTAAAACAATGTCGCTGGATTTAAATTTAATGCGAAAAATCGAGAAAATTGCGCCAGAAATTGAAACCGGCTTCGTAATTCCGCTTCAATTTGGTGATTTTGATGATTCAAAAATTGATTTTTATGTGATTGAAGATTTTTCGTATCGCAAAAAATTAGCACTAGAAGCCCACAAAAAACAGCGCAAAATTTTTATCTGGACACTAAATACTCGCAACGACATTTCGAAATACCTCCAAGAGCCGATTGATGGAATAATTTCCGACGAACTTGATCTAATTACCAATATTGAAAAAGAAGATCGTTCGAAAGAATCAATTTTTAAGAGTTTTGTGCGATTGATTCGGCTGAAATTTTAATACTAAAAAACCGCAAAACTAAGTTTGCGGCAAAAAAATCTATCGAATAGTTTTTAAGGTAATGTGCTTATGTTGAAGGTTAAACAAATCATAAAACCGAGCAGCTAGCATAAAAGTTTTTGAAACCCTGTTTTCTTGAATTTCATCCTCAGAAGGTTCAAAAGCCAAACATATTTCGCAAAATGCCTGCATTAATGCTAGAAAATTAAGATATTCATCTTGATATGGTCGGCGATATGAACGTAAAACAGACAAAAAATCATTTGTTAAAATTGGAATTCCGTATTTTTCGGCAAATTCGAAAATTTCTTTGTTCATTTCCTCATGAGCACGTTTCAAAATTTGAATTTGGTTGATTTTGCGATTGCGATATTCGTGAATCGGGAACGGAAAATCATACATTCCAGAAGGAAAAAATACATGATGATTATTACTTTCACCTTGTTTTAATCTCTGGAATCTCTTCGGAAAATCGAAAATTTCGTTGTTGAGTTTTTCGAATTCTTCGTTCCAATCATAAAGTTGCGAAATTTTCACAAAATCACCATTAGAATCTTTCACAAAAGCCATCATCTGACGCCGACGCCGACGAACTTCATTCAAAACATGTGTTTTTGGATCATTTTCACGAATATTTTCGAAATAAGCTTTTGTTTCGAAAAATCTCGCAGCCGGATTTTTGGCAATTTTCTTTTCTTTGAGCGAAATCCATTTCCAAAACTCTAATTTATATGCAGAATTCATTAAACCATACAAATTATAGTAATAAAATGAAATGTCGTAAAGCATGAATTCAATAAAATCTTCATCAATTTTAGTAATTTTATGATTCGAAATATCACCAAAAAGCTTCAAACTTTTGAGATGATTTTTTGCAAGTAGGGCTTGAATGAAATTATCAAGTAAATCTTCTGGAAGGCAATCTATGAGAAGTAAATTGATGATTTCGTAAAAAACTTGGTTTGAAACATTTTGAATAAACAGCGGTTGGAGCAGAATTTCAAAAGTTTCTGGTGACAGTGAGTGAATTTTTTCATCCGAACGCCAGCCGAGCTTTCGAGTTGGATTTTCTGGATCAAGCCGAAGCATTAACGACAAAACCGTTTCAAAGTTTTGGGCAAATTGTTGCGAAATTTTTGAAGGGATGATTATTCCTTCCAAAATTTTATAGCTTTCATCGGAAATTTCAGTTTCGAAAAACTCATCTTCGTTAAATTTTGAAGACATTATTTTTCCACGTTTCAAAATAGCATTTGCAAAAACTTCGAAATTACCATAAAAAGCAGCGTCTCTAAGCTTCATAATTATTCCTCCTTTTAAAGTGCGCTGAAAGTTAAACAGTTGATATTATTATATAATTTTTTCGAAGATATTTCAAGCGTAAAATATTTGTGAAAAAGCTTGAAAAAACGCGTTTTATGTGATAGAATATTAAAGTTAATATTAAATGCGAGTGAAATTTGGGAGATTTTGCGCCTCATTTCAAAAAGAAATGACCAGCACGAAGCAAACAAACACTCTTTAAATGAAAGGAAAAGTTCAATGAGTCGAATCGGAAAACTACCTATTGAGGTTCCGGCTGGTGTGACAATCACGATTGACGAGAACGAGATTTCAGTTAAAGGCGCTAAAGGCGAGCTAACTGTGCCTCATTTATCAGATGTAACTGTCGAGCTTGACGGCACAACTTTGAAGGTTGTTCGAAATAATGACGAACGCGTAGCCCGCGCACAGCACGGATTACAACGAGCCCTTTTGAATAATGCTGTTATTGGTGTTACAAAAGGTTTCGAAAAGAAATTGGAAGTTAACGGAGTTGGTTTCCGTGTCCAAACCAATAATCCACAAGAGCTTGAAATGCAACTTGGTTTTTCGCACCCTGTAATCTATAAAGCGAAAGAAGGAATTACTCTTTCAAATGATAAAATGGTTATTACGGTTGCCGGAATTGATAAACAAGCTGTTGGGCAAACTGCGGCTGAAATCCGCGCACTTAAAAAACCTGAACCATACAAAGGTAAAGGTATTAAATATGTTGATGAAGTTATCTTGCGAAAAGCAGGAAAGGCAGGTAAATAATGTCTAAAGCATTAGCACTTAAAAAGCAAAATTTGGTTTTGCGAAAAGGTCGAGTTCGAGCAAAAATTTCTGGAACAGCTGAACGCCCACGCCTAACCGTAACAATCAGCAATCTACATGTTTCAGCTCAAATTATCGACGATATTGCGCAAAAAACTCTTGTTTCTGCAACAACTGTTGGTTCAAAAGCTAAAGGAACAAAAACAGAACTTGCTGCCAAAATTGGTGAAGAAATTGCTAAAAAAGCTATAAAAGCTAAAATTAATACAGTAGTATTCGACCGAAATGGTCGCCAATATGCGGGTCGCTTGCACGCTTTGGCAGATGCTGCTCGTAAGGAAGGATTGGAGTTCTAATTATGGCTGAAGCTCAAAAAACTCAGGCTCCACGCCGAAATAATGATCGAAACAACCGAAATAACAGTCGAAAAAACGATCGCCGAAATAATAATCGCCGACAAGAACGCGAAGAAAAACAATTCGAAGAATTAGTTATTAATATAGACCGCGTTTCTCGTGTTGTTAAAGGTGGACGCCGATTCCGATTTAAAGCACTTGTTGTAGTGGGTGACCGCAAAAACAAAGTTGGCGTTGGTGTAGCTAAAGGTCAAGACGTGACTGCAGCTATTGCTAAAGCAACAAATGTTGCAAAGAAAAATATGATTGAAATCGCACTTGAAGGCGATACGATTCCACACGAAGCTGAAAAGAAAGTAACTGGCGCGCATGTTCTTTTGAAACCTGCTGCTCCTGGTACTGGTATTATTGCTGGTGGTGTTGTTCGACAAATTATTGGTGTAACAGGAATTCGAAACATGCTTTCGAAATCTCTTGGCTCAACAAATAAAGTTAATATTGCTTATGCAACAGTTGATGCTTTGAATAGTCTTGTTCCAAAAGACCAATGGCTAAATACGCCAAAAGCTAAAAAGGAGACTAAGTAATGAAATACAATGAACTCCAAGTTTCTGCAAATAAAGATCGAATTCGTGTTGGTCGCGGTATCTCAGCTGGTCGTGGTAAAACTGCTGGTCGTGGTACAAAAGGTCAGGGAGCTCGAACAGGTAAGAAGCTTCGCGCAACTTTCCAAGGTGGTCAAAATCCACTTGTTCAAGCAACACCGAAAGCTAAAGGATTTAAATCTTTGCGCAAACCAGCACAAGTTGTTTACCTTGATCACTTGAACGATTTAGCTGGCGAAGTTGATAACTTCCGACTATTTGAAGAAGGTTATATTTCAACACCTTTCCATAAAGTTAAAGTTATCTCACGCGGTGAATTAAACGAAAAAGTTATCTTGAAGGTTCAGGCTGCTTCGAAGTCTTCTATTGAAGCAATTGAAAAAGCTGGTGGTACATTCGAAAAAGTTGCCACACCTTTGAAAAAATCAGTAGAAGATAAATAATTCTTTTAAATTATAAAACAGCTCTTTGCGGGGCTGTTTTTATTTACGAAAAATACAAACAAAACAAGAAAAATTATCTTGGAGCAAATAAATATTGTAAAAGTAAAACTTACCAACAAGACTATTGTTGATGTTGCATTTTATAAAAAACATATAGAGTGAGAAAATAAGATTTCTTGTATAGAAGAGTTGAGTATAGCAACAATATTGACCACACGCAAGCTTCTGATATGAATTTACAGTGGTTTTAATCCACAAGACTCTACACTAAATATTTAAGTGTAGAGATATAGAAACCGGTTACTAATCTTTATAGATTAATACTTTCCATTATTTATTATCAATTCTATCCTCTTGATTCCATTTAAGATGCAATTATAGTACTTATTTTTAAGATATATTCACTCATATATTACAATACATAAAGATATTATATATGTACAAGCTTTTAATTTGTTGTGTAGAATTGTTTTTTATTTTCTCTCACAAATAAGCATAAGCGTATTTGTAAAAATTACATCATTTCATTATTAACAGATTAAAAATTGTGGAAAACTTAAAATTAACTTAAAACTTGTTTGAAAATATTGACTTTTTTATTATTTCGTGATAAAATTTAGAAGATAATATCAAAAGAAAACAGACAAGGAAAATGCGAGGAATATGTCTGAATTACCAGAAAAACAAGTAAAACGGCTAAAAAGCTTGATTCAAGAAGCGGAAACGAATCTTGCAGCAGCCAAAGAATTGCTGATCAGCATTAGCGGTGAAGACAACGTCGTAACAGCTCCAAGCAATTCAGTTATCGAAAGCCCACACGGTAAAATTATCGAAGGTGTTTTTGATGGCCAAACAATGATTGGTCCAGATGGAAAAAACTATCCAGTTCCAGCGAATTATGCTTCAAAATCAAAGCTTGTGGAGGGCGATATCTTGAAGCTTACAATCAATGAAGATGGTGGTTTTATTTATAAACAAATTGGTCCAGTTCCGCGAAAACAAATTATAGGAACACTTATAAACCACGACGGGTCGTTCTTTGTTGAAGCTGGAGGAAATGAGTATAAAATCCTACTTGCTAGCGTAACTTACTTCCGACTACAAGCCGGTGATCAAGTTACAATTATCATACCAGAAGACAACACCGATACCACTTGGGCTGCGGTTGAAGCTTCATTTTAAAAATTTGAGAGATTTGTATTAGTTAAAAATCGTGCGAAACTATTGCGAGGTCGCACGATTTTTAATTTTACTTTTTTAATTTTCGAAAACTTGCCAAATATAAACGCTTATGTTAAAATAGGTAAGTTAAATATTAACCTTAAGCACATTGACAAATATAATAAATATTATAATATTACAACATAAAAAACCGCCTAAGCACGGGTGGGCATCGCTTAGACGGTTTTTTATCTCTTCGACTCACCCGTTAAGGCTCGAAAACTTCGAAGCTGAAAACCCACCAAAATTCAACATAGGGTTCGCCGGTCAAAGAGGTTATTATGTGCAATATCAACAATAAGATTCTTATTAAAAAAGGAGGGGTAAAGAATTATTCAGACTATATTGCACACTATAACAATAGATAGAAGTTTCATTGACAAATTTTTAAAATATTTGATCAATGTTTATATATTATCATAAATTACAGTTAATGTCAATACTATTTTTACATTTTATGGAAATTATTCAAATTAAACCTTCAAATTTTGATTATTCGAAAGATTTACAGCATATCCCAGATACACCAAAACAGCTTTTCGTACGTGGAAAATTACCTTTAAAAAGAATAAAATCTGTTGCAATCGTTGGGACACGCAAACCAAGCAGTTATGGGCGAGAAATCGCAACAAAAATCGCTACCGAATGTGCACAAAACGGAATTGTCGTCGTTAGCGGATTGGCCCTCGGAATCGACTCAATTGCACACCGTGCAACCCTTGACGCTAATGGAATAACCATTGCAGTTCTCGCAAATGGTGTAGATAAAATCTATCCACGCTCGCACGAAGCTTTAGGACAGAGGATTCTCCAAAATAACGGTGCAATCATTAGTGAATATCCAAATGGAATACCCGCACAACCATGGCAATTTTTGGCGCGCAATAGAATTGTCTCCGGTCTTGCAGATGCAGTAGTTGTAGTTGAAGCCGCATCAAGAAGTGGAACTCTTTCGACCGCAAATCATGCATTAGATCAAGGTAAAGAAGTTTTTGCCGTACCTGGAAATATTAATTCGCCACTTTCGTCCGGCTGCAATCAACTCATCAAAAACGGTGCAAACCCTTTAACATCTGTTGAAGATTTATTAGATTTCTTAATTCCAGATCGTTTCGAAAAACAAACAATTTTATTTAAAGGTGACACACCTGATGAAAATTTAATCCTTGAAATACTTTCAAAGAAAGGTGCAACTTCAAGTGACGAAATCATTAAAAAATCCGGAATTTCAGCAAGTAATTTCAACCAAGCAGCAACAATGCTTGAAATAAAAGGGTTAATTTCAAATAACGGCGGCAATATTTGGAGTATAAAGTAGATTTTCGAAAGAAAATATGCTATACTTAAAAGAATGAAAAATTTAAAAATTAGCGATTTTTGGATTTATAAATTTCGCTATCAAATCGGAATAGGAATCCTATCGCTCAGCTATCTTGCGATAATTATTTACACTTTATTGTTTGCACCTAATGGCCTAACTGCCGGTGAAATTGAAAGTACTAAAAATGCGGCAAGTCTAAACTTTTCGAATATTTTTTCCAAGAATATTATCGATTTTCCTTTTAGATTTTTACAAAAAATCAGCATCGATATTTTCGGATTGAGTAATTTTGCAATAAAATTACCATCAGTTTTAATTTCACTAATTTCACTAATTTTTATCACAAAAATTTCCGGAGTATGGTTTTCAAAACGCACATCTGTTTTAGCATCAATTATTGCAATTACTTCGAGCCAATTTTTCTTTATCGCACAAAACGGAACAAGTGAAATTCTTTATATTTTTTATCCAATTTTGCTAATTTGGAGCGGTTCAGAATTCTTAAAAGAACCCAAAAAACACCAAATTTTCGCTTTAATTTCAATTCTAGGCTTAAGCTTCTACACACCACTAAGCTCTTATATTGCATTGGCATTTTTATTAACAATTTTAGCACACCCACATTTACGATTTATTATTAAAAAAACGCCAAAATCACAAAAAATCCCCGCAATTTCATTATTTATCGCTATTATTTTACCTTTATTAATTTCGATAGTTTTTGATTTTTCAATTTTGAAAATTATCTCTGGAATTCCAAATTCATTCAATCTTTTCGAAAACTTAAAAAGCTTAATTTTGGCACTTTTCGGATTTTCAAATCCAATCAGTAATGGAATGATTTCGCCAATTGTCAATCCAGCAACAGTAATTCTGATCGCGATTGGGCTTTATTTCATAGTCATCGAAAAACATTCAGCCAAAAGCTACTTAATCAACATCTGGACGGTAATTTTGCTTTTTGTCTGTTTAATCAATCCGGCCACAATCACAATTCTTTTCACTCCGATCTTAATTCTTACAATCACAGGACTACAAGGTTTAATTGACACTTGGTATGCACTTTTTCCAAAAAATCCCTACGCACGATTTTTTGGTTTGATTCCAACTTCAATTTTTGTCTTCAATCTGTTAATTACGAATCTTTCAGTTTTCGCATTGAGTTATCGATATTCGCCACAGCCACTTTCAGCTTTCAGTCAAGATTTAAATATCTTACTTGAAAAAACAGATTCAAATCGAATTTTGATAGTTTCGAAAAATGAAGAAGAATTCTATAAAACGCTCGAAAAACAGGGAAAAGCAAAAATTAAATATAAGCTTGAAGATGCCGAGGTTATAGTTTCAAAAGAAACTTATGAAAATCTAAAAATCCCAGCAAATTATAGCGTGAAAAAAATCCTAGTTTCGAATCGTAAAAATAACGCCGATCGATTCTATATTTTATCACGCGGTTGATTTTTGAAGATTTTTTTGATAAAATTAAAAGAGTATTATTTATTTTAAAGGAGAAAATATGGCAGGAATTAAAGACCAAATGAAAATGGTGCGTGAACTTCAAAAAGCGCAAAAAGAACTTAAAAAAGAAATCATTGAAGTTGAAGCTGGTGACGGTGCGGTTTTAATTCAATTTACTGGCGAGTTGAAAGTTAAGAGCGTTAAACTCGACCCTGAATTGATTGACTTTGAAGATATCGAAGAGCTTGAACATTGGATTCAAATTGCGATTCGCGACGGGTTGGAAGAAGCTCAAAAAGTTGCGGCCGAAAAAATGCAACCTTTGATGGGTGGCTTGGGAAATCTTGGGCTTTAATCTTTTCGAAAGATAAAAATGTCACAAATCCTACCCGAAGCATTAACCGAAGTAATCGAAAGTCTCGGAAAACTCCCTGGTGTTGGCTCACGAACAGCCGAACGCTATGCTTATTATTTGTTAAAAAATAACGAAACTATAAGCGAAAAAATTGCCGAGAGTGTTTTAAATTTACATAAAAATGTTAAAAATTGCCCGATAACTTTTGCTCTAATTTCGAAAGATGAAGAAGTTTCGCCGCTTTATACCAACGAAACTCGAAATAAAAAGCTAATTGCCGTGGTTGAAGAACCACTCGATATTATTGCACTCGAAAAAACCAAAAGCTTCAATGGGACTTATCACGTTTTAGGCGGAGTAATTTCGCCGATTAATGGAGTTATGCCTGAACAACTCCATATTCGTGAGTTAGCCGAAAGAATCAAAAATGACAATGTTCAAGAGATAATTATTGCAACAAATGCCAGCGTTGAAGGCGAAAGCACCGCCCTCTATATTCAAAATTTCTTACGTGAAAAAGGATTTGAAAATCTTGTAATTTCACGACTTGCGCGCGGTTTACCGGTAGGAGTTGATCTTGAATATGCTGATCAAATTACTTTAAGTCATGCATTAGAAGGAAGAAAGGCGATTTAATGGAATTCGAAAACGCAAAAAAAATGATCGAAAATGCAGAGAGGATTTGCGTTATTCAGGCCGAAAACCCAGATGGCGACAGTTTGGGTTCAGCTTTAGCTTTAGAAGAAATTCTGAGCGGTCTCTGTAAAACAGTTAAACTTTTTTGCCCAGTTGATATCCCAAAATATTTGCGATATTTTAATGGCTGGGATCGAGTTGAAACTTCAATTTACGAAAAATTCGACCTTTTCATTATCGTCGATACAACGAGCAATACTTTGCTTTCGAAAGTTATTGAAGATCCGCTTTATAAAAACCTCCTTGAAAAAACGCCAGTTTTAGTAATTGACCACCACACGGACGCGACGCCAGATTTAACTTTTAACCACGAACTAATCTTGAAAGAGGCGAGTTCTGCGGGTGAAGTGATTTTTGAAATTTCAAACGCGAATAATTGGACGATCAGCGAAACTGCCGCCCAAGATCTACTCGGTGCAATTTTTAGCGATACTCTAGGGCTTTCAACTAGCAATACTTCTGCTAGAACTTTCGAAATCGCGGGTGAATTAACAAAACTTGGTGCGAATTCTGCTCGACTCGAAGAAGATCGGCGCGAACTTTCGAAAAAAGCGCCCGAAATTTTAGCATATAAAGGTGAGTTAATTCGACGAATTGAGTATTTTTTGGATGGAAAATTGGCTGTTGTAAGCATTCCTTGGAACGAAATTAAAGAATATTCAGATAAATACAACCCGAGTGTTTTAGTGATCGACGAAATGCGAATGGTAGAAGGTGTTGAGGCTTGCGTGGCAATCAAAACTTATCCAGACGGTAAATTAACGGGGAAAGTTCGAACAAATTCACCAATAGCTGCAGATATCGCGGGGTATTTTGGTGGTGGTGGACATGCTTATGCGGCTGGTTTTCGTGTTTATGAGAATTATGATGAAATTCTGCGCGAACTGATAACTTGTTGCGACAAAATCTTTAATTAATATAGCCAAATTGTTAAGTTTCACATTTAGAGGCTTTACTAATTCTCAGGTGATCTATATGGAATCGCCTCAATTGGAGTAACAAAAAATCCCTGCAGAATCATACTACTGCAGGTATATAAAAAACTGCTTCATTTATACGAAGCAGTTAATTCTCGTTCTGGTGACCTCACGGGGAATCGAACCCCGATTGCAAGGATGAGAACCTTGTGTCCTAACCGTTAGACGATGAGGCCAATAGTATAATTTTAGCAAATTTTAATAATAAAGTCAATATTTTTTAAACCCGCACACTCCAACACAAAAAACTCCGCACAACTCAAAATATAATTCTATACGGCGTATAAAATAAAAGAAAACGACGCAAGAAGTATCACAAAAAGCGTCGTTAAGCAAAATTATCATTACACTTATCACGTTCGAATCATCTAAATACGCCAATATTTAGATGATTTTTTATTTTATCAATTTCTTGAAAAATAAAATTGTAAATAAGTGGTAAAGTGCTATCCCCCAAAAAAAATAAGGCAACAGTATTAGTTTATCAAACCTTTAATACCGAGTCAATACTTTTAAATATTTGTATATGTTTTTAGTATATCATTAAATTTTATAGAGCTTGATTTTTTGATTAATATCTGCTAAAATTGTAAAGTTACTAATCAATGTTGGGAGGCACAAGCCGTTATTACCACAGAAAGGATAAGAAAATGGCAAAGAAAAAAGCCGATCTTATAGAAGAAGCTAAAGCTCTTGGGCTTGAAGTTTCTGAAAAAATGACAATTGCTGAAATCAACGAAGCAATCAAAGGTGCAGAAGCTGCTGAAATCGCAGAAGAAATTATTGAAGCAGTTGAAGTTGCAGAAATTGTTAAAGAAGCAGTCGAAGTTGCTGAAAAATTCGCAAAAAGCGGAAAACGAAGCAAAAAATATGCCGAAGAAATAGCTGAAAAAGAAGCAAAAGAAGCTCGAAAAGCTGCTGGTGACACAACTCCATTGGATGGCTCAGAAGCTATCGTGAAAAAAGGTCCAAAACCAATCACACGACCACGCATCGAACGACGAGGTAAAAAATACCAAGAAGTTGCAAAAAAAGTTGAAAAAGATACTGTTTACGGTCTATCTGAAGCTCTTAAACTTGCGACTGAAACTAACCCAGCAAAATTCGATGCATCAGTAGAAATTCACGCACGACTTGGTGTTGACCCACGACAAGCTGACCAAAATATTCGTTCAACAGTTATCTTGCCGAACGGAACTGGCAAAGACGTGAAAGTTGCTGTTTTCGCACCAGAAGGTGAACATAAAGCTGCTAAAGATGCTGGAGCAAATATCGTTGGTGATGAAGAATTCCTAAAACAACTCGACAAAGAAGAATTGAACTTTGATGTTCTTATCGCAACTCCAGCTTATATGCCAAAACTTGGTAAATATGCACGACTTCTTGGTCCACGCGGATTAATGCCAAATCCTAAAGCCGGAACAGTTGCCGCCGATGTTGCAAAAGCTGTTTCTGAAGCAAAAGCCGGAAAAGTTGAATATCGCGTAGATAAACAAGCAATCGTTCATCTTTCAGTTGGAAAAGTTTCGTTTGGTGTTGAAAAACTTGAAGAAAACGCAAAAGCATTCTTCGACAGTCTTGCTTCACAAAAACCAGCTTCAATCAAAGGTGCTTACGTGAAAAGCGTTTCAATCGCAACTTCACAAGGTCCAAGCATTAAAACTGAAAATCCAATTGCTTAGTTTTAAACCTTTCGAAAAACTCGCCAATCTGGTGAGTTTTTCTTTTTACTGATTTTATGATAAAATAGTTTTATTATGTTGAAATTCTATAACACTCCCAGCCGAAAAATCGAGGAATTTAAACCGCTTAATTCTGAAAATGTTAAAGTCTACACCTGTGGGCCAACCGTTTATGCCAGCCCGCACATTGGCAACTGGGTCGCTTTTATCTATTGGGATATTTTGGTACGAACTTTACAGTTGAATGGTTATAATGTAACGCGCACGATGAATATTACCGATGTTGGACATTTGGTTTCTGACGAAGATGATGGCGAAGACAAACTCGAAAAAGGCGCACGGCGAGAAGGAAAAACTGTCTGGGAAATTGCAGAATTTTATACGAACGAATTCTTAAAAGGGATGCGTGATCTCAATTTGATTACACCTGAAAATCTTTCGAAAGCAACAGATTTTATCCCTGAGCAAATCGCTATTATTAAAGATCTTTCGAAAAAAGGCTTTACCTATAAAACCAGCGATGGAATTTATTTCGACACGGCTAAATTTCCAAAATATGCAGATTTTGCTCACCTTGATCTGGAAAACCTCAAAGCTGGCGCGCGAATAAATTTTAACCCCGAAAAGAAAAATCTGAGCGATTTTGCGCTTTGGAAATGGTCGCCAAAAGATAAAAAACGTGGAATGGAATGGGAATATTGCGGACGAATGGGTTTTCCAGGCTGGCATTTAGAATGCTCAGCAATCGCAATTAACACTTTAGGTGAAACAATCGATATTCATACCGGCGGAATTGATCATATTCCAGTCCACCACACCGACGAAATCGCACAAAGCGAAACTTTCACCGGAAAAACTTTTTCGAATTATTGGCTTCACTGTAACCATATGACCAGCGATGGTAAGAAAATTTCAAAATCGCTCGGTAATGGCTTTACTTTAGAACAAATCATTTCGCAAGGATTTTCACCAATGGATTTTAAAATGTTTGTGCTACAAAGCCAATATCAAACCGAAAGTAATTTTAGTTTCGAAAACCTAAAATCGGCACAAAATCGGCTTAAAAACTGGCAAAATATCGCAAGCCTTCGCTGGCAGGTTAAGGGGAACGATGGCACAATTCCAAGCCTTGCTACCAAACAAATAATTCTCGAAGAAGTGAATAATAATCTCGACACACCAAAAGCTCTGGCGAAAATTGATGAGATTTTTGGTGAAATTATAAAAGCAAATCCCGAAAAACTAAATTACAGCAATTTGCTTGAACTTATAGAATTTATCGATGAACTTTTAGGTTTGAATTTAACCACCTCAACTCCAGATATTCCAGATGAAATTAAGATGAAAATAATCGAAAGAAACAATGCGCGTGCAGAAAAAAATTGGGCGAAAAGCGACGAAATTCGCGACGAACTACTTTCGAAAAATATCATTTTGCGTGACACTCCAAAGAAAAGTTTTTGGGAATATCAATAAAATCAAAAATCAGCCAACTTTCGAAGGCTGATTTTATTTTTTTTAGTTGCCGATTTTTTTGAGAAGTTCGACGAATTTCTCAGAGTTTTCTTCGCGTGTACGGCGACGTCGAGATTTCAAATTCTCTTGAAGCAAAATTTTCGCACAAGCTGCGAGCGGAATCGCCAGCAAAGCACCAAGCAAACCAAACGCATAGACACCAATCGTTAGCGCGACGAAAATAATTAACGCCGAAAGCTGATTATTGCGCGCCTGAATCATTGGCGAAATCACATTGTTTTCAATCTGTTGATAAATCAAGAAATATATTAAGAAGAATAAGCCAGCCGTTGGAACATTTAGCCCTAAAATCACCGCAGAAAGCAATCCTGCAATCGTTGCACCAACCATTGGAATCATTCCAAAGACAAATAAAAGAACTGCAATCGGCGCAACCAAACTGATCGGGAATCCAAAAATCAAAGCCAAAATCAATGTTGCAATCGAGCCGCAAGTTGCACTAATTGAGCAAATCGTAACAATGCTCGAAACGTAACCCGAAACTGTGCCATACATTCGCGACAAAATTCGGCGATGATCTTTTTCAAGAACTTTATCGGTGTAGAAAACTTTGAAAAGTCGGTTTATAAGGTCTGGTCCTTCAACAAGCATCAAAAATGCCATTGCAAGAATCATAAATAGCGAGATTATCCAGCCCACGATTGAAGCGATACTTCCAAAAAATAAGTCACCAATTTTCGAAATTGAAGAATTAATCGAGCGTGTAATTGAATCAACTGCTTGCGAGATCATTCCTTCGAGATGGTTTTCAACAATAAAGCGACGAACCCCTGAACTTTCGCCTGTATAATTTTGAACAATCTGTGGCAAATCTTTCGAAAAATGCTTCACTTGATCAGTGATAATTGGTGTAAGCAGAGAAATCAAACCGCCAAAAATCAAAACGATCGTGAGATATGCGACAGCTGTTGCTGCTACACGGTTTTTGTTTGAACCGGGGAGGATTTTAGTGATTCGCGCCACTGGGGCATTGAGTGCAAGCGCTAAAAATGCCGCAATGATAATCATAATTAGCACATCTTTTGCGAGCCAAATCGCGCCAGCAATAGTAATAAAACCAAAAATTACCAGCCAAAAGCGAATTAAAGTTTTTGTATCGATTTCAATTTTAACTTTCATAAATATAGTATAGCATATTTTGTAAGTTTTCGAAAGGTAGAACTACAATAAAAAAATAACCCCCGAAAGAGTTATTTTTTATTTTAACTTAGAAAAGATTGATTATCCTTCTACGCAGTTAGCAACACCGTTTTCTGTTTTAACAGATACAACGATTGATTGACCATTACCCTCAATAGTTCCATCAAGTCCACATTTTGCGTGATTTTTTACTTTCATTTCACCAATATTTTGTGGAGTACCTTCACCAACTGAAACTCGGTAATCTGCATTTGTTGATGGGTCAGCAAATGTTGAAGAGTTTCGAACTGTTACGTAGTTTTGAATAAAGTTATTCTTTAGGTTACCACCATCGAATGGTACTGCTCCACGGTTATTTGATTGGTAATCAGTAACAGCTGCACGCAAGCGAGAAGCGTCGTTTTTTCGTTGTGTATCACGTTGTGATCGTTGCAATGCTGGCAAAGCCAAGAACACCATCAAGAAGATTAAACCTGCGATCGCAAGCACAAGCACAACTTCGATGATTGTGAAACCTTTTTTAGTATTTTTGTTGATTGAGTTCATATCGAAAATCCACCTTTCTATGAACATTATTATTTATATTTTTATTTACGGTCTGTCCGTATGGAACTATTTAAACACAAGCGCAATCGTTTTTCAAGACCTTTTTAAGAATTTTTTAAGTTTTCCACAGGTTTTTGGTGTTATTTCATTAAAATTTTCTTGTAAGAATAGCGTTGAGCGGTGCGCCAAGAACCGATCGAGTCGGCATTAAAACAGCGAATTTCACCATCGCGAACCTCAGCAATCTCGACAAGTGCAGGGTTATAGAGTACGCGTTTTTTGTAATAACGAAGTTCTTCATCTTTAACATCGTGCCGGCCAGGGAAAATCTCTAAAAATTGAACCTTGGCGCGTTCAAAAAAATAGTTTTCGAAACCACTTGGCGGAAAGAAAAATGCTGGTTTGAGGTTCATTTTTGAAAGAATATATTGAATATCACCCAAATTTGCACGGGCTTCAAGCGAAATAAACGCATAAAGTCGTTTTTTGCTTTTGAAAATTGTTGCCTCGGCGGAATAACCAACCGAAAGATTGCGCGAAATAATTTCTTCAATCCCAAAATTGACACCGAAATGCTTTTGGAGAAATTCTTCAAGATTTTTATCTGAATAAGCGTGCTTTTCCATAAAATTATTTTAGCATATTTTCGAAAAAATGTAAATTTAAAGCTAATATGTTATAATTTAAGAATGGATTTAGTGAAAGGCTTAAATAAAAATCAAAAAAATGCGGTGGAAACTTTGAGCGGGCCAATGCTGATTTTGGCTGGCGCAGGAAGTGGAAAAACAAAAACCTTAACGCATCGAATTGCAAATTTGATTGCTCACGAAACACCAAGCGAGGCAATTTTGGCAGTAACTTTCACCAACAAAGCTGCGCGCGAAATGCGAGAACGCTTGGCTGAATTACTTGAACGTGATGCGAACGACCGTTTTTTTATGCCGTGGATGGGAACTTTTCACGGAATTTGTGTGAAGATTTTGCGGAAAAAAGGCGAAGCAATTGGCGTGGCGCCAAATTTTGTAATTTACGACGAAGATGACCGCCGAAGCTTGATTAAAAAAATCATGAGAGAATTACAAATTGATGAAAAAAGCTTAAAACCGCAAAGTGTTTCAAGCGCGATTTCGAATGCAAAGAATCAACTTTTAACGGCCGAAGAATTTTCTGCCAGCGCAAACTGGGGTTTCGAAAAAAAAGTTGCAGAGATTTTTGTTAAATATGAAGAAGAGCGAAACAAGGCGAATGCACTCGATTTTGATGATTTGCTTTTCGAAACGGTAAAATTGCTTCAACAAAATCCAGAAGTGCGAAAATTTTGGCGTGATAAATTCGAACATATTTTAATTGATGAGTATCAGGACACAAACGCCGCACAATATGCGATTGTAAAAATGTTAGTAAATTCAAAACAAAATATTTGTGTTGTTGGCGATGACTGGCAGAGTATTTATTCTTGGCGTGGCGCGGATTTTACGAATATTTTAAATTTTGAAAGAGATTACAAAGGTGTAAAAGTAATTAAATTGGAACAAAATTATCGCTCAACTGAAAATATTTTGAACGCCGCACACAATGTGATTACAAAAAACCACAATCGCACGAATAAAAAACTCTTCACTGAGCTTGGAAAAGGTGAGCCAGTTTTGGTGCAAAGTGCGCGAGATGAAAGTGAAGAAGCAGCAAAAATCGCAGGCCAGATTTTTAGTTTTAAAACTGTTGGTGCGCGAAAATTTAGCGATTTCGCAATTCTTTATCGCACAAATGCGCAAAGTTATAATTTCGAAAAAGCGATGATTAGATATCAAATTCCGTATAAAATTTTTGGTGGAACGCGTTTTTATGACCGCAAAGAAGTTAAGGATATTTTGGCGTATTTGCGCGTAATTTATAATCCGCTTGACCGCGTAGCTTTCGAAAGAATTGTGAATGTTCCGGCGCGTGGCTTGGGCGCAGTGAGCCTTTCGAAATTCTTGGATTGGCAAAGTTCGAATGGTTTGGATTTGATTTCGAGCTTGATTAGTGCGGGCGAGCTTTCGACTTTGACAACTCGGGCACGAAATTCTTTAGTAAATTTGGGTGAGATTTTTCGCGAATGTCAAATTTTAAGCGAGAATTCTTCAAACCCAAGCGAAATTATTGAGCGAATTTTGGAACGGACGAATTATGGTAAAAACGAAAAATTGACTGAAATTGAGGAAACTGAACGGAGCGAATATCTTTCAACCTTGGTTAGTGAGGCAAAAAATTATGCAGATTTAGCGAGTTTTTTGGAAGATGCTGCACTAATGAGCTCAGCTGATGCGAAAAGTGGTGATGAAGTAAATTTGATGACACTTCATTCGGCGAAAGGCTTGGAGTTTCCAGTGGTATTTTTGGCGGGAATGGAAGAAGGAATTTTTCCGCACAGCCGAATTTTTGACGCAGGTGAAGATGATTTAGAAGAAGAGCGTCGGCTTTGCTACGTGGGAATGACGCGTGCACGAGAAGAGCTGATTTTAAGTTATGCCGAATCGCGAGCTGTTTTTGGACAGCGGAATTATTCCAGTCCGAGCCGTTTTATTACCGATGCTGAGCTGGAGCTACCTAAAAAGAATTTTAGCGGGTGGAATGATTTTTCGGAAGAAGATGACTATAGCCAAGAGGTTAGCTTTGAAGAATTTAATGATTTTTATTCCGATGAATGTGGCTTACAAATTGGCGATCGCGTAAAAAGCCCCACTTTTGGTGCTGGTGTCGTTAAGGATATTGACGGACTGGCGGTTGAGATTGAGTTTGGTAATGGTAAAATTCGAAAACTAAACGCCGAATTTGCACGCCTTGAAAAGCTCTAAAAATTTGACCTTTTACGTTTTATTTGATAAAATAGTTCTAATAATGCGAGTTTTACAACCAATTTATTTCTACAAAAAACAGATCACAATTGCAGGATTTTCTGCGCTTGGATTTTTAATTCTACTAAATATCTTTGCGGTTGCTGGGCGAAATTCAGCAAAAGCAACAGGGCAGGGAAATAAAGTTCTGACTGTTTTTGAAAATGGTAAAAAAACATCTTTCAAAACTAATGCGAAAACTGTTCGCGAAGCTTTAAAAGCACAAAAAATCGGCTTCTCAAAAGAAGATACAGTCGAACCAAGCCTTGACGACGAACTCACGAGTGCAGATTACAGCGTGAATATTTATCGTGCAAAACCTGTCGTAATTGAAGATGGTGATTCGAAAATTAAAGTGATGACTGCTGCACAAACTCCGCGCCAAATCGCGCAAAAATCTGGTATTAAAATTCACAACGAAGACAAACTCGCTTTTGAACAATCTGGGAACATTCTTGAAGATGGCGTGACAAATTTATTGAAAATTACTCGCGCGAAACAAATTTCGGTTGAACTTTTTGGCAAAAAAGAGATTTTTAGAACACAAAGCAAAACTGTTGCGGACTTTTTAAACGAGAAAAAAATCTCACTAACAAAAGACGACGGAATTAATATTGATAAAAACACAGCGATTTCAAATGGTTTGAGTTTTAGAATTTGGCGAAATGGCAAACAAACTGTGACAGTTGAGGAAGAAACCAATTTTGCGATTGAAACAATTCAAGATGCAAACAAAGATTCCAGCTATAAAGAAATTAAAGAAGCTGGCGAAAAGGGTTCGAAAAGCGTAACTTATGAAATTGAAATGCAAAATGGCAAAGAAGTCTCGCGCAAGAAAATTAATGAGACCGAAATTAAAGCTGCAAAAAAACAGATTGAAATTGTTGGAATAAAGGTTAATTTACCAGCCGGCTCACATACAGACTGGATGAGTGCAGCAGGAATTCCTGCAGGAGATCATGGTATTGCAAACGCAATTATTGGTCAAGAATCTGGCTGGCGAGTTAATGCAACAAATAGATCAAGCGGTGCATATGGAATTCCTCAAGCTTTGCCAGGTTCGAAAATGGCAAGCGCTGGCGCAGACTGGCAAACAAATCCAATCACACAATTAAAATGGATGAATTCTTATGTAATCGGTCGCTACAAGAGTTGGCAAGGTGCATATGAACACAAAAAACGAACTGGTTGGTATTAATGAGCGGGCTTAAATTTAACCAAAAATCCGGCTCAAAAAAAGTGAAAAAAAGCGAAAATTCGAATCTAAAAAATAACAAATCGCTTGGTCAGCACTGGTTGCGAGATCGTGAAATTTTGGATGCGATTGCTTTTTCGGCTGAAATTGAAGATGGCGATTTCGTTCTTGAAATTGGTCCTGGGCTTGGCACACTAACCTCTTCGCTTTTAAAGTTCGCCGGCAAAAATGGCCGAGTTCTTTCGGTTGAATTCGACGAAAATCTAGCTAAAAAACTACCAGCACAATTTCCTGGAAAAAACTTAGAAATTATTAACGCTGATTTTTTAGATTTCAATCTTTCGGAATTACCAAAAAACTACAAAGTTGCAGCCAATGTGCCATATTATATTACTTCAAAAATCGTTGAAAAATTGCTCACGAGCGAAAATAAACCGAGTGTTGCAGCACTTTTAGTGCAAAAAGAAGTGGCCGAGCGGATGGCGGCTAAAGCGAGCGAATTGAGCATTTTAGCGATCGCTTCGCAAATTTATGCCGAAGTTTCGCTAGACATTTTGGTTCCGCGCGAATTTTTTACACCACCACCAAAAGTAGATTCGCAAGTAGTAGTTTTGAAAAGTCGTGAACGAAATCTGATTGAAATTTTTAATTCAAAAAATAATTGCGAAGTTTCTGAAAGGGAATTTTTTCGAATTGTAAAAGCTGGTTTTGCCGCAAAACGCAAAAAAATTGCCAAAAGTTTGAGCGCCAATCTTGCAATCTCAAAAGAGCGAACAGCTGAAATTTTAGAAAAATGCGAGATTTCACCAGATTTGCGAGCACAAGATTTAAATATTGAAGAATGGCTCAAAATTTCGAAAGTCTTTTTCAATAAGTAATACGCTTATGCTATTGAAAAAAAAAAAAAAGATTTATAATTAAATTATGGACAAAAAAATAGAGCCTAAATTCAATAAAAATAAAAATAATTTTAAAGGATTTACAATTATTGAAGTTGTATTAGTATTAGCTATCGCTGGACTAATCTTTTTGATGGTATTTTTAGGATTACCAGCACTTCAACGAGCACAAAGGGATACGCAGCGAAAACAAGATGTCGCAATGGTTGTAACAGCACTTCATCAATGGAAAGCAGCTAATCGGGGGCGAGGTTATTCAACTTTAGGTGATAGTACTGCCGTACCAAACAATTCAGTAGATGAAGATGATAAAAAGTATGACCTAGTCAATACTATCACATCCATTAAAAATAGCCCTCTTAACAATTATATAGGCTTCAAGCAAGATAATTCAAATAGGAACGATAGTTCTTCATCACTAAGCCTAAATACATCATCAGTAACAACATTTGTGTATCGCGGATCTAATGCTATAAGGTTAGGCGCATCAAAAGACTCCCCCTTTGCGAATCATAAATCAATTATAGTTGTGATTGATTTTGGGTGTACTGTAGAAAATCTCAAAGATGGCAGTACAATCTTAAAAGGATCAAAACCCGGAACTGCCGCAGTCCTGACGTCTCTCGAATCTGGCGGAGCTTATTGCCAAGAAGCTTAAAACTTTTCGAAAGCCCAAAATCTTGGGCTTTTGTTTTTATTTGATTTTTATGATATAATTATAAGCAGTATGACGAAGAAAAAACTTTATATCACCACCGCGATTCCATACGCGAATGGCGCGCCCCATATTGGAAACGCTCTTGATTATTTAATTGCCGATATTTGGGCGAGATACCAGCGCCAGCAGGGAAACGAAGTTCGTTTTCAGGTTGGAACAGATGAGCACGGTAATAAAATCGCTGAAAAGGCCGCTGAAAATGGCTTAACTCCACAAGAATATGTTAACGGAACCATCCAGAATTTCAAAAATTTGATGGACAAAATGAAAACAACTTATACTGATTTTGTTCGAACAACAGATTCGCACCACGTGGGAGCATCGCAGTATATCTGGATGAAACTTCAACCTTACATCTATAAAAATTCTTACGAAGGCTGGTATTGTACAGGTTGCGAAAGTTTTTATACAGAAAAAGAAGTCACAGAATTTCACGGTGTTTGTCCAAATCATCAAAAACCTTTCGAAAGACTTTCGGAAGAGAATTATTATTTGCGAATTTCGGAATTTACACCAAAAATCATTGAAGCGATTGAAACAGATCGAATGAAAATCGTTCCAGAATATCGCAAAAAAGAATTTTTGAATTTCTTAAAAGGCGGACTTGAAGATGTTTCGATTTCACGACCAAAGAAAAATCTAACCTGGGGCGTTCCTGTTCCTGGTGATCCTGAGCAAGTGATGTATGTTTGGATTGATGCCTTGGCGAATTATCTAAGCGTAATTGGTTATCCTGATATTTCTGGCTGGGAAGAATTTTGGCCAGCGAATGTACAAGTTATCGGAAAAGATATTTTGCGTTTTCATGCAGGAATTTGGCCAGCAATGTTGCTTGGGCTTGAACTTCCTTTGCCAAAAATTTTGCTTGTCCATGGACATATTTCAAGCGGTGGCGTAAAAATGAGTAAATCGATCGGAAACGTAGTTGATCCAAACGAAATTATCGACAACTATGGTCTTGATGCTTTTCGATATTATTTCTCACGCCATATTCCAACACAAGACGATGGCGATTTTACTTGGGAAAAATTCGAAAATGCCTATAATAACGAACTCGGAAACGACCTCGGAAATCTCGCTTCGCGTGTAGCGAATATGGTTAAACGCTATCAAGCTGGCGTTGTTGGTGAAATCCCTCGAGACGAACATGACCGCCATACTTACAATACTTTTATGAATTCGCTTGAATTCAATAAAGCAATCGACGAAGCCTGGGGTTTGGTTCGCGCACATAATCAATACATTGAAGGTGTAAAACCTTGGGAAATCGCTAAGAAAGCCAAAGAAGATAAAGATGAAGAAAACCACTTGGCGGAAGTTTTGACACATTCTGTATCAGGATTACTCCAAATTGGCGAAATGCTCGCGCCATTTATGCCCGAAACGGCTGAAAAAATCCAAATTATCTTTAGTAGTGGTGTAATTTGCGATGAAGAAATCGGCTTACTTTTCCCAAAGATTTATCTGAAAACGACCGATCCACGCGCAGCAAAAAATCGCAGCCGCGCAAAATAATCAAGCTAAAAAATAACCAGAAACCTCGGCTTTGTGCTGAGGTTTCAAATTTCGAAAGGATAAAATGAAAATTATCGATTCACATTGTCATATTCACGACCAAAATTTCCCAATTCCTTGCGCAGAAGTTTTTGAAAATATGAAAACTGCTGGGATTTTGAAGGCTATTTGCATTGGAGAAAATCTTGAAAATTCCAAAATCGCCGCCAAATTTGCTGCTGAAAATTCGGGCGAAATTGAACTTTTTTCTGCGATTGGCGTTCATCCTCACGAAGCAGGAAAATATAATCCAAAAGAGTTAATTCTTGAACTTGAACAACTATCAAAAAGACCAAAAGTTGTGGCAATTGGCGAAATTGGCCTCGATTATTTTTATGAAAATTCCGATCGTGAAGCACAAAAAATAATTTTGAGAGCTCAGCTTGAGCTTGCACAAAAATTAAATTTACCGGTCAGTTTTCACGTTCGAAATGCGTTCGAAGATTTTTGGCCAATTTTTGATGAAGTTTCCAGAAGCGGCAAAATTCGCGGTGTTTTACATTCTTTCACGGATTCAAAAGAAAATCTCAAACAAGCTTTACGCCGAGATTTATTCATTGGTGTAAATGGAATTTCAACTTTTGTCAAAAAACCCGAAGAGCTGGAAATGTTTGATCAAATTCCGCTTTCGAAAATCCTGATTGAAACTGACGCGCCATTTTTAGCACCGAAAGGTGAGCGAGGAAAACCGAACCAGCCAGCTTTTTCAAAATTGATCGTTGAAGATTTGGCTAAAAAACGCGGAATTTCAACCGAAGAAGCCGCAAAAATCACGAGTAAAAATTCAGAGAAATTGTTTAATATTTAAGTTTTACTATATTGACAAAAAGCTTTAAATATGATACAATTTTAACATATTTGAGGTTTAAAAATGAATAGTTCAGACAAAAGTTTATACCAAATTCCTTATTATCCAGAAGCTCAGCCCGAGCCAGCTTTCGAAAAAACCACGATTAAAATTGCTTATGATGCGCCAAAACATATGCCACTTAACCAAAAACAACAGATTAAAAAACCAAATTTTCGAAATATTCATCAAAATCAACCAAGCAGTCAAATTGATATTTTTGGCGAAATGTTTGCAAAAAGTGCACAGATTTTACATTTTCGAACTTTGGCGGAAGAAGAAATTAGGCTCTCACACTTAAAATATACCAGAAAATCTTTTTTGAAAAACTCAAAAAAACACGAAAGTAATCAACTTTATTATAAATATCTTTTTGCGGGCTTCAGGAAAAACCCGCAAGATATTTCGCGTGCACTGATTGATCTTGAAAGTAAGGTTGGAATGAAGATTTTTGGCCCAGTTTCGAATGGGATTCGGCGAGAATTTTTTGTGCTTGATCATAATTCGTGGATTTATCACGAGGAATGGATTGACGGTAGGCGAAAAGTTCACCAAAATACAATTCGCTACGAACTTCGAAAAGATCAGGTGATTAAAATCGAAGCTGGCCCGCATTATTTCGACCTCAAAGGCGCAGAACTTCGAAATTTCCATCACGCGGTTCAAACTTACTATCAGAATGTTTCGCGATTAGTTTATGGCCGACAGGTTTGAACTTTTTTAAAAAGTGTGCTATAATTGAACAGAATTGTTTTATTTTTTAACGAAAGGAAAGAGATGGCTAAACATAAAAGTTGGCACGGCGCAGATCGCAAACGAGCTTTGCGCACAAAACTAAAAATTGAAAAACGCCGCGAAGCAAAACGCCGCGAACGAATCGCAGCTGCTTTGGCCGCAAAATAATTTTCGAAAATCGCTCTCATGTGGGGGCGATTTGATTTTTTTAGAAAATTATGCTATAATTATAAAATCTATCGAATTTTCGAAATATATTTTGGAGGTGGAAGAAATGGAAATTAAAGATAGAGGTATTTTAAACGTTACGAAAAAGGTTGAGGGCGGCGAATGGCTGTTTTGCTTTTTACACGAGCTTGGATTAGACCAACAAGGCGAGATTTCGGTTTGGCTTTCAGATCTGACTTATCAAGACGATTCGGTTTTAGATATGACACCGGACGATATTTTAGATAAGGCGTGCGTAGCTTTGCTTTTCGATGAAGAAACAGACAAAGTGATTGCATCGGCTTCAATGATGAAACCACAAATTAATTCTTTTGGTCAGCGTTTGGGCGAAATTGGCTCAATGTTCACAGTGGAAGGGTATCAACGACAAGGCGCAGCGAGCTTTTTAGTTCAACAAATTGATGAATGGGCGAAAGAGCAAGATGATATTCACGGTGCATACGCTTTTTTGAACTCAAAATCTCCGAGAAGTTTTGCGGTGAATGGCTACAAAGGTGAACTTCAAAAAGAAGGAGTTATTTATAATGCAGCGGATATTACACCGGCTTATGCCTTTAATTTGTGTCGTACGATTTGTCGCGATGCAAAGGCAATTCATTTGATGGATTTGGAGCTTCGAAAAAAATTTCTCGAAGAAAACGCTGAAATGAATAATTTGGAAGAATTATTCCAGATTCGCGATGAGCTTAATTGTGCAAAATTTGAGCGACGGAATCGTTTCGAAAAATTAATAAACGAAAATGAGCTTGAAATTAAAATTAAAACTTTTACAGTTCCAACAAAAGATATGACCGAAAAGGAAATAGAACAAGACATCAAAACTCATTGCGAAATTATCAACTTTTATCGTGATAATTTCAAAAATAATCTGCACTGCTGCGATGTGGTAGTTGCAAAATTATATTAAGCGGGCAAAATTGCTCGCTTTTTTCTTGCTTTTCAAAACTGTTTATGTTAAAATATTTACATTAAGGAAGTGGGCGATGTTTAACTTAAAAAATATTTTTAGTAAAAATTCAGAAAATAAAAATTCGAACGATTCGAGCAGTTTTTTGGGTGATGGAAAAGCAATTCTCGATGCCGTTGATGATGGAGTTTTAGCAGTTGATTCGCAAGGAAATATTGTTGCGATTAATCCAGCAGCCACACAAATTACTGGCTGGAGTGGAAGTGATGCAGTTGGGCTGATTTTTAATTCTGTTTTGAAAATTTCAAACAATGACGGAGCGGAAATGCTGGATGTTTCAAACCCTGTAAATCGCGTACTTCAAACTGGCACGAATTTTACAACTCGTGATCTTTTTGTTAAAACACCGAGCGGAAAAGTTGCGCCAATTTTTTTGGCAGTGAATTCGATTGGTGGACAAAATTCTGGAGCAGTAGTAGTTTTTCGAGATATTTCGAAAGAGTTAAAAGAGAACCGCGAGCAAACTGAATTTATTTCAACCGCAAGCCACGAAATGAGAACGCCTGTCGCCAGCATCGAGGGTTACCTTGGGCTTGCCTTAAACCCCACAACCGCAACAATCGACGCACGCGCAAAATCCTATCTTGAGAAAGCCCATGAAAATACTCGGCATTTAGGGCAACTTTTTCAAGATTTACTGGATATCACAAAAGCAGAAGACGGCCGATTAAAAAATGAGCCGGTAGTTTTAGATGCAATTGAATTTGCGCGAAATATTTGGGAAGGCTTAAGACAAAAAGCGAGCGATAAAGGTTTGAATTATATTTTCGAACCCGATTATCATAAAACGGGTGAAAAAACCCTAACGCCGGTGTTTTTCATTCATGCCGACCGCGACCACTTGCACGAAATTTTGAATAATCTTTTCGAAAATGCGATTAAATACACGCCAAGCGGAAAAGTTTCGGTGAATGTGACTGGTGGAAATGATAATGTTGAAATCTCTGTAACAGATAGTGGAATTGGAATCCCAGCCGAAGATATTCCTCATTTATTCCAAAAATTCTATCGCGTAGATAATTCCGAAACGCGAGAAATCAACGGTACAGGGCTTGGGCTTTTCTTATCGCGAAAACTCACCGAATCAATCGGCGGGTCACTTAATGTTGAAAGTGAATACAAAAAAGGTAGTACTTTCACAGTAAAATTGCCACGAATTACGCGTGAAAATGCTGAAGTTTTAAAGGCGAAAGAAGAGGAGAAAAAGGCCGAAGAACATCAAAAAATCGAAGCTAAACGCAACCAACGCGAAATTGAAGAAGCTGACCGCGACATTGCGGCAATTCTTGAAAATACTGAGAGTGAAAGTCCGAGCGAGGAAGTTTTCGAAAAGGCGCACGAAATACAGCCAGAAGCAGCGCCAGTTCCAGCAGCAATTCCGCAGCAAATTTCAAATCCTCAACCCGTTCAACCAGTACAACCAGTTCAAATTACGCAAGCGTTTTCAAACATTCAATCAGTTCAACAAACTCAGCAACCACGAGCAGCTCAACCAAATTCACAAGCTCAAAATACTCAGCCAATGCGTAGCTCGGCAAGTCTTAATACGGCAATGATGCGCGCGAATGTTTCGCAAAATATTCAGAATTTACAAGTTGGACAAGTTCGAAATCCACAACAAGCCGTTCAACAAAATGTTTCACCAGTAACAATGCAAGTTCAAAATGTGACACAAAATCCGCAAGTTGTTCAAAATAATTACTCAACACAAAATTCACAAGCGAAACAGATGTCGCAAACAATTCGAATTTCACCGCCAGCACCAATTCCAACTCCACAAATGGGTCAACTTCCGCCGAATCCGCCAACTTTAAATGATATTGAGCGAATGAAAATCGAATACGCGCAGAGAATGGTGGCGCAGAAAAAGTAAGCATAAAAAGTATAGATTTTTAAAGAAAAAAATTATATAATAGGAGCAGTATGACAAAGATTTTATTAGTAGAAGATGATAAAAGTTTGCGCGAGATTTATGGTGTGCGATTATTAGCTGAGGGATACGACATTGTTTCGGCTGGCGACGGCGAAGAAGCACTCGCGATGGCGATTAAAGAGCGCCCAAATTTGATCGTTAGTGATGTAATGATGCCAAAAATCTCAGGCTTTGATATGCTTGATATTTTGCGATCAACAACCGAAACACGCGGAATTAAAGTTATCATGATGACAGCGCTTTCAAGCGAAGATCAACGACGACGTGGAGAAACCCTCGGCGCAGATCGTTATTTAGTAAAATCACAAGTTGGAATCGAAGACGTTGTGCGAACCGTGCATGAAGTTCTTGAAGACGGCGATTTAACAGTCGAACAGCGAACCGCCCAAAAACAAGCACCGATTGCAGCAGAGACTCGCGAATTTACACATACAGAAACTCAACAATTCGCCACACAACAACCTGCGCCAATTCCAGTACCCATGCCAGCTGCACCAGTTTTCGAAAGACCAATAACTCCGCAAGCACCAGCTCGCCCAGCAGCTATAAATTCAACACCGGTACGTGCAGCCGTTCCAAATTTAGCGCAATTTGAAAGAGAACGACCAGCTCCACAAGCACCAATTCAAATGAATCAAAACCCCGCAACAATTGAAGCTCCTGCACGCCCAATTAGTGATTTTGTAAATCAACCACGCGTTTCAGCGCCACAACCAGTTCGGCAACCAATACAATCTCCACAAACGAGCGGTGAGAGAATTATTCAACCAATTGAAAACAATAGAAGCAACGAAGAAACGCTCACTTTCCAGATTAATGATATTTTGAATGGTGGAAGCGGCGAAAATCCACTAAATAATCAACAACCTCCTTTTGGAGCACAATAAATCGTGAACGAAAAATCCGAACGCCTAAACAAATTCCTGGCTCTTCAGCTGGGAATTTCGCGTAGACAAGCAGATGAGCTAATCGAAAAAGGGCGAATTTCAATCAACGATAAAACCGCCAAACTCGGCGCACGTTTCGAAAATAACGATACAATTAAACTTGGTGAAAAAATTATCTCAAAAAATCCAGAAGAAAAAATTTATTTACTCTTCAATAAACCACGCGGTTTTGTTTGTTCGAGAAAAAAGCAGGGCGAGAATGAAACGATTTATGCGATTTTACCGAAAGAATTTCACAACCTAAAACCTGTTGGACGGCTCGATAAAGATTCAAGCGGACTTCTGCTTTTAACTAACGATGGTGATTTCGCCTTTCAGATGACACACCCGAAATTTCGAAAAATTAAAGAATATTTGGTTTCGCTCGACACGCCACTTCAACCAATTCACCAGCAAATGATTGCCGATTTTGGTATAGATCTACCCGACGGAAAATCCCAACTTGGGCTTGAACGGCTGGACGATTCGAGAAAAAAATGGAAAGTAGTTATGAGTGAAGGGCGCAACCGCCAGATTCGCCGAACCTTCTCGGCTGTAGGTTATGAAGTTCAAGAGCTACACAGAATAGTCTTTGGTTCATATACTTTACCAAAAGATTTTGATTTTGGTAACTTTCAAAAAATTAAAAAACAATAGTTTAGCAAAAAAAAGACCTCAAAAGAGGCCTTTTTGTTAATTACTGTAATTCAGCAAGATCGGCAAGATTAATCAATAAACTCATTACGTAATAGCTTGAAATCTCAACATTCTTATCAAGCATAATTTGACAAAAGATATCCAAAATCTTTTCGAAATATTCTTTAATTTCAATCGGAATTTTATCTTCATTACCAGAATTAGACTCAAATTCGCAAGCCCGAGCAATTTTTTCAGTCAAGCTTTTTCCAGGAAAATTAAAATAGTGAATTTCTGTAGCATAAGTTCGCACAAGTTGTCCTGCTGCAACTGGATTTCCAAATTTTTCAATATTAATCTTAAGGACAAATTCATTTCGAACATCCAAGATCTCTTCAACATCAAAAAGATTTCGAAAAATCTCAAAATTAGTATAAGGCTCACCGCTTGCAAAAGCTTGCTCGATAATCTTTCGTGTATCTTCTGCAACCATTTGACGAGTTTTCATCGATGCTAATGGTATAGCTGCTGTTTCAGTTTTAAAATGTTCCTGCATTTCTGCACCTCCAAAATTTTCTTGGATTTTTATTATATCATTTTTTAGCTTTTAAAGCAAGTTTTTCAATATTGATGTTGATTTTTATTTTGAAAAATTATAAAATAGTTAAATATGCTAAAAACTAAAAAAGAACTTCGAAAAATGTTTTTCGATAATTTTCTTGGTACAATTGCCGACAATCTTGTTGAAGCAAACTGGGCACTAGTAATGGCCTGGTATCCAAATGTAGCCTATGCGGAAAAATCGCTCACAATGTTTGCTGTAACAGATACGCTTTGGGTGGTGCTTTCCTGTGCGTATTATGCCGTTCGAACAGCTTTAGTCTCGAATTTGCCTGCTTATATGGTGAATAAAAGTGCAGATAAAGCTTCGAAACCCCTTAAAAATGCGCTTTATTTGGTTTATTTAATTCTAACACCACCAGCACTAATTTCATTTATTTTTGCAGGTGAATTACTAAGTTCGCTTGGCGTTTCACAAGAACTTCTTGCGCTTTACGTGCCATATTGGCGAATTTGCGTAGCGACGATCTTCTTGGCTTGCCCGAGCCAGATGCTGATCACTTCTTATCTTAAAGCTACTTTTCGAACGAGACAAGCGATGCTTCTCGACCACGCGACAACATGGACAATGGCAATTGGCTCATTTTTGGCGCTATGGGTTTTTGGCTGGGGTGCAAATGGAATGATGGTTGCCTGTTTTTTGGCCAATGCAATTCCATTGATTTATTTTTTAATTGCAAAACCTTGCCCAAATTTCTTTAAAAATGGTTTTGAAATTGATATAAAATGGATCAAAAAACTTTGGCTCAATACAAAATGGGAAATTATCCGCAGATTAGCACCACGAATTGCTGCTATTTTTACAACATCTTCGTTATTGTATCTTTCGCCATCGTTTGTTTCAGCCCGATATTGGATCTACACGATTGGTGCTTTTCTTGAAGGTGTAGTTGATGCAAGTGCAAGCCTTGCAAACGTTGATGTCTCTTACAATTCGAAATTAGGATTAAAAACCCAAAAAGAAGTTTATCAAAACAATAAATTTATTTGGCGGTTAGCTTTAAAACTTTTCATTATTCTTACAGTTTCGATTGGATTTTCAGCCCCAATTTGGGTGAATATTATTTCTAATGATTCATCAGTAAAAAATGCAATTCTAAATCCAGTGATTTTGATTTTATTCGCAATTGAAGTTGGCTCAAAAATTCGCTATTATATTTTGCTTTCAATTACGCGTTCATATTTGAAAAAATTAAACGGGGTAATGCAGGTAATTTACGCTTTGTCGAGTAGTATCTTGACGCCTATCGGAATTTTTATCTTTCTCAAAACTTTTAATCTTGGCTTAACTGGTGTTTTTGTTACGACCGCAATAGTTGGATTTTTACAATTTATACTTTCTGAAATTTATCTTCGAAAACAAAAAGTTGAAGTTGATTTTTAATTTTCAAAAGTTTGAATTTTAAACAAAAATATGTTATAATTAAGAAACTATGTCTAAAAATCTCCCAAAAGTTGCAATTATCGGACAAGCGAATGTTGGAAAATCTTCGCTTTTTAACCGAATGATTCGCGCCCAGCAAGCCGTTGTTGCGCGAGAAGCCGGAACTACACGCGACAGCGTTCTCGGCAAAGTTAAATATAAAAAACAAGCTTTTTGGCTAATTGATACAGCCGGATTGAAAGATCCAAACGACGAATTTGAAGCGACAATTCAAGAGCAAATTCAAGATGCGGTTGATGCCAGTGAATTAATTTTGGTGGTTCTTGATAGCACTAAACCTTTTTCGAACGAAGATCGCTTAATTGCAAAAAAAGCTTTAAAATCTCAAAAGCCTGTAATTTTAGTTTTGAATAAAACCGACCTAAAAGGGAACTTGCCGAACGAAGAATTTTTGCGACTCGGAATCAAACCGATTATTCGAACTTCTGCCGAGCACAACGCCGGTGTTGAAGAACTTCTAACCGAAATCGCTGAAAATATTCCAAAAGTTAAAGAAGAAAAACGCGACGAAGATATAATTCGTGTGGCTTTGGTTGGTCGCCCAAATGCTGGAAAATCATATCTTTTCAACACTATGGCCGGAAAACAACAGGCGATCGTGGCAAATGTTGCCGGAACAACGCGCGACACAAACCGAACCGAAATTAAATTTAATGAAAAAACAATCGAGATCATCGATACGGCCGGAATGCGCAAACCTGGTAAGCAAGAAGTTGGAATCGAAAAATTCTCAGTGCTTCGAACTTTGAATGCAATTGATGAAGCAGATATTTGCTTGCTTTTGATGGATGCAAATGAACTCAACACACAGCTCGACCAACGAATTGCTGGTTTAATTAACAATGCTGGAAAAGGAATGATTATCGTGGTTTCGAAATGGGATAGCGTTGAAGGAAAAGATGCTTACACTCGCGATGCTTTAGCGCCACGAATTGCTTATTATTTTAAATTTACACCTTGGGCACCGCTAATCTTCACGAGTTCGAAAACTGGCCAAAATGTAACAAAGATTTATGATTTAATTCTGAAAGTTCACCGTAACCGTGCGCGACTTGCAAAAACTTCAATCTTGAATCAACTTCTTCAAAAAGCAACACAAGCTCATCCGCCAGCAGGTTTGAAAAATACGCATCCAAAATTGCGCTACATTTCACAAAGCGACAGCAACCCACCCTGGTTTATTATTCACGGTTCAAATCTAAAATTTGTTCACTGGAGCTATAAACGCTATTTGGAACGCTTGATTCGCGAGAATTTCGATTATTCTGGTACACCGATTAAGTTTTCTTTCCGTGACGAAAAACAAATCAAAGAAAACCGTGCAAGAATTTCAGCTGGTAAAAAAGTCATCAACAAAAATTCTGGCGCACTTAAAAAAGCAACCGATACACAAAATAAACGCGAACGCAAACGCGACGAAAAACTTGCTCGAATTCAAAAAAATCAATAAATTTCGCCCCGCGCTTGGGGCGATTTTCGAAAGGATAAAATGAAAATCATACTTTTTCAAGGTAATTTTCCCGAAAAATATAATGGAACTCGCCACAATGCCGGTTTCGAATTTGCAGATTATTTAGCGAAAAAAAATAACGCACAATTTCAAGAAAAGCCAAAATTTAAAGCTTTTATTGCTGAGATTTCGCTTTTTGGTGAAAAGGTTTTACTTGTTAAACCAACAACTTTTTATAACGAAACTGGCTTTTCGGCTCGTTCAATTTGTGATTTTTATAAAGTGGATTTTCGAAAAGATTTTTTGGCCGTTCACGATGATTTAGATTTAGATTTTGGCGTGGTTCGTGTTCGAAAAAGTGGAAGTTCGGCTGGAAATAACGGCTTGAAATCTTTAATTTCAGTTTTTGGCGAAGATTTTCCAAGAATCAAAATTGGCGTTAAAAATGAATTTTTGCCAATAATTGGCGCAATGAACTTTGTTCTTGCAAAATTTTCAAAAAGTGAAAGCGAAAAGCTACCCCAGATTTTTGAAATTTGCGAAGATTTTGTTGAAGATTTTGCGAAAGATTCTCTCGAAAATAATAAACGTTCAATCTAAAAAATATTCTCATTTACTTTTTATGGATAATAAAATAGATTATAGTTATACATCCCTCAGTTTCTTGTCTCCGTTAAACACCACTCAAAATTTATGAAAGATTTCATCTATTAAAATTTCTGTAAAAAATAAATCTAACAAATTTCATACTCACTTCATAAAACTATCATAAAATGTAGTTGAGTATGAAACTAAAGTGAAAGGAGATAGATTGAGAATCATACAAAAGTCACTGGCTTATGTTACGCGGAAGAGAAAAAGAACTACAATTGTTTTTTTAATTCTTACTGCGGTATTTTCAAGCCTATATGCATGTTTGAGCGTAGTTAATTCTAGCAGTAATCTAGAAAATTCGCTCTACAAAACGTCAAATTTATCTTTCTCAATAGTCAATAAAGATCCTCAGGGCTACTTTAACTACAAAGATGTGGAGAATATTCGTAACATTAAAGAAATCAAAGAATCATTACTTGAATATGAAGGCTTAGCTAAGCCCATAAACGCTAAAGCTATATCTGCCAACCAGCAAGTTCAGCGCAATGATCTTGATGAAGACTTAAAAAATACAGTCGCAATTCACAGCACCAACAATACCACCAAAAATACACTCTTTAGTAGTGGCGTATTCAAACTCAAACAAGGTCACCATTTGAAGCAAAACGATAGAGGAAAAGCCTTAGTCCACGAAGCTTTTGCTCAAAAAAATAATCTAAAAATTGGCAATAAAATTGAGATTAGTTTAATAAATGTGGGCGATAAAAAAACTGAAACTCAGAAAATTAAATTCGAAATTATAGGGATTTTTAGCGGCAAAAAACAAGAAAAATACACTGGTTTATCTTCTGATTTTAGTGAAAACATGATATTTTCGGATTTCGAAACAACTATACAAGCACTTGATCTACCAGAAAACGAACGCCTTTTAAGTAGAATAACTCTATACACCAAAACAGCAGATCAGCTAGACGAAGCCATTACGAAAACTGAAAAGATTAATATTAACTGGTCTAAATATAAGATCGAGAAAAATAATGCTGCTTTCAAGGATACTCTAGAATCAATAGAAGGAGTTAAAAACATTATCAATTTAATGACTTATTTAATAATAATTGGCGGAAGCGTGGTGCTTAGTTTAATTCTGATGCTTTGGTTGCGCGAGAGGATTTACGAGATAGGAATTTTATTATCAATCGGCGCGAGCAAGCTTCAGATAGTATCACAATTTATTATAGAGCTAGTTTTAATATCAATCCCGACAATAATCAGCTCTTTTATTCTTGGAAATTTAGTTTTCAGTTTAATCACAAAAGGGCTCAGCGAAGGTGAAGAAACCTCATCTATAGCATCAAGTTTCACAAACAATATTTTTGGATTAGACAGCTTAGCGGTTTTTATGCAAAGCTACGGCATATTAATCACAATAATTATTCTGTCTGTGATTATTTCATCAATGATGATTTTAACCAAAAAGCCAAAGGAAATTTTATCAAAAATTAGTTAGGAGAATATAATGAAAATATTAGAGATTAAAAATTTAACTTATAGCTATAAAGATTCGAAAGAAAAAGTTCTAGCAAACGCTAATGAAAGTTTCGAAGAAGGGAAGTTCTATGCAATTATTGGTAAATCTGGTGCTGGAAAATCCACATTGCTCTCATTATTAGCTGGCCTAGACGAGCCAGATAGCGGAAAGATACTTTTTGACGGAGAAAATATTCAAGAAGCCGGCTACACAAATCACCGCAAAAACAATATTTCATTGGTCTTTCAAAATTATAATCTCATCGATTACCTTTCACCGCTCGAAAATATTCGTCTAGTGAATAGCCAGGCTCAGCAAGATATTTTGTTAGAACTTGGCCTTAGCGAACACCAAGTTAAACGAAATGTAATGAAACTTTCAGGTGGTCAGCAGCAAAGGGTAGCGATCGCTCGCGCATTAGTCTCAAGTGCACCCGTTATTTTGGCCGATGAGCCAACTGGAAATTTGGACGAAAATACAGCTAGCGAAATTATCGAAATTCTCAAAAAACTAGCCAAAGAAAGAAATAAATGCGTGATTGTCGTAACTCATAGTAAAGAAGTTGCGCGCGCTGCCGATACCGTGTTCGAACTTAAAAATAAAAAATTAATCAATAAACGTGGATAGAAAGGAGGAAAAGGAATGTTAAAAAATGCTTTTGCCTATGTAACGAGAAAAGGCTTAAAATCACTAGTGATTTTGCTAGTTATATTGACAATGTCGGCCTTAAGTTTAATTAGTTTGTCCATTAAAGAAGCTACTGATAAAGCTTCAACCAAAACTTTTAGCAATATCACAAATAGCTTTTCGATAGAAATAAACCGCCGAGTTAATCCTGGCACGCCAAGAGGTGGAGGAAACGTCAAAGGTCAAGATATTAAAAAAATTGCCAACTCTGAAAATATAGAAAGCTACATAAAAAGAATTAATAGCGTTGCTGATTTAGACGGATACGACATCATCGAAACAGCTGAAACCGCAGCCAACCAATCGCCTGCGCGAGCTAAGAATTTCAAAAGAGCCATAATGCTTACTGGCATTAATGATTCTTCTAAGGAGACTAAATTTGTTTCAGGCGCATATAAGTTGGTTGAGGGCAAGCATCTAACCGCTCAAGATAAAAATAAGGTTTTAATTCACAAAGATTTAGCCAAAAAGAACAATCTCAAAGTTGGCGATAAAATTAAGCTAAAATCAAATCTATTTGACGCAGATAACGAAAAAGGCGCTAACGAAACGATAGAAGTTGAAATAAAAGGCCTTTTTGACGGGCATAATAAAGGTGGCGTTACTGCTGCACAAGAACTTTACGAAAATACCTTAGTTACAGACATTCACACCGCAGCAAAGGTCTATGGAAATACCGAAGACACAGCAACCTACCAAGATGCAATTTTCTCCGTTAAAGGAAATAAAAACCTTGACCAAGTCATAAAAGATCTAGGGAAATTAGACATAAACTGGCAGGAATATAGCTTAATTAAAAGTTCTTCAAACTATCCTGCGCTTCAACAATCAATTTCAGGAGTTTATTCTATAGCTAACCAGTTATTCATTGGGTCATTATTATTCGCTGGAATTATAGTTTCACTGCTATTATTCTTATGGATCAATGCTCGCAAAAAAGAAATTGCCGTGCTACTTTCATTAGGAATTTCGAAAGGCCGAATTTTAGCTCAGTTTGCAGTAGAACTAGCCTTTGTAGCAATCCCAGCTTTCATCGGTTCATATTTCTTGGCTAGCTATGCTGGAAAACACATTGGAAATAACATTTTACAAAGTGTTACTGGAAATATCGCAAAGCAAATTGTCAAGCAATCAGCTTCAACAGGCTTAGGCGGTGGTGCTGAGGTGGATGGATTCAATAAAACTCTCAATAGTCTTGATATGACAATCAATCCAAATATGCTGGTCTGGGTAATTATATTCATGGCTATCGTACTTGCAATTTCGCTATACATCGCTTCATCTGGAATTCTAAAGAAAAGTCCTAAAGATTTACTATTAGATGCAGAATAAAAAACAATATCAGCTCCACAATGGCGCTGATATTGTTTTTGAAGTAGGTATTATAAAGTGATATAATATTAAAAGATGACAATGAAAATACTTATTACTGAAGACGACACAACAATACGAGAAGGGATTTGTGCATATCTGTCCAAATTTAATTATGAAACAATCGAGGCGTGCGATGGGCGAGAGGCTTTGTCTAACTTCGAATCAAATAAAATCGACTTAGTAATTTTAGATATTCAAATTCCGTTCATAAACGGCCTGGATGTCCTTCGAAAAATCAGAAAGAAGAGTAATCTGCCAGTTCTTATTTTGACTGCCTTTAGCGATGAAGAATTCAAAATCACTGCTTTTTCGAATCTGGCGGACGGTTATATCGAAAAACCGTTTTCTCTCCCAGTTTTAAAAGCTCGAATCGACGCGCTGATTACAAAAAATTATGAAAAATTCGAAGTTTTCAGATATAAAGATCTAGAAATTAATTTTAGTAATTTTTCCGCAAAAATAAACAACACTGAAGTGGAAATCAGCGCAAAAGAAATTGAGGTTTTAAAATACTTATTACTCAACGAGGGTAGAGCTTTGACTAGAAAGCAGATTTTAGAAAATGTCTGGAAGGAAAGCGATAACATACCGTTCGACCGAGTTATCGATGTTTATATAAAAGATTTGCGCAAAAAATTTGGGCTTGATTGCATTAAAACTATTCGAAACATTGGCTACAAACTGGAGAGAAAATGAGAAATTTGAAGATTTTTCCAAAAATGTTTTTATATACGTTTTCTACGTTAAGTATTTTAGCAATTTTAATTCATGCGTTGATTTACTTCATTTTTCCAAAAATCTACCTTGAAAATCGCAAGCAAGAAATCACTCAAAAAGCAGACCAAATCACCAATAATATCCACGGCAAAAGCATCGAAAACATCAAGCAGATACTTGAACTATATTCTAAAAGTAGCAAAGTTAAAGCTTTCGTGAAAGATAGCGACCATCTAAATGAGATTAAAATCGATAATCAGATTGAGGCGGATCTAACCAGCGATAATAACTCTTTAGTTATTGAAGATAGGGAAGTGCAGACTGACTCTAACAAAAAAATACTGGTCAAATTTATCTCAACAACAGATATGAACAAAGATGCAAAAGAGCTAACTTTTCAATTTTTGCCAATTTCAATTTTGTTTTCTTTCTTTATTTCGATTATCGTTTCATTAATTTATGCCAAAATTATCACCAAAAATATCAATGAAATCAAAACTATAACTGCTCAAATGATGGAACTTAACCGAAATGCTAAATTAAAAGTTAATTCCACAAATGAAGTTGGCGCTCTAAAAAGCCAAATAAACGACTTATATTCAACACTCCTAAAATTAATTGATAGTCTAGAAATCAAAAATCAAGAAATTACTAAACTCGAAAAACTAAAAAGTGAGTTTTTTAGAGGTGCTTCCCACGAACTAAAAACTCCGTTAGCAAGCCTTAAAATAACTCTTGAAAATATGAAATATGGCATTGGTAAATACAAAAATAAAGAAAAATCTATCGAAGATTGTCTTGATATCGTTGACCAACTAACTCAAAATATCGCTCAAATATTATCAACCTCTTCATTCGAAAACCTAAAAAATGATGAGAAGCTTATTAACATAAATAGAATGTTGCAAAAGGTTTTAGATAATTATAAATTATTAGCCGAGCAAAGAAATATTTCGATAGATAACCAGCTGACGCAAGAAGAAATTTATATCAGTAAGACGGCGCTAGAATTCATTCTTTCAAATCTAGTGAGTAATGCTGTAAAGCATTCCGACCAAAACGGTCAAATAAATATTGGCGTCAAGAATAACTGGTTTTATATTGAAAATTCAAATCAGAAAATTAAAGATGATAGAAATGCTAAAATTTTCGAAACAAATTTCGACCTAAATAAAGAAAAAGGTAGCGGATTTGGACTTTATATTGTTAAAAATATTTTAACAAATTATAAAATCAAATATAAAATAGAAAAGAGCAAAATCGGGGTAAAATTTTTAATTAATTTGTCGAAAAAATAAATTGTAGCTCATATTTTTGGTTGAGATATTTTTAACAACTTGAGCCGCTCTCCCTCGAATTTTAACACTTAAGCTTTATTTTAACATGCTTGGTTGAAAATAATAGTTAAAAATGGTATAATTTTTAAGATGAAAAAGGCAAAAACTTCTGCTAAAAATATTATTAATCGTCGGGCGCGATTCGATTATGAACTTGGCGACGAGCTTATCGCTGGAATGAGCTTGCGCGGTGTTGAAGTTCGCGCAGTTCGCGATGGGCGCGTTAGTTTAAAAGGTGCTTTTGTAACTCTTCGAAATGAGAGAAAGGGTGAAGAACTTTGGCTAAATAATGCAAGTTTTTCACTAAAAAATCAGGGCGAAGGACTTTCAAAAGCTGACACGATAGACACTTCACCTAAAAAATTATTAGCAACTCGCAAACAAATTGAAGATTTTTCAGCACAAAAAAAATCTGGGTTAACAATTGTTCCGATAAAAATCTTAGCTGAGGGGCGTTTCATTAAAATTGTGATCGCACTCGGAAAAGGTAAAAAACAATACGATAAGCGCGAAACTTTAAAACGTCGCCAATCTGAACGCGAAAACGCGAGAATGTTAAAGAGGTATTAGATGAAGATTTTTTCTTGGAATATTAATGGAATTCGTGCAGTTGAAAAAAAAGGAAATTTAGCTAAATTTTTAAGTGTAAAAAATCCCGACATCGCATGTTTTCAAGAGATTAAAATTGACGAAACGCAAATTTTAAAAGAGAATTTTGACGAAAAATATCCAGAATATTTTAAGTTTTACTCTCACGCCGAAAGAAAAGGCTACGCTGGAACAGCAATTTGGTCAAAGCAAAAACCACAGGCAATTTTGCGAAATTTTCCACAACAGATTTTAAACAAATTCAATCTCGCCGATTCTTTTGGTGATTCTTCAACTGAGGGTCGAATTTGTGCAGCCAGATTTATAGATTTCTGGCTAATTACTGTTTACACGCCAAACACAAAAAACGATTTGGGCCGTTTAATGCTTCGCGAAAACTGGGATGCGGCTTTTTTGGAATTTTCGAAAGGGCTCGAAGATGGAAAGTTTTCAAAAGAAGATTTTGCAGAAAATCTAGAAATTATTGAAGAAAATCCGCAAGATATTTTTAAGCCAAATTCAGTTATATTTTGTGGTGACTTAAATGTTGCACACGAGGAAATTGACCTTTCAAACCCAAAAGCTAATCGCGGAAAACACGGTTTTACAGATGAAGAGCGTCAAGGATTTTCGAATTTTATTTCAGCAGACCTTGTTGATATTTTTCGAAACCAAAATCCAGAAAGAGCTGGAATTTATACTTGGTGGAGTCATTTCGCAAAATCTCGCGAACGGAACGTTGGCTGGCGGATTGACTATTTTGTAGTTTCGAAAGGCTTAAATTCACAAAAAAATAAAGCTGAAATTCACAATGAAATCCTTGGTAGCGACCATTGCCCAATTTCATTAGAGGTTATGGATGTTTGATTTTTGGCGTGTTCAGTCTTCAAAATTACTTTTTCCAGAAATCGAATGGAGCAAACCTGAACAAAAATCACACGCCGGAAAACTTTTAATCATTGGGGGCGGGGCAGGGGCTTTTCGAGGGTTGGCAATCGCCCACAAAACCGCACTTAGAACTGGGGTTGGTGAAGTTAGAATTTTATTACCCAACAGTTTAAAAAAAGATATTAAAATTGATTCAACCGAGCTAATTTTTGCAAAAAGTAATCTTTCAGGTGGATTTTCGAACGATTCCTGGACAGATTTTAAAGCTGGAGAAAAGTGGGCAGATTCAATTTTATTTATTGGTGATACAAACAAAAATTCCGAAACTGCAATTCTTTTCGAAAAATTCATCCTTGAAAGCGAAAAACCAATTTTCATTACACGCGATGCGGTTGATATTCTTTTAGATTCATTTAGTGAGATTTTATACAAGAAAAATGTTAGTATTTTAGTGAGTTTTGCACAACTTCAAAAAATCTTTTCGAAAGTTTTCTACCCGAAAGTTTTAACTTTTTCGATGAACATCTCGAATGTTGCTGATATTTTGCACAAATTTACTTTTTCATATCCAGCGCAAATCTTAACCTTAAACAACGCAAACTTCATCATCGCGGAAAACGGAGAAGTTTTTTCAACACCGCTCGATTCACCTTTAAATCTTGGAAAACTTTCGCCGATAGCGATTTGGTCGGGCGAAATCCCCACAAAAATCGCCGTCTGGCAACTTTGGAATAAAAATCAGCGCTCAAAAGCGGCAATTACAGCAATTTCGTCTTAATTTATTAAAGCAAAATTATGATTGACATACAGAAGAATCGGCTAAAAAGGCTAGAAACTACGGTATTTGCAGTTGTTGTACATATACTTGCTCCGTCAGCTTTACTAAACACTCCCGTTTAAAAGCATAGGTGGGTCCTCCGGACTACTGCTGTCATTGTTTTCGTAGCTAACTGGAGATTAAAACAAACAAAAAGCGAACAAGTTTTGATCTTAGGAGTACTTATTATAACACTAACCTTATGTAGGTATATTTACACACACCACAGACAAAAACTCATTTCAAGACAAAATTCGAGCTATATGACGAAAAAACCCGAGTATAAGTATATCGTAGTGAATTTTAAACAAACGCAAGTGTATAAAAATATTTAACATTAAAAGATGCGAAACTGTACTTAGAGAAGATTAAAACATTTTACGAGCGAAAAAATATGGATGTTTACATTACAGAACATTCATATTCAATAGTTGTATCAAGCGTCGCACAATATATCGTGGAGGAAGTCAAGTATTATAACATATTATTTTAATTTTTCTAATTTTTCTACATCTATTAACTATATTGACTTTTTTCTTAACATATTGTGTTATTTTTACAACATTTTTTATAATTATTTATGCAAAATAGAGAAAAAAGGTAATAGTTTAAAATACAAAAAAGCTAAAACTGCGATAGTAAGTAAAAGTTGAATAATAACCACAAATGCTATAGTTGTAATATTAACTTGAATGCTTCGTTGAATTTTATATTGAGCCTCTAAATAGTCTTTTTCAGTAAATTTATTTTCTTCCATAAGTAATATCTCGAATTTATTATTTTATATTTCCGAATCATCAGTATAAGATTTAATTATACGTGATTTCCTAAAATAATAGTAGGGAACTTGTAGGGCAATGAAGAAAAGCCAAACAAATGAAGAATTGTTTTTTTGTGAATTATACATAAAAAACATAAGTATAAAAAAGAAAGATAACCATAGAACGTGCTTTCGCATTTTAGCAACCTCTTGGCGTATATCGTGCTTAAGTCGCTGTCTTAAAAGATTTCTTGTTTCAATAGCTAAAGCTTCTTTTTGTGTGTTTTCTTGATATACACTTGAAGCTTTTTGTTGAATCTCTTTTGAAGCAAAACCTTTATTTTCTTCAATTTCAATATTATTATTTAGAGGTTCTATTATTTTCTTGTCCATATTTTCATTATACATCAAGAATAAGCTTATTTCAATAAATTGAAATAAGGAGTTATCACTTAACGAGTTAAGGTGATAACTGTTATATTTTTATGTGTAATTTTTGGCGTTTAAAATGATTTTCAATTTTATTTACATATTTTGAAAAACTGAAATATGATGAATCTTTCGGAATTATGTATATATCGTGATAATCATGTTTGGCGGTTAGGAATTGTTCAGGTATTTTTTGAGATTCTGAAATAAAGTTAGGTATAATTTCAGGGGTTTTAAGGTTTCGACTTGCCCAGTAGCGTTTAGCGTTTTTATCTTGAATAAGTTCTTTTGTAATATATTTTTTGATATAGCTTGACATCTTCGTTTTATCTTTAATAGGAGCTATTTCTGATCGCCCAAGCTTATATCTTGTAATGAATTTGCGATCTTTTTCTTTTTTGGTTTTTTTAAGTTCAGATACGGTGATATATTTGTTTTTTCGAGTATAAAAGCCTTCTGTTTCGTTTTGATAGTCTTCGAGTAGAGCGTGGAAGTGCCAAGCACCGTTTTTGTGCCGTTCTGGAACGATTAGATAGCGGAATTTTCGACCGTGTCGCCTTAAATGGTTGAGCTGTTCAGTTTTAAGCCAATTTTTTAATAGGGAAGACATCTTTTTGAAATCTTTTCGGTTTTCTTCGCCATTTACTTTAGGGTTCGAAGGATCGAAAGTGAAGGTTGCGAAATGCGAGAAGTTATTACAAAGGACATAATCTGATATTTTGGTTTTTGTGCGGTTGATCGACTTTTGCAGATAATCTTGTTCTTCGGCATTTTCTTCATTTACAAGGAAAGCGGAATTTCCACGATCTGAAAAGTTAGTGAATACAACAGGGCGGTGATATTTAATTATTTTGATTGAATCTGGGTAGATTTTAGCATAAGAGCATATCTCTTTAAATTTAATATCTTTATTGTTTTCGAACATCGACTTGAGCAGGTTTGAGGCTTGAGAGCGTAAAGCTTGCATATAAATAATCTCCTTAAATTAGCGTTTTGTGTGTTAAGTGTGGCTCTTGACAAGGGTTCCCGCAAGCGGGAACGCCCCGCCACAATTACGCGATTTGTTCGCGTTTAATTTTGAAACAGTGTTTAATTTCAAAATCTGGACAATACTGATAAACGGCTAAATGAGTGTCCCCACAAAATAAACTTGTTTGTATTTTCATAACATTCTGTAATTTATCGAGAAGTTCAAAACGCTGTCTAATAACTAATAATGCGGTTTTTGCGTCTTTTTTAGTTCTGTAATGAGCAAGGGGTGTTCGGTTGTGATATAACGTGTATTGAAATTTACGAGTAATTTTAAGTTCGTATAACATATTTTCTCCTTTAAATGATGATCGTTATTGAGGTTTTCGCGTCCGCGTCATCGACTTGCGGTGACGCGAAAACCTTTTCGTTTTTTCTGTTCTACATTAATTGTCTGAAAATCTTCAAATTCTGCTTTTCCTGATACAACCTTTTGAAGGGTGTCGTACATATTGCGTAATTTTTCTGAATGAAAGAAAAAACCCATTTTAATTGCGTGTCCGATAAGTTGCCCTGAGTAATCAGTTGTGAGTTTATGTGCATCATAAACTTTATTAACAGTAAAAATATTGCCGTGAGTAGAACACATAACTAAATAGTTTGCTTGCTCCCTGAAAGGTTTTGCCATACGCAAGAATAGTTGGGAAGTGCCTATAATAGCTTTACGCTGTTTGCGCTGTTGTGAAATTTCGGTAAAAATATAAGGCGGTATATCTTTAGATTCAAGCGCATTAAAATATGTGTGTATTTCATCTATTAAGTAGATAACGCCGTATTTGTTGTTATTAACTTCAACCAATAAACGGTGCAAATCATCGTGATTTTTGAAAGTTATAATTTTGTTCGGTAAATCACTATTAAATTCTAAATTCGTAACTAAAATTGATTTTGGGTAGCGAACCATAAGATTATAAACGTGCTTTACGGCTGATAGTGTTTTTCCTGAACCTTGCCAACCGCAATAAACGGTAAGACCAGATGCGCGAAAAAGCTCTTTATCTTTTGAATCTATATAATTTTGCTTGATAGAATCAATATGCGGTTTTGCCTCTTTTTTAATGAATGATAGATAAGACATTTAATGACCACCCCCTGCAATATGTGTTTTATGCAAAATCCACCAAAGAATACTTAAGCCAAATTCAGAAACAACTAAAACAGTATTTAATGTAAGCGGTAAAATAATAATCCAAAATCCGCCAGCAATATAAGAAAGAATACCAACACCAGCTGAAAGAGATTCAAAAATAATAGAAACAGAATTAAAAGCGTTTAAAATATCTTTAACTGGTAAAGCTGAGATAACAACAATGGCAGGAGATATTAAAATATTAAAAATCTCTATAAAACCCTGTAAAAGTAAATTCCAAATCATTAATCTTCTCCCTCTCTTTGCCACATATACCGCGTACCAAATAATACAGAAATAAACTTAACAATTCTATCAATAGTAATCCAAACCATAGCAAAAATAATTAAGGCTCTTGCAATATTAATAAGAAGTGAAGGGACACTACAAACTGAAAGCACAAGGCCACCAACACCAAAGCTACATGTAGAATTTCCACTAACTCTGTTACTAAAAGTTCTTGAAAAATTAAATATTGAGCTTACTTCTGGTGAAGAATTTTTAATTTTATTTGAAAAACTATCAATTTGCTCTTTAGAAACATTAGAATCTAAAACAAATAGCCACTTAAAAAACTTTCCTAACTCTTCAAATAACTTAACAAAGAAATTAGAGAGAAAATCCCAAATATTTCTAACTGAATCGATTAAACCGACAAATAAGCTCTTAATGCCATTTATAATGTTATCTGTAATAGATAATACTGCTTTTTGAGTCCTTACGATTGAGTCTATCATAGGCTGAAAAAATGCTTTTATACCGCCCAAAATATCGAAACCGCCCCCACTATTATTGCTATTATTCCTATTATTACTGTTACTTGAACTTCCGCCTACTGGATCAAGCAAAAATCCACCCTCATTTCTGTTCCAGTTATTAGCCTTTAAAGTTGAACCACCAAGTAAAGTTAAGCCGTTTTCGAAATCTTGATCAGTAAAACTTGCAATATCATAATTTTTATTATTATACACAGAATTATAATTATAATAGCTTGTAGTAATTTTTTGAGTTCTTCGGCTATACTCTAAATTTGCATAATATCCAGCATTTATTTTAATTTTAAATTTTCCAGCTTCTTGAACCATTGATAAACCACAATCTGGAACTGAAGTTAAAGAATTATCATTATAATAATCTGCTTTATACTCACAAATATAAGCAATTACTCTCAATTTTTCAGAATAGTTATTTTGCGCATAAAAATAATAATGTAAATCAATATGTTTTTCATCTTTAATATTTGAATTTGAATGAAAACCACGCCTTATAGTTCTATCATCTTCTGGTGATATTTTATAACTTTCAATCGCGTGGGCGGTTTTTTCTGAAATCGTAAAAATACCAAGCGATAACAGCGATGTAAATAATAAAAAATAGATTTTCCATTTCATAATTTACCTTTTAGGTCGAACTTTCATGTTTTTAATAAGATATAATGCTAAAATCGTAAGCATTATAATAACGATCCAAGTTATATCATCAAATTTCACAAATTTGTGATGAAGTGGTGTAAAATAATAAACATCTTGCATAAATAAAAATCCTCTAACTTAACACGACAAAAACACTAATTTATAATCTATCTCTAAATAGCACGTTCATTATCATTGAATATATAAGATGAATACCTGCTAATACTCCAATAATAGGCAATAGAAAAACAAAACCTTTAGAAAATAGATCTAAGATGATACCGACAACTTCATTTGATGATACATTTTGAACCATTATTTTTTACCTTCATATTAAATTTTAATATTAATAGAGAAGGGGCGTTACAGCCCCTTTCCTAAACGCGACCTTTTTTACCGCGGTTAATAACTTTTCGAATAACTGAAATTCCAACAACTGCAACCAAAATAGGTGTTACAAATGTAAGACCGGCGGTGAAATTCTCAGTAATAGTTGTTACCAAGCTACTTGAAAGACCTTCAGGAATAGCAATAGCCATGATTTTTCCTTTCTTTTTAAAGTTAATATTGATTTTATTTTGTTCGCTTTTTGTTTGCGACTTTGGGCTAACAGTTTAGGTTTCACATAGGCTGTTAGTCCTCATTTAGAATACTGTCAATTCTATCTGATTGCGAAATTCGAGAAATAGCATCTTTAAGACCAAATTTATCTTTAGGATCTACGAAATAACGAATTTCAAGACCGTTTTTAAAATGCAAAGTCATAGTGGTATATAAATTACCAGTTTTTGGCGATTCTTGAGTTTTAACAGACAAACGGGAAAGTGCTGAAATAATATTATCTTCGTTTAGTAAATTTTCTTTGTTCATGTAATTTTTCCTTAATTAAATTTAAAATTATTTTATATTACATGAACATTGTATCAAATAGAAAAATTATGTCAAGCGTCGCACAATATATCTTTTTTGTGGATTTGTCAAATTTATGTTAAAATATATATTTTTTAAAGTGTTAGTTGTATATATTATAACATAAAATTAAATAAAAAATGTTGTTTATTTTACACCATTTTTTATATTTTCTAATATCATTTGCTTTAATTTTTCATTATCAATTTTAATTGAATCCACACGTAAAAGAGGGAAGTTTGCTTTTTTAAAAATATCATTTACAATTAAATCGCGCCTAATTCTTTCTTGTTCATTATGCGTTGAATCATCAAGTTCAATTGCTAATAAAGTTTTATAATTTCTTGAATCCACTAAAACAAAATCTACTGAAAGCTTATTTATAAATTTAAAAGCAGCTTTAAAATTTTGACCCTTTACATTATGAAAAAATAAATTTGATAGATGAATTTGTGGAAAAATTAAAATTGAATCACCGCAAATTAATTTTAATTTTTCATAAAACTTTTGCTCACGTTCAGTCATTATAGCATATTTTCGATTATATCTATATACTGTTGAATTTCTTTGAGTTCCAGAATCTGAAACAATAGCTTTAATTATAATTACAAGAATTACGGGAATAGAAATAAAGTATAATAAAATATCCATACTTTAAATTATACATTAAGAATAAGCTTATTTCAATTTATTGAAATAGGGAGTTATCACTTAACAAGTTAAGGTGATAACTGTTATATTTTTATAAATAATTTTTGGCGTTTAAAGTGATTTTCAATTTTATTTACATATTTTGAAAAACTGAAATATGATGAATCTTTCGGAATTATGTATATATCGTGATAATCATGTTTGGCGGTTAGGAATTGTTCAGGTATTTTTTGAGATTCTGAAATAAAGTTAGGTATAATTTCAGGGGTTTTAAGGTTTCGACTTGCCCAGTAGCGTTTAGCGTTTTTATCTTGAATAAGTTCTTTTGTAATATATTTTTTGATATAGCTTGACATCTTCGTTTTATCTTTAATAGGAGCTATTTCTGATCGCCCAAGCTTATATCTTGTAATGAATTTGCGATCTTTTTCTTTTTTGGTTTTTTTAAGTTCAGATACGGTGATATATTTGTTTTTTCGAGTATAAAAGCCTTCTGTTTCGTTTTGATAGTCTTCGAGTAGAGCGTGGAAGTGCCAAGCACCGTTTTTGTGCCGTTCTGGAACGATTAGATAGCGGAATTTTCGACCGTGTCGCCTTAAATGGTTGAGCTGTTCAGTTTTAAGCCAATTTTTTAATAGGGAAGACATCTTTTTGAAATCTTTTCGGTTTTCTTCGCCATTTACTTTAGGGTTCGAAGGATCGAAAGTGAAGGTTGCGAAATGCGAGAAGTTATTACAAAGGACATAATCTGATATTTTGGTTTTTGTGCGGTTGATCGACTTTTGCAGATAATCTTGTTCTTCGGCATTTTCTTCATTTACAAGGAAAGCGGAATTTCCACGATCTGAAAAGTTAGTGAATACAACAGGGCGGTGATATTTAATTATTTTGATTGAATCTGGGTAGATTTTAGCATAAGAGCATATCTCTTTAAATTTAATATCTTTATTGTTTTCGAACATCGACTTGAGCAGGTTTGAGGCTTGAGAGCGTAAAGCTTGCATATAAATAATCTCCTTAAATTAGCGTTTTGTGTGTTAAGTGTGGCTCTTGACAAGGGTTCCCGCAAGCGGGAACGCCCCGCCACAATTACGCGATTTGTTCGCGTTTAATTTTGAAACAGTGTTTAATTTCAAAATCTGGACAATACTGATAAACGGCTAAATGAGTGTCCCCACAAAATAAACTTGTTTGTATTTTCATAACATTCTGTAATTTATCGAGAAGTTCAAAACGCTGTCTAATAACTAATAATGCGGTTTTTGCGTCTTTTTTAGTTCTGTAATGAGCAAGGGGTGTTCGGTTGTGATATAACGTGTATTGAAATTTACGAGTAATTTTAAGTTCGTATAACATATTTTCTCCTTTAAATGATGATCGTTATTGAGGTTTTCGCGTCCGCGTCATCGACTTGCGGTGACGCGAAAACCTTTTCGTTTTTTCTGTTCTACATTAATTGTCTGAAAATCTTCAAATTCTGCTTTTCCTGATACAACCTTTTGAAGGGTGTCGTACATATTGCGTAATTTTTCTGAATGAAAGAAAAAACCCATTTTAATTGCGTGTCCGATAAGTTGCCCTGAGTAATCAGTTGTGAGTTTATGTGCATCATAAACTTTATTAACAGTAAAAATATTGCCGTGAGTAGAACACATAACTAAATAGTTTGCTTGCTCCCTGAAAGGTTTTGCCATACGCAAGAATAGTTGGGAAGTGCCTATAATAGCTTTACGCTGTTTGCGCTGTTGTGAAATTTCGGTAAAAATATAAGGCGGTATATCTTTAGATTCAAGCGCATTAAAATATGTGTGTATTTCATCTATTAAGTAGATAACGCCGTATTTGTTGTTATTAACTTCAACCAATAAACGGTGCAAATCATCGTGATTTTTGAAAGTTATAATTTTGTTCGGTAAATCACTATTAAATTCTAAATTCGTAACTAAAATTGATTTTGGGTAGCGAACCATAAGATTATAAACGTGTTTTACGGCTGAAAGCGTTTTACCTGAACCTTGCCAACCACAATATACAGTCAAACCTGAAGCTCTAAACAATTCTTTATCTTTTGAATCTATATAATTCTGTTTAATAGAATCAAAATGAATTTTCGCTTCTTTTTTAATGAATGAGAGATAAGACATTTTAACTCCTTTACTTATCCTTTAAACCTAATAACGGAACTTTATATAATACCCACCAACCAACAGATATAGCAAATTCAAAAGGAATTAAAACAATTGAAGTAGTTAAAATAAATTTAAATAATATTTCATCTTCAAGTAGGAAACTAAATAAATTTACAGCCGGTCTTGTAATATCAGTAATCCAGTTTATAGATCCAAGAAATACCAAAACAGGTTTTAGAACTTCAAGAATTATAGCTATTGGTGCAAAAATAATGATTTTTATTAAACCGAAAATAAGTGTTAAAATTAAATCAACTAACATTATTTACTATCTCCTTTATCACTTCTTTCCCAAACATAACGAGAACCAAAAACAATAGGTAAGGTTATTGATAACCGTCTAAGTAAAACAAATATTACCGAAAATCTGAATAAATTTCTTGCTAAAAATATTAAAGGTGCTGGAACTTTACAAATATTTATTTCAATAACACCGGAAAAGCCGTTCATACCTGAAAATCTACCATCTCCATTACCAGTTAATCCCATTGGTGAACCATTACATCTATTTGTATTTAAATACATAGGATCAACAAAATCTATACCTAAAGTCTGTTTTAAAGGCTGAAAAGATAAATCTACAAGATCAGTAAAACCTTTGATCTGTTTTGTCAAAACATCACTTTCAGGAACGAAAATCCACTTAACAAATTTTCCCAACTCTTCAACTAATTTAGTAAAGAAATTTGTAAGAAAATCCCAAATATTTTTAACTGATTCTATTAAACTACTAAATAAGTTTTTAATACCGTTTATAATAGTATCTGAAATACCTAAAACAGCCTTTTGAGTTCGAGTGATTGAATCGATCATTGGCTGAAAAAATGATTTTATACCGCCTAAAATATCAAAACCACCGCCATTATTACTTGAATTGCTCGAACTATTAGAATTATTAGAACTTCCACCAACTGGGTCTAGTAAAAATCCACCTTCGTTTCGATTCCAGTTATTAACTTTTAAAGTAGTTCCACCTAAAAGAATTAAACCCCTTTCGAAATCTTGATCAGTAAAACTGCTAACTTCATAATTTTCACTATTACCTATATTTTGATAGTTAAAATATGTCGTAATTATCTTCTGAGTTCTTCGACTGTAATCCAAAAGGGCATAATAACCAGCTTTTATCTTAATTTTGAACTTTCCAGCTTCCTGTACCATAGAAAGACCGCAATCTGGTATAGAAATTACTGAATTATCATTATAATAATCTGTTTTATACTCGCAAATATACGCAATTACTTTCAAATTTTCTGAATAATTATTATCAGCATAAAAATAATAATGAAGATCAATATTTTTATTATCTCTAATACCTGAAGTCGAGTGAAAACCACGATTTAAAGCTCTGTCGTCTTCTGGTGATATTTTATAACTTTCAATCGCGTGGGCGTTTTTTGTGGAAGTCGTAAAAATACCAAATGGCAATAATAATCCAAATAATAAAAAATAAATTTTCCATTTCATAATTTACCTTTTAGGACGAACTTTCATATTTTTAATAATGTATAATGCTAAAATAGTTAGCACAATTATAACGAGCCAAGTTATATCATCAAATTTCACAAATTTATTGTGAAGTGGTGTAAAATAATAAACATCTTTCATAAACAAAAATCCTCTAAACTAATACACAAACTCTATTTTATAATCTATCTCTAAATAGTACGTTCATAACCATAGAATAGATCAAATGAATACCAGCCAAAACGCCTATAACTGGTAGCAAAAATATAAAACCTTTTGAAAAAAGATCTAAAATAATGTTAATTACTTCGCTTGATGATATATTTTGAACCATTATTTTCTTTCTAATTAAATAAGCTTAAAAGATTTTAAAAGTGATTATGAAAAAATCTTTATAAAGGTGAAATATTCAGGGGGGAGTTCCGTAAATAAAACAATAAAAATATAAACTAAATTTAAAATGTACGAATCACTTTTATTTTCTTACAATTTAAGCTAATTTAATTCTAAAATTAAAATTATTATTAAAGTTGAGCAGTTTTGAATCTTGCTCAGGATTTAAAGAAAGCAGGGGACTAAACTCGTCCGTTCTTTCCGCGGTTGATAACCTTTCGCACGATAGTAATACCTACCATACCTACAAGAATAGGGGCAACGAAAGTCAAACCGTTTGAAAATGCGCTTTCAATTCCAGTAATAATTTGAGTGTTCAAATTTTCTGGGAAATTGATTGTTCCAAAATGTTCAAACATTTTTTCAACTCCTTTTTTAAGTTAATATTATTTTATTTTTGTTCGCTTTTTGTTTGCGATTTTGGACTAACAGTTAAAGTTTCACATAGGCTGTTAATCCTCGTTTAAGATGCTATCAATTTTATCAGATTGCGAAATTGATTTTACGGCATCCATAAGTCCGAATTTATCTTTTTTATCTACAAAATAATCAATTTCTAAACCGTTCTTAAAACGAAGAGTAAGGATCGTAAAGTAATTTCCAGATTTTTCAGATTTTTGAGTTCGAAGTGCTACACGGGCAACTGATGAAATAATATTATCTTGATTTAAAATTTTTTCTTGCATAGTTATTTTTTCTCCTTAAAAAATTATGTTTTCGTATTTACGAAAACATAATAGCATACTCAAAAATGAAATACAAGATGTGTCGCACAATATATCTTTTACGACATTTTTATATGTTTTTATATATAAGAAAGAGGTTTTTTATATATATCCTATAAAGTCATAAAATAGTAGTAAATTATTTTATGCGAAAAAAATCAATAATTATTTTATATAAAAGTATTAGGAGATTAACTCAAGATATTAACATACAAAAAACTAATAGAGTTAATCATAAACTTTAACAGATAAATAAAACTTGCCGAAATAATTTGTTTTTTCGTTCTAAATGTCCCCTATTCTGTTAAAATTTGACAATTTGACTTTTTTATTTTTTAATATTATAATATGGTTTTTCACTTCCGTTAGTATTCCATATTCTAAATAGAACAAAAAGCGAACATAACACCCTTCACTGCCTATAATACCCCTTACCTTCAACTCTAAGGTCTATATAGCTTGGAGTTTTTTTGTGTACTGAAAAATAATTTATAGCTGCCTTAAAATTATAGACCTGCCCCTCTGCCGAACCAACAGTTGACATTTTCGCAAAGTATTTAACACCCTTCACCGAAACCTCAATCTGACGCAAACTTAAGGGAGGAATTCGAATTTTAATAATTTCTAGCCCCTGAGAATTTGCAGATGAAACCAACTTTCCAACAAAGCTAAAAAAACTACTTCCAGCAACATTTTTTCCACTCGAAACCATAGCACCGCTATCGTCAATTATACTCAATTTAGGGTTTTCACTAAACATATTTTCGGTAAATGAAGCGCCTTCCGAATCAACAAAAAACTCCCTACCATCAACCCACCAAGAGGCTACCGGTTTTCGAAAAGAAAGTTTAAAATTATACGAGGCTATTCCAGCCAATTCAACGCTCAAGATCCCGAAAACCTCTGGATTTTCCTTTTGAATACTCTCAAGAAGGGCGGACTTATTTAAATTTAAAGAAAACCTCTCACTCGGGTTCGCCTCTAAATACTTTTCTACCGATTTTTCATATTTTTTGAAATTCTTTTTCGAAGAAATATCTGAACTCACTGCAATTTTAGCGATAAATTGAAGTAAGAATACAAAAACAAGAATTGAAAAAATAGCAAGTCCCAAGAAAAATGCACCCAATTTACGCCGGCGAATTACCAGTTTTCGATTTTTTGAAAGTTCAGACTGCTCTTTTTGATAACCCGAAATTGTTCGGCCACGATAAAAAGAGCTTTCCCCACCCGATCGCTCTTGAAGCATTTTTTCACGCATCTCTCGGCGCGTTAACTCTCGCTCACTTTTCATCTTACTCAATTATACCATAATTCTTATGTTTTTTACAAATTAGCCAGGTCCAAAATCATATCCGCAACATCCTTAGCGGCGTTCGGTTTGGCGAATTTTCCAAATTCTTCACCCATTCTTTTTAGCTCTTTTTCACTACTTAAAACCTGAATGATTTCATCTGAAAGCATCTTTGGATCAGTTTCAATTTCGTCATCAGAAACTATTTTAACAGCGTTTGTTTTTTCGTAAACTTTTGCGTTTTTTAACTGATGACCGCCAGTTAATCTTGCGTTTGGAACTAAAATTGTCGGCTTGTAAAGTGCAGCAAGTTCAAGATTTGAAGTCGCACCAGCGCGCGCAACAACCAGATCAGCGGAAGCCAAAAATTTCCACATATCTTTCGAAATAAAACTCATTAAATGAAAATCTTTTGCAAAATCTTTCGTTTTCTCTTTTAATTCTTCAAATTGTGCAACACCTGAAATCAAAACAACTTGCGAATTTTTCGAAAGCTCCTCTCCTTGCGCTACAATCGCATTATTCAGCCTAGCAGCACCAAGTCCTCCACCAGTAATCACAATCAAAGGTTTCTCCTTCGAAAATCCAAGCTCTTGCTTAAATTCATTACGCTCTTTTTCGGTGTATTTTTTGAAATTTTCAAGCACTGGAATTCCAACATATTTTGAAATCTCTTTCGGATAATTATAGAATTCAAGAGGTGCGCCAGTTGCGATTTTTTTAGCAAATTTCGAAATAATACGATTCGCCAACCCTGGATGAGCATCAGAATCATGAATTACAATCGGGATTCGCAAAACCCAAGCACTCAACCCTACAGGAACACAAATAAACCCACCTTTACAAAAAATCACATCTGGTCGCAAAAAAATTAACTTCACAAAAGACTGAAAAACACCAGCGATATTTCGAAAAATATCTGCGAGATTGCCAAAAACAACACTCGGAATTGTCAGATGCTGAAAAAAAGTTAAATGATTATAGCGGCGAAATTTTCCACTCGAGATTTTAGAAATCTTAACATTTCGCCCAAAAGAATCATTCATTATTTTTTGAGCTTGTGGCGCAAATTTTTTATCACACCAAAAATACAATTTTACATCTATGTCTTTCTTTAAGATCTCTTTAAAAACTGCCACGATTGGAACTACGTGACCGCCCGACCCGCCGCCGACCGCCAATATTTTCATTGTCGTCCTCCTTAAAATCTTCAACTTGCGAAAACGAAGTGTAGTTCGAAATGTTGAAAACTACACCCAAAACTGTCATAATTACGATTATACTTGTACCACCATACGAAATTAGCGGTATTGTAATCCCTTTTAGCGGCACCAAACCAACCATTGCAGCAATATTAATAATCGTTTGTGAAGCTATCCAGCCGGTAATGCCGGCAACAAAAAGCCGACTTGCCGGATTTTCCATTTTCGAAATAATCACCAAAAGCTGATAAATTAATCCGAAATATAATGCCAAAATCGCAACCAAACCCACAAATCCAAACATCTCACCCATTACTGCAAAGATTGAATCGTTGATTGTTTCAGGTAGATATCCAGCCGATTGAACTGAATTTCCAATACCTAAGCCTAAAACTCCACCAGAACCGATTGCAAGTTTCGCGTTACAGATATGATATTGATCTTTTCCAGCCTCTGTTAAAACATTGCTACAATCACTATTCGAAAAAGTTAAAATTCGCGAAATTCGGTGCGGTTCGAAAATAATTAATGCGACAACACCTGCTAAAACCAAAATAGCAATCGGAATAAGCTTATCAGATTTCATTCCAGCTATAACAAATTGAAATGCAATCGCAACAACAATTGTTGCAGCAGTCCCAAGATCTTTTTGAAAACCAGCAACCACCAACAAAACTGCAGCGATCACCACTAACGCTGGTAAGATTGTTTCTTTATAGTTATTAATTTTACCCTTTGAAACCTGTGCGCCAAGAAAAGCTGCAAGAAGCAAGATCGAGCCAACCTTCAAAAATTCAGCCTGCTGAAAAGTTATTCCAGAAAAACCAAACCAACGGCAAGCTCCGTTTTCACAAATTACTAAAGGAAATTTAAAAATAGCCAAAATCGCCAAGCTTACACATAAAATTAACGAAATCATAAAAATCTGCAATGATCTTGAAAAAACCCACTTCAATGGAACCGCCTTCATAAAGAAGAACATAATTAATCCGCCCACAATATACGCCAAATGTCGCCAGAAGAAATAATAATCACTATAATTCGACCCTTTCGCATTGTTTAGAGAATTTGCACGCTGCGGACTTAAAGAAAACATCACTACTAAACCGATCAAAAGTAAAAGCCCAATAAACAAAAACAAAAGATAATTTGCACGATGTTTACGGATTTTTTCGAAACCTTCAAGTGTCGAGCGTTTTTTATTATCCGCCTTAGCAGTCTGATAAACCCTAATGCAAGGATTAATAATGAAAATCGTAAAAGCCGAAGAAATTAAAAACCAGATTCGCTCTAAAAATCCATTAAATTGACCGTTCAAAAAGTATTCGAAAACTTTCCGAAAATCATCATTCTCCAAATCTGCACCTAAAAATCCTCGCGAAAGTCCTTTTTGAGGCCGAGAAGATTTTCGAACTTGATGAGCTAATTCTTGACGACGATAAACTGGCCTTTTATTAAAGCCATCAGCACTTCTCCGCAAATTATTATTTCTTCTTTCCATTCTATAAAACCTTATGCTCAACAAGCGCCAGAATAATTCCAATAAATGCAGTCACCATTCCAATGATCCAAAAACGCATTGTAATTTTTGTTTCTTCCCAGCCAGTTGCTTCAAGATGATGATGGATTGGAGCCGAAATAAACACTTTTCGCTTAAAAACTTTTTTCGAAAAAATCTGAATCGCGCTAGAACCAGCTTCAATTACAAAAATTAATCCAATCACCGGTAAAAGAAGGAGTGAATTTGTAAGCATCGCCACAACGCCGAGAGTTGTTCCCCAGGCAAACGAACCCACATCACCCATAAAGAATCGCGCAGGATAAACATTAAACCAAAGATAAGCCAAAAGTGCGCCAAGAACCGTAAAGCAAAATGCTGACAAACTATACTGATTTTGAACCAAAGCAATAATTCCAAAAGCGGCAAACGCAGCACTCAAAAGTCCGCCAGCAAGACCATCAAGTCCGTCAGAGATGTTCACAGCATTACTTGTTGCTACAATCGCAAAAATGAAAAGCGGAACCATCCAATAGCCAATTTCAATATTTCCAACAAAAGGAATCATAACACTTGTAAAATGCAATTTAAACGTAAAAAACCAAGCTAAAAATCCAGCCAAGGCAATAATCATCGCGAATTTAACTGGCGCTCGAAGACCAGCATCTTTACGATTCGAACCCCAAATATTCAAAATATCATCAATTAAACCGATAAGTGCACCACCGGTAAGCCCCGCCAGAGGCAACCAAGTTTGCTCGCGTTTCAGATTCAATAAAACTGAAAGAATAATGATCGCAATAACACCAATAACACCTGCCATTGTTGGGATATTTCGCGCGATTTTTTTCGCATGAAGTTTATTCACCACAGTTAAAGCCTCGCCTGTGACAGATGCTGTTTTTTGCTTTTTCCAAAATTTATGTTTATATGCAATAAAAGTATAGAGCGGTGTTAAGCCCATTGCCAAAATGAATCCAGCAAGGCTGAAAAGTGCAGAAACGATTAATTGATTTGTGATATTTAACATATTCCCTCTTTTAATTTATTGGTTTAACTTCTAAATAATTCAGCAACCAGTTCGAAATTTCGGTAAAAATTGGTGCCGCATCTTTCGAACCTTGGAGATTTTGGTTTTCACCCCAAACCGCTACCATTATAACATATTCAGCTTCTTCTCCGCCACCAAATCCAACATAACTACCAATCGTTTGATAATCGACATATTTTCCGCCAACAATCGTCTGACTAGTTCCAGTTTTACCACCAATTTGATAGCCTGGCGCATCTTTTGCACCACCAGCTTTTCGAACACCTTCGAGAACCTGCTTCATCTGATCACTGGTTTCTTTCGAAATCACATTTTTGTGCGCAATTTCTGAATCTTTTTTCGAAAGCTTTCCATCTTCATCAACCATTCCAGCAACAATACTTGGTTTATATAATATTCCACCGTTCACAAGAGAAGAAAAAGCATTCGCGGTTTGAAGCATTGTAGTTGTCATACCTTGGCCGAAAGTCATATTCGAATATCGAACCGCATTTCCTTCGACGTTTTTTGGCGAAACAATCGAACCTTGGCTTTCGAGAATTTCAATTCCAGTTTCACGCCCAAGTCCAAATCTGTTATAAAAATAGTCATAGATTTTGTTTCGCGCAGTTGAATTTAGCGTTCCATCACCAAGCAACTGACCAATTGTTACCATTCCGGTGTTTAGCGAATAATTCATTGCCGTTTGAAGAGTAATCGAGCCCGTATGCCCTAAAACAGCATTTCGAATCGTAATATCTTCAATTTTTATCGAATCAGTATTGTAGTATCGTGTGTTAGGATTTGCGACACCCTCATTAATCCCTGTAGCCATTGTGAAAGATTTTATAACCGAACCATTTTCATACGCCATTGTCGCAGAATTATTGTTGAACAATGTGCCATCTTGAACTTTTCCATAATTAGCCGGATCATAGGTCGGATAATTTGCCATCGCCATAATTTTACCTGTTTTTGGATTCATAACCAAAACTGAGCCATGTTTCATTTTTTTAGCTTCCATTTGTGCTTTTAATACCTTTTCAACTTTTGCTTGGATATTTCGATCAATCGAAAGTGCCACATTTTGACCATTCACTGCTGGTTTTTCAATATTTTCGCTACCAATTTCGATCGCATTATTAAAAACGTCAGTTGTAATTTTTTTGTATCCATCCGTGCCGGTCAATTCTTTATTCATTGCCTGTTCGATGCCGTAATTTCCGCCATTATCATTCACAAAACCAATAACTTGTGACGCCAAATTTCCCTCAGGATAAACCCTGCGAGTTTCAGCTGTAAAACCAATTCCATGAAACTTTTTCTCGCGAATTTGATTCACTTGTTTTAGTGATAATTTTGTCCCAATAACTTGATATCGAGTATCGGTTTTTTCGAAAAGTTTTTCGAAATTATCTTTCAAATTTCCGCCAGCAACTCTTTTAAATTCTGAAATAATTTCATCTTTTTTGACTTTTTTAGAATTTTCTACTTCTTGCGGATCAATCCAGAGAGTATAAACTGTTTCGTTCAAAACTAATTTTGTTAGTTTTTTACCATCCATCGCGTAAATTAAACCGCGCTGAGACTTAATTTCAAACTGCTTTCGCTGGCCTTTATCTGCCTTTGCACGATATTCGTTACCCTCAATGACTTGCAAGAAAAAAAGCCGAACAATGATCACCGCAAAAATCCCTAAAACTGAGACCGCGAGATAACCTGTTCGACTTTTATTCTTAAAACCTAAAATCATACTATTTCTATTTTATCACACTTTTTGTGATTTTTCGAAAAAGCTTAAACTTATTTTGCGTAAGAAACTGAAGCTGGCGTTGTCATTTTCTTAGCAACTTCACTATTTTCGATATTTGAAAGCGCTGTGAGTCGTGCATTTTCAACTTCTAAATCAGCTTTTTTAATTTCAAGATCCGAGATTTTCGAGTCAATTTCTTGAATATCACTTCCGTAAAGTGCTGGTTTAGATGAATTCATCAAGAAAATAATTCCAAGAACCGCAATCAAAATACCAAGCATCAAAAATTGCGTTACCGCACCAAGTTTTGCTGTTGGTTGAAAAATAGCGATATTATTATTTCTTCCATATGAACGCGACGAAGCTTGCGCTTGTCTGCGACGACTAACATAATTTGTGTTTGTTTTATACATTGGTTTTTTGTATTGCGTTAAATTTAATATTCAATAAAATAAAGCACCAAACCAGTCTTGGCTGGTGCTTTAAGTTTTAGTTTTTGTTTCAAATTTTTGTTTTTGTTTTTTCGAGAGCGTTAAATACTATCGAAAATTAACTTTTACGCGAGCTTGTTCGTTAGCGTAGCTTACTTTGATTGTTTTTGGCATCTCGCCTCCTTTTGTTTTTTTATTTTCTAATGCTCACTCGCAGTTTTGCACTACGGGCTCGCGGATTATTAACATCTTCTTTTGCGCCATCAAGCGGTTTTTTAGTAATAATTTGAAATTTAGATTCCAAACCTTTTTTCGAATCTTCTTTAAAATAATTCTTCACAAGTTTATCTTCAAGGCTATGAAAAGTGATAATTCCAACTCTTCCACCATGATTTAAAAGTTTCGGAAGCAATCCTAAAACTTCTTCAACCTGTTGAAGTTCATTGTTTACTGCGATTCGAATCGCTTGAAAAGTACGCGTTGCGGGGTGTGTTTTTTGCCAACCGCCTTTATGCACACTCAAAATTAAATCAGCCAACTGTGTCGTAGTTTCAATTCTCTGCTTTTTTCGGACTTCCAAAATTTTTGAAACAATTTTTTCAGCGAAACTATGTTTTTCTTCACCAAATTCAGTCAAAATTTGCATTAATTCATTCTTGCTTGCAAATTCTATAATATCTGCCGCCGTTTTTTGCTGGGCGGGATTCATTCGCATATCAAGTGGGCCATCTTTTCGAAAAGAAAATCCCCTTTCAGCAATATCCAACTGAGGTGAAGAAACACCCAAATCCGCTAAGATTATATCGAATTTTCGACCTTTCTCTACCAATTCTTTTGCTGCAGAAAGAAAATCCATATGCAAAAGCTCTACGCCTTCATTTTTAAACCGTTGAAGCGTGCGAATTGCATTTTCATCTCTATCAACTAAAACCGAGTTTTCAAAATTCTCGGTTATACGCAAAAACTCGCCAGCATGACCACCATATCCCGCCGTGAAATCGAGATAACTTTCCCCTTTCTTTGGCTGAATTTGCGACAAGCTTGCTTGTAATAAGACTGGTATGTGAACTGATTTTTCTCTGTAATTCATAAATTTAAAGCCACCTATCTGATGATTAAACTTTTTGTTTTTGTTATATTTTTGTTTTAAGATTCATTATAAGTTTAGCTTTTTGCTTGGCGTATAGCCAACCATATTGCTGTTTGAGAGACTTATATATGAGGTGGAGTTTTATTTTGGGAGGTTTTAGAATGTGCTCCGACTATTATTTTAACCTGGTTGCCGGAAAATGTCCAGCTGTTTAATCACCAGGTAGTTGACCTTAAATTAAAAACTACATCTATTTTAACGTGCTTTTATTTTTGTTTAGTGGTTTTTCTGTTTGTTTCTGTCGTTGCCACTGATTTAAGTTTACCGCGAATTAAAAATTTTCGCAAGACCTATTTTTGACAAACACGCAAATATAGAACAAAGTTTTTATATATTTTTCCACAACTATGTGGAAAAGCAAGCCTTTTAACAGATATAGCCTACTTTTCCACAATGCTTGTGTTTAATTGTTGAAAAATCAAATTATCGTGGCAATAATGCACTAACCAATGCCATATCATACTTTGTTGTTGATATCAAAATTAGATATGTCACAAATACAACAAGGTTAATTGCTAGCGAGAGAACTAAAACTGCACTTCGAAAATCTTGCGTAACTTGATCTACCACTACTGTTCCATCTTCTGCAATCATAATTCCGTTATTTGTTAATAGTGTTTTAGCTTTCGAAATATCTTGCTCTTTTTTTGAAACTTTCGCAGTTTTTTCTGCAGATTTTTTAGTTGTAGTTTTTTTAACGATTTTTGTTTCTGTTTGTTTTTTTGTCATTTTATTCCTTTTTTTATTTTATTTGACTTATTTAATCTTCGTTGTTTTGTATGTTTATATAATAGCATAAGTTTTTTAAAAAGTCAATAGTTTTATGTTAAAATATTTTAAAATATTTCTAAAACCATTGCCAACTTTTTGTTCGCTTGACAATTCCATTTTTGATTTTATTTTATTTTTTGACATAATACTAAAATATTGCCAAATAAAAAAATAGGCTCCTGTCGCCTATTTCTATCTGTTTTCCACACCTTAAATTGCACTTTCGCCAAAAAGCTTTTTAATTCGTGCTTCGATCGATCCCTTATGTCTTCCGAGCTCTTTGCTTAATTTCGAAATAAGTTCGTTATCAATTTTACCATTTTTGAAAATCGCCTCTTGAAGCTTTACATCATCGGTAAGCCTCCACGGACGATATGCATTCGGGTATTGCTGGCGCATTTTTTCTAGTTTTTCCGCCCAAGTTGCCTTTTTTGGTTTTTCTTCAATAATTTCGCCAGCCTCACGCTTTTTCGAAACTTCAACCAGATGTATAAAACGTTTTTCAGCCTTCAAGCTTTCTTTTTTAAGATGTGCATCAATTCTTTGCGCTTCAGAGCTAACAATTAAAGCCGTTCGATTTATTCCGATCAAATAAAGTTTATCAAGCGAACGAACACGCGAAAGCGCCACGTAACCCATTCCTTCAGAAAAAGCTTTTCGAAGATCAATTCGTGCAGTATCAAGTGTCATTCCCTGACTTTTATGAACGGTAATTGCATAAGCTAATCTGAGCGGGATCTGCATAATACTGGCACGTTTTTTATCACCGTCGCGTAATTCCCAAGCATCTGGAACTATTGTCACAACTCTACCGTTTTGAAATTGAACAATCGGATAGTCTGTAAATTTTTCGAAATCAATTACCTCACCAATCGAACCATTCACATAATATCGATTTTGGGCATTTTTAACCGCCATCACTAAAGCACCTTTTTTGAGCCGCAAAAGCTCGGGTGCAAGAACCGATTTTTGTAAAGTCTCAACATAATTTCTCGCGCCAGTCGTGGTTTGTGTAAAGTGAAATTCCTTTTCGTCAAGCTCGGCAAGTTTTTGTTCATTAATTGCATCGACATCAATATTCGTAGTGTGGAGCTCGGTTAAGTTTTTCGAAAAATCTTCATTTTCAAATTCCGGATTAGCATCAATACGGTTAAGCAAACTTTCAGCATGCTTTCGGCGCAAATCGTCCGCTCGAAGTGCATTTAAAATTTCAGTCAATTCACTATCTTTCTGGCGATAATTCTCCTCAAGATAACAAACCGTAAAATCAGCCATTCGCCAAGCTTCAGAATGAATTGCAAAACCACCAGTTCGACTACCATTTCGATTGATTGGCGGCAACTGAAAAAAATCACCACATAAAATTACTTGAATTCCACCAAAAGGTTTGTCGTTTTGTCGAATTGTGCGACAAATTTCTTCAACCATATCGAGCCGAAAATCATGCAACATTGAAATTTCATCAATCACTAAAATATCAGTGTTTTTAATGATTTCCACACGAGTTTTAGGGATTTTTTCGAAAAACTTCTTAGAAAGATAATCATAAATTCCAATCCCGCTCCAAGCGTGAATTGTATTTCCACCAAGATGAGTTGCCGCCAAACCAGTAGTAGCCGTGACACTAACTTTTTTTCCAGAATTTTTTGCAAGCTTAATAAACTGGTTAAGTGTAAAAGTTTTTCCACTTCCCGCCGCTCCAGTTAAAAAGACGTTCTCGCCCGAAAGCATAATCTCTAAAGCTAGTGCTTGTTTCATTTTTGAAGACTATTCACTCCCGATCATTCGTGGTGGCTCACCCTCTGGCTCGTCAAGCAATTTTTTACTTTTAATTTCATATCGACGACCCGTAATCTCACTCACAATATAATCTTCATTAATTAAATTTACAAACATATCAAGGTCGTTACCATCCATAATAATAATCGCACCGTTATCGTCTGTCATAAGTTCAAGTTGCATTTCATCAGCATACTCAACCACTTTTTCTTGTGAAATTTCACCAATTTCATCCATTTTTTGCAGTTTCGTTGCGGCTTTTTTATGTTCACGCACCAAAGTTTGTAAATCAAGCCCATCCGGAAAACTCAATTTATATTTTCGTTCAATTTCAAGCACTTTTTGATCAGCTAAAACTTGTTTCTTGTAGTCATAATTGAAGAGTTTTTCGAATTTGCTTTGATTAAAAATAAAGATGTCGTTATTAACAATTAATACCTGATTATCTGGCTGGATTTTTAGACCAAATTCAGGTTCGAAAGCACCAAATTTACCGTTTCGAAATTCCCAAGCTGTCGCACCACGCAAAACTTGACCTTGCATAATTTGTTTAGCAACATAAAACCTTTCACCTTTTGGAGTTGTAAAACGTGCCAAAATTCCTTTAATCCGCTTAAAGTCGTGCTCGCTTTCATTAAATTCCACAATATCCGTATATTGAGTTTCAATCGTATTAATCAAAGCATCGGCATGCTGAACTTTTTGAAGCTCAGTTTTCAAAAGCACATCTTTGCTTACTCCACCATCCATTTCGTAATCACGAACACTCAAACCAGTTCCAGCACCCATATTCACAAAATTAATCATATCAAAAATAAATAGAGGCTTAATTTGTGCATTTAATTCACTTGTAAAACTCGTCGTAAAGGGCATAAAATTTTTATTAAACAGAAAAAACTCAACATCAAGCTCGTTTTTAATTTCATCTGTTAAATTTGCCCATTGAAAAATATCGGTAGGTTCGGTTTTTGAAACTTCATTCGAAATATTTTCAATCATTTTTTCATTATCCATAGTTATATTTTACCACAAGCTCTTAAAATCTAAAAGAAATCTTTTAATTTGGTTAGTTTTCGAAGCCGTGGTATAATTAAAGAATGAAAATTGCAATTTTAGGGCGTCAGCCGAGCATTGGAATTGCCGAACTCGAAAGTGTTTTTGGTGGTGAAAAAATTCGCGTTCTTGGTGATTATGCCTGCATTATTGAAACTGAAAAAATTAATGTTTCGCATTTTGGCTCAATTCTTAAAACCGGACAGGTTGTTTTTGAAGTTAATTCAACTGATTGGCACGATGTTTCAAAAAAAATAACTCAAATTTTCGAACGCGATTTTGCAGATTTTAGTGGAAAAATCACGCTAGGAATCTCATCTTATGGTTTAAAAATTCGCGCAAATGAAATTTCGAAAACCGGCACAATTATTAAGCATAAATTAAAAAATCACGGTGTTTCGGTACGAATTATCCCTTCAAAAACGGCAGCGCTTTCAACCGCGATTTCACACAACAACAAACTTGGTTTGAGTGAGAAAAAAATCGAAATTTTAGCGGTGCGTGGTGGTAAAAAAACGATTATCGCACTCAGCGAAGGTGCGCAAAATATTACAAGCTACGCTAAACGTGACCAAAATCGACCAAAACGCGATGCTTTTGTCGGAATGCTACCACCAAAACTAGCGCAAATAATGATCAATCTTGGAGCGGGTGAAAATCAGCCACAAATTCAAGCGCTTTTTGGCAGAAAAAAAATCGAAATACCAGAAATTCTTGACCCATTTTGCGGAACTGGAACTGTTCTTCAAGAAGCACTTTTAAAAGGCTTTGAAGTTAACGGAACAGATTTAAGTGAAAAAATGATAGAATTTTCGAAAGAAAATAGCGAATGGTTCTTACGAGAATTTAAACCACATGGCGAGATTGGTAAAATTTATCAAGCCGATGCCACAGACGAAAAATGGAGTTTTGCTAAAAATCTTTCAACTGTGGTTTGTGAAACTTATCTCGGTCAACCATTCTCTGCTCCACCTTCTCCAAAAAAACTGGAGGAAGTTCGCGAAATCTGCAACCGTATAATTTCGAACTTTTTAAAAAATTTAGCCACACAAATTCCAGATGGAACACAAATTTGTATTGCTGTTCCCGCTTGGAAAACCCAAAATGGCGATTTTTCGCACCTTCCACTTATTGACTTTTTAAATGAGCTGGGGTATAATAGAAGAGAATTTATGCGCGTTAAACCACAAGATCTAATATATTATCGCGAAGATCAAGTTGTGGCGCGTGAATTATTAGTACTAATAAGGAGTAAAAATGTCACACGTTAAATCGGGTGGTTCAAGTAAGAACATCCATAATAACGCCGGTCAACGTCTTGGTGTTAAACGATTTGGTGGCCAAAAAGTTAACGAGGGTGAAGTTCTCGTTCGACAGACTGGTGCAACTAAATTGGCTGGTGAAGGAACTTACATGAGCCGAAATTTCACGATTCACGCCAAACAAGACGGTGTTGTGAAATTTAAACAAATCCAAAAACGCAAATTTACTGGCAAAACTGAACGACGCACAGTTGTAGAAGTTGTAGCTGCGTAATTGCAATAAAAAATGAGCTTTTCGAACGATCAGCTCATTTTTTATTTTATTACTTTGAATTAATATTCTTCATTCATTCCTAAATGTTCGCGAATTTTATCAATCACACCCGAAATTACCACTTGCGACTTCACAAGATAATCATCAACACCAAGCTCCTCGGCGCGCTTTCGATCACTTTCTTGACTTAAAGCTGTGAGCATAATTATCCGCATATTCATAGTCTCCGGTGTGTTTCGCAAAATATCCAAAACATCAAAGCCTGAGATCTTCGGCATCATCGCATCAAGCAAAATCAAATCTGGTCGAATTTTTAACGCCGCCGTCAAAGCCTGCTCGCCATCATGCACTTCAAAAACCTCAAAATCTTCCATTTCTAATCGAGCACGATAAACACTCGCCAGAACTTGGTCATCTTCAACCAATAAAATTTTCTTTTTTATATCCATTTTCTCTCCTATTTCAAAATTTCCATTGCTTTATTTTTCTGAATATCATTCAATAAATAGCTCTGACCTTCTGGATTTTTAATCTCAACATCTGGTGAAATTCCATTATTCGAGATATTTTTGCCACTTGGCGTAAACCATTTTGCAATTGTAACCTTCAATAAAGCACCATCAGGCATATCGATCGTCGTTTGAACACTTCCCTTGCCGTAAGATTTTTCACCCACAATTTGCGCAGCCTTATGCTCTTTCAGTGCTCCAGCAACAATTTCACTCGCACTCGCTGAAGAACTATCGAGTAAAATCACTGTTTTAATTCCTTTTAATGGGTTTTCGCCAGTTGCTCGAATTTCCTCAACAGTTTTCGAACCAGTTTTTTCGCTTACAATTAATGCATTTTTCTCCAACCATAAACTCGCAACGGTTTTTGCGGCCTGAACATATCCACCACCATTTCCACGCAAATCCAAAATAACTTTTGAAATTCCTTCATTTTTAATTTCTTCGGCATACTTTTTCGCCAAAGCACCAGTTTCACTATCAAATCGATAAATCGAAAGAGTTGCAATACCGTTGTTTTTTGACAGATCAACGCTTGGATTTTCGATTTTCGCACGAGTTACTGAAAAATCCTTCTTTTCTTCACCGCGAATAACCGTGATTTTAACTGTTGTGCCAGAATCGCCACGAATTTTTTTACTAACTTCGGAGGTGCTTTTCTTTAAAACATCCTCATCATTAACTTTTGAAATTACATCTCCAGCCAAAATCCCAGCGCTCGCAGCAGGATTTTTTGGCAAAACACGCACAACCTTAACAATGTCGCCGTCTTTTGCGAGTTCAATTCCAACACCAGTTCCGACATCACCGCTCAAACTTTTGTTAAATTCCTCGGCCTCTTTTGAAGTCATATATTCGGTGTATTTATCGCCAGCAGCTTCAACCAAGCCTTTCGAAGCACCTTCAATAATCTTCTGTTTGTCGATTTCTCCGTCGTAATTTGAAACTAATGCTTGATAAGTTTTTTCAACATTCGAAAAATCAATTTTTCCAACCTTCTTAAACCCAAAAACTGGCGCAATTAAATTTCTAAGGTCATCTATTCTTGAACCACCCACAAAACCCAAAATCAGCGTAAAAGCCGAAATTAAGACTAACGTTGAGTGATTGACTTTTTTTCCTCTATCCATAAAATCCATTATATCACAAAAGCACAAGCATAACAAAAAAATAAGATTTAAAAGATAAGTTTAAGTTCAATATTGCAAGATAGTTATATTGTGGAAAAAATTTTAAAACAAAAAATTAAAGACTAATTTTTAGGTTATAGATATCATTAATAGCTTTTTAGGGTTGTATATTATTTTTATTTCTTCAAAAGATTTCGCAATATAAGCTCAGGATTTTCTAAAGTAAGCTTAGTAATTTGATAGCTTTCAGAATCGTGATAATCAATTTCTTGAATAGATTCATTAAAATTGTATATTTTTGAATTTGGTAAAGCTGTAATAATAGGAGAATGAGTAGCTATGATAAATTGAGCTCCGCTTTGTGTTAGTTCATATATTTTTGCCATAAAGGCTAATTGATTTTGTGGGGAAAGAGCAGCTTCTGGTTCGTCTAAGATATATAATCCATTAGGTTTAAATTTATTTAAAACTAGACCTAAGAATGCCTGACCGTGCGAGCGTTCGTGCGGGATTCCGCCGTAAGAATCTAACTTATATCCCATAGCAATCTCTCTACTGTATATATCTTCCAGATAAGTAGCTACATTATAAAAACTTTCAGCCCTCAAGAAAAATCCATCCCGTGGTCGCTTAGCCCCTCTAACAATCTGAATATATTCACTAAGGTTTGAATGCGTTTCTTTAGTTGCGAAATTAAAATTAACAGTTCCTCCCTCAGGATTAAATCCTAAAGAAACCGCAATACCTTCAAGTAAAGTTGACTTACCACTCCCATTTTCGCCCATAAAAAAAGTAATAGGAGAAGACAAATTTAAAGAATCAATGGAATTTATTGATGGAATTTCAGAGTAGTATTTCCCTTTAGGTATAGGTTTTATCCTTATTTCTTTGACAAAAGCATCCATTGTATCCCCTTTCATTTTTATTATATCATTTATCTTTTGATAGATAAAGTAAAACTTTTAATACTAAAAATTTTATTGGTGGCTTCTTTCGGTGAAAGTTTATTAGTAAAATTAACAATAAAAAGCGAGCCAGGTAAACTTACTCGCTAAATATTAATCAAAATATACATATGTATCGTAAGTACTTGCAGGAACGGTCATTGTCGAGAATTGTCCCCAGCGTCCGTTAACAAAATAGTTGTATTGCGAAATTGTAACCATATTTCCATTAACAGCTTCAACCCAAACGATATGTCCGTATTGGCCACCACTCATCACGCCGAAGGAACCAACTTTTGGCGTATTTCCAGTTCGAAAACCTGCTCGACGCGCGCTTGCTGGAACATCTTTCGCATTTCCCCAGTATGCAGCACTAATTCCTTTTGTTGCACGCAATTTCCACGCAACATAACTCACACATTGGCGACATCCATATCCATAGCCATCTGTTCCGTTTCCATCAACTCCGCCATAACTCACAGCATTTGCATCAACTGGACAGTTTGCATCATTCCAAGGATATGAACTTGTTCCGGCAATTGCTTGCGGAAGAGCACCGCCACCAGCAGCTCGAGCAGCTCGCAAAATTTGCGCTTGAATTGCTTCTTGCTGTTGTTTTTGCAGTTCTGCCTTTTGAGCGTTTCGCTCTTTTGCATATTTTGTATATTCAGCTTCATCATTCTTTGTTTGAGTGATTAATTCATTTTGTTGACGAATTTTTTCCTGCAATGCAGATTCTGCTTGCTGCTGATTCGCTAACGCAACCTTAACTTCGTCTCGTTGTTTTTCAAGATCAGCTTTTGCACGCTTAATGCCATCAACCTTTTCAACTAGTTGATTTTTGACCGCACTTTGATATTCAAAATTATCAAGAGCTTTCGAAAGATTGCTACTTCCCGCAATTCGCTCAATTGGTGTGATATCGTCTTCAAGTGACATTGTTGCTAAAATTGAACCAAGAGCATCTCGATTTCTCTCAATATTTTCTTCATTCGTTTTAATTTCAAGCTGAAGTTTTTCGAATTGCTTTTGATAAATCGCAATCTGCGACTGAATCGTAGATTTTTCTTTTTCAATTCCGTTTAATTCATTTTGAAGTGTTTGAGCTTTATTCCGAAGATCGCCCGCCCGAGATTCTGCATCACCAATCTGAGACTGAAGCGTCTTAATCTCTTTATCAAGCTGATCAATACTCTTTTCGGCCTGAGCGCCACCTTTCGGAATTGTCGCAACAACACCAGCTGCCACAACACCAAGAGAAATCGCACTATTAATAATTAAATTCTTCTTTTTAATCTTTTTCATAACTATTTTTCTTTTTGTTTTAAATTTATTACTATTAAAATTATACCACATTATTTTTTCAAAGACAAGCCCCTTTTTATATTTTTAGGTATTTTCTTGTAGCTGTAAATGCTGAAATGATGCCAATTAAAGATCCGATAATAATTAGCCCTAAAACAACAAGAATTCCATACATATGTAAGAATGAAATCACTGGTGAGACGATAATTCCATAAGCTTCAAGCTTGGTCTTTGAAAGAAAAATAATCGAATATCCAATAATTGACGCCAAAATTGCTGCAATCGTTCCACAAATTACAGCTTCAACCAAAAACGGCCCAGCGATAAAGCTCTTGTTCGCACCGATCAATTTCATCATATAAATCTCTTCTCGACGGTTAAAAATAGCCATTCGAATTGTGTTAAAAATAATCAAACTTGCAATAATTACAAAAATTGAACCAGCAAGAATTCCAACTTTCTCAGCAAAATTAATTGTGTTCGAAATATTCTTAATTACCTCATTTCGATCGCTCGCATATGTTGGTGGATGATCTGGGTCAAGGCTCGATTTTATCAATTTGTTATTTTCGACAAGATTTTTAAGCTCGGTTGAATCTGAAATATCAACGAGTTTAATGTTAAAAATACCAAAAAATTCATTATTTGATTCGATCAAGGCTTTTCGAATATCCGCATCAGCAGAATTTTTTCGCGCAAATTTATCTCGTGCTTCTTGTGGTGAGGTGTAGGTTATATTTGTCACCGTTTTAAGATCACCGATTGACTTTTTCATTTTTTCAATATCAGAGTTTGAAACACCCTTTTTCAGATAAATCGACATATCAACTTTATTTTTAATATCATCAACAGTATCCATTAAAATTGAGCGCGCAAGAAGCGAGCCAAAAATAATCACCAAAGTAACCGTCATCACTGCTGTTGCGGCGACCGAAAGCCAAGCATTTCGAACAAAGCTATTTGCGCCATATTTAGTAATTCGCCAAAATGTTAGAGTTCTGCGACGATGGCGTTTTTGCTGCATGATAACTTTAGAGTTCTGTTTTTTTCGACCTTGTTGTTGAATTGCTCTTTGCTTTTCTTCCATTACTGTCTATACTCCCCTTGCGATTGATCATGAGTTATTTTTCCACCGTTCAAAGTAATAACGCGACGTTTAAGTTTATTAACAATTTCAACATTGTGCGTAGTTAAAACAACTGTTGTTCCGTAATCGTTAATTTTTTCAAGCAGTCGGATAATATCCCAACTGTGCTTTGGGTCAAGATTTCCAGTTGGCTCATCGGCGATAAGAATTTTTGGCTGACGCGCTAAAGCTCGAGCAATAGCCACACGCTGGCGCTCACCACCGCTTAACTGATGCGGAAAATTACCTTCTTTACCTTCTAAACCAACAAGCTTAATCACTTTCGGAACAGTAGCTTTAATCTCGTGATTTGTCATTCCAGCAATTTCAAGCGCGAAAGCGACATTTTCGAAAACTGTTCGGTTCGGCAAAAGTTTAAAATCCTGAAAAATTACACCAATTCGGCGTCGTAAAAGCGGAATATCTTTATCTCGTAATTTATCATAATCAATTCCACCGACAACAATTTTACCACTAGTTTGTTTTTCTTCGCGAGTAAGCATTTTTAAAAGTGATGACTTTCCAGCACCGCTTGTTCCAACCAAAATTACAAACTCTTTTGGTTTAATATGAAGACTGATCCTGTTTATTGCAGGAGTTTTTGAATTCCCATAAACTTTTGTTACACGATCTAATAATATCATCACTTTTTATTATATCAGCTTTTCGCAAAGTGTTCAAGCTTATTTCGAATTTTAAAAATTCACCCTCAATTTTGAGAGCGAATTTAAACTATTTTTTCGACTTTTGCTTCTTTTTAAGAAGCTGTGCGGTGTAATTTTCTGGTGAATCTGCAGTTTTATCAATTCCCAAAACCTCTAAAACATCCCATAACTCTTGCCGAATCTCATCAGGATTATCACCTTTTTTAACTTCTCTTTCAAGTTTAATGAATGTTCCCAATTTTTCAACATCATCCAAAAAGAAAGTTGTGTCTTCAACTTGAAGTTTTTGGCGATTTCGAAGGACTTCAACCTTCATTTCGAAACCTAATTGCTGAACAATGTGCGCAGTTTCAGCATAATTCAAAACAGGTGTTTCGTGGATTAAATCAACATTTTCAGCATCAATGTGGCGTTTTTGGATTAGCTGATACCAAGGTTTACGTTTTGGGTCAACAATTTCCGTCCGAATCATTAACTTTGGCAAATTTCGACTTGGCTGATAACCGCGAGGTAAAAAAACGCGATCATTTTGAAAAATCACTCGCCCAAAATCGTGCCCCGTATCAGTTAATCTTTTAACAAAATCAACTTTATTTTTAATTTTTGCTTTTACGATAACTTTTTTCATAATTCAATTCTACCATATTTTTGCATTTTTTGCAATATCACTTATGCTTTTAATCTTTGACGCGCTTGCTCCGCCAAACAAACTGTTGCCGCCATCGCCACATTCAAACTTTCGATTTGACCAACCTGTGGAATTATAACTTGATTTTTAACTTTCGAAAGCAATTCTAATGAAACACCCGCGCCTTCATTCCCAAAAATCCAAGCTGTTTTTGTTGTAAAATTCTTATCATAAATTGATTTTTCAGCCTGAAGACTTGTTGCGAAAATTGGAGTTTCAATTTTCGAAATAACCTTACTCAAATCTTGATTTTCGAAAATTTGAAGTTTAAAATGTGCCCCCATTCCTGCTCTCAAAACTTTTGGCGACCAAGCTGAAACAGTTCCTTTTGAACAAATTATTTGTTTAACCCCAAAACCAACTGCGCTTCGCAAGATCGTTCCAAAATTTCCTGGATCTTGAATTCTATCAAGAATTATTACGTCTTCACAAAAATCAACACATTGATTTTCTGGTATTTTCACAACAAACAAAATACCGACACCTTCAATAACAGGACTAATCTTTGAATATATTTTAGCTTCAAGTTCAATAATTTCAGTATTCAGTTCTTCACATTTTTGAATAATTCCTTCAACTTCTTCGCTTCTTTTTGAAGAACTCGAAATCACGCAAAAATCCGGCACACCAAAGCGCTTAAGCCACTCAGCCGTAAGGTGCGCACCCTCAATAATAGTCATTTTTTGCTTATTTCGAAAACTTTGCTTTTCTGAAAGCTGAACAAGTTTTTTAACCAATGGATTTTGCGCGGAGGTGATTTTCTTCATTAAATCTCGCTTGATTTTACACGAATCTGTGAGGCGTCATCACGATTTCGAACACTCACCAGTCCATCGCCTTCAACTGTTTCAAAATCAATCACAACAACTTTTGGCACACCAATCTCATCCGCCTTAGCATAAATTTTACCAACTTTTCCGCTCAAATCAAATTCTACATTTTTGTATTTTTTACGAAGTTCAGAATAAACCTCTTTAGCTTTTTCAACTAGAGCTTCTTTATTTTTCAAAAGCGGAGCCACGATAATTTTAGTTGGAGCAAGATTCTCTGGTAAAGCTAGATAGGTTCGAATTTTACCTTCAGATTTAACTTCAGTATAAGCATTCGAAAGAACCGCCATCAAAAGCCGTTCAACGCCAAAACTTGGCTCAATCACATGAGGAATAAACTTTTCGCGAGTTTGTTTATCTGTATATTCCATACTTTTACCACTCGCCCGTTGAATATTCGCAAGGTCGAAGTCGGTTCGATAAGCAATTCCCATTAATTCTTCTTTACCGATTGGAAAATTGAACTCAAAATCAACTGTGCGTTTCGAATAGTGTGCGCGATCTTCTGCCGGAACTTCAAGTTCATATAGTGAATTTTGCGGCAATCCCATTTTTTCAGTTAAAAATTCTCGCACCAAATTCAAAAGTTTTTCGAACTCAGCTTCCCAATCTTTAGGATTTACGAAATACTCAATTTCCATTTGTTCAAACTCTCGAGAACGGAACACAAAATCACGCGGACTAATCTCGTTTCGAAAAGCCTTACCCTGTTGAGCAAGCCCAAATGGTAAGCTTGGATAAAAAGCATCTACTACATTTTTATAGTTCGTAAAGATTCCCTGAGCGGTTTCTGGACGGAGATAAGCTACAGAGTTTTCGTTGACAACCGCACCAACGTTGGTCTGGAACATCATGTTAAAGCTACGAACATCACTCAAATCATTACCTTTTAGTGATTTCAAGCCTTTTTCACGAATAATTTCAGTAATTTTTTCATTCGAAAGACCTTCTGCTTCGATTCCAGCATCTTTCAATAAATGATCCGCTCGATAACGTTCGCCAGTTTTTAAGTCTTCAACCAAAGGGTCAGCAAAAGTTGCAGCGTGACCACTCGCTTTCCAAACTTTTGGATTCATAATAATTGCCGCATCAACACCAAACATATCTTCGCGGTTCTCAACAAAGAAATCCCACCATTCGTTCATGATTTTGCGCTTTAATGCTAAGCCAAGTGGGCCGTAATCCCAAGTTCCACGCATTCCACCGTAAACTTCGCTACCTTGCCAAATAAACCCTCGGCGTTTTGCGAGGCTAACAATTTTGTCCATTAAGTCTTCGTTCTTCATTTTTCCTCCGTATATTCTTTTAACCATTATATCAAAAAAGCTCTCATTTTTCGAGAGCTTTTCCTTAAAATTATTATAAAATTACAACTTTAATTTCGATTTTTTTCGAAAAAACAATACGGTAACCACGCCCAAAATAGAAAAAGCTGGGATAATTAAATTTTGAGATTTTTCGAAACCAGTATTTGGAGCTTGTGGAGATTTAGTAGGTTCATCTTTGTTAATCTCCTTAGCTACTTCATCTTTTTTAGAATTTACTGTTTCTGGTAAAGGCTTATCCTTTAATTCTTTTTTAATTTTTGTAATATCTGCATCTGTTATTACACCTTGAATAGACCCTTGAGCAACACAATCTCTTTCATAAACTACAGCACCATCAGTCGCAACAACCTGAATATGATATTTAATATTATTAATCACCCCCTTCTTAAAATCAATATCACCACTACTAATTCGACTAGGATTTAAAACAACCGGTGGATATAGGCCGCTACTTCTCTTTGGATTATTCTGCTCTAAAAAATGAATCTCAAAATTATTATCATCAACACCCAGATACTTTATTTTCGCATTATTCGGAGCGTTAATCATAACAATACCATCAGCACTAACCCGGTTTTCAGCAGTTCTAATAAAATTAGTTCCGTTAGTTTCGGTCTTTTCATAAGGAGCCAAAAAATTCAAAGAGCTATCTTCGGCCATCTTCAGAACCACTTTATACCCACTCCAGCTATTTAAAGTCGAATATCCATAATTTAAACTACCTTTGAGTGTTTTACTATTAAAAGTAACATTTCCACAGCCAACTTCATCATTATATTGTATATTCTGAATTGACCGAGGATTAATTTTAATATTTGGTTGTCTTAAAACCTCTTTATCATTCACTGATAAAAACCCATCAAAAGTGTAAGAACGAGAAATGATAGGGTAAGCTATTCTCGCATTATTATTCTTAATGCTAATATTCATTTCCGTAAGACTATCTTGTTTTACTTCATCGGTAAATTTAACCTTGAATAAAACCCAAGGTATAGCTTCATCAATTGTATATTTATCAAATTTTGCAAGCTCAGCAGAGTCTTCAGTATATCTCCAATATTCAGCCTTAGATTTATTTGACTTTTCAGCCTTCATGACAGCAACTATCTTACCATCCTTCTCTATATTATAATTATTATGAAGATCTAAGAGTCCTTTTTGATAAACATAAAAATAATCACCAGCTTTTACAGTTTCTGTAAATTTAAAATTAATGCTAAGATCTTTATATTTGTCACCATCCCAGTCTGCCCGTAGTATATCAGTTTCAACACCCTTAACATGTTTTGGTGAATCTACCGCAAAAGCCGTCCTGAAACCTATACCCGAAAACAATACTGCAAGAATAAAAATTAATATTTTATTTCTAAACTTCATTTTATTTCTCCCTTTTTTAGTAATATAAAACACTTATGTTTAAATCAATTGTATCATTTTTTTTTTTTTGAGTCAAGCATAAACTTTTACAAACTAAAAAATCTTTTCCCATATACAAAAAAACAACATCATCGTGCAATTTTATCAATATTTTTATTGTAATGATCGAATAATATCTGTAACTTTGTTCAAAAAAATATCACAACCTTTGATTTTAGAAATAATTTTTGGTTCACTCGAAACCATTAGTCGCAAAAATTTAATATCATTCGCACCAAACTTACCATTAGTATCTTCCAAAAAGACCTTGTCATAAAAATCAAAACTATAGTTCAAGTCTGCCTGTAAGGGTTTGCCATTTTTATCACTTTCAAGATTAATTTCATCACCAGAAAATTCAGCCACCTTAAAATTAAACCATTTTTTTATTAGGTTTAAGTCGATATCGTAATTATTCAAACTTTGAAAAATTATTAATAAAATTTCAAAAAAATCACCGCTCTCAATCTGTTCACAAAGCCCCGAAATCTTTTTAATTGCATAATACGCAAATTCAGTTCTTTCGAAATCCTTCAAAATTTCGCCAAAAAATTCACACATTCGAGCTGAAGAAAGTGTTTTCATCTCACCCTTCCCCTCAATCAAAACTACCTCATTTAACGAAAAAAACTCAATTCCGCCAGCTAATTTAGATTTTGGTCTTCGAACACCTCGCGCAATTGCGGTTTTTTTACCTTCGGGCGTTAAAAGTGTTAAAATCCGATCCGCCTCACCAAAATCAGTTCGCCGCAAAACTATTGCAAGTGTTTTTTTGCGCGAATTATTCATTTAAAATTCCCTCGATTTTTTTGCGTAATTCTTGTGGATAAACTTGCGATTTATCAAAAATATACCGAATATTGAAAGGTTTGAGACTTTCGAAATCAAGCTCGCTCGCTAAATCAGAACAAATTACGACAGGAATTTTTGAAGTGTCGGAATAACTTTGAAGCTCATTCAAAAGTGCAAACGCTGAATGCCCTTCAAGCAAAATATCAAGCAAAATTAAATCCGGCAGATTTTTATCAATCTGTAAAATTGCTTTTTGCGCAGAATTCGCTTTCGAAATACTGAAATTTGAGCGCAAGATTCGTTCAAAATTTTCCGCCAAAATCTGGTTATCTTCGATAATTAAAATTTTTTTCACAACAAACTCAGCTGTCCTGAACGATTTAAATCGATATAAAATGTGCTGCCGTCGCGATGCCGAATAACACCAATTTTTGCACCCATTGCAGTCGCAAAACTTTGCGCGATAAATAACCCCAAGCCAGAACTTTGCGGACGCGAACTCGCCTGAACTGGCCGATGATTTTGCTTTTTGATTGCTCGCCAAATCGAAATCGGAAGCTCCTCGCCATAATCTCGTACCGAAATTCGAACTTTTTCTCCAACATTCGAAATCTTAATTTCAACATCATTTTTTTTATCCGAAGAATAAAGAGCGTTATCAGAAAAATTCATCAAAACTGAACGCAAAAGTTCATAATTTGCAACAATAAGCTCGCTTTTTCGGATATTTTTAAACCGAATCACTCTTCCATGAAGCTTAAAAACATCAGAAATTTCAGAAATTACATCGCCGCATATTTTCTTTGAACTAATTGGTTCAAGCTCAAACATTGCATCCTCAAGTTTCGAAATTTTAGTTAAATCTTGAACAAGACGCAAAGCTCTTTCGCTCGTTGTATTAATTTGACGTAAAATTCGATCTCTTTCAGAACTCGAAAGATCGATCTCGTTATCAGTTAAAGTTAGTGAAAGCTGACGAATAATTGAAAGCGGGGTTTTCATCTCATGAGCAGCAACAAGAAAACTACTATCTTGCGCCACCAGATTCAAAAACTCCCGCTCATTCATACTTTTATTATAGCAAATTTTTGCTATTTTTAAAAGCTAATCCATTTTCAAAGTTCTTAGAACATTCTCATTCAAAACATTATTATAAGTATCGGCATCTGTTCGAATCATCAAAGTTTTACTATTAAATTTAAAATAGTAAGCCGTTCCGCGAATTCGGTTATTTTTATCATTTCCTGGGAATAATCCTGAAATTTTTGTTGCAGGATATCCGTTAACAGTTGCCGCTTCAGAAGAAAGTTCACCCTTCTTAATCGCCTCTTGGAAGTCTTTCAAAACTTCGTCCATATTTTTTTCATAAATAGCAACTCGAAGTCCAAACCTTTGAACATCTTTGTTTTCTTTTGGAACTGGCGGAACAGTGTCAGGATAGAAATATGAGAAAAATCCTTTTCGATCTGATCCATTTGATTCAATATATTGATTCCAGAAAGTTGGATAGCTAAATGTTACCTTTCCTAAATCTTCTGGTGCACGGAATTCTTTAACAGTTTTTCGGCGTTCTTCGTTGTATTTCTTTTCATCATCTTCGGCTTGTTTTCGCTTTGCTTCCGCCGTAGCTAATTCAATTTTACCGTCAATATCTGTTTTTGCATTATTGTATTCAATATAAGCCCAAATTCCAAAAGAACCCGCACCGGCAAACCCGATACTCAAAAGAATAATTGCAATTGTTGAGCCTTGTACTGCACCTTTTTTGAATCTATTCATACTACCCATTATACTTATGTTTTTATTTTTTTCAAGTGCTTTTGGGATTTTTTTTGAAAAATAAAAAACCGCATTTAGCGGATTTCATCAAAAAAATTGGTGGCTCCTCCCAGACTTGAACTGGGGACACAAGGCTCTTCAGGCCTCTGCTCTACCAACTGAGCTAAAGAGCCAACCTTTACTAATTATACAGTATAAGCTTTTTTTATGCAAGAGTTTTTTAAATTATTTTCGAAAAATAAAAATCTTCCGTATTGACTTTTTATCTAAAAAATGTTATTATATAGGTATTCCAAAAAAGGAGGTTCTTTTATTTGTTATTAACAATAAATAACGTGCAAATTTTTCGCAATTTAGCTTCGAACAGTGTCGAATTACCGCATAAAGTTAGACTAAAAACTAATTATGGCGAATTTCCTGCTGAGATTATTTTTCTAAAACAGTACGAAAATTATATTCGTATTGAAGGAAAAATCATTGTAAATGAACAAAAACCTGAGCTACAAAGATTTGAATTAAATCTTTTAAATAGTACAAACGAAGCCAAAATTAAGATTAAAAAAATTGTACAAAACTAAAGCCCATTTTAGATGGGCTTTTTAAATGTTTCAAATTCTGAGATTTCCTTGCGATGTTCGTTTCGAACCTTATTTATTCGCACGATATCTTGAAAATCAATACCTTTACTTTCTGCTTGTGCATCCATTAAATCATAGAAAATATCTAAACTTTCATAATTCGTTAATGGCGCTGAAATTAAAATTTTATTCGCTTTAAAATCGTTCATTAATTGATCGAAATCATACATCAGATCTTCATAATTCTCGTCACGCAGATATTTTTCGTTCAAATCGCGATGAGGTGATGCCAAAACAGAAGCACCAATTTTTCGAAGCAGATTTAATCGTGTTGGGTTATTTTCGAAACGACGATTATGATAACCTTCATCTCGCTCACCAATTCCACGACCAAAATCATTATTTTTATCATACCAAACTGGAACAGATCCGTGCGTTAATTTTACTTCTCCGCCAACATTAGACTTCACCTTACGATCTTCGCTTTCCCAGAAAGTAAAACCACTATCATTCACTTTTGCCTCAGGTAGTGCATGCTGTAAAAGAAAGCTTGCAACACCAATTGTCGCACCCGAAAAACTAGTTTCATCAACCGCTATAACTTTCTTACCTTCAACAGTAGTTTTTGAATTTAAAATCTGCTGAATAATACCATCTTCATCAGCATCCATATCAATCTCGGCGTTTTTATCCAAAAATTGGGAACGCACCGCCGCCAAAATTCGATCCTTAGCTTTTTGCGAAGTTTCCCTTTGCCAGCGATTAATAAAGTGACTCGTTTTTGCAATTCCGTTATTTTCAGTTCCATCATTAAAGTATCCATCACTAATTCCAAAACCAAGCTCGGCAAAAATCTGATTTCGGTCGATATTTAAAAATTTTGAATCCGGTCGCTTTTTATCTGGCAAAACCGTTTTCAAAACTTTTCGCGCCAAACCATCAAGTGGACGCGCCGATTTATCAAGATAAACAACCGTGTCATAATTCGAAACCGTGTCAGCAAGTGCAATTCCGTGTTTTAAATATTTTGTCGCCGTTAGATCAATTCCAACACGCCCAGTTCCTTGAATAATCTGTTTCGAAAGAATTTTATAATCATTAGGATCAACGATAAAATCGTCTTTTTCGTCAAAATAACCCTTTTCGATTTCTTCTTTTCGGCGACTTTTTAAAGCAATTTCGCGCTCAAAATGCTCTTTTGCGTTTTCACCATAAGGATTATTTAAATAGTCAAAACGCTCACGCTTTTTTGAAAAATGGTGAGTTTTTTCAGCAATCTTTAGAGCAGTTTCGCCAATATTTTGAAAGTCTTCTTTCGAAAATTGAGTTTCATTTCCTTGTAAGTTTTCAAAATCTTGCTCTTGTGAAATTTTATTCAAATTTTTCATATTTTTATTTTTGCAGTTTATTTTATATTAAAAGAATATCATAAAATTCACATTTTGTCAATATTCTTATGCTTTTATTCTTTCGAATTTTCCAAAAAAGCAAAAATAAATCCGTCAATTTCGCCATTTAGTACTTTTTCAATATCTTTTTCTTCATGCTTCGTGCGAGTGTCTTTCACAAGCTTGTAAGGGTTCAGAACATAATTTCGAATTTGCGATCCCCAGTCAGCAGATTTTCCAGCTTGAAGTTCACTCAAATTTTGAGCATGTTGCTCAATTTTCATTTGAATGAGTTTTCCGCGCAAAATATTCATCGCGGTTTCTTTATTTTGAGTTTGTGAACGCTCGTTTTGAATTGCTACAACCGTACCAGTTGGAATATGTGTAATTCGAACCGCAGAATCAGTCGTATTAACCCCCTGTCCACCTTTTCCACCCGAGCGATAAACATCAACCCTAAGGTCTTTTTCAGCTATATCAACTTGCTCCGGCGCATCAATTTTTGGCAGAATTTCAACCAAAGCAAAAGAAGTCTCTCGTGTTCCAGCACTGTTAAATGGTGAAACTCGCACTAGCCGGTGAACGCCATTTTCGCTCCGTAATTTGCCGTAAGCATAAAGCCCCTGAACCTCAAAAACACTAGTTTTAATTCCAGCTTCTTCGCTCGCGCTTCGTTCTATTTGCTCAGTTTTTAGATCATTTTTTTCAGCCCAGCGCAAATACATCCGTTCGAGCATTTCAGCAAAATCCTGTGCATCGGTTCCACCAACACCAGAAGTTATTCGAACTATTGCATCACCATCATCAAATTCTCTATCAAACAAAAGTTGTTTGCGAAGCTCTAAAAAATCACTTTCAAATTGCTGAATTTGGCTTTCAAATTCATCAAATAGATCATCGTCACCAAGATCAATTAACTCAGAAATATCTTCAATCTGCGTTTTTAAAACTACCCACGGATGAATAACTTTTTTCAAATCCGCAAGTTTTTTAACTTTTTCTTGCGCATTTTTTGGATTTAGCCAAATTTCAGGGTTCGAAATTTCAGTTTCAAGCTCAGTTATTTGATTTCTTTTGTTTTCAAGATCAAGCTTCAAGCTCGCTTTTTCAAGCTCATTTAAAATATCTGCTACGCGAACTTTCAGCTTATCCATAAGTTATTTTTTGGCCGCCTTTTCAGCCTCTTCTTCAATATCGTCGTCTGCGAAAAGTTTTTCAACAAACAAAAGTACAAAGTACACAACAAATGCAATCACCAAAAAGTTGATTATATCATTCAAAAATGCACCATAATAAAGAACCGCATCTTTTCCGGCAGGTGTTTTACCCATATTCCAAACAACACCCTTTAGCCCCTCAGCAGAACCAAGGATAAAGCCGAGTGGTGGCATGATAATATTGTTAATGAATGACTTAACAAGTTCGCCAGAAGCCGTTCCAAGAATCAAACCAATAGCCATCCCAATCAAACCTTGGTCTTTTATGAATTTTTTAAAGCCCGCAAATTGTACTTTTGGGTCTACTGCCTTTAGTTTCAAAGCAGATTTCTTTGTAGATTTATTCTGTTTTTTAGTCATAATATAAATTTTATCATAAAAGGTTTACATTTTCAATAAATTGCTCGCCTCTATCAACATAACTTTTAAACATATCAAAACTGGCGTGAGCTGGACTTAAAATAACCACATCACCACTTTTTGCATTTTTAAAAGCTACTTTCACCACTTCCTCCATATCTGTTTTTGCACCCAAATTAATAAATCTTTCAAAATTAACATCTGTCATTTTTTGTACCAATTTCTCCGCCTCAGCACCCATTAAAATCACTTTTCGAAGCTCATTTTCTGACATTTTTGAAATTTTCGAAATTAATTCACTCAAATCTGCACCTTTATTACTTCCACCAAGAATCAAAATTTTTGGTTGAACAAAAGAATTTAAAGCTGCAATCGCACTACCCGGCGTTGTTGCAATTGAGTCATCATAAAACTTAACTCCACCAACTTCACGAACAAATTTCAAACGGTGTGGCAAACCTGTAAATTTTGAAAATCCTTCTCGCCAGAAATCAAAAATTTCCTCAATTTCAAAACCTTTTTCACACAAAAAATCAAAAGTTGCAATCATCGCAGCACAAGCATTTTTTTGATTATGTACACCGGGAATTTTCAAAATGTCAGTCGAAAAAATTAACTCATCTCCCCAAAAGAACTTGCCTTCTTTAATGTGAGCCAAATCAAAATTTGGAAATGGTTGAAGTTCAGATTTCAACCTCTGTTTTTCAGATTCAACTTTTTTCGAAACAATCTCATTTTCTTGGTTAAAAATAAAGAAATCACCTTTTTTTTGATTTTTCGCAATATTTATTTTGGCCGAAACATAATCTTCAAAATCATTATGAACATCTAAATGATCAGGTTCAATATTATTTAAAATCGAAATGTGCGGTGATTTTTGTGTATCCCAAAGCTGAAAGCTACTCAACTCATAGACAATCACGTCGTTATCTTGAATTTCACTCAAATGATCAAGCGCAGGAACTCCAATATTTCCAACAAGATGCGTTTTAATTTTAGCTGCGCGTAAAATTTCAGTAATAAAACTCGAAACAGTCCCCTTGCCTTTTGAACCAGTAACCCCAATAATTGGCGCTGGACAGTTTTCGAAAAATAAATTTGTAACAGATGTAATTTTAGCGTTTTGCGGCAAGCGATTCGGATTAACCGCCGGTGTTCTCACGATTAAATCTGCCTCAATTTTTGAAAAATCATGAAAATTACCAAAAAAATTCACACCTTCTGGAAGTTCAATTTTACTTTTCGAATTCTCATCATAAATGTCGAAAGTATTATTTTTATTAAGTTTTTTAAAATATTCATAAGCGCTTTTTGCCTCAAGTCCAAAACCAATTAATGCAATTTTCATACTTCTCCTTTTCGAATTATTCACTTATTTAATTTTAGCACATTTAACGAAGAAAAACACCCCTTCTATTTTCGAAAGAGTGTTTTTTATGTTTAAGTTCAACTATAGCTTACTAAGCCTGGTTGTTTTGGCTTCCATCACTATTAGTATTTGCTGACGGAGAAGTTTGACCGGTTTGTACTGGAGGAGCACCATATAAAATAGATCCAGAACTACCTTGAGACCGCCATTGCGAACCATAATTAGCAGAAGTTATCCCTTCTTCACTTTTTGTAGGCTGAGTTTTTACCAAATTACTGTTGTCTACTTTCTGCACAGTATAAGATTGAGCTAAATTCCGCATTGCCATAAAGTTAGCCTGTTGGTCTGGCGTTAGAGACATCGTTCCATTTGCGTTAGCAGTAAGTGCCTGTTCAGCAATTTTACCCATATTTTGAGCTTGTGAAATTCTACCAGAATCACCACTATTAAATGCACTATGCATAGCTTTAATCGCCTTATTGTCACTTACATTAGAGCTCGACATAGTCGCCCAATCCGCCATTTGTTTTGCGCTTGCACCAGAATATGTTGAAATATCACCTTCCATTTGTGCAACATTCTTTAGTGACTTTGGATTTGAAAAATCTTGCATAACAGCTTTTGCGGCAGCAGGGTTAACTTTCTTAAAGTCTGAACCGGCCTTTGAAGCAATTTGTGCAGCGACAGCTTTGCGCTGACCATCATCGCTAATATTTAACGCACTTTGAGCAATATTATTCATTGCAGTAGCTTGGCCTGATGCATTTAGACCAGAGCTAGTGACTGCCTGAGAAAGAGCTCCATACATCAATCTCTGCTGAACTGGATCTTTAACTTCTGAAATCTTATCAAGCTCGTCATTAACCCTCGAAGCATCATTTCCAATACTATACGCCATAGCAGCGACCATTCCTTCATTCTGACTTTTTTCGTATCCAGCAACTCTAGCGCCATATTGCGCTCTCCTTCGATAGTCCGCCGCAGTTTTATTTTTCTTTTTATCTAGCTTTTCAAGAGCTTCTTTATCTCTTTTATATCTACCTTCTTCAAATTTAGCGTTTCTGGCATTTTTACCTATAGCAATACCACCAATAGTCCTATCCGCAACTTTTTCCCTTGAAGCCCTAACCCAGTTCGAATCTTGCGCTGCTGCATTGATATGACCACTCATCTTGCCTAGAGCACCACGCAGATTTCCACCAGTAAGACCATCAATAACGGATAGTATAGTTTTAATTATCGCAACAATAGCAAACAGCGACAAAATCGGCAAAACACCATACATAACTTTAAGTATTGGCTTATCAGTAATATTGAAAAGTAAGTTAGAAACAAATATAGCACCACCAACCATCAAAGAACATATTGGATATATGATGAGCATATTTTTCATAAACCTCATCCATTTTTTTAAAAAGCCTTCTGTGTTTGGTAATAAGCCCATAACAAAAGCTAGAGGAGAAATAACAACCAAAACAACAACAGCCGCCTCTCGAATCATCAAAATCAATAGTGTCGTAACGAGTGCCATAACTGCAGATATCATAAATAACAGAATGGTTCCTCCACCAACAAGTGCAGCAGTTACACCAGCGACAACAATAAGCCCAGCATTTGTAGCAGTACCAGTTAGAATAGATTCAACAGGCGATTCAGTACCTTTTGCGGCATCCGAAAAATGCCAACCATCTTTCACTAACCAGTTAAAGATAGTGCTCCCTGCAATATTTGAAATATCGACAGCTATTACGGCAAGATACCACGAAATATTTACCAAAATAGCATAAATGATAATCTTTGGTAGCATTTTCTTGATTCCATAATTCGAAATTCCTGCACTTGTAACTTGCGAAAAGATAATGATCGCAATCATAATAACAAAGAAAACATTTGCCATATCACGGAATGACGACCAGTTTTTATAAACTTCCGCACCCTTTCCAGAATTCGAAAATAACTGATCAGACTTAATATTCAAGAAATTATCTTGCATAAAGTTATACATACTCACAACGATACCAGTCGAGGCACGAGCAAGTGGACATGCAATCCACCCAACCCATTCGATATCGCAAGAATTTTTATCTTTGGAATTAGAAGCTTCATTAGTTTGTTTGTTTATCTCTTCTATTGCGGCCTTAGCTTCATTATTCTTCTTAGTCCAATCACTATCGTTTGTCGCTGGAGAATAACTACATTTTTGCTTAAGCTCACTAAGTTTCTTCTCATCAACACCAGAAGCTTTAGCTTTCTTATACGCCTCTTCACATCTAATTCTATCATTATTAGCCGTATTATTTCTTACATCCTGTTGGTTCTTATCTGTTGTTGGTTGTGAAGATCTACCAGTTGGAGCTGTAGGAACAACTTGATTATCTTTTTTTCTTTTTTCCTCTATTTCCCTATTTCTCTTTTCTTCCTCTGCCTTTTTCTTAACTTCATCGGGCGTAACAAAATTACTATTAGGGTTAGTTAAGTCAATAGCATTTACAAAATTATTACTAAAAAAAGAAAAAAATACTATAAAAATAGCTACTAAAAATTTTTTATTTTTCAACCCAACCCAAAACTTATTCATAATGCTTATATTTAATCACAAAAAAACAAAAAAATCAATACGGTTAAGCTTTAAAAATTAAAAATAGCCCGTAGAATTTACAAGCTATTTTCGAAAAAGTTTTTAGGGTGCAGCCTTACCAGCCACCACCGCCGCCGCCACCAGCACCGCCGCCAGAGAACCCTCCTCCACCGCCAGAGCTGCTCGAACTTGGGGCTGAATAGCTATTCATTGCGTTGCTAAAACTATCCAAGCTGTTTGAAAATATCATAGCATTAAACGCTGTTGAACCAACATACCAGTTCGGAAAATAATCTTCATTTTGAAATTGTAATTCAAGCACTTTTGCCCAAGATTTTTCAAGTCCAAACAGTGCCGCCCAAGGCAAAAGTTTTTCATAAAGCTTTACGCGAGAGCCACCAAATTCAGTTTGAAACCTTTCAGAATTTTGCAAGCTTTGCGAGAACATTAATCGTTCACTTTCCGCTACTGAAATATAAAGTTTCAAACCTTCAAGATAATTCTTTGTTTCGAAACCTTTTCGAGATGGAATTTTTACATTCGAAATAATAAATATCGTAATTGAAAGCACAATAGCTACGATGAAAGAAATTATAGCTATTGTCAACCAAGGTGAAACAGTTGAAATGAAATTAACCAATATTCCACTCGCAAAGAATAGCGCTGCGCATAAAATAATTACCCCGCCAGCGAAAAACTGAGAATTACTAAAAATTACCGGCTTTTCTTGAATATAGTAAGAAGTTTTGTTAAATGCTGAGTTCAAAACTTTAGAAGAAATATTAGAGGCTTGTGTGCCACTCATCTGCTCCGACAAATCTAATTCAGTTTCATTTTCAAAGAATGAATTCAGTAATGAAATCATATCTTGATTTAAATTATCCTGGTTTAATAGCTGAATTGTGTAGCTCTTTTTCTCACCGCCCAAAAAGCCCTTTGAAGTTTTTTCAACAATCTGAACATTACCGTTCACTGCAAAAAATAACATTGCAGCAGTAAGTTTTTTATTTGATTTTACCAAATTACCTGCATCTAAAATATCTAATTCTTCAATTTTTGGTGGCAAATATTGCGGAACAACCGCTTTAGAAACCTCATTTTCTTTCTTAACCGAATTATATTTTATAGCAACCCGAACAGTAAAGAATAGTGTAATTAATGCTAAAATTAATGCTAAAATTCCGAAAATTATTGTATTTATATCAATACTGCTCGCTTCTGGCTGGGCGAATTTATTATTAAAATCAATTTCAAATGTTAAATTCTCGCCAACTTGAACATCTTTTTGTGAAAACCTAAAAATTCCTCTTTCCGACTTATGTTCGAAATTATTACATTCTTCAGCTAAGCCTTGCACTCCAGCAAAACATTTCGCCATACCATTAAATTCCTTCAAAACTGATGAATCCAGATTAACTGTTGCGACAACTTCATTAAAAGGCCGTTTCCACTGAGTTCCATTGGTGTTTACGATTATTTTTTGGACACCGCTATCTGTTAATAGTAAATTTTTAAATTTATATTTCAGCTGGTATTCGTGCCTTCCGGAAACAAAACTTCCACTTTCACCAATTCGAAATACGATATTTCCATCACTTTCATAAGTTGAATATGAAACTTTCTTACCGTCCATTTCAATTTCAGCTTTGCCATCAAAAATAGCTTTACCATTAAAAAACCGTGGAATTGCACGCTCGATTCCGTGATTTATGCCATCACGGATAAAATATGTCGAAATATTTTCAGTAATTTCAAGATTCGTATTTCCTTTTTGGTCGGCGCTAAAATTATATTTTGCATCAAATTTCGAAAAAATAATATTATTGTTTAGACGCTGAAGCTCAGCTAATTCCTCATTACGGTTTCGTCTGCGTCTAGCAAAAGCTTGTTGCTGATTAGAAAAACCAAAAACAAAACTAAAAGCCAAAACCGCCACCAAAAATAGAGGCGTAATTTTGGCAATTTTTCGAATAAAACTATTTCGTGATTTCATTATCGGTCGTTCCTGCATTTTTAAAGCTAATTAGATTTTCTGTCGACATTTTAACCATATTCCGAACCGCAATATCAGTATTAAATGCAACATGTGGTGTAATAATTACGTTTGGAAAATTTGCCAAATCGCGATAAACCTCATCTTTAATGATACTTCCACTTAAATCTTTTCGAATCAAGCTCTTTTCATGTTCAAAAACATCCAAGCCTGCTGCGGCAACTTTTCCGCTCACTAAAGCGTCACGCAAATCAGCAGAGTTTACATGACCACCTCGCGCAGTATTAATAATTACGACTCCATCTTTCATTTTCGAAATGCTTTCAGCATTAATGATATGGCGATTTTCAGGCGTTAGTGGAATATGAAGCGAAATTAAATCGCTCTCCGCAAAAACTTCGTCTAAATTTTTGTATTCCAAAATTTCGCGAGCAGATTCATTTTCAAAAGTATCATACGCAATAATTTTTGCACCAAAAGCTTTAAAAACTTTCGCTGTTGTTAAACCGATATGTCCTGTTCCAATAATTCCGATCGTCATCGTATTAAGTTCGCGACCCATCAAATTATTCACTGAAAAATTCTGGTTTTTTGCACGTGAAAGGCAAAGCGAAATTTTTCGAATTGTTGCAAGTGCGAGCGCAACCGCAAATTCAGCAATCGCACTTGGTGAATATTGCGGAACATTCGAAATTTTAATTCCAAAGCTTTTAGCCTTTTTAATATCTATACCGTCATAACCAGCTGTTCGAACAGTAAAATAAGAAATTCCCATTTTCGAAAGAGACTCCCAAACGTCGTTCAGTTCTTCACTTGAAGTATATGAAGAAACCGCATCAAAACCTTCAGCTAATTTAACCGTTTCGGTGTTTAAATCTTTTGGTGTTGTGGCATATTCAATACCGAATTGATCCGCGAATTTTTCGAAATACGGAAGCTCATCTTTTCGTACACTATAAGCAATAATTTTCATATGTTTAATTATACTGCTTATGTTTGGAATTTTCAAGATATTTAATTATTTTACGATTTTTTCAAAAAGCTGATCTTTTGAAAGAATTTGAGTTTCGCCAGTTGTACGAGAAACAACTTCAAATTCACCGCTTTCAAGCAAGCGATCAGAAATAGTTAAGCGATATGGAATTCCCATTAACTCGGCATCTGCGAATTTTTGACCTGGGCGAAGGTTTCGATCGTCAAATAAAACTTCAATTCCCTTTTTTAAAAGTTCGTTATAAACTTCTTCTGCAAGCTCTTTTGAGTTTTCGCCAATTTGCACAAGATAAATTTTTGCCGGTGCAATATTTTCTGGCCAAGTCAAACCTTTTTCGTCGCTGAATTTTTCAGCAATTACACCCATTACACGAGTGATTCCAATTCCGTATGAACCCATCCACGCAGATTTTCTTTCGCCGTCTTTGTCGGTAAAGTAAAGCCCCATTTCGTCGGTTTTTTGCGTTCCAAAATTGAAAATATTTCCAACTTCAGCCGTTTTAACCTTTTCCAATCCTTCTTTCGAATCAATCTTACCCTCTTCAATCGCTTGATCCAAAATTTCTTCGTTAAAAGCGAGAGTTTTTTCGCCGTCGCGCTTCAAATAAACGTAATCTTCACCAGCATCGCAAATTGTTTGGAATTCGTGACTAAATTTTGTGAACGCACCACCGCTCGCAAAAGTAACAAAAGTGTCATCACCCAGACCAAGACGTTCGAATATTCGCTCATAAGCTTTTGAAACTTTTACATAATATTCTTCTAAATCCTCTTTCGTCGCATGAATTGAATACAAATCTTTCATCAAAAATTCGCGACCACGCATAATTCCACTTTTTGCACGAAGTTCATTGCGCATTTTATTCTGGAATTGAAAAACCGAAACTGGCAAATCTTTATATGAATGGATGTGATTTTTTAACATTTCAACGATCGGCTCTTCGTGACTCCAACCTAAACCAACCTCAGTTTCATCTTTTAATTTTGTTTTAAACCAAACATCTACAACATCATCGTTCCAGCGAGTTGTTCGCTCCCAAGTTTCTCGGCGCTGAAGAGTTGTCATCAAAATTTCGTTCGCGTCAATTTTCTCAAGCTCTTCTCGAACGATTTTTTTGATATTTTCTAAAACCTTAAAGCCAAGTGGTAGGTAATCGTAGGCGCCTGCCATTTCTTTATGAACAAATCCAGCCTTAATCAAAAGTTGCGCATTTTTCGCTTCTTCACCAGATGGAATAGTTTTGCTTGTTTTGGTATATAATTTTGATAATCGCATTAAAATCTCCTTTTATAAAATTAAAACTCGGCTGAATTGGTCAACCGAGCATAAAAAATTAATTAATTTCTGTAATTTCGTATTTAATTACGCCTTTTGGTGTGGTGATATCCACTTCCTCGCCGAGCTTTTTACCCATAATTTGTTGACCAATTGGTGATTCATTCGAAATCTTACCCTCAAGGGGGTTTGCCTCAACTGCGCCAACCATCGTGTATTTCACTTCTTTACCATTTTCAAGATTCTTCAAACTAACTTGATTTCCAAGTGCAACAATTCCTTTTTTGCCGCCACCGATAATTACTGCATTTTGAAGAATGTTTTCAATCTCCATGATTCGAGATTCTGCCAAAGCTTGTTTTTTACGAGCAGCATCATATTCTGAGTTTTCACGCAAATCACCAAAATCACGGGCAGTTGCAACTTCTTCTGAAATTTCTTTTCGTTGTGAAATTAGAAGCGCAAGTTCGGCTTCAAGCTCTTTTTTTCCTAATTCTGTAATATTAAATTCTTGTTTCATAAAATAAAATTCCTTAAATAAGTCTTATAATTATATCAAATTTTTACGCCATCGTCAATGCTAACCTTGAAAAGTTTGAATCACCGGAAAAACATAAAGTATCACAAATGCAATACCATTTTTAAGCATATGAACTACAATTCCCGACCAAATTGTTTTGGTAAATTTTTCACGAATTAAGCACATTACAATACTCATCGCAAAAACCGTCACGCCAACATTCATCTGAAGATGCACAATTCCAAACAATAAACTTGTTATAAAAATCGCGAGCCAAACATTAACTTTTCGAAGCTGGCTATAAATTATTCCACGAAAAATCAACTCTTCAAAAACTGGTGCAATCACTACAACTGAAATAAAAGCCAGCAAAAATTGCCAAGAATAAAGCATTCCGCCGCGTTCGAAAGTTAAATCCTGAACCTGAGATTTATCGAAATTTAGGATATTCGGCAAAATTTCAAGCAAAATTCCAGCAAAAATCATCGAAATAATAAATCCAAAAATTGCAAATCCTAAATCTTTCCAAGTAATCAAACCTTTTAGCGCAATGTCATCTTTTGAAATCTTTTGTTTGAAAATTTTTACCGGAACAAGATAAATTATTGCAAGCATTAGTGAGAAAAATAAAACTGAATAGACCGTTGTTGTGATTGTGTTAGAAATTGCATTCTGGTAGCCTGTGCCATTATTCCAAAAAATCAAAGCAAGTGAAACCTTAATAATTACAGCAGAAAAATAACTTGCAATAAAATATGATATTAACGGAAAAATTGACCAAAAAATTAGCTTAACCGGCTTTTTTAAAAGTTGTTTTTCGGCTTTTTTCTGAATTTTTAACGCTATTTTTTTAATGTTTTTTTGCACATTAACCTCTGAAAATCTTTGTAAAATCAAGCACTATAATCAAGATTGAAAGACCCATCAAAACCATAAAACTCCAACCATTAATATTCTCTTCTGTTTCTTTTGAAAGTGGTTTTTTAAGCAAAATTCTAAAAATAAATGTCATCAACCAACGGCCACCATCGAGCGCCGGAATCGGCAAAACATTCATACACGCCAAGCTGATCGAAATAACCGCAGTTAGCATTAAAATCATATCTAGCCCCATCGAAACGATATTTGGAAAAATTCCACCAACCACTAAAATTGGTCCCGAAACACTTTCACCTGCTTTCGAAAGTTGAAGATTTGCATTTTTTTGCGATTCTGAATTAGGGATAAATTTTTCAAAAACTCCACCAAAGAAATTCGCAAAAAGCTCACCAACACCTTTGAATGTTTCACCCGTAAACTGAAGAGTCGTTCCCAAGCCAACAATTGGTGCGCTCCAAGTTGCATGAATTTTTTGCATTTCATCTGAAAGTACAGCACCCAAAAATCCATTTTCGCCTTTTTTATTTAGTTTTATAGTTTTCAAAAAAGTTTTATCGCCACGCTTAATTTTCAAAACTATATTTTTCCCAGCGTTATTTTTTAAATCTTCCCGAACTTTTGCAGAATTTTCCGCTTTTTTGCCGTCGAATTCAAGAATTATATCTTTTTTTTCAAGACCAGATTTTTGAGCTGGTGAGTTTTTTGAAACTGAAGAAATTTGAACGCCACCACCAGAAATTTTTGCGTCGGAAGCTAAATAGAACTGATTTGGGATTAATTTTGGCATCCCAAAAAGCGCAAGAATTGTAAAAATAACGATCGCAATAAGCCAATTCATTGCAACACCAGCAAATAAAATTTGAGTTTTTGCCCAAAAACTTGCCGCACCGTAATCACCCTTCTTCGAATCTGAATCGTGTTCACCTTTCAATTGAACAAAACCACCAAGAGGAATTAAACCAATCGAAATTTTTGTTCCTTTTGGTAGAATTTTATTGGTTTTCGCCTTAAAACTTTTCAACCTTGGAGGAAATCCAACTGCATATTCTTTTAGTTTAACACCATTTTTTTTCGCAGCGAGTGCGTGGCCAAGCTCATGAAGCGCAACCAAAAAAGTTAGTGAAATTAAACCGATAATTATCCCAAAAAATAAATTAAAAACTTCCATCCTACCCTTTCAAAAAATTAAATTAGCTTTTGCCGACGCTTTTGAAACGCCAGCAAAAAATAACTTAAATTGTAAGAATTTCCTTCTCTTTATCTTTAAAAATTGCTTCAATTTGTGTGCTAAATTCTTTAATTTCTGCGTCGATTTCTTTCTCAATTCCGCGCAAATCATCTTCAGTCAAATTTTTTTCGTCTTTAAGTTTTTTAGCATACTTCAAGGCATCTTGACGAATATTTCGCAAAGTGATTTTCGCACCTTCAACTTTTTCAGAAGTTTGCTTTACAATTTGTTTACGGCGCTCCTCTGTTAGTGGTGGAACTGGCACACGCACTACACGACCATCATCACTTGGATTAAAACCAAGGCTTTGGTCATTTCGAATTGCTGCTGAAATCGCAGAAATATTATTCGCATCAAATGGCGTAATTAAAATCATTCCAGCTTCTGGAGCAGTCATATTCGAAACTTGGTTGAGCGGCATTTTTGTGCCATAAACTTCAACCATCACACCATCAAGCATTGAAGGATGTGCACGACCCGTTCGAACTTTTTTCATTTCACCTTTAAAATGCTCAACAGCTTCGGTCATTTTTAGTTTATATTCATTTGTATCAAACATATTTCTCCTTTCCTCCATTATACCACATTTTAGTTTTTTTATTCAAATTGACTTTTAAAAGTTTTTATGCTATAATATAAATTGTAGCTTTAGTTTAAAGCTAAGAAAATTTCAAGGAGGTGCTTCATGGCACTAGTATGTACAAAACTTACCAACCACGCATTGGATACAGCTCATCTTGCAGTTAATAACTTTATCTTACCTTATAATCCACAAGATGAAAAATCTGTTCGAACAATTGTTCGAAACTTTCTAAAAAAACACGAGAATGATAAAATAAACGTTTTCGCTCATCAAGAAAAAGATAAACTCGGTAATTTAGTTATTCTAAAACAAGAATGCACCAAGAAAGGAATTGAGCTACAAATTTCGCTATATTGCAAAAATACAGACCCAAATGATGAAGATTTTGGTCAAATGATGTTTCGCGAAGTTGATCTAAATCTGAATGAAGATTTAGAAGAAATGTTAGTTTGGTAAGTAAAAACTATTTACCCCGCAAAATTCGCGGGGTTTTTCTTGACTAAAATTCCAAAAAGTGGTAAAATATAGAGATTAAAAATGGAGGTGGTTTTATGGTAAACCAAGAACTTTTAAGTACAGATCGAACAGATTTGATCGACAAATTTGGAGTAATCCAGATTAACCTTTCAAATAGAGGTTTTCGAAATCAGGATTTATGCTACATTTTTCATAAAGATGCGCGATTTAATTATAGTCAAAATTGCAGAATTTTTGCAGATTCACTACTTAGGGCAAGTAGATTATCCCAGCAAAAAATTCGCGATATCGAATGCTATGTCAGTTTTAAAGACCCGAAAAGTCAGCGCGAAATTTTGTTGAGTTTTTGCCAGGAATATAGAATAAATCTCCTGCTCCACACGGCAAAAGGTGATTCTCGCGGAACTTACGAAACACAAGTTTTCAACTTTTCAATTTAACCTTAAATCTCGCAAAGTGCGGGATTTTTTATTCTTCTTGCGCAAAATTTTTGCTCAAAATTTCAATCTCATTTTTTAGCGAATCCAACTCGCTTTCAAGTTTCTGCGCTTTCGAAATTGCCTCTTTATATTTTTCAGCAATCTCTTCGATCGGCGTTTCGCCATTTTCAATTTGTATCAAAATTTCATCAATTTCTTTAATTTTTTCACTAATTTTATTCGACATTTTTCACCTCCGCCGTTATTTTTTTATCAATAGTTTGAACAATAATTTCGCCACCAATTTCGAAATCTCCACCAACAAAAGCATAGCCTTTCGAAAGAATATTTTGCGGATTATTGCTTTCTAAAATTCGCTTTTTTGCCTCAATTTCTCGGTTTTGTTCAAAAATTTTATTCAACGAAATATGCTTAATTTCGTTTATTTTCTTATAATTTTCGGTTTTTAAATCATTAATTTTCAAAAGTATAGTCTCTTTTGTTCGCAAAATTCTTGAACATAAAGACCGTATTTCATCAGCTTTATCGCTAGTTAAAATTTGAGCAACATTACTTGGTGTGGATGCTGCAAAATCAGCCGCCAAATCGCAAAGATTTTCATCAATCTCGTGTCCAATCCCCGTAATTATTGGTATACGAGAATTAGCAACCGCGCGTACTAATTTTTCATCATTAAAAACCGCCAAATCATCGGCACTTCCACCACCACGAATAATCACAATAATCTCCGGCAGATCACTTTGCGAATTAAAAAAATTAATCGCTCTAATAATTTGGTCAGCCGCAACAGCACCCTGAACCTGTGTGTGTGCAACCCTAATCTTTAATCCACCCCAACGCTCATTAATAATCTTAATAAAGTCTGCATATCCTGCAGCTTGTATACTTGAAATTACAGCAATCTTTTGAGGATTTCGTGGAATTTGGCGTTTTCGCTCATCACTAAATAAACCCTCTCGCGACAATTTTTCTTTCAGAATTTCGAAAGATTTTTTAAGGCTCCCCTCACCTTTTGGTGTAATTTTTTCAACTGTTAGGCTAAATTTGCCCCAATTTGTAAGCTTTGGTCGAACCTCAGCAATAACCTTCATTCCATCTTCAAGTGGAAAACGCATTTGCCAAACCGTCATAAAGCAACCTAAACTCGATTTTTCATCCTTCAAATCAAAAAAAACGAACTTACCCTGATTAACCTTAAAACTCGAAATTTCGCCCTCAATTAAAACGGTAGGGAAACTTTTTTCAAAAATACCATTACTAATTTCAACAAAATCTGAAACACTATAAATCACCTCGATCTTTTTTGATTTCTCGATCTCAAAATTCAGCAATTCCTCAAATTCATCAAAATCCATATGTTTAAATTATACCATATTTTTGAAACCGCAACAAATAAAAACTCCGCTGATTTGCGAAGTTTTATTCGAAAAGTTTCGAAATTTCTTGATTAAGTTCCTCGATTTGCGATTCTTCGCCACCAGAAACAGCACCAAAAACCCAGTTGTTAGTTTCTATAAATTCTTTCGCAACTCTGAAAATATCTTCACGCATAATTTGCTTGATAAATTTTGGCTGAGATTTGTAATCACGAATGTGGCCATCCCAAAAATAACGAGAAGCATAAAAACCAGCAGTCGAAGCCACTGTCTGTCCACCCATCTGGAATGAACCGAGCGCATAGCTTTTCATTGCGTTGAGCTCATCTTCAGTAATTTCCTCGTTTAGAACCTTTCGAAGTTCTTGAACAATTAATTTGAACAATTCCTTTGCTGTTCCATAATTTGTTTGCCCTTCAATATCCCAAGATGAATCTTTTGGACCCCGAGAAGTGCCACTATAAACACCATATGTTAAACCACGTTTACGAGCTTGCCCTAAAATTCTAGCGTGCATCGTGCCTGTTAAAATATGATTCAGGGCATGCATTGCATCCATTTCAGAAGTAGTTAGTTTTCGTGGCAAAAGTAAAGAGATACCAAAGCTGATATTTTTCAAATCTGGTCGATGAATAAAAATTGGTCCTTTAGGCTTTGAAAGCTCATCACTAATGATTTCGAAACGCTCACCTTTTTTGAGCGGGATTTTTTCGAAAGCTGTAATAATTTTTTCCTTACGAGCTGATGTGATTTTTCCAGCAATGACAAAACGTAAATTATTTGTGGTGTGCGTACGGGCATGATGTTCGCAAATATCTTCAAGCTTGATATTATCAATCGTCTTCAAACGCTCTTCATAGGTTAAAACTTTTTCGCCAAACGATTGCTGAATTTTTGGCCAAAGAAGTCGTGCATTATTATTCAGATACCCTGTGAGTTCATTTCGAACATTCCCCTTTTCAGCTTCAAATTCAATTTGATTAAATTTTGGCTGACTAATTGATAAAAGTTGAAGTTCAAAAATTCGATCCCATTCAAAATCAGCGCAATCTGCTACATAATTCATGCTCATATCAGAGGTTGAAGCGTTGTGATATGCGCCGTTTTTAGTAAATTCGGCCTCGAATTCATGCTCGCTAGCAAATTTAGCATTTGCACCAAAAGCCATGTGCTCCATAATATGCGCCGTTTCGTAAATTTTTGCGTTTTTAGTATAGCGCGAACCAGCTCGAAACTGGAACTGAAAACTCATCACCGTTGCATCTGGAACATTTACAAGAAGACCACGCGCGCCATTTTTCAGGCGTACTTCTTCAACGGTATGTCGCATTTATTTTCGACCCTTCTTCTTGTTTTGACGTTGTGCTTTTTTGGCTTTTCGAGCAGAATTTTTCTTGGCATTTTCATTATTTTTTGAAGTAGCTTTTTTGGCTTTTGAAAAATCCTCGTCACGGTTTTTTTCACCAGATTGAACCTCATTAACACCTTTTTCTACTGAATTTTCAGCCAAGCGAGTAAGTTCGGTGTCATGATCTTCATCTTGCCGAACAGCAGCATCATTTGGTGTAATTCGAGTTAAAATTCGAATTGTCTCGTCACGCAAAGTTCCTTGAAGTCCGTCGAACAATTTTTGCGACTCAGCACGATATTCAACCAACGGATCACGCTGACCAACACTTCGCCAGTGGATTCCTTCTCGCAAGAAATTCATATTTTCAAGGTGATTCATCCAAAGAGTGTCAAGAATTTGCATATAAACTTCACGTTCAACTTTTTGGAACGCTTCTTTACCGATCTCATCTTCTTTGTCTTGATAAAGTTCTTCAGCAATATGTTTTGCTAATTTTATACGTTTTTTATCATTCGAAATTCGACCAAGTGCTTCGATTTTTTCTTCATCAATTGGGAAGATTTCAACAAAATCTGAAACGAATTTTTCATTATTTTTTGAAGGAATTTCAGCAAGTTCCGCTGCTTTCGAAATAAACAACGCTTTAATTTCAGCTGTAATATCTTCACCTTCGAGAATTTTTCTGCGCATCGTATAAACAACTTTACGGTGGCGATTAATCACATTGTCGTATTGAACAACATTTTTACGCGTATCAAAATTGAAACCTTCAACACGTTTTTGAGCGTTCTCAAGAGTTTTTGAAACTGATTTATGTTGAATTGGCATATCTTCTGGTACACCAAGTCGATCCATTAACATTGCAATTCGCTCACCTTGGAAAATTCGCATCAGGTCGTCTTCAGTTGAAACGTAGAATTGAGTTTCTCCTGGATCACCCTGACGACCACCACGACCGCGGAACTGGTTGTCGATTCGGCGAGATTCGTGACGCTCTGAACCGATCACTACCAATCCACCAAGCTCTTTAACACCTTTACCGAGCTTGATGTCTGTTCCACGACCAGCAATATTTGTGGCAAGGGTGATTGCACCTTTTTCTCCGGCACGTGCAACGATTGCAGCCTCATGTTCGTTATTCTTAGCATTCAAAAGGTTATATTTGATTCCTTCTTGATCGAGATATTTTGCAATTTGCTCGTTCTTTTCAATTGAGCCTGAACCAACCAAAACTGGGCGACCTTGCGCATGATATTCTTTGATAGCCTCAGCAACAGCTTTCAATTTAGCTTTTTCAGTTTTAAAAATTAAGTCTTCTTTGTCATCACGAATAACTGGTTTATTTGAAGGAATTTGCACAACTTCCAAAGAATAGATTTGTTGGAATTCCTCAGCCTCCGTGAAAGCAGTTCCGGTCATTCCCGAAAGTTTATTGTAAAGACGGAAGAAATTCTGGAACGAAATTGTTGCCAAAGTCATTGATTCCTGCAAAACCGGAACTTTTTCTTTTGCCTCAATTGCTTGGTGAAGACCTTCGTTATAGCGACGTCCGTTCATTAAACGACCGGTGTGCTCATCGACAATAATCACTTCGCCATCATTTGTTACAACGTAGTCTTTATCGCGTTTGAAAAGAGTTTCGGCGCGCAAAGCTTGCTCAACATGATAAACCGCACGTGAATGCTCTGGTGTGTAAAGATTCTTCATATTGAGAAGTTTTTCGATCTTATCAATTCCAGATTCAGTCAATGCTACACTTCGGCGCTTTTCATCAACTTCATAATCATCTTTCGAAAGTTGCGAAATAATTTGTGCAAACTGAATATAGCTCTCTGGATTTTCAGCCGCAGGAGCTGAAATAATCAACGGTGTTCTTGCTTCATCAATCAAAATTGAGTCAACCTCATCGACAATTGCAAAATTCAATTCACGCTGGCGTAAAAGATCAACCTCATTCACCATATTGTCACGCAAATAATCGAAACCAAACTCATTGTTTGTTCCATAAGTAATATCCGCCGCGTAAGCCTCTTTTCGAGTTGCTGGACGGAGTTTTCGCATATTCTCGTCTTCATGTTCAGCATTATCGTATTCTGGATCAAAAAGATAACTGGCATCGTTAATAATTACACCGACCGAAAGACCAAGAAAATTATACAGATTTCCCATCCAAGAAGCGTCGCGTTGCGCAAGATAATCGTTCACCGTCACAACATGAACACCTTTACCTTCCATTGCGTTCAAAGCGACTGGTAAAGTTGCAACGAGTGTTTTACCCTCACCAGTTTTCATTTCGGCAACTTTTCCCTCATGAAGAACCATTCCACCAATCAACTGAACGTCAAAGTGGCGCATTCCAAGCACACGAGTTGAGGCTTCACGAACAAGCGCAAAAACATCTGGCAGAATTTCATCCAAATCTTTTTTCGAAAGGCTTTTTTTGAATTTTTCGAAAGTTTCTTTGAGCTTTTCATCGCTCATTTTATTGTATTTTTCGCTCAAATCGTTGATTTCATCAACTTTTCGTTGTAATCGACTCAAAATCTTCTTTTGTGGATCACCAAAAACGGCAGTTAAAAGTTTATCAACTTTATTTTCTTCTACCATTACATTTTTTTTCTTCGCAGTTTTTTTAGACATTTCCCTCTCCATTAAAAACAGTATAAAATCTATCTATAATTTTATCATAATTTCAATATTAAAAAAAGCCCTTTAGTGGACTTTTTATTTAAAAACTACATCAATCACGCAAGAAACCGCCTCAATCAGCTCTTTTCGCAAGCTTTCAGATTTTTCATTAAAAGCTTCGAGATCATCAAGAAGCTTTTCGTATTCCGAAACTTTCAAACTCAATTTTCGAAGCCCGGCAAGAGTTAGCTGAGTTTTTTTACTTGATTTCTCTGAAATTCCCGAAAGTGGTAAGAAAATCCCTTCATCAATAGAGTCAACCAGCTCAAAAGGTTCTAGCCAGTTTTCTTCGTCTCGATCATCGGAAATATAAAGCTGTTTCGAAAACTCGTTAGATTCGACAATTTTTAATTTGACGATCGGTGGTTCATTTTTGATTGTTTTAATCTCATAAATCACCACTGTCGATATCCCATCATCACTTTTCGAAATCGCAGCAAATCGCCGACCATATTTTGCGAAAAGCTTTTTGGCATAAAAACTACCATTCATAGTTATAACCCCCGTCTTTATTAATATGCGCGCAAAAATACGGAACAATTTCACGAACTTGATATCCGAGATAAGTCAAATCTTCACCTACAACTTTTTTGGTTTCGCCGCTTAAAAATTCATTCACAATAACCTCTGCAATATCTTGAATTTTGAAAAGCCGATCCGTCCATTCTTGAGAATCATACCAAACAAAATGTCGATAATTTTGAATACATTTTTTAATACTTAGCGTTTTAAGTATTTCCCGCCCAAAAATATAAACCTTATGTGGCCGATATTCCAAACCTTGATCTTGCTCAAAAAACCAATCCAAAACTGTCAAAACCGAATCACCCTTGAAACCTTCAAACTCTTTTACAAACTGAACCCGAACACCAATTTCTGGAACAATTTTTCGCCCAGATTTTCGAAAGAAAACAAGCCCATAAGTAATCGAATTATCTGCTTCTTTTTCACGATGAAGGCAAGCCAGCATTTCGCTTGACTTGCGATGTAGCACCTCATATAAAAGTTCTTGCTGTTTATTCATTTTTCCACCCCTTAAAATAATTTTAAATAACAATAACTTAATTATATCATATTTTATTTAAAAAGCAAAATCTCTACGAAATTGCAGAGATTTTTTAAGTTTTTGAAAATTTTTAGCCGCGTTTGAGTGAGCGTTTGAATTTTGCCATAATTCCAGATTTTCCAAGTCGAGGATTTTTCTCAGTCTTATAGCGGCGGATTTGCCCGTCAAGTTTTGCTTCAACAATATCAATTGCAGCCAAAACATTTGAACTTTGATCTTTAGCAACAAGAGTTTTATCTGGTACGTTAATAACCGCCTCAACTTCATATTTATTATCGTGAGTGCCGTTAATTTGCGAAATCACAACGCGTGCTGACACTGATTTTTTAGCATGGCGTGGCAAATATTTATCTAATTTACCGATGTGTTTTTCGGTATATTTTTTTGTTGTTTCGTCAATTTCGTATTTATTTCCTGTAATTTCAATCTGTGAGATCATATATAATCCTTTTTTGTTAATTTATAGCTCTATATTAGCATAAACATTTTATTTTGTCAAGCAAAAAGCCCGCTTTTGTTGCGAGCTATTTTTTAATTGCCTTGATCTTACCCGGCCGAAAACCAGACCAGGCGCCCGTATCTGTTTCAATAACTGGTGCAGCCATAAAGCCAAGGTCCTTCGTGACATGCTCGCGAAATTGCGGACTTTCATCAAGATTAATTTCCTGATATGCAATCCCCTCTGAATCAAGAAGACGTTTGGTCATTTTACATTGCATGCAGTCATTCATAGAGTAAAGAACTACTTTTTGAGCCATTTTAATCACCTCTTTCTATTTGTCTTGGCATCAATTAAGCTTATTTTTATTATAACACAATCAAAATAAAAAAGCACTATCTATAGTGTTGTAAAATTTACAGAACTCTATATTTAGTGCTTATTTTCTAAATTCGCTCGCGACCATTCATATATGGCTGCAAAACTTTTGGTAAAACAAGATCTTCTCCATCTTGGAAGTTCTCGATGGCTGCCACCAAACATCGCGCGAGCGAAACAGCCGTACCATTCAAAGTGTGTACAACTTGCAAGTCACCGTTTTCACGACGTACACGAATATTAAGGTTCCGTGCTTGATAATCGGTGCAGTTCGAACAGCTTGTAATCTCACGATAACTACCATCAACTGGACTCCAATATTCAATGTCATATTTTTTCGAAGCAGGAGCACCCAAGTCGCCACTGGCAATATTAATTACGCGATAAGGAATACCAAGTTCTTGATAGATCTCTTCTTCTACCGCCAAAATTTTCTCGTGAACCTCGACACTTTGCTCTGGTAAGGTATAAGCATACATTTCAAGTTTGTTGAACTGATGAACACGGAAAAGCCCGCGCGTATGCTTGCCGTAAGTACCAGCCTCTTTTCGATAACAAGGAGAATATCCTGCATAAAAAATCGGCAAATCCTTTTCGTTCAAGATCTCACCAGCATGATAACCAGTTAGCGACATTTCAGCGGTAGCAATCAAACTCAAATCTTCGTTCTCGATAAAATATTCATCACTTTGATCACTTGAACGAGGTGCGAATCCAGTTCCCGTGGCAACTTCACTATTAACCATATGTGGAACGGTCATAAAATTAAAGCCCTTTGAAATTAATTTATTCAAAGCAAACTGATAAATAGCATTTTCGAGAAGCGCCAAATCTCCTTTCAAGAAATAGAATTTAGTTCCAGCAACTTTTGAACCACGTTCAAAATCAACCCAACCTTTTCTATTAGCAAAATCAAGGTGATCTTGTACGCCTTTACGGCTTTCGAAAAGTTCTTCGCCCCAAGTTTTAACTAAGTCATCCTCACCTTCTTCACCAATTGGCACATCGGGTTGAAGAATATTTGGAATACCTTTCAAAGCTACGGTAAGTTTTTCATCAAGTTCGCGATAAGTTTTTTCAAGCTCGGCGAGTTCTTCTTTGATTTTTTTACCTTCTGCGATTTGTTCAGCACTTGGCTTTCCGCCAGCATTTTTCATTGAAGCCGCAATCTGGTTTCGGCGAGTTCGAAGCTCATCAATTTTAGTTGTAAGAGTTTTTCTTTCATCATCAAGCGCAATAACAGCCTCAATATCGGCGTTTTTATAACCTTTATTCAAAGCGTCTTGCTGAACGCGCTCAGCATTTTCACGAATAAATCTAATATCTAACATAGAACAATTATACTACAGTTTCAAAAAAAATTTAACCCCTTTTTATCTTGACTTTATTAATATAAAATTATATAATATGTAAGTATAGATCTTTAAAAACTACGCAAAAAATCCAGGAGGAAGTTTTTTATGGAAAAAAATAAGCTCGTTGGGCCTTTAGAAAGCGAAGCTAAACTGAAAAAGTTGCAAGAAGATTATACCGTAATCTTATATAAGATTATTAGGTATATCATAGAAGAACTCGGCCAATCGGCCGAACGGCAAGCAATTCCATTTAATTACTATGATCATTGGAGGAAGTATTCCACAAAAATTAGTATTCCAAAAAAAGAAGCGATCGAAATGGGCTATGGAAATGATACATTTATTGAGGTTCGAAGAGCTGTTAATAGTAAGTTTCATATTTTTGAAGAATATGAAGCAGAAAAAGACGGTGTAGAACAAATCATCTTCTTAATAGAGCCAAAATTGATTTTGGAAGCTGGTAAGCCAAGTCGAAACGGTAAAGTTAATCTTTATTATGAAACAATATCGGAAGAAGTTAAGAAATACCTTCGAAAACTTTCAAAAGATGAATATGACGATCTTCGTGAGCAAATTCGCATTGACAAAATGATCGAAATTCCAATTGTTTTACCAGAGAATATTCATCCGTCATCCTTATATAGATATATAAAGAGACAGAAGGAAGTATTTAAAAATATTACTGGTTTCAGGCGACCGCACATTGATAGTGAATCCCGAAAAAAGGGATACAATCTATACGTTCAGATAAACCAGCTGGATTTTTAATCTTGAAGCTCCAATTTAAATTTGGGGCTTTTTGCTTGACTTTTCTCTTCAAAAGTGATATAATCTGTAATGTAAAACACTCTCCCGTTAGGGACGCACTTTTAAAGGAGGAACCGCCTATGACTACAACAGTCTTAACAAATGCCGAGCTTATTCAAGATTCTCGTAAAATTTCTGCACAAGCCTTTCACGATGAACTTTCGATAGAAATTCGAAAAGCCTTTGCTGAACTAAGCTTCCAAGAAGTAAAGAATGCGATTAATCATTGTTTTACAGGAAAAAGTTACATTATTGAAATTCCTGTTAGTGATATCTTTGAAGAAGAATATCTTTACGATATCAACAATAATCTACGAATGAGTCCCCTTTTCAAAGCTGTTCGTCGAATTTTACTCTTCAAAAAAGGAGAAACTAAATTCGCACGCGTTTGGCTCCGTGGTGATATTCGCAAATTTTTGCCAGAAAATCACAAACTTTATCACAACGGAAAAACCAATTAAATTCGCGGTCAACACGCCTCGCCAAAATGGCGGGGTTTTCTATTGACTTTTTTATTTTTTTATGTTATTATAGTTATGTTTTAGAATACAAAACAAAAAACAAAAGGAATCAAATGAAACAAATAAAAACAAGAAAAGTATTGAAATACTTTGACCCAATTTTTAAAAAGAATTTTAGTTTGAAAGTTGAAAAAGTGCTTTCGAAAAATCAAGAAGAGTTGAAAATTACTCTTCCAACTGAAAAAAATTTCTTCCGTGGCGTAAGTTTTAGTGAAAATGTCATCCTTAAAAAACTCACAAACGGAAATTGGGTGAAAAATCTTCATGCAAAATTTGGTGAAGGAGCAGAAGAGGTTTTTGGCTTAAATGAAATTAACGAAGAAAGCGATTTAGAGTCTCGCGACATTCGAATTATCGCTTTTGTTGAAAAAAGTTTAGCTTAGTTCTCTTCACTAAATTAAAAAATCTCGCTTGAATTTAAGCGAGATTTTTATAGTTTTCGAAAATCTTATTCGTTTACACCAAGTTCGATTCGTGAGAATTGGCGCACAACAATATTTTCACCAAGTTTTGCAACAGTTTCTTTTAAGAACTGTTCAACTGTTTTGCTGTCGTCCATAATATAAGTTTGCGAAAGAAGAACTTTTTCAGCAAAATATTTTTTCACTTGACCATCAACAATTTTTGCAGCAATTTCAGCTGGTTTTCCTTCTTTCGAAACACGCTCTTCAGCTTCAGCTTTTACGCGAGCGATTTCTTCTGCTGGAATATCAGATTCGTTAGCATAAACTGGTGCCATCGCAGCAATTTGCATTGCAATTTGGTGGGCAAAATTCTTGAAATCTTCTGTTCGAGCAACAAAGTCGGTTTCGCAGTTAACTTCAACAATAACACCGATTCGGCCACCATGAACGTAAGCCTCAACCAAACCTTCACGAGCTTCACGATCACCTTTCTTCTCAGCTTTCGTCAAACCTTTTTTGCGAAGAGCTTCAAGCGCTTTATCAAAATCACCTTCAGCTTCAACAAGAGCTTTTTTGGCATCAGTTAGACCAAGACCTGTCAATTCTTTAAGTTTCTTAATTTCTTCAATAGAAACAGCCATAATTCTCCTTTTATTTATCAGTTTTAGCTTCTTTGATAGCTTCGATTACATAATCCAAAAGCAATTTAACACCTTTGATTGCGTCGTCATTAGCTGGAATTACATAATCAATTCCATCTGGGTTAACATTTGTATCAACAATCGCAACAACTGGAATATTCAAAGTTTTTGCTTCACGAATTGCATTTGCATCAGCGATTGCATCAGTTACAAACAAAATTCCTGGGCGACCCATTAAATCTTTGATTCCACCATATTTTGTATTCAAAGATTCAATTTCTTCAGCGTATCGTTGAACTTCAAGTTTCGAATATCGTTTTGAAAGTTCACCACTTTCCATTCGTTTTTCAAGAGTTTTCAATTTTTTAATTTGTTGGTTAACGGTTGCTGAGTTTGTAAGCATTCCACCAACCCATCGTTCAACAACGTATGGTTGATTTACGCTTTGAGCGGCTTCACGAACAGCTTCTTTAACTTGTTTTTTAGTTCCAACAAAAAGAACTTTTCGACCACCCTCAACTGCTTTTGTGATAGCTGGAAGAGCTTTTTCAAGACCTTCAACAGTTTTAGTTAGATCGATAATATGGCTATCTTGACGCTTGCTATGAATGTATGGCGCCATTTTTGGATGCCAGCGTGAAGTTTTGTGACCAAAATGAACACCAGCTTCAAGCAATTGCTTGATATCTACTTTTACAGACATTTTAACTCCTTTGTCTTCATTTTTGGGTGATTTTCGAAAGCTGTTTCGAAAGGAATTCTCCCAAAAATTGTTTCATTAAATTTATATACTTTTTAATTTTACCACATTTTAAATAAAAAGAAAAGAGGTAAATCACCTCTTTTCTAATTTTTATCGTCGCTTAACAACAATCGTAGAAATTGCCGCAAGAATTGCTGAAACAACACCGATCAAAGTAATTTCAAAGCTCTGTTTTTGGTTTTCACCAGTATTTGGAGCTTGAAGCGTTTGAGTCTGTTTATTATCTTTTTTCGAAATTTGATTTTCAGGTAATTCGGTAGCTTTTACTTCAACCGAATTCTGTTCCTGTTTTTCATCAAGCTTTTTGTCTTGATTTTTGTTCTCATTCTTCTTATTTTCTTCGTTTGCGACTTTCTCCCAAGCGTCAGAATTATTTTCTTCGTCTTTCTTCAAACGATCAGCTTCTTCTTTTGCGGCCTTTTTGAGATCTTCCTCAGCAGCCTTCATCTTTTCTTCAATTTTCTTATTAATTTGATTGGTAACGTTATCGATTCCAGTAATCAAGCTAGATTCGAAACGATCAGCAAGAAGAAACTCGTTTCCATATTGAGCTCGCAATTTATTAAAATATCTATTAATGATAACTTTAAGCATTTTTGCCTTCTGCTCAGCTTTGTTCAAATCTTTTTCACCCAAAAGTTCTTTTTGACGATTTTCGATATGTGCGATAAAATTTTCTTCATCTTTTAGAGCTAAAATTGCATTTGCAATCCGCTCTTGCAATTCTTTTAATTCCGGAAGTTGCTCATAAGAGCCTTGATATTTTTTCTCAGCCAATTCGTTAATATGCTCAATTTCTTTCATAACAGCTTCTCGATATTCAAGAACATAAAAATCGTCTTTATTCAATTTTTCTAAATATCTTTGAGCTTGATTTGATGGCGAAATTGAACTTTTATTTTTAATATATTTATCTGCCTTGATTGCTAAATTCTTAAGAAAAGCTATTTGGTTTTCAAGTTTAGCTTTATTACTTGCGATTTCTTCTTCCAAACTTTGCATGTCACCAGATTCAACGGCGGATACATTTTTGCCAGTTAATAAACTCACAAAACCAGAGAAAGTAAGAATTCCCACAACCATTAGAATGGTTATTTTTTTCATTTGTAACTCCTTAAATTAACTATTTATAACACCAAAATACACTATTTTTAAATTATTCGCAAGCACGAGCATAATGTTTTATACATATCTTTTTCAAAAAATTAAATTTGCTTTTTTTGAAATAATCTGCTAAAATGAAAAAGTTATGAAAAAGAATTTACATCCAACCGAGTATCGCCCTGTCGTATTTAGCGACGAGGTGGCTGGATTTGCTTTCTTGACTCGCTCAACAGCAGATTCAAAAGAAACTATCAAATGGGAAGACGGCAATGAATACCCACTTGTAAAAATGCATATCTCAAGTGCCTCTCACCCATTCTTTACAGGTGAAGAAAAAATCATCGACACCGAAGGTCGTGTTGATCGATTCAAACGAGCCCAAGAAATGGCTGCTGCTCGTAAAGAAGCTTTGGCAAATAAAGCTAAAAAACAAGCTGCTGAAGCTGCTAAAAAAGCTGAACGAAATTAGTTCAAATATTAAAAAACCACTCCTGTATGGGGTGGTTTTAATTAATTCTCCAATCGATCAAATCTTCGTGATTTCTCTTCAAAAAAAGATTAGCTTTCGAAAACGGTTTTGAGCCAAAAAATCCCTTATGTGCCGAAAATGGCGACGGGTGCGCGCTTTCAATTTTAAGATGTTTTGGATTTGTTATTCGAGCACCAACTTTTTGCGCATGAGCTCCCCACAAAATAAAAACCAACGGCCTTTCGAAATCATTCAAAAAATCTAAAACATGCTCTGAAAACTCCATCCAGCCAAAATTCGCATGGCTCGCAGGTTTACCTTTTTCAACACTAAAAGAAGTGTTTAATAGTAAAACACCCTGCTCCGCCCAAGATTCCAAAAAACCGTTATCGGCCGGCTCAATACCCAAATCGCTTTGAAGTTCTTTATAGATATTTTGCAAACTTGGCGGAATTCTAATGCCTTTTTTAACCGAAAAACTCATCCCATGCGCCTGACCCACGCCATGATAAGGATCTTGACCAATAATTACAACCTTAGTTTTTTCAAGCGGACATTTTTCAAAACAAGAAAAAATCTCTTTCCTTGCTGGAAAAATCTCTTTTGAAATGCGTTCGTGTTCAACTTTTTGCCACAGCTTTTTAAAATATGGCTTTTCAGCTTCGTTCTCAATAAATTCACGCCAAGAGGTTATTTTCATATCAAAATATTATCATAATCGTATTCTTTTTTCAACACTTTAAATTCAAACGATTTTTTGGTATAATATATTTATATGCCAAAAATTGATTTAAATCTTGATAAACTTAAAACTGAACGAGAAGAAATTCAGGCTTTTTTAAGCGAGCCGAATGCTTATTCTTCACCAGATTTTTCGGCCAAAAATAAACGTTTCACCGAACTTGAAAAAATTATCGAAAAAGGCGAAATGCGCGAAAATCTTGAAAAAAACCTCGAGGAAGCACGTGAGCTTGCCAATCTCGAAACAGGCGAACTTGCCGAACTTGCCAAAATGGAAATTACCGAAAACGAAGAAAAACTTGCCACACTTGAACAAGAGCTTTTCGAAATGCTTCTACCAAAAGATCCAAATGATGAAAAAAATGTGATTGTTGAAATTCGTGCTGGTGCGGGCGGAGATGAAGCTTCCCTTTTTGCAAGCGAACTCTATCGGATGTATTTGCGTTATTGCGAACAAAATGGCTTAAAAACTGAACTTTTGAGTGAATCTGCTAACGATGCTGGAGGGTATAAAGAAGTTGTTTTCGGTGTGAAAGGTGACGCTCCTTATTCGAAATTAAAATTCGAAAGCGGTGTTCATCGCGTTCAGCGAATCCCAGCAACAGAATCACAAGGACGAATTCATACTTCAACTGTAACTGTGGCTGTTTTACCTGAAGCTGAAGAAGCTGATATCGAAATTAACCCAAATGATTTGCGTATTGATGTTTATCGTTCGGGTGGACACGGCGGACAGAGTGTGAATACGACCGATTCTGCTGTGCGAATCACTCACATTCCAACCGGAATGGTTGTCACAAACCAAGATGAAAAGTCGCAAATTAAGAACAAAGAAAAAGCGATGGGTATTTTGCGCGCCCGACTTCTTCAAGCTAAAATTGATGAAGAAAATGCTAAACTTACCGCCGAACGCCGCAGCCTAATTGGTTCTGGTGATCGATCTGAAAAAATTCGAACTTACAACTTCCCGCAAGATCGAATTACTGACCACCGAATTGGTTTTTCACGAAGTAATATTCCATCCGCAATGAATGGTCAAATTTCGGATATCGTTGATCACCTTCAAGCTGCCGAATTGGAGTTTTTGGCTGCAAACGCTTCAAAAAACAACTAAATTATGAGAGAAACTGTTGGATCTTGGCTGAAAAAATCAGTCGAAAAATTAAGAACTGCTGAAATTGAAAGCGCTAAACTTGATTCTGAGTTAATTTTAGCGCGCGTGTTAAAGGTAAGGAGAACAAAATTACACGCAAATCCACAAAAAAAACTTTCAAAAACAGCTGTTTTTCATGCAAATAATTTTTTAAATAAACGAGCGAGACGGATTCCTTTGGCATATATTTTTCACGAAAAAGACTTTTTTGGGCGAACTTTTTTCGTGAATGAAAATATTCTAGTTCCCCGCCCAGAAACTGAAACCTTAATTGAAATCACAAAAAAATATGCAAAAAATAGTGACAAAATTTTAGATATTGGCACCGGATCTGGAATTATTCCAATCACTCTAAAAGCTGAGCTTGGCGATGAGATAGAGGTTTTTGCCAGCGACATTTCAGTTCAAGCACTTGCTATTGCAAATCTAAATGCTCAAAAAATATTGAGTCAAAATATTGAACTTTTCGAAAGTAACCTTTTGGAGCAGATTCCGGCAGAAACACTTTCAAAAATTACAATCATTACTGCAAACTTACCTTATGTTAATCGTGATTGGGTTGATTTTGAAAAGAATAACGAGCTACATCATGAGCCACAAATTGCTCTTTATGCTCAAAAAAATGGTTTGGAACTAATTTTTAAACTGATTTATCAGGCACAAGATTTGCCCAAACTTGAAAAAATCATTCTTGAAGCCGACCCGTCACAATTTAAAGAAATTGAAAAATATGCGAATGGCTGCGGTTTTTCGAAAATTATTTCCGAAAATTATACAATTACTTTTAAAAAATAACCCTTTAGGTAGTCTGACGCTCAGCAGTCTAAAAGCAATCTGAGTTCACACATCTTATCAAGTCGATTAAAAGACTGCTCAAAAAATGAGACGTCTTTTTCTATTATTCGTCGAATATAAATATTGATTCTTTTAGGTTATATACCTTAGTTTTACTCTTTTTACACCTAAATCTTTTAATATGGGGTTATCGCAAAGCTGAGTGCTTATTTTGAATAGACGGCCCAATTCTTGCTGATTATCTGTTGAACTGACACGAGCATATCCAACAGTGACAGAAGTTTTATCTTTATATTGTTCAATATTTTTCTTCACATTTTCCTCCTTACTTTACTATTGTAGCAGGGTGGTTCTATTTTAGAGGAAAAATCAGAATAACTGTAAAGCAAAAACACTTGACACAAAAATAATATGGGAGTATAATTAGTTGAGTCGTAGGTTGTAAGCGATTACTTCCTGCGAAGCAAAATAAAAAACAGTCCCATAAATTTGTTGTGGTTTGGAACTGTTTTATTCTGTTTTAACGTTTCTTTCTAGGATTCTTTCGTCTCCGTTTACGAGAAACGTTTGTCTTCCGCTTCTTATTTTTCGATGAAGCGGATTTTTTCTTTTGAGTATTCCTAAAATCACCTTGCCTTTGTTTAATTGATTATGATGTCTTATTAGTATCTTGTTTTTTAAGATTTTTACCATCTTCGTGTTAAATATATCTATGATTATTTACTACAATTTCATCGAAAAACTAAACAACAAAAAAGCGAGCCAAACTAATTAGCTCGCTAATATTAACCCATTTGACTAAATTACTATATACCAGTTCAACCTCTAAGGCTATTTTTATTTTCGATATTCTTCTAAAGTCGCAACAGATGTTGATTCTTTACCATCTCTAAGATAGGTTATTTTAACCTTATCGCCAGCTGATTTTTCGCCAATCAAAGACCCAAGACTTATATTTTTTGAAATCTCTATATCATCAATTTTAGTAATTATGTCGCCATCCTTTAATCCAGCTTTCTGCGCAGGACTTCCAGAAATAATAGACTTACCATTCCTATTTTTAATCAATGCACCTTTCGAAACATTTAGGTTATAAGCTTTTTGAACTTGCGGATTTACTGAGATATAATTCGCGCCTAAATATGCTCGATTTGGAGTTTTACCTTCAGCAATTGATTTCAAAATCCCTTTAACCGAAGAAATTGGAATCGCAAAACCAATCCCTTGCGCTTCAGAAGCAACTGCAGTATTTACGCCAACAACTTGACCCTGCGCATTCACAAGTGGACCGCCAGAATTACCGCTATTAATCGCAGCATCGGTCTGAATCATGTCTGTTAGAGTCTCTTTTGTTGCACCATCATCGCTTGAAGCATTCACGGTTCTACCAACGCCAGAAATTATCCCACTCGTAACCGTTCCATCATATTCACCGAGTGCGTTTCCAATCGCAATAACCTGTTGACCAATATTTAAAGCCTTTGAATCGCCCAATTCAGCCGCCTTAAGCCCTTTTGCGTTCGAAATTTTCAAAATTGCGATATCACTCAATGGATCAGTCGTGATAATTTTAATATTATCATAAGAATTTCCGTCATTCGTAACGATTGAAATATCCGATGAACCTTCAACAACATGCTTATTCGTTAAAATATAACCGTTTTCACTTACAATAATTCCAGTGCCAGCGCTCGCCGATCCAAAACCTAAAGAAAAATATTTTGTGCCTTTTTGGCTTTTACTCACAATTGAGACAACACTTTGTGAAACCTTATTCGCAACTCCTTCAATTGATTTTGGATCTATTTGACCAGAAAAACTAGACACACCTTTATTATCTGAAAAATTAAAATTGGCAGATTTATTGGTTTTATTTATTATCCCGGAAAAAATTCTAAACAACCCCAATTGTATAAAAAAATATGAAACCAAAATAATCGCAATAATCATTGGATATTTTGTCTTTTTTGAACTTTTCATTGATTTAATCATAACCTCATTTTATCAAAAATATCTTAGAACAACCTTAAAATTAACTTTTTGCAACCGGAATCGAAGAGAAAAACAATAAAAGCGTTAAAATCAAAATTGTTGCAAAAATGATTTCTGGTAGAAAATCTTTCTTTTGATTTTGTTCAACTTTTTTATCATTCTCTGTCTTATTTTTAATCAACTGATTGAAGGAAATAAAACTCAAAACCGTCAAAATAATCGCAGATTGCGGAATTATAAAGTTAAAATATGGCTGAAAATTAATTTTATAACCAATCACTAAAAAGTTAAAAATCCAAGCAAGTTCCGCAATAATCATTCCCCAAAATAAGCTCAAAATTTCAATATTTTTATTAAAATTTGATGAAATTATATGACGCAAAGTTGAATATCCAATCAAGAAAGCGAAAACAAAAATTACAGATTGACCCCAACTATAAGCAACAGAATATAGCGCCGAAAATCCGAAAAACACAGTCAATAAAGCTTGAATTCGCATAAATAGTTCGCTCGAATTTGGCTTAATAATAGTTAGCCAAAAAATATACAAGGTAAGCAAAAATCCTTGCGAAATAATATATTCAACACCTGTCGAAAACATTAAAACAACGACACTTAATGAAAAAAATAAATCAACAAGGTTAGATTTAACGTTCGCAATCCAAAATCTTGGTCGAACCGCAAAAGTCCGCCACTTACTAATAAATACTAACAAAATTGCGACCCAAGGTGTTTTCGTGATGTAAATTGAAAACCAAACGATTACTGCTAAAATAATATTCAAGAAAATATGAGCAATATTTCCCCAAAAAGAATATTTTTTCGAAATTCTAATAAAATCCATACTGTTACTATTATACCACATCATTTTAAAAATAACCATAATTGAAAAGCTTTCAAAATCGTGGTAAAATAGAAAAATGAAGAGTAATTTTTGGCAACGGCACCCAATACTTGCAGACACTTTGGGGATTTTCGTTTTTGTTTTTTCCGTAACTTTAGGAACAATATTAATTAATACTTTTATTTTTCAGAGTTTTACGATTGTTGGTTCAAGTATGGATCCGACTTTCGCTGATGGTGACAAAGTTATAATAAATCGCCTGCCGTCAACTTGGGCTAATTTTACAAATACAAAATTCACGCCAAAACGCGGTGAAATTATAGTTTTCGAAAATCCACAATTTATTAATGGAATGAAGGATCAATACATTATTAAACGCGTAATTGCCTTCCCTGGCGAAAAAGTAAAAGTTGAAAAAGGTAAAATGACAGTTTTTAATAATAATCATCCAAACGGTTTCAATCCTGATGACAACTTCAATGGTGAACCAAAAAATTACACAAGCCACGATGGCGAATGGGTTGTTCCAGAAAATGAAATCTTTGTTTCAGGCGATAATCGAGTTGGCAATAACTCTTACGATTCTCGAAGTGGTTTAGGAACTGTTCCATTGTATAAAATTGTTGGCCCTGTCGCCTTTCGAATCCTCCCGCTCAATAAAATTCGCAACTTCGAATACAGTCAGCAATATTAAAAAATAACCCTTTCTGTGGGTTATTTTATTTCGAAAGAATTTCCTCAATCCGTTTTAATTCTTCCTCGGTTTTAAATTTAATCACAATCTTTCCCGATCCTCGTGCAGAAGTTTTAATATCAACGTCCGCACTTAATCTTTTCGAAATTTGATTCATCGCTTTTTCAAAAGGGTTTTTATTCAATTTTTTGGATTCAGCCTTTTTAGATACTTCTGTTTGCTTTTTGTAATTCACTAAAAATTGTTCAATTTTTCGAGAGCTCCAATTTTCTTCTATAATTTTTGGAAGAATTTTTTCGATTGTTTTTTCATCAATTTTCAATAGTGGCCGCGCTTGCCCTTCTTTCAATTCCCCGGAAATAACTTTTTCCTTCACAATTTTTGGCAATTTTAAGAGTCTTAAGGTATTCAAAACCGCACTCTCACTTCTCCCACCAACACGCTCACCAATTTGTTTTGCGGTTAAATTGAACTGTTCGCGAAGTTTTTGATATGCTTCTGCAGTTTCCAAAACATTTAGATTATCACGCTGAATGTTCTCAATTAAGCTTAATTCAAGTCGATTCTGATCTGAAAGATCGCGAACTATTGCTGGAATCTTCTCTAAACCAGCAAGTTTTGAAGCGCGATAACGCCTCTCACCAGCAACAATTACAAATTTTAAACCTTTCTCAATAACCACAATTGGCTGCAAAACACCGTGAATTTTTATCGAATTAGAAAGATCTTCGAGCTTTTCTTTGTCAAAGTTTCTGCGAGGCTGATCTGGATCTGGTGAAATATCGCTAAGTTTTAATTCTTTGAGTTTATCATTTTCAGATTCTAATCCCAAACTCAAATCAAGCTTTTCATCAGCCATCATTTCAGTTGGAATTAACGAAGAAAAACCACGACCAAGTCCTTTTTTTGCCATTATTTTACTCCTTCTATTCGTTGAATAATTTCTTTCGAAACAGCTTTATATGCACGCGCACCCTTACTAAAACGATCATAGACTCCGATCGGCACACCGTGACTTGGTGCTTCAGCTAATCGGATATTTCGCGGAATTGCATTTGAAAAAATCTTCTCTGGAAAGAATTTTTTAATCTCTTCGAGAACTTGCCCGCCCAAAGTTGTTCGAGAATCAACCATCGTTGGCAAAACACCTAAAAGTTCAAGATCTGGATTCATCCCTTTTTTAACTAATTTCATACTTTCGAGAAGCTGACCGAGCCCCTCCATCGCGTAAAACTCAGCCTGAACCGGCAAGATTAAATAGTCGCTCGCAATAAAACCATTCACAGTCAGTAAGCTCAAACTTGGCGGAGAATCCAAAATAACATAATCAAAATCATCCTCAATAGTTTTCAAAGCCTGTTTTAAGCGCGTAAAACGACCTTTTGCCGATGCAAGTTCAACCTCAATATTCGCCAAAACTGGCGTACTTGGTGCAATTTTTAAGTTCGAAAATTCAGTTTCAATAATTACTTCCTTTAAAGATTTTTCGCCAGATATAACTTCTGCCATTGTTGACTCAAGAGCATTTTTATCTATCCCTAAACCACTTGTGGCGTTTCCTTGCGGATCAAAATCAACTAAAAGAACGCGTTTTTTAGCTTTTGCTAAATAAAATGCTATGTTGATTGCGCTGGTCGTTTTTCCAACCCCACCTTTTTGATTTGTTATCGAAATAACTTTCATTATGCTACTATTATATCACAAAAATAAAAAAACATAAACAAAAAGAGCGTTTTTTATTAAACGCTCTTTTTAAATTTATTGAATTGGATCAACAACAACTGGAATATTTTGAATATATCTTTTATTTGGAGTTATATCTACAAGATTAATCCTATTGTCATTAGGACCAATCCACATACGGGAATTACCATCATAACCTTGAATCTCAGACAGTTGTTTTGGTCTTGGAGCATTGTCTGGTAGAGTCATCGACCCACCACCTTTGGTCCAAAAATCTAAATGAATAAAGCCATGACCCGTTGCATTATTGATAATCATATAGTTTCGATAATCATCAAATACTTCTGGACCAACACTTCCTGCAGCAAAAACCCCATCATTATTGAGTTTAAAGATACTATTTTGACCAAGATTAACTTGAGGCAATGTTACACTTCCACCATTATGCGAAAGCGATAGAATGCCATTATTTAAACTTAACGTTTGCGGAATACCCACTCCCTCAGCACCCTGAAGACCACGTTCACCTTGTTCACCCTTTAATCCCTGATCACCTCGGTCACCTTTTTGACCTTGTAAACCTTGATCTCCTTGTTCGCCTTTTTCACCTCGGTCACCTTTTTCACCCTTAAGATCTGAGTAAGCTACGAGGTTATTCCAGTTTGAATCACCTTTATATCGCCACTGAATATATAGTGCATCTTTGCGAATTTCGATTTCGCGACCATCTTGACCGTTATTTCCTTGTGCGCCTTGTTCGCCTTTTTCACCTCGGTCACCTTTTTGACCTTGGATTCCTTGTGCGCCTTGTTCGCCTTTTTCACCTCGGTCACCTTTTTGACCTTGGAT